>ERZ1023822.10-NODE-10-length-105612-cov-66.889178_pt1 | contig 105612 bp, 80 predicted proteins | sample MGYA00380379_ERZ1023822 | MGnify/ENA primary metagenome ERZ1023822 (study PRJEB33179, sample SAMN07448988) | human gut metagenome | biome: Human-gut; feature: Human associated habitat; material: Faeces | host: Homo sapiens | place: India: Bhopal | collected... | reverse complement strand
ATACGAAACGACCGATACGGCCAAATCCGTTAATACCAATCTTAATCATTGTTCTAATATTTAAATTAAAAGTTTAAAAATTATATCTTTTAAGCTATCAAGCGAATCCGAAGGAGCTGATAACACCTTTTTTCATCCCTATCAAGCATTTTTTCTTCTTTTCGAGCGCAAAGTTACAAAAAATTTTCTAACTTTGCACACGAATAGAGTATTAAATAAGTTAAAAAAAGGTGATAGAACTCGAATATTACCTATTTTTAGCACTTTAAGATGCCATACTGACAACTCCATATAGCAAAATGCAATTATTAAAAGGAAGTAGAATATGACACCAGAAGATAAAGTGAAAGTTGCGTCTGAAACTTACACCTTATTATATTAAGGGGAAAAAGCTTCATCGTACACTGAAAAGCAAAAAATGGATCATTTCAAGGAAAGTATTAATCATTATAAACATTAAAGACTATGGGTAAATTTTTGAATGAATTCAAGCAATTCGCCATGCGTGGAAATGTGCTCGACATGGCAGTCGGTGTAATCATCGGTGGTGCTTTCGGCAAGATTGTAAGTTCTGTAGTAGATGACATCATCATGCCTCCTATCGGATGGCTCATTGGTGGCGTCAACTTCTCCGACCTCAAAGTCACTCTTCCATCAGTAGAGGTGATCGGTGGCGAGAAGCTTCAGGCGGCAACCATCAACTACGGTAATTTTCTCCAGACCACTCTCGACTTCCTCATCGTTGCCTTCTGTGTATTCCTGCTCATCAAGGTAGTGAACAAGGTTACCGCCAAGAAAGAAGAGAAGCCTGCTGAAACTCCTAAGGCTCCAGAGCCTACCCAGGAAGAGAAGCTTCTGGCAGAGATTCGCGATTTACTGAAAGAGCAGAAGGGATAACCACTGTTTTTTCATGTTAGAATAAAAAAAGAAGACAGGAGTAAGAGGATATGAATACCATTATCAAGACTTGAGAAAAATTCTATCCAAGCCCTTCCTGCCCATCATTAAAGAAAAATATATTTTCCCTTAAGGGTTTTTATTTTTTTCCTTAAGGGAAAATATATTTTTCTTTAAGGGGGGAAAATACTATATATAAATAAGGTATAAAAGAAAAAGAGCCACTATAACTCCCCTACTTTTAAAAAAAAACACACATTTTTTCACGTTTATTAGAAAATACTTTCATTTTTCCTTGCTGATTACATATTTTTTTTGTAGCTTTGCCCCGAAATAAGATCTAAGTAGATACACTAAATCTTAATTAAACATCAACTCTTAACATAAACAATATGAGTAAGAACATGAAACCTAAAGACCAAATGAAGACAGCGTTGCTGATTTGTGCGCTGACTTCCATGTCTCCTGCGTTTGCAAATGGTACTATGGTAAAAGCTGACAACTTGAACCGCCCTACCACCAGCATCCAACAGCAGAAGAAAGTAGCAACAGGACGTGTTGTCGACAATCAAGGCGAACCTCTTATCGGTGTTACCGTGATGGAAGTTGGCACGTCCAATGGAACAGTAACCGACCTAGACGGAAATTTCTCCCTCAGTCTGAAAAATCCTAATGGCAAGATTACAATTTCCTACATCGGCTTCAATCCACAGACTCTTACAGCTGCAAGCAACATGCAGATTACCATGAAGTCTGAAGACAAGGAGCTCAATGAAGTTGTAGTTGTAGGTTACGGTACACAGAAGAAGGTGAACCTCACCGGTTCTGTATCATCAGTAGATAGCAAGGCATTGGAAAGCCGTCCTATCCAGAACTTGCAGAGTGGACTCCAGGGTATGATGCCTGGTGTTACCATCAGCGGTACCAATGGTGCTCCGGGTATGGACTCAGGTAGCATCAACGTACGTGGTGTGGGAACCCTCAACTCTTCTTCTCCTTATATTTTGATTGATGGCGTAGAGTCAGGTACCATGAGTAGCCTCGACCCTAACGATATCGAGAGCATCTCTGTATTGAAGGATGCTGCTTCTGCTGCCATCTATGGTTCCAAGGCTGCCAACGGCGTTATCCTTATCACTACCAAGCGTGGTAAGAGCGGCAAGCCTCAAGTTTCTTATAATGGTTATGTGAGTATGCAGAATCCAACCAGTTTGGTTGACCGTCTGGATTCATACGAGTATGCCCATATGCTGAATGATGCGCTCGAAAGCGAGGGCAAGGCTAAGAAATTTACCTCTGAAGAGGAAATCAATGCACTCCCTAATACCGATTGGTACGACCTGGCTTACAAAACAGGTTCATTGCAGCACCACAACGTAAGCGTAAACGGTGGAACAGAGAGCGTAAACTATCTGGCATCTGTAGGTTATCTGAAGCAGTCGGGTATCTTGCCTCATGCTGGTCGTGAACAGATAAACGGCCGTACAAACCTGGAGATGAAGATTAACAGCCGCCTTACAGCTCGCTTGAACCTCGCTTATATCAAGAACGATTATACTGACCCATCTTCAGCATACGCAGGTGGCAGTTCTGACCAGATTATCCGTCAGCTCAACTTGATTTCACCATGGATTACCGCTCGTTATGACGACGGCACATGGGGAACTATCTCTGATGGTAGCCCTATTGCATGGCTCGACAACGATCTGAAGGTATATCGCCGCAATACCAACTTCACAGGTCTCTTCGGTGTTGATTACAAGATTCTTGACGGTTTGACAGCTAAGTTGAGTGCATCTTATGTAAACGACAACCAGAACTACGACTATTTCCAGAAGTTCTTCGTTTACAATGCGAACAAGAAGACCGATCCAAATTTCCACGATGAACGAGTATATAAGTGGGAACGTAAAACCTTCGAAGCATTGCTGAACTACAACAAGACCTTCGGACAGCATACCGTTGGGGCTTTGGCAGGATGGCATGCAGAGGCTTACGACTATAAGTATTGGTACACTTACCGCAAGAATTTCCCTAACAATAATGTGACCGATATCAATGCGGGTGATGTATCTACCCAGCAGGCACAGGGAAATACCCGTGAGTTGAATATGCTTTCATGGTTTGGTCGTGTTAACTACGACTTTGCAGGCCGTTACCTCTTCGAGGCTAACCTCCGTGCTGATGCATCCAGCCGTTTCGCAGATGGTCATCGTTGGGGTTACTTCCCATCATTCTCTGCAGGATGGCGTGTAAGCGAGGAAGCTTTCATGGAGGGTACCAAGTCTTGGCTCTCTAACTTCAAGATTCGCGGATCTTGGGGTCAGTTGGGTAACCAGGAGGCTTTGAGCGACTACTATCCAGCTATCAATACATACAGTATCAACGCCAAGTATGCATTCGACGGCAAGGTAACATCTGGATACTACCAGAGTTCATACAAGATCAACACCATCACTTGGGAAAAGGCGACCACATGGGGCGTAGGTGTTGACCTGGGATTCCTCGACAACAAGATTACTGCATCTGTTGATTACTACAACCGTCTTACAGATGGTATCTTGATCTCTGTAGATGCTCCTTACGAGTTCGCTTTGGGTAGCTATCTTGACAATGTGGGTCAGATGCGCAACCAGGGTGTCGAGATGAGCCTCAACTACAACGATAAGTTTGGTGAGGTGACAGTAGGCGCAGGCTTGAATGTTGCATACAACAAGAACAAGATTGAGAGCATGCCTGGTAAGGGATACGTAGGTACTGGCTACAACCAGCGCAACGCTACGGGTCAGGAGTTCAACAGCTACTATGTATATAAGGCTGACGGATTCTTCCAGTCAGATGCTGAAGCAGAGGAATACATGAACAAATACTGGCCAGCAGACGGTTCAAAGGGTGCTTGTCCTTTCAGTGGTGGTAAGTTCAAGGCTGGTGACTTGAAGTATGCCGATATCAATGGTGACGGCAAGATTGATGCCGAGAACGACCGCTTCTATGCAGGTAGTTCTGTTCCTCGCTGGACCTTCGGTTTGAACCTGAACGCAGCTTGGAAGGGCTTCGACCTCTCTCTGTTCTTCAACGGACAGTTTAAGGCTTACCGCTACTTCGATGCATACGAGGTAGAAGGTGCTTTTGTTGGCGACAGCTCTCACCCGGCAACCATCTGGAGAGACTCTTGGACTTACAACAAGTCAAATCCTAAGATGCCACGATTGTTTACTGACACAAACTCTCCTAGCTCTTCACGTAATGTAATCTCTACATTCTGGCTCAAGAATGTATCTTACTGCCGTTTGAAGAACTTGCAGTTGGGTTATACACTTCCTAAGTCGGCACTCGAATTCCTTCATGTCAACAAGGTACGTGTTTACTACTCTTGCGAGAATCTGTTCACAATCGACAATCTCGACATCAACGTGGATCCAGAGGCAACCAGTCAGCGACTCAGCTCTTATCCATTGCTCCGCACTCACTCATTCGGTTTGAGCGTAACATTCTAATAACTTAAAAAGGATATTATCATGAGAAATCTTAAGAAATATATATTCATCGGCATGACCGCCCTCTTGGCAACCTCATGCTCCGATTTTCTCGATACAGCCCCAAAGGATGCTCTTTCACCTGTCAGCACCTGGCAGACTCAGGAAGACGCAGACAAGTTCCTCGTTGGCTGTTACAACAACTGGCAAGACCAGTACAACTCAGGTTGGGGTTGGGATGGCTTCCTCCTGTATTGGGATGGTACAAGTGACTTCGGTTACGACCAGTTCCCTTGGGAGGGTTATACAGCCATCGGTAATGGTACCTTGACCGCATCCAGCGGTAGAGACTGGTACGACTTCTCACGCATCCGCCGCGTCAACGAGTTGTTGGCTAATGTGGATAAGTGTAACATGCCAGAAGCAGCCAAGAAGGATATCAAGGCTCAGGCTCGCTGGATCCGCGCTTACCGCTACTTCCTGATGAACTGGAACTATGGTGGTGTGCCTCTCATCGAAAGCTATGCTACTGCAGAGGAAGCGATGGTACCTCGTAATACCGAGCAGGAGGTGAAGGAGTATATCGAGAAAGAACTCGACGAGTTGGTAAACGATATCAATGTAACTCCTGCAGCCCGTGGTCGCATCGCCAAGGGTGCAGCTTTGGCTCTCCGTATGCGAGAGGCTCTCTATTATGGAGACTATGCTACTGCTAAGGATCGTGCAGAGAAGATCATTGCATTGAATCAGTATGAGTTGGATCCAGACTATGCTAACCTGTTCAATGTAGCAGGTCAGGATTCCAAGGAAATCATCCTTGCTGTACAGGCTGTAGAAAACGACTACTATAACGATGTGATTGGCCGTATGTACAACAATGCTGATGGCGGTTGGTCTTCTATCGTTCCTAGCTACGGCTTGATCGACACCTATGAAATGGCAAACGGCTTGACCAAGGACGAACCGGGTTCTGGCTATGATCCTACCCATCCATTCAACAACCGTGACCCACGTATGGCAATGACTGTCATCTATCCAGGTTGTGACTACATCAATGGCAATGGTAAGGAAGCTATCTTCAATACACTCGACAAGACGATTGATGGAGCTGCCAATGCCAACTATTATCTCGCTGCCAACAACAGTTCAAAGACTGGTTTGACATGGGGTAAGTACTTGGCACCTATGAACCAATATCCTGACATCTGGAACACAACCTGTCAGCCTATCGTCTTCCGCTATGCAGAAGTATTGCTTACTTACTGTGAGGCTGAGAATGAATTGAATGGTCCTTCTGCTCAAGTTTATACCTACCTGAATATGGTTCGTAACCGTGTAGGTATGCCTAATGTGGATGAAGCTAAGTACAATACCAAGGAGAAGCTTCGCGAGTTGATTCGTCGTGAGCGTGGTGTTGAGTTCGCAGGTGAGGGTATCCGCCGTGCAGATATCCTGCGCTGGAAGGATGCCAGCGGAAAGATGTTGGCAGAGACCTTGCTGAACTGCACATTGGAGCGCCAGGTAGGTACTGTAAGTATGGATAAGTCTGTGGCTCCTGGTATGCGTGCTACTATCAATGTAAATGCTACTGCAGCTGACAAGAAGATTGAGGATCGTGTATTCAAGACCACCAACCGTTATCTCCCTATCCCACAGGGTGCACGTGATGCTAACTTGCAGTTGAAGCAGAACGACGGTTATTAAAAACAAAAAGTACTGAGTACATCACTCCAAGAAGTACTCAGTACTCATCAATAAAAAAAGACCACCATCTGAGTTGAATATCCAACTCAAATGGTGGTCTTTTTTATATTATTATTCCCACTCGATTGTCGAAGGTGGTTTTGAAGAGATATCATAGCAAACGCGGTTAACACCCTTTACCTTATTGATAATCTCGTTACTTACCTTAGCCATGAAGTCGTATGGAAGATGAGCCCAGTCGGCAGTCATCGCATCAGTACTTGTTACGGCACGCAAGGCAACAGGATGCTCGTATGTACGTTCATCACCCATTACACCTACAGAACGGACGGTAGAGAGCAATACGGTACCAGCCTGCCAGATCTGATCGTAGAGAGATACCTCAATCTCGCCATTCTGCATGTCAGCAGGAACACCGGCAGCCAGGACGCGGCGAGCTTCCTCACCACTCAACTTCACCTTATACTCACGCAAGCCACGGATATAGATATCATCTGCATCCTGGAGAATGCGTACCTTCTCTGGAGTGATATCACCCAAGATACGAACAGCCAAACCAGGACCAGGGAATGGATGACGGGTAATCAGGTGCTCAGGCATACCCATAGAGCGACCTACTCGACGAACCTCGTCCTTGAACAACCACTTCAAAGGCTCGCACAACTGAAGGTTCATCTCCTTAGGAAGACCACCTACATTGTGATGGCTCTTGATTACCTTACCAGTGATGTTCAAACTCTCGATACGGTCTGGATAGATAGTACCCTGAGCCAACCACTTGGCACCAGTCTGCTTCTTAGCCTCAGCATTGAAAACCTCTACGAAGTCACGGCCGATAATCTTACGCTTCTTCTCAGGATCTGTAACACCAGCCAAGTCTGCAAAGAATTTCTCTGATGCATCAACACCGATAACATTCAGACCCAAGCACTTGTAATCCTCCATTACATCACGGAACTCATTCTTTCTGAGCATACCGTGATCTACGAAGATACAGGTAAGGTTCTTGCCGATAGCCTTGTTCAGGAGAACAGCAGCTACGCTGGAATCAACACCACCAGAAAGACCGAGGATAACCTTGTCGTCACCCAACTGTGCCTTCAACTCTGCTACCGTAGTCTCAACGAAAGAGTCAGCACTCCAGTCCTGCTTGCTACCGCAGATATCTACCACGAAGTTCTTGAGGAGCTGTGTACCCTGCAAAGAGTGGAACACCTCTGGGTGGAACTGTACAGCCCAAACAGGCTGCTTGGTAGAAGCATAAGCAGCATACTTCACATTGGCAGTAGAAGCGATGCACTTATAGTCCTCAGGAATAGCTGTGATGGTATCACCATGACTCATCCAAACCTGAGAGTTCTCGATGAATCCCTTGAACAAAGGATTCTCCTTGTCGAACTGCTCCAAGTTAGCACGACCATACTCACGGCTGTCAGCAGCTTCCACCTTACCACCTTGGGCGTAAGAGAGGAACTGAGCACCGTAGCAGATGCCGAGCACAGGGATGCGGCCAATAAACTGGCTCAGATCTACCTTGAAAGCTTCCGGATCATGAACGGAATAAGGGCTACCGCTCAAGATGACACCAATCACAGATGGGTCATCCTTTGGAAACTTGTTGTAAGGCATAATCTCGCAGAAGGTATCAAGCTCACGAACACGACGGCCAATCAGCTGTGTGGTCTGTGAACCGAAATCCAAAATAATAATCTTCTGTTGCATATTGTCTAATTTATAATTTATAATTTACAATTTATAATTCTTTCAGGAATGCTTCCGCTTCTTTCAGCGTCTCCTGCTTTCCCACATCCATCAGCTTGAGGTCGTTCTTCACGTATCCCTCAATACGAACCTTGTCGCAATGCTTCAGATAGAAGTCCATGATGGGGAACTTATCCGGTTCATCCTCCATCAGGGGAAAAAGCGATGGGGCAACCATGTGAATACCCGAGAAAGCATACATCTTATAATCTTCTGGATTGAGATCAGGATAAGGACTCTTCACCTCGCCCGTCTCTATATTCGTCCAGCCAACCAATCGCATGGTATCATCGAAGAGGAGATAACGCTTGGTCTTGCGTTCGCTCACCAGAAGGCGGGCAGCCAAGGGAGCCTTCTCCTTCACGGAATCCGAAGAATCATCTGAAAGTTCCTTCGACTCCATCTGATAGAATTTCTTCAGATCCACATTGCTCAGGATGTCCACATTATGAATCAGGATAGGCTCTGCCTGATCGAAGAGTGGCCATGCCTTCTTGATTCCCCCACCCGTTTCGAGGAGCTTTTCGCTCTCATCGCTGATACGGATGTCCATACCGAAATTTTTATTATCACGAAGATAATCGATGATTTGTTTAGAGAAATGATGCACGTTCACCACAATACGAGTGAAACCGGCATCCTTCAACTGAAAGATGACACGTTTGAGCAAAGGTTCTCCCCCGACACTTACCAGAGCCTTCGGAATGCGGTTGGTAAGTGGCTTAAGGCGAGTGCCCAAACCTGCTGCGAATATCATTGCTTGCATCATTGCTAAATAGCTATATATTAATGTGCGTGCAAATTTACTAACTTTTTGCGAGATAGCCAAATTTGCACGCTAAATATTATTGTTTTGCAGGCAAAACCTGCTCAATATGCTGTTCTCTATGACATATTTGCACTTCTACGCCAAACTTCTCGTGGATATGTTCGGCAAGATGCTGGGCTGAATACACACTGCGATGCTGACCGCCCGTACAACCGAAACAGAACATCAGGGAGGTGAAACCGCGCTGGATATAGCGATTCACGTGATGGTCTGCCAACTTATAGACACTCTCCAGGAACGTCAGAATCTCACCATCATCCTCCAGGAATCGGATTACTGGCTCATCCAATCCCGTAAGTTTCTTGTAAGGTTCATATCTACCTGGGTTGTGAGTACTTCTGCAGTCGAAAACATAACCGCCGCCATTTCCTGACGGATCTTCAGGGATTCCCTTCTTAAAGGAGAAACTGAATACCCGCACTACCAACGGTCCCTTGCCATCATACTTGGAATAAGTGGCAGGTCCATCCTGCGGATGCGCACTGTAGATATTGTTATCTGTAATCTTATAACCATCAGCACGGGTTATAGCCGCACTCTCGATGCGCTTAAACTGCGGCAACTCCGTAAGTCGGCGTAGCATATCCATCATATAAGGATATGGGAAAACCTTCTCGCCCATCTTCAGCAGATCACGCAGATTTTGGATAGCAGGCGGAATACTCTCGATGAAGTGTTTCTTGCGCTCGAAATAGCCACGGAATCCATAGGCACCCAACACCTGCAAGGTACGGAAGAGCACAAAGAGACTCAGGCGATGCACGAAATGACGCACAGATGGTACCTCGGTATAGTTTTTCAGCGACTGATAGTACTCCCATACCAACTCGCGGCGGAGCTTAAAGGAATACTTGGCTGAAGCCTGCCAAAGGAAGGAAGCCAGATCATAATAGAAAGGTCCCTTTCTGCCACCTTGGAAATCAATAAAGTACGGATTGCCATTTTCGTCTAACATTATGTTGCGAGCCTGGAAATCGCGATAGAGGAAACAATCCATCTTTTCTGACGTCAAATCCTTCGCAAAAAGACGGAAGTTGGCTTCCAACTTCAATTCATGGAAATCCAAATCTGTCGGTTTCAGGAAACAATACTTGAAATAGTTGAGATCGAAGAGCACACTGTCCACATCAAACTCCGGCTGAGGATAGCAGTTGGACCAATCCAGCCCACGTGCACCACGCAACTGGATGTTAGGCAACTCACGGATCGTCTTCTTCAGGAGTTCTTTCTCCTTCTGATTGTATCTACCGCCAGCCTCTCTTCCGCCCTTGATGGCATCAAAGAGCGAAGTTCCGCCCAGATCTGTCTGGATATAGCAGAGTTCATCATCACTCACAGCCAGAATCTTAGGCACCGGCAACTGACGGAGATTGAAATGATTAGCCAGATACACGAAGGCGTGATCCTCATCCCGGCTCGTACCGATAACACCTATCACCGTATCCCCATCCTGCTTGATGATACGGAAATATTGGCGGTTACTTCCCTGCCCTGCCAGCTTGATGACATCAGCAGGCTCTTCGCCAGCCCATTGCTTGTAGAGATTAATTAGCTTTTCCATCATCATTCAATTTTCTGCGTTTTCTGTCATCATCTATCTTCTGTGCGAAGTTATCACCGATGAAGAGAAGCAATAAGATACCTAGCGTAGTGAGGAAAGAATTCGTAGTAGTCATTCCTAACTCCGCCTTTGTTATATAAATCAGTCCTCCAATAACGACCAGGAAGACCAATGCCTTTTTCCAATCAATATTATGCATGATACTCAAAAAACTATTTGTTCTGCAAAGATACAACATTTTTCTGAGCTAGCCATAAGATTAAGCATATTTTTGAGATGAGTACAAAAAAAAATCGGATGTCTCACGACAACCGATTTTCAAAAACAAACTACTTAAAAACTAATCTACTAAAACAAATCAAAAAAATATCTTCATCGACCTTGCGGTCGGTATTACCTTTTCTTTTCGCTTGCAAAGTTACAAAAAAAGCGTATTAGCACCAAACAATTTTGCGATTTTTTGCATATCAATTGCTAAAAAAACAAAAAAATAGGGATAATTCACTGAGAATCACCCCTATTTGTTATATTTAGGTTGCAAAAACGCACTCTATTACATCATGCCGCCCATACCTGGAGCTGCAGCAGGTGCAGCTGGAGCTGGCTCTGGTTTATCAACCAATACGCACTCTGTTGTCAGGAACAGACCAGCGATAGAAGCTGCGTTCTCCAAAGCAACACGCTCAACCTTAGCAGGATCTACGATACCAGCCTGACGCATATCCTCGTAAACATCCTTGCGGGCATTGTAACCGAAGTCACCCTCGCCCTCGCGAACCTTGTTGACGACTACAGAACCCTCGCCACCAGCATTGGCTACAATCTGACGGAGAGGCTCCTCGATAGCACGCTCTACGATGCGGATACCAGTAGTCTCATCAGCGTTGTCACCCTTCATATCCTTCAAAGCCTCGAGGGCACGGATATAAGTAGTACCGCCACCAGCAACGATACCTTCCTCGATAGCTGCACGGGTAGCGCAGAGAGCATCGTCAACACGATCCTTCTTCTCCTTCATCTCTACCTCAGAGTTAGCACCTACGTAGAGAACTGCAACACCACCAGCGAGCTTAGCCAAACGCTCCTGAAGCTTCTCCTTATCGTAAGAAGACTTGGTGTTCTCAATCTCGTTCTTGATCTGAGCTACACGATCCTGGATATTAGCCTTCTCGCCATGACCATTTACGATAGTTGTATTATCCTTGGTAACAGTAACCTTGTCAGCAGAACCCAGCATTTCCAATGTTGCCTGCTCCAACTTCAAGCCCTTCTCCTCAGAAATGACAACACCGCCAGTCAATACAGCGATATCCTCCAACATAGCCTTGCGACGGTCGCCGAAACCTGGAGCCTTTACAGCACAAATCTTCAAACCGCCACGCAAACGGTTAACAACCAATGTTGTCAAAGCCTCAGAATCAACATCCTCAGCGATTACTAACAAAGGACGACCGCTCTCAGCAGCTGGCTGGAGAATTGGCAAGAACTCCTTCAGGTTAGAAATCTTCTTATCGTAAAGAAGGATGTATGGGTTATCCATTACACATTCCATCTTGTCTGCGTCAGTCATGAAGTAACCGCTCAAGTAACCACGGTCGAACTGCATACCCTCAACAACACCGATATTGGTATCACGGCTCTTGCTCTCCTCGATAGTGATGACACCATCCTTAGAAACCTTGCGCATAGCGTCAGCCAAGAGCTTACCAATCTCTGCATCGTTGTTGGCAGAAACAGTAGCCACCTGCTCAATCTTATCATAGTTGTCATCTACCTGCTCAGCATGATCCTTGATGAAGGCAACGACAGCAGCAACAGCCTTGTCGATACCACGCTTCAAATCCATTGGGTTTGCACCTGCAGTTACGTTCTTCAAGCCCTCAGTTACGATAGCCTGAGTCAGGATAGTAGCTGTTGTAGTACCGTCACCAGCATCATCACCAGTCTTGCTGGCAACGCTCTTTACGAGCTGTGCACCCGTATTCTCGAACTTGTCCTCCAGCTCTACTTCCTTAGCAACGGTAACGCCATCCTTAGTAATCTGAGGAGCACCAAACTTCTTTTCGATTACCACGTTACGTCCCTTAGGACCGAGAGTTACCTTTACTGCATTTGCCAACTGATCAACACCCTTCTTCAAGAGGTCGCGGGCATCCATATTATATTTAATATCCTTAGCCATTTCCTTATTCTTAATTAAAATGTTAATTATCAATTACTCTTCTACCACAGCGAGAACGTCGCTCTGGCGCATCATCATATACTTAGTACCATCAAACTCAAGTTCAGTACCAGCATACTTTCCATAGAGAACAGTATCGCCCTCCTTGAGAATCATCTCTTCATCCTTGGTACCCTTACCTGTAGCAACGACCTTACCGCGCTGTGGTTTCTCCTTTGCTGTATCAGGGATAATGATTCCACCTACTTTTTCTTCAGCTGGTGCAGGAAGTACCAGCACTCTATCTGCTAATGGTTTAATATTCATGATTCTTATATTTTAATTTGTTATTACTTCTATTTTTCGTCTTCACTTCAGCCTATTCGGGCATACGCTAGACACCCTCACCCTATACGAAAAGCGTGCCAAAGCGTCAAAACTGACACTTTGGCACGCTCACAGCTACACATCTACTGACATTTCTGTCAGCCTTTACCTAAAAATGCTGAAGCCACCCGTTGGTTTCTTGGGTAGATAACAAGTGAGTTCACTCTGTCCATCCGTACTGTTCTTCAATACGAACTTCCTTGCTGTGATAAGCATTTTTCGTTAACACAACGTTATATTTTCATCATTTTTCGGTGTTTTTGTACAATTCTCTTTGTCATTTGTTACTTTTTTACTATATTTGCAGAAAAATAAATCGGTATCAACGTAATATAGATAGATATGAAGCAATTTTTCAAGAATGTAGCCGCTACCATCGTAGGTATCTTCGGATTCGGAATCATCATGCTGATTCTCGCCGTCATCACACTCATTGGTATGATGTGCAATAGCAGCAAGACTCCTTCACTGAAAGACAATTCTGTGATGGTGATGAAGCTGCAAGGTCAGATCAGCGATCAGGCAAACGACGACTGGTTGGGACAGCTCACCGGTAACCAATATAACAACCTTGGCATGAACAATATCCTCTCAGCCATCAAGAAGGCAAAACAGGAGGATAAGGTGAAGGGTATCTATCTGGAAACGGGTATTCTGAGTACAGACTACGCTACATTGCAGGAAATCCGCAACGCTCTTGCCGACTTCAAGAAGAGCGGCAAGTGGATCATCGCCTATGGTGATGCCATGACCCAAGGTGGATATTACCTAGCTTCGGTTGCCAACAAGGTATATGTGAACCCGGAAGGTTCGGTAGATTGGCACGGTATTGCCTCACAGACACAATATATAAAAGATGTGGCTGCCAAATTTGGCGTTCACTTCACCATTGTAAAGGTGGGCAAATACAAGAGCTTCACCGAGATGTACACAGAGGACAAGATGAGCGATGCCAACCGCGAACAGGTTACCCGATATATCGGAGGTCTCTGGAATCAGATTCTGGCAGATGTCAGCAAGAGCCGAAACATTTCCAAGGATTCCCTGAATCGCTATGCAGACGGACTTATGGCATTCGATGATACCAAGCTCTTGAAATCCAGAAAGATGGTAGATGGATTCTGCTATTATGATGAAATCAGAGACGTAATAAAGAAACAGCTCGGTCTGAAAACCGATGAGAAGATTTGTCAGGTATCTATGAGTGATGTAAATGCAGCCGTAGATGACAGTAACCTTCTTGGCGACCAGATTGCTGTATATTATTGCCAGGGAGAAATCGTAAGAGTAGCAACTCCAGGCGCATTCGGCAGCGAGCAGCAGATTGTGAGCAACGACGTGATCCAGGATCTGCAGGATCTGGGCAACGACAAGAACATCAAGGCTGTGGTACTCCGCATCAACTCAGGTGGTGGCGATGCCTATGCCTCAGAACAGATCTGGCGTGCAGTCAGTCAGCTCAACAAGAAGAAACCAGTAGTGGTATCCATGGGTGGCATGGCTGCTTCGGGTGCATATTATATGAGCATGGGTGCCAGCTATATCATGGCTCAGCCAACAACACTGACGGGTAGCATCGGTATCTTCGGTGCCTTGCCAGACATCAGTGACCTGATGACCAAGAAGCTGGGATTCAAATATGACGAGGTAAAGACCAACCGAAACAGTGCCTACGGCAGTGCCGGCAGTGCCCGTCCTTGGAGTGCAGAAGAAATCGGCCATCTCCAGGCTTATGTTAACCGTGGCTATGGCCTCTTCCGCCAGCGTGTGGCTGATGGCAGAAAGATGAAGACCGAAGAAGTGGAGAAGATTGCGCAAGGAAGAGTATGGCTCGGAACCGACGCCAAGAGCATCAAACTGATTGACGGTTTTGGCAGTCTCGACGACGCTGTTGCCAAGGCAGCCCAACTTGCCAAGGTTTCCGATTACGGAACCACAGAGTATCCTATGCCTGCAGACTGGATAGACCAGCTTTTAGACGGACTGTCAGGCAGCGGCGGCAACTATCTCGATGAGCAGTTACGACTCACACTGGGTGACCTCTACCAACCATTTATGATGATTCGCAACATCAAGGAGAAAGAACCAGTGCAGGCAGCAATGCCATTCGTACTGAATATACATTAATATATATAATAAGGTATAAAAAAGGAGTGAGGAAATGAGAACAGAAGGAGATCTGATAAAGATCAACGATTGGCTGCTACCGCTCAGTTGGATATACGGCAGCATCGTAAGATTCCGCAACTGGCTCTTCGACATCGGATTGAAGAAGAGCCGCGACTTCTCGATTCCCGTCATCTCGGTGGGCAATATCACCGTGGGCGGTTCGGGAAAGACCCCGCATGTGGAATACTTGATTCGCCTCTTGCATGACAAGGTGAAAATTGCCGTGCTGTCACGTGGATACAAACGCAAGAGCCACGGATATGTACTTGCAGATGAAAATACAGAAATGTCGGATATAGGTGATGAGCCATTCCAGATGCACCAGAAGTTTTCTGATATCTACGTAGCGGTAGATGCCAAACGGGTAAGAGGCATCAACAACCTGCAAAGCAACGAAGAGACCAAGGATGTAGATGTGGTATTGCTTGATGATGCCTTCCAGCATCGCTATGTCAAGCCAGGCATCAATATCCTTCTGGTAGATTACCATCGTCTCATCATCTACGACAAGATGCTACCAGCTGGAAGACTGCGCGAACCATTGAGCGGAAAGAGCCGTGCCGACATCGTGATTATCACCAAATGTCCAAAGGATCTGAAACCAATGGAGTTTCGTGTACTCACCAAGGCTATGGATCTCTATCCATTCCAGAAACTCTACTTCACCTGCATCGACTACGATACACTGAAGGGTGTTTTCACAGGAAAAGAACTGAAAGATCCAAAAGACTATCACGTGCTTCTGCTCACCGGCATCGCATCTCCAAAACAGATGGAGCACGACCTGAAGCCGATGGTCAAGGAGATGAAGTCTCTCTCTTTCGGCGACCATCACCGCTTCAAGAACAAAGACATTGACCGCATCAATGAGGCATTCGAAGCCTTGCCGGAACCACGCATCATCATCACAACAGAAAAGGATGCCGTGAGACTGAGAGAGGCAGAAGGACTCTACGAGAGTGTGAAAGAAAGCATGTACGAATTGCCTATCAAGGTAAGCTTCATGCTTGACCAAGAAGATAATTTTAACGAAAAGATAATAAGCTATGTACGAAAAAATTCAAGAAACAGCATCCTGGCTAAGAGAAAGGATGAGCACAAGTCCGAAGACTGCAATCATTCTGGGAACAGGTCTCGGACAATTAGCTTCAGAAATAACTGATAGTTACGAATTCCCATATAGTGAGATTCCTAACTTCCCTGTATCTACCGTAGAAGGACATGCAGGCAAGCTCATCTTCGGAAAGCTGGGCGGCAAGGACATCATGGCAATGGAAGGCAGATTCCACTTCTATGAGGGATATAATATGAAGGAAGTAACCTTCCCTGAGCGCGTGATGTTCGAGTTGGGCATCGAGACCCTCTTCGTAAGCAATGCCTCTGGCGGTATGAATCCTAAGTTCCAGATTGGCGACCTGATGGTTATCGACGACCACATCAACTTCTTCCCAGAGCATCCATTGCGTGGCAAGAACTTCCCTACCGGTCCTCGCTTCCCAGATATGCACGAGGCATACGACAAGCAGCTCCGTAATCTTGCCGACGAGATTGCCAAGGAGAAGGATATTCCTGTTCAGCATGGTGTATATGTGGGCGTCCAGGGTCCTACCTTCGAGACTCCGGCAGAGTACCGCATGTACCGAATCCTGGGTGGTGACGCCGTAGGCATGAGCACCGTTCCTGAGGTAATCGTGGCCCGCCATTGCGGCATCAAGGTATTCGGCATCAGCATCATCACCGACCTCGGCGGCTTCGACGTTCCTGTAGAGGTAAGCCATGAGGAGGTACAGATTGCTGCCAATGCTGCTCAGCCTAAGATGACTGAGATTATGCGAGAAATGATTCGCAGATCATAATTATTAATTATAAATTATAAATTATAAATTATAAATTATCTTGGATATAGCTAAGTTGGGTGAGTTTGGACTGATAGCCTATCTCACCAAAGGATATGAAAACAAGAATGCCTCTACTGTTTATGGCGTAGGCGATGACTGTGCGGTGATGCACTATCCCGACAAGGAGGTGCTGATGACTACCGACATGCTGATGGAAGGTGTACATTTCGACCTGACCTATATTGATATGCAGCACTTGGGTTACAAGAGTGCCATGGTCAATATCAGCGATATCTTCGCCATGAACGGAACGCCACGCCAGATGGTGGTAAGCATTGCACTGAGCAAGCGCTTCAAGGTAGAAGACCTTGATGAATTCTACAGAGGCCTGCGTATGGCTTGCGATAAGTTTGGCGTTGACATCGTAGGTGGCGACACCACTTCCTCACTCACCGGTCTTGCCATCAGCATCACCTGCATTGGCGAGGCTGCAAAGGAAGACATCGTATATCGCAGCGGTGCCAAGGAAACAGACCTCATCTGTGTAACCGGCGACCTGGGTGCTGCCTATATGGGTCTGCAGCTCCTGGAACGCGAAAAGGCTGTATATTACGGACAGGTAGAAGACATCCGCAAGAAGATGGCAGAGGCAAAAGCGCAGGGTGACGACCAGAAGTTGGCAGCCCTCAACAAAGACTTGCAGGAAATGCGTAACTTCCAGCCAGACTTCGCCGGCAAGGAATACCTGCTGCAACGTCAGCTCCAGCCAGAAGCTCGCGGCGACATCATAGCCCAGCTCCGTGAGGCAGGCATCCGCCCTACCGCTATGATGGATATCAGCGACGGCTTGAGCAGCGAGTTGATGCACATCTGCGAACAGAGCAACTGCGGCTGTCGTGTCTATGAGAAGAATATCCCTATCGACTACCAGACAGCAGTTCAGGCAGAGGAATTCAACATGAACCTCACTACCTGTGCCATGAATGGTGGCGAAGACTATGAGCTTCTCTTTACCGTTCCTATCGGCGACCATGCCAAGATTGAGGAAATGGAAGGCGTGAAACAGATTGGTTACATCACCAAGGAGAGCCTCGGCAAGTTCCTCATTACCCGCGATGGTCAGGAATTCGAACTCAAGGCGCAGGGATGGAATCCTCTGAAAGACTAGTTTTACGAATCGCCTTCTCTAAGGAAGAAAACCGAAAGAGGCGATTTTAGTTAATAAACATTAAGCAAGAGAAAATATTTGGTTTTCTCTTGCTCAATTAAAATTTTTGTTGTACCTTTGCAACCGCAAAAAGCAAGATGGTGCCATAGCTCAGTTGGTAGAGCAAAGGACTGAAAATCCTTGTGTCCCCGGTTCGATTCCTGGTGGTACCACTCCTCCTTTCATTTAGGCGGTTTCTGACTTCGGTTAGAGCCGCCTTTTTACGTATTCTGAAAAGGAGATAACAACAGCATCGTTGCTCACGGCGCAGAGGGAATGGTTCACGACATTACCATCAAGGATACCTATATCTTCTACAATCAGAAGGCTCAGGATATCGATGAGACTTGCAAAATCAAGCTCGAGAATGTGAACTTCGCTACTTTTGCAAAGTAAGAAACCATATCGCAAACCATTCTCTCTAAATGCGTCAAACACTTACCTTACAACAGTAAGCGTCTTTTCGCAGACAGAGAAATGAATATCCAGACCCTCATAAGGCATTCCATAAACCTTATGAGGGTCTTTCTGGTAATGCGGACGAGGATCCTGCGCCAGAACCTCTTTCAAGATTTCAATCTTCTCATCATTCAATCCCTGGCTAATCAGGTATTCTCTTACTTCCCCGGAAATCTCAACATCCAGCTTCGCCCATTTCCGATCGTCCACGAATCCACTTCGTGCATCAGGATGACAATCGGCATACACCACATAAGGCTTGATATCATAGATGGGAGTACCATCCATCAGGTCACCACCCTTTACATGAATGACAGGTCCCTTGCTTGTTTCCCATTCAATATGGGAGATTTTCACGGATGACAAGCCGATGTTGTTCGGACGGAAAGGACTGCGGGTAGCAAATACCCCGACCTTCTCGTTACCTCCCAAGACAGGAGGCCTTACAACCGGACTGTTCGCCTTATGCTTATTTGCCGAAAACTCCCAGATAAGCCAGAGAAAATCGAAACCTTCCATTCCTCTGAGGAAATCCGGATTGCGATATTCGGGTTCAAAAACAATCTGTCCTTCCAGTTCCGCCACCAATCCAGCCTGCTTGGGAATACCAAACTTGCTGCTGAACGGAGAACGGAATCTTGCTATTGGTTTTATTTCCATATCTTTATATTATTGATTTTAGTTCCTTTTTTCATATACTGGGGTATATTTCCATATATTCCAATGATTACACCTTATTATATATAGTACATTATATATATAGTACGAAAAAAGCGCCCGATTATTTTGTTGTCTCCACAAAATAATGTACCTTTGCACCATGATATTAACAAGCAATCAATGAAATAAAAAGAGAAAACAATGAAAATAGAAAGGCCTCAATATGAGATCTGGCTGCAAAAGCCAGGAGAACTCGGCATCTATCAGCAGATAGAACGTGCCGGAAGAGTGTGCTACAAGAGTGAGAACAACACCACCAACGACTCGGCTAAGCCATTCGTAGATAGAATGATACAGAGTGAGCACTATGCAATGTTGGAACACGGCACAGTCTATCTCGTATGCAATCATGGGGAGTTACCACTCTATACAAGCAACAAGTTCTCTCGCTGCCACACCATAGACGGCAAGGATTACATCACTACCAATCTCCGTGTTCTGGCAGAAAACAAGGCGATGGATGATTTGAAATACCTCAGCGACTATGAGGAAGGAAAGCACGAGCTCCGCATCACCGTTCATTTTACCACACAGATTGCCATCACCCGTGAGTACAACCGCCATCGTGCCAACTCTATGGCAGAGCAGAGCACACGCTACTGCAACTACTCCAAGAACAAGTTCGACAATGAAATTACGATCAACCTTCCTACCTGGGTAGAAGAAGAAGGTTATAATGGTTCTCAGGAGAAAGAGGATTACCGATTGGAAGATATGTGCGCCGACATTGCTGAAGGCAGAGCACAGGAATGGAGCAAGCTCGACACCTGGATCTTCGCCAACCAGGCTGCAGAATATGCCTATATGAAATTGATAGAAGCTGGCTGCAAACCACAGGAGGCTCGTGCCATCCTGCCATTGGATTGCAACACCGAATTGGTACATACCGCATTTATCAGCGACTGGAAGCATTTCTTCGATCTCCGTGCTTTAGGAACCACAGGAGCTCCTCACCCAGATGCCAAGGTTCTCGCCTTGCCATTGATGGAAGAGTTCAAGGCTAAAGGTTATTTAAAATAGAAAGGAGAACGCTTAAAAAAGGTAAAAAATCACAGCTAAAATATAGATTTTCTGTTTTCTATACACAAGGAACAGATATATTTCGTATTTTTGCACTGTGTTTTTCATAGTATTAGATTTAAGGTTATCAAGGTTGGGGCTACGGCGGTAGCCCTTTTTTTATGCCTTTTTCGCCAGTTCTGAGGCATTTTCAGAGCTATTTCCCATATTTTTCGATATTTTTTCTCAAAAAGTTCCTCAAAAATTTGGTGGAATCAAAAAAAGGTTGTACCTTTGCATCCGCTTAAGAAAACCAAGCTATAGTCATCCAGACCGAATTTGGAGAGATGGTAGAGTGGTCGATTACAACGGTCTTGAAAACCGTCGTACCGAGAGGTACCGGGGGTTCGAATCCCTCTCTCTCCGCAAGAGCCTTCTGAAAGAAATTTCAGAAGGCTTTTTTCATTTATACATTCTTCCTGACTATCTATCCATTCTTCTTGATGACGTATCTCTCCTTCCATGCCCCTATTTCTTATTCCCTTTATCCCATTTAGGCTGCCTAATTTGGCATTAAATAGTCCATGACTTTAGAACACATGATTTTTGGTCTTGCACTTCCTGCAAGAAAGCATTGTTTAAAGGTAGGCAAGTTCTTAATCTTTTAATGTTAAATAATCAATATAATTTGCTTATATCCCAATATTTGATTATATTTGCATGCAAAATTAGTATAAAAAATTATATTTGCTCTTATGAATATCGAGACTATTAATATTACAAACTATAGATATTTCAAGCATTACGAGGCTTCATTCTGCCCAAAAGCCAATGTGTTGATTGGGCGCAATGGTACAGGAAAGACAACTCTTATCCATGCCATTATTAAGGCTTTGAGCTTTATCTTCTCCAATGACAAATCGCTGGGGAAGGATTTCTTGTCAGCTGGTAACAACACGTTAAATGTCAGAAGTTACAATACGTCTGATTTTCATTTCAACCAAGAGACAAGAGAGTATTCTTCCGAAGCAAGTATCAAGGCTACTGGTATTTTTTATGAGCAGCAATTAAACTGGGAATTGTTCAAACGCAATACCCCAAAATCAGCTTTATACACCTCACTCTATAAAGACGCATTCACGTCATTCATGACTTCCGCCAAAAGCGAGAATAGCGAATGGCCTATCCTTGCATATTATTCGGATTCATATCCACATGTATATTCAAGGATTACCAAGTCTGTTTTGGATGTCATCAATCAGGATATCATGCCACGTAACTTCGGTTACTACCAATGGGACGATGAATCTGCATGCACGTCTTTGTGGGAGGCAAGATTATGCAATCGTATAGCAAAGATGCAACCTTTGTACACACCTGCAGCAAGAGTGGCTTCTGCAATATATGAAAAAGAAGAGTCTTTAAACCAAAAAGAACTTCAAGCAGATGCTGATTACCAAAAACTGAAGGAAGAGCAGAACAGGCTAACCGAAACTATGGAGCCTCTATATAATGAGGTTAACTATATTGAACAAAAGTTGACTTCATTTATATCACATCTTCCAAAAGTTCAAGCCGAGGGTTTTGACATTGATTATTTCTTTGCCACACAATCGGAAGAGGGCTATAAGTTGACCATCAATTTCAAGAATGGTAGCAGTAGCCTGTTGCAAGACTTACCTGCTGGTTATCGTCGCTTGTTCTCGATTGTCATAGACATGGCCTATCGTTCATACATACTTAATCAAGGCATTGAGTCATCAGGTGTTGTGGTAATTGATGAAATCGATTTACACTTGCACCCTGCATTGGAGCAGGTTGTGTTGAATGCTTTCAGGGAAACGTTCCCTCAACTCCAATTCTTTGTTTCTACCCATTCCGTATCAGTTATCTCGAATTTGGATACATCGAAGACCCCTGCAGATGGAGCAGACAAGAGAGAGAATCAAATCTTGGTAATGAACATTGGAGAAGAACAGCCACAAGTCTTGCCTAATTTGCTCGGGGTTGATTACAATGCTGTACTGAGAGACTTCATGGACACTCCATCACGAAACGAGGATCTAAAAAACTTGGAGGACTTGTATTACTCATACTTGTCTATGGACTTGAAGAATGAGAGCCAGACTATTTACAACAAGATTCTTGCCCTCGTTGGAAAGGACGCTAAAGTTCTTGAAACGATTCAAAACAAAGCGAAGGAATATGGAGTACATTGATAAAAATCCATATCTGGAAAAGGAAAGAGAAATTGATATTGCTTATCTTCAAGATTGCTTCAATGACGAAAGTCACTCTTTCTATCCAGAGATTGACAGCGACCAATCGTATAGCAACTTTTCATCAAAGAAGTACCGTAAAGGAGTTGATGGTTGGGAGAACTTACTTTTGCTGGAGCAAAATGGAAGATGCTGCTATTGCATGAGGAAGTTAGATAATTGTGCCCGAAACATTGAGCACGTGGTTCCAAGAAACATCAATACAGAAAATCCAGAAGAGGAGTTTCAGAAATATGCCAAGGCAGCAAGCATCATAGAAGACAACGTTATATTGGCTTCTAATTTCACAAAAACTAAATTTGAGGATTCAGAAGATATTCGCAAAGCTGTAAAAATGCCACACCGCATAGCCTTGCAGAACCTTTTGGTCTCATGCAATGGCAAGTTTGGAACCCCAAGCAGCGGTTGTTGCTGTAACAATGCAAGAAGCAACGACTTTTTACAGCCACTCATGCTTATGCAAGATGGTGCCAATAAAGTTTACTATGACGGGATTTCTGGTGTAGTTACCAATTATCCATTTGAACCATCATGGGGAAAAATGTTGGAAACGCTCAACGATGACACTTACAAGGAAATACGTGTTCTTTGGCACAAAATTTGGAAACATAAAGATGATATTGACCTCGATGCATTTGAATCATACGAAGGTAGAGATAGAATCATCCTCATGAAGACAATCTTTGAGGTTGACAACTTTCTGAACATACCAGATGAATACAAAAAGTATGCTGGCGTTGCAGACAAGAACAGCCTCTATTGGAAACTTCTTATGGACTTCGATTGGTTCTTGACGTATGAGTGGAAATGAAAGAACTATATGTTCTGTGGAAAACCATTATGCAGCTGAGGAAACAGCCATCATGTACACTATGTTGGGATGCTGCAAGCTGGCTGGTGTTGACTTCCGAAAATGAACAACCTACTTCTTGACTCATATATGAGTATGATAATGATTATTCGACTTGGCTGACTTCCTGTCACTGAGGCTAAGAGAGAAGGGAATTCTGTAATCTCCCTCTGAAATTCTCGAAACTTCTTCTAAATTTCTTTGAATATCTCCGAAAATCTTGTAGAATTTTGAAGTTTTCTACAAGATTTTTAGAGAATATGCAAGACGGGGTTAGCCGAAGTCTAACGCATTGTTAATATTTATTCTAGAATTTATCTTAGCACTTACTTCTTCAAAGTCTTGATGGACTTCACTATAGGATTCTCTCCAATAGTTATCATCTGCCCATCACTTGACAGCAAGCCCACTATTGATTTATTCACTCCATTGTCACTATATGAGATAGTTATCTGATTGTTGAAAATCAGGTAAGTAGCATTGATGGAATATTCATTCACATCTTCATCAAATACTTGTTTGTCGGAATAGCTATAAGCTGTCTCATAAGCTATACAGCCCTTACCATCGAGAGGAATGAAAAGTGTTCCATCTGCTCGGTAAACTCCATAGCTATACACCTTGATTCCTTCATAGCTATGAGGACCAACCTTGACTATGTACTCACCTTCCTCAAACTTATAAAGTTTCTCCCTTTTGGTAAGTTTAGCCTTTACACAACTTTTGGAGACTTTTACATTTATGATACACTTGTCACCAGCAAAAGACAAAGACATCAAGGAATCTGCCTCGTGCTCGGCTCTCTTACATAGATTCCATGAAGCCACACTTTCTTCCGTAGCAGTTTTCTCAGTATATCTAAGTCCATCCATCTGCTGCATTCTTGTCAATATCACCGTATTCGGATTAGTTTGATCTATAGCAACAGCACTCGGATTATGCGACACACTGGCAACTGATGTCCAGGTTGCATTCTCCAAAATCTTCTTTTGCTCATTTTCTGAATCACCACCAGAACAAGAAACCATGAATAGGGATGCTACAAATATTGCAATGCCCGTAAAAAACATTCTTACATTTTGCATACTATTTCTATTGTTTAAAAGTTATACATCAAAATACACCTTCATACGTTCCATCTGGATAGTAGAACTCTTCACCCAGCTTCTTCGCCAAGTCCTCATAGGTCATCTTGCTACAATTAGGGCAAACACAATGAATATGCTTCCATACCGTATCGCCATTTTTGCAACGAATGTCTGTACGACGTGGGATATAGCGAACAAATGTATTTTTATAATAGCTTTTCATTCCCCATACCTTATCGAAATTATACCCACATATCTCGCAGGTCATATCCCTGTTTTTCTCCAAGTAATCAACCAGTGCGTCTGGCATACGACTCGGTGGAAATTTTCGACAAGCTCGTTTATTGTCAAAAATGCCAAAATACTTATAGTAGTATTCTGCCCATAACTTTTCCAGCTTGGCTGCCAAAGCATCGCTCAACACTCTTCCACTATGTCCACCTGTCCAATCAAACTCTGGCATAGCTTCCATTAATTGCTCTGTTGATATATGGGGAGCAACCTCGGTATCGACAATACAGTCACAAAACAAATCAGAGTAATAAACTTTACGACCATTTCCACTCCAATCCTTACCCTTATATGGTTCCGATGTTATCGTACCAGCCATCACAATGCCTGTCTGACCTTCACCAACACGTACCATAAAGAATCGATCGCCATAATGTACATTTTTATAATCCCATATAGACCAATTCATAGACAGGCTATCATCTTGGAATACGTCATCGTCAGTTATAAAAGATATTTCATCCTCATCATGATTTCTCATGCTCTTGATACAATCACGAAACTCCTCTATTTTGAAACTGGAAATCGCAGGATTCCACATTAAAACAACTGTACTCATAACTATTAATTTAAACTTGTTCTATCTCATAGGACATCAGTCCCATTTACTTACTAACTAACCCTATGGTGCAGCCCAAAGCTTCTGCTACATTGCCCAAAATCTTAAGTTGCACATCCATACGTCCATGTTCAAGATTGTTGATTGTGCTTTTAGTCAAGTGGACAGTTTTTGCAAGTTCTTCTACACTGATGCCCTTGCTTATACGCATATCCATAAGTTGCTCACCCAAAACGAAACGATAGATGTTACGATTGCGGTCTTTTGCATTAAGCCCCTGAGGCTCATCCTTTGTAAAAAAAGCAATCTCATAGGCACCAATCTTTAGTGCATGAACTGTGTCACCAAACTCATACCCCTTAGGTTCTGTCGGGAAGCCTTCTGGAGAAGTAACAACCTCTCGAATATCACCACCATGATTACTTTGGATATACTTGGCAAAACGCATAGCGTCGCAATAATATACTTCTATAAACTTATTCAACATAACATTAAAATTTAATCAGCACTTCGGAAATATTCCTCAGTTTCTCTGAATTACAATGCAAAAGTACACTTAGTTAATGCAGTCTTTCTACATTAACAAAAAAAATAAGCAGAAAATCATATAAAAAAGGATTTTCTACTTATTTTTCGAGTAAAAATTACCCTTTCCTGTTACAAACAATACGTTTCCCATCACATTCCATTTTCTCCGCATCGACAAGGTGCGACATGATTTCCTCGGATTCCAGGAAATGCACATTCAGTGCGGATGAGTTCGGAAATTTGTTAAAGAATACATCCTTGCTCATATAGAGTCTGACTAAAGAAACTTCCTTTGCCGAAGAAACTCCATTATAGTATTTTAGAATACTTGGTAATACACGAGGTAACACCTTTATACCCATTCTACCATCATAAAACTCAACTACAGCGATGACATGATGATGTTGCCTGGTATCTACTGCTTGCTTGTTCTGTTCTTTAGTCCCTTTATGAGAAATCGTGAGATGGCGACCATACTTTTGATTGATGGCATTCATGATTTGCTGAAAGACCTGCCCATGAGCACTTGTATCTTCCAATTGATTGACACCTATATAATAATGTATCATCTCGTGAATGATTGTGTCTTCCACCTCTTGCTCCGACAAGTCAATACGGGTATTGACACGTAAGGTGAAATCATACCTTTCAATCTTACCATCCTTTGTTTTTCTTCTTTTATATGTGCAAACACCCAAAAAGGTTTTTGCATCACTCAAACAAATAGGAAGCATGGGGAGTTTACCAGCAAACATCTGCTGGTTAAACTCCTCAAACTTTTGCTCAATGTATGAAACCGTAATGTTCATTATTCTTCCTGATTATTTTCTTCCGGTTGAAAATCAAACACCTTATCCCAGTCAATATTGCAAGGAACATACTTCACTACCTTGCGAACATAGTAGTACAGAATCCACTGAACGATACTTTCGTCCTTATATTCTTTCTTCCCCATATTCTTGTCAAGAATGGTATCTGTACCATGAAGAAGTACCTTTTGGGTATCTCTATCCACGAGGTCGCCCTTCTCGTTTAATTTTCCCTCTGGCTTCGCTTGGCACAATGTAGTAGGGAACAACTCCACCAACATCAAGTCAGCTGTAGCATCACGCTTATTTCTAAGCAACAGATACTTATAAGGTTTGAACACGAATGGGAATTGACTATTGTTCAATGAATAAAGCCCATGGTCTTTTGCCTCATCGAACAGAACTTCTGTATCCTTTTTCCAATTTCCGTTTTCATCACGCTCTATATAACGAGAAGCTGTACTTTCTTTCAAGCTTCTTGACTCACAAGGGCAGTCATCACAAGTATAATATTCAGAGCCAACTTCACCAAAATGCTCTTCAAGGTCGCCTGAGTATAACAAGCAAAGCACATCTTTAGGGTCTATTCCATCAAGGATGCCAGCCAAGTCGGATGTCGCAACCTTCTTCTTTTTCCCTTGCTCCAAAGCAAACATCACAGGGTTGATATTCTGTTGAGTCAAGAGGACAGGCCAATAGAATGGAGCATTGTTCCATCCCACATTTTCGCCAGTGGCAGGATCCACACACTTTTTGCCCTCCTGTCTCAGAAGCATGACAACAGGAACATCAATGGCTATTTCACGTGAAGGTCTGCTATCTGTACGACCATCAGCAGGAGCATCAATGTAACCACCATTGGCTCTGAGTCGATTCATATTACGACCAGTACGCTGCAAGACCAAGACCTTACCACCAGATTTACTGGTACAATACTCCAGCGCACAAAGCATCTCCTTAATGTCGTTCTTGCGTTCAAGATTGCGAATGCTATCTGAATCCTTATAAACAAAGGTTGTCTCTATCAACGACAAGATCTCCTTGATGGTATCGGCATCCATCTCAAAGAACCCATTCTCATCCTTTTCATCGAAGTGAGGGGAAGTCTCTATCATGGCATCAATCTTTGCGATTGTCTTCTTAATGGCAGTATTGCTACCAGTCCAGAATCCTGCAGGTACGACACGCATCTGTTTCTTCAACGTCAAGGCATTCGAAGCTTTAATCTTCTGAGTTGCACAAGGTTTGATATTCTTGTCATATCCTACAAATACGGCATTAACGTCTGTACCTTTGTCTCTTCCTTCCAAGAACCACTCCCTCAATTGATTGTCAAGCTCATTCATGCGAACCAAAATGCGGTAAATGGTAGACGTGGTATGAAGTCGGGTGACAGCCATGTCCTCCTTTGAACGTGCTCCATACATTCGTGCATGCTGCAACACGGTATCTTGCTGGAAGTTCTTTGGATTACGACCATAGAAGAAACAGAGCATATTCTTGATGGTAATACCTCTATCAAGGATGTTACCACCAATAAAGATGTTGGCTGCTGTATCTAACTGCAACTCGCCAGTTTCCTCATCCAACAGAGACTCCACCTGTTCGTCGGAGTTCACTATCTGGACATGATAGTTGTTCTTCTTTGGATTGAAGATATTACGTATCTCATCCAAGACATCGTCCTTTGGAGGCAGTTCTACGGAAATAAGACCTTCGTCACGTCCTTTCTTGTTGGACTCGGCAAAATCCTCATAGATGGCATCTATCGCCGACCATATTCTCTGGTCAGACTGGTCTTCCTCAACAATCGCATTCTTGATGGAATCAATCAATCGATTGATGACACGGCTCTGCCAATCATGATTTCTCTTATCCAACTCCACATGAATCAAGGCACTCGTCTTATAATCACGGTTGTTCACCTCTTTTTCTTGAATCCTACGTACAGCCGTTGCCATAAAATAAGAAATGAGAGCATAGGTCAAACCATAAATATTGGCAGAAGAGACTGCACTATTCAAGTATCTCTTGTCCTCATGTCCCAGTACATCAATACATTTCTGGTCTATCTGATGATAGAGGTGACTATACATAGAATCAGGATTCTGAGACTCCTCAAAATATTGCTGTCCACCGATATATGCTGCATGAACAGGCACGATACTTGTGAAACGTGGCTTGAAAGGCTTTACCACATTTCCATTCAGATTCAATTCTCCTTGTGGCTGCAAATAGAGACAATAAGGGGTTGCAGTAACCTGGAGATAACGGCAATACTCTGGTATCTTGCGGAAGTCATCAATCTGCTGGCTAATCTTTGCCATTTCTGTCTCTGCATCCTGAGCAATCGGATTTCCATCTTCATCCTTTAAAGCCTGCAACTTGACAGAGCGATAGTTGCGACTGGCAAAGTCTGCCTCGTCATCAACAATGAGCACTTTTTTCTTTTGCAAGAAAGTACAGTTCTTAGAGAACATATCTATCAAGTGACTCATATTGGTAGCCTGCTTCTTACATACAATAACCGTCTTGCAGCCCTCCACCTTCGCTTGCTTCAGGTTGTTCCAAACCTTCATAATGTCATAGATGTTGATGGTGGACTTCTGATTCAAGTTGTCAGATGCCTTAAAGAAGCGATAGTCCTTCTTCATACGCATGATGGTCTGCTGCGCCAAAGGCTTTGTTCCCTTTGTGAAAACAATCGTGATGTCAATGCCCTTATCAAAAGCCAAGCCGATGATGTCCTCAAAGGTATCTGTCTTGCCACATTGGATTTTGCCAAGCAACAATCCTGGTTCCTCTGCGTGTTCGCCGTCTTCCAACAACTGACTTACCGTATCCTTGATACATTTAATCTTTTCCTCTGGCATCTTACCATAAGGATAATGCGCTACCAATGTATCATAGATTGGTGTGTCTGAGTTAGAAACTACAGCCTTTGCATTCTCGGCATCCTTCAACTCTTGATGTTGTTTTTCCATCCAAGAAGGAATGGGAACACCAATTACTTCAAGAGTTTTTATGGCAGCTTCACACTCCACTAATGTCTTATAAATAACCTGTTCCATATTGTTATGTTTTTAAATTCCGTCATATTTATCTTCTATCATGTATATCCTCAGCTGCCATCTTTACCTGCAAATCATCAGGAAGCTCGTAAGGTTTTACACCTGCCCTTGCAGCATCACGCCCTGCCATTTCCAAATCTGTGATAGAATAAGCGGTAACATACAGATACAAGGCAACAACGACCTTGATAGCTGCATCAACCTCTGCGTCAGATGAACAAGGAGCATTATGAGCCTCGTCATTTCTCCAATCCCGGAGCATTTGCAGGTAAGAAGAGAATTTCTTGCCATCGTCATCCGTGGCATATTTCAGATTCCAAAGGCTCTTGAAGGCATGGATGGCATCTGCCAAAGTTGGATCCTTTCCATCTTTTCCAGACACCTCGTCATCATTGATGAGATAATACAGCTTCTTCAAGAAAGCCTCATATTTCTGTACCAACAAATTGAAGAATGAGAACTTAACCACAGATGTGATATTTGGATTAGCATAGAGATTGTTCAATGCCTCTCTGAGTAAGGTGTCAATACCATCCAACTTAGGGATGCTGACCGTATTCAAGATGAAGAAGAGGTTGTCAACAATTTCTGGCAAACTTCTCATCTTACTGCATACGCCTGCAAACTCAACCTCCATAGCAGCTATCAACTTTTCCTTCAAGACCGCCTCGTCATAGACAAAGCTTGATGTTGCAGCAGCCTGTCTTGCCACTGCTTCCACAAACTTTCCTATCAATGTCAAGGCAAAGCCCTTCTCCTTGTCAAGTATTTCCTTGAAGTTGAGATACTTGTCTATCTGGTCTACGATGGTGGCATCAAACTTTTCCTTGCAGATATTGATCATTACATCGTAAGAGTTACCGGCACGAGCGGCATCCACCACCTCTGGGTCTTTGAGCAATTCCTCCCAAATTTGCTTGATAATCTTGTCATTTTCATTCAAGATGGTGGCAAATGGACTGTTCACCATGTCCAATAACTCAGCCACGGTCTTCTTCTCATCCTCCATCTTGCAGCCAACCTCGCCAATACGAGTAGCTTTCAACTCTGCAGGAGTATCTTCCAGTTCGATGACACCATCAAATGACAATTGTATTCTCAACTTATCCAAGTCTATCATGCCCATCAATTCCATAGGCAAAGTCTCTTTGGTATAAGGCAAGAACTTATAGAATACCTTGCAGAACACATAGAATTTCTCCAGCTCTGGGTCTGTGAAGTCCATCAGTTGCGCCAAGAAGCCATACTGACGTACGAAACGATTCACCTCCTTGCGATATTTGTCCTTGTCTTCATCCGACAATGGTTCTACTCTTTCTCTTACTATTTTAAGCAAGATGGAAGGCACGCCACTTACCTTGTCCTTGTCCACCATCTTAGAGCAGACTTCATTCATCTCATCTTCATTGAACAGATTCCAGTTCTCCACAGATTCCTTCAATGTATAGACACGTTGAGTATCAACATCGCCAGTAAGGGTGGTTGTCGTGTAGTATTGGTTGAAAGCCTTGCGTACCGAGTCAGCATCATTGCGGAAGTCCACAACAAGCGTGTCTTCCTTATATGGCCAATAGGTACGATTCAAGCGTGAAAGCGTCTGAATGCACTGGATGCCGCCCAAGCTTCTATCTACAAACATGGTATGCAACAACTTTTGGTCAAAACCTGTCTGGAACTTCTCGGCGACAATCAGAATTTTATAATCATCCTCCTTGAATTTCTCAGCGATGTCATTATCCGTCACACCATCATCATTCATATTTGCCTCTGTACACTTGTTGCCATTGCTATCAATGACCTCACCAGAGAAGGCTACCAGTGTCTTGATGGCTCCATTATACTCCGTCTGGATAATTCGGTCGATGATCTGCTTATAGTCGGCAGCAGATTGACGTGAGTCACACACCACCATAGCCTTGGCATGATGGTTGATTTTGTTGATGGTGAACTTCATAAACTGGTCAACTATCATGCTTGCCTTTCTGAGTTTGATATATTTATTCTTGCCCAGCCACTCACCAATCACCTTCAAGGCTTTTTTCTTCTCGAAAAGTTTGTCTTTGTCTTCGGTTGGATTCTTCTCTATCAGCTCAAACTTTGTCTTGTAGCTGACATAGTTCTGCGTAACATCAAGGATAAACTTCTCGTCGATGGCTTGCTTCATAGAATACAAGTCATGTGGCATCTTGCCGTCCTTACCATAAAGGGCAAAGGTCTTGTCTTTAGGCGTTGCAGTGAAAGCGAAGTAAGAGATGTGCTTCATCATCTTCCTATAGTTCTGCATCTGTGCCATCAGTGCATCCAGAGGACTGTCATATTCTTCTGGGTCATAGTCGCCCAACTTTTCCAAGTCCTCCTTAGTAGAGAGTGCATTTACCAAATCCTTTGCAGCCTCATTACCAACAGCCGTGTGAGCTTCGTCCACAATGATGGCATATTTCTTCGACTTCTCGTGCTTCAAGTAGTCAAGAGCATACGCAAACTTCTGCACAGTAGAGATGATAATGCGGTTCTCTCCATTCAAGGCATCTGCCAATTTCTTGGAGCCTTTACGAATGTCCTTCACCGTACCAGCCGTTACCTCAAAGTTCACTACGTCCTCTGCCATATTGCGGTTGAGCACAATGCGGTCAGTTACCATAATGATGCTGTCAAATACGGCTGTACCATCTGCATTTGTCATATTGGCAAGTTGATGTGCCAGCCAAGCCATCGTCTTGGTTTTTCCACTTCCTGCAGAATGCTGTATCAAATAGTTGTTGCCTGGTCCTTCCTCACTCACCAATCCACGAAGTCTTCTTACGGCACGAAGCTGATGGAATCGAGGGAAGATGACCACGATGCGTTTCTTTTGCTCCTTGGTCACCTTATCCTCATAACATTCCTCGTAACGTTTGATGAAATTTTCCAAGAGGTCGAGAATGGAATCCGCCTGAAGAATACTCTGCCACATATAGGCTGTAGGATATTCTCCTTCAATTGGTGGATTAACTGCCTCTCTGTTAAAAGGCAGGAATGTTGTCTCCTCGCCATTCAGTTTGGTGGTCATGAAGGCATATTGGTTGTCCATCACAAAATGAACCAGACAATTGCGCAGCATGCGGTTCTGAACATTGCGATGGTGCTGATATTGCCAAATTCCATTGGTATAGTTCTGCCCGGAGCCTTCGTTCTTTAGTTCAAAAGTAAACAAAGGAACACCATTGAGCAAGATGCACATATCCAGTTCATTACCACTATCAGCACCTGTAGAATAACGCATCTGTCGAACCACACTCAACTGATTGGCACGATAAAGGCGATAATTATCCGTTCCTTCGCCTTCCAAGACTGGCTTAAACTGACAGAATTTTACCTTAGCTCCACTAATGGTAAAACCCTTTCTCATGATGGTCAAGATACTTTCTCCACGATCCAGTCGCTTGTTATATTCACGAACAACCGTTGCCACCTCTTGACCAGGGAAATGCTTCGATAGTTTTGCCCACACAATGGGTTGCTGGCGCAAAAACAGCTCCAACATCTCTCTATCGCACAATGCTTCTATGTCAAATTGTGCACTGTTTCTTTGATTGTAGAGGTCGCTACCAGCAAGGTAACTTGCGATATGCTCCTCAAATGTCGTTTCATTCAAAAGATTATCCATATCTTGTCACTTTTAAATTGTTCAACTTATAGTTCCACGTTAGCAAACTTTTCGCTTGCCTGTCACAACTTCCGTGATGAGACACTGCTTGTATTCTTGCAACAAGGCTACTTGATGCTGAGCCTTGGAAATGGAAGAGTCAATAGAGGCACACTTCTTATCGAGATAGGTGGCGATGGCATGCTGCTCACCCTTTGTTGGCAAACAATAATGCATAGTCAAAATAAAGTTTGACGATACTCTTGGCATTTTGGCACCAACAGTAGAACCGTCTGCTTCTTTCGTAAATCCATCAGATAGCAGCAAATACTTAATAAAGGATGGGGTTGAGTTTCTTTTTGCACGAAATACAAAGAAATCTCCAACTGCATTTCCATCAAATTCCGCAAGCCATACTTTCTGTAAATATGGACGCAATTTTCCGTAAACTACATCTGCTTTTGCAAAAGCAACACCATTTCCCTCAAATTCGGTACTAGTTTCTATAAATTTTCCACTTTTGCTTTCTATATTTTCAAGTCCAATTTTGACATCACTTATTGAAGCATCTGTTTTTAGACTTATAAAGTCCTTAAAACGACAAACCTCCCAATGCTTTGGTACTTCTCCAATCCATTCTACTCCAGAATCCTTCATTTCTACATTAGGATTTAGTCCTTTCGTAACGACATGAGTGATGGCACTCTGCTTCAATTCTTGCAGCAGAGCGATTCGCTTTTGTTGGGCGGATATGACTCTATCAATCTCACCGCATTTCTTGTCAAGGTAATCGACTATGTTCTGTTGCTGTTCTGGTGAGGGGAAAACCACATGGCAGTTCTTCAACAACTCCATACTTACAGCAGGGAATGTTGAAGTTTTTGTAGTTGCCTTACAGTAATCATCAATCACAAAAAGATAGTAGTAGAAATAATCTCGTAACAGCGTAGCTTCCAACGATTTACGAATCTTAAGATTCGTAAATCGTTGATTCGCAAGCGAATCAACAATTAGCACAGCGTGCTCGCCGATAGTGGCTGTAGTCGCCAATATAAAGCTGCCAGCCTCAAATAAGCCACCACCTTTTACAGCCTCTTTTGTGATGTATTGTTTTGCTTCATTCAATTTTCGCCCGGTTTCCCTTATATCTTCCATTCTGTACCAAGGAATAGAGCCATCTTCCCAAAATTCAGGATTTGCTTTGGATGGAGTATAGCCATTTCTAAACTCACATACGAAGCGTAAGCGCAAATTATTCCATAGGCTTGGTACTTCACCAATCCATCCAAATCCACTTTCCTTATATTCGTCGTACTTTTTCATACACCACACTCTTATTTATTTTTATCACCATTAAGTAACTTCTTCATCTCGTCCTCTGGAGGCAACACTTTCCTGAGCTTTTCAGGCATTACCTGATACGTTGCCACACCCATTGGTTGATTATAGTCTTGAAGAAGATACTCCACATACGTCTTATCGGCATCGCAACAAAGCACAATACCGATGGTAGGATTCTCATGCGGTTTGCGTTCAGCATCATTGAGCATACGAATGTATGCAGCCAACTGTCCGAGATAAGCAGGCTTGAACTCACCTTTTTTCAATTCGAATACGACAAGACTCTGCAACTCTCTGTTGAAGAATAGCAAATCAACATAATGATCATGGCCAAACTTGTCGATATGCACCTGATTGCCTATAAACGTAAAGTCCTTGCCAAACGTGAGAATGAAATTCTTGACATTCGACACTATCGAGTTCTCAATGACTCGTTCGTCAATGTCTTGTGGGTCTCGCTCGCCAAGTTCTTCTACATTGATGAAATCAAGCAAATAATCATCCTTAAACATGGCTATAGCTTTGGCAGCATGCCGAGCAGAAGGCATGGTTGCAGCAAAGTTGTTTGGCATCTGCGACTGGTGATGGAAGAGGTCAGACTTCAAATTATTACGCAGTGTGTATTTATCCCAATGCAAGGTTGCCGCTTGATGGATGTAGAACACACGTTCTTCTACAGTAGATGTCTTGGACATTATCTCGCAATGATGACTAAAACTAATGGAGAAGAAATCATGTACGTCCAAATCGTCAGCCATTGGCTGACGATTTAACATCAGCAAGGCATGAGTGGGCAATATCTCCTCATTATCAACGCCTTGCAAATCGCCAGCCAATGGCTGGCGATTTAATACATCTTTCCACAGTTCATAGAATTGACGCATATTTTTAATGTTTGAAACGCCAAATCCACGCAAGCCAGGCAACTCTCTTCTCAGCTGTTCGCTGATTGCCTCAATGGCTCCCGTGCCCCATACATCCTTGCGAGTATTATCGGAAACGAACTTACCTATACCATAATATAAAGCAAGCATTTGGCGATTCACAGCCTTGGCTGCCTCCAACTGGCATTGCAGGATTGCAGACTTAATCTGCTGTACAGCCTCATTATATTTTGTATCTATCTGTTTCATGCGTTATTCCTCCATCTTTAGATTTGCCAATTCCGTTTCCATCTCCTTATCGAGAGAAGCCAGTTCGGCAAGTATGTCCTCACTGCTGCGCAATGGACGATATTTATAGAACAGGCGAGTGAAAGGGAACTCACAACCTACTTTGTCCTTCTCTCGGTCCATCCAAGCATCTGGAGCAAAAGGCAAGACCTCACGCTCAAAGTATTCCTCGATGTCTTGTTTCATTGGGATTTTCTCTGTATCGTTGAGATTGGTATCTATCACCCATTCGCCACTTTCCTTGATAGAATCCACATAGGCAATCGGCGCATCCTCATTGATTGTTCCAAAGCTATCACGCACCAACTTCTGCTGCGCCTTGGTGGTCTTCACCTTCTTGTCCTTCAAGAACTGGAAGAAATCATGGTCGCTGCGTTGACAATCTATTCCCTCCACCTGTGCGATGTCTCGCAAGATTAGATTTTTCTTGTCATCTGCATTGAAGTCTTCATTATCACAAAGCGCATCATACTTGTCTGTAATATGCTCAAACCAAAGACGCAATGGGCGGCGAACTGCCACATTAGTATAGAGGAAGTCATCGTAGTCGAGCAGCTTAGCTATCTCCAAATGCTCCACCTCGCCTGTCTTCTCATACACAATATCACGACTGCAAGACTGATAAGCCTTGTATATCTCGAATATATCAGCGGCACCCTCCTCGCTAATCTCGAAACGCTTCTTTCCCAAGTTTTTCTGCAACAAGGTAGTATATTCTGTATGAGCAGCATCAATGAAAAGTGCCTTACGATACTTCTCGGCAGGACGTTTGTTGTCAAGAATCCACAGATAGGTAGTGATGTCCGTACCATAAAACAGATTCTTAGGCAAGGCAATGATGGCATCAAGCAAGTTACGGTCGAGCAGCATCTTACGGATATTGCTCCAACCATTGCCAGCATCACCATTGAAGAGAGGTGAGCCATTCAATACGATGCCGATACGCGAACCAGCCTGCTCATCCATCTTAGAAATCATATGCTGCAAGAAGAGCAAAGAGCCATCAGAGGTAGAAGGAAGACCAGCCTCAAAACGTCCACCAGGACAGTTGTCCTTCATCACAGCTTGCTTCACCTTGGAATCCTTACCCCAATCCACACCGAAAGGAGGATTGGCAAGCATGAAGTTGAACTTCTTGCCATATAGTTTATCATCTGCAAGCGTATCACCTTGGAAGAGTTGCTGGTCGAGGTTCTGGTCATCGCCTTTCATCAAGAGATCAGCCTTACAGATGGCATACGTCTTCTGACTCAACTCCTGTCCATAAAGATACACCTTTAGTTTCTTATTCTGTGCCATTTCCTGCAAATGTTCACGACCCACGGTGAGCATACCGCCTGTACCACAGCATGGGTCATAGATGGTGAATGCCTTGCCTGGAATGAAAAGTTCTTGCTCCTTGCCACACATGGTGAGCTGCACCAATAAGCGAACCACCTCACGAGGAGTATAGAACTGACCAGCCTTGGTGTTGGTTGACTCCTTTGAACGACGGATGACAATCTCGAAGATGGTACCCATCATGGCATTGCTCACCTTGCTAGGATGCAAGTCTGCATTTTCCACAAACTGTTGGATAACAGCATAGAGTTTGTTACCTCGATCAAGACGAGAGTAAATCTTTGACAAATCGACCACATCGCTATCGCCATCCTCATGAACGAAGTTGGCAAGGATATCCTTCACATTGTCAGTGAATCCCTCGATATAGGTCTTGAATGAATCACCAATGGAGTCAGGGGCATTGAGCAGTTTCTTCAAGGATAATCCAGAGGTATTGAAGAACGTGATGCCATTCTTCTTCATCAGTGCCTGCAACTTATACTTGCGTACATTCTCTGCACTTTGGTTCAGTTCTTCGAGTATTTCCTCATATTTATCTTCGAGGACACAATCCAAACGAAGAAGCAAGGTGAAAGGCAAAATAACGTCCTCCACCTCTGAATCATCATAGTAGTTACGGATAACTTCCTTGATGTCCCATATCACATTAGCTAATTCTTGTTCTGTCATATCTATTATTTTTTATTTTCTTTTTTTTACTATATCCCATTCCAAAGCATTTCTTTATCGGGATGAGACTCGAAATAACTTGATTAGCCACAAAAATAACAAAAAATGTTGAGATTCTTTTCATCTTGGACAAAAAAGTTCCTAAAACAGCGAAAAAATATCGTTATTAGCAAGATTTTATCAGACATTTTTGATTTTTCACGAAAAAGCCCGACCTGTACGGTTGAAAAAGCTTGTCCGAGAGGATAGGCTTTTCCGTTGTTAGTATGCTCGGCATAAGCATTGTCTAATGGGTGCAAGTCCTTAGTAAGCCCTAATAGCTGGAATCACCCAATATGCAGTATGGCAAGATTAATTATGGTATGCAAGACATATTTTCCATGGAACATTCTTCTATGGGCTGTTTAAAAGGTTCATGTTTTTCGCTTACGTAAAAAAGTTTTTTTTGAAGAAAAAGTCTCATAGTCTCATTTTTTATTAAAAATATCGACTTAAAAACTTGATAGATAAGACGATAAGAAGAATGAGACTTCTCGGTTTTGATGCTAGAAAGTCTCATTAATGTCTCATAGAAGTATCATTATTTACTTTTTCTTTACAAGGCACTTCATTCCATCTGCAAATTTCTTGTGTTTCAACTCACTCATATTCGCCAGTTTTCTGCCGAATCCCATCAGACTGTTTACCTTGCGCGATGAACCAATCAGCTTCTCCTCACCAGCTGCGCATCGAAATAACTCTTTTCGCCATTGTTCTAGGCAGAAAGTGCCTAGGCAAAAAGCTGCAATTGTAAACAGTAAACCTTTATCTGTATTGCCCAAGATTGATCTCGTCTTTTGGGCAACAAGTGCCCGTAGTACGGGCACTTGTTGCCCAGCGCTTGTTCTGTGGATGCCCACTTGGTGGGCTGTAGATGCCCATGCGACGGGCATGGTGGGATCAACTAGTGGGCACAGAGGGCACATTTTCTGCTCCTTATTAGCATTTTTATGATATATTTCCATTAATTTATGATACTTCTATGATACTTCTTTCTCTATTTTTAGAGAAGTCTCATTCGATGAAACCACCTGAATGTTAGATATATAGCATTAGGTTTTATATAAATAATGAGACTTTGATACTTTTTTCGAGAAAAAAATAACTATACGTATGCGTGTAGCGAACATATCTATCCCTCATCCTTCTGGTTACTATACTTCATCGCATCATTCATAACAAAGACGACCACCAATCACTATCAAGACACCCACTATTCCCTATCGGAGCAAGGCACATCGCCATATTTAAGCTTAGCCATCAATTACCAACTCAAAATAAAGAGATTTCTCCTTTCACACTTAACTCTCTTATTTTCAATACAATCCACATTCCGTGAAAGGAGATTTACGATTCACCTTAAATATTTTCTGCAAATTTATCCCCTAAAATTTGGTGGATTCAAAAAAAAGTAGTACCTTTGCACTCGCTTAAGAAAACCAAGCTATAGTCATCCAGACCGAATTTGGAGAGATGGTAGAGTGGTCGATTACAACGGTCTTGAAAACCGTCGTACCGAGAGGTACCGGGGGTTCGAATCCCTCTCTCTCCGCAAGAGCCTTCTGAAAGAAATTTCAGAAGGCTTTTTCTTTTATATCACCTTCCCAGATCTTTGATATTATCACCCTGTTCTATCATGCTATCTCCTCAAATATATACATTCTCCTAGCATAAGCGTTCCCCGAAATAGATATAATGAATAAAAAGTAAGCCCAACTATCAAATTTATCCATAAAAGAGGATGATAATTCAATAAATAATTGTACTTTTGCAATATAAATATAGGAATGACTATACTTCTGCAAAAGTAATATATAAAAAAAGGAGACATGAGATACTACACAGCATTAACAATAGCCGGCTCTGACAGTTGCGGAGGAGCTGGCATTCAGGCAGACATCAAGACGATGTCGGCATTGGGCGTATATGCCGCTTCCGCAATCACAGCCATCACCGTACAGAACACCAAGGGAGTGTATGGCATTCAGAATGTGGAACCGGAAATCGTGAAAGGACAGATAGAGGCCGTGATGGAAGATATCCACCCTGATGCTATAAAGATAGGTATGGTTAATGACTGCGATACCATTCGTGCCATCGCAGAAACCCTCAAGAAATACCAGGAAAGCTTCCAGCATCTCGTTATCGACCCAGTCATGGTATCTACCAGTGGCTGCCGACTGATGCAGGAGGATGCACTCGATGTATTCATCACCGAACTGCTGCCTTTAGCCACTCTACTCACCCCAAATATCCCAGAGGCAGAAATTCTTGCCAATAGAAAAATAGAGAATGTAGAAGATATCAAAGCTGCCGCAGCTGCCATCAGCAAACTGGGATGCAGATATGTATTGATCAAGGGCGGTCATTTTGATGGAGAGGAGAAGATAGACTACCTCTTCGAGGGCGGAAAGCAGAAGACCAGCTATCGTGGCATCAGTGTAAACACCCGCAATACCCACGGCACCGGCTGTACCCTATCCTCTGCCATCACCTCTTATCTAGCAAGAGAAATGGATATGAATACAGCCATCGCCATGGCTAAAACCTATCTTTCAGGTGCCATTCTGGCAGGTAAGGACATTAAGATTGGAGAAGGTCATGGTCCGGTAAACCACTTCTACGAGCCAAAATCATTATTTACCAAAAGCTGATAAAGAGCAGAGAAAAAAAACGCTCATGAAAAAGCTGATAAAACAGAGAAGAGAAAAGACAAAGAATGATTGACCGTTGTTACATAGAAATCACAAACACCTGTAATCTCAACTGTCACTTCTGTCCCAAGCACACCCGGGAAAAGCGACAGTTGAGTGCAGAGGAATTCAACCTGCTCACCGACAAGATCCGCGGGAAGGTTTGTTTCCTCTACTTCCATCTGATGGGTGAGCCCCTGCTCCATCCCCTGCTGCCACAGTTTATCACAACGGCACGCGAGAAAGGATTCAAGACGGTGCTTACCTCTAATGGAACCCTCCTGCACCGCGCCATGAAACTCCTCGACACCCTACCCCACAAGATACAACTCTCCCTCCATTCCCACGAAAGCAATGCAAAGGGAGAGCTCTCCAGCTATATGGATGAGGTAATGACCTTCTCTACCCAAGCCGCAGCCCAAGGCACCTGTATGGTATTGCGCCTCTGGAACCAAGGCGGAAGGGACAAGGAAAACGAGGAAGTGATGCGACTCATCGAGAAATACGTACCCAAGCCATGGAAGGAACGCCCTGACGGGTTCCGACTTTGCGATCATCTATATCTGGAGTTTGACCGGAAATTCGAATGGCCTAACTTCGAAAACGACATCAAGAAAGGGGATGATAACAAGAACAAAGATGAAAACAGAAACAAAGACGAAATAAGCAAGGGAAAAGACAAAGATGAAATAAGCGAGGGAAAAGACAAGAACGAAGGCAACGGCGAAAATCGGGAAGTCTTCTGCAAAGCATTGCTGAAGCAGATAGGCGTTCTTGCCGACGGAAGTCTCGTACCTTGCTGTCTCGACCATAACGGCGATGTCATTTTGGGCAACCTGCTCCATCAGTCACTCGAAGAAATCCTCTCTTCCCCCCGTGCCCAGGCAATGACAGAAGGCTTCAAGCACCATACTGCCACAGAAGCACTCTGCCAGAACTGCGAATCAGCACTCGTAAGAAATAGCTTCCGAGGAAAAGCAAGAAACTAAGAAAACATCTAAAAGCAAGAAGAAATGAAATGGATTATAATCACAACACCAACCTTTATTTCGCATGAAGCAAAGTACATCGACCAGCTTTTTGAAGCAGGAATCGATCTGCTCCATCTGCGCAAACCCGATTCTACACCAAAAGAATGCGAGCAACTGATCCAGAAGATTGACCCGAAATGGTATCCTCAGATCGTGATTCACGACCACTTCGAACTCTGCGAGAAATACCATCTCCATGGCATTCACCTCAACCGGAGAAACAGCCAGATTCCCGAGAACTTCCAGGGAAGTCTTTCCCGCTCCTGCCACAGTTTCAAGGAAGTCACCGAATCGATAGATAACGCTAATCCCGATTTTCCAAAGGGATCAAAGCCACAATTCGATTACGTATTCCTCAGTCCGATCTTCGACAGCATTTCGAAGAAAGGCTACAAGCATTCCTTCTCCAACAGAGATCTGGAAGATGCAGGCAACAGCGGCATCATCAACGAAAAGGTAATAGCCCTTGGCGGCATCATTCCTCAATTCATTCCCCAGCTGCGCGCCTGGAACTTTGGCGGAGCAGCTTTTCTGGGTGACATCTGGAACCGACGACACGAATACAACTGGAAGGAATACCTGATAGATATCAGACAAAGATTAACACCACGAGGAGCCAAGAACACACTTAATGGCTCAAATGTTTGGTAGTTAGCCAAAATAGTTGTACTTTTGCACCCATGATTTATCCAGATAATTTTGAAAACAAGATAGGATTCAATGAAATCCGTAAAATGTTGCGAGAAAGATGTCTCTCTCCACTTGGCAAGGAACAGGTGGACAAGATGTCTTTCAGCAGCGACGCAGAACTCGTTAACGAGTGGCTCATGCAGGTGCGTGAGTTCCGTAGATTGATGGAGGAAGTAGAAGACTTCCCCCTTCAATATTTCTATGACGTAAGAGAAAGCATCCTCCGTATCCGTGTGGAAAACACCCACTTAGAAGAGGATGAACTGTTCGATTTAAGACGTTCGCTTGCCACCATCGCAGGAATGGTAAAGATTCTGAATCACAGCGACGAGGATGATGGTCACGGCGAACCGGAAGATGGCTGGCGCAGAGAAAAGCAGTATCCTTATCCTGCCCTCCATCGCCTTTCACAAGATGTGATGACCTTCCCACAGTTGATTCAGCGCATCGACCAGATTCTCGACAAGTTTGGTAAGATTCGCGACAACGCAACCCCTGAACTTCTCCAGATCCGCAGAGAACTGGCTAAGACAGAGGGAAGCATCTCGCGTACCTTATATAGTATTCTGCGCTCGGCACAGAGCGAAGGCATCGTAGAGAAAGATGTTACCCCAACCCTGCGCGACGGCCGACTGGTTATCCCTGTCATCCCTACCCTCAAGCGCCGAATCAAGGGCATCGTTCACGACGAGAGTGCCACCGGAAAGACCGTCTTCATCGAGCCAACCGAAGTGGTGGAGGCCAACAACCGCGTGCGCGAACTGGAAGGAGAAGAGCGAAAGGAGATCATCCGAATCCTTACCGATTTCACCAACAAGGTGCGCCCATTCTCCAAGGAAATACTGGACAGCTACCGCTTCCTCGCCATCATCGACCTGATTCAGGCTAAACAGAAACTCGCCGATGTATTCAAGGCGATAGAGCCAGAGGTAGAAGACCATCCACACGTGGATTGGATCCGTGCCATCCATCCACTCCTCCAGCAATCCCTGCAGAAGAAGAACGAGAAGGTGGTGCCACTCGACATCACCCTGACACAGGATAAGCGCATTCTCATCATCTCGGGACCTAACGCCGGAGGTAAATCCGTATGTCTCAAGACCGTAGGTCTGCTTCAGTATATGCTGCAATGCGGATTGAGCATCCCGGTGAGCGAGCGTTCCAAGACGGGTGTTTTCCAGAACATCATGATAGACATCGGTGACGAACAGAGTCTGGAGAACGACCTGAGTACCTACTCTTCCCACCTCTTGAACATGAAGAATATGATGAAGGCAGCCAATGGCGACACCATCATACTGATAGATGAGTTTGGTACAGGTACCGAACCGGGCATTGGCGGTGCCATCGCCGAAGCCGTGCTCGACAAGTTCTGCAAGCAGCAGGCGTACGGCGTCATCACCACCCACTATCAGAACCTGAAGCATTTTGCCGACAGTCATGAGGGAGTGGTAAATGGTGCCATGCTTTACGACCGTCACGAGATGAAGGCACTCTTCCAGCTCGCCATCGGTCGCCCAGGTTCATCTTTCGCCATCGAAATCGCACGAAAGATTGGATTGCCGGAAGAAGTGATCAAGGAGGCATCCGACATCGTAGGTTCCGAATACATCCAGAGCGACAAGTACCTGCAGGATATCGTCCGCGACAAGCGATATTGGGAGAACAAGCGCCAGAACATCCATCAGCGCGAGAAGGATATGGAGAAGACCATCTCGAAATATGAAAGTGACATCGAGGATATCGAGCGCAGCAGAAAGGCGATTCTCAAGAAAGCAAAGGAGGAAGCTGCAGAACTCCTGAAGGAGAGCAACAAGAAGATTGAGAATGCCATCCGAGAGATTCGAGAGAGTCAGGCGGAGAAGGAGGAAACCCGTCGCATCCGTCAGGAACTCGATGCCTTCAAGCAGGAGGTCCAGGAGATTGACACTAAGGAATCGGACGACAAGATTGCCCGCAAGATTGCCCAGATCCAGCAGCGCAAGGAGCGCCATGCCAAGCGCCAGGCTGAGAAGAAAGAGAACCAGGAGAAGGCGGCTGCTGCCCTGCGAAATGCACAGAGCAAGTTACAGAGCGACAGCAAGCGAGAAATCCAGGTGGGCGATACCGTACGAATCAAGGGTCTGACTACGATAGGAAAGGTAGAGAGCATCAATGGCGATACTGCCACTGCTGTTTTCGGCGGCATGCGCACCAAGATGCGCCTCAACAGACTGGAGCACGCCACAGCCACAGCCGAAAACGTAGATAAGACCGTGGAGCGCAAGGAAAACCTGGCTTCTTATGGTATCAGCAAGGAGACCCGCAAGACGATAGATGCCCACAAGACCAACTTCCACCAGGATCTAGATGTACGAGGTATGCGTGGCGATGAGGCACTGAATGCCGTTCAGTATTTCATTGACGATGCCATCCTGGTAGGAATGCCAAGAGTTAGAATTCTTCATGGCAAGGGCAATGGAATTCTCCGCCAGCTCATCCGTCAGTACCTGAGCAGCGTTCCAAATGTGACGCATTATGCCGATGAGCATGTTCAATTCGGCGGTGCCGGCATCACGGTAGTTGATTTTTAGAAGAAAAAAGCGCCAGAAAAAGGAGTTATCATCTTCTAAATATAATAAGGTGTAATAGAAAAAAGGGGGCAATTATCTGCCTCCTTTTTCTAAATAAACGTTAACAGCGTAAACTTTTTCATTGAAAAATTTGGCGGGTTCAGAAATTTGCAGTACTTTTGCACTCGCTTAAAAGCAATAACCGCTTTCAAGTATATGAGACGGACAAGTCTCATACGACCAGCTCCCTCGGAATCCCCCAGGATGGGAACATAGCAAGGGTACTTGGTTGTAGCGGTGCGATATGAATCGCTTGTCCACCCGCCTCTTTAGCTCAGTTGGCCAGAGCACGTGATTTGTAATCTCGGGGTCGTTGGTTCGAATCCGACAAGAGGCTCAAAAAAGGAATCTTCTTTCAGAAGGTTCCTTTTTTTGTTTTCAAAACCATTCTATCTTTAATTATCTATAAATATTCTCCCCCTTTACACCTTATATAATAAAAAAGTTGTATTTTTGCAAATTGATATGTTACATTCGTAGAAATACATTAAGACAATGAATACAGAAAATAACGAGAAGCAAGAAGAAAAGAAGAACGATGAACAGAGCCAGACAAAGTTCGACAACTCTGATCAGAAGATCAAGATCTTTGTGATTGATACAGGTAAGATCAAACAGACCAAGGCTTTTGCCCGTCAAGACGGTACCCTGCTTGGTATCGTATGGGTAGCCAGTTTCGTTTGTACCATGCTGGCAGCCGATCCGGAACACCATATTTTGGGATTGTTTTCCAATCTCCTCATCCTCTCCACTCCATTTGTGGTGGCAAAGCGTTTGAAATATTTCCGTGATGTGGTAAGAGAAGGTCATATCTCCTTCAAGCACGGATTGTATTACTGTGTCCAGACATTCTTCTATGCCACCTTGCTGCTCACCATCATACAGTATCTCTGGTTCCGATTCATGAATACCGGCATGTTTATGACCCAGCTCCAGACCAACTACCAGATGATAGCCCAGGCTTATCAGTTGACTGCAGAGGAAACCAAAGCCCTCTTCGATGCCATCACGATGATGAAACCTATCGCATGGGCATCCATGTTTATGATCACCGACCTGGTAGCAGGCGCAGTACTCAGTCCGATTCTCGCTGCCATCTATTCAAAGAAGCGAATCAGCCAGCAGTAACCGGCAAATTAGAAAATCTTAAAACATAACATAAGAAAATGGATATTTCAGTTATAGTTCCTCTTTTCAACGAGGAAGAATCATTGCCAGAACTCTTTGCTTGGATCAAGCGAGTGATGGACACCAACGATTTCACATACGAAGTTATCTTCGTGAACGACGGTTCTACCGACCGTTCATGGAATGTCATAGAAGAGCTTGCCGAGAAGTTCGAGCAGGTAAAAGGCATCAAGTTCCGCCGCAACTACGGAAAGAGTCCGGCACTCTATTGTGGATTCAAGGAGGCACAGGGAGATGTTGTCATCACCATGGATGCAGACCTGCAGGATTCTCCTGATGAGATTCCGGGACTCTACCAGATGATTACCAAGGAAGGCTACGACCTCGTTTCCGGTTACAAGCAGAACCGCAAGCAGGGCGACCCTCTCAGCAAGACCATCCCTACCAAGCTGTTCAATGCTACAGCCCGCAAGGTAAGCGGAATCCATAATCTCCATGACTTCAACTGCGGACTGAAGGCTTATCGCCGCGAAGTAGTCAAGAACATCGAGGTATATGGCGAGATGCATCGCTACATCCCATATCTTGCCAAGAACGCCGGCTTTGCCAAGATTGGCGAAAAACCGGTTCATCACCAGGCACGCAAGTTCGGAACCTCCAAGTTCATGGGCTGGAACCGTTTCGTAAACGGCTATCTCGACCTGATGACCCTCTGGTTCCTCAGCAATTTCGGCAAGAAGCCAATGCACGTATTCGGATTCCTGGGCAGTCTCGTGTTCTTCATCGGCTTCCTCTCGCTCATCGGCTTGGGCATCGACAAGAGTATCGACCTCTACCATGGCGTATATGGTCATCTCATTACCGACTCCCCATACTTCTACATTGCGCTCATCGCTATGGTACTGGGTAGTCAGTTCTTCCTTGCCGGATTCCTGGGTGACCTGATCAGCCGTCAGAATCCAAACCGTAACGATTATCAAATAGAAAAGGAAATAAGATGCGGAAAATAATACCAATGGTCATCCTGATGATGGTGCTCACGATGGTAGGGTGTTCCACTCTTGACTGCCCGCTCAACAACACGACTTACACCAAGTACAAGTTGATGGGCAACATCAAAACCCTGCAGGACACCATGACCATCTCGACCACCAAGACAGCGGGCACCGACAGCGTGCTCATCAACAAGGATGTGAAAGTAGATAGTTTCATTCTTCCGATGAGTTATCATCAGCCGGAGGATGTTTTCTACTTCGAGATTCGCAACCGCGATCATCAGGTATGGAAAGACACGGTGACCGTGAAGAAGGAGAATTATTCGCATTTCGAGTCTGTGGATTGCGGTCCGTCATTCTTCCATACCATTACGGAGGTGAAGACCACTCACAACTACATCGACTCGATAGTCATCAACAATAAAGAGGTAAATTATGATGCATCTAAAGCACATTTCTATATCTATTTCGGCAATCGCCACTAAGACAGCTTCCATGGGGATAACCAAAGCTGTTTCTTTGGAGATGACAAAAGCTGTGGAGAAAGGAGCATTCCTTCTGGCTTGTCTTCTGATGCTGGGAGGTGCTTCTGCGAATGCACAGAACCAGAAGAAGATGGCTACTGTGGAGAAGGATACCATCCCGTTGTTCCGCGGAATGGCTGTGGGAGTAGATGTCATCGGACCGGTTCAGCTGATGGTCAGCGATTACGGCCAGTATGAGGCATCCCTCCGTATCAATCTCAAGGACAAGTACTATCCGGTCTTCGAGCTGGGATATGGCAAGGCTGATGCCAGCGACGAGAGTACGAAGATCAATTACAAGACCAGCGCTCCCTATGCCCGCATTGGTATAGACTGGAACCTGCTGAAGAACAAGCACGACGATTACCGTCTGTTCGGTGGCTTCCGCTATGGTTTCACCTTCTTCAAATACGATGTCACCTCTCCTCCTATCCAGGATCCGGTATGGGGTGGCGATGTTCCTTATGGAGCCGAAGGCGTAAAGAGTAACTATCACTGGCTGGAAGGAGTCTTCGGAGTAGATGCCAAGATATGGGGACCTGTCCGCATGGGATGGAGCTTCCGATACAAACGCCGGTTGGCTAAGAAGAATGGAGAAATAGGCAACTGCTACTATGTGCCGGGCTTCGGAAAGCAAGGCGGTTCCCGATTAGGCGGCACCTTCAACGTTACACTTGAGATATAATGTAAGCAAGACAATGAAAAAAAAGAAACTGATTTGGCAGATACCTTTTCTGCTCATTCTGATCATAGGCAGTATCTTCGTGATACGCCAGCAGCGCAACACCCCATTCCAGAAAGATGAGGGTATGGTGTTCGGCACCATCTATCACATCACTTACCAGAGTGACACCAACTATCAGAAAGAGATCGAGGCAGAATTGCAGAAGGTGGACAATTCACTTTCCCCTTTCAACAAGACCTCCATCATCTCCCGCATCAACCGCAATGAAAAGGTGAAGGTAGATGAGATGTTCAGCGAGGTATTCCAACTCGCCGAGAAGATTTCCGGAGATACAGACGGAGCCTTCGATATCACCGTGGCGCCTATGGTGAATGCCTGGGGATTCGGTTTCAAGACCGGTAACCCTCCTACCCGACAGACCATCGACAGTCTGCGTGCCATCGTGGGATTCCACAACGTTTCCCTGCAGAATGGTTACGTCATCAAGAAGAATCCGAAGACGATGCTCGACTGCTCTGCCATTGCCAAGGGATATGGCACCGATGTGGTAGCGAGATTCCTCAAGAAGAAGGGCGTACAGAACTTCATGGTAGAGATAGGTGGAGAGATCGTGGTAAACGGCAACAGCGAGAAACTGCAGCCATGGCGCATCGGAATCAACAAGCCTACGGATGATTCGCTCAATACCAATCAGGCTATCCAGGATGTAGTCAGCGTAAGCAATATCGCGATGGCAACCAGCGGCAACTACCGCAACTTCTACTACAAGAACGGAAAGAAGTATGCCCACACCATCGACCCGAAGACAGGCTATCCGGTACAGCACAACATCCTTTCTGCCACCGTATTTGCAGATGACTGTGCCACCGCCGATGCCTATGCCACCTCGTTCATGGTACTGGGATTGGATGGAGCCAAGAAGATTCTGGAGAAACATCCCGAGCTTTGCGCCTATCTGATTTATTCTGACCAGAAGGGCAGCAACCAGATCTGGTATTCTCCTTCTCTTCAGAAGAAGTTAGGAAAATAAAGCTTCAGAAAAAGTAAGAAAAATAAAGAACGATGCAGGAAGATAAGTTATACGATACGCTCTTGAATCTGCCTCTGTTTCTCGGAATGAGCCGCGCCGACCTTCTTCAGATTGCCGGACATACCAAGTTCGATTTCCAGAAGATAGAAGGAGGTGAGACTTTAACCGAGATAGGTGAACCCTATCACCGGTTGCTCTTTCTCCTTTCCGGAGAAGTGGCAGTAGAGACCATGGCAGATGACCGTGGGTACAGAATCGTAGAGACCATCAAGGCACCGGAGGTATTCATGATAGAACGCCTCTTCGGATACGACCAGCACTCGCCCCATCACTATGTGGCGAGAAATGACTGCAGCCTGATGAGCATCAGCAAGAAAGAAGTGCTGCGACTCGCCAAACAATACGAAATCTTCCACATCAATCTGCTCAACCTCATCTCCACCCAGGCACAGAGAAGCAATCGCCGCCTCTTCAGGGTACCCCCGAAGACGCTCAGCGACAGCATCATCCGATTCTTCGAGAACCATTGCCTACGCCCGGCAGGCGAAAAAAACATCCATATCAAGATGGATCGCCTGGCACAGGAACTGAATGTCAAGCGGCTCAAGGTATCAGTGGCGCTCAACGAACTGGAGACCAAGGGACTGATCGAACTCCATCGCGGCAGAATCAGCATCCCTGCACTCGAGAAATTAATCAATAGATAACATTCACTCGAGAAATTAATCAATAGATAACATTTACAATTATGCAAGATAATAATTCCACAAAGAATAACGAAACCCAGAAGAGAGAGAATCCTTTCTTCCTGCCCTATGGCACCCCACATTATACAGTCCCTTTCCACCGCATCCAGCTCGGTGATTACGAAGAGGCTTTCATGGAAGGTATCCGACGCGATGACGAGGCCACAGACAAGATTATCAATGACCCGGCAGAGCCTACCTTCGAGAATACCATTGCCCGCGTAGATACCGAGAAAGGAGAACATTATTACGATCTCCTGAGTCGTGTTTCCAATGTATTCTCTTGCATGATGAGTGCAGAAACCTGCGATGAGATGGAAGAACTGGCACAGAAACTGAGTCCGATCCTCACCAAGCATGCCAACGATATCACCCTGAACAAGAAGCTCTTCGAGCGCATCAAGTTTGTTCACGATCATCCCAACCGTAAGCTCAATGCCGAGGAACAGATGCTCCTCGACACCAGCTACGACGGTTTCGTGCGCAGCGGTGCCCTGCTCGATGAAGAAGGCAAGGAGAAGCTGCGCAAGCTCACCGAGGAGGCAAGCATGCTCACCCTCCAGTTCTCGCAGAATCTGCTGAAGGAAAACAAGGCTTACACCCTGCATATCACCGATAAGGCTCAGCTCGACGGACTCCCAGAGACCGCCATCGCTGCCGCAGCCCATAATGCAAAGGAGAAGAACGAAGAGGGATGGATCTTCACCCTCGACTTCCCTAGCTACTCTCCTTTCATGACCTACTCTACCCAGCGCGAACTCCGCAAGCAGATGTACATGGCGAGAAATACCGTCTGTACCCACGACAACGAGCAGAACAACCTGAAGATCTGTCAGCGACTGGTCAACCTGCGCAGAGAGCTGGCACAGCTTCTGGGCTTCGAGACCTATGCCGATTACGTACTCCGTCATCGTATGGCAAGCACCACAGAAAATGTGTATAAGCTCCTGAACGATCTCATCGATGCCTACAAGACTACCGCCATCCACGAGACGGCAGAGGTAGAGGCACTCGCCAAGAAACTGGAGGGCGATGATTTCGAGATGCAGCCATGGGATTTCGGATTCTATTCTCATAAGCTCCAGATGGAGAAGTACAATCTCGATGCAGAGATGCTTCGTCCTTATTTCCAGCTCGATAAGGTGATTGATGGCGTATTCGGTCTTGCCAACAAGCTCTACGGCATCACCTTCCAGGAGAACAAGGACATCCCGGTCTATCATCCTGATGTCAAGGCATACGAGGTATTCGATAAGGATGGCAGCTATCTGGCAGTCTTCTATGCCGACTTCTTCCCTCGCAAGGGCAAGCAGGGAGGTGCCTGGATGACAGAGTTCCAGGGACAGTGGATAGATTACAAGGGCACCAATGTGCGCCCTCATGTCAGCGTGGTAATGAACTTCACCAAGCCTACCGCCGAGAAGCCAGCCCTCCTGACCCTGGGCGAGGTAGAGACCTTCCTCCACGAGTTTGGTCACAGCCTCCACGGCATGTTTGCCAATACCCGTTTCGAGAGTCTTTCGGGCACCAATGTATGGTGGGACTTCGTAGAGTTGCCATCCCAGTTTATGGAAAACTATGCGGTGGAGAAGGATTTCCTGCGCACCTTTGCCTTCCATTACGAGACAGGCGAACCATTGCCGGACAATCTCATCGAGCGCATCGTGAAGAGCCGCAACTTCATGACGGCTTATGCCTGCCTGCGCCAGGTAAGTTTCGGATTGCTGGATATGGCATACTATACCAAGAAGGATGCCTTCACTGAAGATATCATCCCATTTGAGAAGGAGGCATGGAAAAAGGCGATGATCTTCCCTCAGTTGCCTGATACCTGCATGACCGTACAGTTCTCTCATATCATGGCAGGTGGATATGCAGCAGGTTACTACAGCTACAAGTGGGCAGAGGTGCTCGATGCCGATGCCTTCAGCGTATTCAAGAAGAACGGCATCTTCGATCAGGCTACCGCCCAGAGCTTCCGCGACAATATCCTTTCTAAGGGAGGCACCGAGCATCCGATGACCCTCTACAAGCGATTCCGCGGACAGGAGCCAACCATCGATGCCCTGCTCGAACGCAACGAGATCAAGAGGAATGTAGAATCTAAATAAGATATGTAGTATCTAAAGTAGAATCTATATAGAAAATGTTGAATCTAAATAGAAAATGTTGAAGGATGGAAAATCAACTTTCTAAACAGAAGAAGCTCGACCTGCGCTACCTGCGCATGGCTCGCATCTGGGCTGAGAACAGCTACTGCAAGCGCCGCCAGGTAGGTGCGCTGGTGGTGAAGGACAAGATGATCATCAGCGATGGATACAATGGAACTCCCAGCGGATTCGAGAACGTCTGCGAGGAGAACAATGTAACCAAGCCATACGTTCTGCATGCAGAGGCCAACGCCATCACCAAGCTGGCTCGCAGCAGCAACAACAGCGAGGGCAGTACACTCTATGTCACTGCCTCTCCCTGCATCGAATGCTCCAAGCTCATCATCCAGTCGGGCATCAAGCGTGTGGTCTATGCCGAGAAATACCGCCTCACCGACGGTGTGGAACTTCTGAAGCGTGCAGGAGTTGTGGTAGAATACATGAATCCGGATGAAGAAGAAACCTCACAGGATTAAAGAGAGAAAAAGAGAGAAAGAAACGTTAGTATATTAAATTAGTTAGTTATGAATATGAATAAGAATAAGACCAATCGGTATATGCCCTTCATCATGGCGATCTGCGTTGTGCTGGGCATCATCATCGGCACATTCTTTTCGAATCATTTCGCCGGCAACCGACTCAATGTCATCAACAGTGGAAGTAACCGTCTGAACAACCTGCTCCACCTCATCGATGACCAGTATGTAGATGCCGTGAACATCGATTCGCTGGTCGATAAGGCGATTCCTCAGATTCTTGCCGAACTGGATCCTCACTCTGTCTATATCAGTGCGAAGGATGCAGCTGCTGCTACCGACGACCTCAAGGGTTCGTTCTCGGGCGTAGGCATCGAGTTTGTCATCCGCCAGGACACTATCCATGTGCAGAATGTGATTCAAAACGGACCAGCCGAAAAGGCTGGATTGTTGGCAGGTGATAAGATTGTAGCCGTAGATGGCAAGCCTTTCGTAGGCAAGATTGTCACCAATCAGGAAGCGATGCACCGCCTCAAGGGTCCTAAGGATACCAAGGTGAAGATTGGCGTCATCCGCTATGGCAGCAAGAAGGTGCAGACCTTCAGCGTCACCCGTGGCGAGATACCTACCAAGAGTGTCACCGCTGCCTATATGCTCGATGACAACACCGGATATATCCGCATCAAGAATTTCGGCGAGAACACCTATCCAGAGATGCTCATCGCCCTGGCAAAACTCTCACAGCAGGGATTCAAGAATCTCTGTATCGACCTGCGCGACAATTCGGGTGGTTATCTCACAGCCGCTGTGAACATGGCAAACGAGTTCCTGCCAGAGAAGAAACTCATCCTCTATACCCAGGGCCGCAAGTCGCCTCGCCAGGATTACATGAGTGATGGCAAGGGTTCCTACAAGAAGATTCCGATGGTTGTGCTCATCAATGAGGGTTCTGCTTCTTCGGCTGAGATCTTTGCAGGAGCCATGCAGGACAACGACCGTGCCACCATCATCGGCCGCCGTTCGTTCGGTAAGGGATTGGTACAGCAGCAGATTGAGTTCCCAGACCACAGTCTCATCCGTCTTACCATCGCCCGTTACTATACTCCATCAGGCAGATGTATCCAGAAACCATATACCCTGGGCGACAGCGGTGACTACGAGCAGGATCTCCTCACCCGTTATGAGCATGGCGAGTTCTTCTCGCAGGATAGCATCAAGCATACCGGTCCGGCTTACCATACCGGCATTGGCAGAGTGGTTTATGGCGGTGGTGGCATCACTCCAGATATCTTCGTTCCTGAAGATACCCTGGGTATGACATCTTACTTCAAGGAAGCGAGCATGAGCGGACTGATTCTCCAGTTTGCGTTTACCTATACGGACGACAACCGTCCTAAGTTGAACAATTTCAAGGAGATGATGGAACTCGCCGATTATCTTGATAAGCAGAACCTGGTAGAGCAGTTTGCCGTTTATGCCGACAAGCGCGGACTGAAGCGCCGTAACCTTCTCATCCGCAAGTCTCACAAGCTGCTGGACCGTGTTCTCGACAGCCGTATCATCTACAATATGCTGGATGAGCAGGCGTGGACAGAATACATCAACCAGGATGATCCTGTAATCAGGAAAACTCTTGAGGTCTTCAACAATCACGCCGCCTTCCCTAAGAAGCCTGCTGCACCGGCAAAGGCTGCAAGGGCTGCAGGCAAAGTGGTAAAGAAGAAGTAAGCATGGATAAGAAAGAATTAAGAAAAATAATAAGAGATAGAAAGCGACAGTATTCCTCAAGTACTCTTGAGGAACTGTCGCTTTCCGTTTTATCTCATCTCGAAGAGAATGGGCATCTGCAGTCTGCTCATACAGTGATGATGTACTATTCCCTCCCCGACGAGGTGAATACCCATCGTTTCATCGATAGCCTGGTGGCTTCCGGTAAGAAGGTATTATTGCCCGAAGTAATAGACGACCGGAATATGGTGCTCCGTGAATACAGCGGAAGAGCGGATTTAAGAGAAGGCGCCTATCATATCATGGAGCCTGCAGGAGCCCTTTTCCCTCCCCATCGCTACAGTGAGATAGATGTAGCCATCATTCCGGGTATGGCATTCGATATCCAGGGTAATCGGCTGGGCAGGGGCAAGGCCTATTACGACCGCTTCCTCCCGAAGATTCCTGGAGCCTACAGAATAGGCATCGCCTTCCCCTTCCAGCTCCTGTCTCAGATACCGACGGAGGAAACAGATATCGCCATGAATGAAATCGTCTCGTAAGAAAGAAAACATCTCATTTTTAAAAAACACTAACTGTACGGTTGAAACGGGCTGAAAGCCCAAAAGCTCTTAGCCCAGGGCATCGCCCTGGGTATAATAGCAATCAATAAGACGCCCTGTAAGGGCAAAAGCTTTGTTTATTGCTTGGTTCTTTAAAGCTTTTGCCCTTACAGGGCGACGGGTTAGCGTTCATAATTACCCAGGGCGATGCCCTGGGCTAGGAGCTTCTGCCCTTTCAGGGCGTATTGGGTAATTTCAACCATACAGGTCAAAAAAGCAATTTTTTCGCAGAAAAATACAATATAATGCGGGAAAATACGTTAATAAAAGAAAAAAAGACGATTTTTTATTCTCCCCGATTAAACCTTTTAGGATTTTCGGGGTCAAATTAAACGATTAGAATTCATAAACTGAACTTTTATTATATCGTGTAAGATTCAATAGGAAATTTATTAGTTAGTATTTAGGTAGATGAAGCACCGGCTTGTGAAAGTCGATGCTTTTTTCGTTTTTTAACGGCAAACAATATGATTTCTCGCTTTTTTTTACTACTTTTGTACTTCAAAAAGAAAACAATGCAAATCAAAAAGGCATTGCCATCAAAACATAAACAACAATGATGAAACGAAGTAACTACATATTATTATCCATTCTGGCAATAGGTCTCATGGCTTCTTGCGCAGAAAAGAAAAAGAGCAAGATTATCATTGCCCCCAAACCTGTGGCACAGGTAACCAACAAACCCACCCAGGAGATGAGCGGATATGAACAGTCAAGAGATGTAGAATGGCTGGGCAACCATTACAAGGTGGTAGTGAAGCGAGAAGCCGACCACGAATTACCTATCATCCAACTGGACAAGACCAACAAGTATTACGATAACAAGATCACCATCCGCATTCTGAGAAACGATGGCACCGAGTTCTTCAACCACACCTTTACAAAGGCAGCCTTTGAAAGCAATCTCGATAAGAAGACGAAATCGACGGGAGCCCTTCTGGGCATCGTTTTCGATAAGGCAGAAGGAAACAATCTCTGTTTTGCAGCCAGTGTCGGTTCTCCGGATATCACCAGCGATGAATATCTTCCATTGGTACTGAAAATATCAAGAATGGGTGCCGTCAGCATCAGCAACGACCAGGTTCTTGATACCGAATCCGATACCGAATCCACCTCTTCAACCTCTTCTACTTCTAAAGAAGAATCAGAAGATGATGAAGAAGGGGTATAAACAAGAAATTCTATTAAGCGCAAGAAGTTTGCGCTTAATAGAATCTGATATCAGCAATCACCATACTTCCCACCTGCTCGTTCAATCTGCGAACCAGGATGGAGCGATTCATGGTAAGATCAGCCCTCAGTGCCGGATTCATCACTTTCACAAACAGCGTCTGGTTCTTGATGAATTTCTCACCGCAATAGGCTGCGATAGGTGCCCCAACCACAGTCTCCCAACTATCAATCAGACGCCTCTGCAGCAAAGGCGTCTCCAATCCCTGGTTTCTCAGAAACTCAGGCAATAGTTCTGCTATCGATTTAACTTTCTGTCTAAACATAAGCTATTCCTCCTAAAATATGCTATCAAAAAACATACGCTATTTTAAACATACGCAATTTCTCCATTATTCACCTCAAAAATCCGAAAATCGCCATTCAGTCGATGGAGGATCTGATCCAGATGATCCCTATTCGTATCCGTGATGAAAATCTGACCAAAGCTGTCACTCGATACCAGTTGAACGATGGCTTCAACTCTCTGAGCATCAAGCTTATCAAAGATATCATCCAGCAGCAGCAAAGGAGTGGTATTCGAACATGTACGCTGCAGGAAACTGAACTGCGCCAGCTTCAGGGCAATCACATAACTCTTGTTCTGTCCCTGACTTCCCTCGCGCTTCATCTGATAATCTCCGATGGTAAATTCCAGGTCATCCCTATGCATGCCGTGCAATGAATATCCTACGGCTCTATCCTTGAACCGGTCACGCTGAATCACCTCCAGCAACGGTCCCCTCTGACAGTGGGAGATATAATGCAGCCCCACCTTCTCCTGGTTGCCCGAAATATGCTGGTAAATCTCCTGAAACAGTGGCACCAGTTCGCTCACAAACGCCTGTCTCTTGGCATAGAGCATTTCTCCGTTCATCGCCATCTGCTGTTCCCAGAGTTCCATCAGCGTGGCATCCGGTTCCTCCTCCATCTTCAGCAGCGCATTTCTCTGCTGCAGCGCCTTGTTGTAGTTGTTCAGCGCCTCGATATACGTATTGTCGTATTGCGAAATCACCACATCCATCAGCTTTCTTCTCTCCTCGCTTCCGCCTTCTATGAGCGAAACATCCGAAGGTGAAACATAGATGAGCGGGATGAGTCCGATGTGCTGCGAGAGCCTTTTATATTCCTTCTTGTTGCGTTTGAAGTGCTTCTTGGTCCCCCTTTTCATGCCGCAGTAGATGTTCTCCATATCTCCATTATCACTCTCGTAGTTGCCTTCCAGCATGAAGAAAGCCTCGTCGTGCGTGATGATCTGCGAATCGATGGGATTGTTGGCGCTCCTGCAAAACGAGAGATAGTAGATGGCATCGAGAAAGTTGGTCTTACCCATACCATTATGGCCGATAAGACAGTTGATCTTGGGCGAAAGCTCCAGGTTGGCGCCCTTGATGTTTTTGTAATTAATAATGGAAATATTCTTTAAAATCATAGATACTTTTCTGCTAATTGACTGCAAAGTTAGCAGAAAAAGCCCAAAAAACGAAAAAAGTAGGCTAGAAATTTCAATATCTGAATAAAAATCAGTAAATTTGCAACCTAAAAGAGCTAGGAATAACAAAGAATAATAAAAAACAAAAAATAAGAAATGGCAAACAACAACGTACAGGCTCAGGAAATCGAGAGCCTTAACATTAGTGAAGCCTTCTTCGTGAAGTACAAGAAGGCAATTATGATCGCAGTGGTAGCATTGATCGTTATCATCGCAGGTGTATTCGCTTACATGTCTCAGATTGCAGGTCCTCGTGAGGACAAGGCAAGCACCTTGCTCGGCAAGGGTCAGACCTATTTCCAGAACGAGATGTATGAGCAGGCACTCAACGGCGATGGCGCTGGCTACGTAGGCTTCGCAAAGATTGCCAGCGAATACGGCAGCACCGATGCAGGCAACCTCGCCAACCTCTATGCAGGTCTCTGCTATGCCAACCTCGGCAAGTGGGCAGAGGCAGAGAAGAGCCTCGACGCATTCTCATCTAAGGGCGACGAAATGATCAGCCCAGCCGCTCAGGCAGCCCTCGGCGATGCATACGCTCACCTCAACAAGCTCGATGATGCCGTAGCCGCTTTCAAGAAGGCAGCTTCCATGGCAGACAGCAAGGCAGAGGATGATGCCAACAACTCACTCTCTCCTGCCTTCCTCATCAAGGCTGGCGAAATCCTGGAGAGCCAGAACAAGAAGGCAGAGGCTTTGAGCATCTATCAGGACATCAAGAAGAAGTATGTAAACTCTATGCTCGTTCAGAGCTCTGAGATTGATAAGTACATCGAGCGTGCTTCCAACTAAATCAGAACATTATGGCAACAGCACTTCATAATTTGTCGGAATACGACTTTTCCAAGATTCCAGATGCCAGCAACATGTGCTTCGGTATCGTGGTAGCAGAATGGAACCCAGAGATTACAGGCGCCTTGCTCGATGGAGCTGTCAAGACGCTGGAGAAGCATGGAGCCATCCCTGAGAACATCCATGTGAAGACCGTACCGGGAAGCTTCGAGCTTATCTACGGCGCCCATCAGATGGTGCTCAATGGCGGCTACGATGCTGTCATCATCCTGGGTAGTGTGATTCGTGGCGAGACTCCGCACTTCGACTATATCTGCGAGGGTGTCACCTACGGTATTGCGCGCCTCAATGCCACACAGGAAATCCCTGTCATCTACGGACTTCTCACCACCAACGACCTCCAGCAGGCGAAGGATCGCTGCGGCGGCAAGTTGGGCAACAAGGGTGACGAGTGCGCTATCGACGCTATCAAAATGGCAAAATTCTAATCACATAAGAAAGCTCTTGACGTTGGGCTAAACCTGACTTCAAGAGCTTTTATTATATCCTTATTATATATTTAATCATATATTCTATATATAGATTGTATAATTATACCCTTATTCGTATGAAGAAAGTATTTTTTATCCTCATCCCGGCGGTTATCCTCAGCCTCCTCTCCTGCTCTCCCAAGAAGCCGGCAGAAGAGAAGAAGAGCGCCATCGATACCATCCCCACGATGGTGATGCAGATACAGAAATGCACGCGCCTTTATACCGCCGAGGCGCACGTTCATAAGATCATCACCCACGATGACCAGTTCAAGTTTAAGGGTTCCTTCCTGAAGCACGAATTCAACATCCCCGTGCCAGGCTCCAACCGAAAGGTAGCCATCCCTATGGATGCTACCATCAAGGCGTATGTAGATTTCCAGGGATTCTCAGACAGGAATGTGTCCCGTAAAGGCGATAAGATAGAAATCATCCTGCCCGACCCGAAGATGGTACTCACCAGCACCCGAATCGACCACAAGAAACTGAAACAGTATGTTTCACTCACCCGCAGCAACTACTCCGATGCCGAACTCACCCAACTGGAACAGCAGGGCAGAGAGAGCATCATCCGCGATATTCCCAACCTCGACCTGATGGAGCAGGCTCGCATCAGTGCAGCCAACACCCTCATCCCGATGCTCAAGCAGATGGGTTTCCGGGAAGAGAACATTCAGATCAGCTTCCGCAAGAAGTTCACCCTCGATGATATCAGGGGATTCCTGCAGAACTCGGGAGTGGAGAAGAAAGATAAAAACTAGTGAGAAGAAAGATAAACCCTCAAACTAAGGAGGAATGAGATATGAAGAAATATGGCATCATCCTGCTCACCATCCTTGCCCTCATACTAGCGGGCACGATCTATTGGCTCAACAAGGATAATACGGTGAGCGTAACCACAGAAGAGCAGACCACCCTGTCGCCTACCCAGGTAGAGAGCATCGAGGCGATAGGCGAATGGGAGTTTCTCGCCATCAGCAACGAGGAACTGGTAGATACCGTTCGTCGCGGCTTCTTCGGCGACGACCAGCTGGTGCGCATCTATTACGGCACCCTGCGCCTGGGCATCAATATGAAAGATGTAAAGGAAGGATGGATCCAGGCAAATGCCGGGAAGGATTCCATCGTCTGCACCCTCCCTCCTATCCGACTGCTGGATAACAACTTCATCGACGAAGCCCGAACCCGCAGCTTCTTCGAAGAAGGAAAGTGGACGGGAGCCGACCGCCAGGCACTCTACGACCGTGCCTATGCCCAGATGAAGAAACGCTGCCTCACCCCAGCCAATATCCGTATCGCCCAGCGCAATGCCAGGCAGCAGTTCCGCGATATGTTCAAGGCTATGGGATTCCCCAATGCCCGGGTAGAGTTTGAAGAAAAATAGATATAGATTTTATAATTGTAATTTAAAGAGAGATTAACATGGAAGCAATCAACGAATTTTTCACATCCTTCAGTTCGTTCCTTTGGGGGTGGCCGATGATCATCCTGCTGCTGGGAACCCACATTTTCCTGACGGTTCGCCTGCGCTTTCCACAGCGTAAGATTTTCCAGGCGATATCGCTGTCCTTCAAGAAGGACAAGAATGCCACTGGCGATGTCTCCCAGTTCGGAGCCCTCGCCACAGCCCTTGCCGCTACCATCGGTACCGGTAATATCATAGGTGTGGCCACAGCCATCGCCCTGGGTGGACCAGGCGCCGTATTCTGGTGCTGGCTCACCGGTGTCTTCGGCATCTCCACCAAGTATGCCGAAGGTCTTCTTGCCGTGAAATACCGCGTCAAGACCAAGCGTGGAGAGATGCTTGGCGGTCCGATGTATGCCCTCGAAAAGGGATTGGGATGGAAGTGGCTCGGTATCCTCTTCGCCCTCTTTGCCGCCCTCGCCTCCTTCGGCATCGGCAGCACCGTACAGGCGAATGCCATCTCCACACTGGTAGAAAACCAGTATGGCATCAGTCCATACATCACCGGCGCTATCGTCACCCTCCTCGGTGCCGCAGTCATCATCGGTGGTGTGCAGAGCATCTCAAAAGTATGTGGAATGCTTGTGCCTTTCATGGCGATTTTCTATGTGGTGGGCTGCATCTATATCCTGATCGTCAATCACGCCTATCTCCTGCCAGCCCTGAAGGTTATCTTCGAATCCGCCTTCACCACCCGTGCAGCCGGAGGCGGTTTTGCAGGCAGTACCCTCATGATAGCAGCCCGCTATGGTATCGCCCGCGGACTCTTCTCCAACGAGTCGGGACTCGGTTCGGCACCGATCGTAGCTGCCGCCGCCCAGACCCGCAATCCGGTACGCCAGGCGCTGGTATCCTCTACCGGAACCTTCTGGGATACCGTCATCATCTGTGCCCTCACGGGATTGGTCATCACCTCCAGCATCATCGCCTATCCTGATATCGATTACCACGATGGCGCAGCGCTCACCAAGGCAGCCTTCAGCAAGATACCATACATAGGAGCCCCATTGCTTACCATCGGCCTCGCCACCTTCGCCTTCAGCACCACCCTGGGATGGAGCTATTATGGCGAACGCTGCGTAGAGTATCTCAAGGGAAAGCGCTGGATGCTCATCTATCGCATGTTGTATATTGTGAGTATCTTCCTGGGCAGTGTCATCAGCCTCGGACTGGTATGGAATATCGCCGACTGCATGAATGCCCTGATGGCGATACCAAACCTTATCTCCCTGCTCTGCCTCAGCGGCATCATCGTTCACGAAACCCGCAAGTATCTCTGGCGCGGCCAGCTTGACAGGGAGATGAACGAAGATGAGATTGAGGAACTGGAGTAGCGGATACCGAAATCTGAGAACTAGCGCAGCGGATACTGGAGATGCTTCATGCTGTGGCCACCCCACACGGCATCATTCACGTATTCGAATCCCATATCGGCATAGAGTCTTTCTGCCTTCGGATTGCCCTTATCCACGAGCAGTCCCACGGCAGGAAGGCCCAATTCCCTGCCCTTTTCTATCACCGCCTTGAGCAGCATCTTGGCGATACCCTTGCCACGGAAGGCAGCAGGCACGGCGAGGCTGTCGATATAGAGTTCGCCCTCCTGGGTTTCCGGATCCATTCCTGTATAGTCAATTCCGAAGGTTTCCTTAGCCTCCTCAATGAATCGCTTGCGCAGCGCCTTGAGCTGTGCACCGTCGTAAGACACGATGATACCAGCAGTGATGCCCTCGCTATTGGTAGCCAGGAGCGTATTGCGGTAACTGTACTGGCTATCCTCCATTCTTACGAGTCTTTCCATCACCTGGTGGAATTCCGCCAGCGTATGATGAGCACCAGCCAGGTTCTGGCAGCATCCCGGGTTCATCGCCTCCATGATGAGCGATGCAATGTGCGACGCCCTGTCAGGCGTAGCCGGTTCAATTTTTATCTTCATTTTTGTTTAGAGTTATATCATTACATTATTTAATTAGTCATCCGATTCCCCTCTTCAAGTCAGAATCCGCTTGCAAAGATAGCAAAAACAATCGAGACAAAAGAATTTTTATATATTTTTCACCCTGCCCAACAGTTCATACAGACCATATCCTTGATGCACCGTTTCAGTGCATCAAGAGGGTTAACATACTGATTTACAAGCAAATTCATTTTTCTATATTCAAGCACATCGCACAAATTCTTCGCACAGAACCAAGGCTCGCCCTTCTCATTAGCAGCGGTTCTTACCGTTCCGAACGCCAGATTCTCAAAAACAGAAACCTACGCAGCTTCCTTCTTGTTGGCTTTCTTCTTATTAAAAAAATTACACAGAGCTGTCATTTTCATGAAATCACGTATTGGGGAATTTCCATCACAGCTATCACAATAACAGTTATCACAGTTTTTACGGAGGGGGTATCTGAAGGGAAGGAAAATGTTAAATATAATTTAACTATATATATATAAATATATAATATATATAGTTAGTTCTGGAATGAGAAAAAGAAAAGTGTTTCGAGAAACTGTGATAACTGTTATTGTGATAGCTCTTTGATGGAAAACTATGGTTTGTGATCTGTAAAGCTATGGTTTCTCTTTATCAAAATTATGAGTTAGAATTATTAACGGGATTCGTATTCTGTGGCTGCTGAAATCGGGGCTTGTCACACCCTGTTTTTTGGTGGTTCCCTAAAAAAGCCGTACCTTTGCATCGTCAAAAGAAGAAAGGCTGCACTTTGTATATTGCTCTCTGGGCGTGACGAGCTGTATGTAACTTAAATGAGCATGCCAAAGTCGAAATGACTTTGGCATGCTTTTTTTGTTTTTATAATTGAAGGGTAGCTTGTTGTAAGTCTATAGATTCGGCACGGAGCGTGCCGTGACCTCGCAAGACGATGATGCATTTGCCGAAGAATGCCTTTCTCTTTGGATCGGTGAAACGCTCCAGGGAGGTCTGATTGCCGTTATCTGTGCCCAGGATTTCGGCGGTAGAAGAGAAATAAATCTCGTTCTCGGCATTCGGACAGAGATTGCCATCCTTATCTACTACATTTACTTCTACGAAGGTTGTAGGGGAGTATGGGGATTGCAAATCCCCAGGGAGAGAGGTCGAACCTTTTTTGACTGCGGATTGCAAATCCGCAGGAACGCCTGACGGGGTCGGAGTGCACGATTGCAAATCCGCAGGAACGCCTGACGGGGTTTGGACAGCGGATGCAAGGGTGTTCTGATAGGTCTTCTTCAAGACGAGATGATGAGGAGGACCGGCAGTCTTGATGGTCTGGGATGAAATCTCCCTGCCCTGCTTTCTCGCTACAACCTTTACTTCACCCGGCTCGAAAATTACTCGCCACATTACGTGGTACTCGGTACTGCGATCAAAGTCGCCAGCATTGGCGGCACCAGCATCGGCAGCTGCATTGACGCCGGCTTTTGCAGAAACAGCATTGGCTGCGGCACCATTTCCCTCTCCATGCATCTTCTTCTTCCGGATGCCCTGGCTCTTGCCATTGATGAACAGCTCTACCTCATCAGCCTGGTTGTAATAGCACCACATATCTATCTGCTGACCCGGAAGCCAGTTCCAGTGAGGGAAGAGATGAAGAACAGGCTTCTTCGTCCACTCACTCTGATACATATAATAGCTGTCCTTAGGAAGACCTGCCAGGTCGATGATGCCAAAATAACTGCTGCGTGCCGGATAGGCATACGGAGTCGGTTCGCCGATATAGTCGAAACCAGTCCAGATAAACTGTCCGCCCACGAAATCATTGTGCTTCACCACATCCCAGGTCTCCTCGTGCGTACTGCTCCAGGAGGCATGCATATTGTCATACGCCGAACACTTGAAGGATGGATCGGTATATGGCAGCCACCACTCCACCGGAGCCGTATAGATGCTGTCGCTCGGCATCCGATAATAACCGCGCGTCTGGAGTGCCGAAACACTCTCGGAGAAGATGAACGGCTTGTCCGGGAAGTTTCTAGGAACATCCTTCGCCCACTGATGATGATAATTGAATCCGATGACATCGATGGCTCCACTCTTGAAGAGATGATTCTTAGGATCAGGCTCGTTGCATCCGGCAGTAACCGGACGGGCGCCCCACGGATCATACTTCTTCACGATATCTGCCAGATGACGGGTGAGAAGCGAATTCACGCTCAGCTCATCGCTATGTGCCAGGGTAGAGGCATCATGCCCCGCGTTCAGGATGAGATTCGCCTGCTCCAGACTCAAGGTATCGGCAGCGGCATCCGACCACTGTTCGAGCACCTCGTTGCCGATGCTCCACATGATGATGCAAGGATGATTCCTGTCGCGCTTCACCAGATCTGAGAGATCACGCTGGTGCCATTCATCGAAGAAACGGGCATAATCGCCATTCGACTTCTTGCGGCGCCACATGTCAAAGCTCTCGTCCATCACCATGATTCCCATGGAATCACACATATTCAGGAGTTCGGGAGCCGGAGGATTATGACTGCTTCGGATGGCATTCACACCCATATCCCTGAGGATGGTGAGCTTGCGATGAAGCGCATCCTCGTTGAGAGCGGCACCGAGACATCCGAAATCGTGATGCTCGCACACGCCATTGATCTTCATATTCTCGCCATTGAGAAAGAAACCCTTCCGGGCATCAAACCTCACATCACGGAAGGCGGTCTGCGTAGTGGCGGTATCCACCACCTTGCCATTCACCACCAGTTCGCTCTTCACGGTATAGAGATAGCCCTTGCCGATAGACCAGAGATGAGGTTTCCTTACCTTGAGCTGCTGGCTCTGGGTGCCCTGGCTCCTTGCCACCACCTTGCCAGCCGCATCGTAGATGGTATTGCGGATGAATAGTTTCATCCTGCTGCCTTCGGCATGGAAATCCACCTTTACCCTGACATCACCCTTCGGCGTGGTAGCCACATACTGACCCCACTGCGGGATGTATGCCTTCTTCTGGGTCTTGGTAAGCCAGACATGGCGGTAGATGCCGCAGCCCGAATACCAGCGGCTGTTGGGCTGGTCGCTGTTATCCACCTTCACGGCGATGACGTTGTCACCCTTCTTATATATATAAGGTGTAAGATCGTACTCGAAGGTGCTGTAGCCGTAGGGACGGGTGCCGAGCTTGTGACCGTTGATATAGACGGTGGAGTTCATATACACGCCATCGAAGGTGATGGTGAAACGGTCGTACTTCTCGTCTGGCGAAAGAGAGAAGTGCTTGCGATACCATCCGATGCCGCCCGGCAGCGCACCACCGCTGGCTCCCGAAGGATTCGATGGAGAGAAATCGCCCTCTATCGCCCAGTCGTGAGGGAGATTCAGGCGGCGCCAATGCCCGTCGGAATACTCCGAATTCTGCATACCGGCACTATCAGCCAAAACGAAAAGCCAGTCTTTATCAAAAGACTGGCGATCGCGGGCGCTCAAAGACTGAGCGCCCAATAGTAGAATTGCTAAAGCAAATATCTTCTTCATATTATTTCAATTTTACAGTCATTGCCTGACCTGCATACTTCACTACCTTGCCCTTAGGCGACTTGGCGAGATTCACGCCCTGCTGCTTCTTCTGATCTACCAGGATGATGTTGAAGCGGCGCTTCTGGAGCATGCCGTCGAAACTACCCTTGCGGGCACCGATGGTTACCAGCTTCAAGGCATCATTATACTTGAAATCTATCACAGCATACTTGCCCTTCTCGTAGTTATAGTTCGTACCCTCATCCTCGTACAAGGTATAAGAGCCATCCTTGCCGGCATAGACATAGAGGTCGATCAGCTCCGGCTTCTTCTCATCACTCCACTGCATCTCAGGACCTATCGGAAGGATGGCGCCCTCTGGGATGAAGACAGGAATCTTATCGTATGGTGCATCAGCCACGATGGTCTGACCGCCTGCATGATATGCTCCGGTATAGAAATCATACCAGCCCTTCTGCTTAGGCAGATAGACTTCGCGTGAATACTTCTGATACTCGCCTACCGGACAAGCCATCAGGGCAGAACCGAACATCCACTGGTCCTTGATATCCAACACCTTCTCATCGCCATTGAAATCCATCACCAGTCCGCGCATCATGGTGTAATCCTTGAGATGCACCATACCCGCCATACTGTAGAGGTAAGGCATCAGGCGATAGCGGAGCTTGTCGTAGGCTACAATGGTCTTATAAGCCGGATGATCGGCTGGTGCGATGTTCCAAACCTCACGCAACGGCCACTGACCGTGGGCACGATAGAGCGGAACGAAACAGCCAAACTGGTTCCAGCGAGCCTGCAACTCTCTCCATTCCTTCAAATCGGCATTCTCCTTACCGGTCTTGTCAAACTCCTGCTGGGCTGCTACATAGCGGTTTTCCACACAGAAACCGCCCTGGTCCATTCCCCAGAAAGGAAGACCTGCCATGGAATAGTTCAATCCGGCAGTCATCTGTGCACGCATATCTTCCCAGCGGGTAGCGATGTCGCCCGACCAGGTAGCGGTGCTGTAGCGCTGTTCGCCAGCAAAGCCCGAACGGGTGAGGAGGAAGACGCGCTGGTTAGGGTTCACGCTGCGCTGACCATTGTAGATGGCGTCGGCATTCACGATGCTGTAGGCATTGAAATACTCGGTAGCCGTACCCAGGGCGGTAGGACCGGAGAGCGCCTTGCGGTACCACATCGGCGTGCAGTCGCGCACGTTCGGCTCAGAAGCATCCATCCACCAGGCATCGATACCGAACTTATACTTGGTATAGAGATTCTCATCCATCTGTCGCCAGAACATCTTTCTGGCTCCGGCATCGTAGGCATCATAGAAGGAGCCGCGGAAACCGAGCCAGTCGTGGATATCATCCTTGATAGCCTGGTGATACATCCAGCCCTTGGCATCCAGTTCCTTGTAATTCTTCACGGTATCATAGAACTTCGGCCAAACCGAAATCATGAATCTTCCATGCAGGGCATGCACACTGTCGAGCATCGCCTGAGGGTTCGGATAGCGAGCCGACTCAAACTCGTGGCTTCCCCATGAATCCAGCTTCCAGTAGTTCCAGTCCTGTACGATGTTATCCACCGGAATCTTCAGGTCGCGGAACTTCTTCATGTTCTCCTCGATATCCTTGCTGCTCTGATAGCGCTCGCGGCTCTGCCAGAAACCGAGCACCCACTTAGGATATACCGGTGCCTTGCCGGTAAGGGTGCGATAGCCCGAGATTACTTCGTCCATATTCTTTCCGGCGATGAAGTAGTAATCCATATCCGGCGACATCTCGCTCCAGATGCTCAGCTGGTTCTTCTCGGCCTCAGAACGTGGGGCTGCCACACGGAGTCCGCAGTAGGAAACATCGCCATCCGGCTGCCATTCGATGCGGATAGGGGTCTTCTTGCCCTTCGGAATGGCTGTCTCAAACTTATAGGAATTCGGATTCCAGGCGGTACGCCAGCGCTCAGGCACCACCAGCTTGCCGTCGATATAGATCTTCATATAGCCGGCATAGTAAAGAATAAACTGATAGAAGCTGCTGGTTGGCGCCTCTACATATCCCTCGTAAACCACCTTGGATCCATTCAGCGCAAAGCCCTTAGGCAGGTTCTGGATGCCTCCCTTATCAGTCTTGTTGCAGATTTCTGAAGTCTCAGGCATGGCATATTCAAAGTAGATGCTGTCCTCGCCACGAACTATCTTCTTGCCGTCCTTAGCTACGTAGGTACCTGTGAGCTGACCTTCCTTTCCGTCCTTGTCGTAGAGCTTGAAGGCACGGTTCAGCTGGAGATAATCGTCCGGATTACCCCATCGGCTGTAGGAATAGGAATCCCAGAGGATGCCGTAGTTCTTGTTGGAGATGACGAAAGGCACGCTCACCTTGGTGTTATACTGGAAGAGGTCTTCGTTCTTGCCCTTCATGTTGAGCTCTTCGCTCTGGTGCTGACCGAGACCATAGAAGGCTTCATTGTCTGGCGAATCGAAGAGGGCACGCCATGACCATCCGTGCTTCTGTGCCTCGGGTACCTTGGCGATATCCACACCGATTTCACGGTCGGGTACGGTGAAAGGCTTGAAGGTCTTTCCTCCCTGTGCCACCTCTTTCAACAGTACCTGATCCTTGAGATCGTAGAAGGTAATCTGTCCGGTAGCCTCGTTCAGCACGGCACGCATGGCAGCGGTGGTGATGATGAGGTCATCGCCCTGCTCCTCTACCTTATATTTCGCCTTGGAGTTCTGAGGCACGATGATGAGACTCTGCTTGCTGCGGAAGCTCTGCTCGGCAGTAGCCTGCACACGAATGATGCGGTCGCTGACCACCTGGAGGCGGATTTGCGACGGACCATAGTTCTGATGCTGTTTCAACTGTACGGTAAGGTAATTACCTTTCTGTACAAAGCCAGCAGCCTGGGCACCTGTGGCGCTCAAGAACAATACTGCTGATACGAATAACGATTTAGTCAGTTTCATACTTGATATTATTTAGTTTTATTTATTGATTCTTGCTTATTCTTTGCTGCGATTATTAAATTCTGCTGCAAAAATACAATTTTTTATTGGTAATCAAGTTCTGATATGTAAACAAAGAGGGTATAAAATGTTTCCTATTTCATTTTATACCCTCTTGTTATCAAAAAAAAACAGGATTTAACTCCTAGACAGGCTCCCCGTTCATCTGTTTCCGGTACTGCGAAGGAGTTACGCCATAGGCATCCTGGAAGTACTTGGAGAAATAGCGTGGATTGTTGAATCCCACCTTATAGGCAATCTCGCTGACGTTCAGATCTCCCTGGCGCATCAGTTCCTCAGCATATCTGATACGCATGGAGCGGAGATATTCTGAAGGCGTGATGCCCTTGAGCGAAATGAGCTTCTTATATAATTGTACGCGCGAGATGCCGAGATGTTCGCTGATAGACTCCACCGAGGTATCCGGATCGCACATGTTCTCCTGCAGATAGGTGTTGAGCTGGTCGAGGAAGCGCTGGTCGGAGGCATTCAATGCAAACCGTCCGTTGTTGAGCTGCTTCTCCTTCACCGGTTCATCCTTGCGCTGCGGCATAGCTCCCCCCGAACACTTCACGAGATTCAGGAGATTGCGGAGCCGGAGATTGAGCATGTCGATATTGAATGGTTTGGTGATGTATTCATCAGCCCCGCTCGCCAGTCCCTCCTTGCGATGCTCATCGGCAAGACGGGCTGTGAGCATGACGAAAGGAATGGAAGCCGTCTCGTCATTCTCCTTCACCTGTCGGCAGAGTTCGTTGCCATCCATCACCGGCATCATCACATCACTGAGTATGATGTCAGGCCGCTGTTCAATGATCTTATCTAAGGCATCCTTGCCGTTCACCGCCTCTACCACCTGGTAGTCGGAGAGGAGTTCGCGCATGAACTCACGGAAATCATCACTGTCATCTACCAGCAACAAGACCGGTTTCTGCGATGCCAGTTGGCTATCCTTTGCCTGAGGTGCCTCATAGCCCATTCCATAGAGTGCATCATCATCTTCTGTAGCACTGGCATTCGCCGTCTTATCCTCTGGAATAGGCAGCTCTACCACAAACACGGAACCGCCGCCCGCATTGTCGCGCACCATGACATTACCCCCATGCAGGGCTGCAAACTTCTTGACGAGATTCAATCCGATGCCACTGCCGCCGGCTGGCTGCATCTCCGTACCGTTGATCTGATAGAAGCGGTCGAAGACCAGTTTTTTCTCTTCATCGCTGATGCCCTTGCCGGTATCGGCTACCGAGAAGCAGAGCCAGTCGTGGTCGCCGCCCTTCATCTCCTGTCGGGTCTTGGCAAACACCGAGACGGTAATCGTGCCGCCATCGGGAGTGAACTTATAGGCATTGCTCAGGAGATTATTCAGGATCTTTCCCACCTTGTCGGGGTCGATGTTCATCGTAAAGCGAGGCAGCTGCGACTCGAAGATGAGCGTCACCTTGTTGTTGGCAAGGATACGGAAGGATGAGCAGATATTGTCGATGAAGCTGACCATCTCGGTAGGAGCCAGATTGAGCTTCTCCTTGTTCTGGTCGAACTTGCGGAAGTCGAGAATCTGATTCACCAGGTTGAGCAGTCGGGTGGCGTTGCGGTGGATGAGTTCCAGCTTGCGGCGCTTGCCGTTATTCGCCTCCTCACGTATCATCGACTCCAGCGGAGAGAGGATGAGGGTGAGCGGGGTGCGGAGCTCATGGCTCACATTGGTGAAGAAATTCAACTTCAGTTCGTTCAGCTCCTTCGTCTTCTTCATGTTATCTTCCATGCTTCTGCGCTCAAACTGCAGGCGCTGGCGCTCCATCATCCTGCGGCGATAGAGGTAGAGAGCAGTCACGATGAGCAGGATATAGACGATAAACGCCCATATGGAGAGATAGAACGGAGGCGCCATATGGATCTGCAGTTCGCTGATTTCATCATTCACAGAGCCATCGCCATTCACCACCTTCACCTGCAGGGTATAGCTGCCCGAAGAAAGATTGGTGAAGGTAACCTCCGGACTACCCACCGGAGTGAGGAGCCACTTATCGCTTACTCCCTTCATGCGGTAGAGGAAACGGCAGCGTGCAGGCACCGTCACCTCGCTTGCAGCCAACTGGATGGTAAAGGCATGATCCTTGTAGTTCAGGTAGATTTCACGGCTGGCATCCAGCGACTTCTCCAGCACGACCCTGCCCTCGTACTCCTCGCCTGCCGTCAGGGCATGATCGAAGAGCACCAGTCCGCTGAAGAACGCACGGATATGCGTCTTCCGGGTCTGTGCCACCCGTGGACTGATGATATTCACACCATCCAGACCACCTATGGCAATATCGCCACTATGTAGCAGACAGGCAGAGCGATAGTTGAACTGCCTCTCCTGCAATCCGTCGAGAGAATTGTAATTGGTCATCTTCAGGTTCCACCTTCCATCCTTGCCCTTCTCTACATTAACATGGGTAACCCCGTATTCGGAAACCAGCCAGATGTGGTGCTGCCTGTCTTCGATGACGGCACAGCCCACGGAACCAGGCGTGCCATTCAAGTCGTTGATAGACTCCATCTGGTCGGAATGGGTATCATACATGGCAATGCCGGAAGGGGTGGCTACCCAGAGAAGTCCGCGACTGTCGAGCATGGCATAGTTGACGGACGGACTGATGAACGGCTGTCCGCCAAAGGAATGGTCCAGGTTCTGAATCTTGCCATTTCGGAAATCGAAGACCGACATATACTGGGAATGGCCCAGCAGCGCCTGATGGGCATTCTGCATGAAGACGGAGCTGATATAATTAGAAGACAGCTTGGAGTTGCCGGTATGATAGGTAGCAAACTTCCCTGTGGCAGGATCGAAGATCTGGAAGCCTCCGCCCAGCGTACCTATCAGCAGGCGATGATCGGGTGTTTCGGCGAGACACCACACGCTGTTGCTGCAGAGTCCGCTGGTGCCGGCATGATAGGATTTCCACACACCATGGGCATAGCAGGCCAGTCCGCCATTATAGGTACCGAAATAGAGGGAGCCATCGTGCATGGTAGTACTGCTGACCACCACCTCGGAGCCCAGTCCCGTTTCAGCAGAATGGAAACGGGTGGTCTGTCCGGTGCCCAGATGATACGCCACGATGCCCGCATCATTGGTTCCGCACCACAGAACTCCGTTCCTGTCCTGCGTGATGGTACATACATCTCCTATCGGAATGGTATAGAACTTGGTGGCTACCGCCGAATAATAGCTCACGCCATTCTTATAGGATCCCACCCAGAGGGCATCCCTGTCATCTACATAGACACGCAGGAGCGAATTGTCGGAGATGGAAGTACGGTTGTTCGGATCGTATAGAAACTGGCGGAAGATTTTCCTGCCGTAATCTACGAGGAACAGACCATTATGATCGGTGGCAAACCACACCCTGCCCTTGGAATCGAAGGCCACATCCTTGAGCAGCACCTTGTCCACCGACGGAGGCACCACGATGCCCACGGAAGCCAGGAAGCTGGCTCCGCTCATAAACCATTTCTTCTGAGCCTGACCATAGACATAGGTACCCACATTGGAAGCTACCCAGTAGTTGCCCTTGTTATCTACAAAGGTAAAAGGAAGCTGATCGGTAGAAAGATGATGAGAGGCGATGAAGCGATCCTTCCATACCACCTCCTGTGCATAGCCGTCGAGGCGGTAGATGCTGCCATCAACAAAGGAGACCAGCGCCTGCCCCCCATGCTCACGGATGCAGCTTACCTGGGTATCAGGCAAGCTGTTTCGGGACGTTTTCCGGGAAGCCTTCGGGGAAGTTTTCCGGGAAGCCTTCGGGGAGGAAGGAAAAAGATAGGCAGTCTGATGCTGGGCATCTACGAAATAGATACCCTTGCCATACACGCTGATCCACATATTCTTTTTAGAATCTATGAAGACCTTCTGGGGAGCCCCATCCACGCCTATCTTCTGGAGCAGAGCCTCGGGCTTACGGTCGAACTGCTCGGTATCATATCTGAAGACACAATAACCCACAGAGGTATGTATCCACAGATCGCCATGGATATCTTCCTGAATCTCATCTACCAGATTGTTGGGAATGGAATGGGGATTGTTGGCATTGCAGAAGAAGGTCTTCATGCGGAAGCCGTCGAAGCGGTTGAGTCCCGACTGGGTTCCCAACCATACATAGCCATGACTGTCTTTCAGTATGGCATTCACCTGTGTATTGCTCAATCCGTCACGATTGGTCAGGCGATTGAATTCCATCGAACCATACGTACCGAAGGCACTGGCAGAAGCGATGGAGAGCATCCAGCAGACTAGCATCAGGATGCATCTGAAAAGGTTTCTTCTTATTAGTTTCATTGTATTTTTTCAGAACTTTCACGTATCTTGAGAATCATCGGCACCACCTCCTTGTAGATCTTCTCGACACCAAGCTTATCTGCAAGGTCCTTTAATGACGTTCTACGCTGTTTCATGTATAATAAGTTAGTTATGTGATGAATTTCTTCTAGATGTAATATTCCGCAGAATCTACCAGTCCGGCGCGAAGTGCATACTTTGTTGCTTCGTGCACGTTGTTCACACCGAGCTTTCTGAAGATATTCTTCCGGTGGGTATTCACGGTATGGAAACTGGAGAAACGCTTCTCGGCAATTTCCTTGGTAGTCATACCCAGGGCGATATCCTTGAGTATCTCGGTTTCGGTCTTGGTGAGATTCACCTTTTCTTCTGCTTCCTGCGGCTGAGTAAGGAGCACCTCCATCATTCGCTGGCAGACAAAACGCTTGCTGTCCACGCAGAAGCGTATCGCCTCCTTGATTTCCATCAGCGAACTCTCCTTCAGGAGTACGCTGAACATACTGCTGCTGGCGATGAGCACCCGCACGAAATCGGCACTCAGGTCTTCGCTGAACAGCAGCCATCGGGTATAGGGAAAGCGCTGGTTGAGAATGAGCAGTTCGGCGGCATCATTGATATCGAAAAGCGTGTAATCGAGTATCACCACCGTATCTTCGTTTTCCCGCAAGGCAAGCATCAGCTCTGTCTTGTCTTCCACATACTTGGTTTCCAATCCTTCCATTTTCTCTATCACGTATATCAGTCCGGCACGCGTGATATCCTGCTTATCTGCCAATAGAATCTTCATAAGCAAATCTCCTTCTTTTATGTTGTTATATACTCTTTTATGACCAAACTTTTATGAAGAGAGAACATAGCAAAAGGCTATGTTCTCCCTGTTTTATCTTTCCTAGAATGACATGAGGAATCCCATTCGGATGCCCCACTTATCTACATTGGCATGATTCAGGTAGTTGATACGGCGCACATAATCGATTCCGAAGAACTTGAAGATGTTGTGCACACCGGCTACCACCTCCCAATATGGCGTGTTGCCAAAGGTATAGGAGTTGTTAGGGAACTTGAAGATCACATCATCCGATGTATTCTTCACCGGATTGTTCTTGTCGGTGAGCTGTCCCCATACTCCCTTCACGGCTACGTACTCGCGCCACTTCAGCTTCTTGATGAGCGGAATGCGGTTGAGAAGCTTGCCGTTCATATCCCAGGCTACCGACCAGAAGAGCTGGCGGTCGCTCAGGAACTCCCAGTCTTTCATCATACTGATGGTTGCCTCCTGCTCGAAGATGGAGAGGTTGACTGGTGGCTGTACGAGCATGGTGAATGGAACCTTGTTCCACTGCATCTTGCCCACGATGTTGAAGTCCACATATCCGAAACTGCCCAGCCACTGGCGCTTGTAGATGCCCAGCGTGGTGAGGTTGCTCTGATACTGACCGCCCATGAATCCGTCCAGACCCATGGAATGGCGGAGGGTGAGCTCAGGACTGTCGAGATTGATAGGCAATCGCTGCTGCTTGGTGTTGACATAGGTAACACCCGGGTTGTAGTCGATGCCCACAGATGCCTCAGTGGTGCGTATCTTCTTTACTTCCTCGCCCGTGTTCACCTTGAAATAATGCAGATTGCCCACGGTGCGGTTGCTCTGCCATCTCATTCCCGCATCGAAGCGGAGTCCCCAGTCGGTCTCATAGACGAAGCTGAACTTCTGTCGCTGGTAGAGATACATCTGGTCCTGCGTAGCAGCACGGATGGTCATGAAGAAGTTATCCTTGTTGTGCAGCAGGTTGTCATCGGATGGAGAGGTGATATCGTGACCAATCTCGAAGACGAACTTGCGCATCGGGAACTCGAACGGACTGTTCTTTTTCTTGTTGAGCGAATAGGTGAAGAGATGACCATAGTACCAGTTGTGGCTCTTCGTACCGTAGGCACCATATCCATCCCAGAAGAAGTGAGGATTGAGTGCCGCCATGGTGCGGGCTGCCAGACGCAGGCGCACGCCATCCACGTAGTTGTTGGAGAGGAAGGTGTTGATAGGTCCGAGGTCGAAGAGGCTCTTTCTGCCATCCTTTCCTCCGTTTCCTATCTCTACATAGTTCTCCATGAGCGCCTTGACGCCAAAGATGATGTACTTGAATCCCTTGGAATTCTCCATACGGTGGATGAAACTGTCCATCGAAGACTCACTCTTGGTGAGATCCACCTGTCGGTACTTGTTCCAGTAAGCCTCATCACGGTTCATCGCATCCATATCATGCCTTACCTTTGCCTTGCCCTTGAAGAGTATCTTCGGCAAAGGGTCGAAGGCGTAATCGGTGATTCGGGTGTTTCGTACCACCAGCAGGTCCTGCAGCAGCTTGTTCATGTGCATCTCTGCTATCATATCATCCTTGGTGAGCACCCACTCGCCATTGTCGAGCTTGGTATATTCCTGCTCAATCTTCATGTCCTTCACCCAGTTGACGGCTGAATTGTGAGGCATGTAGAGATTACATTTCTTGACGTGCAGGGTACTGTCGGCAAGCACATAGAGCTCGCCTCGGAATCCGAAGTCCTGACTGTTGGCTGGGATAAACTGCAGATGATAGCAGAGGTCGCGGTTCACATACACCGTATCTTCTATATAATAATGATAGAAGCTGATGGCTGTTCTGCCCAGCGGAGATGGGAACGGATACTGGAGCAGTCGCACGTAGTCATCATAGATATCCACATCGGTAAAGACATCCTTGATGGCTGTATTCAGGATTTCTCCGGTCTGGATCACCTGTCCGATACCATTGCTCTGCTGACCCTTGATGATATCCTTTTCGCTCTTCGGGTCCTTGCGGTAAACGTGCTGCGAAACGGTCTCATCGATACTTACCGGCAGGGTAAGCTTGCCGTTGTAAGGCGAAAGCTCTACCTGGTCGAGGAGATACTGTCGCTTGCTGAAGAACTTGCCCTCCATCTGTTCCTTGGTGATATCATTGAGTGCGAGAGTGATCTTCTGATATTTATCATACTGATAATAATCATAGTTGCTGAGGTCGCTCTTCTTCTTGGCAGCGATGACACGTCGCATGAGTTCCACGGCAGGGTTATCCTTGCGCTTGTATCTTCCCTTCTTCGATTTCACCACGACTTCTCCCAGCTTGTGGGAATCGTCCTTGAGCTTGATTTCGAGGAAGCTGGTTTTCTCATCTACCTTGACCGTTGCGGTCTTGTAGCTCAGAGCGCTGACGGTAAGCATCAGTCCCGGCTTCTTTTCGATGGTAAACTTACCTTCTCCATCACTGGAAACGGCAATCTTGTGTCCCTTGTACTGCACGCTTGCATACGATACGGCAAAGCCGTCATCGTCGATGACACGACCTGTTATCTTCTGCTGCGCCATCATCTGGAGTGTAGAAACCACCAGGATGACGAGCACCAAATACAATTTTCTTATACCTTTCATTACCTTATTATATATAGGGGCCTTGCGCCCATTATTAATCATTCTCTACTTTCAGGCTGCAAAGTTATAACATTATTCGTAAATAGCTGCAAAAACCTATTATATATTTCAGTTTTTTATGAGATTTTCAGAAATTCCTCCATCTCAGAGAGTTTCTTGATGATGCCATCGGGGATGGATTCATCCACCTTCTTCTCTTCCCACTGCAATCCCTTGATCCATAGGGTGTGGCAACCCAGCTTGTGGGCAGGAATGATATCCTTGCCATAGGTATCGCCCACTACCAGCACCTGAGAGGCTGGAAGATCGAGGGCGCAGACTCCAAGGGCGAAGATGGCTGGGTTCGGCTTGCGCACCCCCACTACTGCCGATTCTATCACGTCCTCGAAATAGCCATCAATTCCAGCATCCTTCAATACCTGATTGATGTTGCCGTAGAAATTGGAAACCAGCACCATCGGATACCCATTCTGTTTCAGATGCTCCAACACCAGCTTGTTCTCTTTCAGAAGAGCAAGGGTCTTGGCATTGATATAGCGAGCCATATCCACAGCAATCTGCCGGATTTCTGAATCAGAAAGGGAGAGGAAAAGCGCCTGTTTCTCAGAATCATCCTTTCCTGTCTCCAGCAATTTCTTTCCTGCAAGGAAATTCAATTCCAGGATCAGTTTTTCTCTGAGAATATCCTCGAAATGGAAATCGGGAGTCACGATGGGATTCACAGCCAGTGCTCGCTCGCCATACACGTAGGCATCGCGAAACGCCTGCTTGTGAATACTTACTCCTGGCTCAACTTCCTCGTCATCAGCCACACCGATGCCAAAATGCTCGTAGCCCTGCCACAGCACTTCCGACCAGTGGTCGCCCCTGGTATCGAGCGTGCCACCATAATCAAAAATGATTCCTTTAATATCTAATTTCTTCATTTTCTTCATTTTATTACTTATCGAACTTTCGCAAGTAAACTCCATACGCCCTGAAAGGGCAGAAGCTCCTAGCCCAGGGCAACGCCCTGGGTATTTATGGACGCAAGCCTGTCGCCCTGTAAGGGCAAAAGCTTTCAAGTACCCAGCAATATACAAAGCTTTTGCCCTTACAGGGCGCTTTGCTGATTGCTTTTATACCCAGGGCGCTGCCCTGGGCTAAGAGCTTCTGCCCTTTCAGGGCGTGTGGGGCTAAACTTGCGATAACTTTTTCTTCTGATCAGCCTCGTATTCTTCCTGAATCTTCTTCAGATCCTTGTTTCCCACCTTGATGAGCAGAATGCCGATGGCTATCCATACCAGCTCACGGATTCGGGTGATGAGACCGGTATATACACCCAGGGCACCCGTAAGATGCAGGCCATCCACCGCCAAGGCAAGACCACCCTCTCGGGCTCCCAACTGCATAGGAGAGAAGAAGATGAGATTGCTGAAAAGCGATGAGAAGGCAAGAATCAGAATACTGTCGACGATGTTGATATCCGCCGCAAAAGCCTTCAGGATGAGATAAATCTCCAGGCTCTGGAGCACTCTCGCCATCACCTCGAAGAAGAGGGAACTGTAGAAGGTGCTCTTGTGCTGACCATGCAGCAGGGCTATCTGCGAATCTATCTGCTCCAGGGTCTCCTGCTTCTCCTGCGCAAACCGCTTAGCCCAGTTCTTCACGAAAGGAATATGGGTGAGCAGGCGGATGCCCTTCTGCGCCATTCCCGTCTTGTAGCCACGGGCGAAGAAGTAGATGCCTAGCAGGCAGAAGGCTGCGATGAAGCCCAGCATGATGCCCATAGGGACACCTATCGGATACAGGGCGATATAGAGAAATGTAGAAAGGAACCAGAACCAGAAATGGGAGAAGATGTGCATCATCACATAGAGAATGACCGATGATGTAGCCTTGCTCACACCCGTAAAAGGCTTCAGCTCCATGATGCGGTAAGGTTCGCCGCCCATCAATCCGCAGGGAGTGGTGTAGTTCAGGGCAAATCCGCTCACGGTGAGCTTATATACTCGCCAGAACGAGAGTCCCTTCACCCTACCCTCGTCGTTGATGATGAGCCACCAGGAAACGGTGTTCACCCAATAAACCACGAGCCACAGACCGAGAATCAGCGGGAAATAGATGCCCGCCTGCTTCAGATAGCGCCAGATATCGGTATAGTCCATATCCATCGTGCAAAGCATGATGATGATGGCGATGATACCGAACGCCATGAATATATTTCTGAACTTGTTATTCATATAAGTATTTGTTATTGTTTATGCCTCGTACTCTCCCTTCAGAACCTTCTGGTTGAGCTTCAGACAAAGACGTTCGTGGGTTCCTCTCATATAGAAGAAAATCAGGCTGAACACGGTAATCTCGATAGCCGGATAAAGCCATGGAAGACCTATCAGGATAGAGATGAACAGCGTGATGCTGCGCCAGTTGAAGGTAAGGATATTAGCATATTTCATCAGTGGAAGACTACCCGCACGGAAGTCGGCACGCAACTGTTCCGGCAACTGCTGCGGATATCTTTCGCGCAGATTTCTCTTGAATATCTGGAAGATAGGAGTATTTCGCTCCTGACCCAAGGTATAGTTCTTGTAGAAGAACTGGAAGAGTTTTTGCACAGGCTCCTTCTTCCATTTCATCTGCTTCCACAGATCTACCTGCTTGCTGGCATCGTCCAGTTCGCTTCCCTCCTTGCCTTTCAGGAAGAAGAGGTGAATCTGACGGTAGTAGTCGGCAAGACGGCTCTGAATGGCATGGCATCCGAAACCAGCAACGATGCAGAGTGCCCAGATTTTCCAGCCCCACTCCGGCATCAGACGGAAGGAGATGGCGAAGTAGATGCTGACAAACCAGAAGTCGCCAGCTGCGCCATCCAGGATTCTGCCCAAGGCACTCTTCTGGTTGGTGAGTCGTGCCAGCTGACCGTCGCAACTGTCATATACGTTTGCCCAAATGAGCAAGAAGATGCCCAAGATGTTGATTGCCAAATCGTCGAAATAGAAGCAGATGCCCGCTCCTACGCCGAGGAAGATGGAAAGAATGGTCACCACGTTTGGGGTGACGTGAAGCATGCGGAAGAATCGCGCCCACTGGTAACCAATAGGACGATAGAAATAAATATCAATGTGCTCCTCGGTATCCGCTGATTTCAGAGAAGCCTTAAATTCCTGATTCATCTTTTTTATTTTTATTCTTGTATCATTTTTGTTGCTATATAGAAGGCAGCCTCATCACGGCATGGTGCAAAGCTAGGCCAGTCGTTGAAATCGATAATGCGGATGCTGCCATCCTCGCTGACCACACAGTCGCCGCCATATACCGGCACATTCAGCATGTCGGCAGCCTTGTCAGCCTCAGCCTTCAGAGCCTCGGCATCGAAGGCGATGCCCTGAGCCTCGCCATTGATCACCTCCAGTCCGAACTTGGAGCGATGGCCGCATTTCGATGGATAGAACCAATAGAAGAAATCGGTACCCGATACGCCGTAGAACTTGATGAGGTCGCCCTTCAGATGCTCATTCACCACCACCGATGTGATGCCGCGCAGCCAGAATTCCTTCAGCAGCGCCTCAGCCTCCTGCTCGTTCTGTACATAGCAGGTATCCTCCTTCTGCTGCGCACAGCCGTCGCCACGCTTCAGCCAGCAAGGATAGTGGATATCCTTCACCATCTCTCCGTTTCTGCCAATGATGCGGCTCTCGGGAGTAGCGATGCCTCCGGCGATGAAACGCTCGGTCATAATGCGGCGGATGCAGCGGTTTACACCCAGACTGGAGTTCACCACCAATACGCCTTCCTCCTCTATTCTGCCGAGAATATCGAGTGCCTGCTTGCTGCGTGCCATTGAGAAGAAGCCATCCACGCCCACTGTCACACGGCAGCGAGGCCATCCGTAGGCTCTCTCCAATACAGTTGCCTTGCGGCAGAATTCCTTCTCGCACATCAGCATCACCTGCGCACCGAGTGCCTCCAGCTGCTGTTTTACGGCATTCATGATGGCAGCATCGTTATCCACGCAATTAGGCGAGAACTCGTTGCCGCGGCATACCCCCACCAGGGTCTTACCCTCCAGCGGATGGATGAAAGCCTCGGCCTTCGCAATATCCTCCTTGTGATCTACATCGAGAATCTTGTTGATAGGATAAGCCTCCAGCTTCAAACCCTCTACCACCAGCTGGCGCTGGAAGTTGCGCATACGGCTCATACCTTGCTCCATGCAGTGGTCGAGCACATCGAGCGCCTTGTCGCCCAGACAGTAGATGCCACCCGAAATCAGATGGTCATCGCCCTCCTGCTTGTCGTGGAAGCCCGTGATACGTGGTTTCTTGTGCGAACCCTGCTTGTCGAGCAGACTGGCACCCTCGGCATCCGCCTGATCCTCTACGCCAACCCACAGCGGTTTTTCATCATCCACGTATGGGGTGACAGCCATGCAGCCGTCAATATCCTTTGCCTCCTGGAAGTGGCGGATATACTTCTTGAATTCCTCCTCACGGAAGATGGTATCCACGGTAGTGAGGCAGAAGCGCTCGCCACGGAGATATGGCGAGAGGGCATGCAGACTGTGCATGGAACTAGGAGTGGTCTTCACCACCAGGCGCAGAGGCACCGGCAGCTTCATCTGCTCCAGATGTTCACGCACCGCCGTGCTCCATTCGTTGACAATCACTACGATTTCGGTAGCACCGCAATCTACGAAGATGCGTAGAAGGCGCTCTATCATCGGTTCGCCGCATACCGGCACCAGGGGTTTAGGCTGTTCCACGCCTTCCTGTGCCAATCGGCTTCCCTCGCCTGCGGCTATAACTGCAAATCTCATTCTATCTATTTCTAATTATTTTTATTTTTCTTCAAATTCCTATAACTTTCTTCTGTAGCAGCGGCGGCGACGGTGCTGCACGCTTTCCAGATACTGCCACTGGCTCTGCACACCCTTGTTGCTCTCCATCTGCGGCATCGCCTCCGCCCATTTGAAGCCGTAGCGGTGGTACTGCTCGATGAGGTCGGCGAAGATGAGGGCATTGGCACCCTTGCTACGGTATTCCGGCAACACGCCGATGAGCACCAGATCCACGGTATCAGTGGCATGGCACTTCATCACCCGCAGAAGTCGCAGCCATCCCCATGGGAAGAGCTTGCCGTTGCGGTTCTTCTGCAACGCCTCGGTCATGGATGGGAAGGATACGCCGAAACCGATCAGGCGGTTATTGTCGTTGCCATCTACCACACCGGTGATGAGGTTCATATCCGCCATCTTGATATACGAATCCACATACCCGTCGATCTGTCGGTCGGTGAGTTGCTGGAAATCGTAGAGATCCTTGTAGGTTTCGTTGACGATGCGGAAGACTTCCCTGCCCATGCCGCCCTGAACCAGTTCGTGCTTGGTAAACTTATGCACGTGCAGATTGTAGCGGCTCTCGATGAACTGGGCTGTCTTGGCAAATTTCGGAGGGGTTACCTCGGGCACCTTGATGCGGTACTCCAGCCAGTCGTTGTCCTTCTGGAAGAGCTCCAGAGCATCCATGTGCTTGGGATAATAAGGGTAATTGTAGTTGACGTACATGGTGGATTTCTCGTGGAATCCTTCGATGAGCATTCCTTCGCGGTCCATATCGGTAAAGCCAAGTGGCCCTACCAATTCTTCCATGCCACGCTCTCTGCCCCAGTGGGCTGCGGCATCCAGCAACTTACTGGAAACTTCCAGGTTATCGATGAAGTCGAACCATCCGAAGCGCACCTGCTTCTTGTTCCACTGGTCGTTGGCACAATGGTTGATGATGGCGGCAATGCGGCCTACCACCTTCGGGATGCTGTAATCGATAGCCAGGAAATATTGCGCTTCGCAGAAATCGAAGGCAGGATTCTTGTCTTTGCTCAATGTATTCCACTCGTCAAAACGCAAGTAAGGAACGGCATATTTGCTACCTTCATAAAGGTCGTAATAGAACTGTATGAAAGTTCTCAATCCTTTCTTGGTAGTAACGGGTATGATTCTAATATCACTCATTGATCTGATTTTTTTCTAAAACTTTTTGCTCTGATTTTTCTTTTTATAATAATGTATCATCAGAAAAACGGTGCAAAAGTACGAGTTTTTTCCGAGATGGCAAACGAAATCATTGTTTTTTTTCCTACCGAGCGTTAAAATCATCGAATATTTCCCCCTTTCGGAAATAAAGCAGTAACTTTGCAGGCTGATATGAAGAAATCAAGAGATAATTATACATTCCTGACCCATGCACCGGTGCATCGGGTGATTTTTACGATGGCGATACCTACCATTATCAGCATGTTATCGACGAGTATGTACAACCTCGCCGACACCTACTTCGTGGGCAGCATCAATACCCAGAGCGTGGCAGCGGTAGGCGTTTCCTTCGCCATGATGTCAGTAATCCAGGCCGTTGGTTTCCTCTATGGTCATGGCTCCGGCAACTATATTTCCCGAATGCTGGGAGCCAAGGAGGTGGAGAAGGCGAAGAAGATGGCATCCACGGGCTTCGTGCTGAGTTTCCTGACGGGACTTCTCATCGCCATTCTTGGACAACTTTTCCTGACACCACTGTGCATTTTTCTGGGTTCCACCCCCACCATCCAGCCCTACGCCGAGCGCTATCTCGGCATCATCCTGCTGGGTGCTCCCTTCATGACAACCTCTCTGACCCTCAACAACCAGATGCGCTTCCAGGGCAACGCAATGTATGCGATGAAGGGAATCATGTCGGGAGTGCTCCTCAATCTCATCCTTGCCCCACTGCTCATCCTTTATTTTGCCATGGGCATCACGGGTGCCGCTATCGCCACCCTCATCAGCCAGTGCTTCGGCTGCGCCATGCTTTTCTGGATGTCACACAAGGGTCAGAACATCCGAATCCATCTGCACAACTTCACGCCAACCAGGGCTTACATCAAGGAGATTATCTTTGGCGGCACGCCTTCCTTATCAAGACAGGGCCTGGGAAGCATCGCCACGCTGGTGCTGAATGTGGCTGCCGGAGCCTATGGAGATGCAGCCATTGCGGGTATGAGTATCGTGACGAGAATCTCGTTCTTCACCTATGCCGTGGTCATCGGACTGGGGCAGGGTTTCCAGCCACTCTGTGGTTTCTGTTATGGAGCCAAGTTGTACAACCGCGTGAAGGAGGCATTCTTTTTCTGCATCAAATGCGGCACGGTATTTCTGGCGGTTTGTGCCGTTTTCGGCTTCCTTTTCTCCGAACCTATCATCGAACTCTTCCGTGATGATGCCAGCGTGGTAGCCGTGGGTTCCGTTGCCCTGAAGTGGCAGGTTATCAGCTTCCCTCTGGTAGCCACCATCGTGCTGACGAATATGTTGATGCAGACCATCCGCAAGCCCGTACGTGCGAATATCGTGGCAGCAGCACGTAGCGGTTTGTTCTTCATTCCGCTCATTTTCATCCTCCCTCATTTCTTCGGATTACTGGGCGTGGAGATGTGTCAGGCGTGGGCAGACATCTGCTCCTTCCTCGTGGCGGTACCGATAGCCTGGAGTGCATTCAGGGATATGAAATTTCAGAAACGCTAAAAAAATCACAAAAAACAAGAACGAATTCTTTGCAGTTCAAGAAATAAATCGTATCTTTGCACTCGAATTTTATTGATACATTAAGAACATGAGTAAAGATACACTAACTCATCAGCTGACAGAGACTATCGACGAGCTTTCAAGCGCCGAATCGCTGAAGGGTCTCTTCCATCAGCATCGAGACGGAAATCCACTTCCTTCGGGCAAGGCGCTCGAAGACATCATCAATCTGTCTCGATCCATCCTCTTCCCGGGATATTTCGGAAACTCATCCGTGAATATCTCTACCATCAAATACCATATCGGAGTAAGAGTTGAGAAACTCTACGAGATGCTCGCAGAACAGATTCTCGCCGGACTCTGCTTCGCCAACGACTGCGAATCGGAAACCCAGGCAGAACTGCAGCACCAGCGTGCCAAGGCAGGTGTCATCGCCGCCAAAGCCATTATGGAATTTCCCAAGCTCCGCAAGATTCTCGCCACCGACGTAGAGGCAGCCTACAACGGTGACCCGGCGGCAATGAGCCACGGAGAAATCATCTCGTGCTATCCCGTAATCAAGGCGTTAACCAACTACCGTATCGCTCATGTTCTGCACAAGCTCGGCGTGCCACTCATCCCAAGAATGATGACGGAGCTGGCACACTCGGAGACGGGTATCGATATCAATCCGGAGGCTACCATCGGCCACCACTTCACCATCGACCATGGCACGGGTGTGGTTATCGGTGCCACCTGCATCATCGGCAACAACGTGAAGCTCTACCAGGGTGTCACCCTCGGAGCCAAGAGTTTCCCTCTGGATAAGGACGGCAACCCTATCAAGGGAATTCCTCGCCACCCTATCCTGGAAGACGACGTCATCGTGTATGCCAACGCCACCATCCTGGGCAGAATCACCATCGGAGAAGGCTGCATCGTGGGAGCCAACGTGTGGGTGACCAAGGACATGAAGCCGAAAACAAAGAAATATAGAAAAGAAAAACAAAGTTTATTAGATATAGAATTCAATAATGGAACAGGAATTTGAACTCATTGCCAAGACCTTTATGGGTCTGGAGCCAGTCTTGGCTGAGGAGCTCACCCAACTGGGTGCTAACAATGTACAAATAGGTCGCCGCATGGTATCTTTCACTGGCGACAAGGAAATGATGTATCGTGCTAACTTCCAGTTACACACAGCCATCCGCATCTTGAAACCTATCAAGCACTTCAAGGCTCGTTCTGCCGAAGAGGTGTACGACGAGGTTCAGAAGATCAAGTGGGATGACATCTTAGACGTGAAGAAGACTTTCTCGGTAGATTCAGTAGTCTATTCTGAGGAGTTCCGCAACTCACGCTTCGTGACTTACAAGGTAAAGGATGCCATCGTGGACTGGTTCCGCGAGAAACAGGGCACACGTCCTAACATCAGCGTGTCTAACCCAGACATCCGCCTCAACATCCATATCGCAGAGGATAACGCTACACTGAGTCTCGACTCAAGCGGTGAGAGTCTGCACCGCCGTGGCTACCGTCAGGAGCAGGTAGAGGCACCTCTGAACGAGGTTCTCGCTGCAGGTATGATCCTGATGACCGGCTGGAAGGGCGAATGCGACTTCATCGACCCAATGTGCGGTTCGGGAACCATCGCCATCGAGGCTGCCCTCATCGCCCGCAACATCTCTCCAGGTGTATTCCGCAAGGAGTTTGCCTTCGAGAAATGGAACGATTTCGACCAGGATCTCTTCGATATGGTCTATAACGACGACTCTCAGGAGCGCGAGTTCGAGCACCACATCTACGGATATGATGTAGATATGAAGGCGGTGAACACTGCCAACCTCAACGTGCGTGCTGCCGGACTGAGCAAGGATATCACCATCGCACAGCAGGACTTCAAGGACTTCACCCAGCCTGCCGAGAAGAGCATCATCGTGATGAACCCTCCATACGGCGAGCGTATCTCTACTCCTAACCTGCTGAACACCTACAAGATGATTGGCGAGAGATTCAAGCGTGCCTTCGCAGGCAACGAGGCTTGGGTATTGAGCTACCGTGAGGAGTGCTTCGAGCAGATTGGTCTGAAGCCATCTATCAAGATTCCGGTATATAACGGAAGCCTGGAGTGCGAGTTCCGCAAGTATGTGATGTTCGACGGCAAGATGAAGGAGTTCCGCTCTGAGGGCGGTATCGTGAAGACTGAGCGCGAGAAGAGCGAGATGGCGCAGAAGCACCGCTTCAAGAAGGAGCGCGAGTTCAAGAAGCGTGTGAGCGAGGAGACTGAGAACGAGGATGCTGATATCCGCAGCTTCCAGTTCCACAGCCATCGCCTGGAGGACTTCGAGAAGCGCCGCAATGAGATTCGCCGTGGCGGACGTCCACGTGTGGGTGCCGGAAGACGCGACGATGAAGATGACCGCAAGGGCGGCCGCAGCTTCGGAGGCAAGCGCGGAGGCGACCGTAACGACCGTAACAACAAGCACGGTGGTTTCAAGGGAGACCGTAATGACAAGCGCGGTGGTTTCAAGGGAGACCGCAGAGGTGGCAAGAACTTCGGAGGAAAGCGTGGCAGCAAGCCTAGCTTCGACACCGACTTTGATGACGAGGATTAAGATTTTCTAGCAATGCGGTGAAACGCCGTATTGCTAAGAATTCTAGCAATGCATCGAAACGCTGCGTCGCTAAAGATATATTCCTAGCTATCAGACAGATAAGCCTAGTAGTACTATAAAATATAGTATCACTAGAAATAAAAAACAAGAAAATAAGAATGATGAATCTGAAGAATTCAATTTATAAATTATCTTTTGCAGCTATGATTTCCATGATGGCAATGAATGCAACCGAGATACAGGCTCAGGGCGTGGTTCCTGCACAGAAGGGCGAGAAAGCCTTCACACTGGAAGACCTGAACTTCGGTGGCAACAACTACCGCAACATGGTGGCAAAGAACCGCTGGTGTACCTGGTGGGGAAATGAACTCATCCATCAGGACATCGAGGCATGCTATCTCGTAAACAAGACTACCGGAAAGGAGACAAAACTCTTCGGTATCAACGATATCAACCAGTGGATTGCTCCTACCAAGGACATCAAGGTAAGAGCCCTCTACAACGCTCAGTTCCCTTTTGCAGGAAAGAGCATCGTGATGGTAAGCAACGGCAGCAAGACCTACACCATCGACTTCAAGAAGCATAAGCTGCTGAGCGAGATGGAGTTTGAAGATGGCGAGAACCTCCTCGAAGCTAACGCACAGCAGAATGCATTCGCCTATCTGAAGGGCAGCAACCTCTATGTGCGCACCTTCGATGTAACCAACAATGCCATGACAAGAGAGAAGAAGTCTCACGATTTCCAGATCTCTACAGACGGCAGCCGCTCTATCGTGTATGGTCAGAGTGTTCACCGCGATGAGTTCGGCATCAGCAAGGGTACCTTCTGGAGCCCTAACGGCGAACTGCTCGCCTTCTACCGCATGGACCAGAGCATGGTGACTGATTATCCACAGGTGGATATCCCGGAGATTGATTACTTCAATCATCCTGAGACAGAGACCTGCTGCGCCAAGCCTGCACCAGACAAGTATCCGATGACAGGCGAGACATCGCACAAGGTAACTGTGGGCGTGTTCGACTGCATGACCGGCAAGACCATCTATCTGAAGGCTGGCGACCCTACAGACCGCTACTTCACCAACATCGCATGGAGCCCAGACAGCAAGACCATCTATATGTTTGAGTTGAACCGCGACCAGAATGACTGTCGCCTTACTGCCTACAGCGCAGAGACTGGCGAGAAGACTGGCGAGCTCTATCGCGAGACCGATGAGAAGTATGTAGAGCCTTGTCACCCAATCCAGTTCCTGCCTTGGGACAACAGCAGCTTCATCATGCAGAGCCGCAAGGATGGCTACAACCACCTTTACCTCTGCACCCTGGGCAAGCACGGCAGCCGTATGGCAAGCAACACGGAATCGCTCGAAATCAAGCAGTTGACATCGGGTAAGTGGGAAGTAATGGAAGTGCTCGGCTTCAACGCCAAGCGCAAGAGCATCATCATCGCATCCAACGAGTGCTCTCCTATCCAGCGTAACATCTTCGTGGTGGATACCAAGACCGGCAAGCGCACCATGATGGACGATTGCGGCAAGGGATGGCACAACGCTACCCTGAGCGGAAACGGACAGTTTATCTATGATAACTACTCTACTCCAACCGTGCCTCGCAAGATAGCCATCGTAAACACCGAGAACGGCAAGCGCACCGCTTACTTCACAGCCAAGAACCCATGGAAGGGCTACAACGTGCCTGAATACAGCTGCGGTTCGATCAAGGCCGACGACGGCGTAACCGACCTCTACTGGAGAATGGTGAAGCCGGTGAACTTCGACCCTAACAAGAAGTATCCTACCATTATATATGTATATGGTGGACCTCACGCCCACAACGTGGATGCCCGCTGGAACTACTCTAGCCGTGGCTGGGAAACCTACATGGCAGAAAAGGGCTATCTGCTCTTCATCCTCGACAACCGTGGTAGCGAGAACCGTGGCAAGGCGTTCGAGCAGGCTACCTTCCGCCAGCTGGGTCAGGTTGAGATGAAGGACCAGATGAAGGGTGTAGAATATCTGAAGACCCTGCCTTACGTAGATGCCGACAAGATTGGTGTTCACGGCTGGAGCTTCGGTGGATTCATGACCATCTCGCTGATGACCAACTATCCTGACGTATTCAAGGTAGGCGTAGCAGGCGGTCCGGTAATCGACTGGCACTGGTACGAGGTGATGTATGGCGAGCGCTATATGGATACCCCACAGACCAACCCAGAGGGTTACAAGAAGACATCCCTGCTCTATCAGGCTAAGAACCTGAAGGGTAAGCTGCAGATTATCCAGGGCTTGAACGACGTGACCGTGGTGCCACAGCACTGCCTCACCTTCCTGAAGGCTTGTATCGCAGCAGGTACCCAGCCAGATTTCTTCGTATATCCAGGTGAGCCTCACAATATGAGAGGTCATCAGAGCACTCACTTGCACGAAAGAATCAGCAACTACTTCTTCGACTACCTGAAGTAAAAAGAAAAATTTTAAATGTATAAGAGACTCTATCTGAAGAAAATTCGGATGGCAATATATCCAAGAGTCAATCTGATGTAAAAATCTTCGGAACGAAAAGATGATTAACAAAATAAGAAAAGTAATTTTATTAATTACCACCATACTCTTTGCCTGCCACCTGCAAGTGGCAGGTAAAGAGTTTTTTGTTTCTGAACAGAGCATCCCCGACTTTAAATTCATCTTCGACAAGCTATCTCAGAACCGCATCACCTATAATCGCTACAACGACAGCATCTTCAGCATCCACAACCACGACGAATGGGTAAGATTCTTTATGACAAGAAGCCAGAAGAACCATTTGATGTATCACGAGAACGAGAAGCTGCTGAATAGCATTGCAGATTATTTCGAAACCGATATGGCAGATACGACGAAGGAGACCATTCTGCCGGATGCAGCCTACGACAGTCTGGACAAGAACTTCTTTCATAACTACGCCTATGCCCTGACGGATCCATTCATCACAAACAGGGTTACGGATATTCTGATTCGCAATTTCAGAAAACGCCCGGAAAGGAACTACGAATTTCTGAGAGCCATGAGCTGGAAGGGTTCATCCTATTACCAGATATGGAGACTGAACAGAGACAACGAGACATTGAAAAAAGCATACGATTGCATCGCATACGTAGCCGACAGTGCACACTGCCATACGCCCGAAGAACTGGGCCTGTACGGCTATGCCCTACAGGATCTGTGCCTATCCGCATGGACACTCCATCATATCCAACCCCTGAAAAAACTGAAGGAAAGATACGAAAAGCTGGAAATATTAGCCAGAAATCATACGGCAGACGAACTGGAAGTACCCGAAAAGAGAAGGCAGCTATGGATTAACCGCATCAAAGACAGAGACTTGGAGATAGTAAGAGGTATCTATCTCACCAATCCGGAACTGATAGAAAAGAAAGAAGGAGACGCTTTGGTAAAACGGGTGATAAGTCAGTATCCGGATACCGTAGGACTCAGCATCTCATCGAAGCTCAATCTCATCGTCATGAAGCTAAGAATTGGAGAAATCCAGACAAGAACAGCCTTGAGAGAGGCTGAGGAAATATACGGAATGCTGATCAAACCACTTACACAACAAAAAGTTCTGGGGGAAGGTGCCTTCAATTCGCTGATGAATCACTACACCAATCTGGCGTTTATCGTAGATACCGCCAGAGTTTCAGCCAATTACAAAAAGAAGCACATCAGGACATTCTGTGAAGACATTATCAGGATGTTCAGACATCGCAAAGACCAGCAGAACTCCACACTGTATAATCAGACACTGGAAAATGTGAGCACCTATCCCCGACTCATCAAATACCTGAGCGATGAAGAAAGAATAGGATTCGTGATGGAACTGAACGTAGCAACCCAGGTTACCACCTACGCCCACTCTACCCACGTGGCACGACTTGCAGAAGCCATGATGAAAGCCATCATCAGGCACAGGCGGGAACTGCTGGTAGGAAAACTGGGCATCAGCAGCAAATGGCAGGTAAGGCTTCATCAGCGGCAGCTCATCCACTTCATCACCCGTGCTGCACTCTGTCACGACATTGGCAAGAACAGTATCGTAAGCGTGGTGAACAACGACTATCGACAGCTGTGCGATGAGGAGCGAAGAATCATCAGAATGCATCCACGAATGGGACTGAAATACCTGAAGATATCGCAGAAGCTGAAATACTACCACGATACCACGCTGGGACATCATAAATGGTACAACGGCAAGGGAGGCTATCCAAACGATTTCGACAACACCAAGTCGCCTTACCGCTTCATGATAGATATCATAACCCTGTGCGACTGCATGCAGGCTGCCACCGAGCGAGTAGGCAGAAACTACAAGCAGGAAAAGAGCTTCGAAAAAGTGATGGGAGAGCTGAGAGAAGGCGCAGGAACCCGATACAATCCCGACCTGGTGAAGCTGATAGATGACATACCGGAACTCTACAAGGAACTGGAGAGGATAGCCATCTACGGATGGCCAGATATCTATTATGAAATCTATAAGAACTATATGCGATAAAGATTTTAGGCTTTTTGCTTGTATAGTTCGCTGAAATTTAGTAATTTTGCAGCAAATTAGAAATTTGGATGCAAAAAGGAGTAAATATCTATCCTGATTGTAAAAGAAGGAGATGATCAATATCCTGATTGTAACATGTAATAGAAGAATTATTAAACGTAACTACGATGAAAATATTATTGTTAGGAGGCGGTGGCCGCGAGCACGCCTTAGCTTGGAAAATCGCTCAGAGTGAGAAGTGTGAGAAACTCTTTATTGCTCCTGGTAATGCCGGTACACAGAATGTCGGCGAGAATGTGAATATCAAGGCTGACGACTTCGAGGCGCTCAAGAACTTCGCTGTCGAGAACGGTGTTGATATGGTGGTAGTAGGTCCAGAAGACCCATTGGTAAAGGGTGTCTATGATGACTTCAAGGCTGACCCTCGCACCCAGAACATCCCTGTGATTGGTCCATCAAAGGCTGGTGCCGTGCTGGAAGGAAGCAAGGACTTCGCCAAGCAGTTTATGAAGCGTCACAACATTCCGACAGCTCAGTATGAGACTTTCGACGGCGAGCACGTAGAAGAAGGCTTGAAGTTCCTGGAGACTCTGAAGGCTCCATACGTATTGAAGGCTGACGGCTTGTGCGCCGGTAAGGGCGTTCTCATCCTCCCTACCCTGGAAGAGGCTAAGAAGGAGTTCAAGGAGATGCTCGGCGGTATGTTCGGCAACGCTTCTGCACGCGTAGTTATCGAGGAATTCCTCAGCGGTATCGAGTGCTCCGTATTCGTATTGACCGATGGCAAGAACTACAAGATTCTGCCTGAGGCTAAGGACTACAAGCGCATCGGCGAGCACGATACCGGTCTGAACACCGGCGGTATGGGTAGCGTTACCCCTGTACCATTCGCTACCAAGGAGTGGATGCAGAAGGTGGATGAGCGCATCATCCGTCCTACCGTAGAGGGTCTGGCTGAGGAGAACATCGACTACAAGGGCTTCATCTTCTTCGGTCTGATCAATGTAGAGGGCGAGCCTATGGTTATCGAGTACAACTGCCGTATGGGTGACCCAGAGACAGAGAGCGTGATGCTCCGCCTGAAGAGCGACATCGTGGATCTCTTCGAGGGTGTAGCTGCCGGCGATCTTGACAAGCGCAGCATCGAATTTGATGAGCGTGCTGCTGTCTGCGTGATGCTCGTAAGCGGTGGTTATCCAGAGGCTTACAAGAAGGGTTATCCTATCCAGGGTATCGATGATGTGGAAGGTTCTGTAGTTTTCCACTCAGGTACAGCCATGAAGGATGGCGAGGTTGTAACCAATGGCGGCCGTGTAATCTGCGTAAGCAGCTACGGCAAGGATAAGGAAGAGGCTCTGAAGAAGAGCTTTGCCGAGGCTCAGAAGATCCAGTTCACAGACAAGTACTTCCGCTCTGATATCGGACAGGATCTTTAATCCATAGGCTCCACACGCCCTGAAAGGGCAGAAGCTCTCAGCCCAGGGCAACGCCCTGGGTTATGATTTAAGGGAGAATGTCGCCCTGAAAGGGCAAAAGCTTCATCATTTTTCAAAAAATTAGATGTTAAGAAAGAAAACTTTTCAAAATAAAGTGGCGGCTAGCCGCTACGCTCTACCTGTAACAGCAACCCTTGCCGCCTTGGTATGGGTTGCTGTAGGTTTTTTAGTAGCTAACATTTGGGTGCAGTTCGCCTTCACCATTCTCTCTACCCTGCTGATGGTGGAACTCAACAACCATAATTCCCTGATGCGAACCTACAGCCGAATGGTGTCCTGCAGTTTCCTGGTGTTCATCACCATGACCTCTCTGCCTACACCCTCCTTCAAGGCAAGCATCGTGACGATGTGCTCCATCGCCTTCTACCTCATCATCTGGAACAGTTACCAGGACAGGCGGGCGGCAGGATGGACCTTCTATGCCTTCTTCTGCGTAGGACTCGCCTCACTGGTGTTCATCCAGGTGGGATATTTCCTGCCCTTCCTGTGGCTGATGATGATGGTATTCACCAATTCCTTCAGCATCAGAAACTTCTTTGCATCTATCATCGGTCTCATCATGCCGTACTGGTTCTCAGCGGGTTACTTCGCCTACACCAATAATATAGATGGACTGATCAGTCATTTTGCAGAATTCATCAACTATCAGGATCTGTTCGATTATTCGCAGGTTACCGACCACGAGGTGGTGAATCTCCTGTTCCTCATCATCCTGAGCACATTGGGCAGCATACACTTCCTGCATACCTCTTATGCAGATAAGATCCGTACCCGAATGATCTACAATTCATTCATTCTGATCAACTATGTGAGTCTTGCCTTCATCATCCTGCAGCCTCAGCATATCAAGGAGTTGAGCAGCATCATGATTGTAAATACGGCACCACTCACCGCTCACTTCATCACCTATACCAAGGGAAAAGTGGCGAACATCGTCTTTATCTCGGCGCTGATCATCATGGTATTGATATTGCTATACAATATCTTCATTCCGGAAACGGTATTGCTGCAGGCTATTCAGGGATAAGATTGATTCTAGGATAAGAGTTATTCAGAGATAGACTTGATGCAGCGAAATGCTGCATCAAGAATATTAAACAAATAATATTCAATGGGTTACATAATAGACTTTTTAATCAACTGGGGCTATTGGGGCATGCTTGTTTCCGCCTTTCTTGCCGGCAGTTTCTTTCCTTTCAGCAGCGAGGTAGTGATGTCGGGCTTGCAGGCAGCAGGTTTGGATCCCATCCCTTTGGTGATATATGGCAGCATAGGAAATGTATTGGGCTCGCTGTTCAACTATGGTGTGGGCAGACTGGGCAAGATGGAATGGATAGAGAAATATCTGCACGTGAAGAAGGAGAAACTGGATCAGGCAGAAAGATTCATGGCTGATAGAGGTGCCTGGATGGGCTTCTTCGCCTTCATCCCGATTTTGGGAAGCGCCATCACCATCGTGCTGGGGCTGACAAGAGCCAACATCATCATCTCTACCATCAGCATCACCATCGGAAAAGTGCTGAGATATATCCTATTGGTTTATGGCCTCAGCTTCATCGTATAAACATATAAGCAGATTTATAACATAAGAAGATTTTAATATATGAAGAGATTTCTATACCTTATTATATTATGTGTTATTCTTGCCGGATGTAAGGGTACACCTCAGAAACAGGCAGATTCGGGAAAGGATTCAGAAACAGAGAAGCCTGCGGTTACGGTTACAGTTACAGTTACGATTTCCCCCTACAAGTATTTCGTAGATCAAATTGCCAAAGGCAAGGTGAATGTCAACGTAATGGTATCGAATGGCAACAACCCGGAGACTTACGAGCCATACGCCCAGCAGATGATGGAGCTTTCGAAGAGTGCCCTTTATCTGAAAGTGGGCAGCATCGGTTTTGAGCAGACCTGGATGAAGAAGTTGCAGGACAACGCTCCGGATATGAAAGTGATAGATACTTCCGTGGGCATCAAGCCTGCCAAGACTCCGGGTGGCAACATCGACCCGCACGTATGGATGAGTTGCAGCAACGCCCGCATCATAGCCAGCAACATCCTCAAGGCGCTCTGCCAACTGGAGCCAAAGAACAAGGCGTTCTTCGAGAAAAACTACCAGTCGCTGCTCAGCATCATCGACAAGAGAGACAGCACCATCAAGGAGAGCTTCAAAAAGGACCCAGACCTGGTACGCAAGTTTGTGATCTATCACCCTATCCTCACCTACTTTGCCCGTGACTACCAGCTGGAGCAGCTTGCCATAGAGGAAGAAGGCAGGGAGCCTAGTGCTGCCCAGCTGAAGAGCCTCATCCAGAGAGCCCGAAAAGAGAATATCAAGTTCTGCCTGATACAGGCAGAATTTGCCAACCGCAACACCACAACCTTCATCAAGGAGAGCCACACCAAGCCAATGGATATCAACCCATTGCAGGGCGACTGGAACTGGGCGATGCAGGAAGCTGCAGCAGCGGTACAGGGCAAGAAAATCGTTGTTGGGAAGTAAAAACTACAATCATATGACTCCAATCATAAAAATAGAGCACCTATCTGCCGGATATGACGGCAAGCAGGTGCTCAGCGACGTAAATCTCACCGTATATCAAGACGATTATCTTGGCATCATCGGACCAAACGGTGGTGGCAAGACTACCCTCATGCGCCTCATTCTGGGACTGATGAAACCTACGGAAGGAACCATCAGATACTTCAGAAAAGTGAAAGATGAGAGCGGGGAAACGGTTCTTGATGAAAACGGCGAAGCAAAAGTTGAGGAAACAAAGGAGATTTCGATGGGCTATCTCCCACAATACAACCAACTCGACAAGCAGTTTCCTATCTCTGTATATGAAGTTGTACTTGCCGGACTCAGCAAGACCAAAGGTCTCTTTTCGCGATACACCCAGGCGCAGCACCAGCAGGTGCTCGATACCCTGGAGCGCATGCAGCTGACGGAATTCAAAGACCGACACATCGCTGCCCTCAGCGGCGGTCAGCTTCAGCGAGTGCTCCTCGCCCGTGCCATCGTATCAAAGCCCGATGTCGTGATTCTCGATGAGCCTAACACCTACATCGACCGCCGATTCCAAAAGCAGATGTACGAGATGCTGGAGCAGATCAACAAGGAATGCGCCATCATCATCGTAAGTCACGATGTAGCCGAAGTGCTCAACAACGTGAAGCATATCGCCTGTGTAAACCAGCACCTGCATTATCACGATACGGCGGATATGCCAAGAGAAAAGCTGGAAGAGCATTTCCTGAATGTATAAATACATACCGCTTTCAATAACATTTTACCCCCTCTTTATTACGTCCCGACGCAGGAATTCCTACGTCGGGACGTAATATTTCATACGTGGCGACGTAATAAATATCCCATCCTAATGCTTATTTTTCTACAACATCCCTCATTTAAATTTAATATAACCTAAAAAAGAGAAGCAATCCTACGCTATCTCTTTACTTTTTAGTATCTTTGCAACGTTTTATACACATTATATAATAGGAAACATAGAAATATAATACATTAAAGTTTAAACAATAATGAAACAGTACAGATTAGTGGACAATATCTTCGGATGGGTCGCATTCATCATTGCGGCATTCGTATATTGCTCCACAATTGAACCGACAGCCAGCTTCTGGGACTGTCCTGAGTTTATTACAACTGCCTACAAGCAGGAGATCGGTCACCCACCTGGGGCACCATTCTTCATGCTCATGGGCAATTTCTTCACACATTTCGCCAGTGATACCACGCAGGTAGCCAAGATGGTGAATACGATGAGCGCACTCCTCAGTGCCGTCTGCATCATGTTCCTCTTCTGGACCATCACCCATCTGGCACGCAAGCTCATCATCGGCGACTGGAAGGAGATGACCACCAGCAAGCTGATTGCCATCGAGGCATCAGGTATGGTGGGCGCACTCATCTACACCTTCAGCGATACCTTCTGGTTCTCTGCTGTAGAGGGTGAGGTTTACGCCTTCTCTTCTGCCTTCACCGCTGTGGTATTCTGGCTGATTCTGAAGTGGGAAGACCATGCCGACGAACCTCATAGCGACCGATGGCTCGTGCTCATCGCCTATATGACCGGTCTGAGTATCGGTGTGCACCTGCTCAACCTGCTCTGCATCCCAGCCATCGTACTGGTATATTACTACAAGAAAGTGCCTCATGCCAACCTGAAGGGTTCGCTCATGGCGCTCTTCCTTTCATTCCTGGTGGTAGTAGCCGTACTTTATGGTGTGGTTCCAGGCATCATCACCATAGGCGGATGGTTTGAGCTGTTCTTCGTCAACACACTCGGCTGCCCATTCAATACCGGTGAAATCGTATATATCATCTGCCTCGTAGCCTCTGTTATCTGGGGTATCTACGAGACCTACAATGCATCAGAGAAGAACGAGAAGAAGCAGAACATCGCCTTCGTTCTCGGTTTCGGCATGCTCGGCATCCCATTCTTCGGATATGGATGGAGCGCTGTCATCACCGGCATCATCATCCTGGCTATCCTCTGGTTTGTACTCAACTACAAGCGCAAGAAGGAAGTAGTAACCGGCGTTGACCAGGCTACAGGCATCGAGAAGAAGAAGATGCAGCTGCTGCCTCTCATCTCTGCACGCATCAAGAACACGGCATTGCTCTGCATGCTGATGCTGATGATCGGTTACTCAAGCTATGCGCTCATCGTAATCCGTTCATCTGCCAACCCTCCTATGGACCAGAACTCTCCTGAGGATATCTTCACCCTGGGCAGTTATCTGAGCCGCGACCAGTATGGCGATACTCCATTGCTCTATGGTCAGGCTTACACTTCTCAGGTGGCTCTCGAGGCTGACGGCAACATGTGCAAGCCTGTGACGAAGGAAGGTGCACCTGTTTATCAGCGCAAGGAGAAGGCTTCTGCCGATGAGAAGGACTCTTACTTCGTAGTAAGTCATAAGAACAAGTATGTATATGCACAGAATATGCTCTTCCCACGTATGCACAGTTCGGCTCATGCCCAGGCATACGAAGACTGGATGGGTGGCGTAGAGGGTAACCAGGTGCCTTACGACCGTTGTGGCGAGAACATGATGGTGAAGGTTCCTACACAGATGGAGAATATCCGTTTCTTCCTCTCCTATCAGTGCAACTTCATGTACTGGCGCTACTTCATGTGGAACTTTGCCGGACGTCAGAACGATATCCAGGGCAACGGTGAGCCTGAGCACGGTAACTGGATTACCGGTTTCTCATTCATCGACGATGCTCTCTATGGCGACCAGAGCAAAATGCCAGACGACCTGAAGGCAAACAAGGGACACAACGTGTTCTACTGCATGCCGCTGATTCTCGGTCTCATCGGTCTCTTCTGGCAGGCTTGGTACACCCGCAAGCGCAAGGTCATCAAGAACGGCGTGGAGACAGAGGAGATTCTCCCTGTAGGTATCCAGCAGTTCTGGGTGGTATTCTTCCTGTTCTTCATGACAGGTCTTGCCATCGTGCTCTATCTGAACCAGACTCCTATGCAGGTACGTGAGCGTGACTATGCCTACGCCGGTTCATTCTACGCATACGCTATCTGGTGCGGTCTTGGCGTTCTCGCCATCATCGACCTTCTGAAGCAGAAGATGAAGCTCAGCGGTACTGCCGTAACAGCTATCGTAGCTGTGGTAACCCTGCTCGTTCCTATCCAGATGGCATCACAGACCTGGGATGATCACGACCGTTCAGGACGTTACACCTGCCGCGACTTCGGTCAGAACTATCTGATGTCGCTCCAGGAGAAGGGCAACCCTATCATCTTCACCAATGGTGATAACGATACCTTCCCACTCTGGTACAACCAGGAGGTAGAAGGTGTAAGAACAGATGCCCGCGTATGTAACCTGAGCTATCTGCAGACCGACTGGTATATCGACCAGATGATGCGTCCTGCATACAACTCACCATCCGTGCCAATCACCTGGCCACGTCTCGACTTCTGTTCGGGTACCAACGAGTATGTTTCTGTCCAGCCAGAGGCTAAGCAGCAGGTGCTCGACTTCTACAAGCAGGATCCTGAGAATGCCAAGAAGCAGTTTGGTGATGAGCCTTTCGAGCTCAAGAACATCCTGAAGTACTGGGTACGCAGCAAGAACCCAGACATGCACTTCATCCCTACAGATACCGTCTATGTAACAATCGACAAGGAGGCTGTGAAGAAGAGCGGCATGATGATGGCTTCTGATACCATCCCAGACAAGATGGTGATTTCACTCGCAGGCAAGAATGCTCTCTACAAGGGCGACCTGATGATGCTCGAAATGCTGTCACAGTGCAACTGGACACGTCCTATCTACGTGGCTCTTACTGTGGGAGAGGAGAACTATATGAACCTTGGCGACAACTTCGTACAGGAGGGTCTTATCAACCGTATCACTCCGTTCACCACCAACAAGCCAGGTGCCAAGAACTTCGATGTAGAGAAGACCTATCACAACATCATGACCCGATTCAAGTTCGGTAACCTGAAGCAGAAGGGACTCTATATCGACGAGACTACCATGCGTATGTGCTATACCCACCGTCGCCTGCTCGCCCAGACAGCCCTCCAGCTCATCGCCGATGGCAAGAACCAGAAGGCTATCAACATCCTGAAGAAGGCTGATGTGGAGATTCCTGCATACAATGTCACCCTCGAATACATGAGCGGTGGTCTGGATATGGCTCGCGGCTGGCTGCTCACCGGTCAGAAGGCAAAGGGTAAGGAATATGTAGAGGCTGTCTGGAAGAATGCTTACCAGTATCTCAACTATTACCTCTCATTGTCCAACGACCGCTTCCTGCAGAGCCAGAACGACTGCATCCGTCAGATCATGATTATGCAGAGTATCTGCGATGTGGCAGGTATGGTAAGCCCTCAGTTGCAGAAGAGTTATGAGAAGCAGCTCAATGCCCTCTATACACTCTATCGCGGCAGAGGCGGCAGCATGCCAAAGGACAATCAGTAAAATAAAGAATATCAAGGAAGACCTGGCGTTTTTGCTAGGTCTCCCTTTTTGTATCATCCCCTAATCAAGTTATTCCTATGTTCATAGAGCAACCTGCCAAATGGCTCAGATGGTTATATCCGAAAGCAATATGGAGAATGGACAAGAACGACCATTCGGTGTATCTCACATTCGATGATGGTCCGATTCCCGAATCCACCCCATTCATCCTGGAAACCTTGAGAAAGTACAATATCAAGGCTACCTTCTTCATGGTGGGCGAAAACGTATTGCGCAACCACGATCTCTACAACCAGATTGTAGCAGAGGGGCATCAGATAGGTAACCATACCTTCAATCATATCGGTGCCTTCAAGCATCGTGTCATCTCCTACGTGCTCAACACCAACAAGGCGAATGACATCATCCACGCCCATCTCTTCCGTCCACCTCACGGCTGGATGCGACAGAGCGAGTACTGGTGGCTGCACCGCACCTACAAGGTAATCATGTGGGATGTGGTGACCCGAGATTATTCCAAGTGGATGACGGCAGAAGATGTGGTGAACAATGTGAAGAAATATGCCCGCAACGGCAGCATCATCACCTTCCACGACTCGCTGAAGAGCATCGACAAGCTGAAGACGGCACTTCCACAATCCATAGAATGGCTGATGGAACAGGGATATGAATTTAAGATTTTTGATTAAATCATCTTTGATTAAAACATTTTGATTAAATCATTTTTGATTAAAACATTCAAAAGACAATGAGCAAGAGAATCAATAGTTATCAGGCTGTAGCCTCTTTCGTAAGAGGATTCTTCGAGGCATACGCACGCGGCATCATGGATGCTGCGGTTGGCGGCGATGACTTCCAGAAGAAGAACGACCCCAAAGAGGTGAAGCAGATGATGCTGGAGCACTATGGAGAAGTGAACCAGTACTTCTTCGACATCATGTTCTCTACCCTCGTACGACTCAACTACAAGAGTGCGGAAGAGGCTAACGAGCGCATGCAGAAGAATTTTGAGAGCATGAAGAAGACCGATCCTACCTTCGAGCCAACCATGCTCGACTATCTGCGCATCGCCTGCAAATCAAACCAGCTGTACAAGGCAATGGAAGCTGAATACAAGCGCAACTTCACCTGGCTCCTGCAGGGTAAGTTTACAAGCATAGAGGAGCACGTACGAGATTATACCCACGGTGTACTCATCAGCCTTGCCGACGAACCGATGGCTATCCATCTGCTGGTGCGCATCATCGTGAAAGCATACGCTGCCGGACTGAAATGTGGCAGCAAGGAAGGCACTCAGCAGCAGCTACACATGCCTACCCTGCACGGTATGCTGCTGAACAATGTGAACATCCTCCTGAACGAGGCTCCGCTGAAGGGCGATTCAGAAGATCCTGTCGCACTCTTCAAGGAAGCGTGCAAGAACGAAGAAGAAAACATCAATGTACTGTTCAATACATTGAACGATACTATGAAAGAGCTGGCAGAGGAATAAGAGAAAAGAACAATTTTCTTCGCCTCATTGTCACCGATTACAACCTCGGCAAACTTTGGTTTGCTGTTTAATTGTTTCTTGCCTTGTACCATAATTTGAATAATTTAAAATTATGGTGCAAAGGTACGAAACTTTATCTAGGCGCACAATACGGCTTTCACACTTACGATGCACCTACCGACAAACACTCACAATCCCGTGGGAAACTCCAATATCAACCAATCTAATGAAACTTCATTGTACCTCAACCAATTATTCCTCTTTTCCACCAATTACATTCTTGATAATTTCATCAACAACATAATCAAAGTAACGAGCCTTTAAATACGTATTGTTACGGTTCATCACCTCATCAACATTAAACTGGTCAATTATATGAGTAACAAAGAACGAACTTTTACTTAAAGGCTTGTTTAACCAAGAATCCTCAATTGGTATTGTGAATTCCGGATAATGATTTTTTGTAGATATCAATACGGCATAAAACAAGCCATCTTCATAATCCTGCAAATACTCATTTGAAAGAACCAATGCAGGGTGTGGCAAGATGCTTCCATCAGGCAATTCAAATGGAACCTCTACAATTTCTCCTTGATTTACTCTAGTTACAGCCATTTTGATATTGCTTTAACTGTTCTTGGAGATTTCTTATGTTTATACTGCCGATAATCAATATTCGACAAATCAGGATGTTCTGTTTCATCCCAAGATGGGAATTGTGACAACTCTGCAGAAAGTTCTGCATCCGTCTTAGCACGATACTTGCTACGATATTCTTTTGCTGTTGCTGACTTACCTTTAAGAATAACCAAGCAGGAATATAATTTATCAACATCCTTGGAGGAATATATTGCATCCATAAGACAATGTCTCATTTCCTGAACAGACAAAGAAGACCTAACGACCGGAGTTGGCTCAGCAACCATACCAGCCGCAGCATTATCTTCTGTTAATTTATATCTATTTTCTTCCATACCTTTGTATTTTATGTTAGATGCAGCCAAAATTACGCTTTTTTCTTGAAACCACCAAGAAAAAAGCAAGAAATCTGCAAGTTATCAGCAAATTACTACAAGAACAACTATAAACTATTAACTAAATACTAACTTAAAATTTTGCTTTTGCTAAAATAGCCTTCATCTCAGCACGTTGCTTTGAGAAATCTATGCTACCACGCTTCTTCAATGTTTCTTCAGTTTTTCTCTGAAAGCTAAAGCCTCATCACCTGTCAGCATTGGGATACCACTAATTGCTAATGCCATAATCTTATCTCCTATTATTTAGTTTATATCTCTGCCGCAAGCAACAGATGATCAATAAAATTTGGGCACAGGCTGGCATGAAGGTGTTGGCAGAGATAGCAGACATCTATCCACGTATGACGAGCATTCACGACAGCTGCCTATTTGACGGTAGCTTTTCAATGGATTTTATCAATCATGGCGATAAAATTATCTATTGTGCAATGTACCTGTACAGCGGCTACGTCAACGAGGCTACCAACTTCGCTGAAAGCCAAGGTGGTGGCGGCAGCGACACCAAAAATTGGGGCGTGATAAGGATGAAGATGAAATAGAATGGATAAGACGATGCTTGCGACAAGCTACGAAGATGGTAAAATCAAGAAAGGGCAAAGGGGTAGGTCGATAACGAGAACCAGCCATTCTCTCATATAATGAAGGAGAATGGCTGGAGCGGACACATCATATTTTCTTTGTGTCTTATTGCAACTGGAATACGAAAGGATGGCTACATTCCACTTTTACGGCTTTTCCATTTATTTGTCCAGGAATCCATTTCGGCATGTTCTTTATTACCCGCATTGCCTCATTGTCCAAACTCGGATAAACAGATCGGTCTACCTCAACGTTACTTATACTGCCGTCTTTTTCCACGATAAACTTTACAACAACCCTTCCTTGAATGCCGTTTTCTTGTGCCAGTACAGGATACTTAAGATTAGATACGATAAATGTATTAAATGCATTGGTGCCACCAGGGAAAGAAGGCTGTTGGTCAACATCGTCACCATTAAATATCTTATTGCTCTCACTTTCATTCTGTTCCTTTTTTGAATAAATATCATTATCTCCCTTTTTGAACACATAAACATAGTTAGTAAGGTACTTATCTTTTAAGCCTAAATCATTGAACCTTACAGCAACAGGTTTCACCCTGCTAGAAAAAGTTATTTTTACACTATCCGCATAATCAAAAAAATCCTCTCTAATATATCCGCTGGTTCCCCCCTCTCCTCCACTTATTTCCCAACGCATATAAGGTTTTTGACTGAACAATATAGTTGAAGGACACAAATCACTAGCATAGCCTTCTGATTCTGGGTTTGTGACATAAACAAATTTGTCACAACGTAGCATTGGTAATACTATTAGATCGCCATATCGAAGTCCTTGTTCAAAGTTCGTTTTAAACTCCTTAGCAATGTCAATCGGAACCTTGTAGCGTATTTTTGTTGTTATATGTCCGAATGAAAATGTTACAGGATATTCTTCTTTGTCGGCATTATAAGTGTCTAAGTTCATCCTCCAATCCCTACCTTCAATGTTATTTTTAATAACATTATAGCAAATCGAATCAAATACTACCGTTGAACCTTCTTGCAAGCGTTTGTCGTAGTCTACAGTTTTCTCAAACTCTCCCTTTTCCAGCCATTTCGAAAACTCACTTCCGATTTCATTGTTTATCCAGTATTCATCAGATTGACCATGCCAGTATTTTTTCAAGTATCCTTTCATGTATTCTGTTATATCTGTATTACTTGTCGATGAGATATTAAGTCTTTTCTTTTGCTGTACTTTTGTCGTTGTACTTTTTCTTATGAGCACAGTCTTTCCCTTGATTACCTGTGCAGGATTCCCCGACTTTCTTATTCGAGGTGTAACCTTTCTTGTCTGAGCATTGACTGCGACAAGAACAAATAGCGCAGCCGCTATCATTAAAATCGTTTTCTTCATTGCTTTATATTTTAATTGTTTTCAATCATAGGAAATACATTAGATGTTCCAACCCAACTTCCACCTTGACTCCATTGTTTTCACCTCTTGAAAACCTTATGTATCTTTTTCCTTCTTCATATTCCGACTTTGCTATATAATAAGTTTGATATCCGTAACCTTTCTTTTTCAGTTCCACCTGGAATGGATTGAAATCGTAATACTCTTTATTGACAATATCCGTAACATTCAGCCCCTCACATACAAGTTTTTCAGAAACAGGGAATGTCATTATTGACTTCGCCAATTTGTTGAAATCTTCTGCATTGTTCAGTTCTAAATACAATTTTCTTGAAGCTATTGCAGGCAAAACAAAATCCTCGTATGATGCTTCGTCATCATATTCATAAACATTACCTTGTCCATCAGTCAAATACATATAGTAATTTTCGCCATCACCTATGTATTGAAAGACATAAGTGGCTTCATCGGAATCAGCAGTAGAATCTGTCATCTCACTACTTGATGAATGCTCTTTGGCTGCTTCTTTAACGGCATTCTTTCCGAATTCTTTTAACCCAATCTTACCCACACAGAGCAATATGATGACAAGTACAGGCAATAGAACTTTCCATGTTCTTCGAATAAAGGAAGGCTTCTCATCCATCTCTTCTTCACTATAATCTTCTGGTTCTTCGCTTTCTGTCTGTTGAGGGTTGCCAGGCATATCGTTTGTGTCAAGCCATTCTCCGCAGTATCTGCACTTTTTTGCCACAGCGAGTATTTTCTCTCCGCAATATGGGCAATGTTTGTATTTTGAATTCATAATTCTATTGTTTTTAGTTGGTTTCGTATTATATTTCTGATGAGTTGTTCTATGGCTTCTGCATTTTTACAACAATAAAGATTATAATTTTCTATAGTGTCATTATGCTCGCCATGTAGAGCAGAAATTTGGACAACTTTGTACTGGTTTTTACTTGCCAACTCATACACCGTATTCACGGTATCTTTAGAAGTACGTGAAGCGCACACGATAATTTCACAACCAGCATCAATAAGTTTTTCTATTGGTTCACGATTTCCCCAAGAATCTCCCACAGATGATATGCCTATACCATGCTCGACATTTTTATCTTGTACAATGGACAAGAAATCTCCTGTACTTTCAGGGTAATGTCCTGTAAGGCGGAAAAACAACTCTCTGATTGATGTCGTTTTTCCAGAATTAGCTCGTGCGCTAAGACAGATAATTGTTTTGTCAATCATACCGTTCCGTTTTTTGCCAACGGCTACCATGTTGACATGATTAATAAATGGTTGGTATATATACATGAAAGCGTGGAGCCAGTCCTGTCACTCGTTCCACTTGTTAAGGCCTTCGCATTGCCCTGTTCGTCCGAAACGAGCAACGCC
>ERZ1023822.5-NODE-5-length-131027-cov-55.665478_pt1 | contig 131027 bp, 122 predicted proteins | sample MGYA00380379_ERZ1023822 | MGnify/ENA primary metagenome ERZ1023822 (study PRJEB33179, sample SAMN07448988) | human gut metagenome | biome: Human-gut; feature: Human associated habitat; material: Faeces | host: Homo sapiens | place: India: Bhopal | collected... | reverse complement strand
CACGGTTTTGCAGACCGTTACCTAACCGCTCGGTTAAGACACCTTGTAGAGTTTTTTGTTTGCAAACATCTGATAGATGTTTGATAAAACTTTCGAGGTGTCTAGCGGAGTCGAACCGCTCTACACGGTTTTGCAGACCGTTACCTAACCGCTCGGTTAAGACACCTTGTAGAGTTTTCTGTTACCATTTCTGATAAGCGAGTGCAAAGGTACTACTTTTTTTTGAATCCACCAAATCTTTCCGCATCTTTTTTTCGAAAAATATTCGATTTTTTCAAAATTATTCATTTTCTGAGCCATTTCTAGTGATTATCTGTAGGATCCAACTTTCTTTTTGTAGGATCCAACTTCTTGTTTGTATTGTCCAGCTTTCCCTTCTTCTTGCACTGTTCATAAAAAGCGCAACCACTGCACCGGTAGTTGCCATCCTTGCATTTGTTTGCCTGTTGCAACGATTTATAAATACGAAAGGCGGCATACAGAATGCATGCCGCCAGTATCGTTGCAATGATGGTGTATTGTATCATCATTTTCTTTTAGAGTTTAAAATCCCTCTTTAACCTACGGCATTGTAGCCATTGGTAGAGTTCTTACGCATAATGTCGCGGATGTTCATCTCCTTGAAACCCTCGGCACGTTTCTGCTCCTCCAACTCTTCCTCTTCCTCGATATCCTTCTCGGAACGGGTAAAGGTGAAGGTTTTGTACTTGAATTCTGCGATAGCCCAACCTACGAGTGCTACCACGATTAATGCGAATAATCCTACTACTGCGTTCATTTCTTTCTCCTTATTATATAATAATGTATATTTTAATAATCGTCATCAGCTACGTCCTCTGCATCATCGAGTCCCAGGTTCTCTGGATCCTCGAAGGTCGTACGGTAGCTTTCCTCGGTGAGCTTGTCGTCATCGAATGCATCATCGTCCTCATCTGGATCATTGTAGTGATCCTCAATTTCTGGTGCATCCTCATCCTCATCGTCTTCGTCACGGTCCAGCAGGTCTTCGTCGCGGTCCATGTCTTCATCCATAAACTTCATGCGGATCTTCTCCTGCTTTGGCTTCTCCTTGGCAAAGATAGCCTCTACCCAGGTGCCCTTTGGTACTACGAGTACTTCGTAGTCATCAGCGAGCTTCTTCTCATAGAGACCACCTGGTTTCTTGAGGCGATCCTTTGGAAGGGTAGTGGTACTGATGTCGAAACCGCTCTCGATGATGTCCTTGATGCTCTGAGACAGACTGTCCCAGCCACCGCCAAAGTTACGCTCCAGCACTTCGATGAGCTTGGTAGCAGTTATATGGCCGATGTTCTCATAGGTGAGGTCAGTCACACGCATGATAGGACGTTTCTTGATGGCATACTTCTCGTTCTTGTCGTCGATACGGAAGGTACCGATCTTGAAGCCACGGTCTATCAACTTGTCGAGCACTTCAGTACGGTCAATCTTGACTGGCTCAATCTCGAAAGCACTACGAATGATGTCGAGGTATCTACGCTGATTATCCTTCAGGTCGTTGTCTTTCTCGGCAGCTTCCCAGAGACGGAAAACATCATTCTCCTGGAGATCCCAGACACTGCTCTTGGTCAATGTCTTGAGGGTGATATTTTTTTCATTTCTCATTGTTGTACGTATTTTGATTGCAAAAGTAAGTACTTCTTTTTATATATCCAAATTTTCGAGCTTATTTTTTTGCTTTTATGCATTTTTTTTTCTTTTATCCTAAAAACTTATGCGTGTTTCGTTTTTTTTCATTACCTTTGTGGCGAAAAAATAATTGATATGAGTGAACCGTTAGCTGAAAGAATGAGACCTCGCTCGCTCGCCGATTATGTCGGACAGAAGCATCTGGTAGGCGAGGGTGCCGTGCTGCGCAAGATGATAGACGCAGGGCGCATATCCTCTTTTATTCTCTGGGGACCTCCGGGAGTGGGCAAGACTACTTTGGCTCAAATCGTAGCCCAGACCCTGAAGGTCCCTTTCTACACCCTTTCTGCCGTTACCAGTGGCGTAAAGGATGTGCGCGAGGTGATAGAGAGAGCGAAGAGTGGCAGATTCTTCAATTCTGCTTCTCCTATCTTATTTATTGATGAGATTCATCGCTTCTCCAAGAGTCAGCAGGACTCTCTGCTGGGGGCGGTAGAGAAGGGTATTGTCACCCTGATTGGTGCTACCACGGAAAATCCCTCTTTCGAGGTGATCCGTCCGCTCCTTTCCCGTTGCCAGCTCTATGTGCTCAAACCGTTGGAGAAGGAAGACCTGGAGGGGCTCCTGCAGCGAGCCGTCACCGAGGATGTGGAACTCAAGCAGAAGAAGATTGAGTTGAAGGAAACCGCAGCCATGCTCCGCTTCAGTGGCGGTGATGCCCGGAAACTGCTCAATATCCTGGAACTGGTGGTGGAATCTGCAGGCAGCGATGAAGTGGTTATCACTGATAAGATGGTAGAGGAACAGTTGCAGCAGAATCCGCTGGCTTATGATAAGCAGGGCGAGATGCATTATGACATCATCTCTGCCTTCATCAAGAGTATTCGAGGCAGTGACCCTGATGCGGCGCTCTACTGGATGGCGCGTATGATAGAGGGCGGCGAAGATCCGCAGTTTATCGCCCGGAGAGTGGTGATCAGTGCAAGCGAGGATGTGGGACTGGCGAATCCGAATGCCCTGCTGCTGGCGAATGCAGCCTTCGATACGGTGATGAAGATAGGCTGGCCTGAGGCAAGGATTGCACTTGCCGAAGCGGTGGTGTATCTGGCTACCAGTCCGAAGAGCAACAGTGCATATCTGGGCATCAATGACGCCATTGCCACGGTGAAGCACACCGGTAATCTGCCTGTGCCGCTGCATATCCGCAATGCGCCTACCAAGCTGATGAAAGACCTGGGCTACCATGATGGCTATAAATATCCTCACGATTATCCGGGACATTTCACAGAACAGCAATATCTACCTGATGAGCTGAAAGACGCCAGATTCTGGCAGCCGCAGCATTCTCCTTCAGAAGAACGACTCTATAACTGGATGGTTACCTGCTGGGGAGAAAGATTCAAGAACCGCTAGGCGTTCCGACGGATTTGCAATCTTACCTGTTGGGGGTAGCCGTTCCGACGGATTTGCAATCCGTCGTTAAAAAATGTTCGACCTTTTAAAACCGGGGGATTTGAAATCCCCCACATCAAATAATTTATTACGAGAAAATGACTATTCATCAAGACCCGGAACTAGTGATGACACTCCAGAGCGTCATCGAGTTCATTGGAACCTTTGCATTTGCCCTTTCGGGCATCAGACTTGCCGCCAGCAAGCATTATGATTGGCTGGGCGGATTTGTGTGTGGTGTGGCTGTAGCTATCGGAGGCGGAACCATCCGCGACGTGATGCTGGGCTTGAATCCTTTCTGGATGTCGAGTCCTATCTATCTTCTGTTTACGTTCTTCGCCCAACTGGTGGTGATTGTGTGCCATCATTATCTGAAGCGTCTGGACAATACCTGGTTTCTTTTCGATACCCTCGGTTTGGCGCTTTTCAATATCGCCGGAATCCAGAAGACCCTCGATTGTGGTTTCCCATTCTGGGTAGCTATCATTATGGGATGTATCACGGGTTCCTTCGGAGGAGTAATCCGCGATGTGCTTCTCAACGAGGAACCGGTTATCTTCCGCAAGGAAATCTATGCGATGGCTTGTGTGTTGGGCGGCCTGGTTTACTGGGCATTCAGCTATCTGGGCTTGAGCCTCTATATTACAGTGATTGCCTCCTTCCTCACCGTCTGCATCATCCGCCTGCTCGCCGTGAAATACCATATCTCGCTGCCTACGCTGCGTGATGAGGAGGATAAGAAAGAATAATTTAGAATTAAACAATAACATTAAACGATAAACACTAATTAATGAGAAGAGAGAAAATCTTTGGGATGCTGATTTTGGCGATGATGCTGATGTTTCAGACTTCGCTGATGGCACAGAACAAACGTGAATTCCGTGGCGCCTGGATCCAGTGTGTCAACGGACAGTATTTGGGTAAATCAACCCAGCAGATCCAGTCGATGCTCACCAAGCAACTTGACGAATTGCAGAAGGATGGCGTGAATGCCATCATTTTCCAGGTGCGTGCCGAATGTGATGCCCTTTATCAGAGTGATCTTGAACCTTGGAGCAAGTTCCTCACCGGTGTCCAGGGCAAGGCTCCATCGCCTTATTGGGATCCGCTGGAGTGGATGGTTGAGCAGTGTCATCAGCGTGGAATGGAGATTCATGCCTGGATCAATCCTTACCGTGCCAAGCATGGTTCTACCTCGTTCTCCCAGGTATCATCCAGGAGCGTGGTGAAGAAGCATCCGAACCTCTGTTTCAACTATGATAATCTCGTGCTTCTCAATCCGGCACTTCAGGAGGCTGCAGATTATACCTGTCAGGTGGCTGCTGATATCGTGAGCCGTTATGATATCGATGGTTTTCATATCGACGATTACTTCTATCCTTATCCGGTAGCTGGCAAGCAGATTCCTGATCAGCAGATGTATGCAGCCAATCCTCGTGGATTCCGCAACATCGGTGATTGGAGAAGAGACAATGTGAGCCGCTTTGTCAAGCAGTTGGGTGAAACCATCCATCGTGTCAAGCCTTGGGTGAAGTTTGGTGTATCTCCTTTCGGTATCTATCGCAACAGGAAAAACTCTCCGATTGGCTCACAGACTTTCGGTCTTCAGAACTACGATGATCTCTATGCCGATGTTCTTCTCTGGGTAAACAATGGCTTCGTCGATTACTGTGTGCCTCAGATCTATTGGGAGATAGGTAACAAGGCGGCAGATTACAAGACCCTCATCCAGTGGTGGAACAAGTATGCCGGCAACCGTCCTCTTTATATAGGTGAGGATATCGAGCGTACGGCGAAGTTTGCTGATCCTACGAATCCGAAGAGTCATCAGCTGCCAGCCAAGCATCGCCTTCACCAGCAGATGAATAATGTACAGGGCACCGTGCTCTGGTATGCCAAGACTGCAGCAGATAATGTTGGCAACATCGGACATACTCTGCGCGATTATTACTGGAAATATCCTTCGCTTCCTCCATTGATGCCGTTCCTCGACGATAAGGCGCCAAAGGGTGTGAAGAGTCTGAAGATGGAGTGGACAGAGAAGGGACCACTGCTTACCTGGAAGGCTCCAAAGGCAAAGAAGAAATGGGGCGATGTCGCCAACCGTTTTGCCATCTATCGTTTTGAAAAGGGAGTGCCTGTGAATCTCAATGATGTCACCGCTCTCCAGGCTGTTGTTTACGATACCACCTATCCGATACCATACGTAAAGGATCAGAAATATACCTATGTCGTTACAGCGCTCGATCGCGTAGGTAATGAGAGTAAGGCTAAGAAGAAAACCGTTTCGCTTTAAGTGAAGCGGTTTTTCTTGTTTCTGTCATTCTGATTCAGAGCGGTTTTTCTTGTTAAAAGCCTGGAATTGTACCTTTATCCATAAAAAAACACTAAAAAGATTCAGTATCTCAAATTTTATTTGTACTTTTGCAGAGTCATTTCAGCGTTCCATTTGTTTTCTAATGCAACACTAAGATGAATGGAGTGCTGATTTGAGAGAAATGCTGAGAAACCTAGATGTTGATCAGAACCTAATTAATTAATATTACTAACAGTAAGTGTTGCTAACTTTAGGGATGAAAATTAAGAGTTTTTTGATGGCAGCCTTGGCGGCATTTTCTTTGTCGGCTAGCGCTCAGTCTTTGTCTCCAGGCACCAAGTGGCATTGGGACAAGGGTACAATCGTAGTGGAGACACCAGAGCGTCCTGCAGGACAGCAGAATGTTTTGGGATTGACGGCTCCTAAGTTGAAGACAGTACGTGTTGGCTTTGTCGGTCTCGGTATGCGTGGTCCTTGGGCAGTAATGCGTTTCTGCCACATTCCAGGTGTAGAGATCGTTGCCTTGTGCGATTACGAGGAGGCTCGTGCAGAAAAATCACAGGAGTACTTGCGCAAGCAGGGCTTGAAGCCTGCTGATATCTATAGCGGTGAGAAGGGTTATGAGGCTTTGTGCAAGCGCTCTGACATCGACTTGGTTTATATTGCAGCCGACTGGAATCACCATTTCCCAGTTGCCAAGTTTGCGATGGAGAATGGCAAGCATACAGCCATCGAGGTTCCTAGTGCCATGAATCTGGATCAGTGCTGGAGCCTGATCAACTTGAGCGAGCAGACTCGCAAGCATTGCTTCATCTTGGAGAACTGCTGCTACGACTACTATGAGATGAATGCGCTGGCTATGGCTCAGGATGGCGTTTTCGGTGACATCATCCGTGCTGAGGGTGCTTATATCCACTGTCTCGAGGACTTCTGGGATGCTTACTGGAAGGATCCGGCTGACAATGACAAGGACAACCTCCACTGGCGTATGAAGTATAACATGGAGAACCGTGGTGATGTTTATCCTACTCACGGCTTGGGCCCTGTTGCTCAGTGCCTGAATATTCACCGTGGCGACCGCTTCACTACGCTCGTTGCCATGGATACAGAGTCTTTCGTGGGTAAGGACTGGGTGAAGAACAAGAGCGGCAAGGAGTGCAAGGAGTTCCGTAATGGTGACCATACTACTACCTTGATGCGTACAGCCAAGGGTAAGGTGGTGGAGATCCAGCACAACGTGATGACTCCTCAGCCATACAACCGTCTGTTCAAGCTCACAGGTACCAAGGGTTACGCTACCAAGTATCCTACCGAGGAGTTTGCACTCTCTGGCGAGGCGCTCAAGGGTACAGGTGCTCCTCAGATGGATAACCTCAATGCTCATGGTTTCATGAACAAGGAGCAGAAGGAAGCTTTGATCAAGAAGTATTATCACCCAATCTTGAAGAAGTATGGTGAACTGGGCCGTCAGATGGGTCACGGTGGTATGGACTTCATCATGGACTCTCGTCTGGTTTACTGCTTGCAGAATGGCTTGCCATTGGATATGGATGTTTATGATTTGGCAGAGTGGTGCTCTTTGGCTGAGTTGGGTGCTCTTTCTATGGACAACAACTGCGCTGCCGTTACCTTCCCAGACTTCACCCGTGGTTTTTGGAACAAGCAGGATGGCTACAAGCATCAGTATGCTTCTCCTGAGGCTGAGGCTGCTACAGAGGCTGCCGCTGCTGCTTATACCAAGTCACAGAAGGAGGCTACTGCTAAGTTCAAGTTGTGGAATCTTTATGATGCTGTAGCTGCTGCCAAGAAGGCTAACAATGCCAAGGCTTTGAAGTCGGCTACTGCTAAGTACAACAAGGCTGTAGCTGCTGCCAAGAAGGCAATGAATGCTAAGAAGTAATATCAACTCCCCATAAAAGAATCAATCCCGGCTCTGAGATTCTAACGATGAATCTCGGAGTCGGGATTAATTTTTTGTTAAACTCTCGGAAAAACTTGGTTGTTTCGTGTATTTGATGTATATTTGCAAATCATAAGATAAGTATTTCTTGCAAATAGAATATATAACTTAAGAGAAGATAGAAAATGAAACGGATTAAGGTTTTAGTTTTTAGTATGTTGGCTGCCATGATGCTTGCATCTTGCGGTACAACGCAGAAGGTGCCTCTTACGGGTCGCACCCACCGCATCTCTGTCTCAGATGCACAGGTGTTGAGCTTGTCTAATCAGGAATATACCAAGTACATGGCTTCGGCTAAGAAATCTACCAATGCAGCGAAGACTGCGCAGGTGGTAAGAGTAGGAAAGCGACTGGCTGCTGCCGTGGAAACTTATCTCAAGGAGAATGGATACGCCAATGATCTGCAGAACTATTCCTGGGAATTCAACCTCGTTCAGGACAACAGTGTGAATGCCTTCTGCATGCCTGGCGGAAAGATTGTGGTATATGAAGGCTTGCTCCCAGTGGCTTCCAGTGATAATTCGCTCGCCATCGTACTGGGACATGAGATTGCACACGCCGTGGCTAAGCATAGTGCCGAGCAGCTTTCCAAGGCTCAGAACCAGCAGGTAGGTACCAGCATTCTGAGCGGTGTGCTGAATCAGGCAGTAGGTAATGGAGTCGGAGATTTGGCGGGTGCCGTAGCCGGACAGTACTTCTCCTTCCGCAATCTGAAGTATTCGCGTGAAAACGAAACAGAAGCCGACTATATGGGCTTGATCTTTGCTGCGATGGCAGGCTACGATCCTCAGCAGGCTATACCTTTCTGGGAACGTATGGCTGAGGCTTCGGGCAATCAGGGCAAGAGTGATATTTTCAGCGATCACCCTTCCGATGCCAAGCGTATTGCTGCCTTGAAGGCGGCGATGCCTACTGCGCTGAAGTATTACAAGCCTCAGGGACAGACTTCCGTATCTACTACTAAGAAAACGGGCGTCAAGACCATCAAGGCTAGCTCGCTGATGAAGAAATCAACTAAAAAATAACGATATGATGGAATATATCTCTCAAAACCTCTGGCTGTTTTGGACTGTCATCATGTTCATCTGCCTCATCCTGGAGTTGTCTTCGGGCGACTTCTACGTGACTTGTTTTGCCATCGGTGCGCTCATCAGCATACCAGTGGCTGTGATGGATGCTCCGTTCTGGTTACAGGTAGTGGTCTGGGCGGTATGTTCCGTACTCAGTATCCTGCTGATCCGTCCGCATCTGGTAAAGGCTATCCATAGGGGAGCCGATCTTCGGGAGAGTAATTCCGATGCCCTTGCCGGACAGATAGGCGAGGTGAGTGAAACCATCGTTGCCGGTGGGTATGGAAGAGTGAAGCTCGATGGTGATGACTGGAAGGCAGAAGCTCCGGGCGCTGCTGGTGATATTGCCAAGGGCACCCGTGTAAGAGTGATGGGTCACCAGTCTATCATTCTCCAGGTAGAGAAGTATTAACTTTTAATTATAAACATCATGGAAATAGGACTTTATGTATTGATTGCTCTAGTGCTGCTTGCACTGGTAGTGGTAAAGAAAACCATCGTGATCATTCCTCAGAGTGAGACCAGAATCATCGAGCGGTTGGGTCGCTATTATGCTACCCTGAAGCCAGGTATCAACATTATCATTCCTTTCATCGACCAGGCCAAGACCATCGTGGCGATGCGTAGAGGAAGTTATACTTATACCAGCAGCATCGACCTTCGTGAACAGGTTTATGATTTCGACCGTCAGAATGTGATTACCAAGGATAATATTCAGATGCAGATCAATGCACTGCTTTATTTCCAGATTGTAGATCCTTTCAAGAGTGTTTATGAAATCAACAATCTGCCTAATGCGATAGAGAAGTTGACTCAGACTACCCTGCGTAACATCATCGGTGAGATGGAACTCGACCAGACACTTACCTCCCGTGACACCATCAACACCAAGCTCCGTGCGGTGCTCGACGATGCCACCAACAAGTGGGGAATCAAGGTAAATCGTGTAGAGTTGCAGGATATTACTCCTCCTGAGAGTGTGCTCCAGGCGATGGAGAAGCAGATGCAGGCAGAGCGTAACAAGCGAGCTACCATCCTTACTTCAGAAGGTGAGAAGGAGAAGCAGCGTCTGCTCTCCGAAGGTGAAAAGGCGGCGATTGTCAACAAGGCTGAGGCTGCCAAGCAGCAGGCTATCCTGAGAGCTGAAGGTGAGGCTACCGCCCGCATCCGCAAGGCTGAGGCTGAGGCCATCGCCATCCAGAAGATTACCGAAGCCGTAGGACAGAGTACCAATCCTGCCAACTATCTGCTGGCACAGAAATACATTACCATGATGCAGGAAGTGGCTCAGGGTAAGGATAATAAGGTGGTTTATCTGCCATACGAGGCTACCAACCTCCTGGGATCCATCGGTGGCATCAAGGATTTGTTTAACAGTAAGTAAACTAAAAAATATGAGTAAGAAAATTTGTATTGTTGCTGGAGCGAGACCTAACTTCATTAAGGTGGCTCCTGTGATGAGAGCGATAGAGAATGCCCGGAATGCGGGCGGGGAGATGGAGTGCAAGCTGGTCTATACCGGTCGTGAAGACGATGAGACTCTTGAAGATTCTCTTTTCTCTGACTTGGGTATCCGCAAGCCGGATGTTTATCTGGGCGTGGAATGTGAGAATATGAATGAGCTGACCGGTATGGTGATGGCACAGTTTGAGCGCTATCTCCAGCAGAATCCTACGGATGTGGTGATTGTGGTGGATGATCTGGCTTCTACCATGGCTGTGGCTATCGTCACCAAGAAGCAGGGCGTTCAGTTGGCTCACATCGCAGCAGGTACCCGTAGCTTCGATATCACTATGCCAAAGGAAATCAACCGTCTGGTGATTGATGGACTCTCTGATATCCTCTTCACCGCAGGTATCTCCAACAACAGTATTGCCAACAAGGAGGGTGCCGAACTCTCTAAGGTTTATATGGTGGGCAATGTACTCATTGATAACATCCGGTTCCTGCAGCCGCGTATGAAGCGTCCTCAGGTGATGGACGAGCAGCATCTGGAGGATGGCAAGTATATGGTGCTTACCTTGAACCGCAAGGCAATCGTCAACAATATCGATGAGATGAAGACCTTGATCTCAACGATTGACAGTGTGGCTCGCCAGGCAGGCATCAAGGTTCTGGCTCCTTTGCGTGGCAAGGCATTGGGATTCGTGCTTGCCTTCAAGGCTTACCAGGATGTGGCTGACCATCAGTCGGGTATCATGGTTGTGCAGCCTCAGGGTTATCTCGATTTCTCTTATCTCTCAGCTCATGCCATGGGTGTAATCACCGATTCGGGTAATGTGGCAGAAGAGGCTACCTTCAATGGGGTGCCATGCATCACCCTGAACAGCTATACCGAGCATCAGGAAACCGTAACCGTCGGAACCAACGAGCTCGTTGCAGAAGATCCAGAGAAGCTTCAGCAGGCTATGGAGAAGATTGTGAAGGGTGAATGGAAGAAGGGTGGCATTCCTGATAGATGGGATGGACGGTCTGCAGAACGCATCGTTCAGATTATCTGTGGGGAATAAGTAAATCCAGACGCCCTGAAAGGGCAGAAGCTCCTAGCCCAGGGCAACACCCTGGGTAATCATGGGCGCAAGTTTGTCGCCCTGTAAGGGCAAAAGCTTTGTGTATGAGAAGCTTTTGCCCTTACAGGGCGATTTTGCTATATACCTTGTAAACCCAGGGTGTTGCCCTGGGCTAGGAGCTTCTGGGCTTTCAGCCCGTGTGGGGCTTTCGTTTATTTCACCGGATAATCATACTGTTTGTAATAGGTAGGAGTCTTTGGGGTGTTATACCAGTTTCCTTCTACGCTTACTCCGATGGAGAAGTTCTTGTTGGTGTATCTGACTCCGGCACCTAATACATTGGCACCGGCAGCTCCCATGCCATATCCTCCAGGCATCACGCCCATTCCCCAGATGCCGGGATACATACCATATCTGCCATATCCGTAAGGACCATATCCGGCATAACGGTTGTAGATGGAATTGTAGTTATTGGCTACACTTACCTGTCCATATACGTATGCTTCCCAGTGCTCATCAAACTGATAGCCCAGAATGCCATACACACCACCATCCCAGAAATTATCGCCTCCGTAATTGATGTTGTTGAGATAGGTACCTAAAGCCATCCACAGCTTGTTGTCCTTGGTGAGCGGCGTGAGATACGTGGCATTGATGGTCTGGGTAAAACCGCCCCAGTGTGGCGCATGCTTGCCGAAAGTGGCGAAGACGGAAAGATCTACCGAGAGGTTCAGTCCCTTATGGAGTCCCCAGCCATATCGGTTCCAGCCATATTTGCCCCAGTCATTTCCCCAATAGTCATAGCTGTTTCCCAATCCTCCCGTATTGACCAGGTTAGAAATTGGGTTGTTGTAATAATCACTATCCTGAGGATTCTTCAGATAACTGCCCATCTTGTAGAGTTCGTCACTGTTGGAATCGATATGCCGGATAGGGGTGTAGGTATTCTTCACCGGTTTTCCGCCATATACTATGGTCTTTCCATCCTGATATACCGTATCGCCTGGCAACAGCCAGTCTTCCCTCGGACTATCCTGACTGTGCAGAGGTCCGAAGCTCACGTGCTGTGCCTGGGCTTTCATTCCTGTCAGTGCGAAGCCCAGGAGAAGAAGATATAATCTTTTTGTTGTCATCATATCAAATCGTTTATGTAGCCTCATTTTCGAAGCTTTTTATGTTATTCACCAATTTTTGAGCATCATTTTGCCCGTTTCTGTCATTTTGCACGCAAAGATATAAAGAAAGTTTGAGAAAAGCATAACTTTTTAGAATAAAATCATTATCTTTGCAATCAATAACATAAAAAACAGATTTAAGTATTAAGAAAATGAAAAAGATAATAACGATATCTGCCCTTTTGCTGGCTGCTTTTGCTCCTCAGGCAATGGCGCAGGAACAGACTCAGCCTACTCAGCAGACTGCCCGTCCGGCATTCGACAATGAGTTGCTCCCTTGGGAGACACCTCGTGATACCACCTGCCACGAGGTACTGCTGGAAACCACGATGGGCAATATCCGTGTGGCTCTTTATAACGATACTCCGCATCACCGCGACAACTTCCTCAAGCTCGTGAACAGCGGATATTACAACGGCTGTATCTTTCAGCGTGTCATCAAGAACTTCATGATCCAGGGCGGTGATTATTCTTGTCGCAAGGTTACTCCCGGAAAGGTGGAGAAGTTTGATGTCAACTATACGGTACCTGCCGAAATCATCTATCCTAAATATTACCACAAGCGCGGTCAGCTCTGTGCAGCCCGTGAGGGGGATGATGAGAATCCTACCAAGGCATCAGCTTCTACCGATTTCTATATCACCTGGGGCAGAAACTTCTCACCCCGGCAGATGGAATACTATGTAGAGAAGGAGAAGAGAGAGGGTGCGAAATCCTACGCACTGCCATCCGAGCAGTTGCAGCAGGGTTACATCAAGCATGGTGGAGTGCCTCATCTGGACAATGGATATACCGTGTTCGGCGAGGTGCTGGAAGGTATGGATGTGGTAGATAAGATCCAGAATGTGGCTACCAACAAGGACAACAATGACCGCCCGCTGGAAGACATCGTCATCACCAGGGCCACCCAGGTGAAATAGACCAGCAATGGGAAAATACCTGAAATGAAAACAATAACATTATAATACGGGAAAAATGAAATCTTTAAAGGAGTTATACCGAATTGGCAAGGGACCATCGAGCAGTCATACGATGGGACCTCAGCGCGCAGCTAAGCTCTTCCTGGAGCGTTGTGCTAATGCTTCGTCCTACGAAGTTACATTGTATGGTGCCCTGGCTGCTACCGGCAAGGGGCATATGACCGATGTGGCTATCGAGGAAGTGCTCAAGAAGCATATTGTTCATATCATCTGGAAGCCTCAGGTCTTCCTGCCTTTCCATCCTAACGGAATGAAGTTTGTGGGCAAGGACCTGAATGGCGACGTGATTGATGAGTGGATTGTTTATAGTATCGGTGGCGGTGCCATCTCGGATGGTTCTGATGGACAGTCGGAGTTGGGCGCTGAAGATGTCTATGACCTGAAGACGATGGCGGAAATCCAGAAATGGTGCTACGACAACGGCCGCTCTTTCTGGGAATACGTGGAGAAATGCGAGGATAAGGATATCTGGGATTATCTCCGTAAGGTCTGGGATACCATGAAGCAGTCTATCCACAATGGTCTCAGTCATGAGGGTGTCTTGCCTGGACCGCTGAAACTCCAGCGCAAGGCTGCTGTCTATCATATCAAGGCAAAGGGCTATCGTGCTTCCTTGCAGAGCCGCGGACTGATTTATTCCTATGCACTGGCGGTGAGTGAGGAGAATGCATCGGGCGGTACCATCGTTACGGCTCCTACCTGTGGTGCCTGTGGCGTACTTCCTGCCGTACTCTATCATATGCATACTGCTCATGAAATGAGCGAGGAGCGCATCCTCCGTGCTTTGGCTACTGCCGGACTGGTGGGTAACATCGTCAAGCACAATGCTTCTATCAGTGGTGCTGATGTGGGTTGCCAGGGTGAGGTAGGTGTAGCCTGTGCGATGGCTTCAGCTGCGGCATGCCAGCTCTTCGGTGGTAGTCCTGCCCAGGTAGAGTATGCTGCCGAAATGGGATTGGAGCATCATCTGGGTATGACCTGCGACCCGGTTTGCGGATTGGTACAGATTCCTTGCATCGAGCGCAATGCCTTTGCGGCTGCCCGTGCCCTGGATGCTGATCTCTACGCTTCCTTCTCGGATGGTCATCACAGCGTATCATTCGATAGAGTAGTAGAGGTGATGCGACAGACCGGTCACGATCTCCCTTCGCTCTATAAGGAAACCAGCGAGGGCGGTTTGGCAAAAGGCTTTAAAGGAGAATAATCGCCCTGAAAGGGCAGAAGCTCCTAGCCCAGGGTAACACCCTGGGTAAAAATAGCAGTTAGCAATGCGCCCTGAAAGGGCAAAAGCTTTTTATTAATTAGATGATTTATAACAGATTAAAACGATTTAGTTTAAGTACTTTAGTAATAGCAGTCTGTCTTCTTCTGTCTTCCTGCGGTTCGGATTCTTCCGATGCGAAGAAGCAGTTGAAGGCGAAGGCTGATTTGCAGGGCGCCGTTATCGGCGTACAGTTAGGTACCACCAGCGACGGCCTTGCCACAGAGTTGGAAAAGAAAGGAGATGGCACCAAGGTAGAACGATACAACAAGGGAGCCGATGCCATTCAGGCGCTCCTCCAGGGTAAGATCGACTGTATGGTGACTGATGAGGCACCAGCCAAGGCATTCCAGCGGGTGAATCCTTCTCTCCGCATTCTGCCGGAAACCTTCGATGCCTCCTCATTCGCCATCTGTGTGGCAAAGGATCATGCCGAATTGCAGCAGTCCATCAATCAAGCCATCCGTATTCTGAAGGCGAATGGCGTCATCGATTCCATCGTCAACCGCCATCTGGAACGGGGCATTGCCGTGGCTTATACGCCTAAGGCTTCGGATGTGAAGAAGGTAGGACCGGAAGCGCTGCAGAAGCTCGGACTGAAGAAGAGTCTCCGCTTTGCCACCAACGCCACCTTCGAACCATTCGAGTACTATCAGGATGGTAAGATTGTGGGTATCGATGTAGATGTGGCGAATGCCATCGGCGATGTGCTGGGCGTGGATGTCGAGATTCTCGATATGGAGTTTGATGCCATCATCACTTCCGTACAGGCTGGTAAGGCTGATGCCGGTATCGCCGGTATTACCGTCACCCCAGAGCGGGAGAAGAACATCGGATTCACCGATTCCTACGCCGATGTGCGACAGGTCATCATGGTAAATTCCGAAAATGCAGAAGTAGCTGGTGCACAGCATGGATTTCTGGATAAGTTCAAGTCTTGCTTCATCGATGACAACCGCTATGAATATCTCCTGCAGGGATTGGGCAATACGCTCGTCATCACCTTCTTCGCCATCATCCTTTCCGTGATTCTCGGTACGCTGATAGCCATCATACGTGCCCGTCATGAACGCCGAGGCGGTTGGCGCATTCCGAATCTGCTCTGCCAGTTGTATCTCACCATCATGCGTGGTACACCTACCATGGTGCAGTTGCTCATCATCTATTATGTGGTCTTCGCCTCAGCCGATGTCAACAAGATTCTGGTAGCCGTCATAGCCTTCGGTTTGAACTCTGCGGCATATATTGCCGAGGTCATCCGTTCGGGTATTATGTCGGTAGATGAGGGACAGATGGAAGCGGGTAGAAGTCTCGGTCTTTCTTATGGCAAGACCATGCGACTCATCATCCTGCCACAAGCCTTCAAGAATGTGCTGCCGGCGATGGGTAATGAGCTCATCACCCTGCTCAAGGAGACTTCCATCAGCGGTTACATCGGTCTCGTGGATCTTACCAAGGGTTCCGATATCATCCGAAGCATCACCTACGAGGCAATGCTGCCATTGGGTGTAGTAGCCTGTCTGTATCTCATCATCGTCCTCGGACTGAATGCCGGAGTGAGAAAGTTGGAAAAGCGTTTGAGAAAGAGTGAAAGGAAATAGCACGCCCTGAAAGGGCAGAAGCACCTAGCCCAGGGCATCGCCCTGGGTATAATTGCAGTTAGAAATGCGCCCTGAAAGGGCAAAAGCTTCAAATGATATGGACAAAAACGAGATAATCAAGATAGAAGGACTTCGCAAGCGCTTCGGCGACAACGAAGTCCTGAAAGGCATTACCACTTCCATCAAGCAGGGCGAAGTGGTTGCCATTATCGGCCCGTCGGGCTGTGGCAAGAGCACCTTCCTGCGTTCCATCAATCTCTTGGAGGAACCTACGGAGGGAAAGATTCTGATCGATGGTATAGACCTTACCTCCTGGGATGTAGATATCAACAAGATGCGTCAGCGGGTGGGTATGGTGTTCCAGCAGTTTAATCTCTTCCCGAACATGACCATCCGCCGCAATATCATGCTGGCACCGGTAGAGTTGGGGAAGATGACCCGTGAAGAGGCGGATGAGAAGGCTACAGAGCTTCTCTCCCGCATCGGATTGCTGGACAAGGCAGACAGTTACCCGGATAGTCTTTCGGGCGGACAGAAGCAGCGTGTAGCCATCGTCCGTGCCCTGGCAATGAATCCGGAGGTTCTTCTTTTCGATGAACCTACTTCTGCGCTCGACCCGGAGATGGTAGGAGAGGTGTTGCAGTTGATGAAGGATGTGGCTGCTGAAGGCATGACGATGGTGGTAGTAACCCACGAAATGGGCTTTGCCCGAGAAGTTGCCAATCGTGTGCTCTTCTTCAGTGATGGCTATATCACGGAAGATGGCACCCCTGAAGAAGTCTTCAATCATCCGAAGTCTCCAAGACTCCAGGAGTTCTTGGGAAAAGTCCTGTAGGAGTTATCCTCCTAGTTTCGCAAGTAAGCCCCACACGCCCTGAAAGGGCAGAAGCTCCTAGCCCAGGGCATCGCCCTGGGTAATGTTGGCAAAAAGTAAAGTCGCCCTGAAAGGGCAAAAGCTTTCAATTTCAAAGCTTTTGCCCTTTCAGGGCGACTTTTTTGTATCTGTTCTAAAACCCAGGGCGTGCCCTGGGCTAAGAGCTTTTGGGCTTTCAGCCCGTTTCAACCGTACAGTTCATTATTTTTTAGCCTCAATGATCTCTTCAGCCCGCTTCAGCGCCTTGCTGATATGATCAGTGATGTTCTCCTTGCCGAGCATATTGTAGAAGCCCGCCTTCTCCAACTGGGCGTTTACCTTTTCGCAGACACCGGAGAGAACTACCTGGATATCTTCCTTCTGACTCATCTCGCAGAGGTTGGTGAGGTTGTGGATACCGGTAGAATCCACGAATGGAACCTTACGCATGCGGATGACGCGAACCAATGGACGGTCACCGAAGGCTGCCATCACTTCCTCAAATTTATTACCTGCTCCGAAGAAGAAAGGACCGTTGATCTCATATACCTCCACGCCCTTAGGAATCGTATAGTGCTCCAGGTTGGTAGAGAGGAAATCATACTCCTTGTTCAAGTCAATCTCATCCTCAGTAACTGCCGTCACATCAGTGGTCTCGCTCATTCGCTTCATGAAGAGCAGACAGGCGATGATCAGACCCACCTCGATGGCAACGGTCAGGTCGAAGATGATGGTGAGGAAGAAGGTAATCAGGAGCACGGTAACGTCGCTCTTAGGATTCTTCATCAATGCCAGGAAACTTCTCCAGCCGCTCATACCATAGGAAACCACAACCAATACACCTGCCAGGCAAGCCATAGGAATATACTTGGCGAGCGGCATCAGGAAGAGGAAGATGAGCAACAGTACCACTGCATGGATGATACCTGCGACAGGAGTCTTACCGCCGTTGTTGATGTTGGTCATTGTGCGGGCGATGGCACCTGTAGCAGGAATTCCGCCGAAGAGTGGGGAAGCGATGTTCGCCAGACCCTGGGCAATCAACTCAGTATTAGAGTCGTGGTGGTCGCTGATGACACCGTCGGCAACGGTAGCAGAGAGCAGACTCTCGATGGCACCGAGGATGGCGATGGTGATGGCAGGAGATACCAGACTCTTGATGGTCTCCCAGTTCATCTCAGGAACCTGGGCAGCAGGCAACTCGTTGCTGATAGAGAAACGGTCGCCGATGGTCTCGATGCTCTCTACGCCGGCAAACTGCTTGAGCAGCAGCGCCACAACGGTCATCAGGATGATGGCGATGAGCGATCCCGGAATCTTCTTGCTGAACTTAGGAGTGATGGCGATGACCACCACGCTAACCACACCGATGAGGGCACACCAAGGGTCGATGGTGTCGAAACTCTGGAAATAGACACCCCATTTCTCCAGGAAGTCAGAAGGATTGGAAGCCAATGTCAAACCGAAGAGATCCTTGATCTGTGTGGTGAAGATGGTTACGGCGATACCGCTGGTGAAACCTACCACGATAGGATAAGGGATGTACTTGATGATCGTACCGAGTCGGAGCAGTCCGAAGAGCACCAGGAAGAGACCTGCCATCAGCGTTGCGATGGTCAATCCCTCGAATCCATATTTCTGGATGATGCCGTAGATGATGACGATGAATGCTCCTGTAGGTCCGCCGATCTGCACTTTGCTTCCGCCGAAGATGGAGATGATGAGACCCGCTACGATGGCTGTGATGATACCCTTCTCGGGTGTCACGCCAGAAGCGATACCGAATGCGATGGCCAGAGGCAGGGCTACGATACCAACGATGATACCTGCCATGAGGTCAGACATGAATGTTTTCTTGTTGTAGTTCTTCAAGCAAGAAAACAAACTCGACTTAATTGCTATTGCCTTCATTTAAAAAGTTTTGTTATATGAATTAATGTGATTTTTGCTTCGTTATCCGAAAATCGAGTGCAAAGGTACAACTATTATTTCATATAACAAAATCTTTTTTAATGTTTTTTAATTACTGCAGCTGAGTCATGTGATAACCCAGTCTCTTCAGTTCCATGGCAGCACCCATCAGATACATTTGATGTAAAGCTGCAATGAAACCACGGAAAGCAGCCTCAGTACCAGGCTCATATCCCTGATGGATGAGCAGGGTATAGGTGCGTGCGGCACACTCTGCAACGATGGTAGAAGTAGCCTTGTGCTCGTTCTCGTCGAGCAGCAGAACCTGGTCGAGAATATAGTCATCCATGTGGTCGAAATCAATGCGGTCTCTGAGGTATTCATAAAGATTATCTACCTTGCCATACAGTTCCCAGTCCTCGTCCCAGTATTTGGCGATGGCCATGCCTACAAACATAATCCATCCCAGAGCCACGGTAGGGTATTTGCTGAACTCGCGCATGGCATCAGGCAGATAGCTTTCGCCAATCTTCGCCCACTGTTCCTCGATGTCTGGAGCATCCGGAAGCTGCTCGTCAATACGCTGTCTGCCAGTAAGGTACATACTCAGATCCTGCTTGAAGATCTCTTCTATTCTTTTGCTTTTATTTTCCATATTATTTAATCTTTATTGTCTCTAACTGTAATTGAAGGTACAAAGGTAAAACAAAAAACTCAGATAATGCCCGTTTTTTACAAGTTTTAATGCTTTGTTCATCCCTGAGATAACTCAGCGTAATCTGATGGATAGATGAATAAAAATGGGTGAAATGGGGGGGGGCAGTGAGATGATTCAAAAAATGAACCAGTTTTCTTTATTTTTCAAAGAATCATTTCGGAATATGCTTAATTCTTTAGTAGATAGTAAGTTGTAATACTCCGTTAGATGATGTTCCTTGAATACAAAGCAAAAAATCTGAAATATTCGCTAAAATTTTAACACATTATATTTGGTCAGATACATTATTTTTCGTACTTTTGCAGAAGATTCTGTATCTCTTGACAAGAGATCAACAGGAATCTCGAACTAAGTAATAGATAAAATGGCTTTCTAAGGCGCAATCAATATGAATAATATGTTGCAGTACCCTAGCTACGCTGTATCAGTGATGCAGCCAGCAGAAAGACATAAAAGTGTTGACGATTAGTGGAAGTTAGTCTATTGGTTTTCAATGCTGTGATACATGTCACAACCCCTTATAGTCCGGGAAGAGTCATCTTTTCAGGGGAAGCAGAGCTATATACTTTCCACAATATCGATTAATGAATTTTAGCATTTTACCTATGCCAGTATTAACAGTCAATCATTTCATCAGATATGTGGTTTATAGTACAGACCGATGTGTCCGGAGAGAATAAATCCATTGAATTCTTAAAGGAGCATTACCCGGAAGTCATCTCCGACTATTACTTTCCTTTGGGTAGGAAGACCATTCCTGCCGAAGATGGTAGCGAGAAGGTGCGTTTCGTACCCATCCTTTCAGGTCTCTTCTTTATCCGGATAGAAAATAAGAAAGCACTGGAGCGCATCCTTTCCCATAACGGCTATTTCCGGTATCAGGGCTATGACTTTGATATCAAAACAAGGGAAACGGTAGAGCGTACCTTCTTTGCCAAGGTTCGCCTGCTCTGCGCAGATAGAGAGAATTACTCCCTGGACGAGATTATCGACCTCGCCCGCATCCCGAATGCGGATATGGAGCGCTTCATCTATTATAATGAGCAGATAGCTGAAAATATCCAGGGACTGAGCATCGTAGATAAGCGGTATGATGATCTCATCCTCGAGAATGATACCATCCGCATCCTCAACGGACCGTTGAAGGGTTGGGTAGGCGTGGTGAAGCAGATCAAGAAGAATGGCAAGAAAGACCGCCACCTTCTGGTACGTTTCGGAAACAACCGCTGCCTCAACATCTCCAATATCCGCCAGTATGATATCCGGGTAGAACACGAGGCAACCCGGGGAGTCAAGTCGGAAGCGGTAGGCGTATGGCGTGCTATCGACCAGCTCATCGGTTATCTCCAGTTCCGGTATCCGGCAGAAAATGCTGCAGCCACCCTGCGTCGTCTCTTTGAGGATTTTCAGAAGAAACTGACCTGCCATCGTGGCTGTCATCAGACAGACAAGGCATATAGCATTAAGAAATCAACATTAGAGGAAGCCCAGAAGAAGGAAGTGCTCGATCATATCGACGAGGCGATGCATCCCAACTTCCGCATCCTCGCGGGTTATTTCAAGACCGATAATGCTACTATCCGTGAAGGATTGAAGGAACTCATCCCCGATGTCCTGCTCCGTCCTTTTCTTACGCCAAGTACCGATATCCCGATTCCGCAGGATCAGGAATATACCGTGTTTCAGCATAATGGTATCGTTGAGCTGGTTATCCGCTGCCATCTGCAGGAATACTTCAGGGGTAAGAATTATGAGGCAGATAAATACAATCCCGTCTTCGATGAGGATTATGAGTATGATGCCCATATCGCCCTGTTGCCGACAGATGAGGGTAGGGTAAAGGCAATCACATCATGGGGTGCCTTCTACGATCGGTATGCCATGCTGGATGAGGAAGATCACCGGAAGTTCCTCCTCGATCTGGAAACCAAGAAGTATCCTCGTCTCCTGCGTCTGCTTACTCAGGGCAGATACAGATTTGAGAAAGTCCATCAGATAGGAGGCTTCTCTCTCGATATGGATATTCCTTATACGGAGGATATCCAGGAGATGGCACGGCAGGCAATCGCCCAGCTTCAGGCATCCGGTGATGAACCGGGCTTCTTGTCCCAGACCACGGCTGCGGCCGTAGAAATGTGGCAGGGCGCCCGACTTCTGATGTGGCGCCAGTTGCTCCAGCGATATGTCCTCCTCCATAAGGTACCGGTAGCAGATCTTCCAAGTGTCATTGTCTCCGACACAGGGTTGGAGGAGAAGTTCAGGCTTCAGGAGGGTAAGCTCCAGATAGAAGAGGTTGCCCAGGCACTTCTGGAACGCCAGCAGCAGATTGCTGCCTATCTGGAAAAAGGACAGTTGCAGCAGGCAGCCATCCGCTTCCTGGCAATGACGAAGGTCATCTCTGTCCATTTTGCCAAGGATGAGCTTTACAACTATATCACAGACGACTTCAATCCGAATGACACCTGTACATCGCTTTTTGACACGATCGTTCAGAAGTCTGGAAAACATAAGGATGTGGCCAACTATCTGTATAAGGGAATGGTAGAGCTGCAGCAGGAAGATGCATGGACGTATTTCAAATACCCATCCTTCCTCAAGAAAGCAAAAGATGTGTATAATAAGATAAGAACTCACTAGATAATAGTGATCTTTATAATAACAAGAAAAGATATAAGTTTATGAGTCAACAGAATAATCAGAACGAACCAAACAAGACACTTTCAAATGGGATGCTGCACAAGATGAAAGTATCCCTCTTTGTCAACCGATTGACAAACTGGTATTTCTCTAAGAACGCCCTCCCGTATTGGTGTATCCTGGCATTGGATAGCCTTGCCATCCTCTTTGCGGGAATTGTCGCTACTTATATAGCAGAAGGTGGAGATGCTCTGGCAGATCATTTCTGGGGGTATTTCTTCACATTCGTGTGTACCCTTCCTCTCTTCATGGTAGGAATGCGAATCTTCCATACCTATTCGGGCATTATGCGCTATTCATCGTTCGTCGATCTGTTGCGTATTTCCGCAGCCCTGGTCTTGGGTTTACTCTTCAATTGTCTTCTCCTTCTGGTATTGCCGGATGGTTACCTCTATAAGATTTCGTTAGAAGGTATCATCGTGATGCTCTTCATCTCGATGTGTGAGATGTGGATGATGCGTGTCATCGTCAAATACATGTACGATTCTACCTTTGCCGTGGATATCCGTACCCCTGTATTTATCCTGGGCGTTCGCCAGGGTGGTATTTCTCTTGCCAAGTCTATGCGCAATGACCACCCATCCCAGTATGTCGTCAAGGGCTTTACTACCATCGAGGAAGATGTGGTAGGTAGGTATCTGTTGGGTTGCGAGGTGTTCCCATACGATGAGAAGCTGATTTCCATCATGCACAGCATGAATGTCAAGACCCTCTTCATCAGCCCGCTGGTCACTGATCAGTTCCTGGAGATGCAGGATATGATAGACAAGCTTACCGCTGCCGGCATCAAGATTATGATGATGCCAAAGGCACAGTGGTGGGACGGCAAGTCAAACATCCGTCACCAGATGATGCGTGAGGTGGATATCGAAGACCTCCTGCCACGAGATAAGATAGAGGTGGATATGGATGCCATCGGCAAGCTCCTCAGCGGCCGCACCATTCTCATTACAGGTGCAGCCGGAAGTATCGGTTCCGAGATGGTGAAGCAGATTGCCGTTTACCATCCAGCCCGTCTGGTCCTGGTAGATGCGGCAGAGACTCCTATGCACGATGTCCGTCTCTTCATGAGCAAGAACTATGCGGATATCCCATGCCAAACCATCGTTACCAGCATCACCAATGCTACCCGTATGGAGCATATCTTCTCAGCCTATCATCCAGACTATGTATTCCATGCAGCAGCCTATAAGCACGTGCCGATGATGGAGGACAATCCTTCAGAAGCCGTACAGAATAATATATATGGTACGCGCGTGATAGCCGATATGGCAGTGAAGTATGGCACCAAGAAGTTTGTGATGATCTCTACCGACAAGGCTGTGAACCCAACCAACGTGATGGGATGCAGCAAACGAATCTGCGAGATCTACTGCCAGTCGTTGAACAAGGCGATAGTAGATGGCAAGGTCAAGGGAGTTACTCAGTTTGTCACCACCCGTTTTGGTAATGTCTTGGGTAGCAACGGTTCAGTTATTCCGATCTTCAAGAAGCAGATAGCGATGGGTGGTCCTATCACCGTCACCCATCCAGACATCATCCGTTTCTTCATGCTCATTCCTGAGGCATGTAAGTTGGTATTGGAGGCAGGTACCATGGGTAAGGGAGGCGAGATTTTCGTCTTCGATATGGGAAAGCCGGTCCGCATCGCCGACCTGGCAAAGCGTATGATAGCCCTCTCGGGTGTAGATGGCATCGACATCAAATACGTAGGATTGCGTGATGGTGAGAAACTCTACGAGGAAGTCCTGAACGACAAGGAGGCAACGGTACCAACCCATCATCCAAAGATTATGGTAGCCAAGGTTCGTGAGTATCCATACGAGTTGGCGTGCCAGAACGAGCAGGAACTCTACGATCTCTCCTTCACCTACGATGATATGGCAGTAGTGAAGAAGATGAAGCAGATTGTTCCAGAGTACAAGAGCCAGCACTCGAAGTACGCCCAGCTTGATGCGTAGCGGTTCCGAGCACCGGAGGGCGGTTACATTCTTGTAATAATATATCAGGAAAAGTAATGAAGACAATAGATCAGATATTAAAGATAAAGGCAGTAGTGCTTTATATACTGAAAGCATTTCCAGAAGGCGTAGATTATATTCACCTCTTCAAGGTAATGTATTTTGCCCAGCAAAATCAGTTGAAAGAGTATGGCCTGCCCATTATTTATGATACGTTTGTAGCGAGAAAGCATGGACCAGTACCAGCTTTAACCTACAAGGTATTGCGAGGAATAGAAGGGAAAGCAGACCTTTCTTCACCAGAGCTGAAAGATTTTGCAGATTCTTTGAATATAGCTATCTCACAAGATGGTCATCAACTCATTTTTGCAGCGAATACTGCTGAATGCGATATGGATGAGTTATCCAGAGCCGATGTGAAGATGCTTGATAAATGGATAGAAAGATGTAAGAATATCAATTCCTTTGATTTGTCCGACAAGTCCCACGAGGACAAAGCATGGAAAAGGGCAAAACGCCAGTCAGACAAAACAGGCGAGGACACCAAAATTACCATGTACGATATGGCAGAAGCTGCTGGAGCCACCAAAGCTATGCTATGTGTGATTCGTGATCGTCAATCTGTTCAAAAAGCATTGGCATGGACTTAAGGGAATTACAGAAATCCTATCTTGATAATCTTCGTAAGGTTACTGAGGAAAAACTAGAAATCGGATCATTGATCCGAACAGTTATTTCTATAGACGAGGGCCTAGTCTTTAAGGATGGAAGAAAACAGAAACCAAAGAAGTTGGTAATTATCGGAGTAGATAAAGTGGAAAAAATCTGTTATGGTTCTGTTTTGGTTAATACCAAAATGAGTCCAAAGGCAGCTTATTCCGCTTCTTTCCTTTCTGCTCAATATCTTCTTCATCAAACAGATTATCCTGAGTTCCTGAAGTATGATAGTTTTGTAGATTGTGGTATGCTCTTTTCTATTCCTGTAAAGAAGTTGATGGAAGGAGAGTATTTTGGGTGTTTATCAACCGAAGATCTCTCTGGAATCTTTGAGGTTCTTAGGTCGACCGAGACTCTTACTAATAAAGTAAAAAAGAGATTTGGCATCCTTTGAAGAAGTGCGAAGCAAAAACCTTAAAAAAGTTGTAAGGGGGGCGTAAAGACCATTGAAGGTATGTTTTCGAGAACAATATTAAGGTGTAATGGTTATGGCAATAGCTTCATTTTCTTAGAAAAAATCTATTGTCTTTTAAAAGAAATAAGAATATGGCACAGTTAACATTACAAATAGATAGTCCATCTTTATTGGAGCAATTAAAGAGCGTACTTTCCTTGATGAAAGGGGTCAAAATCATAGCAGACAATCCATTATCTAAAAGTATAGCTCTGGAGGAAATTCCAAATGCTGAAACTTTGGCAGCAATGAAAGAGGCAGAGAGCGGACACGATGCTGGTGTCGTTCGAGTAGATAGCCTAGAGAGTTTCATTGCATCACTATAATACTTATTTTTGCATAAAAAATCAAGTATGAATACAGTTACATATACATTAGATGTTCCTACAACCGACATCTCACTTTTCAAGTCATTGATTAAGAAATTCGGTTGGGTTGCAAAAAAGCAAAAAGCCCCTAAAGGTTGTAGATTAGACAAGGCATTAGAAGCAGCAAAGAATGAAAAGCTCTTTGCTACTAATGATTTGGATGAATTAATGAAGAGTCTTGCAGAATGATGAAATATACAGTTAAGTATTCAACTTTTAACCGGCACCGGTACGCATAGTGACATTTTTGGTTGGTAGCCTCATTAGACGAGTTATCAAAGCAAAATATGTTCGAATAGCAAACCTTCCCCTTGCGGTCCCATCCCGCAAAAACTGGCGCAGACCTCTGATGGTCCGCCAACCACAGGTACATAAGTGACATTAAAATAATGTAATTATGAGAACGTTCAATTATAGTGAAATACAAAATACTCCAGTTTGGAATGAAGTAAAGAATTGGAGTGAAGATCGCAAAAATGCCCTCATAACATTGTTATATTCAACGATGAATGGTATCAATCCTTATGAGGCGCCAGAAGAAAAAGTACAGGCATTTGTAAATGATATGCCTCATGAGATTTTAGAAATGGCATCAGAGTATGCCATTAGACAAAGTCGTTCAGGCAGAGGTACGTCTCATACTCAAGCAATTGAAAAAATTAAGGAACAAAGAGGATGGAAATAATATGGTCTGATATAGCGCTTCATCAACTAAATGAAGTCTTAGACTATGGTTATAGCCCATTATAAGCAGTCAACTGCAACGGTAGTAAAGATGATAAAGCGTTGGGTAGAGCATAAGATTGAACTTTAACTGTATTCAAACCTTCCCCATGCGGTCCCATCCCGCAAAACTTGGCGCAGACCTCTGATGGTCCGCTAACCATAGAGTGTAGCGGTTCCGAGCACCGGAGGGCGGTTACATCCCCGCTTCCTGAGGTTTCTGTCCCCTAGAAGGGGAACCGAAGGGGTCGTAAAGACTATTGAAGAGGGGCTTGGGGAGAAAGTGGAGCTCTCCTTGCAGGAGAGACGGAGAGATAGAAAAACTTTTACCAAAAAAGGAGATATAATTATGGATACAATAGCAATAAATAGCAATATATATAAGGGAGCAGAAAGTTACGCTAAGATGCATAATATGAGTGTGACTGCTGCAATAGAAAAGGCGATCTTATTGTTTCTGCAAAAGGTGCAGCCTAAGCAGAAACCAATGGAAACCGCCGAGTTCAAGGATGCTTTGTCTTATGTAAAGACATTGAAAGCAACTGGTGGACGCCCTATACCTGCTGATGAAAACAGTTTAGAAGCGTTGGTTGATACGAAATATGCCTTATGAGAGCTTTTATAGATACGAATATCTTAATAGATTTCGTTGCAAATCGTGATGGCTTTTCTGATGATGCAGACAAACTTTTTGCACTTGGAGTAACTGGTGACATCAAGTTGATGACATCAGCTTTGTCATATGTTACGGCTATGTATGTAGCCCATAAGTATGACTATCAGAATATAAAAGAGACACTTCTTGCGGTGTCTTCCTTTGTAGATGTATTAGACTTGCAAGGCAATACGGTAGTTGAAATGCTTTCTTCTGATTGGAAAGATTATGAAGATGCAACGCAGAATGCTACTGCATTAAAGATAGAGGCAGATTGTATCGTAACTCGAAATAAAAAAGATTTTTCTAAATCTTCTTTGCCTGTTTATACTCCAGGAGAGTTATTTGATATTCTGAATAAGTAAGCTACTGATATGTTTATGTTGAAGCCAGAACATTAGCAATTAGGTACTTGTTCGCTTTCCCTCTGCGGTCCCATCCCACAAAACCTGGCGTAGACCTCTGATGGTCCGCCGCCCCAAGAACGTAGCGGTTCCGACCACCGGAGGGAGGTTAAACCCCTAATTCCTATGGTAGGGATTTAGGACTTGCGTAGATAGTAACTATGGAAGAAATGAAATTTTTTACAGAAGAAGAAATTCTGGATAAGCATATAGGTAAGATAGGAACCCCTCATAGAAACCAATTTGAAGATGAAATCAATACTTTCTTAATTGGTGAGGTAATAAAGGAAGTAGTATTTTTGCGGTAGTTTTAAAATATAGGAGGATTAAATATGATAGAAATTAAAGAAACATTAGTTATTAAAAGCGATTCCCCAAAGGTAGCAGATTAATAAGGAGATTACGTTATGAACATAGAAGAAAAAAAAGCAGATTTTATGCGTCGCTTCAAGGCTTCTAGGGAGCGAAAGGCAGAATACATAGCACAAATGGAAAAGCGTATGCGTGATGACTATCGCCGCAGAACCGGTAAGGAAGCAGAATCATTTTGTGTGTTGTAAGAATGAAAAAATTAGATTTAGTCAAGATTAATAGTTGTGCACCATATGCAGTGAAAGAAGATACGCAAGAAGGTGCATATACCTTTATCGCAGATTCAGGAGCTGAGTTTTCAATCGGCTTTATGCCTGATGATTTGATTCAATCCGATGAGTCCTACGAATTTATCATAGGTAATCTCAATGGTGTGAAATCACTTCGTGATAAAAATGTCAAAGCTACAGTCATAGCAATTGTAGAGGAATTTTTCAATGCCAATAAGGCAACGATGTTGTTTTTATGCTCTACAAGTGACGGCAAGCAATTGATGAGAGGACGTTTGTTCAAGAATTGGTTCGATACATATAAGTATCGTAATCGATACACAATGGTGACATCTACTTTGTTAGATGAATATGGAATAGACAATGTTGCTTCTGTAATTATCAGAAACGACAATCCTAATCTTGGTAAAGTATTGGCAGAATTTGGAGAAACGATAGAAATGTTTAGCCATAAGCCAAGTATAGGTTAATTAATGCATTTTTCCTCATTCGAGTGGCGACAAGCACAGAGCGATACTGCAATGAGGACCTATTCTGGCGGTCTTAATCTGCAAGCCGTCCCCCAGCGGTCCCATCCCGCAAAATCTGGCGCAGACCTCTGATGGTCCGCCAACCCAAGAGCGTAGCGGTTCCGAGCACCGAGTAGGGCGGTTTTCCTCTTCTTCCCTGAGGGGAGAAGACCGAGATGAGAGGTGGAGCCTTCCTTAACGGTAAGGAAGGACGGGTAGGTTTTCGAACAAATAGCACCGAGTAGGGCGGTTACATCCCTAATCCCTATGGTAGGGATTTAGGGCTTGGGTATAGGGTAAGGACCCTCCCGCAGGGGTTTCTGTCCCCTACAAGGGGAACCGAAGGGGTCGTAAAGACTATTGAAGACAGGTGGGGCAAATATAGCTCAGTAGGGCTGTTATTTAGAATAATATATTATTATGAATATAATTAAAACAGAAATTGATGGCGTTCTCATTATAGAGCCACGCCTCTTCCGCGATGCTCGAGGATATTTCTTCGAGAGCTTCAGCGAACGAGAGTTTGAAGAGAAGGTTGCCCCAATTTTGGGACATAGTGTTCATTTTTGCCAAGACAATGAGAGTATGAGCTCTTATGGTGTCATGCGAGGCTTGCATTTCCAGCGTCCACCTTACACCCAAAGCAAGTTGGTACGCTGCGTAAAGGGTCGAGTGCTCGATGTGGCAGTTGATATCCGCAAGGGGTCTCCAACCTATGGAAAGCATGTGGCTGTAGAATTGACAGAAGACAATCATGTCCAGTTCTTTATCCCAAAGGGCTTTGCTCATGGATTTGCAGTACTTTCAGAGACAGCTGTCTTCCAATACAAGTGTGACAACTTCTATCATCCAGAAGCAGATGGAGGTATCTCTATCTTAGATGAATCTCTGGGTATTGATTGGAAGATTCCTACAGAACACGCTAATCTTTCAGAGAAAGATACAAAGCATGCGATGTTGAAGGATTTCGACAGTCCTTTCGATATCAATGTTGATTTATACAAATAATTATAATCCTACTCACTAAACAATTATTGCAATGAAAGGAATCGTGTTAGCAGGTGGTAGCGGTACACGTTTGTATCCTATCACAAAAGGAATCAGTAAGCAGCTTATTCCAATTTTCGATAAACCGATGATATATTATCCTATATCGGTATTGATGTTGGCTGGTATTCGTGAAATACTCATCATTTCAACCCCTTACGACTTGCCTGGTTTCAAAAGACTTTTAGGAGACGGAAGTCAATTTGGTGTTAAATTTGAATATGCCGAGCAGCCATCCCCAGATGGTTTGGCACAAGCCTTCATTATCGGTGAAGAATTCATTGGTAACGATTCTGCCTGTCTCGTTTTGGGCGATAACATCTTCTATGGAGCAGGCTTAAATCAGATGCTATATCAAGCAGTAGTTGATGCTGAGCAGAACAACAAGGCAACTGTTTTTGGCTATCGGGTAAGTGATCCAGAACGCTATGGCGTGGCTGAGTTTGACGAACAGGGAAATTGCTTAAGCATTGAAGAAAAGCCTGAGCACCCAAAGAGCAATTATGCAGTAGTTGGTCTTTACTTCTACCCTAATAAAGTCGTAGAAGTAGCCAAAAATATAAAACCTTCCGCTCGTGGAGAATTGGAAATTACAACCGTGAATCAAGAGTTCTTAAAGGATAAGGAGTTGAAGGTGCAGACGATGGCTAGAGGTTTTGCTTGGCTCGATACAGGAACCCATGATTCTCTTTCTGAGGCATCTACATTTATTGAGGTTTTGGAGAAGCGCCAAGGCTTGAAGGTGGCATGTTTGGAAGGTATAGCATATCGCCAGGGATGGATTACAGCTGAACAGCTGAAGGAAAATGCACAGCCAATGTTGAAGAACGATTATGGTAAGTATTTGCTTTCTATCCTTAATGAAGCTGACGGTTCTTTAAAGAAGAATTTAGAATATTAAATTATCAGATAGGTGAGGGAGAGAATATGGGCATTTTTTAAGCTACTTTTCACTCGCTTCTCGCTTGTTTCTCAAACTCATCTATCTCTTTTTTTATAGTAATATGAATATATTAGTAACAGGAGCCAACGGACAGCTCGGCAACGAGATGCGTATCGTTAGCAAGAATACAACAGATCATTATATCTTCACCGATGTCAATCAGGTAGAAGGACAGGAAACTACCTACCTTGATATCACCGATATGGATGCCATCCGCAAGATGGTAAAGGAGCAGGACGTAAAGGCCATCGTGAACTGTGCCGCATGGACCAATGTCGATGCTTGCGAGACCGATGAGAAACTCGCAGCCCTGGCAGAAAAACTCAATGCCGATGCACCCGAGAATCTGGCGAAGGCGATGAAGAAAGTCGATGGCTTGCTCATCCAGATTTCCACCGATTACGTCTTTGGCAAGGAACCATACAATGTGCCTTGCAACCCAGACCAGAAGGGAACTCCAACCGGCGTTTACGGGATCACCAAGCTCCATGGCGAGCAGAAAATCAAGGCTGCAGGATGCGATTACGTCATCATCCGTACGGCTTGGCTGTATTCTGAATTTGGCAAGAACTTCTGCAAGACGATGCTCAACCTCACTGCCACCAAGCCACAGTTGAAGGTAGTCTTCGACCAGTGCGGAACTCCAACCTACGCCCTCGACCTGGCTAATGCCATCATCACCATCCTCGACAAGGTGAAGGCCGCCCCGGACAAGGAAGAGTACGTAGGCGTCTATCATTTCTCAAATGAGGGCGTATGTTCCTGGTACGATTTCACCCAGATGATTGCACGCATCGCCGGCAATACCGGTTGCGATATCCAGCCATGCTACAGTTCGGAGTATCCATCGCCAGTAACCCGTCCAGCCTATAGCGTGCTTGACAAGCGAACCATCAAGGAAACCTTCGGTGTAAAAGTACCTTATTGGGTAGATTCATTGGAGCAGTGTATAGCAAATTTAAAGAAGTAAAAAATATGAAGAATATCATTATCACGGGCGGTGCTGGTTTCATCGGCTCACACGTAGTAAGACTTTTCGTGAACAAATATCCTGAGTATCACATCATCAACCTCGACAAGTTGACATACGCAGGCAACCTGGCTAACCTCAAGGACATCGAGGACAAGCCTAACTATACTTTCGTTAAGGGGGATATCTGCGATTTCGACCTGATGTTGAAGCTGATGCAGGACTACAAGGTGGATGGCATCATCCATCTCGCTGCCGAGAGTCATGTAGATAGAAGTATCAAGGATCCATTCACTTTCGCTCATACCAACGTGATGGGTACCCTGTCTCTGCTCCAGGCGGCAAAGATTTACTGGGAGAGTCTTCCTGAGGGATATGAGGGCAAGCGTTTCTACCACATCTCTACCGATGAGGTTTACGGTGCATTGCAGATGACTCATCCTGAGGGCATTCCTGCTCCTTTCACCACCAAGGCATCCAGCGGTAAGAACCACGAGGCTTACGGCGAGGAGTTCTTCCTGGAGACTACCAAGTACAATCCTCACTCTCCATACTCTGCATCTAAGGCAAGCTCAGACCACTTCGTGCGTGCTTTCCACGATACATACGGTATGCCAACCATCGTGACCAACTGTTCTAACAACTATGGTCCATACCAGTTCCCAGAGAAGTTGATTCCGCTGTTCATCAACAACATCCGTCATCGCAAGCCATTGCCTGTATATGGTAAGGGTGAGAATGTGCGCGACTGGTTGTATGTAGTAGATCATGCCCGTGCCATCGATATGATTTTCCACAAGGGTAAGATTGCCGAGACTTACAACATCGGCGGTTTCAACGAGTGGAAGAACATCGATATCATCAAGGTGGTTATCAAGACCGTTGACCGTCTGCTCGGCAGAAAGGAAGGCGAGGATATGGATCTCATCACTTATGTAACAGACAGAAAGGGTCACGATATGCGTTATGCCATCGACTCTAGAAAGTTGCAGAAGGAACTCGGGTGGGAGCCATCACTCCAGTTTGAGGAGGGAATTGAGGAGACTGTGAAGTGGTATCTGGATAACCAGGACTGGATGGACAATGTAACCTCTGGCGATTACCAGAAGTATTACGAGAATATGTACAAGAATCGATAATCAATATATGTTTATGGGTAGTTTTCTTGCTTTATTTTATTTTACTAGAATAAGGCAGGAAAACTTCACTTTACTAATATGAAGTTTAAATTCTTTTTTATATACTTATTATTTCTTATACCTAGTTATCTTTCTGCCAAATTTGATTTGCAAATCAATAGTAACTGTAAGTATCAAATTATAGATAAAGATTATGATCTACAGGGAGATACTTTGTTTGTTCCTCGCGGATGTGTTTTAGATTTCAGAGGAGGATCTTTTTCTAATGGATATATATGTTCTGATTTTGCAAGCATTTCTGCACCATTACAGCAGATATTTTCAGTAAACGTAAGGCTACTAGGAAACTGGCAAAATGAAAGATTGCCTGTAGAATGGTATGGAGCTTTGGGCGATGATAAGACTGATTGTTCTGTGGCAATTAATGCGGCAATAAATAATACAACTTTTTGTGTTGTTAGTTTACTCGCTGGTCATAAATATTTGATAACTCAATCCATAAAAATGAGAAGCTCTGATTTCGCATTTGGATGTTTTGATGTTGCATATTCTCATGAATCATCTCCTGCTGCATATATATATAGTAATAGTTCTGAACCAATCTTAGAGTTCCCTAAAGGTGAATCTATTCAAGGATTAAATCTTAAGGGTCTTGTTTTACATAAAAGATGGAAGTACAGATATCAAGGTGATGGAATTCATATAGAGCAGAGTGCTTTATATAGAAGTATATTTGAAGGAATTAGGATATATTATTGTAATAATGGTTATTATCAAGAATTTGGAGATGGATATAAGGGCTTTAGTTTGAACAAATTTACCAACTGTGTTTTTGGAGGTTGTAAAAATGGTTTTCAGGTAACTTTTCCTACCCAAGCTCAATATTCATATTGGATTAATTTGAATAGTTGGGATAATTGCCATTTTAGTTATAACTTGAATTGTGGTCTCATAATAAATAACGTTTATTCGTGCGAGCAAAATACCTTCTATAATTGCGGTTTTGAAGGTATGAGTAAAGACGAAAATGTTTGGTGGAAAAATGATTCTGACATTTGTGGAGTTTTTATGAAAGGGTGTGGCTATGGACTTACAACATTTTATAATTGTTACTTCGAACGTAATCATCCTTTGAACTCCCCAATAAAGCCAAATAATTTATCTAACGAAAAAAATCCTTTCTGTGTTGCAGATGTCATTTTAGATGGTGCACTGGTATCTTTTGATAAGTGTACTTTTAATGAAGGTATAACTCCTATTATATTAAGAAATCGAAATATCGGAATTAATATTGAAAATTCTATATTCAGACACGAATATTTGTCAAATAGCATAGTTCTGTTTAAGAATATAGAGAGAGAATATACTAAAAAAGGTAATTATTTTCGTTTGATGATTCCTGCTATTGAATCAAAATATGTAAATAGCATAACAAAAGATATAAATTGCGATACAAAAGAATTATCGAAAGAAATAAAATATTTAACAGTAAGATAGTTGTAGAATAATGGCAAGTATAAAATCTAATTTTATTTATAATTCATTTTTGATGGTTTCCAACTACTTGATAAACCTTATCTTATTTCCTTATTGTGCTCGTGTGTTAGGGGTAGAAAGGTTTGGTACTATCAATTTTGCTCAAAATATAATACAGTATTTCTTGTTTATAGCTATGATGGGTATTACTCATATTGGTGTCCGAGAAATTGCTAAACAGTCAAGTACTGAAGATCGAAATTCTACTTTTTCAAGTTTGTTCGCTCTTAATTTGATTTATACTTTAATTGCATTAGCTATTTATTTGCCGTTAGTGTTTTTTGTGGATAGATTTTGGGATCAAAAGAGTCTTTTTCTATTAGGAAGTTTACAGATCTTATTTACTACATTTACAATTGAATGGTATTTTCGAGGAACAGAAGATTTTCGATATATAACATTAAGAAATGTTGGAATAAAAGTTGCTTTTCTTATCAGTGTTTTTTGTTTGGTACGAAAGCCTGATGATTATATATTATTTTTCTTTCTAACAGTATTAATGACATTGGTAAATGCGATAGTCAATTATTGGTATGCGCAGAAATCAGTGCATTTTTCTTTAAAGAGGCTAAAACTTGGTCTTTATCTTAAAAGCTCTTTGTCGTTAGGTGCCTATAGTATTTTAACCTCTATGTACACAACGTTTAATGTAGCTTTTTTAGGTTTTATTTGGAATGACATTCAAGTAGGTTATTATACTACATCATTAAAACTATATACTGTTATTCTTGGTTTTTATTCTGCGTTTACAGGAGTTATGTTACCTAGAATGACATCTATCAATGAGTCCGGAGATAAGGCTTCTTTCAGTGGCCTGATTGAGAAATCTTTTGAATTGTTATATACAATAGCAATGCCTTTAGTTATGGTTCTTTTTGTTTTTGCACCAGAATTAGTCGCTTTATTCGCCGGTAAAGGCTATGAACCAGCTATCGATATGTCACGTATTGTTATCCCGATGCTTTTAGTTGTGGGAATCGCCCAAATTCTATCTTTTCAAGTTCTTATTCCTAAAGGATATGACAAGGTAACATTGTACGCGTCTATTATAGGGGCACTGGTAGGTGTTTCTGCTAACTGTTTTTTAACGATAAAAATGGCAGCTATAGGTACTTGCTTTTGTGTTGTTATAACTGAATGTTGTGTAACCGCATATTACTTATATGTGGTTCATGCAAAAAAGTTGATTCATTTTAACACAAAAAAAATCATGCTGCATTTCATAACGTCTTTACCTTATGCGGTAATATGTTATATTTTACAGAATTATTTTTCAAACTCGTATATTTTTGAATTGTGCTCTGCGTTTATGTTATGTGGGCTTTATTTTGTGCTTTCGCAGTATTTTATCATACGTAATCAGCTAGTACGTGTATTTGTTTCGAACCTATTTAAATAATATAATATGATATATTTGATTCCTTTAGTCCTTATGATAATAGGCTATAGTAAATATGATTTTCCTAAACGTCAAACTAAAGATTTTATTTTATGGGGATTATTGTATTTAGTTTTAGTTTCGATAATTGGGTTACGTTATAAAGTAGGAGGAGATACATATAATTATATGGCTTATTTTGACTATGCACCAGAGCTGTCTTTTTGGACACCTATCGACGTTAGTGGATTTGAACCTGGTTTTACATTGTTTTCTTCTCTTATTAAGACTTATTTTGATGATATTTATGTATATCAAAGTATTATTTCTGCAATAATGACGTTTTTCTTAATGCGCTTTATAAAGCAGAATACTATCTATAAATATTTAGCTTTCTTATTAATATATGTTGCTATATATATATATTTTTCGACAGAAGTTATAAGGGAATCTTTGGCAGTAGTCTTATTTTTGCAGATATATCCTCTTCTAGAAAAGAAGAAATATTTTTTGTATTACCCTTTATGTTTACTGCTTTTGACGATACATTCCAGCGCGGTCATTACTCTTTTTATTCCATTTTTTAGAAATCTAAAGTTTAAAAAGCAATTTCGTATTTATTTGGTTTGTACCATTGTTTGTGGACTTTTATTGTCCATAATCATGCAAAAGTTGGCGGCATTTAGCATATTCCAAAAATTAATGAGATATGACCAGCATTCTTATGTTGGATATGCTTGGGTAGGTTTTCGCTTTATTTATTTTTCAATATTGCCTTTATTCGTATTGTATGTATGTAAAAAGTATCGTATGGTTTGTAAATATGAGAATATAATCTGTTTGCAAATACTCTTTGGCTTTGGAATGTGGTTTGTGCCGATTGTCTTTCAGAGATTAATCAATTATACGATAATTTTTTATTTAGTTTCTTTGTCTTGTATTATTGGAACTTGCTTGAGAAATCGTGTTTATTTATCATCTTTAAGTTATATTGCAAGGAAGAATAGAAAGGTTTTAGCAAGAGTTATACTCATAAGTACTTTGCTTGCTCATAGTTCTTTCTATATTCATTTAAATTTTTATGAGAGATATATTCCTTATCATTCAATATTTGATCCAGTAACGGAACCTTTACGTGAGAAATACGTTGCCGGACAAGATTAATAAATAATTATGTTAGCAATTTTAATGTGTACCTATAATGGCGAACGTTTTTTAAAAGAACAGTTAGATAGTTTGCTTTGCCAAAGTTTTGATGATTTCATTATATATGTTCATGATGATGGATCAAAAGATAAAACTTTAGAGATCTTAAATTCATATATAAATCAATATCCTCAAAAAATTGTATTAATGGATGATCCTATAAAGCATCGTGGTGCAGGATCTAGTTTTATGTGGTTGTTGGAAAATGTAGAATCACATTATTATATGTTTTGTGACCAAGATGATGTTTGGCTTCCAACCAAGGTAGAGCATACCTTAAATAGAATCAAAGAAGTCGAACTTAGTCATCCAAATTTACCAATATTGATACATACTGACCTAAAACTCGTAGATGGAAATTTAAAGGAAATTTTTCCGTCTTTTTGGGCTTTTGGAAATTTCCAAGTAGATGTATCAAAGAGAAAGCAGTATTTGGGATTTGGTAATATTGTAACAGGGTGTACGATGATTATCAATAAAAAAGCTAAAGATATAGCATTCCCTTATGATAGTAAATTATTGCATGATTATTGGTTAGCTCTACGTGTCGCAAAATATGGCATTGTTGATAATTTGAAGGAGCAGACTATTTTATATAGACAGCATGGCAATAATGAAGCTGGTGCTGGTGAATTATATAAGAAACGGCAAATTTCTTTTTCCCTATTTTTTAAAGAAATGGGGGATGAGTATGAGCGATGTAAAGAATGTGCTGGCTATGGTGTTGGGATGTGGCTTTATTATCGTTTTTTATATTTTATTTATAGACATTTCTGATGATTAGTATTTCTGATATTTCTATTGTTATTGTTCTCTATCAGGAGTTGCCTCCTGCTTATATATATGAAGATTTCGGTGTCAATTATATTTTAGTTGATAATACTCCTGGTAGGAATTTGAACTTGGATATCCCCAATGTATATTATATTCCATTGGATGATAATTATGGCATAGCTAAAGCATTAAATGTGGGCTTTTCTTTAGCTAAAAAACAGGGATTCAGTTGGGTGTTGACTATGGATCAGGACTCTTTGTTATCTCAAAATATGCTGGCTGGATATACTAAGTTTATTAATGTTTCTCATCAAAAGATTGGTATAGTTTGTCCTTTACTTCAAGTTTATCGGGACGAGAAGGTGCTACTGCAAGATTCTTATGTCCAAGTTAACGAAGCTCTAACATCTGGCAGCTTAATCAATATGGATGCATATGATGCTGCTGGAGGGTTCCTTGAAAAGTTATTTATTGATGAAGTTGATTTTGAGTTCTGTTGGCATATACGTTCTTTGGGGTATCATGTTTATCAATTAAATAATGTAGTAATGCAACATCAATTGGGTGACACTAAAGAATATAAACTCTTTGGTCGTCATTTGTTCTATGTTATGAATGAAAAGCCAATTAGACATTATTATATGCAACGAAATCAGCTGTATATTAGAAACCAATATGCAAACATATATCCTGAAATAAAACCTACTATTTGGAGGACTTTTATGTGCTTAGCTAAAATTGTCTTATTCGAAAAGAATGTTCTGAAGAAAATAAAAGCCAGGTATTTGGGATATAGAGATTTCAGAAATAATATTTTTGGTGAATGCAAATATAAAGAACTGTTATGATTTCTGTATGTATAGCAACCCACAATGGTGCACATTATATTAAAGAACAGATAGAATCAATACTTTGCCAGTTAGGGACTAATGATGAAATTATAATTTCTGATGATGGTTCTAACGACAAAACGATTGATATACTGCTTGCTTTTAATGATAAAAGAATAATAATTTACAGTTTTAAGCAACCTAAGAAATCAAAGCATTCGCATACTTATGTGTGTAAGAACTTTGAAAATGCGTTAAAACATGCTAAAGGTGACTATATATTTCTTGCTGATCAAGATGATTGGTGGATGCCAAATAAAGTCGAGAAATGTCTTGAAGATTTAAAAAAACACACTTTAGTTGTGCATCAAGCTGAAATATGTAATGAAGATTTAAAACCTAAAGAATTACTAATGTATAGGGACAAGTTTGTTTTTAAAAACTATCTGTCCCTTAAAGTAGGCAAGTACTATGGATGTACATTAGCATTCAGACGTGAATTGATGAAGTATATCTTTCCATTTCCAGACAGATTGGTGCTCCATGATCAATGGATAGGCTGTATGGCGGAACTGACAGGAAGTGTATTTTATGAAAAAGAATCACTTATTAGGTATCGTCAACATGGAAACAACACTTCAGGGGGACCCTCAACAAATTCTTTATGGTTTAAAATTGGGTATAGATTATATATGTTTGTTAATTTAGTCCTAAGAAAATTTTACAGATGAAAACCGATACGCAAATAATGAATGAGGCAGCAATCTTGCAAGGTTGTCTGCATATTCTTTCAGACGAAGATTCAAAGGCGCAAAAAGCGCTTCTTTTGGATATGTATAAAGATATTGCATGTTTGTGTGATAAACATAAACTTGTGTATATGATGGGTGGTGGAACCTGCTTGGGAGCAGTGCGTCATAAAGGCTATATCCCATGGGATGATGATTTGGACATTATGATGCCTAGAGCTTCTTATGAAAAGCTGATACAATTATTAGCAGAAGGAGCATTGGGAGAAAAGTATGAATATGATGCTCCAAATGCCAAGAAAGATTGTAAAAATCCTTTTTTGAAAATTTATCGAAAAAATACACTTGACATCGAGATAATTAGTGAGACTGTACCAGGTCCAAAAGGAATCTTTATAGATGTTTTTCCAATGGATTATGCTCCCAATAATAATGTCTTAAGGAAAATCAAAGGTGCAATTTCTGATTTTCTTCAGGCAGTATGCTCATGTGTTCTTTATACAGAATATCCTAGTAAACGCTATAAAGAATTTATGATGAAGACAGACGAGGGCAAGAAACGTTATAGACAGCGTATGTTTCTTGGACATTTGTTTGGTGTTATTCCTCATCGAAAATGGGTCTACTGGTTTGACCAGTTGAATGCCAATAGTAAAAAGTCTAGTTATTTGACTATACCTACTGGAAGAAAACATTATATGGGAGAAACACAACTTGTAGAAGTTTTTATACCGGAACAAAAGGGTATGTTTGAAGGGATAGAAGTCAATCTTCCTTTTAATTACGATGTATATCTTTCATCTCTCTATGGTAATTATATGCAAGTACCCCCAGTAGAAAAGCGAGAAAGACATTTTGTTTATAAGTATTCTCTAAATACAAACGAAAAATGAAGAATATTGCAGTGATTTTTGCAGGAGGCTCTGGTAAAAGAATGAACACAGTTTCCCGCCCTAAGCAGTTCCTAGAACTTAATGGTAAGCCAGTTATAATTTATACTCTTGAATTGTTTGATAATCACCCATTGGTTGATGGTATAATTTGTGTTTGTATAGAGCCATGGATACCATTCTTGGAAAAACAGTTGAAGAAATTTGAAATTAATAAGGTTGGAGCTATTGTGCCTGGAGGTAAAACAGGACAAGATAGTATCTATAATGGTCTTTCTGCCGCTTTGAAGATGTACGGAGAAGATTGTAATGTTTTGATTCATGACGGTGTCCGACCACTCATTACTGAGCAGACTATTACCGATTGTGTTCATACGGTAATAGAAAAGGGTAGTTGTGTTACTTGTGTTCCTGCAACAGAAACATTTGTTGTAAGGCAAGAGGATGGAACCTTTGATATTCCCGCTAGAGCTAATTCGCTTATAGCAAGGGCTCCTCAATGTTTTCGACTTATGGATATTATTAATGCGCATCATAAAGCTCAACAAACAGGTAGACATGATTTTATAGATTCATGTTCTATGATGAGAGAGTATGGTTACGAGATTAATACAATTATTGGACCAATGGAGAATATAAAAATTACTACACCTACTGATTTCTTTATATTTAGGGCAATGGTAGAGGTTCATGAAAATCAGCAAATTTTTGGATTTTGAAGAAATGGATAGATTTCTATTTTTATTGAAATCCGATTTGGCAAGAGTCTTGGGCACCAATAAAAGCTTATGTAGTATTGCAGCGTTAAAATGTTATTTTATATCTGAGTCTTTTAAGCTGTGCTTTTGGTTTAGGCTTGGTTCATATATCGCAACTAAAAAAAATGTCTTTTTTAAGTTTCTTTTATGTCTTATTAAAATGAAATATTTGGGCATAAAAAGAGAAACAGGAATACAATTACCTTTGCTTACCAATATTGGTGAGGGAATATTGTTTTGCCATTATAGCTGCATCGTAATAGCCCAAAGCGTGAATATTGGGAAAAATGTTAGTTTACATCAAGGTGTTACGATCGGTAGGATTTTTAATGGTAAATATTCCGGTGTTCCTACAATTGGAGATAACGTTGTTATTTTCTCTGGTGCTAAGATTCTGGGTAATATTAAAATCGGAGATAATGCTGTTATAGGTGCGAATGCTGTTGTTACAAAGGATGTTCCTGCGAATGTTGTTGTTGCAGGAGTTCCTGCAAAAATTATTTCAACAGATTCAAGTAAATGCTTTAATATGGAGTGGGGAATTTATTTTCATCATAGTTATACATAACTTATCTTAATTTATCGTAGTAATGAATAAAATACAGAGTACAGATATAAAAGATTTTGTGTCTTCTTTTCCTTTAAAGGATTTGTTGTTTAATCGTACGTTTTTAATTACAGGTACAACTGGTTTGATTGGTTCAAATTTAGTTCATTGTCTTTTAGCTTTAGAATGTAATATTAAGGTAATAGCTCCTATTCGAGATTTGAAAAAGGCTGAAAAACTATTCTCTCAAAGAGAGTTAGTACATATTCAGCTAATAGAATGTGATATTGTAAGCTATAATTACGATGAGTTACCGGATGTTGATTTTATCATTCATTGTGCAGCTCCAACTGTCAGTAAGTATTTTATGGTAAATCCAGTAGAGACATTTGATGTTATTTATTCTGGAACTAAGGTACTTTTGGATTATGCACGTAAAAAACATGTTGAAGGTTTTGTATATCTTTCTTCATTGGAAGTATATGGTGAAATTTATAATGATTCAACTCCAGTATTTGAGGAAACACAAGGGTACTTAGATATTATGGCTGTTAGAAGTTGTTATCCTATGGCAAAACGTGCTGCAGAGAACTTATGCTGTCTTTATGCTTCAGAATATGGAGTACCTGTGATGGTGGCAAGGTTAACACAAACGACAGGTGCCGGAATCTCTCAAGATGATAATCGTGTGATTGCTCAATTTGCTAGACTTGCGGCCAATGGTAATGATATAGTGTTGCATACTACTGGTGAATCTGCACGTCCTTATTGTTATATAACAGATGCAATTTCTGCCATACTCTTCATTCTTTTAAAAGGTCAGCCTGGAGAGGTTTTTAATGTAGCAAATGAGGATACTTATATATCTGCAAAGGATATGGCTGAATATGTTAGGGATAATTTTAATCCATCCATTACTGTACGTATGGAACTTAAGGATAATATGGGATATGCACCGGTAACTAAGTTAAAACTTTCTGCTTCTAAACTTAGGTCTTTAGGTTGGGAACCTAAATATAACTTGAATGGTATTTTTTCTAGATTGATTGAATACTTGAAACAAGATAATTGATTCATTTGTTAAAAATGATTCTAGTATAGTAAGTACATTTGTTGAATCTATTAATAAATATCTTAGATATGCAACGTAAAATTGCTGTAATAATGTCTCTTTATCTTAATGATAATGTTGATTATGTTTCGCAAGCTATAAATAGTATATTGGATCAAACATATTCTGATTTTGACTTGTATATCCAATATGACGGTCCTGTTAAGGATGATGTTGACTTATATTTATCCGGTTTAGAGGACAATCGGGTCAGAATATATAAAAGGTCAGAAAACAAAGGTTTGGCTCAATCGTTGAATGATTTGTTGAATATCGTTATGCCTATGGGTTATGAATATATTGCTCGTATGGATGCCGATGATATTTGTGATTTATGTCGTTTTGAAAGACAAATTGAGTATTTGCATGAACATCCTGATATAGAATGTCTCGGAACCTTTGCTGTAGAGATAAATAGCAAAGGTGAAGAGTACTACCGCAAACAAATGCCTGTAACTCATGAAGAATGTAAGGAGCTGTTTAGAAAGCGAGATTGTATGATTCATCCAACTGTGATGTTTCGACGTTCGTATATAGAGAAGGCTGGTCTATATTCTCTTGATACCTATTTTGGTGAAGACACGATGATGTGGGCCCAAGGCTTTGCTGCTGGTTGTAAGTTTGGTAATGTCCCTGAGTATCTTTATAGATTCCGATTAGACGATAATTTCTTTAATCGTCGTCGTGGCTGGAAACATGCCAAGAATATCTTCTTGCTTCGTCATCGGGTAAATAAGATGCTTCATTTCGGCTTGGGTGCTGATCTTTGGGCATTAGCTTATGCCTGTGCTAAAATGATGCCAACTTTCATATTGAACATAATCTATAAAAAAGCAAGAAAAGTATAAATGCTTTTCTAATGAAATTAAAATTTCAAAATAATCAAATATTATGAGTACAGATTTGAAAAGAAGAAATGTGCCTTTCTCTCCACCTGATATGACGGAGGCTGAGGCTAGTGAGGTGCGTGATGCCATTTTGAGTGGATGGATTACTACGGGTCCTCGTACTAAGAAATTGGAAAAGGAAGTTGCTGAGTTTGTTGGTGTAGAGAAGGCTGCATGCCTTAACTCGCAGACTGCTTGTGCTGAGATGGCTCTCAGATTGCTCGGCGTAGGCGAGGGGGATGAAGTTGTCGTTCCTGCTTATACTTATACAGCGAGTGCTTCTGTAGTGGAGCACGTGGGTGCAACTGTCGTCTTCGTAGATGTACAGAAGGATTGCCTTGAAATGGATTATGAGGCTTTGGAGAAGGCCATCACTCCTAAAACCAAGGCAGTGATTCCTGTAGATCTCGGTGGTATCCCTTGCGATTATGACCGCATCTTCGCTATCGTAGAAAGCAAGAAGGAGATGTTTACTCCTAAAACTGATCTTCAGAAGAAGATTGGCCGTATTGCTGTTTGCTGTGATGCTGCCCATGCCTTTGGTGCATCTCGTAAGGGCAAAATGGTGGGTAGCATCGCTGACTTCTCTTCATTCAGTTTCCATGCTGTCAAGAACTTGACAACAGCAGAGGGTGGAGCCTTGTCTTGGAATCTTCCTTTCGGTAATGAGAAGGTGGTGAAGGATTTGGATAAGAATCCTGAGAATATCTTCAGCGGTGTACCTGAAATTGATGGGGAAACCTGGAACGAGAACTTGTATCGCAAGGCTCAGCTGTTGAGCTTGCATGGTCAGAACAAGGATGCCTTGGCTAAGACTAAGTTGGGCGCCTGGGAGTATGACATTATCGGTACTTGGTATAAGTGTAATATGACAGATGTTGTGGCTGCCATCGGTCTGGTTCAGATGAATAGATATAAAGGTATGTTGGAGCGTCGTCGTCAGATGATTGAGCGTTACAATGAGGCATTCAAGGATATGAATGTGGCTGTATTGCCTCACTATAACGAGGAGCATACTTCTTCTGGTCACCTCTATATCGTTCGCCTCTTGGGTAAGACTCGTGAGGAAACTAATAAGGTGATTGAAATGATGGCGGAGCGTGGTGTGGCTACCAATGTACATTACAAGCCACTGCCTATGATGACAGCCTACAAGAAGTTGGGATTCGACATCAAGGATTTCCCAAATGCTTTCCACATGTTTGAAAATGAGATTACTCTGCCTCTGAACACCAAAATGACGGATGAGGACTTGGAGTATGTAATCGAATGTTTCAAGGAATGCGTGAAGTAAGATTTTATGAAAAGATTATTTGATATCATTGCATCAGGATGCGGACTCATTGTTTTGAGTCCGCTTCTTTTGATTTTGGCTATCTGGATCAAGTTGGATAGCAAGGGACCTGTGTTCTACCGTCAGGTGAGAGTGGGAAGACATAATAAGGATTTCCGTATCTTCAAGTTTCGTTCGATGAGGGTAGGGGCTGATAAAGGTTCCTTGGTTACCATCGGTGGCAGGGATCCTAGAGTTACCCGCTCTGGTTATTACATCAGAAAGTACAAGTTTGATGAACTTCCTCAGTTGATTAACGTGTTTGTTGGTGACATGAGTCTTGTGGGTCCTAGACCTGAGGTTCGCCACTATGTAAACTATTGGACTCCAGAGCAAATGCATGTGTTGGATGTAAGACCGGGCATTACTGATCCAGCTAGCATCAAGTTCAGAAATGAGAATGAATTGATGGAGAAGGCTGCTGATCCTGAGGATTATTATATCCATGTAATTATGCAGGAAAAGATTAAACTCTATCTAGAGTATGTGAAGAATGCCAGTTTCTGGTATGATATAAAGTTGATCTTCAAGACATTTGAAGTAATCGTGAAAGAGTAGATGCTCTTTCATAAAGCCTCTCTCTTGCCCAAAGAGAGAGGCTTTTTATTTAGCCATTATGAATGGTTGCGCTCTTTCCTTAGTCGTCTGACCTCTCTGATTTCTTCATTGATTTCATCGAGAGTCATTTCTGGGAATTCACCTCTTTCTGCCATAGCCCTAATTTCAGCGAATGCTGCTTTTGCTCTTGCAGTTACTTCGTCTTCTTCCTGCAGGGCTTTCTGCCGGTTATCCTTTCGGATGGTTTCTGATGTCTGTGCCATAAGCTTTTCATTATTAACGTTTTACTTTCTGAGTACAAATATACGGCATTATGGAGGAGAATGGTGCAGAAGGGCGAATCTTTTAATAAAGATTAATCTTTAAATGGAATCAGAAGCTTTTTTTCGAAAACCTACACGGCTTCCTTACCGTTAAGGAAGGGGTTTCTAAAATCATCCTGTCCTTCTTTACCATAAAAGAAGGCTCCACATCTCTCACCAAGCCTCTCTCTTGCCCGAAGAGAGAGGATGTAACCGCCCTCCGGTGCTCAGAACCGCTGCGCTATAAGGTTGGCGGGGCATCAAAGCCCTGCGCCATATTGCGGGCTGGGACCGCCTGGGGAATAGTAGTTTATAGTTTACTGTTAATAGTTCACAGTTGATTTTGTAGTAATTTGCTGATAACTTGCAGATTTCTTGTGATTTTCTTGGTGGTTTCAAGAAAAAAGCGTAATTTTGGCGGCATCTAACATAAAATACAAAGGTATGGAAGGAAATAGATATAAAATAACAGAAGATAATGCTGCGGCTGGTATGGTTGCTGAGCCAACTCCGACCGTAAGATCTTCTTTGTCTGTTCAGGAAATGAGACATTGTCTTATGGATGCAATATATTCTTCTAAGGATATTGATAAATTATACACCTGCTTAGTTATTCTTAATGGTAAGCCGGTAAAAGAATATCGTAGTAAGTATCGTACTAAGACGGATGCAGAACTTTCCGCAGAGTTGTCACAATTCCCATCTTGGGATGAAATGGAACATCCAGATTTGTCGAATATTGATTATCGACAATATAAGCATAAGAAGTCGCCAAGAACAATTAAAGCAATATCAAAATGGCTGTAACTAGAGTGAATCAAGGAGAAATTGTAGAGGTTCCATTTGAATTGCCTGATGGAAGCATCTTACCACACCCTGCATTGGTTATTTCAAATGAGTATTTACAGGATTATGAAGATGGCTTGTTTTATGTTCGTTCTTTGTTACTCATATCATTGACCAGTTTAATGTTGATGAAGTGATGAAATGTAGCAATACGTATTTAAAGGCACGTTACTTTGATTATGTTGTTGATGAAATTATCAAGAATGTAATTGGTGGAAAAGAGGAATAATTGGTTGAGGTACAATGAAGTTTCATTAGATTGTAATATATTACCTTTGCATCCGTAATCAAGACAGTTTGATAATGGAAACAAGGGAATATTTCGAAAAAGTGATGCAGGATTACAACCAAAATCGTAAAGGTCGTAGCTTGCGCAAGTATTGTAAGGAGGAGACAGTGGATTATGACTGGCTCATTGAGTTTAAGAAATCATATCGTTCAAATCAGCTTCAACCAGATGAAAACAAGAAGCTAGGCGAAGGTGAGTTTATCGCTTTGACAGTTGAGGAGAATTTTGTTCCTGAGAAGTTGAATGACATTAATTTTGGCGATTATATAGAAGATATACTCACCCGACTGATGGAGGGGGAGCAAGACTTCATGTCCCTAATCCCATGTAATTATAACTCGAACAAAAAAGTGAATGTCAGGGCTGCCTAATAGGTAGCTCTGGCAATACCAATTAATAATATGCTTTTTTTGAAAAATGTTGGATGTGCTAACTGCTGAAAATCAGTAGTTACGTTCTAACGGTGATTTACTAAAAAAGAAATAATTATGGAAGGAATGTATATTGTTTTAGGTGGTGTAGGAATCGTTGCATGCTGCCTTTATCTTTGGTCTGCTTTTACGAAAAGCGGTAAGAAGTGGATTGAGGGTCTCTAGGGGAAGGATGTAATCGTCTTTCTGGGCTCGAAACCGCTACGCTATAAGGTTGGCGGACCATCAAAGGTCTGCGCCAGGTTTTGTGGGCTGGGACCGCATGGGGGAAGGTGGTTATAGTTTATATCCAGGTAATTTGCTGATAACTTGCAGATTTCTTGTGATTTTCTTGGGGATTTCGAGAAAAAAGCGTAATTTTGCGGCTGAATGTTGAACTAGAATAAATAGGAGGAAGAATATATGGATACAACAAAGTTAACAAGGGAAGAGGCTCTACGCCGTTGGAATGCTTCTAAGGAAAACAAACGTAAAATGGTGGAGAAACTGGAGAACTTGGTTCGCAAAAGCTGTCTGGAACGTACTGGTAAAGAGCCTATAGGGGTAGAAGTATGGTAATAGAAAAAATGTCTCTGGCTGTGATTAATGCCAATTCGCCCTATGAGGTAAAAGTGGCTCTAGCTGATGATACATTGTGTTTCATCACAGATTATGATGCTGAAATTTTCGTAACTTTTGAAAGGGATGATATACTTCATAATGGGTTGGTTTATCAATTTGGTATCTCTAATCCGAAGGGAGTGAAGTCTCCTCGTGATCCTAAGGTGCGAGAGACTATTCTTGCCATAGTGGAGGAATTCTTTGCAAAGAACAATGCGGCATTTCTTTATATCTGTGATACAAGTGGTGGCATGCAGAAGATGCGTAATCGCTTATTCAAATACTGGTTTGGCATCTACGGGGAAAGAAAGGAGTATGTTTTCCTGCCGCAAACGATTACAGACGAGGAGGGTAATGATAACTATGCAGCACTAATCATTCGTAAGGATAATCCTCAATTCGCTGATTTGGTAAGCGAGTTCATGGCTACCGTGAATTTACTAAATACTAAGCCGGAAGATTTTGATGAATAGATTTATATAATAGTGCCGTAAGTATTCTTTTACCTTTGCACCATGATTTTAAATTTTTCAAATTATGGTACAAGGCAAGAAACAATTAAACAGCAAGCCAAAGTTCGCCGAGGTTGTAATCGGTGACAATGAGGCGAAGGAGATGCGTGAGTCTGCAAAAAGGTACAACATTGTTTTGAGATATGCAATACGGCGTTGAGCGGAAACTTACGATGGAAGTGAAATTCTTTGAACCACCTAGTTTTCTCCTTCCAAGGAAAACTCCATAAAGTCTTACTAAGCCTCTCTCTTGCCCAAAGAGAGAGGCTTTTTATTTAGCCATTATGAATGGTTGCGCTCTTTCCTTAGTCGTCTGACCTCTCTGATTTCTTCATTGATTTCATCGAGAGTCATTTCTGGGAATTCACCTCTTTCTGCCATAGCCCTAATTTCAGCGAATGCTGCTTTTGCTCTTGCAGTTACTTCGTCTTCTTCCTGCAGGGCTTTCTGCCGGTTATCCTTTCGGATGGTTTCTGATGTCTGTGCCATAAGCTTTTCATTATTAACGTTTTACTTTCTGAGTGCAAATATACGGTATAATGGTGTAAAATGGTGAGAAGTGACTCTTGATTTAATAAATATTAAACTTTTTGGAGGATCACATCGCTCATCATGAGCATGTATAGGAGTTGTATAAGGTGGGCTGGATTCGCCTTGCTAAAGGTATGTAATACAATACATTGGAGACAGAGGAATATTATTATTCTTTGTCTATTCGCTTTAGTTCTGTTTTCATCTTTTTACCATAGGCTTCGCCTCGTGGAGAAAGATATTGAAAGAATATAGTATCGCCAGAAAACTCAATTTCTAGAGTAAATAGCGCTCTATAGTCTCCTAAACGAATTCTATATATATTACGATACCCAACAAGTTTCTTGCAGTCAGAGATATCTTGAATGCCTTTGGCTGCTTTAACTTCTACTATCGTACGTTTTAAAGAATCGAGCATCTTGCCAGAAAGACGTTTGGAAGCTTTGATAAAGGCTTTGGAAAATTCGACTTTCATACGCCTAACCACTTTTCAAAATCTTCTTGTTCTTCTTTGTTGGCACGGATGAGACCCTCTGGCTGCTCTTTTCTTAATTTGGCATAGAGCTTCGCGTCTTCGTAATCCTCGGCTATACCATTAAGTATATCCTCTATATAGTTTTTGAGGTTGGTTCCCTTCTGAATAGCCATAATGGATAGGGTCTTAAAAGTATCATCTTTTAAGTCGATGATCTTTCTTTTAGAAGGTGTTACTGAAACTGTACTCATAATTGTATTTGTTTAAATGGTTCTATTTTGGTGCAAAGATACATAATATATTCCATATATATGGTATATCTTGATATAAAATTAATAAAGATTAATAGTAGAATGAGAATGAAATAACAGCTTTTTTGCGAATTTCTTGGTATTCTAAAAGATTCCCACAGTTTTTTTTGATCTATGCGGTCATTGGAAGTAGGGGTACGCAGATTTTGACCTGCTCGGTTTGGGATTTCGCAGATTTCGGGAGATTTTGCTGATGACTTGCAGAATTCTTGTTTTTTTCTTGGTGGTTTCGAGGAAAAAGCGTATTTTTGTGGCAAAGTTGAACGTTTAAAAGGAGAAGATTATGAATATGGTTGCTTTAAGTAATAGGCTTGCAAGTAAGGTTCCTCATTGGCATGAACTCGAAAAGTTGAGTAAGGAAGATAAGATAGAGGTTATTGCTTTACTTTCCATGTCGATGGCAAATGCAGAGGAAATAAAAACGCCAGCAGATAGAACTAAAGAAATGGTAGAACGTTGTTGTGGTTCTTGGGTTGGCGAACAGTCGGCAGAAGATATTATAGCAAATATCAACGAAAGTAAAAAGTCAAAGTCAGAACCTGTTAAGTTTGGGTGATCAAAAGGCTTTTCTTCGTAAAAAAGGTCAACTTATTGAAGATGCTGACATAATTATCGGTACTACAGCTATCATAAATAATATGGTTATGGTTACAGAAAACGTTAAGCATATACGTACTGCTCTCTGGCGCTCGGAATCGCATGGGATAGGACGCAAGGAACACAGGATATAATCAGAACATGGTATTTGCTGTGCCACGTTTTTACATTAAAAACAAACAAATTAAAACAATATGAAAAAAAACTTTTCGTACACAAAGACTATGAGATTAGTTCTCTCGGTATGTTTTGCTTTGGGGGGATTTTGTGCACAAGATTCCAACCTTTATGCCCAGCCTGCAAGCGGCTGTAAATTAGCTTCACAAACCGTCATTTTGCCCTGTACGGAAGTAGCCAACTTAAACGGCTTGGTTATTCCCTCCAATTTCTTCAAGGAAGCCTGCAATGGAGGAGCTGTTCTTTCGGTTACAACAAAGACTTCCGATACTGGTGCTTCTTACGCAGATGTGAAAGGCATTATTCGTTCTGTTGACCCCGATGCCCCAAACATAGAATGGGAGATTCTGTTGCCAATGAAATGGAATGGAAGAAGTTTGCAATTGGGAGGAGGTGCCAACAACGGTTCCATCCCTAACGTTCATGGCACATCAGCATTCGGAAGCGTGAAACCTATCGATGCCGGTTATGTGGTCTATGGAGATGATTCCGGACATCAGTCGAGTAGCGGTATGGATGCATCGTTTGCTTCTAACGAGGAGTCTCTGAACAATTATATTCGACAACATCTGATTAAAGCGCATGACGTGATGCGTTATGTGGTGAACCATTTTTATGGACAGGAGCCTGTGTTTAATTATTTTGCTGGTTGCTCTACGGGAGGACGCGAAGCCTTGGAATGCGCCACCACCTACGGCAAGTACTACGATGGCGTTTTTTGCTCACAACCGGCTTCCAACTATGTGCTGGCACGACTGTGGGGAGCCGTTCTCTCACAAGCTGTTTACAAAAATTTTGATGCTGATACTTATCCACATTCGGACGGGTATATTGACGAAGAAACCCTCAAGGGCATACAGCAAGATGCTATTTCGCTTTACGACAAATGGGATGGAATAGAAGACGGAATAGTCTGCAACATCTTTGCAGCGCGAAACAACCGAGATAATTTTTTGAACATCATCCGGAAAAAATATCACTTGACAGATGCCCAAATGAATACGATAGATGTATATGCCAATGGCTTCCGTTTGGAGTATGCCATGAAAAACGGAATGAAAACCTACAAAGGGTGTTCTGCCTTAGAAGGTGGCGCGATGGATTTAGGTTCAAGTGAAGTGCCACGTGAACCACTCGACACCCGATACAATGTGCATCATGGAGATCGCGCCGATGGTATATTCAAGTATTTCTTCACCAAAGATCCGACATGGAAACTGATAGAACATGACTATTTCCATCCTGACGAGAATTTATATCGCATATTGATGGATGCCTCGGCACGCTATGATGCCAACAGTCCGGATTTTGATGATTTTATCTCTCATGGCGGAAAGCTGATATTGTTTTCCGGCTGGATGGACATGTCGATGAGTCCTTGGCAATTGATTGATCAATACAAAGGGTATGTTGATAAATATGGACAAGAAACGACCGACTCCTTCTGCAAGTTCTACATAATGCCTGATGCAACTCATGGGTGGGGCGTAACCATGGACTATATGAGTTGGCTTGACCAATGGTGTACTACGGGAAACTATCCGCAAGAACCCCTTTATGCCACCATGCGTAGGACCCATGGGCAGATGCCTATGGCCGAATATCCAGGATGGGTGAAATACATAGGTGGTGACCCGATGTCCGGAACAAGCTATCAGATTATCAAACAAACAAACGAATAAACATATGAAACGTTTCTTTTTATTCTTTTTTGCCAGCCTTTGTGCGGTAATACCGGTATGTAGTCAAGTTAATGTCTTGGAACGTTGTACCCCCGAATCACAAGGATGCTGACAATGACTTCCGGTTTTGAGGTGGATACACTGTATGGAGCGGGTTTGCTATAATGGAGTTGTAGATTACTGATTTTGAGGCTAATTTACTGGTAACTTGCAGATTTCTTGGGATTTTCTTGGTGGTTTCGAGAAAAAAGGTAACTTTGGCGGCAGATTGCAATCAAAGAATTTAAAAAGGAGAACTATTATGGATAATTACAAAGTTATACGTTCTGATTGCAAATATACTTCATAATGGCGTAAAATGGTGCAAAATGGCATATAATTTAATAAAGATTAAACTTTAAATACAATTCACGGGGGCTTTTTTCATACCCAAATGTTAAAGTTTAGTTAATATAGCAAAAAAGCTACCTAAACATTTGGTAGCTTGTTGCTTTTTTGCTACCTTTGCATTGTCAAAATGACAAAGAGTTCATTGATTTTATGAAAACAAAAGATTTGATTATGAGATTGAGAGATGCGGGATGCGTCCTGTCTCGACATGGTGGAAATCACGACAAGTGGACTAATCCTAAAACGGGTGTGTCGCAGTTCGTACCAAGACATAGTGGAGAGGTTCCTACGGGACTTGCCAATAAAATCTTGAGAGACTTGGTTGGGGTTTAGCCCCAACCTTCCACCTTCAAATCCTTTTGTATTTTATGAGGGATATGGACTCTTTTTTATAAGATAACAATAAAAATATTATATTAATATGAAGGTACAGATTATAGTGGAGCAGGCATCTGATGGCAAGTTTTGGTGTTATACAGAGCAGGGCATCGGAGATGTTGGTCTGAGTGCCATTGGTGACTCTGTGGCAGCTGCAAAAGCTGACTTGATGGAGTGCTACGAGGAAGCTAGGCAGGATGCTGAGGAGAACGGCAAGACGTTTCCTGAGGTGGAGTTTGAATATAAGTACGACCTTCAGTCGTTCTTCAATTACTTCTCGTTCCTCAATGTCTCGGACATCGCAAAGAGAGCGGGCATCAACCCATCGCTTATGCGGCAATATAGCAGCGGTGTCAAAAAAGCTGGAGAGAAGACATACCAGCGACTCAACGCTTGCATGAGCAATATTAAAGCGGATTTACAAGCAGCCGTCTTTTGATGGTTGTGTTTTCATAAAGTAATTAAATGAACTCTTAAGCCTCTGGTGCGTGATGCATCGGGGGCTTTTTTGTGCGGAATCTGCACGAAAATCGGGGCAGCCTGCGGAAAAAACGTTAAAATCGAACCAAACATAACATTTATTTGAGTGATATTATCAACAAAGCCCCAACCTTTACGACAAAGCCCCAACCTTATGTGCGGGAACATAAGATTGGGGGAGGAAAGAAAGATGAGAACGGAAAATTATATGTGGAAATGGATGTTGGAAAGCCACTTTTATCACAAGATTTTGATTAAAGCTCTTATCGCAAGTTTTTTATAATCACAAGTAATCTATGTATTAATAGTATAACAGTTTGATTGTTAGTAAAACTTGTGATTACAATGTTTTGATAATAATACCGTTGTATTTGCAAAATTTTTACTATATTTGCATCGGGTAACGCGTTGTTTCCCGATAAAACTATAGTAATTATGAAACAAGTAACACAAATTCCAAAGGAAGGTCTCCTTTCGTACTTGAAGGAGATTCTTCTTCCTTATGACCTGTCGGGAGATACCAGGTCACGACTCATTTCTTCAGCCAGACATTTGGTAGCCTTTATGGAGAAGCGTCACTTAGATTTCTATAATGAAGATGTTGGCAACTTTTTTACTTCGACGATTACGCTTGAAAAAGGTGTTGGTGCCAGACATTACCAGAGAGACTGTCGTATGGTTAAATTACTAAATTCCTCTATGAAGGGGGAGGTATCATCGTTGCTCTCCTTACGTCCATCTTGTACTTACCAGTTTACTGGTGACTTTGGTTATTATGCACAACAATATCTAACAAGTGATGTTTTGCGTGAAAAGATGCTTGCCTCTCAAACGATTGATACCTACAAGTTGTACATTAGTCGTTTTTGTGGAGTTATGGAGCACCAGGGTGTCACAACAGCTACAATAACGGTCAAGAACATCAATGCCTTTTTGGATACTCTCATGGGTGACAAGTACGGAAAGGTTTTACCCGTTAAGAATTTCCTGAGATATCTGTATTCCATCGGCAAGACCACCCTGGACTTTAGCAACTTTCTGCAACATATAGGGCGACAGCGCAGTGTGCCACTATTATCCTATTATGAACCAGACGAAATATCCCTTATCGAACAAAGCATAGACAGGACTGGTCCCTTGGGCAAGCGAAACTATGCAATAATCCTGTTGGGAAGCCGCCTGGGGCTTAGACGCTCCGATATTTGCAGATTGGAATTTTCCAACCTGGACTGGGACTTGAACGAGATTAATATTACACAACACAAGACCCAGCGTTTGCTAACCATTCCAATGCCTAAGGAGGTCGGGGAATCCTTAGTAGATTATATTCTGCATGGAAGACCGCAAAGTTCCAGTAGCTATGTGTTTCTCAATGCAACCCCACCGTATGCCCCAATTAGTGCCTCGCTTGTTACCCGTACAGTAAGCGATGCCATGCGTGAGGCAAGAATAGACTTGCGTGGCCGCCACCATTCTGCGCATAGTTTACGGCATAGCCTGGCTACGCAATTGCTTAAGGAGAATGTTTCCGTGCATGTCATAAGTTCCTTGCTCGGTCATTCGACCTCCGCATCGACCATGCCTTATCTGTCCGTTGACAAGAATATGCTATTGAGATGCTCATTGGATGTTCCGCAAGTGCCTAATAGCTTTTATGAGCAGAAAGGAGGTGTCCTTTATGGAAGATAAAGTATTTGTCAGCATCTTCGCCACCTATATGGACTTGTGGGTGGAAGACAGGAAGGCGCATGGTTTTCAATGCAAATCGGCAATAGGCAACCTTAGGCAGATAGACATGTACATCGCATCCAATCCTCCACAGGGTTTTATCGACCAATCGTATTACGAGGGTTGGCTAGACAGCGTCCGTGTTCCCGAGGCAAGTACGAAAGCTGTATATTCTAAGGCGGCAACATTTCGTCAGTTTCTAAAGTTTTTGAAGGCTTTGGGAATAAACGAATTCATCCCGAGATTGCCAAGGTGCAAGGACAACTTTTTTGTACCTTATATTTTCAGTCATGAGGAAATCCAAGCAATATTTCAAGCCATAGACTCAACAGCCATAAGAAGTGAGTTCAACAGGACCAGTCTGATGAGCATGCCAGTCTTGTTCAGGCTACTATATAGTACAGGCATGAGAGTAGGTGAGGCGGTGTCCATTTGCAACAAGGATGTTGACTTCCAACATCATGTGATTCTCATAGAAGAGTCGAAAAATCGCCACCAACGCATTTGCCCGATTAATAAGTCTTTGCAAGAGGTGCTCCAGGGCTACATCCGCTATCGGAATATGCTGCCGATGAAAAAGGTTTCCCTCCCGGATTCACCTCTGTTGGTAAATAGATGTGGACATTCCCTTAACATAAATACTGTAGAAAGATGGTTTCGTGAGTCGCTGAGAAAAGCGGGCATTCCATACCGGGGGCACTTTGCTGGTCCTCGCATACATGATTTACGACATACAGCATGTGTACATGCCATGATAAAACTTGTGGGAGAAGGAATGGACCTTTATTGCAGCCTTCCGGTGTTGTCAAAGTTCTTGGGGCATTTGGATGCATATTCTACGGAGCGTTACCTTAGACTGACACAGGAGGTTTATCCAGACATCATCAACAAAGTGAATCTGAGCTTGCCTGAAATAAAGGCGATTGTTGAACGAACTTCTAAAACAGAGCATTGGCATGAAGACAACTAAGAATTTCTCGTATTTTTTGGAAAAGTTTTTCCAAAAGTACCTCGTTGGAGAACTGGGAACGAGTTCTCATACCATACGGTCTTACAGAGACACTTTCCTACTTCTCATGGAATTTGCTAAAGACAAGTATAAGTTGAGTTCAGAAAAGATTAAGCTGGAAACATTATCAAAGACTTTCATTTTGGACTTTCTTGATTGGCTGGAAGACACAAAGGGTAATGCCATTTCAACACGAAACGTGCGCTTGGCAGCTTTGCGATCTTTCTTTCGCTTTCTCTCGTATGAGGACATTGAGCATCTTGACCTATGGAATTCCAATCTTGGAATAAAATGCAAAAAATGCCGCAAGGAGACTGTCAAGCATCTGACAAAGGAAAGCGTAAGTGCGATTCTAGATGAGGTGCCCACTAGCACCAAAGTAGGCAGAAGACATTTGGTTTTGCTGTCACTACTTTATGAGACTGGGGCAAGAGTGCAAGAAGTCATTACGCTGGCTCCCAAGGATGTAAGGCTATCCAAGCCATTCTCCATTTCGCTGCTTGGCAAGGGAAATAAAACTCGCATAGTTCCTTTGACAGAGCATATGGCTGAATTGTTAAGGAATTATTATCTTGACAATCACATTCTAGGTACTGAAGAATATAAATTGTTTCAGAACCATTCTGGGATACAACTCACGTCACAAGGTGTAACACATATTCTACAAAAATATGCGAAGTTAGCACATGAGAAACATTCGGATGACGTACCGCTAGGTATCACTCCGCATGTGCTAAGACACTCTAGAGCGATGCATCTGCTTCAAGCAGGAGTAAACCTTGTTTATATTAGGGACTTTTTGGGACATGCATCGGTTCAGACAACAGAGATTTATGCCAGAGCTGATTTGAAAGCTAAAAGGGAGGCTATAGAAAAAGTAAGTCTCACCTTAACTGGAAATGAGAACTTGGCTAGTTGGGAACGTAACCCAGATTTAAAAGCATACTTAAAAGGACTCGCATGAGGCTAATATTATTACAAGAGTTTTTGAAAGTGGATTTTATATCTTACTGATATTCATCCACTTTCTATTAACTAATCTTGTTACTTGTGATTATAAAAAACTTGTGATAACCACTTCTTGACATCGAAACATGGACACTCCTTGTGGACACCGGGGAGATCTCTGTGGCCTAGGATCTCGGCTTCAGGATAGTCGGTACAGAGGCTCTTCAGAAGCTCTCTCATCGCAGCCTTTTGGGCTGGCGTGCGGGTGTCGGCAGGACGACCATTGGCGTCCAGACCACCCTCGTAACAGATGCCGATGCTGTGGGCGTTGTAATGACGGGCATGAGCTCCAGGCTCCGACTCCGGACGGCACGGATAAATCACTCCGTCCTTCGTGATGTAATAGTGATAACCGATGTCACGGAAACCACGCGCTAAATGACACGCCTCCAATTCGCCTACCGTGAAGTCCTGCGTAACTCGGGTGGCACTGCAGTGGATGACGATTAAATTAATCTTTCTGTTCTTGTTCATAGGCAACTCTTGTTAATGAATACTGATTACAGAATACTGATTACTGATGATGGATTCATTCCTATCCCTTGCAGCTCTGCACGCAGACGGCAGAAGCGATGGCGGTAAGTACTGTGATGATAAGATTGATGATCTTCTTGATGGTTTCTTTTCTCATGGTCTGATGATTTACTAAAACTTGATTTTCAAATACTTGATTTACTAAAACTTGATTCAACTGAAATGTTCATAACTAGGGAGATATCCTAAGAAGGAAGCCTATCACCCAGACACCCGTTCAGAGCTTGCTTTTGATGATTGTTGCAGATGATTCCTGCCTCTTGATGCTCTCGGAATGCCCCTGACGCCATACGGCTCCCTTCTTTCAGATTTTACTATTCTCGGCTACAGACTTACGTTGTCGTCGCCGCCTCCATCTGTAGTACCGCTATCCGTGGTGCCACCGCCGCCTTCAGTCTGGCTGCCACCACCTCCGGTAGTCTGGCTGCCACCACCTGATGGATTATCCTTGCCGGTATCATCCGGATTCCCTGGATTCACCGGATTCCCTGGATTCTCCGTTGCAGGAGTTGCCAGATTGATGAGCTTGATCGTGGTGTCAAGATTCTCGGTCTTGAGCTCGCCAGTGGCTCTGGCTCTCAACTTCAATCCCAAGATGTACTTCGCCACGTTGAAGTCTTCCTTGGTAGGTGCACCGCCCTTCACCTTCAGTCCGAGGGAGAAAATGGCGATGTCGGCAAACTTCACATTCTTGCCCAAGAGGAGCAACTCCTTGGTGCAGGCTGCTGCATCGGTCAGCATACCGAGGATGGCACCCTTGCTGTAAGGGGTGTTGTGGCTAGCCATGTGAGCGGCGAGCTCTTCGAGTCCGATGGTCTCATCGGATACTACTCGCGGAAACCATTTGCCGTAAGCTTCGGCAATCTTCTGGTTCGTGTTCTGGTATAAGACAATTCTGATCATAACGTTTAAATGGTTAAATTATTAAAGTTAATCGGCGCTGCGCATTGCCCGTGGTTCTTTCTGAATCACAATGCAAAGATACAACATTCAGAATCCGCCATTCACGGTTTCTCACGTTTACTCACGGTTTCTCACTGATTTTCACGTCTTTTTCTGAAGATAAGCCCGGAAGGATGAATTTCTTCCTATGGCTCGCCCAGATAGTCGAAGATATGGGCTACCTGTATCGGACTGAATTCCTTCGACCATTTGGTGTAGCCGCTCTTCACCAGAACATCGTGGAGAGGCTTGCAGCGGTTGATCCATCTTCTGAGATGGGCACTTGCCACTTCGGGAGTGGCATCAGGGAAATACTCAAGAGCTAACTCTTGCTTGGAATAACATTTCTGTTCCATATTGATTGAAATTTAAAAGTGACTTGTTTAGGATGCCTAAGTGACTTACTTACGAGCCGTAAGTGACTTGTTTACGACCCGTAAGAGACTTGCTTAGGATGCCTGAGTGACTTATTTAGAATGCTGGAGATTTTTTGCTCCGGTATGACACTTATGACACTTATGACAGGCTTTTCTTGAAATCTCTCTCACGTAGGCGGGCGGGAGGCCTTTCTGGAAAATTTTTCCTGCCCGCCCGCGTGAGAAAAGTTTTAGAAAACAAGTGTCATAAGTGTCATAGTGTCATAAACGGCATCAGAACGGAAGGTTGCTGCTGGCATCGATTCCTAAGGAAATCTGATAGTTCCGAATCTCTTCAGCTGTACGGATGACGGCGATGAAACCACGGCATCTTGTATTGCGAAACCTCTTGAATCCCAGGTCGCTGAATGCCCTGCCAGTTTTCTGGCTGCTCAGCTTCTGAGTGATGTTGCAGCCGATGATCTGCATCGCCCGGGCTACGGACACAAACTCCCCTGTCTCTCCCTCCGAAGGCTTCCGGAAGTAGAGATCCACCAGTTCCTGTTCGAGGCGTGGCGTCTCGAATTTGCTGTTGTGCCGGTTCTGCCGCTCTATCTCTTCATCCGTAAACCAGTAGCGGTAGCCGCTCTTGTAGAGGGCATAAGCCTGGGCATAGATGCCGGGATGATTGAAGGGATGCAGGCGAGGGGAGACGATGCTCTCTACCTCGAAAGGCAGCCAGCGGCGGGTTCCCGTAGGATCGTTCAGAAACTCGGGATTGTTGCCCGTACCGCAGAAACTGTTGATGTGCTTGCGCTGCTCGGCATAGTGGGCATAGGCGGCTCGCTCGTTGATATACTGCATCGTCACCGCAGCCTTCAGCTGGTTCATCTCCGAGGCTGACATCGTATCCAGCTCCTCGCAGCAGATGAGGGCATACTGCGAGAGGGCGATGAGGTCATCCTTCGTCATTCGCTTGGCATTGGTCTTCGTGTAGAAGTACTGCTTCAGCTCCGGCGGAAGGAGATGGTTGAACCAGGTGGTCTTGTTGGCACCCTGTCTTCCGATATAGACCAGGATGACATTGTTGACCGCCTCTTCGTCCAGCCAACCGGCAATCATTGCCACGAGCCACTTTTTCAGGCATTCCTCGAAGCTCAGCACGGAGCTGTCGGTATCCTTCACCTTCACGGTGGCAGCGAGTTCGGCGATGTAGTCCTTGTCGCCCTCCTTCCAGGGCGGGAGATGGGCGAAATAATCCTCGAAGGGATTGAATACGGGCGTATAATCGCTCTCGATGATATTGCGCATATCCAACTTATTTACCTTCACCGTGAGCGACATCTTGGTCCAGAGCGAGTTGACGTGTCGGTCGAGGAGTATCTGCCATTTTGGCGGTTTGTCGGGAGCGGCGGAAGGTGATGCGCCTTTTGGGATTTCCAGGAACTCGTATCGCTGGGTGATGAGATTGTATCGGAGACGGATATGACCTTCGAGAAAATTTCTGATTTCCTCGACCGATGCGAAGCGGTTGTCACTGCCGCCATTTCCACCGCCTCCACCACCTCCTCCTGATGCCTTTCTGCTGGCACCGGGGGTGTTGTCGTAGCACGACTTAATGACCTGTTCCACATCATTATACTCAGGGAACTTCTGGAGAGCCCACTTCAGTACATCGGCATGGGCATAGCGCTTTCTGGCGAGCATATAGCCCGCCCGCATCACATAGTTGTTGTGCTTGCCTGGCTCGTAAATAATATTGTCGGCTGCGAGTTTCGGTTTGATGATTTGCTCGTAGTAGGTGTTGATGCGGTCCTGTTTCTTCTGTAGCTGATTCTTCTTCGTTGCCTCAGTATGAAATTTTGAAATTTCCTCGGCAGTGAAGGGTTTGGCACAGGATTTGTAGTATGCTGCGGGATCGTAGGCGAGTCCGCTGAGCCGATTGACGTTCTTGCACTGAAAGTCGGCTTCTTTTCCAATGAGCTGCTGATAGTAGTCATTGCCCTTGGCGAAGGCAGCGGGGTAGTCATCTCCCTCATAGGGATAGATGACTCGGATACCATTGCCGCTCATCGTGATGTAGCAGAGCAGGGTATGCGGATCGTCGCAGAGTTTCTGTTTCAGGGCGTTGAGAGCCGTGATATCGGGAGGCACCTGCGGGAAGAGCTCATCGAAATCTACGAGAGATAGGTGGGTGAGTTCCCGGATGTTGTCCTGGCCTTTGCCTCCTTCGAGGTAGCAGGCTGGGGCGAAGAGGGGTGCATCCGCCTTAAAGGTTTTTTTGCCTGTTTGACGGTAAGACTGGGTGAGGAACATGAGTTTCTTATCGGTTTTCATGAATGAAACCAGGCTTTCGAGGTCTCCCTGTATGGGAGTCTTGCTGGTCATGTTTGCGAATTGTGATACTTTTTTCTTCATTTTATCATCTGCTATTGTTGGTAAAGCGGATTGTTCCGTTTACATGATTTAGTGAAAGGAGTTGGGGATAGGCAGTATCTCGCTGGTTTCATATCGCAAAGTTACAAAAAAGGATAGAAATGGCGGTTCCCGTAGTGGGAACTGACAGTTTAAATACATCAATTTTTTAAGTTTTTTTAATTATGATCAAATCAAATTATCACGTTGACATGAGTCAATTTGGCAAAATTTTGGTTGAAGTAATGAGTAAGTATCATATTACTTATTCTGGTTTGTATCACACCACTGGTGTGAACAAGGGGTACATTTCCGCAGTCTGAGGAGGTCAGGCTGATTATCATCACAGCATTTATGTGAGAATTGTTGATGGGCTTGAGGGCTGGATTCCGGAGAAGGATTATCCGGATATTAGAGAGAAACTTATCCGTGCTTCGTATGGGGATGAGGTATAAAATAAAAGAACGCAAGCCCGCTAGGCGTTCCGGCGGAATGCAAATCCGCCGGGACGAGTAGCCTGATATCTGTGCGAGGAGCAGAAGTGCTGAATTCAAGAAAAAATCCCACGATTTTCTTGCTCAATAAGAATAAAAACCTTATCTTTGCAGCAGACTTAGAAGAAAACCGAATATCTCGGAACAAACAAGTGATAAATGATAAGGAGACAATTTTATGAAACAGATAGAGGAAAGATACATTAGCCTGCTGACCGATTTCGGCTTCAAGCGAATTTTTGGAACGGCAATGAACAAGGATTTGCTCATTTGCTTCCTCAACAGCCTGTTTAATGGCAGACAGGTTGTGAAGGATGTGTCGTATCTGAATCCGGAGCATGTGGGAGATGTCTATACCGACCGAAAGGCCATCTTCGACGTGTATTGTGAAGGAGAAAACGGCGAGAAATTCATCGTAGAAATGCAGAATGCCTATCAAACATATTTCAAGGACCGCTCACTCTTCTACTCGACTTTCCCTATTCGTGAACAGGCTCCCAAGGGTAGTGACTGGGATTTCAAGCTCAATCATATCTATACTGTTGCCCTTCTCAACTTCAACATGAACGAGGATGCCTTCGACAAGGAGAAAATCCGCCATCATGTACAGTTGTGTGATACCGCTACCCACAAGGTATTTTATGATAAGCTGGAGTTTATCTATGTTGAGATTGCCAAGTTCGACAAGACCCTGGAAGAATTGGAAACGCTATATGACAAATGGCTTTATGCGCTGAAGAACCTCTATAAGCTTACCCAGCGCCCGAAAGAGCTGTGCGATAAGATTTTCGACCGTCTCTTTGAGGAAGCCGAGATCGCCAAGTTTACCCCGCAGGAAATGAGGGAGTATGAAGCAAGTAAGATGGCATATCGTGACATCAAGAATTCCATTGATACTGCGAAAAGAGAAGGTAAAATAGAAGCTAATACAGAAACAGCCCAACGTTTGCTGGCTATGGGACTTTCTCCAGAACAGGTTGCTAAGGCAACTCTGCTACCCTTGAAAATCATTGAGAATCTTCGTAACTCATAAAAAAGCATATTACTGAGTATAAGAAACTAAGAGTTCATCGGATTATTTTTGGTAAGCTGAGGTATAGAGTCCCACAGTATAAAAAATTAAAGGCTGGTAGGAAGTTTTCCTGCCAGCCTTTTTTGCTTCTTCTTTATTTGCCTTTTACCTTGCTTTTTGATACTGTATCTTCTGCTTATTCACAGGCTGTCTTTTTCCTCAAGCTATACTTTCCGTGCTTATCGAATACAATCCAATAAAGCACAGGAAGGATGGTGGCGATGAGCACCATCGAGATGAGGGTTCCGAAGAAGATGACGGCTCCCATCGGAGACCACAATGTGTTGTTCTCTATCATCATCGGCAATACGCCTACCGAGGCTGCTGCTGAGGTGAGGAAGATAGGACGCATACGGCGCTCACCAGCCTGGAAGGCGGCATCTCTTACCGAAAGACCCTTGTCGCGGCGAAGTTCCTCGGCATAGTCGAGCATGATGATACCGTTTCTTACCAGAATACCCATCAGACTCACGACACCCAGAATGCAGGTGATGCTGACATCGAAGCCGGTAATCAGGAGTCCTATCGCAGCACCGAAGATGCAGAGTGACATGGAGGAGAGATTCACCAGAGCCAGGCTGATGCGCTTGAAATGGAAGAGCAGAATGAAGAAGATGATCAATACCGCTATCAGCACTCCCGATATCACCTGTGGCATGGTTTCACCATCCTTTTCTGCCATACCGCCAATCTCCCAATCCAGATCGGTACCGAGCGGGAGTTTCGATATATTCTCTTTCAGCTTGTTGGACAACTGGTTGGCATTATAACCTCTCAACGGTTCACCGACGATGGAAATGGTGCGTATGCCATTGCGTCGGACGATGCAGCCATCGTGCCAGTCGGGAGAAATCTTAGCCAGCTGACGGAGCGGCACACTCGATGTTCCGCCCATCACAGGGATGTATTCGTTGGCAAGGTCGCTGTCGTTCTCCGACTTCAGTACCATCTTCACCGGATAATCGCCTTCCCAGAGGGTGGACATCGGAATGCCATCGCCAAAATGAATGGCAAGATCGGCAGAGAGCAGCGTCTTGTTCACACCCAGACGGTTGGCCTCGGTAGCATCCGGCGTAACCCGGATGCCCGGCAACGGCTCCTCGAAATTGGTGCGGATCAGATTGATACCTTCTATCTGATGCATGCAGGCGGCTATCTTCCTGGCGGCAGCCTTCAAATCGCTGATGCTGTCGCCGCTCACTCTTACTTCGATAGGGTAGCTGGCATTGTTGTAATCCATCTGCTTGAAGCGGATGTAGCAATCCGGGAAGTAGTTGGAGTAGCGGTCGGCATATCGGTCGAGTACCTCTTCAGTGGCACCGTTATCTACTGTATTCACGATGAACTGGGCAAAGTTGGGACCGCCAATCTGCGGAGCGTAGGTGGTATGGAAACGGGGCGAACCCTGTCCGATAAACGTGGTTACCGCCGTTACCTGCGAGTCGCGCTGCAGGATGTGAGCCATCGAATCTGCCACCTGTGCAGTTCTATCGGCTGTGGTTCCGTTAGGAAGATAGAACTCCACGGCAAACTGGTTTCTCTCGGCAATAGGCATCATTCGCTGCGGAAGATTCACGAAGATGACGGCACCGATGCTTACCAGCACCACGCCCACGATGAGGGTGATGCGAGGACTGGCGAAACAGTGCTTCAACAGCCAGGTGTAACCCATCTGCAGATAATCGAGCGGCTTCTTCCGGGCGTTGGGGGTAGCCTTACTGCTGATGCCCTTATGAATCACCCTATATTGTAAATAAGGTGTAAGCAGCAGCGAAACCGTGAGCGAGATGCTCAGGATGATGAACATTGCCCAAGGGAACGACTTGACGAAATCGCCCATGTCACCATGCATGGTGAAGAGGAACGGGAAGAAGGTGAGCGAGATGCTGAGCGTGGCGGAGAGTACTGACATGAAAAACTCGCGTGGGGCAGCGATGGCTGCATGCCAGCGCGACATGCCGTGGCCCAGCTTCTCCATATAGTTGTCGATAATGACAACGGAATCATCCACCACCATACCCAAGGTTACGATGAGGGCTGCCAGGGTGACGGTGTTCAGTTCCATACCGAAAAGATAGAAGATGCCCAGCGAAGAGAAGATGGTGATCGGGATGCTGAGGGCGGATACCTCTGCCACGCGGCGTGGCATAAGCAGGATGACCACGATGATGACGGAGATGACCGAGACGAGCAGTTCGCGAAGGAAGTTGAGCACTGATTCGCTCACCACCTTGCTCTGGTCGGTGATGGTATTGATATGCACATCATCGGGCAGGGTCTGCTCAAACTCATCCATTGCCTGGTGAACGTCTTTCCCCATCTTCACGATGTCATTGCCCGGTCGCATCTCTATGGAGAGGAGCACGCATTTGTTGCCATTGCTCTTGATGTATTTGCTCAATTTGGGATATTCTCTCCTGATCTGGGCAATATCCTTCAGCCGCACAATGTTGCCCTTGGGGTCGGAATAGACAATCTGCTCTGCCACATCGCGCTCGTTGTTGTAGGAGTCGGTGATGTGGATGGGCAGGTTGAGGTTGCCCAGCTCCAGGTTTCCACTCATGGTGGTGAAGCCCTGTAGGGCGAGCTGGTTGAGTACCTTGTAGGAACCGATTCCGTATTTAGCCAACTTGTTCTGGTCCAGATAGATACTGATCTGTTCGTTCTCCAGTCCGTAGGTGCGGAGGTTGGAGATGGCATCGATGCGGCGCAGGCGGTCCTTCAACCGGTCGATGTAGGTGTTCAGTTCCCGATAGGTTTTCTGCTTGCTTTCCATCGTGATGAGCAGGGCAGAGGTATCGGCGATGTCGTCCACTGCCTGCAGGGCGAGAACGCCTGATGGGAGTGATGCCTTGAAGGCCTGCAGTCCGTGCTTGAACTTGCTCCAGAAGGCATCCCTGTCTTCTACATCATCGTTGAGTTCCAGGAATACGATCAGCATGCCGTCCTTGCTCTGGGTGTAGGTCTTCTTCTTGTTTACTTCCTTGTATCCGAAGATGAAATTCTCCAGGGGTTTCGCCACCCGTTCTTCCACCTCATCGGATGTGGCACCGGGATATACGGCAACGCAGGCACCCTGTCGGATGGTGAATTGCGGCATTTCCTGCTTAGGCATGATGCAGATGCCCAGAATGCCTACGAAAACGAGCATACCCATGAGGAGCATCACGATATTATGGTTGCACATCGCCGATTCGATGAACGAACGCTTGATGATGCGATTGGGTTTTCTCGTAATGCGAGCCTTGATATGGTCGTGAAGAGCGGTGTCCTTCTGCGGAATCCTTGGCTTGTTTGTATCTTGATTTTTGTCTTGATTCATATCTTTTCCCTCCACATTTTATCGGTTGTTACTCTTTCCGGTATCAACCTTCATACCTTCTGATACCTTCTGCTGACCATTGATGATGACCTGGTCGCCAGTATGAAGTCCCGAGAGAATGATGATGCCATCTCCCTCGAAATCGCCTATGGTTACAGGTTGCTGGTGCGCCTTGCCGTTTACTACGGTCCAAACGAATCGGGAGTTATCTACATCCAGTTCAACGCTTTGCGGCGGAACGATGATATGAGCCGGTGCTGCTGCACTGCCCTGAATCTGGGCGTTGCAGACCATACCCGGGAGCAGACGACCCTGCGGATTGGTGATACCCACCTTGATGTCGTAGGTATGCGAGATAGGATTGGCATCGATGCCTTTTTCTGAGATGGTTCCATAGAAGACGGCTCCTGAAAGAGCGGCAACCGTCAGCTTCACCTTATCGCCTACGTGGAGAAGCGAGATTTCAGCTTCGGGTACGGAAACCTTGGCATTGACCTGAGCCACATTGGCGAGTTTCAGCACGGGCTGACCAGGAAGCACGTAGGTTCCCATATCCACATTCTTGGCAGCGATGACGCCAGAAAACGGAGCTGTGAGTGTGGAGTGGGAGAGTTGCTGACGGGCGATGCTTTCGGCAGCCTTCGCCTGTTCCAGTTTACTTTCTATCTCCACCCATTTCATATCCGAGATGGTTCCCGACTGATGGAGGGGCAGGAATCTCCTGTATGCATCTTCTGCCTGCTTCAAGGTGGTGAGGGTAGCCCGGTGAGCCTCCTTCACGGTAGTAGGGTTGATGGTGGCGAGCAACTGACCTTTGCTGACTCTGTCACCTTCATCAACACGTATGGAAGTGATATTTCCGGCGATTTCGAAACTGAGTGTTGATCCCATCTTTTCCTCGATGGTACCCACATAGTCTTTCATTCCCCCCAGGTTTGTATTTCCTACAGAGATTGTTTCCACCTTGATATTCTTCTTTTCCATTTTCCTGGCTTTTTCCGTACATCCTGTCAACAGCAGGCTGAATCCCATGAATATCAGACTGCATCCCATGAATATCAGACAGCTGCTACTGCATTTCATGAGCCATCCTGTCATACCATCTTTCTTTTTCATATCTTCTTCTTTTTGTTATTTTTTTGCAAAGGTATGAAATAATGGCGAATGTAAGGGGAACAAAGTATTAAAAAAGTATTAAATAAGTTTAAGAGCTAACGTTTTTTTAGAAAAAAGATGTAACTTTGTATGCTGGAATAAACCATATAATTAAAATTCAATATGAAGAAAATCTTATCTATTGCTTTTGCTGCCTTATTGGCAACATCTTCTTTTGCCCAGAAAAGCGAAACGCTGCTGGAGCGCAACCAATTAGCAAAAACTCCTCCTATGGGATGGATGACATGGAACCTCTTTAAAGGTGACATCAGTGAACAGCTGATCAAGGAAACTGCCGATGCCATGGTAGAACACGGTTTCCGCGATGCCGGTTACGAATACATCTTTATAGATGACTTGTGGCAGGGAGGTCGTGACCGCCATAATAACATCATTCCAGACCCTAAGAAATTCCCGAATGGTATCAAGGCACTTGCCGACTATGTTCACTCCAAGGGATTGAAATTGGGTATCTATTCTGATGCCGCCCAGCTTACCTGCGGTGGATGGACAGCCAGTTATGGTTTCGAGGAGCAGGATGCCCGCACCTTTGCTTCGTGGGGTATCGACTATCTGAAATATGACTACTGCAATGCTCCGGAGGACAGTGCCACAGCCCGTAAACGCTATCATGCGATGGCTCAGGCTTTGAGCAAATCGGGTAGAAACATCGTTCTCGGTATCTGTGAATGGGGACAGCGCAACGGTGAAGAATGGTGTGAGCAGGTAGGCGGTTCGCTCTGGAGAACCAGCTATGATGTAAGAGATATGTGGAAAGATATCGTGAAGCAAGGCGGTATGGGTATTCTCGATATCGTGAATATTACAGCACCGCTTGCCAAGGATGTTCGCCACGGACAGTGGCCTGATATGGATATGCTGGTTGTGGGACTGAATGGCAAGGGCGGACCATCCAGTGATCTGGGTGGAGTTGGCTGCAGCTATACTGAGTATCAGACCCAGATGAGTATGTGGTGTATGATGTCATCAGTACTGGCATTGAGCAACGATCTTAGAAAGCTTTCTGCTGAAGATAAGCGCATTCTCCTGAACAAGGAAATCATCGCCATTGATCAGGATCCGTTGGGCAAGGCTGCTGAGCGCAAGGTAAATCAGGCTGATCATCAGATTTATGTTCGTCCTTTGGCAAATGGTTCTCATGCCGTTGCCATTCTTAACTGTGGTGATAAAGATAAGTCTATTCAGGCAGATTTCAAGCAGTTGGGTTTAAACGGCAAGTATCTGATAAGAGATGTATGGCAGCATCGCGACATTGCCAAGAAGGCAAACAGATGGAAAGGCACCGTGAAAGCTCACGAAACCAAGGTGTTTGTATTGAAATAAGCTATAAGTTGGGCTCTCTTTCTAAGTATGAAGAGAGCCCCTACTATTTTACTTTTAAGGGACATTATGATAAATAGCGCTTGTGGTAATATCAAACTTATTGATAAGTAGAACGGATAAACTGGTGGCATGGTGAAATTACCATGCCTCCAGTTTATCTGCTATCTCTGGCATCTTTTCCTTGTTGAATACAGGATTCTTGCCTTCCTTCTTCTGCTGGCGGTAATCCTGCAACAGGAAGACTGCCTGTCGAGAAAGTAAAACGATGGCAGCAAGATTACAAAGTGTAAGAAGTGCCATGGTGATGTCTGCAAAGCTCCAGGCAAAATCCAGTGACACGATGGCTCCTATCATCACCATCGCTGCCACGGCAAGGCGATAGATAAATACGCCCAGTCTGGAATCCTTGATATATCTCACATTGGTCTCACCATAATAATAATTGCCGATGATGCTGCTAAAGGCAAAGAGCCATATCATGACTGCTACAAAAGGATTTCCGATGCTTCCGATCTCGTGGGTCAAGGCATCCTGAGTCAGTTGGATACCATTGGATGCAGTGACATCTACCCCGCTCATAAGGATGATGAATGCTGTGCAGGAACATACTACCAAGGTATCCGTGAAGACACCCAGCGCCTGAATCAATCCCTGTTTTACCGGATGGCTCACCGTAGCCACCGCAGCAGCATTAGGAGCACTACCCTCGCCGGCCTCATTGCTGAACAAGCCTCGCTTGATGCCCTGAATCACTGTGACGCCCAGTACTCCACCTGCAGCCTGATTGAATCCGAAGGCATTTTCAATAATGATTAATAAAACCTTAGGCAAACTGGTGATATTCCAAATCACCACGCCAACGGCTATCAGGAGATAGACAACCGCCATGACAGGAACCACCGTAGAAGAGAACTTTGCTACTCTCTGAATACCACCAAAGATGATAAGCAATGTAAGCGCCGTGAGTATGATGCCCATGGTGGCAGGCTCGATACCAAAGGCCTTCTGCCATGCCAGACAGATGGTGTTGCTCTGAACGGAATTGTAGGCAAAACCAAAGGTGATGATCATGAGAACGGCAAAGAGGATACCCATCCAGCCCTTTCCCAATCCATATTTCATATAATAGGCAGGTCCACCATAGAAGGAAGTCTTACCTTTGCGCTTATAGAGTTGGGCAAGCGTAGATTCGATGAAGGCTGAAGCAGAACCCAGCAAAGCGAGCATCCACATCCAGAAGACAGCTCCCGGACCGCCGATGCTGATGGCTGTAGCTACTCCTGCAAGATTACCTGTACCAATTCTACTGGCCAATGCCACCACGAAAGCCTGGAAGGAAGAGATGTGCTTCATCTCACCATCCACCTTTACATCCATAGACAGTTCTTCCTGGCCAATTTCCTCTGGTTGAACCTTATCGGGATGCAGCAGGAGCCTGACCATCTCGCGGATGAGACGAAACTGCACGAAACGGGTACGCCAAGTGAAAAACACGGCACAGCATATCAAGATGGTGATGATGATATACGACCAAAGAAAATCGCTAACCTGAACTAAAATATTCTGTATTGAATCTATCATTTTATTTATTTAAATCACTCTAAGTTATCTATTTGAATCACTCTAAATGTTCATTCCGACTGCAAAATTACTATTTTTTTTCGAAAAAAAGCATCGTTTAGGGAATTTCCTCTATCGGTTTAGGGAAAATCCTTACTATACCTCGAGAAATCGCCTTATCTTTGCAGCAGAAATCAGAAAGATGACTGAATTGACGATGATTCTGGAATCTGATGGTTTCCTGGAAAATGGAAGTTTAACATATAAAATAAGATAAGATTATGAAGAAGTTTATCATAGCACTAGTAGCAATGTTCATGATGACATTCACTTCTGCATCAGCAATGAGTTATGAACAGGCTCGCCAGCAGGCTCTGTTCCTGACAGACAAAATGGCTTACGAGCTGAATCTGACAGATGATCAGTATGAGGCAGCCTATGAGGTGAACCTCGACTATCTGATGGGCGTGGATACTTACGACGATCTCTACGGCATCTATTGGCGTCAGCGTAATCTCGACTTGAGCTACATCCTTCTGGATTGGCAGTATCGCTCATTCTGTGCCGCAAGCTATTTCTACCGTCCTCTTTACTGGGATGGTGGATACTTCCACTTCGGCATCTATGCACGCTACCCACGCAGAGATTACTTCTTCTTCGGAAGACCTCATTTCTATGCTGTATATCGTGGTGGACACAGCTGGAGAATGAATGGTGGCAGAAGCTGGTATCACGGACGTGAATTCGGCGGTCCGCGCCCTATCGGTGTTCGAGGTCAGGAACCAAGATTCGGTATGCGCGATGGATTCAACCGTGGCGATTATGGTCGTGGCAAGACGTTCGGTAATCTCAATCGTCAGAGCAGTACAAGAACTACGGTTACACGTGATCATTCTTTCGGCAACAGTCGCCAAAATAATGCTACCTTTGGAAGTGGTGTCCGTGGCGGTGGTTCTTTCGGAGGTTATAACCGAAGCGGATTCGGCAGTGGCTCTACCAACAACAGCCGTTCGTTTAACAATGGTTTCACTCCACGTTCCAGCACTCCAAGCAGGGGATCTTTCGGTGGAAACCGTGGCGGCAATTCGTTGAATAACAGCCGTTCATTCAACAGTGGAAGCCGTTCCTTTGGCGGAGGCAGCAATGGTGCCCGCAGTTCCTTTGGAAGTGGATCTTCCCGTAGCAAGAGCAATAATGGCGGCGGTTCATTCGGTGGCAGAAGATAGTTAGACCAATTTATCAAACCAAATATATACCAAAAGAAGGGACATTCCAAGTGATTGGGATGCCCCTTTGATTTTTTCAGTATGATGAATTGATGTACTATCAAAGATCATCAAAAAAGATAATCTACAGAACTATATAATTGAATGACAAATATATAGATGATAAAGAGAGGAGCAGACAGGCGAACTCCATCCGCCATAGCCTCTCCCATTGCCTCAATACTGTTCAGTCTTTGGCTGACTACGCCGAAAGACTGTGCCATGACAATGACCATAAAACAGATATAGGGCAAGATGCTTCTGGAAAAACTGCTGGAGGCATATCCTCCCATTACATTGAGCAGGATGGCATGAGGGATGAGCGTGAGCAACAGCATCACACCGATAAACAGAACGAATTCCAGGCAAACCAACCGCAAGGCATTGCGCTGTCGGTAAACCTTATGATCGTAGTTTAACAAGCCGCTAGCCCGTAGCGTTCCCCAGGCAATGCTGATCAGCAACAGCCATACCAGCCAAGGTGACTGCAGGTTGGCTGTGAAAGTGCCGAAGAACCATCGGATACCTTCCGGGCTGAGCAATGAACGGGGAAAGACATCGGGCATGGCGGCAGTGATGAGCCATGAAGCCAGCACCAGTACGATCTGTGCCAGTATCAGCAGGAACATGGCATAGCCACATATCCTGCTGAATGTATGACTATTCTTCATCAGCCTGCAAATTATCAATATCGATGATGCGTAACTCGCAGGCACGTACCACGAGTCGGGTCGCATTTACGCTCATGCCATTATTTCCATCAGGGAAGAGCTTCTGTACGAGTTCATTCTGCCGTTTTTCCAGACTCTTCACTCCGAATGGCATACCTCGCAGATTCGTGATCTGCTCCTTGGTATAACCCAGGGCGAGATGGCGGAGGAATCGCTCGTCGTACTCATCAATCTCGTAATTGATCATCGCCTCCTGATGCATCAGTTGGCTTCCTACGCTCTGCTTGAATCTATCAACGATTTTCTGGAGAATCGGCTGGTTGAAAACCAGCTTCTTACCACTCATGCAGGAAGCCACGTCACCACGGGTAAGCAATTCTCCGCTCTTGAGGATGATGCCTTCACATCCTGCATCGAGCACATCTACCCATAACTTCTCGTTGAGAATCTCACCGGTAAAGATCAGGACCTTCACATCAGGATACTGTTCCTTCGTGCTACGGCAAATTTCTACTCCAACCGTGGTGGAGCCACCCAGGCCAAGATCAAGCAGTACAAGGTCTGGCTTTTGCTGTTTGATGAGTTTCCAATAAGCGATTTCACTATCCGCAGTGCCGATGATTTCAGCTTCGGGTATGTCGTTCTTGAAGATTCCTTCTGTGCCTTTCAATTCCAGAGGCACATCTTCTACTATAATAACCTTAAATTTATTCATATCTTTGTCTTTATTATTTTTTCTGGTAAAACGATTTCTATCATGAGTTTGCCATCAGATGACGGCTTGGCAAGAATGCCGCAGCCACGCAGGTTGGTTGCCTCCCCTATTTCTCTCACAATCTGGCGGGCCACCAGATACTTCATATCGCTGGTGAGCGGTGTGAAGAGATGTGGATGACGGGTTGCGTCAAATGGAATATCGTGAAGGATATACTGGCAGGTGACATAGGCGGATGATGCGGCTGCTTCCTGATAAGTGAAGTTCTTCACTCCGCCAGTGATCAGTTTCCTGAGATATGCCAGCAAGTCAGCGTCGCATTTCACGGTTCCTTCCACCTGCTCCATTGCCTGTGCGCTGAGCATCGTGTATATTGCCTTGTAGTAATCCACCAACTCCTGCAGGGAAGTAACATCCTCCGGTGTACTGTCGATGAGCTGTCTGATTCGCGATGGGTAATACATCGTTTCGTGCTTGAGCGTAGAGAGACAGTTGTCGAGTACGGAATTGGCAATGTGCAACTTTCCGTTTTCATACTCGGCACGATGCAGCTCATCTTCTGCCATTTCTATATTCGTAGCCTCATTCTGCTGCATATCAATGCTTTGCTTCAGTGCCTGCGAGATACGTTCCACCACCTCGTTGAGCTGAGGGAAAAGCTGAACGTTACGTATATTATTGCTGCCGGATGGAGTCCAGATCCGGGTAATCTGCTTCAGCTTATCCGTGTTGGAATCACCACTGAGCAACACCTTGTTAATAGCATTGATCTTTTCTACGGCATAGCGATAACGGAGGATGTGGCGATAGTATAGCAGATAATATGCCAGTGGCAATTGTAACAGCAGGATAATCAGCAAGACGATGGCTACAGCCTTCGAGTTTTCTGAAGTCTGCATGGTTCTTACGTAGTTATCGAGTGAATTATCCGCACTCCGTTCACGGAAGAGCTGTGTATATACCTTGTTGTTACTATCGTATAGTTCCCATTTGTGGAGTGCCAGCGCAGCCACGGCACTCTCATTACGGATATCGAGTATGATCTCGTAGTTGGTTGGCAAACTGTCGTGCAGCCAATGGATTTCGGCAGCGGTTCCTTTCATGGGATGTGCCACCATCAGATATTTCCCATCAGGATTCAATGTCAGATAGTATCGGTTGAGATAGCTGCGAGACGAATCTGCCATAGCCAGGGTCCGCTCGTAGGTACCATTGATATTACAGAAATAGGCACTGTCGGCATAGGATGCTGCTTTTTGCAGCAATCGCGATGTCTGCTTATTGCCCCAGTGCCTGTCAGTTCTGTGCTTGTCAGTTCTGTGCATAGAGACATTTTCCCGAGTGCTTCCCTGTACGGCAGATGGGATATTACAACCTATCAGCATCAAGGCAAGCATCAGTATCATTTGCATTTTCCGAATACCGCAAGGCAGTCGGAAAGTGAATCTACTACCCTTTCCCGGCTCACTCTCTGCCTGAATATTACAAGGAGAGAAGAGCGAGCTGATTTTCTTGTACTTATCGATGATGCCCTTACAGTTGAGCAAACCGAATCCATGTCCGCCGGTATAGGTGCGGTCGAAGATATGTTCCAGTGTTTCTTCATCCATACCTTTTCCCGTATCTTCTACAGATATTTCCACAAATGTCTGATGGCTCTTGGCACTAACCACGACCTCACCTCCTGCAGGTGTAAACTTCCTGGCGTTGTCGGCGATGGTGTTAATCATGAATAGTGTCAGCGTACGGTCTGCCTTTACCGTGGCATCTGTAGGCTGTACGGTCAGTTTGACCCCACGCATTTGAAAACTCATTTTTCCTTTGGCTACAATATCGAAAAGTGGCTGGAGCGGGAAACTCTCTATGCGGAGATTGATGGCTCCCTGACGCATCTGTATCCAATCGGTGAGAATCGAATTATATTGATTGATTTTATCAGTCAACTCTGAGATATAGGTATATCGCTCCTGTTTCACTTCTTCTGAATCATCACCCTTCATCAGCCTATCTACCTCATGGATCATACGGTCGATAAATGGGGTGATGCTATTGACCAGAGAAAGCTTGGCACGCTGTTCCAGGTTGCGACGCCTATTGTCAGATATATGAAGCTGGACCATATTCTTTGCTTCTTCCAATTCTTCATGCTTTTCTGATAACGAATTGATATGCTGCATGTTCTGTTCTTCCCATTCATGTAAAGGTATCAGTAGGGATTCTACAGAACTTTCCTTGGTATTACGGCGCTTCATTCTGTCGAATACATAGAGCAAGACCACAACCAGGACAATCATAAAGATTACCGCAGCAATCATCGTGTTCAGCTGTACGGCATTGTTGTCCAACTGAGTGGCACGCGCTTCCAACTGCCTGTCCTGTCGGCTCTGCTCCTGCAAGTCGAGGTAAATATTGCGGTTGTAATCGCTTTCCGGCTTATCATCGATGGCAGAATAAACCAGGCTGAGTCTTTCTCGGATAGAAGCCACCAGGTCGGGCGCCTGCTGGATGGCTCTGTTCTGGTTGAGTGCCCTATTCAGGCAATCACCTGCCGATTTATAATCCTTGATCTGCCAGTAGCATTCTGCCAGTGTGCGGTATGCTCCTGCCGTCTGGTAAACGTCTCCATATTCAGAAAAGATATTGAGTGCGCGTTGCGCAAAGTTACCTGCCAGAAGTTCCAAAGGCATCTGTTCTACATTGAGATACTGGAAAGCCGGCAGATTGTTCTTTACCAGGAAATCGCGCTGTTCCGGATCCTGAATATGTTCGCTGATAGATTGCAGTGCGTTTGCCTGCCAGTATGGATAAGGATTGCTGCCACTTGCCAAAAAGTAGAGGCGAATGAGCATATCAAATTCCGCCTGACAGATTTCCTGTGGGGTGCCATGAGTGATGGCGCCACCAGCTCCCATATTATAAAGATAGTTGAGATACTGTGCCGTATCCTGTTCCACTTCATCCGGGTCAAGATCTGCCAGCGCATTGAGCATCGGCTTGTCTAGCTGTACATAATAAAAATAGGTGGCAGCTACGATATCAAACTCACTCTTCGCATAAATGGCGCGATGACGCTCTCGAAGAGGAAGGTTATCTATTTCCTCACCGATTCTTCGCAGTTTACGGATGGCTTTTTCCCTGAAGCTATAAAAATCCTTGTTGCGGGCCTCACGCTGACAGAGTCGCATATTCTGAACGTCGGCAATAAGGAGTTCTATCTGGTTGTCACTGCGTTTGTTTACCTTGTCAAGCCATCGCTTGGCAGTATGGTAATCCATCTTGGCAATAGCCACAAAAGCCAGGTTGTTGCAAGCCTCCGCATATCCGGCAGGATAGTCTTCAGAAAGAGCCAAAGCCTTCTCTGCCAATACTTTAGTGGAGTCAAGGTTACGATAGTGAAGCGCATAAGAAAGATAATTCAGCTCATCTACTTCGCCCTTATGCGATGGCGAACAAGCTGAAAAAACAAACATCGCCACCATCATACAGATGATGGCGATGTCATAAATATGATGAAATCTTTTATGCATCCTGATTATGCACGTGCCTTAGCAATGTAGCCCAAAGCTTCCTGGCACTTGGCTGTGATGGCAGCCCAATCTGCAGCAGCAACAGTCTCCTTAGGGAAGAGTTTAGATCCCATACCTACACAGAAAACACCCGCCTTGATCCAAGGAGTAAGGTTCTCCTCTGTTGGCTCTACTGCACCTGTTACCATGATGTTGCTCCAACGCAATGGTGCCATTACATTCTTAACGAATGAAGGACCACCTACATTACCTGCAGGGAATACCTTGGTTACATCGCAACCTGCTGCCTGAGCATTGTTGATCTCTGTTACAGAACCACAACCTGGTGAATAAGGCACCAAGCGACGGTTACATACAGGAGCAATGTCAGGGTTGAAGTTAGGACCAACGATGAAGTTTGCACCCAACTGGAGATACAAGGAAGCAGTACCAGCGTCAACCACTGTACCAGCACCCAAGATCATCTCAGGGCACTCCTTATCAGCCCACTTTACCAACTCTCCGAAAATCTCGTGAGCGAAATCGCCACGGTTGGTGAATTCAAATACGCGAACGCCACCCTCGTAGCATGCCTTGATCACGTTCTTGCAGATTTCGATATCTTTATTGAAGAATACAGGAACCATACCAGTCTCTTTCATAGCTGCCATGACCTGCATTTTGCTAAACTTTGCCATCTTCTTGTTTTAATGTTAAATGTTATCGCTGTACACGACCATTAGCATTACCGCCAGCAAGGCTCTCAACCTCGTCAACAGAAACCAAGTTGAAGTCGCCAGGGATAGTGTGCTTCAAGGCAGAAGCAGCAACAGCGAACTCAAGAGCCTCGCCCTGAGTCTCCTTAGTCAGGAGACCATGGATCAAACCACCAGAGAAAGAGTCACCACCACCCACGCGGTCGATGATAGGGTTGATGTCGTAGTGCTTGCTCTGATAGAACTCCTTACCATCATAGATAAGAGCCTTCCAGCCATTATGAGAAGCAGAAAGAGACTCACGGAGCGTAGAAACGACATACTTGAAGCCGAACTCTTCCATCATACTCTTGAAGATGCCATAGTAACCCTCAGCATCAGTCTTGCCGCCTTCTACGTCTGCATCTGGCTTGAAGCCCAGGCAAAGCTGAGCATCTTCCTCGTTACCGATGCAAACATCTACATACTGCATCAATGGGCGCATAACAGAGATAGCCTTCTCTGATGTCCAGAGCTTCTTGCGGAAGTTGAGGTCAACAGATACTGTTACGCCATGACGCTTAGCTGCCTCACAAGCCAACTTGGTCAATTCTGCAGCCTTGTCGCTGATAGCAGGAGTAATTCCGCTCCAGTGGAACCACTGAGCACCCTCCATGATCTTGTCAAAGTCGAAATCAGAAGGATCAGCCTCTGCGATAGCGCTGTGAGCACGGTCGTAGATAACCTTAGATGGGCGCATAGAAGCACCTGTCTCTGCATAGTAGAGACCTACTCTATCACCACCGCGGGCGATAAACTCAGTATTGACGCCATAACGACGAAGACCATTTACTGCAATCTGGCCAATCTCGTGTTTTGGCAACTTTGATACGAAATATGCATCGTGACCATAGTTAGCAAGGCTAACAGCAACGTTAGCCTCACCACCACCAGGGATGATGCGAAGTGACTCACTCTGGATGAAACGATCGTTGCCTTCTGGTGACAAACGAAGCATAATCTCGCCTAATGTTACAATCTTTGCCATTGTTTGATAGTTTTAATTTCTTTGTTTTTATTGTTTGTTTACTAATAGACAATTTTTATTGTAGTTGTCCGTAACCGTTGGCAAAAATAGCTATAATTTCTCGAATACCAAAATTTAATCGCAGTTTTTTTCATTTATCGCCCTATTTTTTCGTATTTTTCTCACTTTTTTCCTTTTTTTCTCCTTTTTTTTCGTTTTTTGTGCAAAAAAAGAGCTGTGCATTCGCACAATTCAAAAAAATGTTGTATATTTGCGCCCGAATGCTGATGGTGTGACCGCACACAAACCAGCAGTTCAACAAAACATAGTAAAAAAGCACAGTTTGTGCGCACAGTTATTATATAATAATGTACGTGCGATGTGCTCAAAACCATAAACTTAAAAACAATGGCCGAAAGAATCAGAATCAAGGATATCGCCGAAAGAGCAGGCGTATCTGTAGGAACAGTGGACCGTGTGCTCCACGACCGCCCGAACGTGTCGAAGCCGGCTCGTGAGAAGGTGGAACAAGCGCTCAAGGAAATGAATTATCAACCTAATATGTATGCCAGTGCATTGGCATACAACAAGGCTTATACTTTTTGCCTTCTGATACCGAAGCATGAGTCGGAAGCCTATTGGGAAGAGATAGAAGAAGGTGCAAGGAAGTGCGAAGACCAGCGCCGGGATTTCCATATTGATTTAGAGATTCGATTCTACGAGCGTTCCAATGAGGATTCTTTCAAGGCTGTTTCACAAGAGATTCTTGATGCCAATCCGGAAGGTGTTATCGTAGTACCATCATCTTTGGAAGAGACACGTGGTTTTACAGACCAATTGCATCAAAAGGGTATTCCATTTATCCTGCTCGATTCTTATATGCCAGACTTGCGCCCTCTCTCCTTCTATGGACAGGATTCGTTCTGCTCTGGCTTCTTTGCAGCCAAGATGCTGATGATGCTTGCGGGCAATGAGAAAGAGGTGATGCTGATGAGACAGACCAAGGATGGTCATGTGGTCAGCAAGCAGCAGGATAACCGTGAGGTGGGATTCCGTCATTATATGCACGATCATTTCCCACAGATTGTCATCAATGTGCTTGATCTTCCGCTCAATGGAACCCGCAACGAATACCAGAAGATGCTGGGTCAGTACTTTGATGAACATCCTGCTACACATCATTGTATTACACTGACATCGAAGGCGCATATCGTGGGAGATTATCTGCTTAAGTCCAATCGCCGTGATGTACAGATCATGGGTTATGATATGGTGGGCAAGAATGCGAAATGTCTGCGCGAAGGCAGCATCTCGTTCCTCATCGCACAGCATGCCTATATGCAGGGCTACTATTGCGTGGATACCCTCTTCCGTGCCATCGTTCTCAAGAAGAAGGTGAATCCGGTGAATTACATGCCTATTGAGCTGCTGATGAAGGAGAATATCGATTTCTACCGCAGAACGCAGATCTAAGCTCGCAACGAGTACAACGGCTATCGTGAGATTTCCATTTTCAAGAATGGAGTAACATTGTAATAACTTAAAAAGAAACATGAGTAATAAGAAAGGATTGTTGGCGTTGTCGCCATTGTTTTTGTTGATTGTCCTCATCGTGGCATTCACCGTCTATTCGGTAGATGCCAGTCATAAGGATACCAATTTGTCGCTCACCGTGGCATTTATGATCTCCAGTATCTATGCCATTGCGATTTCTGGTGGTATGCCCATCAAGAGTCGTGTAGATACCTATAGCAAGGGTGCCGGCGCCAACAATCTGATGCTCATGCTGTGGATATATGTATTGGCAGGTTCCTTCGCAGCTTCGGCTAAGGCGATGGGAGCTGTCGATGCAACGGTCAATCTTGCACTCAGCATTCTTCCCGCCAGCATGATTCTGCCGGGACTGTTTCTGGCAGCCTGCTTTATCTCCGTATCCATCGGAACAAGTGTAGGTACCGTTGTGGCACTTGTTCCGATAGCTGCGGGACTCGCCCACTCCATGGACGTTAATACAGGTATGATGACAGCTATCATCGTTGGTGGAGCTTATTTTGGAGATAATCTCTCCTTTATCTCTGATACCACGGTAGTAGCTACCCAGACTCAGAATTGCAAGATGAGCGATAAGTTCCGTGTCAACTCTCTTATCGTAGTACCTGCCGCCGTTATTGTACTGGCTATCTATGCCGTGATGGGTATCGGTCTGCAGGCACCTACTGATATTCCGGAGGTTGAATATGTCAAGGTGCTCCCTTATCTGGTAGTACTTGTCACGGCAGTGGCGGGTATGAATGTGATGGCGGTTCTTACGATGGGAACATTGCTCTGTGGTGTGATAGGTGTAAGTTATCAGCTTCTGGGTGCTACCGGAGGCTACGGCCTCTTTGGCTGGTTCTCAGCCATGGGTAATGGAATCATCGGTATGGGCGAACTGGTCATCATCGCAATGATGGCGGGTGGCATGCTCGAAATCATCCGTGAGAATGGCGGTATCAATTATATCATCGACAAGATTACGGCACACGTCAGTAACAAGCGAGGAGCCGAACTGTCTATTGCAGCACTGGTTTCCATGGTCAATGTATGTACTGCCAACAATACGGTTGCCATCCTCACGGTAGGCAACATAGCCAAGAAAATCGGTGATAAGTTTGGAGTTGACAACCGCAAGGCAGCCAGTATCCTCGATACTTTCTCCTGTACGGTTCAGGGCTTGATACCCTACGGAGTACAGATGCTTTTGGCAGCAGGTCTTGCCAAACTGAGTCCGATGGATATCCTTCCATACCTCTATTATCCTCTGGCTATCGGTATAGCTGCGCTGTTTTCGATACTATTTCGTTACCCGAAGCGATACAGCTAGAATGGAAGTAGCTTATTGCCAATTGTTTAACTTTTAAATGAATACACGATGGATTTTTTACAGAGAAACCTTTTTGTCAAGCTGCGTTCCGATCACTTTCATACGAAGGAGGAGATGGAACCGATGACTACCTTCAAACAGAAGAAGATAGCCCAGATGATGAAGAACCTCAGCGATGTGCCTGCGGGTGAAGTACGCATGAACAATGGTTTCCTGAACCGACGTTTAGCCAGCATACAGGAAAATGAGCGTCATGCCATCGACACCTCTATTGAGACCATTTATTTACTTCGCATCATCGTATCCAATATCAATGGAATATTAGCCAATGGCATTAATCTTGGCGGTATCATCGAGATGGGAAACTACCTGCGCACCAAGGGCGACAAGGTAGATTTCGTAAAACTGGAAAAATGGCTGCGCAAGCTCCGCATCCAGCGTATGGCGCAGTTGCAGGGCAGTGTACTTATCCTTTTCTTCGAATTTGAACAGGATGAGATACCTTTCGTGCGCCGTGTAGAACGTGGTGCCTACAAGCTGACCCTCCGTTCGCTTTATTATAACAGTCTCGATCAGCAGGAAATTTTATTCGAGCAGACTCAGGCTGGATTCGTTCGCACCACCGGTGGCACGATGCGCAAAAACCTGCGCCGCAGTATGCGGTATCTGGAATATGCGCCCATAGAAACTATCAGCAATTTCTGCAATAACTTCTACCGCTCGCTCTCAGAAATCGAAGAATAATATAAAATATATAAAAAATAAGCATACTCTGTGACGAATTTCAAGCGATTTTCGTACCTTTGCATCTATGAAACGATTTTGTATAACAATAATATCATCTATTATAACACTATGCGCAAGTGCGCAGGTGCAATGCGAGGATACCTGCAGTCATGTGCATGGCATAGACCTCAGTCACTATCAGGGCAATGTGTTCTGGGAAACGGTGGGCGATAACTCCAAGATGGCGTATGTCTATCTGAAGGCTACCGAAGGTGGAACCAATGTAGATAGCAAATATAAGCAGAATATTGATCTGGCTCATAGATATGGACTCAAGGTGGGTTCATACCACTTTTATCGTGCCCGTATTCCTCAGCAAACTCAGTTGAAGAATTTCAAGGCACAGTGCCGCCCTGGCGACCAGGATCTCTTGCCGATGATCGACGTAGAGACCAAGAGTGGTTTGGAAACAGAAGAATTTTGCGACTCACTCTTCAAGTTCCTGCGTCTCGTGGAAAAGGCATACAGGCAGAAGCCGCTCATCTATACGGGTGCCAACTTCTATGACCATTATCTCTTGGGAAAGCTCGACAGCTACAAGCTGATGATAGCACAATATACCAAGCGAGAACCAGTGCTCAAGGATGGAAGAGACTTTGAGATGTGGCAATATACCGGTAAAGGAAAACTGAACGGTATCAATGGCTACGTGGATAAGAGTAGATTCATGGGCAGGCATCGATTGAGAGAGATTAGATTCAGACACAGATAAGGCTTTGTAACTTTGAACTTGGAGCTTTTAATTTGATGATTAGTTTCAAGGTAAAGAGTGAATAAGGTCTGAAAGCATAGAAACGATTTTAGTAAAATATAAACTTTAAATAAAACTATGGCAATTATTAAATGTCCCGAATGTGGCCGCCAGATCAGTGATAAGGCTCCAACCTGTCCTAGTTGTGGCGTTGAGATAGCTGGAAAAATCACTAAATGCCCTCATTGCGGTGAGGTTTATTTCAGCAGTCAGGAGATGTGCCCAAACTGCCATGAGATAGCAGTAGGGGTAACTCGTCCTCTTGCGGAAGCAACATCACCGGTGTCGTCTGCAGCATCGTCAGCAACACCGCAGGCTCCTGCGGCTCCAACAACTCCTTCAGCCCCTCCTACCCCTTCTACCCCTCCTGTCCCACCAGTACCTCCTGTACGTCGTCCTGGTGTTACTGCGAGCGGAAATGATGGCGGAGAGGGCAATACTCCTCAGGAACCACAGAAGAAAAAGAACACCCGCTCTATCTTCATCATCTCATTCATCTTTGCTGCCTTGGCGTGTGGCATTATGTATTACTTCTACGACAGTGCCAATCGCAACAAGGAGATGGAAGCTTATGAGTATGCGATGCAAAGCAGCGATCCGATGGTACTGCAGAGTTATCTCGATACCTACAAGGATGCAGATGAAGCACATCGCGATTCCATCATGGCTCATCTAGACCTGTTGAAGCAGAACGACCAGGATTGGACCAATGCGGTAGTGAGCGGATCGAAAGAAGCTTTGGAAGCATATCTCCAGAAGTATCCTAACAGTTTGCACAAACAGGAAGCTTTGCTTAAAATAGATTCCCTCGACTGGAATGTAGCTAAGGCTGCAGATACAGCTGATGCCTACCAAACATATCTGAATACTCATATAGATGGTGCTCATATCGAAGAGGCTGAAAATGCCCTGAAGAAAGTGAAGAGCCGTGACCTCCAGCCAGAAGAGAAGCAGATGGTAAGCGGATTGTTCCGTCAGTTCTTCCAGAGCATCAATTCCCGTAATGCGGATGGATTGACAGCTACCTGCGAGGATATTCTCTCTTCCCTGCTTGGTAAGAACTCGGCTACCAAGGCTGATGTCGTTACCTTTATGGACAAGCTCTATAAAGATAATGTTGCCAATATGAACTGGCACATCAGCAACGACTACCAGATCAAGAAGCGCGAGGTTGGCGATGAGGAATATGAGTATCAGGTACAGTTCTCTGCCCGCCAGGACATAGATTTGACAGATGGCTCGAAGAAGGAACAGCTCTTTAAGATTTCTGCTGTTGTTTCACCTGATGGCAAGGTTTCTGCCTTCAATATGAACAAGGTTTCTGATTAAAAAGAAAGCTCCGATGGTTTGTTGATTCCATCGGAGCTTTCTTTTTTCCTTTTACTTTGCTTCCTTCATCTGTCGGAGCAATTCCTTCTGTTTTTCATTCAGACCAGTAGGCAACTTCACGTTATAGGTAATCATCAGATCACCAAAGGTTCCATCACCTCTGTCATAACCCTTGCCGCGAACACGTACCTTGGTACCATTCTGGGTTTCCGGTTTGATCTTCAGTTTAATCTTTGAACCATTGCTCAATGTGATGATACCCTCACCACCGAGCAGTGCGGTGTACATGTCGATATTCACATTCATGTTCATCTCGCCGGTATTCGTTCTGCCGCTACGGCCACCGCAGCCGCCGTTACATCCGCCTGTACCATATTCAGCACCGGCACCGAAACCAGCACCTGCTCCGCCGAATCCGCCAAAGCCACCGAAACCGGCACCTTGTGAACCACGGGCACGACCTCCGCCGAAGAGATTTTCGAAGAAGCTGGAGAAACCACCTCCTCCACCACCGAAGCTGCTGAAGTCGAAGCCTTCGAATGGATTTCCACCAGCGGCACCTCCGCCGGCAGCTCCATCATAGCCTCCACCACCGAAGCCTCCTACATTCTTCCACTGCTCGCCGTACTGGTCGTACTTAGCACGCTTTTCCGGATCAGAAATCACCTCATACGCCTCGTTCAGCGCCTGGAACTTAGCCTTTGCCTTTGGGTCGTTAGGATGCAAATCCGGATGAAACTGTTTAGCACGCTTGCGATATGCAGCGCGCACATCCTTCTGCGGGATGTTCTTATCTACACCGAGAATCTTGTAATAATCTACAAATGCCATAGTATAATACCTCCTATTTTTATGATTTTTATAAGAATCCAACAAAAAGTATGCCGTAATTGCCAACTTTTTTGTAATTTTGCAGTTGAAACAAATAAATTCGAGAAAAAGTATGAAACAGTTATTCGCAGCGCTCTTGTTGGCGCTCACTTTTAATTCGCAGGCAATGGCTCAGCCGCGCACCGTCAAACTTAGAGTGATTCAGACGAGTGATGTCCATGGTTCTTTCTTCCCATACGATTTCATCAATCGCAAACCGAAGGCAGGAACCCTGGCACGTGTATCCTCTTATGTAAACGATCTGCGCAAGACCTATAAGGACAATGTCATCCTCCTGGAGAATGGCGATATCCTTCAGGGACAACCTACCTGCTACTTCTATAATTATATCAACACCCAGGCTCGTAATGTAGCAGCTGATGTCGTCAACTATATGAAGTATGATGCCCAGGCTTTCGGTAATCACGATGTAGAGACTGGACATGCGGTTTATGATAAGTGGATCAAGGAGTTAAACTGCCCGGTGCTGGGTGCCAATATCATTGATACCAAGACCGGTAAGCCTTATGTGAAGCCTTATATCATCCTGAACCGTGAGGGTGTGAAGATAGCCGTTCTCGGTATGTTGACTCCAGCTATTCCCAACTGGCTGACAGAGAATCTCTGGAGCGGAATGAAGTTTGAGAATATGGTGACCTGTGCCCGTAAATGGATGAAGATTATCCAGGAGAAGGAGAAGCCGGACGTAGTCATTGGCGTCTTCCACAGCGGTAAGGATGGCGGTATTGTCACTCCTGAATATGAGGAGGATGCCTCCCTGCGGGTAGCAAAGGAGGTGCCAGGCTTCGATATGGTACTCTTCGGACATGACCATACCCGCTGCAATGAGACGATCCTGAATGTGGAAGGTAAGCCTGTGGTGTGTCTCGACCCTGCCAATAATGCACTGAATGTGGCAGATGCCGAGGTGACCATTACCCTGAACAAGAAGAAGGTGAATGGCAAAAAGCAGTATGTTGTGACAGACAAGAAGATAGTTGGCAGTCTGCCAGATGTGACAAAATGTCCTATTGATGAGGATTTCATGAAGGCATTCGAGCCTCAGATTGCAGAAATCAACAAGTTTGTCGGCAAGCAGATCGGAACTTTCAAGAATACCATTCACAGCCGCGAGTCTTTCTTCGGCAACTGCGCCTTCAATGACTTCATCCTCAACCTGCAGCTTCAGATCACGAATGCTGATATTGCCTTCAATGCGCCCCTCCAGTTTAATTCTACCATCCAGGCGGGACCTATCTACGTTGGTGATATGTTCAATCTCTATAAATATGAGAATCAGCTCTACGTGATGCGCCTTACAGGTGAGGAGATCCGCAAGCATCTGGAGATGAGCTATGATCTTTGGGTGAATACGATGAAGAGTCCAGAAGACCATCTGCTCCTGCTCGATACCCAGACCAAGGGCGACCAGCAGCGCCTGGGCTTCAAGAACCTCTCCTTCAACTTCGACAGTGCTGCCGGTATTGATTATGAGGTGGATGTTACCAAACCAAACGGCGAGAAGGTGAAGATTCTGCGTATGAGCAATGGTCAGCCTTTCGATGAGAAGAAGTGGTATAAGGTGGCAGTGAACAGTTATCGCGGCAATGGCGGCGGAGAGCTCCTCACCCGTGGTGCCGGTATTCCAAAGGATAGTCTGGATAGCAGAATCATCTATCGCAGTGAGCGCGACCAGCGTTACTATCTGATGGAGGCCATCGAAAAGATGGGAACCGTAGATGCCAAGCCAAACAACAATTGGAAGTTTGTGCCGGAAGCATGGACCAAGCCTGCTGCCCAGCGTGACTATGAGTTGCTTTTCGGAAAGAATAAATAATAGATTATGAAGTATTGGTTTATATTTTGCAAGACAGATATCTTGCTCGAGAAGAGAGAAGATGGAACCTATACGATTCCATGTAGTGAGGAAAGTCCGGTAGCAACCAAGCCTTGGACCCATATCCTCAACATCACACCGATGAATGACGGTACGGAAGTGAAGACTTTTACCATTCCAGAGCCCGTAACCGACAATCCGAAATATGAGATGTGCGGTTTGCGCCCTAGCTTTTACAAGCTCTCCCCAGAGTTGTATCAGAAAGCGGGAAAATGTCAGGAACTGAACTATTGGGATATGAACACCCAGTTTTGCGGTGTATGCGGTTCACCTATGAAGATGTCAACAGATATCAGTAAGAAGTGTACCGAGTGTGGCAAGTCTGTCTGGCCCTCTCTCGCTACAGCCATCATCGTTCTCATCAAGAAGGGCGATCAGGTGCTGCTGGTTCATGCCCGCAACTTCAAGGGTAACTTCGATTCCCTGGTAGCCGGTTTTGTGGAAACAGGTGAGAGTCTGGAGGAAGCTGTTCATCGTGAGGTGATGGAAGAAACTGGTCTGACCATCAAGAACCTCAAGTATTTCGGTTCCCAGCCATGGCCGTTCCCAAGTGGCTTGATGGTAGGATATACAGCCGAATATGTAGATGGTGAGATTCATCTTCAGAAAGAAGAGCTTTCCCGCGGCAAATGGTTCAGCAAGGACAATCTCCCTGTTCTGCCGGAGAAATTGTCGATTGCCCGCAAACTCATTGATGCCTGGCTAGAGAATAGAATATAAACTTTCGCAAGCAGGCTATACTCGCCCTGGACTAATGATAAGTATAGGGTAGAATCTTGAAATTAAGAAATACAGAAGAGATGAAAGAAAAACTTTGGAATGCGAATTACATCAAGGTGATGACCACCAACTTTCTGCTCTACTTTGCCTTCTATCTCCTCACCCCACTCCTCCCACTCTATCTGAGTGAAACTTTCGGGGCTACGAAGGATGTGATAGGCATTGTTCTGAGCGGATATACGGTGGCGGCACTCATCATCCGTCCGTTTAGCGGATATGTGGTGGATGGATTTTCCCGTAAGAAAGTGCTGATGGTCTGTCTGACGGCTTTTGCCATCTTCTTTGCAGGATACATAGCAGCCAGTACCATCCTGATGTTTGCCATCTGCCGAACCCTGCATGGTGGACCTTTCGGAGCGGTAACTGTTGCCAACAGTACCTGTGCCATCGATGTCTTGCCATCGAGCAGACGCAATGAGGGTATCGGTCTTTATGGATTGAGCAACAACTTCGCCATGGCGATAGCCCCTTCCATAGGTATCTATCTGCACAATCTGGTGGGTAGCTATATGGTACTTTTCTGGATAGCCTTTGTGGTAGCCATTGCTTCTGTTGTGATAGCTGGAACGGTGAAACTCCCAGAGAAGGAAATCATCAGAAATAAGGAGAAGCTCTCGCTCGACCGCTTCTTCCTGACCCGCGCCTGGCTGTTGGCCATCAACATCTGCATGTTTGGTTTCTGCTGGGGTGTATTGAGCAACTATCTCGCCATTTACAGTAAGGAGGAATTAGGCATAACCGGAGGAACGGGTACCTATTTCGCCATACTCTCTATGGGATTGTTCATGAGCAGATTGCAAGGCAGAAAGGCTTTGAGTCAGGGTAAGCTGACCCAGAATGCTGCCGAAGGAATGCTGATATCGCTCGTTGGTTTTACGATATTCGTAGCCATCAAGCATCCGATAGCCTACTATCTTTCAGCTGCATTGATAGGATTGGGAAATGGTCACCTTTATCCAGCCTTCCTGAATATGTTTATCAATGTAGCCCGCCACGACCAGCGAGGTACAGCCAACAGCAGTATTCTGACCGGTTGGGACCTGGGATTCGGAATCGGTTGTCTTCTGGGTGGTGTTGTAGCCGAGCATTTCGGTTATAGTGGTGCCTTCTGGATGGTAGCAATCGAAAATGCCGCCGCAGTGGTATTGTTCTTTGCTGCCTCCCGGGCATTCTTTGAAAAAAGAAGACGAAACGATTAGCAAAGGAATAAAAAAGTATAAGTTTTTTCCAGGTAAAAGTTTAGCTTCCATCAAGGGCTAAACTTTTACCCTTAAGGCTAGAAATATTTTCCCTTAAGGGAAATTATATTTTTCCTTAAGGATAAATCTTTTTTTCCTTAAGGGTAGTTTACTGCTGGTTTTAAACCGGTATAGAAGTCCAATTAAAGAAAAAGAGCATTCGTAAGGATTGTGGAAACAAACCCTTTCGAATGCTCTTTGCAATTTTCTTACATGCTTTCTCTCTTAGAATGGGAGATCGTCTGCGCTGCCACCTGCTGTTGGAGCTGCTGGTTGAGCTGGAGGGAATGGAGCAGTTGCACCCTGAGCTGGAGCAGGAGCTGCCTGAGGAGCCGCACTTACTGGAGGGAATGGAGAACCAACAGGCTGCATTCCACCCTGCATGGCAGCAACAGCATTAGGATCTACACGCTGAATATTCCAAGCGCGGACACTGTTGAACCAACGACCATTATATTCGTGTGCATCCAAATCAAAAGAAACCAAAAGTTCCTCACCACTCTGGATGTTGAACTGAGCAAGACGATCTGCTCCGAAAACATCGAAGCAAAGCTTCTTTGGATACTGCTCGTGAGTTTCGATAACGAACGACTGAGCCTTCCACTCACCTCTTGCAGAAACGCCGCTTCTTTCAGGTAAAACGGCAATTACCTTTCCTTGTAATTCCATATTATTATTTTAAAAATTGTTTCAATCCTTCGCCTGCCAAGCCCCATTTTCATCGAGAATCAAAAGATGTATAGAGAGGCTCAAAAACGAGTGAATCTATCTGTTATTTTTCTTTCTGACTGCGAAATTACTAAAAATAGTTTTAAAACAAAAACATTTCTTCGATTATTTTTGTCTATCCCCAATATTTTTTGTATTTTTGTGCTCATAATTGCGCAAATGCTCCAATTTACCCATCAAGTAAGGAGCATCAGCAATGAAAATGAGATAAGTAATATAGAAAATTAATAATATAAAATAACGACTCATGAGATTTACAGTTTCAAGTTCAGCATTGAACAGCAAGCTCAATATGCTTGCTAAGGTGATTGGCAGCAAGAATTCTCTGCCTATCCTTGACAATTTCCTGTTTCAAGTTGCCAACGGCGAGATGACCATCACCGCAAGCGACAGTGACAACATCATCAAGAGTACCATCGCTCTCACTGACTGCGATGGCGAAGGCGAGTTCTGCGTTGCCAACCGCGTCATCCTGGATGCATTGAAGGAGTTGCCTGAGCAGCCTCTCAGCTTCGATGTAGATACAGATAGTTATGCCATTAAGATTGTATATCAGAATGGTCTCTATAATTTCACAGGCTTGAATGCTGAAGACTATCCTCCAACACAGGATATGGGTGATGCCTGCACTACCCTCGTCTTGCCAGCACAGGTGCTGATCGACAATATCAACCGTTCTCTCTTTGCAACAGCCAGCGATGAGCTGCGCCCAGTAATGAATGGTATCTATTTCGACCTTACTCCCGAATCGCTTGCCATCGTTGCAAGTGATGGCCATAAGTTGGTAAGAAGCAAGAACTTCACTGTCAAGAGTGAGACTCCTTCTTCATTCAACCTGCCTAAGAAGCCAGCATCATTGCTGAAGAACATTCTGAGCAAGGATGATGAGGCAACCATCAAGTTTGATGCACGCAGAGCTGAGATTCAGTTTAGCGATGGCGTATTGAAATGCCGCCTCATTGATGGTCGCTATCCTAATTACAACTCAGTTATTCCAGCCAACAACCCATGTGAGATAACCGTAGATCGCAAGGGCTTGCAGAGTGCATTGCGCCGTGTTTTGCCATTTGCCAGCGAGAGCAGCCAGCTGATCCGTTTCCATATCGAGAGCGGCCGTTTCGAGGTTTCTTCAGAAGACATCGACTTCTCTACTTCTGCCAAGGAAGTATTGGCTTGCGAATATAGCGGTTCCAGCATCAGCATCGGTTTCAAGGGTAGCAGCTTGATGGAAATCCTGGGTAATCTGAACAGCGATCAGGTTGTCTTCCACTTGGCTGATCCTAGCCGTGCCGGTATCATTGTACCAGCTGAGCAGCCAGAAGACGAGGACATCCTCATGCTCATCATGCCAATGCTCCTTAACGAATAAGGAGCTTGGTTCATCTAAACACCCCTTCCCTATCAGTAATATATAGTAATAAATACTAGAAGTAATGAAATTAAATCTTACTAAGCCTCTGATCGTGTTCGACCTAGAGACTACCGGTCTTGACATGGTAAAAGACAGAATCATCCAGATCTCCTATATCAAGGTGTATCCAGATGGAACAGAGGTTCGTAAAAACCAGTTTGTCAATCCAGGGAAGCCAATCCCTGAAGAGGTGGTTGCTCTTACAGGTATCAGCAATGATGATGTGAAGGATGCACCAACCTTCAAGCAGTTGGCGGCTACCTTCAACCAGGAGTTCTCCGGTTGTGATTTTGCTGGCTATAACTCCAATCATTTCGATGTACCTATGCTTGCAGAGGAATTCCTGCGTGCCGGCATCGATTTCGATTTCTCTAAGTGTCGCCTCATTGATGCCCAGAACATCTTTATGAAGATGGAGCGTCGTAACCTGGCTGCTGCCTACAAGTTCTATTGCGGCAGAAAGATGGAAGAAGATTTCGAGGCACACCGTGCCGACCAGGATACCGAGGCTACCTATTGCGTGCTGAAAGGCGAGCTGGACCGTTATGCCCCTGGTGTTCAGGAGGAAGCCGACCGCGTGCTCAATAATGACATGGACGAGCTTGCTGAGTTCTCCAAGCGCAACGACAATGTAGATTTTGCCGGACGCATCGTTTGGCAGGAGTTGAAGGATGCTGACGGCAATGTGATACTCGACGAAAAGGGCAATCCTCGCAAGCACGAGGTATTCAACTTCGGCAAGTACAAAGGATGGGATGTGGCAGAGATCCTGACCAAGGATCCTGGTTACTTCACCTGGGTATTGGGAAGCGATTTCACCAACAATACCAAGCAGGTACTCACCCGTATCCGTCTGCGCGAGTTCAACAAGAGAATGGGAAAATAATATGTTAAAAGGAAAGAAAATTGTATTGGGCATTACGGGTTCCATTGCAGCCTACAAGTCATGCCTTATCATCCGTGGTCTCATCAAGAAGGGAGCTGAGGTGCAGGTGGTCATTACGCCTGCCGGTAAGGAGTTCATTACCCCTATCACCCTCTCTGCGCTGACCCACAAGCCTGTGGTAAGCGAGTTCTTCTCACAGCGTGATGGTACCTGGAATTCGCACGTGGATCTCGGTCTCTGGGCGGATGCGATGGTCATTGCACCATGTACGGCATCTACCATGGGCAAGATGGCGCATGGCATTGCAGACAACATGCTCATCACCACCTATCTCTCCATGAAGGCACCAGTCTTCATTGCTCCTGCCATGGACCTTGATATGTACAAGCATCCTTCTACCCAGGCTAACATGAAGACCCTTCTCGGCTATGGTAACCATATCATCGAACCGGAAGTGGGTTTCCTTGCTTCTGGATTAGAGGGAAAGGGACGCATGGAGGAACCGGATGTCATCGTGGATTACCTGGATAGATACTTCAACATGATGGAGAGTGCCGATGAGGTTGCTGATGTAGAATCAGGGAACCTGAAGAATACGGAGAAAGATCTCTGCGGTAAGAAGGTGATGATTACAGCTGGACCAACCTATGAGAAGATTGACCCTGTGCGCTTCATCGGCAATTATTCTTCAGGAAAGATGGGATTCGCACTTGCCGAAGAATGTCTTCGCCGTGGTGCGGATGTTACTTTGGTGGCAGGTCCTGTTTCATTAGACTGTAGTCCTGCTATCCACCGCATCAATGTGGAGAGCTGTGAGGAGATGTATCAGGCAGCCACAGCAGCCTTTGCATCATCTGATGCTGCCATTCTCTGTGCAGCCGTAGCAGACTTCCGTCCTGCCAATGTAGCTGATAAGAAAATCAAGCGCGAAAAGGATGACCTGGAGTTGACACTGGTGCCTACCCATGACATCGCAGCAGCTTTGGGACAGATGAAACAAAAGGATCAGCGAATCGTAGCTTTCGCCCTGGAAACCAACGATGAAGAGAGTAATGCACAGAAGAAGAGAGTGAAGAAAAACGCCGACTTCATCGTGCTCAACTCTACCCGTAATCCGGGCACTACTTTCCGCACTGACGACAATCAGATTACCATCATCTCTGAAAAGGGAAAGAAAGAATATGAAAAGAAACCGAAGACTGAGGTGGCTCGCGACATCATCGATGAGCTGGCTCTCCTGTTTTAGTCCGGTATCTTTAGCTGGTGGCCTCCTGTGCTGTAGTCCTTCTGCGATTTCAGCACAGGAGCTGCAAGCTAAGATTACCATCAACCATGCCCAGATCTCGGGTACGGAAAAAGGCGTATTCGACAATCTGCAACAGACCTTGCAGCAATTTGTCAACAATCGCCAATGGACTCATCTTCAGTTTCAGAAGAACGAACGCATCATCTGCAACTTCAATATCACCGTCACCAAGTATGACAGAGACCAGAATCTCTTTACCTGCAAGGCGCTGATACAGGCCAATCGCCCCGTCTTCAATTCGGCATACACCTCCACCTTATATAATAATGTGGACGATAACTTCACGTTTCGTTTTGCTGAATACGACCAGTTGGAGTTCAATGAGCAGCAGATAGACAATCAGCTTACAGCTCTCTTTGCCTATTATGCATATCTTATCATCGGCATCGATCTGGATAGTTTTGCACCCAAAGGCGGTGAAGACATCCTGCAGCACTGCATGAATCTGACAAACAATGCCCAGAATCTGGATTATCCCGGATGGAAGGCTTTCGCTGATGACCGCAACCGATATGCCATCATCTCAGACTATCTGGATGGAGCGTTGGAACCCTTCAGACAGTTGCAGTATGACTACTATCGGAAAGGACTCGACGAGATGGCGAATAATGCGGAAAGAGGTCGTACCGAGATAACCGCAGCCCTGGAAACAGGACTGAAGAAGGCGAAGGAAAACCGCCCACTCAGTTTGTTGCCACAGATATGGACCGATTTCAAGAAGGATGAACTTGCTAACATTTATCGCAGCAAGGGAACCCAAAAGGAAAAGGAGAGCATCTATGAACTCCTCTTCTCCATCAATCCTTCACAGAATAAATATTGGGATCTGGTCAAGGAATGATTTTTCAGGAATCATCTGTCTGGATAGATTTTTCAGGTTGGAATCTTCATGAGATCATCTTCCAGAACAGAAGCTTCTGAAAATCAGAATCAGCTTTCCCTATATATCTTTATCAAAAAGTAGAATAAATATGCTCAAGCAATTATATATCAAGAACTTCACGCTCATCGACGAGCTGAACATCTCTCTCTATCCTGGCTTCTCCGTCATCACGGGTGAGACAGGAGCAGGAAAGAGTATCATCCTCGGTGCCATCGGTCTGCTTCTGGGTAACCGTGCCGACAGCAAGGCGATCAAGGCAGGAAGAGACCGTTGCGTGATAGAGGCTCACTTCGATCTCTCTAGATATGGTATGCAGAAATTCTTCGATGATAACGACATCGACTATGATGCCGATGATACAATCATCCGAAGAGAGTTGACTGCAGCCGGCAAGAGCCGTGCCTTCATCAATGACACCCCGGTGCCTCTCACCCGTATGAGAGAATTGGGAGAGCAACTCGTGGATATCCATTCGCAGCATCAGAATCTTCTTCTGCAGAAAGAAGACTTCCAGTTGAATGTGGTGGATATCATCGCTCAGGATGCCGACCAGCTCAAGGTTTACCAAAAGGAGTATTATGCCTATCGCAAAGCCAAGGAACTTCTGGAAGAACTGAAAGCCGAGATTGCCAAGAACCGTGAGAACGAGGAGTTTATGCGCTTCCAGCATAAAGAGCTGGATGATGCAAATCTGCAGGAAGGCGAATTGGAACAGCTGGAGCAGGAAGCAGAGACCCTGAGCCATTCGGAGGACATCAAGACCGCTCTCTACGAGGCTGACAGTGCGCTTTCAGGAGAAAACGACAGCATACTTGACAAACTGAAGAACGCCACTCATCACTTGGAAAACATCTGTGATGTCTATCCAAGCATGGCTGATGTGGCTGGCAGAATGCAGAGCAGCTATATCGAACTGAAGGACATCGCACAGGAAATCAGCAGTAGTGTAGATCACGTGGAATTCGATCCTAACCGATTGGATGCCATCAATACCCGTCTGGACAAACTCTACACCCTGCAGCAGAAGTTCCATGTGGAAACGGTGACTGAACTCATCGCTACCCGTGACCGCATCGCAGAACAGCTTGCACATATCGATAATGGCGATGAAGACATCGAAGAGAAGGAAAAAGAAGTTGCTGCTCTCCTTGCCAAGGCTGAAAAGCAAGCTACCCTACTCACTTCTATCCGTCAGAAATCAGCAAAGGCCATCGAAAAAGAGATGAAGGGCAGACTCATCCCGCTGGGCATTCCGAATGTGAGATTCGAGATTGCCTTCGCAGAAAAGCCACTGTCAGGAAATGGTGCCGATAAGGTCAGCTTCCTCTTCAGTGCCAACAAGAGTACCCAGCTACAGCCTGTCAGTCAGGTAGCTTCGGGTGGTGAGATTGCCCGTGTGATGCTCTCGCTGAAGGCTATGATCAGTGGAGCCGTGAAGTTGCCAACCATCATCTTTGATGAGATTGATACCGGTGTAAGCGGTAAGATAGCTGAAAAGATGGCAGATATCATGGAAGAAATGGGACTCCAGAACCGACAGGTACTCTCCATCACTCATCTGCCACAGATAGCAGCCAAGGGAAGCCATCATTACAAGGTATTGAAGGAGGAAACCGAGAACGGAACCATCTCGCACATGAAAGAACTCAACAACCAGGAGCGCATTGAGGAAATTGCCCAGATGCTCAGTGGCAGTGACATCACGCAGGCAGCTCTTGCCAATGCCAAAGAATTATTGAGAATATGAAAAGAATAAATATGATACTGATGGGACTGATGCTGGGTGCATCATCCCTCTTCGCTCAGCCAGGCTCTGTACAGAAAGCCGCCAAGAGCGTATTTACACTCACCACCTTCAACAAGGATGGTAACATCATCTCTTCTACACAAGGTGTATTTATTGATAACAAGGGAACGGCTATCGGTACCTTCAAACCGTTTATCGGTGCTGTAAAGGCTACCATCGTGGATGCCAGCGGAAAGTCGATGGACGTGGATGCTATCCTCGGTGCCGATGAACTTTACGATGTGGCTAAGTTCAGAGTATTGGGTAATACCACGGCTGCCAACATTGCTACGGCAGAATCACCTGCGGGCAGCAAGGTCTGGCTCGTACCTTATTCTATCAAGAAGTCACCTTTCCAGCAGGAGGATATCGCAAGCGTTGAGAAGTTTAAGGAAACTTACAATTACTACATCTTCTCCAACACCGTACCGGACAATGCAGTGGGTTGCCCATTCGTCAACAAAAGCGGTCAGGTGATTGGTATCATGCATAGCAATGGTCAGGTAACTGCCATTGATGCCAACTATGCCAAGGAGTTGAAGGTGACGGGTCTTTCCACACTGGATGCAGCCCTTCGCCAAACAGGCATCCGTACTGCTCTTCCTGATACCGAACAGGAGGCGATTACAATGATGACGCTCAACAAGTCTCAGGTGTCTCGCGACATCTATGATAAGTATGCAGATGAGTTTATGGCAAAGTTCCCTGCTTCAGCATTCGGCTATAAGGAAAAAGCAACTCTTCTTGTAGATAAGAACGAGTTTGCCGAGGCAGCCAAATGTATGGAAGATGGAATCAAGAAATCTTCAGCCAAGGATGAAGCCCACTCCAATTATTCTGATGTCATCTATCAGAAACTGATCTATAAGGGTGATTCTACCTATACAGCCTGGACTTACGACAAGGCGATAGAAGAGGCACAGAAGGCATACGCCATCAATGCCAATCCTGTATATCAGCATCAGGAGGCACGCATCATCTTTACCAAGGGTAATTATCAGAAGGCATACGATATGTTCATCGCCCTGACCAAGACTTCAGTCAAGAACTCGGAAATCTTCCTGGAGGCAGCTCAGGCTAAGATTCAGCTCAAGGCTCCAGCTACAGAGATTAAGGTCTTGCTGGACAGTGCAGTCAATGAGGCTAAGAACTCGGGCACCATGGCTGGTCCTTACTATCTGGCTCGTGGTGATTTCCAGGCGGAACAGGGAGAGTATCGTAGTGCTATAGCCGACTATAATATGTATGATTCGATTGTCCGTCCTGTTAATCCTGCATTTTTCTATGCCAGATACAAGGCTGAGACCAAGTTGCGCATGTGGCAGCCAGCGCTGATAGATATTGCCCGTACCTGCTACCTCGCTCCTAACGAGCCTACCTATTTTGCAGAATGGGCTAGTCTTGACTTGCGTGTGAAGCGATATGCAGAAGGCATCAGTGCAGCCAAGCATTGCATAGAGATTGCTCCAGAATATGCCGATGGCTATCTCCTCCTCGGTTTGCTTCAGATGGAGAATAAGCAGAAGGAAGAGGCTCGCAAGAACCTGGAAAAAGCAAAGGAACTGGGAGATACCCGTGCTGAGGGTTATCTCAAGAAACTGAAATAATTAGATTAATTGAAATAACAAAATTGAAGGTGGTAATAATTGCACTTTCAAACGCCCTGAAAGGGCAAAAGCTCATAGGAGGGTGTGTCAAAAGTCCAAGACACACCCTCTTCTTCTTTTCTTCAAGAACGCAAGCCCGCTAGGCGTCTCGGAGAATTTGAACACCGCCCCCGCTAGGCGTCTCGCCGGATTTGCAATCCGGCGTTAAAAAATGTCCTAACCTATTTAGGCTCTGCGGATTTGCAATCCGCAGCAAAGGAGTATGCTTTTCCTTTTGTTGGGGGATTACAAATCCCCCAGTTTTAATAGGTCGAACCTTTTTTTACGGCGGATTGCAAATCCGCCGGGACGCCTAGCGAGATTCATACATCCCCAGGGTAACACCCTGGGTTTTTTGTTGTTTTAGCTCTGCGCCCTGTAAGGGCAAAAGCTTTAAAAATAATCGAAGAAGATGCTCTTGCTATAAAGAATTTACGTAATATTGAAATAAAAGAAAAAAATATCCCAAAATATTTGGTGGATTCACCAAAAAGTATTACCTTTGCACTCGCTAATGAAAAATGGCAGTGTTGGTTCCGTAGCTCAGTTGGATTAGAGCAACAGCCTTCTAAGCTGTGGGTCTTGGGTTCGAACCCCAACGGAATCACAAAAGTGGATTAATCGAAAGGTTAATCCACTTTTTGTTTATATATACATCGGGGTAAATACAAAAGCATTTCATATTTAAAATAAAAAGGCCGATGCTATGTGCACCAGCCTTTTTTAATATACTATTATTTATTCTGTAATCAGTGTAAACTCTGAACCTGAAGCATAATCCTGGCCATTCTGCTCATTCAATGCACGCAGACGGAAGTAGCGAGCCTTGACAGGCTTGTTCAACATCACCTTCTGCAGCTTGGCTGTCTTCTCAAAATGACCCTTCAAGATTGGCTCACCCCAAGTCTTGTTGTCGTTGCTGACGTAGATTTCATAATCCTTGATGCAACCATTCAGAGAACCATCCTGGCGTGCCAGATAAGTAAAGCCCTTGATGACCTTCTGCTTGCCAGCATCGAAGTCAACCCAGTGAGGATACTTAGCCAATGTAATGGAATACATCGTATGCCAGAATGTGGAAGGATCGCCATCTACCAAGTAGGCAGCATCACCTTCATCAGGCTCCTGGCTGGAAGCAAAGGCTATCTGAAGACTGGATGTCTGCTGATTCTGCTGCATCTTCTTCATCATCTCCTTCACCATCTCACGACCGGTAGCTGAAACCTTCACGATATTTCCAAGCTCTGACTTCACCGCTGGACGGATGATGAATCCGAATGTGGTAGGAGTACTGCGTACCTGATCTGGTGTCAAAGGACCACCCTGTCCACAGCTGGCACCGCCCAATCCTGTAACCTTTGCATCGAGGTGCAAGTGAGTACCGCTGCTCTTTGGCAACTGATATGGATGTGCTGCCAATGTCAACTCCTGCTGACTCCAAGGCAATGCTGAGGCAGACATAGTACTGTCAGAGATGAATACTACACCCTGCTGGCTGTCGTTGGTAACGGCACACCAACGAACCTCCTCGCGGTTGCCCTGTGCCTGTGGCTTAGGAAGCATGATGCCCTGCTCTGCTACCGGACTGTGATACCAACCGATAAACTGGCTGGTCTTGCGGTCGTTGTAGTTGTTGACAGGTCCGCGTCCATAATAATCATACTGGTTCAACTCACTTGGCAATACCATGGAATAGCCGATGCGAGGCAAGATGACCTTGGAACGGTTAGCACCGATGGCACTCTGCATCTCGATAGAACCATCCTTATAGATAGTATAGATCTGGCGTGAAGTGAACTTCAGGTCAGCATCTGTCAAGGCATGCTTGTTCTTCTCGAAGTTATAGCAAGACTCAGGGTCACGGTCGCGGTTGCTGTAATTCACATCGCATCCCTCCTTACCCTGACTCTCTACAGTAAAGTCGAGCTGGTAAGTACCATCCTTCTTGGCAGTATAGTTCCAGTTCTTCACTACATGCTGCAGGTCGTACAGACCATTCTTGAACCATGCATTGTGGTATCCGATACCGGCATCGTTGTCAGTAGGAGCACGATATGCATCGAGTTTAGGACCATTGCCATCCTTGATGATATCCTGACTTCCATACTTCAAGCTATAGATAGCACCTGTATTCAGGTCGAATGCCACCTGGAAGTTGCCACCATGGATGTTGGCACGCTTAGCCGCCTTATCTACCGAAAGCTTCATCGCCTTACCGTTCTTGGCAACAGTAGCGATAGAAGGAGCAGCAACATCAGCGCCCTTCACTCTCAACTGCTCTTCCATCTGAGGATAACCCTTGGCAGCCCAAGGCATATCCTTACCCAGAAGGAACTGGACTGTTACGAAGTACTCGCTCTTTGGATCGAGGCTTGCATAATCGTATGGCAAGGTATAGAATCCCTTTTCACGAGGACCCACGATATTCTTGGCACCCTGCAATGGCTGATTCTTTGAAATGCAGACGCCATCCTTATAGAGAGACCATACAATCTGGTAATTCTTGAGAGGCTCGAAGTAGTTCTTATTGAAGATTTCAATCTGTCCCTGCTTCATATCCACAGCCTTCACGCCTACATTCTGATAAACCTTCTTTACCTCATAGTACTGAGCCTTAGGTGAGAAGTCTGGGCGAAGGATACCATTCATACAGAACATACCATCGTTTGGCTTGTTATCCTTACCGAAGTCACCACCGTATGCCCAGTAAGACTTTCCGGTTACAGGATCCTGCTTGTCAAGAGCCTGGTCAACCCAGTCCCAGATAGCTCCACCCATGAAGAAGTTGGTGCTCTCGATGGCATTCCAGTAATCAATCAGGTTACCGCAGGCATTACCCATAGAGTGAGCATACTCAGAGATGTGGAACGGATATTTCAGCTTGTACTTGCCCTGTACGGCTCCCTGAACCCAGGCGATGGAAGGATACTGGTTAGAACCCATATCCACGATATCATTGTTGCGCTCATACTGAACTGGGCGGCTGGTATCATAAGCCTTGATGGCATTGTAGCAATCTACGAAAGTCTTGCCAGGACCAGCCTCGTTACCCAAACTCCAGATTACAACAGAAGGATGATTCACGGTAGCGTGTACCATCTCCATGTTTCTGGCGATATGAGCGTTGCGGAACTCAGGTACATGAGAAAGACTCTGCTTGCCATAGTAGTACTCATGGCTCTCGAGATTAGCTTCATCCTCCAGATAGATACCATACTTATCGCAGAGATAATACCAGTAAGGTGCATCAGGATAGTGGCAGTTGCGCACATGGTTGATGTTTCCACGCTTCATCAGGAAGATTTCGTTCTCCATCTGCTCGCGGGTAGCAGTATGACCTAACAGCGTATTGTTCTCATGACGGTTGACACCCTTCAGCTTGATAGGCTGTCCGTTGAGATAGTAATATCTTCCAGCCAATCCGAACTCATCCTTCTCGGCAGGAGTCTCCTTGATTTCCACTTTTCTGAAGCCAACGATGGTAGAGAAGGTCTGAACCGTTCTGCCCTTGGCATCCTTCAATTCTCCTACCAGTGTATAACGGTAAGGAGCTTCTGCACTCCAAAGCTTCACCTTGTTGGCTGCATCGAGCGTAGTCTCCAGAACAACCTCACCCTTGGAATTCAATTTTCCTACGAGAGAAGTAGAAGCTGTAACGCCTTCCATCAGATCATTGTCGTCGGAATAAAGACGGTTGGCATAGAGTGAATACTGCAAGGAATAACCCTTGATGGCCTTCTTGGAAAGGTTCTGCAACTGGGCTGTGATGTGCAAGGTGGCATGGCTGTAGGTTTCATCCAAGTCAGGAATAGCCTTGATGTCTCTTACCTGAACCTGTGGTTTGGCAACCAAAGCCACGGTGCGGAAGATACCAGGCAAGCGGAACATATCCTGACTCTCCAGGAAAGAACCGTCTGAATGGCGATAAACCTCTACTGCTACCGTATTCTCCTCACCCTCCTTATTAAGATAAGGTGTAATGTCGAATTCAGCCAGGTTGCGTGAGTTCTTGGAGAATCCCACATACTTACCATTTATATATAGGTAGAAGAAAGAATCTACACCATCGAAGTTGAGATAGATCTGCTGTCCCTTCCAATCTGCAGGTACGGAGAAGGTTCTGCGATAAGAACCCACCTCATTGCGGTTGCGATAGGTCATCCAGTTGATAGGAGGTGTACGCATCACTCCACCCTTCCAGTCGTTCATCGGCTGCCAGGAGTGCTGGAAGATGACACGCTGGTTAGAATAGAGCGGATCTCCATACTTGTTGTTTCCATCTTTCTGCAGTCCAGCCAAATTCCAGTTCATAGGCACCTTGATGTCGTCCCACTGAGAGACATCATAGTCTGTACGGTAGAAATCCTTGGGACGCTCATCAGGATTTGGAGCCCAATGGAACTTCCATAATCCATCGAGAGATTTCCAGTAAGAACTGTTTTCTGGTAAAACCTTTCTCGCCTCTTCGATATTGCGGAACGAGAAGAACCAAGCATGCGGCTGCTGCTTGTTGACAGCTACGGAATCAGGACTTTGCCACTCCCATCCCGTAGGCGCAGCCTGCTGATTGTAGAAGTAGCCTCCTAAAGTGCCATCTGCCCATGCTGATGAGCAAATGAGTCCGGTTAAAAGTAATAAATAAGTTTTCTTCATAAGTTGATGTTATTGTTTCTAATTATATTCTTTGCAAAGTTACGCTTTTATTTTGAAAGAGCAAAATAGTAGAAGGGAAAAAGCGAGAAAATACCCGATTTTTTGAGATAAGCCTTTAATCTTTGCCCTACCCGATGATTTTTTGCACGAAAAACTTGGCGGAATCACAGAAAAGCTGTATCTTTGTCGCATATAAACAATCTAATGGCAATATAGATATACTAAATATATTATTAATTAATAAATTCAATCTTAAACAAAGACATTTATGGTAAACAGATTCATTCTTAATGAAGTTTCCTATTTCGGTCCAGGTGCCCGCAAGGAGCTTCCTACAGTAATCGCTAGTCGTGGTTGGAAAAAAGCTTTGGTTGTAACAGACAAGGGCTTGATGAAATTTGGCGTTGCCAAGATGGTACTCGACGTATTGGACGAGGCTGACATCGCTTACGAGGTATTTGATGACGTAAAGCCAAACCCAACTGTTTCTAATGTTACTGCAGGTATTGAGGCTTGCAAGAATGCAGAGGCAGACTTCATCATCGCTATCGGTGGTGGTAGTTCTATGGATACGGCAAAGGGTATCGGCGTGGTAGTTACAAACCCTGAGTTTGCCGACATCGTTTCTCTGGAGGGAGTTGCTCCTACCAAGAACAAGTGCTTGCCTATCGTAGCTCTTCCTACTACAGCTGGTACCGCAGCTGAGACAACCATCAACTATGTGATTATCGACGAGAAGCGCCAGCAGAAGATGGTATGCGTGGATCCTAACGATATTCCTGCCGTTGCAATCGTAGATGCTGAGCTGATGTACTCTTTGCCAAAGGGTCTCACCGCAGCTACTGGTATGGATGCGATGACTCACGCTATCGAGGGCTTGATTACCAAGGCAGCTTGGGAGATGAGTGATATGTTCGAGCTCAAGGCTATCGAGATGATACATAAATACCTGCCTATCGCAGTGAATGATCCTACCAATCCAGAGGGTCGCAACGGTATGGCTGTAGCTCAGTATATTGCCGGTATGGCATTCTCTAATGTTGGTTTGGGCGTTGACCATGGTATGGCTCACCCTATGAGTGCCCTTCATGACGTTCCTCACGGAGTAGCTTGTGCTATCCTGCTTCCTACCGTGATGCGTTTCAATATGGAGGTAAGTGTTCCTAAGTATGTACAGATTGCCAAGGTTGTTGGTGTTTACAAGGATGGTATGACCGACCAGGAGGCAGCAGAGGCAGCATGCAATGCTATCGAGGAGTTGTCTAAGTTGGTCGGTATTCCACAGCATCTCAGCGAGTTGGGTATCACAGAGGCAGACATCCCTGCCCTTGCCGAGCAGGCATTCACCGATGTATGTACTCCAGGTAACCCTCGTGAGGTTTCTAAGGAGGATATCATCGCCTTGTATCACAAGATTTTGTAATATAGGCTAAAGATACAATAATACTTTAATCGCCCTGAAAGGAACAAGCATAAATAGATGCTTCACCTTTCAGGGCGATTTTTCTAGAATCTGATCATCCGATTGATAGTTCTCTATCATGCTTCTTAGAATCTTTAATGATATGGATTGGTCTTGCTTTTAATGTTCAATACCAATCGAAAAGAGCAACGGAAGTTGTCGGAACATATAGGAGAAGTTGCCGGAAAGATTAATATCTGTTTCCGGAGAAGTTAAGATCTCCAGCCGCACAACAGCTGTTGTACGCTTGCATAACAGCTGATATGCGCTTGCACAACACGTGTTGTGCAAGCGGAAACCAACTGCTGTGCACCAACTTATCCAGTCTTTTCCTTTCTCGTATAATCGGACAAAACTCCTTTCACCATTAAGCTTCTGATAATCAGAAAGTATTAATGAGTTTGAAAGGAGAATTGAATTACGAATTGTTTTTTAGAATTTAGTGAAGTATAGCCTCAACATCTTAGAGCGGAGCATCATTTTATCGTCCTTGAGCTTCTCTTTGTAGAAAGCTTCTCGCAGATTGTTGATGCCGTAGCTTCTGATGCTGTCATTCACAACGGTTGCAGGAATATCACCACCATTTTCTCCATGATCCTGATGCCAGTTGTTCTTGTAAGGCGAATGCAGGATCAGACTGTCACCAGTCTGTTCGAATCGGAAATAATAGCCACGGAAGCTTGCCGTTGTGCCTGTGATGTTCGCACATGAAATCAACTTGTGCTGCACGCCCCAAAAAACTCTTTCTTTCGAGAGGTTCAATTTGCCTCCGGTAGCGAGCGTATCAACTTGCTCCAAATGCCAGTAACCATCCAGGTCGCCGTTGTCGCTCGTCTCGATGGTGCATGCCGATTGGAAACAGAGAACCAACATTCCAACTAGCATTAATATCAAATGTTTTCTATTCATATCCTTCCCGTCCTAATTAAAAGTTTAATATGCCTTGTTTGCTCACCGTCAGTTGGAAGCCAGCGTTATGCCCCAGCATTTCCTCGCTTCCGAAGTCCATGCCGTAGGCAGCCTTCAAGCTCCATCCCTTGTTGAAATGGTAGCAGCCTTCCAACAAGGTGCTCACGTTGTGATGAGCCTTCGTAAAAGGCCATACATATCTGCCCCATCCTTTCTGATAGGTCAGTAAGGCACGATACGCTAACCTGTCGCATGGCTCGCCATCAAAGCCCAAGTGATAGGCGATGAAGCGATTGTTTTTCACCTCTATCATGCCATCGTTGTTGTAAAGAGGGGAACGGTAAAGGGGATTTCCCATCACCTGCCCCCAATGCTGCCAACCCGGATAGTTGCGATGATTGTAATAGTCGTCTACGCCCGAAAGATGATCGGGGATGTTGGCGGTGTGGTCATGGTTGTAAGGTCCACTCTGATACTTGGTGTAGATGTATTCCAAGACCAGATTGCGCAACCATCTGCCATACTTGATGTTGATTTCGGCTCCCAGCATATTGTCCTTGAACGAGTACTTGAAGTATCGGCGTGTTTTCTTTACTTGCCAATCCTTTCCCTCTCCATAGCCATTGTAGTCCATCATCAGCATCTGGCTATCATCCTCGAAGAAATGGTCGGCATAGATACCCAGTTTCCAAGTGTCAGCGTCGTAGTTAATGCGCATTACCCACGACCCCAACAAATTACCAGAGGCATTGGCATATACTCCATCGCTCTCCTCCTTACCGCCAGGCATAAAGGCATGCCATAAGCCCTTGAGGCCGCCCTCTGTCTTCATAGGAATCATTTTACCCTTGCTATCAGGAGCATAAGGGGTACCTCCAAACTGCGCTGCCATCTCCAAGCCAAGTTCCACGCTCAGTGGACAGAAAAAGCCCTCGTTTCCGATGCGCAGATACCCAGCTTTGCTATGATACAGCACTCCATCTGAGTACTTAGTTTTGCGCTGCGTGAAGTCGTGCTGCCAATTTTGGTCGGTAAACTTTCCATAGGCTATGTGTCCCTTCATCTGTAGCCATCCGTTCAGGATAGGTACCGTCCAGTATTCAGGCAGAGCCAGTCGCACCTGTGGAACAGGTCGGGCGTTGATGCCCAACGTCTGGCTACCGCTAGAGAGCGTCTGGTTCTTCAATTCCATCGGATATTCCTTGGCACCTACGCTGAGCACACCATGCAACCATCTTACCTCAGCAAAAGCCTGTTGCACCACCAGCTTACTCGTGAAATGATAAGGTACAACAACATCAACCCCATACCCTATTCCCCAATGGTGAGCGTTGTCGGTGGCAAGCGGACGCAACAAACAGCCTCGAAGGTAGCCATTCTGCTTTTCTAGGGAACTCAGTCCGTATTTATTAGCATTCAGCCAAAGCGGAGTCTTTTCGTTCGAGAAAGATCCAGAAGTCTCCAATCGGTATTCCAATCCATCGCCAAGGCTTTGTTTTGCAGTATCTGCCCCTTCTTGCCACTCATATTGAGCGAGTGAAGAAGTAGGATTCGAGCTTAGGGCAATCAGAAACATAGCTATCGTACAATATTTATTCATTCTTATATTTAAGTTGATTTGCTTACAAAAATACGATAATTCTGGCATAAACATACTAAAATTAACATTCCTTACATAATTAGTGCAAAATTATTTGCTTAAATTAAAAAAATAGTGTACTTTTGCAAGCATAAAGTGCAATTATGTAGCAAAAATATATAAAATGACAGATATTCTTGAAAAGAAACAAATAATTGAAACAGACACAGAACAGATAAGTCTTCCAGGCTTTGTAAGATTGGTAAAGGCTCGCAAGAAGCTGTTCTATGTTGTCATGCCCATAGTGCTTGTGGTGGCAATCTGTATCCTGTACTCCCTGCCAAGATATTATACCACACAGACATCCTTGGCACCAGAAGTGGAGAACACTTCTATATCGGGTGGCGCACTCGGTTCGCTGGCATCCTCGTTTGGAATAGACTTGAACAATATGCAATCCTCTGATGCCATCACACCTTTACTCTATCCAGACTTGATGAACGACAACAAGTTTGTGGTAGATTTGCTTCGGATTCAAGTGAAAGCTATCAAGGAAAACCTTCCTCCCCATACCAACTACTATACATACTTGACTATGTATAAGAAAAAGTCATGGATGGAAAAATCCTTGGAGAGTATGAGCAACTTGCTGAGCCATGAGGAGACTGCAGTGAAAAGCCTCGAAAAAATCAATCCCTATATGCTCACCAAGAAGGAAGACGGCATCGTGAAAGATGTACGAAACAACATCCGTATAGATATCGACAAAAAGTCTGGTATGATTACAGTCTTTGCCACCGCACAAGACCCATTGATTTGCAAGATTTTAGCCGATTCCGTTTCTGAGAAATTAAAGGCTTTCATCATCAAATATCGCACTTCCAAATCTCAGAAAGACGTAGAGCACTATAAGAAGTTGATGGCAGAATCGCAAGCGGCCTACGAGAAGGTAAGGCGTCAATATGCCAGCTTTGCTGATGCCAACAATGATGTAATTATGGAGAGTGTTAAGTCAAAGATGGAAGATATGGAGAATGATATGCAGTTGAAATACAACCAATATACAGCATATAACACGCAATATCAGGCTTCCATTGCGAAGTTGAGGGAGCATACCCCTGTGTTTACCGTCTTGCAGGGGGCTTCCGTGCCAGTAAAACCTGCTGGACCTAAGCGAATGCTGAGCATTCTTGGTATCTTGACGTTCTCCTTCTTCGTCCTCTTGGCAGGTATCATATCCAAGCAGTTATTGAAAGAATTAAAATAGCAATCTAGATAAGTATGTTAGGTATATTGCTTTTGGCTCTTTTGCTGTTGGAAGTATATGTGTTGGGCTATCTGGAGTTTATCTCTTGGCGAACCATCTATACTCCCCTATGTTGCCTGATGTTTCCGTATCTATTGGTGTTGTTGATTTCCATAGCTGTGGCAGGGCACTTGGGATTCGTCAATTTCTGCTACTCTAGCATCAGTGTATGGTGTGTCGGACTTCCTGTCTTCGCCATCCCAAGTTATCTTCTCTCGTTGGCAAAGAACAGATATCCCTTGATATTCGGCGAGAAAGTTCAAGAAGGTAGATACCCTGCCACGCTAGGTATCATCTCCCTTTTGTTGGCACTGCTATTCTTATGGAGATTCCATAGTGTATGGAACAGTAGTACAGCTATGTTTGGTACAGATGATTTTGCCGAAGATTTTGCGGGTCATGGCATTTGGGCACACTTGCGTACCCTGGCAATGCCGCTGCTCATTGTCGCTGTGTATTATTTCAAGCGGAAGCAATGGTATCTATGGGGCATTATCTTTGCCTTGCTCCTTATACAACTCTTGTATATGGTGAAAGGTGCCATCATCATAGGTGTGGCATCAGGTCTGCTCATCCGTCTCATGGCTGGCAAGATGCACTTGAATCTGGGGCTTATTCTCAAGGTGAGCTTGGGTGCTTTCGCTATCTTTCTGCTCACTTATATGGTTCTTCCGCTACTAGGCAATGAGAGCGCAGAGGCAAACGTCGAGCTTTTCGAGATGGTGGCAGGACATTTCTTGCATTATCTTACTAGTGGAACGTTAGGGTTTAGTTATGACGCAAATCTCAACTTCCCCGATATGGGAAACTTTGAGATATTGGTATCTCCTTTTGTCAATATTTATAAGACGCTTACGGGCGACCCAAACTTGCTTTCGCCAGTCAATCCTCTCTATTTGCATACAGGCATCTCCTATACCAATGTGAGAACCTTCTTCGGTACGATGTTCATCTATTGCAATAGTTGGCAATTCATAGCCTATACGCTGATATTGAGCAGCTTGATCTATTCCATCCAATTGGGTTCGCTTCGCAGTGGCAATATGTTTCTATATACCCTACTCAGTTACTATTGCGGACTCTTGGGAATGGGATGGTTTGAGTTCTATTATTTCCACTTAGCCATCCTGGAAGTTCCTGTCATGATTCTGATGCTGATGGGCATTGCCAATGTCGAGAATAGATTTCGTGAGAAAATCCGCCAGAAACATCTCGTTGAATTAAAAAAATAAATTATGAGCATACGCAACAACTTAAAATATAGCTTGATTCTCACGCTCAGCACCTATTTAGTGCCTCTGCTGGTGTTTCCGTACATCAGTCGAGTGCTAGGTGCAGAACGTATTGGAGCTATAGACACGGTTGATGGTATCATAGATTATCTCGTACTCTTCTCCATGATGGGTATGCAGGCACTTGGCATACGAGAGATAGCTCGCCATAAGGATGACAAGGCAGAACTCCAATCTGCCTTCAATGACCTTTTTTGGCTTAACGCCATCACAATGGTCGTTGCCCTCGTCATATTATACTTCGCCTCCTGCTTTGTGCCAGAGTTACAACAGAGGGGAAGGCTGCTGCTGATAGGGTCTTTCAAGTTGGTAGCAAACCTATTCTGGATAGAGTGGTTCTATCGTGGGCTGGAGAATTTCCGATACATCACTATTCGTTCCATCATTGTCAGGCTCTTATTTGTAGCTTCGGTTTTTATTTTTGTTAGAGATGAAGGTGATTTCGCCATCTATTATCTGCTCTTTGTGGGCATCGTGGTTCTCAATGCCTTTTGCAACTGGACTTATCGTAGCCGATTGGTTTCACTGAGTTTGCGCCACGTGAATCTACGTCGTTATCTCAAGCCTTTCGTGATGTTAGGCATTTTTGCCATACTCTCTGCCATATATACCAAACTCACCTTGCCAATACTGAGTTTCTTGTGTGGCGACGAACAGGCGGGGTATTACTCTGTGGCAGTAAGGATGTATCAAGTCATCATCGCTCTTATTTCCTCGCTCATCAGCGTGCTCATCCCTCGAATGAGTGTGCTTATTAAACAGGAACGATGGGATGAGGTAAATCACTATTATACTAAAGCTATCAAGCTACTCGTCGTGCTTGCAGCATTGATTATCATCATTATGGAAATCCTAGCCCCTTATGTGATATACATATTTGCAGGAAAAGGATTTGAACCAGCCATCCTGCCTATGCGCCTCGTGATGATTCAAGTGCTAGTGGTTGGATTAGAACAGATATTGGTATTACAGCTGCTGATACCCCTTCGGGAGGATAAGACCATCGTGAAATGTGGTTTGTGCGGTTCTCTCACCTGGCTGCTTCTCACTTTCATACTGATTCCTAGATTTCAGTGTGTAGGAGCAGCTATCGTATGGATTGCCTCGGAAACCATGGTATTGATCCTTGCAGCGAGGAAAGTGAACAAGAAATTGAAAGAGGTTAATAAAAGACGAACATTATGATGAATCATACAGCTATTATTATCGTAACATTCAACCCTTCGTCAGAGGATTTGCAGCACATCAGAAATTTGTCTGCTTCCTGTGAAGGCTACATTGTTGACAACTCCCCTTCCCCTATTTTACAGCAAAAAGAGATAGGAAAAATGAATTATAACTGGATGAAAGGGAACAAAGGAATTGGCGAAGCCCAGGAATATGCCTTGATACAAGTCCTGGCGCAAGGAGTCTACACGCATGTCGTGTTTCTTGACCAAGATAGCAGAATTGATGCAGAGTATGTTCGGATGATAGTGTCGGAATATGAAAGAGTGTTGCAGGAAAATCCCAATCTGGGAATACTCGGTCCTACCATTTTGAATGCGACGCAGCAAGAGGAATATCATTCCTATATCAGAAAAAAACAATATCAAGGGGATGGATTTCTCAAAAAGGAGAATATTATATCTTCTGGGAGCTGCATCAGTTGCAAGGTCTTGGAAAAGATAGGATTTCCTGATTCCAGACTATTCCTCGACTATGTGGATAGCGAGTGGTGCTGGAGAGCGCACAAGCGAGGTTTCATCTGTGGACAGACAGATCGTTGCCAGTTGTCACACCAAATCGGAATCAAGACCATCCATCTTGGAGTCATGCAAGACATTCTGTCGGCACCCATGCGTTATTATTACCAATATCGAAACTTCTTATGGTTGCTACATGTGAAATACGTGCCGAGATATTGGAAGTTGACGAACGCCGCAAAACTTCTTTTGCGTCCTTTCTATCTTCCATTTGTCACAAGTCACATCACACCTTATTATATATATATGTTGAGGGGTGTTTGGGATGGTATCACACAATATAAGAAATACAAAAATCACAAATAATGAAAATAGCTATCTATTGCGTCACCTACCATACTTATCAGGAACTGGACGCTTATCTTAGTAATATCGAAGAAAGACTTCAAGGATGTACGCAAATCGAATTGTCCGTGAACGTATGTGACAATACTGAAGGTGAGATTCTGCCTATCAATTACAAGCCCAAAAGATTCACAATCAACGTTTTTGGTGTCCATCGAAACCTCGGATACTTTGGGGGAATACGCTATATGATGGAAAAGGTGAATCCTGAAGATTTCGACATCTCCATCATCAGCAACGTGGATGTAGCCATCAGTGATGATTTCTTCTTGCGATTACAGAATTTGCTCATCCGTCAAGAGACTGGTTGGATTGCACCCTGTATCTTTTCGCATCGAGAGCAAATAGACAAGAATCCCAAGATCATCGTTCGGTATAATAAGCGCAAGCTTTATCTGCTCCGAATGCTCTTCAGTTTTTCTCTACTCTACAATCTCTATAATCGTTATCTGCACAAAGGCAGAAAGAAGGTTCAGAACACCCAGTGGCAGAAAAAGTGGGTGCGCAAGATATATGCAGGGCACGGTTCCTTCATCATTCTCACCAAAGAATACTTCAAGAGGTGTGGCATCATCAATTATCCTTGCTTTTTGTTTTGCGAGGAGATATACCTAGGAGAGCAATGCAAGGAGCATCAACTGGATGTGGTTTATGAGCCAAGCCTTCGCATTGATGATGAAGAGCATGCTTCCACCGGAAGCTTCAAAGGCAATAAATACTGCCAGTTCAACTATCAAGCATTATCGTATATAATCAAGAAATACTATTAGCTCAATGCCATCCTCATTACAAGGATGGCATGATGCACAAGCTTCGCTTTCCCGTATGCACGGAGTCAAAGCATATCCACTTGCCGTCGGCGCTGCATCTAGGATGTAGGTCGCACTTCCAATGCTTGTGTTCGGAAGGAGACACGAAGCACTTCGGACTCTTGGCATCGGCAAGTAGGACTATTTCATCCGTCACTCGGTTTACTTTGTATAATCTGACATGGCGCCATTTGTCAGGATAAGTATCCACCAGGAACCAGTCGTCGTCGATGAAATGCTGATGCCCATCACTGTTGAGAACAGGATAGGCACATCTTTTCCACTCCTTCATTTCGGGAGAAGAGAAATATACATGAGAATCCACATCTTCTACCCTGCAATATGCCACAATGCCATTGAGATGGTTCCAGGCATAATGAGAAACCATGCCCGTGGTAGGAGAAGCCATCAGTTGATTCTCTTGGAGGTCATAGACCATCAGGCGGGTATGACGAGATACCCCCTTATACCAACGATGCAAAAAAGCCACGTAACGATTGTCGTAAGAGAACTCTGTATGAGTTACAAAGTGCATTTTGTCATCCATCGAAGGCTCATGCTCAAATTCGGATATTTGCTGTATGCTGAGCAGCATCTTTCGCGTGTTTCTTTCCATATCTATCAAGTACAAGCCTGTTTTTTCTGTTATGCCTTCTGAAAGGACAGCATCGGCATCACTGACACAGTATCCATATCCTGGCATATTCTGCTCCAATCTGCCATAACTGAAGTTAGTGGCAAGCTTTCCGTCATAAGAGACGGTGTCTATCGGATAGTTCAATTTTTGAATCATATTACCCTTCATATCTATTACTTTAGCGCAGAGTTGTCCGTTTTCGCAGTCATTATAGACAATTCTTTCGTCCTTTGTCCATTGGAGTCTGCACCCCTTGTGATAATTCCAGGCATGGGTCTTGGCAAGACAATGCCAATCCGAGAAATCCTTGCCATCCAGATAGCCTATCTCCAAGGCGTCCTGCGGAGTCGGCATTCGCAAGGGAATGAGCAAACGATTGCAAAGAACTTTCTGGGAGTCTCGACTGAAAGGATCTAAATCGTGAAATCCGAAATAATACCCCTCACGGACCAGTAGCGATGAGCTGAACTTGGAGTCATAATTAGGTAACAAGTCGAAGAAACCTTGATAAATATTGCGCAAGGAGTTCTTTAACAGATAATTGTTCTTTACCTTTTTATATACGTATGATTCTATTCTATTCATCTTTTTCTATTTTTATGCCTATGCAATAATTGGTTATACAATGCAAAAGTAGAAGAAATAATTGAAAGTGCCAAATAATTTGCACTTTTTTTGTGTCATACTGCAATAATAAGACATCACAAACGTTATTATAGATATAAACAAGAAAATAGAAAGAACAATATAGAAATTGGATAGAAACAGGTTAGTATCAGTTATCATGCCTACTTATAATGCCGGCAAATATCTTGCCGACAGCATAGGTAGTATCCTTGACCAAACCTATCTTGACCTGGAATTGCTGATTACAGATGACGGTTCCACGGATCCGGTAACTCTGGATATTCTGCACAAGATAGAGGAAAGGGATAGCCGGGTGGATGTGCTCTATCTTGACCACAACCATGGAGCAGGATACGCCCGGAACAAGAGCATAGAACGTGCCAGGGGAAGATACATCGCTTTCTGTGATAGTGACGACCGGTGGACACCGGATAAACTGGAAAAACAAATCGCATTCATGAACCAGAAACAGTGTGCTCTATCCTGTGCCTCATACATCATCTTCAATTTGAACGAACAAAAATCTGTAGGCATCAATATCGCACCGCCTAAAATCACCTTCTCTATGATGAAGCGGGATAATAAAATAGGTTGCCTCACTGCTATCTATGATACCCAACTGCTGGGCAGAAAATACTATATGCCCACTTTGCGCAAGCGACAGGACTGGGCACTTTTCCTGCAGATTCTGAAAGATTGCAAGGTGTGTTATTCCTACCCCAGCCAGCCGCTGGCTGTGTATTGCCGCCACAAGCATTCCATATCCAGCAGCAAGATATCACTTGCTAAATACAATATAGCTGTTTATCGTAGCATTCTAGGGTATGGATGGTTGAAGGCTTGCTTCTACTTTGCTTTTTTGTTTTTGCCAACATACATTCTGAAGCTAATGAAGCGAAAACAGGATAGTTACTGCTTTGTTAAAAGAAAAGGATAGCTAAATATAATATATCGCACAACTTTACGTTTATATAGTAAATGGAATAACTCTATATGAGAAATAGTATTGTTAAGACAAAAGTCATAGCAGATGGTATGAGTGCTATGGAGCGAAACGTCAAGCGAGCTGGCGACTTTCTGTTAGCAGCAATCAGCTTACTGCTCGTTTCGCCTCTCATGCTCCTAATATATATAATGGTAAGATGTGAAGATGGTGGACCTGCTATTTTCAAGCAGGAACGAATCGGACGGTTTGGTCGCCCCTTCAACATCTATAAATTCAGAAGCATGACGGTGGATGCAGAAAAGAACGGTCCTCAGCTCTGTTCCCATAAAAAAGATAAGCGACTTACACGCATAGGCAAGTTTCTGAGAAAACACCATCTGGATGAACTTCCTCAACTTTGGAACGTGATTTGTGGCGATATGTCGTTTATTGGTCCAAGACCAGAACGAAAGTTCTACATAGACCAGATTATGGAACGTGACCCTAGATATAAGAATCTCTATCAGATTCGCCCTGGTGTTACTTCCTACGCAACCCTCTATAACGGATACACAGATACGATGGAGAAGATGTTGCGCCGCCTGGATATGGACCTATACTACCTGGAGCATCGTTCATGGTGGTTTGATGCCAGAATCTTAGGCAAGACTTTCATCAAGATTATCTTCGGAAGAGTGTTCTAAATTCATATAGAAAAGATTCGACCTGTACGGTTGAAATTACCCAATACGCCCTGAAAGGACAAAAAGCACTGAAATTGAATGCTTTTGCCCTTTCAGGGCGACTTTGTTGTATTTATTCTAAAACCCAGGGCGCTGCCCTGGGCTAAGAGTTTCTGTCCTTTCAGAGCGTATGGGATGTGGCTTATGACACACCCTCTTTTTTTTGTTTCTTACAGATGATTCGAAAGCCCCAGCAAAGCCAAGGCAGCCTCATTATATTCATTGATGACATCGGCATGCTTCATACCCATGTCTATCGCCTCCTGCAAGGCATTGGCATACTCCACATAGCTGATCTCGCCACTCTCATACTCGGCAGTACTGAGGCGAACGATTTCTTTTGCCTTGGAAATGTTCTCGCCGTTATAATAGTCCATGCGCTTGGCTGCATTCTGGAAACGGTTGTAGCCTAGGCGATAATCTCGTTCCTTTTCTCTCCGCTCCTGCTGCATCTCCAGTTCAGCAACCTCACGATCCTTCTTGGCAGCCTTCACCTTTGCCTTGGTTGCGCCGTAGAAGAGAGGCACGCCTACTCCTATCTCAAAGCCGAAGAAGTTACCCTCGGTAAAACGCTGACGGTCGATGTGATAAGGATCCCAACTGGAAATGAGTGCCTGGGTGCGAAGCGTAAGCGAAAGAGATGGCGCATAACCTGTCTTGGCGCACTTCACCTCCTTATCGAGTGCCTTCAGCCGGTCTTGCTGATACTGCGCATCAGCAGTCTGCTGATAGTTGAAGGTTCCGCTGACAGGAGATTCCAGTGCTATAAGATAAGATTCTGCAGGCAAAACAGGCTGATCGGTATTTAATAATGCCATCAGTTCCATCTGCTTGTTCTCAGCCTCACTCTTCACATTTACCATCTCTAAATGGTTTTCATTACGCAAGCGCTCGGCTGTAAGGAACTCCAGCTGTCTGGCTTCGCCTGCCTTGTAACGCTTCTCGGCTACATCGCAATAACGGTCGAGGATAGAATCCTGGCGCTGAAGGATGCTCAGGCGATGGGTCTGATAGAGCATTGCATAATAAGCAGAAGCAATCTCAAGCTTAATCTGCTGATTAGTTACACCCAGACGACTTTTCTCTGCCTGAGTTTCTGCCTTAAGCTGACCACGGCGGGCGGTATAAACCGTTGGAAATTCGATGCCCTGTGAAAATGCAAGAGCATTATCGGTATCGCCGCTTGAAGCCGGATTCTGTCCGAAAGCAATCTCCGTCTTGTCCACATCCCATGCCGTTCCTTCCATTACCTTGGCACGTTCTATCGATTTTCGTCCAGCCTGCAACGTCAGGTTCTGCTTATCTGCCAACTGGAAACACTGCTCCAAAGTCATCTTCGTGCCAGGAATGGTGGCATCGAAAAGCTGAGCCTTTGCCTCTGAAGGGGCCAGCAGCATCAAAACTGCTGCCAGCCCGAATATAGTTTTCTTATTTCTCTTGTTCATCCTAAATGTTTTATGTTATCTTCTTTATTGCCTATTTCTTGGTGAATGTCTTGTAGATAGCAGGCAACACCAGCAAGGTGAGCAGCGTACTGGTTATCAGACCACCTATCACCACCGTAGCCAGTGGGCGCTGTACCTCTGCTCCATCACCCTGGGAAAGTGCCATTGGCAGGAAACCCATAGAGGCAACAAGTGCCGTCATCAAGACAGGACGCAAGCGAACCATACAGCTCTCAATGATGCGGTGATGAATCAATTCTGTAACTCCAATGGATGCTGACAGTTTGTCAGCAGTCTTTTCTTCACGCTGCATCTGGTTCATCTGTCCGATAAGTACGATTCCATTGAGCACAGCTACACCAAAGAGGGCTATGAATCCGACACCTGCCGAGATGCTGAAAGGCATTCCTCTGAGCCACAAAGCCCAGACGCCTCCGATGGCTGCCAGCGGAATGGCTGAGAAGACGAAGAGCGACTCACGAACATTCTTCACTGTAGCATAGAGCAACAGCAAGATAATGACAAGCGCTATCGGTATCACTACCATCAGACGGTTGGTAGCACTCTGCAGGTTTTCAAATTCACCACCATAATTATAATAGTATCCGTCCGGCAACTTCAGCTTTTCATCGAGAATCTCCTGGATATCCTCCACGGTACTCTGCACATCCCTGCCCTTCACGTTGAATCCTACATAGATGCGGCGGGCACCATCCTCATGAGAAACCTGAGCCGGCGCTGGTGAATAATCAATGTCTGCCACCTGAGACAACGGAATATCCGTACCATCCTTGAGAGGTATGCTCAATTGCTCAAGCGACTCTACGTTGCGCTGCGAAGGATCCATACGCAGCACGATATCAAACTTTTTGTCGCCTTCGTAGAGAGAACCCGCCACGGCACCGGCAAAGGTGGTTTCCAATATTCCACTGATATCATCCACACTAACCCCGTAGGCAGCCATCTTCTCATGGTTGTATTTTACCTGGATCTGAGGCAGACCGGCAACTTCCTCCACAAAGATACCGCTCACGCCCGGCACATCTTCTATCATTTTCTTCACCTTGCCTGCCTGCTGAGTGAGCACGTCCAGATCATCACCAAATATCTTGATAGCCACATCCTGCTTGATACCTGTCAGCAGCTCATTGTTGCGCATCTGAATGGGTTGAGAAATCTCAGCTTCCAATCCAGGAATGGCACTCAAGGTTTCCTCCATCTTCTCCATCAGTTCTGGAGTAGTCTTGGCAGAGGTCCATTCAGCCTTCGGTTTCAGTGCAATCATGATGTCGGCACGTTCTACCGGCATCGGGTCTGTAGGAATCTCAGCACTACCTATGCGGCTTACTACCTGCTTGATCTCAGGATATTCCTTCTTGAGCAGCTTTTCAGCCTTGGTACAACTCTCCACCATCTGCGACAATGAAGTTCCATGCGACATACTCATCTCCACGGCAAAGTCTCCTTCTTCCAGACTTGGGATGAATTCGCCTCCCAGAAATTTGAAGCCCACGACACTGACGCAGAAAAGAGCCACAGCACCAGTGATGACATCCTTGTTACGTGCCAAGACCCAGTCGAGAACCGGACGGTACCATGCCTGCAACTTCTCTATCACGCGGTCGGAGAATGTTTTTCGGGTATGAACCTTTCGACTTAACATCAGCGAACTTGCCATCGGCACATAGGTAAGCGAGAGAATGAAGGCTCCCAAAATGGCAAAGAATACCGTAAGTGCCATCGGACGGAACATCTTTCCTTCGATTCCTACCAGTGTCATCAGCGGAATATATACAATCATAATGATGATTTCACCGAACGCGGCACTCTGACGGATTCGGGAAGCAGAGAAATGAACTTCCTCGTCCATCTGTTTCTGAGTCAGGGCAAATGGGGGTGCAGCTCCACCATTCTGACATTGAGCAAGATAAGCAGCACGAACTTCCGGCTGCGAGAAATGACCGGTATTGATATGTGTCACCACAGCTTCAACAATGATGACCGCAGAATCCACGATCATACCAAAGTCGATGGCTCCCAGCGACATCAGGTTTCCGTCGATGCCAAAGGTCTTCATCATACCGAAGGCAAAGAGCATACTCAGTGGGATGACACTTGCAACAACAAGTCCGGCTCGCCAGTTACCTAGGAAGATAACAAGTACGAAAATGACGATAAGTCCGCCTTCAATCAGGTTGCGGGCGATAGTGCCCTCTACTCGGTCCACCAGGTTGGTTCGGTCGATAAACGGTTCGATCACCACTCCTTCCGGAAGTGATTTCTGAATCTGATTGATTCGTTCCTTTACATTCTTGATAACTTCCTGGAAGTTCTCGCCCTTGAGCATGATGGCAATACCAGCCACCACCTCGCCTTCGCCATTGCGGGTGACGGCACCGAAACGGGTGGCGTGGCCCAGCTGAACCTTTGCCACATCGCCCACCTTGACTGGTGTTCCATCCACCGTCTTCACCGTGATATTGGCAACATCCTCCAGATTCTTCACCACACCGATGCCTCGAATATAATACTGGTTGGAATTCTGCTCGATGTAGCTGCCACCCGTATTGGCATTGTTGCGCTGCAAGGCATCAAACACCTCGCTTACGGAGACCCCGCTGGCGTTCAGCTGGTCGGTATTGATAGCCACCTCATATTGCTTGACGTAACCACCCCAGCCGCTTACCTCAGCAACACCGGGAGTTCCGGAAAGCTGTTTGCGCACAATCCAGTCCTGCATGGTTCGGAGCTGGGTGAGCGAGTATTGATGCTCGTATCCCTCCTTGGCACGAATGGTATAGTGGTAGATTTCGCCCAATCCGGTGGCAATAGGTCCCATCTCGGTTTCGGTGTTCTTTGGCAGTTCTTTCTCCAACTGTTCCACCACCTGACTCACCTGCGAACGTGCCCAATAGATATCGGCGGCATCGTCGAAGACAAGCGTGATGACCGAGAGTCCGCTTCTTGAAATGCTTCGGCGTTCCTGGATGCGGGGTATATTTGCAAGCGCCATCTCTACAGGAGTGGTTACGTATTGTTCCACCTCCTGAGCTCCCAGCGAAGGAGCCTGTGTGATGACCTGTACCTGATTATCTGTAATATCTGGGGTGGAATCGAATGGCAGATGCACAAGCGACCAGACACCCCATATCGCCAGGGCTATAGAGAGTACTCCAATCACCAGTTTGTGGCGAATGGAATAAGTAATAAGTTTCTGAAACATAAGCTTTAATCTAAAAATGATTCATTGAAAACTATTAAAGCTTAATGCGCATGCTCGCCATGTTCGCCTGTAAGCGAAGCCAGATAATAAGCGTTCTCGGTTACAATCTTCTTGCCGGCAGCTCCATTCTTGCCCTTCTGCAGATGGTTGCAAAGCTTCACCTCCGTATATTTACCATCCGAAGCGCCTGTGGTCACCTCATGACGGGAGAAGCTGTAGTTACCCTTGCTAGGAGCTCCATTGAGAGCGAAGACATATTGCTTTCCATCTGTGCTCACAATTGCCTGGGATGGCAAGGCGAGACACTGCTGGCTACCTGTAGCTATCTTTCCGCTTACATACATACCTGCGAAAAGCTTTCCGCCATGAGTATTGCCTGAAGAAGAATGCAGATAACTCTTCACGCTAACTGCATCCAATTTTACATGAACAGCAACGGACTTCGAGTTATCGTTAAAGTATTGATTCATGCCATAAACGGTTCCTGAAAGTTTTACGCCAGGCTGATTAGTCAGGTTTATGGTCACCCGATTGCCCACCTTGACCTTCGCCAAATCCTTCTCGAAGACATTGAGGTCACATTCCACTGCCTGGGTGTTTCTAATCTTCATCAGAGGAGTCTGCATATCAGCATAACTTCCCAGACTGGCAGTCATCTCGCTCACGATGCCGGAGATAGGCGCATGCAAAGGAAAGGCAGTAGTAAACTTACCTTTCGCTACGGCTGCAGTAGAGATACCCATCTGGCTGAGCTGTCTGCCAATACCCAAAAGATTGGCATGAGCCACTTGGTAATCTTTCTTGGTCTGCTGTAAGGTACGCTTCACACCTGCTCCCTGCTTACTGAGTAGAAGTTGGCGCTCCAAATCAGCCTTGGCAAGTTCGCACTCCTTGGCAGCAGAGTAATACTCACGCTGAAGACTTACCACATCTGTATTTTCAACGGTAGCAACAACCTGTCCTTTATGAACAAGCTGTCCTTCTTTCACAAAAATAGATTTCACGATACCGCCCATCAAAGAGGCAACATCACCCATCGCCTGTGCACGCAGTACGAGCGATCCTTTCGCTTCTATGGTGGCATCCATCTCGCGCTCCACAGCCTCACCCATCTTCAAATCTACGGTGCTGACCTGCTTGGCAGTCAACGGAATATGATCAAAATCCACTTCTTCTTCATGCTCATGCTCCTCGTGTGCATGAGCCTCTGAACCGGTCTGTTTCGCAAAGAAAGCGAATCCTGCCCAGGCAATCGCCGTAACGGCGACGATCAAAATTATTCTTTTCATGTTTTTTCTATTTTATAATTCTACACTACAGTTTCACACAACGAATCTTATCAAAAATCCGTTGGCAAAAGTACACAAAAGATCTTGCAACTCAGTTGCATTCAAATCTTCAAACCGATTTTTGCAACCAAGTGGCAAACTTGTAAAATCATAAAATAGAAGGAGGTCCCCGTCTGCTATAGCCTGCCGCCACTTCTTCTGCAAGAGGAGAAGCTGCCACATGCTGCCATCTCACTGAAATGAGTGAGAGACGAGGGAGGGTTAAAAGAGAAGAACAAGACAGGATCATGAACTGATGGTTCTCATCTACCAGCAACTTGCGGATACCCTTCACCATCTTGGAATTGACGACAAACTGATGCATTTGACGAACGCTACAGTTCTCACGATTGCTATCATTTTCCTGATCATGATGGTCGGTATGCTCATCATTGATGTTGCCATCCTGCTCACATTGCTCCTGAATCATACAGATACGACCCATGTGGTGATGATGGGTCATCACCGTGGATAGCAATATGCTCAATGTAGCTATCCAGAGACTGAATATGTATAATGTTCTTTTCCTCATTCGCAATTTGGCTACAAAATTACAGCTTTTTTGCAATATTACCAAGACGACGTGATGATTTTATAGCATTTTTTCTAAAAAAAACTAAAAGACTAGTAACCGTACTTGGTTCATAGCCGTATTTAAAATAAAATTTAGTATCTTTGCAATCAAAATTAGTACATAAATAAAAATGAAAAAGTTTATTGCAGTTTTACAGTTACTCTTAGTAGTAATGTTGGCTCATGCGCAGATGATGAACCCTGTGAAGTTCTCAACCTCGCTCAAGACCAATGGAACCGCTGTAGCGGAAATCGTGTTTAATGGAAAGATTCAACCGGGATGGCATGTCTATTCTACAGGTTTGGGCGCAGACGGACCAATTTCAGCCACTTTTAACGTAAACAAGCTTGACGGTGTAGAACTTGTAGGCAAGTTACAGGCTCGTGGCCATGAAATTTCAAAGTTCGACCCTCTCTTTGAGATGAAGTTACGCTTCTTCGAGGGTAGCGCTACTTTCGTACAGAAAGTGAAGTTCACCAAGCCTAACTATCGTATCGATGCTTATTTAGAGTATGGCGCTTGCAGCGACCAGAATTGTCTTCCACCTAGCGAGGCAAGCTTCAAGCATAGTGGCAAATCTCCTGCTGTAGATGGCAAGGATGCTGTCAGCCCTGAAGATGCGAAAGCTAACGAAATGACAGAAGATCCAGCAGCTATCGCTAAGGCGAAAGCAGACTCTTTGGCTCAGCTTGCCGTAGCAGAGAAAGTAGATAGCACAGCTAATATCGATTCATCATTCTCTGTAGATGGTGATGATGCTAAGGCTTGGTGGAAACCGGTTGTAAAGGAGCTTCAGGCGTTTGGTGGCAACAATGACATTGCCAACCATTCACTCTTCTATATCTTCATTATCGGTTTTGTGGGCGGTTTGCTCGCTCTTGTAATGCCATGTATCTGGCCTATCATTCCGATGACAGTAAGCTTCTTCCTGAAGCGTGCCAAGAATGACAAGAAGAAGGGTATCCGCGATGCGATCACTTATGGTTTGAGTATTGTCATCATCTATCTGGCACTCGGCCTCACCGTTACTGCCATTGCAGGTCCTAGTACCCTCAATGCGCTTAGTACAAGTGCGGTATTCAACATCATCCTCTTCTTGCTTCTGGCAGTCTTCGCATTCTCATTCTTCGGATGGTTCGAAATCAAGTTGCCAGACAGTTGGGGAAATGCTGTAGATAACAAGGCTTCCAGCACAACCGGACTCATCAGCATCTTCCTGATGGCGTTCACACTCGTGCTCGTAAGTTTCTCTTGTACCGCTCCTATCATCGGCCTGCTTCTGGTACAGACAGTTACATCGGGTGACTGGTTGGCGCCAACCATTGGTATGTTTGGTTTTGCCCTGGCTCTCGCCTTGCCATTCACCCTCTTTGCACTCTTCCCATCTTGGTTGAAGTCAGCTCCTAAGTCTGGTTCTTGGATGGAGACCATCAAGATTGTGCTTGGTTTCATTGAGCTTGCTTTCTCTTTGAAGTTCTTGTCAGTAGCAGATTTGGCTTATGGCTGGCACATTATGGATCGCGAGGTATTCCTCTCACTCTGGATTGTCATCTTCGGCCTGCTCGGTCTCTACCTGATTGGCAAGTTGAAGTTCCAGGTAGATGCCATCGGCGGCGACCTCAACAAGCCAATGCCAGTAGCTTGCATTATGCTTGGCCTTTGTTCCTTGGCTTTCTCTGTTTATATGATTCCTGGTCTTTGGGGTGCTCCATGCAAGGCTGTAAGTGCTTTTGCCCCACCAGTAAACACCCAGGATTTCAACCTGAATACCAAGGTGGTAGAACCGGCTTATAAGGACTACGAGGAAGGTATGGCTGCTGCGAAGGCAGCAGGCAAGCCTGTACTGATTGACTTTACCGGATACGGTTGTGTCAACTGCCGTAAGATGGAGGCTTCTGTATGGACAGACCCTAGTGTTACTGACATTTTGACAAAGGACTACGTACTCATCTCTCTCTATGTAGATGACAAGACTCCATTGTCACAGCCTATGGAGGTGACTTTCAATGGCGAAAAGCGTACATTGAGAACCATCGGCGACAAGTGGAGCTACTTGCAGGCAAGCAAGTTTGGTGCTAATGCCCAGCCATTCTACATTCCTGTGGATAATGAGGGAAATCCTCTGAACGCTGCATTCAGCTTCAAGGAGGATGTCAGTGCTTATCTTGACTTCCTGCATAAGGGTCTTGATAACTATCGTAAGTAATAATTAACTTTTCATAAGGCGGGAGTGGCATGTTATTTGCTATTCCCGCTTTTGTAATTAAAGTATAACACTATTAAAAAAGAGGAATTTATGAACAATAAAGAAGTTCCAGTCCTGCTTTTGACAGGCTATCTGGGCAGTGGTAAGACTACCCTGCTCAACAAGATTTTGGCTAACAAGAAGGGTATCAAATTTGCCGTTATCGTCAACGATATCGGTGAGGTGAATATTGATGCAGCTCTCATAGAGAAAGGTGGTGTGGTAGGTCAGAAGGATGATTCCTTGGTTTCACTCCAGAATGGATGTATTTGCTGTACCTTGAAGATGGACCTCGTAGAACAGCTCAAGGAGATTGTAGATATGAAGCGTTTCGACTATATTGTAATAGAGGCAAGCGGTATCTGCGAGCCGGCACCTATAGCACAGACCATCTGCTCTATCCCATCCCTGGGCCCTCAGTATATCAAGAATGGTATCTTGCGCCTAGACAGCATCGTTACTGTAGTTGATGCACTTCGCATGAAGGACGAGTTTGCCAATGGTTCTGATTTGATGAAGCCAAACCTTGATGAGGAGGATCTCGCTTCTCTCGTCATCCAGCAGATGGAATTCTGTAACATCATCCTTCTCAATAAGGCTGCAGATGTAGAGCCTAAGGAGTTGGAGCACCTGAAGCAGATTATCCGCGCTATCCAGCCTAAGGCAGAGATTTTCGAATGTAACTATGGTGATGTAGATCTCGATCTGATTGTCAATACTCACAAGTTTGACTGGCAGACTGTTGCATCATCAGCAGGCTGGATTCAGGAAATCGAATCTGAACGAAGCGGAGAAGAGGACCATGAAGAAGAAGAGCATGAGCATCATCATCACCATGATGAAGACGATGACGAGCACGAGCACCACCACGATCACGAGGATCATGAACATGGTCACCACCATCATCATCACGATCATGACCATGACCACGAAGGTGGCGAGGTCGAGGAATATGGTATTGGAACCTTCGTATATTATCGCCGCAAGGCATTCGACCTGGGTCTCTTCGATGAGTTTGTTGCAAGAAAATGGCCTCGTGACATCGTTCGTGCCAAGGGTATCTGCTATTTTGCTGATGAACCAGACATGTGCTATGTTTTCGAGCAGGCTGGTCAGCAGAAGACTGTCAAGCAGGCTGGTCAGTGGCTCGCAACAATGCCAGCCGACCAGCTCGCAGAACTGCGCAAGAACAATCCGCAGCTCGAAAAGGAATGGGATGAGAAACTTGGTGACCGTATGATCAAGATTGTATTCATCGGTCAGCACATCAAGGACCAGAAGGATGCTATTATCGCCGAACTTGATAAGACTTTAGCACTCTAAAGGAAGTCGCCCTGTCAGGCAAAAGCATGAAGAGATTTATGTTTTTGTCCTCACAGGGCGTTATATTTTACTTGTAAAACTTAAGAGATAATAGCGCATTTTAACTACCGAAAAGATGAAAAAAACAGAAATTAAAGGAAAAATGCGGGTAAAAATGCAGTTTTTTCTTCGTTTGTACTTTTAATTCGTTTTTTTTTGTTAAATTTGCACCCGATTAATAAATAATTAAGTGAATATACAAAGAAATGAAGACCGATTTTCGACCTGCATATATTAAGGACTTTGAGGCGTGTTGGAACATCATTGACCAGGCTCGTCGCTCTATGATTGCATCAGGACGTCATCAGTGGACTAATGACTATCCTGCTGAGCACGATATAAAAGACGACATCAACAATGGTAATGCATACGTACTTACCGTAGATGGCGAGGTGGCTGTCTATGGTGCAGTAGCACTCAATGGTGAACCACAGTACGATTTTATCGATGGCGACTGGCTTACCACAGGCGATTATTATGTAATACATCGCTTTGCTACGTTGCCTAAATATCAGCGTGAGGGTTTCGCACGTATATTTATTAATAAGGTGAATAGTCTCTGCGAGGTAGAAAAGGTTCCTAGCATCAAGGTAGATACCAATTTCGATAATCTTCCGATGATCAACTTGCTCTCTTCCATGGGCTTCTGCATCTGCGGAAGAATCAACTATGGGAACAGAGGTATGCGCTTTGCTTTCGAAAAGCAAACGATACAGCCACAAATACAATAACGATTTATAGACATTATGGAGGATAAATTAAATAGAATGAGAAGCTTGGTCAATCAACTGAACCAAGCTTCTGATGTTTATTATAACGGCAAAGGGGAAATCCTTACCGATTACGAATGGGATGCGCTATTCGACCAACTCAAGAAGCTGGAAGAGGAAACCGGCGAAATTCTCCCCGATTCCCCTACCAACAAAGTTTCTGAAGATACGATCGTCGGCCAGAAGGAAGAACACGAGTTCGCAGCTCTCTCTCTGGCAAAGACCAAGAAGGTCAGCGACCTCGTTAAGTGGGCAGAAGACCGCCCTATCTGGATTTCCTGGAAGCTGGATGGCCTCACCTTGGTTGTGACATACGACAATGGCAAACTAACCAAGGTGGTGACTCGCGGTAATGGTCATATTGGCACCAACATTACGCATCTGGCACCAGCTATCAGTGGTATTCCGCAGTCCATCAGCGAAAAGGGACATCTCGTGATTCGTGGCGAGGCTGTCATCTCCTATGCCGACTTCGAGCAGTTTATCATCGAAAGCGAAGGTGATTATGCCAATCCCCGCAATCTTGCATCCGGATCTCTTTCTTTGAAAGATGTAGAAGAAGTAAAGCAGCGCCATATCCAATGGATTCCTTTCACCCTGGTTTACTGCGAACAGGAAATCACATCATGGGGCAAAAGAATGCAGTGGTTGGAAGAACAGGGTTTTCATCCGGTAGAACGTCAGAAAATAGAGCTGCCAACTTCTGATAATATCCAACAGGAAATTGATGCTTTTACAGCTAAGGTGACCAACAAAAAGAATCCTTTCCCTGTAGATGGTCTCGTCATCTGCTACGATGATACCTCCTATGCTGCTACTGGTTCCGTAACAGGTCATCATGCAACACGAGCCGGTTACGCCTTCAAATGGCAGGATGAACACGCTGATACCGTACTCGACCACATCGAATGGTCGTGTGCAGCCAATACCATCACTCCTGTGGCTGTCTTCAAGCCTGTAGAACTGGAAGGCACAACTGTTCAGCGTGCCTCTCTCTGCAATGTAAGTGAATGCGAGCGTTTGGGTATCGGAGGCAAGGGAACCCGATTGCAGGTAATCAAGGCCAATAAGATTATCCCAAAGGTGATCAATGTGACAGAATCGCTGGGTGTTTTTGAAATTCCTGAAGTGTGTCCTGTCTGCCATGCTGAAGCTATCGTTAGAGAAAGCGAAAGCGGTACGAAAACACTGCATTGTACCAACCCTCAATGTGCGGCGAAGCAGTTGAAGAAGTTCACGAGATTCGTAAGCAAGGAAGGTTTGAACATAGAGGGTATTTCAGAACAAACCATCTGGAAGCTGGTAAACGAAGGCCTGATCAGTGAGTATGCAGACTTTTATCATCTTTCTGATCATGCCTATGTCATCTCTTCCTGGGAAGGATTCGGAAAGAAGAGTGTAGGCAATATGCTGGAAAGCATCCGCAAAAGCCGAAATACAGATGGGCGTCATCTGCTCTATGCACTGAACATTCCGCTGTGTGGAGGTGATGTCGCCAAAAAGCTGATTGAACGCTATCCTGTCCAGAAACTGATAGAAACCGCACGACTCTGTATGTTTGATGATGAGTTTGCCAGCATCGACGGCATTGGTCCTGAAAAAAGTGCCAAATTCATCGCCTGGTTCAAAGATGACAACAACTTCGCTCACGTACAGCATCTGATGAAGGAGCTGACCATTACAGAACAGGCACCTGTAGAGAAAGGTACGCAGTGTGATGGACTAACCTTCGTTGTAACGGGTGATGTTCATCATTATAAAAACCGCAACGAGTTGAAGGCCTACATCGAAAGCCAAGGTGGCAAGGTGACGGGAAGCGTAAGCAAGAGTACCAACTATCTGATTAACAACGATGCTGCCTCGCAGAGTTCAAAGAACAAGAAGGCTCATGAACTCAACATCCCTATCATCACGGAAGATGAGTTCGTTGAGAAATTCGGATAAAAAGAAATCCCTTAGACTTCAACAAGCCTAAGGGATTTTTATTTGGTTATTCTTGAATTAGTGCGTTCCGCAATATTGTCCCATAAAAAGGATACCGCCACTCTGACTGTCCTGAATCATATACACGAATGGACGGTCAGCGATGAACTCCACATTTCTTGTCTCCTCAGGTGCCATGGCAGTCAGCATCACGGCAGCTGTTACAGCAGCAGCCTTTGTTCCCTGCTCATTCACCTCTATCTTTGCCTTCTGGAGCATCTTGCTTACAAAGAAATTGCCGTCAGCAAAATGACTGAAGTTCGCTTTGCCTGCCACAAACATAGAAGGAGCACCCAAATCACTGATGATCGCATTCAGAGGCAGTTCCTGCTCGATGGTAAATTTAGGCAACTTGAGATTCACCATACAGTTTTCCATATTCTGAGAAATCTGATTCAGCTTCTCTTCATCCAAACCTTTCATCATTTCCTGAATATTCTTGCCCTCATTTGGCAGAAGTACCAGCATGCGATAGCTACCATTGCCATAAGGAAGATCTACAGCCTTGAAATCCTTGTTCTCTGCATAGAAGAGCTTCTTTACCTGATGCATCATCTCTACTTTCTGGATATCACGTGTATAGCCACGGAAGTTCTCCAGCTTGGTGTCCTTGGCATTGAACTTGTTCTGCCATATTCCCTTGAAATAGATGGCATTCATCAAATACGATACTGCATCGGCTGAAACCTGATCAATAATACGGGGAATCATGCCGTTGGTCTTTTCCTTGCACCAGCCATTGATGCGGTCTGTTGACTTGGAAGAGGTGAAATCCAGACTTTCAATACCAGCCTGATAGCCATCACTTACCTGTTGGAAGAAATCCTTGTTCAGTTTGAAGTTCTTGTTTACTGCGATATAATTGGCAATATTAACAGTTGTCTGCTTGTCTCGAAGATTGGCATGAAGAAGCATAGCCTTATAAAGCTCATTCAGATCGTTGACAGAAACTCCCTCGCAACCGATAGCTTTCAATATCTCCTGCTGCGTGATTCCATCCGCACCATTTGCAAGCATTCCCATCAGATAAGATACGCTCATAGGTGAAATCACCTTAGACTCCATATCTGTAACCTTATTGAAGAGACGAAGCGCAAATGCATTGTTCTTCTTCACTATATCCTGCTGGGTGTCAGAAAGAACAAGATAGCTATTATCCAAATCCTCTTCATTCTTACCCATTTCGCTGTCCTTGCTTACATTGGAATCACCGTTTATTTTCTTGCTGCTAGCACAAGAAGTCATAGCCATTGCAGCCATCATCATCAGGGCTGCCATAGTTATCTTACTGTCATTTCTCTTTTTCATAATCTTTTAATTTTGTTGATAATCTGTCTATGAAATGCAAGTTGCTGCGATTCCTTGCATCGGAAGGCTAAAATTTAAGACTCGTTAACTGCCTCCTTACCTGGCAACACACGCAAATGATATCTGTTACCATCAAAGTCAACTCGCATCAGACTCTGAGGTTTGGTTATCTTGGCTAACTCAAGAGCCACATGCCCCATCGTTCTGCGAAGATTCAGTTCGATACAAGGTACCAGCTCAAACTGATCATCCTTTGTAGCAATCATCATATCTACTCCAAACGGACCGTTATAGTTTTCCTTTAATGCGGGTTCAACTATATCTATAATTTTCTGTCTTGCAGAGAGAAGCGCATCTTCACTGATGTATTTCTTCATCATTTCAACCTTCTCTTCTTCAGAGCAGAGCAAGTTACCGGTATAGGCATTTTTGACGGTATCGAAGAGCGAGAGTCCCAGATAGTGTACCTTGCCGTCACGCATCTCGAATTCCATACCGAAATCTTTCACCTTATTATAATATGGCTCTACGGTAACACCACCCTGTCTGAAGATGATGTTGCTTACCCAGCGTTGGAAAGCCGGATATTCACCATTTGTCCGGAACTCATCGGCAGAAACATATTTCACGCCTCTTCCACTGCTGCTCCAAGGAGCCTTGACTACAGCCTTGCCCCACTTCATCACGCATTCCTTAACCAGAGCAAAGTTATCTGCATACACTACATTCTGCTGCAGATGTTCAGCAGCCCATTGGCGGCTGCTTATCGCGCGTACCTTATCTAATACCTCATCAGTAGGCAGCATGATTTCCGGCAAACCGATACGTTCCAGCTCGCCTTTCAGACTCAAGTCCCATCCCCAAGGATGCACGCAGTCTATAAACTCCGTCTTAAGCAGATGCTCAAGCTGCAGTTTGGTTATAAACTCAACTTTTTCCAACAGGTGTTCTCCAAAATGGCGCACCTTATCGCGTGCATTGTCTATGTCGTCAACAAGCACCAAGTCACCCTGATCTGCCCACAAGGCAGGTATGAATGCAAGGTCGCTTCGCAACTGTCTTCCTGCATGTGGAGCGGTAAACTGTCGCAAATGAGCGGCCAATGCCAAATCGTGTTCTGGATTGAAGATATGTAGTTTCATACTGCAAAGATACAAATTATTGAGATAAAAACGGCAAAAGAAGGTAAGTTTTACTTAGAAAAGTGCTAAATAATGAAAAAAATGTTAGTTTTTGCTATCTAGAGTTTGCAAATTTAAAATATATTATTACCTTTGCATCGTAAAAAACAAATATGAATCAATATTAAACGCATGGAAGAAGCATTCTTCAGAACACATACATATCTAGTTGAGCATATAGATGCTCCAGTCAGACGAACCTTGATGGATGAGATTGACTGGAACGATCGTATGATTGGCATCAAAGGCACTAGAGGCGTAGGCAAATCTACCTTTCTCCTCCAGTATGCCAAGGAGCACTTTGGACCATACGACCGCAAGTGCTTGTATGTGAACATGAACAACTTCTATTTCCAGAGCAGAGGTATTGCCGATTTTGCAGGTGACTTTGTGAATCAAGGTGGACGCACACTTCTGATAGACCAGGTTTTCAAGCAGCAGGACTGGAGCAAGGAACTCCGCAAATGTTACGACTTGTATCCTGAATTGAAGATTGTGTTTACAGGTTCCAGCGTCATGCGCTTGAAGGAAGAGAATCCAGAACTCAATGGCATCGTGAAGAGTTACAATCTCCGTGGCTTCTCATTCAGAGAATATATCAATCTGAAGACGGGCAACGATTTCCAGCCATACGAGCTCGAAGACATTCTCCGCAATCATGAACACATCATCAAGCAGATCCTTCCCAAGGTGAGTCCGATGAAATACTTCAATGATTATCTGCATCATGGCTTCTACCCATTCTTCTTGGAACAGCGTAACTTCACAGAGAATCTACTAAAGACAATGAACATGATGACCGAGGTTGACATCCTCCTCATCAAGCAGATAGAACTGAAGTATCTGCCAAAAATAAAACGCCTGTTCTACGAGTTGGCTGTCGAAGGCGCCAAGGCTCCCAACGTGAGCCAGCTGGCCGAAAGCATCAATACAAGTAGGGCAACCGTGATGAACTACATTAAGTATCTGGCTGATTCCAGACTCATCAACATGATCTATCCAGAGGGGCAGGATTTTCCGAAGAAACCATCTAAGGTGATGATGCATAATACTAACTTGATGTACGCTATCTATCCTATACAGATTGACAAGCAGGAAGTGATGGAAACATTCTTCGTCAATTCACTTTGGAAAGACCACAAAGTTCACCAGGGCGGTAAAGACCACTATTATACAGTGGATGGCAACAGGAAATTCAGAATCTGTGATGCACAAACTCCCAACAAGATGCGTAGTAATCCAGATACCATCTATGCCCGTTACAATACGGAGGTGGGCAAGGACAACAAGATTCCGTTATGGCTCTTGGGATTTCTGTATTAACGAAATTTCGAAAAGAAGAATTAAATACAAAACATTTTTAATATTTTATCTAAAAGTAAAATGGCTAAAGAG
>ERZ1023822.2-NODE-2-length-167297-cov-62.974343_pt1 | contig 167297 bp, 145 predicted proteins | sample MGYA00380379_ERZ1023822 | MGnify/ENA primary metagenome ERZ1023822 (study PRJEB33179, sample SAMN07448988) | human gut metagenome | biome: Human-gut; feature: Human associated habitat; material: Faeces | host: Homo sapiens | place: India: Bhopal | collected... | reverse complement strand
TAACATTCCCTAATGGGAAAGTAATATGTTATAACAATGCAACGTCAACAATGATTGCTGTGTTGAATGAGATTGGAGAAGACTTATTTTCTTCAATCAAGTTGGAAATGTGCCATTTACCTCTTCTTTCAAAGGAAATTTATCCGAAATATCAAAAGGATATGAAGCCTATTTGTGAGGGATGGTATCTGAATGCACAATCTAATTCTGATACAAAGTTTCTTCAGTTAATGTCTATCAATGATCAACTTCATTTAGGCTTAAAAATAGAATTGGGGGCAGGCTTTGATACAGTGGAGGATCCTGGAAAGGAAAAGAGAACCAGGAGCAGAGATAAATTGTTGGTTAAAATGCCAGATGGAGAGTATATTGCCAACAATAGTGCTTTGGAAACATTTCTTGAAGTTGTATGGAAATTAGGCATTGAGGACATTAGAAAAAAGGAATTGTCTTGGTGTGGTAATCCCCTTATAACGAGTAAGAAAATGGTCTATAATCAGATTCAAATAGATAGTGATAGATGGATCATTGTGCCAAATTCTACAAAAGAAAAAGTTAAGTTGTTACGCGTCATAGGAGCTATGCTTCATATTAAGATGGATATAAATATTATATAATGGATTTTGCCTCATTTGTTCAAGATAATACGGTACTCCGTCCGCATCAAATAGAAGCTAAAGCTAAGATATTTGATGCGTGGAGTAAGTATGATTCTGTCATGCTTCAGATGCCGACGGGAACAGGTAAAACATATCTGTTCACATCGCTTATTAATGATATTATCAATACTTATAAACTTGCTCATAAGGATATAAAAATCTTGATTGTTGTCCATAGAACAGAACTGTTAGATCAAATATCTGCCACATTGAATAAATTTGGGATAGCTCACGGTTTTATACAAGGAGCAAGAGAGCAGTATCTTTGGAAACGAGTTCAGGTAGGGAGTATTATGTCATTACTGACAGATAAGAATTATTATAATGTTTGCAGGCAGAAGTTTGACTATATTATCGTAGATGAGGCTCATCATTCTCTTGCTGATACCTATATCAGACTATTTGGATTGTTCCCAAATGCGAAGAAATTAGGAGTGACAGCAACGCCTTGGCGATTGAATCACGAATCGTTTCTTTCGTTATATCAATATCTGATTGTTTCGCCTCAGATTTCATGGTTTATAAACAATAACCTCTTGTCTGATTTTGATTATGTTTCCATCAAGCAAGATTCTGAGGTTCAGAGACTTGTTGATAGATCAGAGGTGGTTAGTACTGGTGATTTTTCTAATGCCGATCTTGATAATACGTTTAATAACCAGCGTATTAGGTCGAAACTATATGAGTCTTATCTACAGTTTGCTAATGGGCGAAAGGGGATTATCTATGCTATCAATAAATGTCATGCAGCTATGATTGCAGAATTATATAGTAGTCATGGCGTTAAAGCTATGGCTATTGACTGCGATACTCCTAGGGATGTGCGTCAGGAAATGATAACTGCATTTAAAAATGGAGAAATATCTGTATTAGTGAATGTTGATATATTTACGGAAGGATTTGATTGTCCTGATGTGAATTTTATTCAGTTGGCAAGACCCACTAAATCGCTGTCTCTATATTTGCAACAAGTAGGAAGAGGATTGCGTATAGTAGAAGGAAAGGAGAAAACGATCATATTGGATAATGTTGGACTGTATAATTATTTTGGACTTCCTGATGCAAATAGAAAATGGCAGTATCATTTTGAAGGTCATGAGGATGTTGAACATATCAGTCGTAGTTCACAAGATAGAGATTCGTTAGGAATGGCTGAGTTTGAATTTGCTGAAAGTAAGTTTAGTGAAGATGATGAGCAGATGGTTGTGGTTAGAGGAGCCACAACGTCAATGTCAAATAGTAAGCAAGAGTGCCAAGAACAAAAGGAAATGCCTATCATACAAGATGTATCGTTATGCGATTATTACCTTATTATAGGTCATCGCAAACGATTTAAAATATATCCGTTTATAAAAAAAAGAGGAAAGGTTACTGATAGTGTAGGAAACTGCGTTTTTGAGTATGATGAAGCTATAAAAAAAGTCGAGTTTACAGAAGATGCTAAACAAAATCTGCAAGAGTTAGAAGGTTATATAAAACTTCAGTCAATCATTGCTTTTGCAGCGATGCTTGCTAATATAAAGATTACTGATGTTGTACATATTAATAAATTGCAGGAAATGAGCGATTCTGAAAAGAAAAGTTCTGAAAGCATTTTCGATGTGTTTGATATGATAAGCAAAATATATCAAAGGGATAAGTTGTCAAGGTAGTTGCAGGGAAAACGGTTATTGTGCAGTGATAGTATCGCACTTATATTCTGGTGATAGAAAGCTTTTGCCCTTACAGGGCGCAAGGCTGATTGCTCTTATACCCAGGGTGTTACCCTGGGCTAGGTGCTTCTGCCCCTTCAGAGCGTGTGGGGGGCATGGTATCTAAAGTACTGCTGCACAGACCTTGCGGAACCAGTCGAGTACCCCATCAGCTACCCCCGTATCCTGATGTTCTCTGTGAACTTGTCTATCAGTATTGCCGGCGGCAATCTCCCATTCTGATGACGGGTGACACCTGTGACACCTGTTTTCTAAAATTTTCTCTCACGCGGGCGGGCAGGAAAAATTTTCCAGAAAGGTTTCCCGCCCGCCTACGTGAGAGAGATTTCAAGAAAAGCCTGTCACTGGTGTCATCTTGTCATCCGGAAGTAAGTCTCATTCCAGCATCCTAAGCAAGTCACTTAGGTATCGTAAGTAAGTCACTTAGGCATCGTAAGTAAGTCACTTACGGGTCGTAAGTAAGTTACTTCTTCAGAAAAAGACGTGAAAATCCGTGAGAAATCGTGAGAAACCGTGAATGGCGGATTCTGAATGTTGTATCTTTGCATTGTGATGTTTTCCACGAGTCTGACTGGGGTTAGCCGATGGCTTACTTTTATGCAAGTTTTTTGGCTTTTTCTTTTGTGGTTTCATGAGAAAAGATTAATTTTGCATCGAATGGTGTGATTAGATTAGAAAAAAGATGTCTTAATAAATAAAGCGTATGCCAGATAAAATGACCATAGAGCAGCGCCACCATAATATGGCGGCAATCAGAGGCAAGGATACCAAACCGGAGATTCTTGTCAGGAAATTCCTGTGGGCTAGGGGATTCAGGTATCGGCTCAATCATCCACGGTTGCCGGGAAAACCGGATATCGTGCTCAGAAAGTATCGTACCTGCATTCTAGTGAATGGGTGCTTCTGGCATGGACATGAGGGATGCAAGTATTACGTGGTTCCGAAATCGAATACCCAGTTCTGGCAGGATAAGATCAGACGGAATCAGGAACGGGACCATGAGGTGCTGCATCGGTTGGCAGAAATGGGATGGCATACTATTGTAATATGGGAATGCGAACTGAAACCGGCAGTCAGGGAGAAGACTCTGGAGTCGCTAGCCTTTACACTGAACCATATCTTCCTGGAAGATCATCATATCAGGAGGTATGAATTGCCGGAAGAAAAGCCGACAATGGTGGCGGAGCCGGAACCAAGGCATCGTGATTAATACCCTCTCTGCTTCTCGTAAATGAAATCATCGGCGATGTAGCCATTGCTCATGAGATACAGGCCGGTGCGCTTATCGTGGAGTTGGGCACAGGTCTTGCTGCGATAGAAGAGATCAAGAGCCAGGGCTGGCGAAATCTCGAGACGCTGTGATAGTTCGTATGCTACGCCACCTATCTGATAGCTGAGAATCATTTCTTGAATCTCTGGTGTCTTGGTATTGATCTGTTTATATTTTTTCTGTTCCATTGTATATTAAGTATTTATTGATGAGATCTTGATTGAGCAGGCAAATCTGATTATTTGGCTTATGAAATATTAATTGCTGTAGAGCTGATTCTGTATCGTAAAAGCCTGTCATGTATAGGTTTACGGTATCGATTACTCGGTCGTTAGCGATACCTCCTTCTACATAATCGTAATATCTGGCTGGGTTTTCGCCCCGTCTGTTGCCCACAATGAAGTCTAGCCAGTCTTTATCGTATGCGGTAAATATCTTGCAGCGAGCTTCTGCGAGAATAGCATCCCTATCCAGAGTGTAGATATTGAGTAGGGGTTGTGCTGCTCTTTTTTCGGCTATGGTTTTAGCCCATTTGATTGCCTGATCCTTTAAATCGGTTACATAGAAGCCTTGACCAAAGTCTAACCTTGGTCTTCCAACATGATTAAGTGGAGCTTCTATAATTTCTGTAGCTCCATGATAAACAGTTATTTTCATCTGTCTTTCTTCTCCCAATTAGTTAGACACTCAATGACATCTTCTATAAGATACTCTCTACTTTCTGTATGGAGCGTATCGTAGTGGGGCAGAATGAATTTGTTGATTAAATCAACCTTTCTCATTCTTTCGTATATTTCAATATATGGCACCCCAAGCTTTCTTGCAGCTCCTTCAACGCACGAGGCAGCGAATGCGAGCTTGATTTCTTCTAGGGGTAATTGTATTCTGTTGTTTTCTTGTTTCATATTTTCGTCCTTTCCTCTTAATTCCTGCAAAGATAATGCAAAAATAAGCAATATTTCTCTTTTATGCAAGTTTTTAAGCTTTTTCTTTTGTGTTTTCATGAGAAAAGATTAATTTTGCATCGAATGGTGTGATTAGATTAGAAAAAAGATGTCTTAATAAATAAAGCGTATGCCAGATAAAATGACCATAGAGCAGCGCCACCATAATATGGCGGCAATCAGAGGCAAGGATACCAAACCGGAGATTCTTGTCAGGAAATTCCTGTGGGCTAGGGGATTCAGGTATCGGCTCAATCATCCACGGTTGCCGGGAAAACCGGATATTGTGCTGAGGAAGTATCGTACCTGCATTCTGGTGAATGGCTGCTTCTGGCATGGACATGAGGGATGCAAGTATTATGTGGTGCCGAAATCGAATACCCAGTTCTGGCAGGATAAAATCAGGAGAAACCGGGAGAGGGACCATGAGGTACAGCATCGGTTGGCAGAAATGGGATGGCATACCATCGTCATCTGGGAATGCGAGCTGAAACCGGCTGTCAGGGAGAAGACGCTGGAGTCGCTTGCCTTTACGCTGAACCATATCTTCCTGGAAGATCATCATATCAGGAGATATGAGTTGCCGGAAGAAAAACCGGCAATGGTGGCGGAGCCGGAACCAAGGCATCGGGATTAGTAACTACTATTATTGGGAATAAGGCTTATGAAAGATATGGATAAATATTGGAAGAACGTGGATTCACTTTTCGATTCTAAAGATACTCGGAAAGTGATTTGGGTAAGTTATGCTGTTGGTTTGGTATTGGTTGCTGCTTCCATATACAAGTTATACCTTAGGTTGTCGGGGCATGAAGAATTCTCTTTGGGGAGAATATTTTCATTATTTTTAATGTTAATGGTAGGTATTTCTTTGGTTTGTTTCCTTTTTTATAGGAAGAAAATATCGATTAAAATTAAGTTTTACCTGTTGTGTCTGATTTTTGCGTGTGGCGGCATTGATATGTTTCTTCATCCGAAAGTATCAAGTAGGGTGCCATCTGAAACATATTGTCAGATAGTGGGAGTAGTGGGCTGTCTCTTCTCTGGGGGAGGCGGTCTGTGGGTATTGTACAATGACTACAAGTGGCATAGGAGGCGTAGAGACGAGGAGGAATAAAGTGTACCGATGCGCAGACCTTGCGGAACCTGTCGGGTTTCTTACCGCTCATTTCTGTTTGCTATCACTTCAATCCCGTCTTTCTCAATTTCCTTGAGTAGGAAGGGATTGAGGTGTTGGTGCTTCCGGATAATATCAACAGGGTTGTCTAGAAGTTCTTCCAAGTATGCCTTCAGACGGACTACTAGAAAAAACTTAGGGGGCATTTCTACATAGACATCAACATCGCTTCCTTTGTGGTGCTCGTTTCTTGCAACTGAGCCAAAGAGACGCAAGGAGGTGATGCCGAAGGTGTTCTGTAATTCTTCGGCATGAGAAGCGATGAGAGCTATGTATTCTTCCCTTGTTTTCATTTTTACTATTCTTGCATTTTTAATGCTTTTGCCCTTACAGGGCGCAAGGCTGATTGCTCTTATACCCAGGGTGTTACCCTGGGCTAGGAGCTTCTGCCCTTTCAGGGCGTGTGGGGGCAAGGTATCTAAAGTACCGCTGCACAGACCTTGCGGAACCAGTCGAGTTTCTTGCCGCTCATTTCTGCTATGGATAAGTTCGCTTTGTTCACATCTTCTGGCTCAAATTCATAATAAGAATCTTCAGTAGGGAGATAATCCTCTGGAAGATCTTCTATGGAGTGGGCCTGGAAGTTGTGATGATTGCCTTCTTCATCAATATCGACAGTATATACAATGTCGTCTAATGGCGAACTTAATACGTTACGCAATGTTTGCTTTTTATTCGTGTACTTTTGTATATTATCGTAATCGGTTCTGATGAACATCCAGCGGTTGGCAGTATCGTCTTGGTCTATCCAATAGAAGAGATAGTTGTCACCTTTGTTGGTTACGTAGTGTGACAACAATGGTCCATCGAAATATATCAGATCGGCCACCTTCTTGAATTTATCGAAATTGCGCTTCTTGATGCAAATACCTTTTATTGTTTTCATAATTTTCCCTCCTCTAGTTTAAATGTTTTGGATAAGTCACATGATGGGAATTCAAACAAGTTATAATGCCCGTTACAAGCAGGTGTAGTGATGTTGCCATCGTTGTTAGTCACAATTCCTGAAGAAATACTATCACCTATAGCTTTGTATATGTTTCTCATATTTTTTGCAAGTAAGTGATAGAATTTGATGGCTTTGTCCTTTTCCGTAAAGCAAGACAGAGCATATCCACCAACATCAACTTTTCTTTGGCCATTCATAATAGCACGTTGAGGCTTCATGATGTAGTTGGGGATGTAACTTTTGGACATATCTGTACTGAAAACGAATCTGAATCCTTTCAAATCGTTTGGCTTTACAACTTCGGGCATCTTTAGTCCTTGTTGTATCAATGCGTCTATTTCTGCTTGATACTTATATATTCCCATCTTTTTATGTTTTAAATCTGCTTGCAAAAATAAGAAATATTTCTCTTTTATGCAAGTTTTTGGGCTTTTTCTTTTGTGTTTTCGTGAGAAAAGATTAATTTTGCAACAAAATGTAGGATGTCTTAATGAAAAAGTTATGGCAGCAATGGTATTAAACAGTACACAAGTACATCTCTTGCAGATGTTTCAAGTAGATGATTCTCAGAAAGGTTTGGAGGAATTAAAAGAATTGTTATATTCTTATTATTCAAAGAAAATGGATGAGACCCTGAATGAACTTTGGGATTCGGGGGTGCTTGACCAGAAAAAACTTGATGAAATCAATAATATGGATTTGCATAAATTGAAAATGGCATGAGTCGCTTGGTTTTAGATACGAATTGTCTTATACAGATTGTTTCGCCACGGAGCAAATATCATTCCTTATGGGATAGTTTTGTTCGTGGTGAAAATATTCTTTGTGTCTCTAATCTCTCTGCTTCTCGTAAATGAAATCATCGGCGATGTAGCCGTTGCTCATAAGATACAAGCCGTTGCGCTTATATAATTCTTATGAATGAGAAAAAGCATCTTGAAATCGTCTACAGCTTGTTGACGATTTTGGGTCTGACAATGAATCCGAGAAAAGTTCCGCAGTTTGCGGAATATTTTCATATAGAGGAGCATATAGTTTGAAAAACTTATTTGATTAGAAAAAAGATGTCTTAATAAATAAAGCGTATGCCAGATAAAATGACCATAGAGCAGCGCCACCATAATATGGCGGCAATCAGAGGCAAGGATACCAAACCGGAGATTCTTGTCAGGAAATTCCTGTGGGCTAGGGGATTCAGGTATCGGCTCAATCATCCACGGTTGCCGGGAAAACCAGATATTGTGCTCAGAAAGTATCGTACCTGCATTCTGGTGAATGGATGCTTCTGGCATGGACATGAAGGGTGCAAGTATTATGTGGTGCCGAAATCGAATACCCAGTTCTGGCAGGATAAGATCAGGAGAAACCGAGAGAGGGACCATGAGGTGCTGCATCGGTTGGCAGAAATGGGATGGCATACTATTGTAATATGGGAATGCGAACTGAAACCGGCTGTCAGGGAGAAGACGCTGGAGTCGCTTGCCTTTACCCTTAACCATATCTTCCTGGAAGATCATCATATCAGGAGATATGAATTGCCGGAAGAAAAACCGGCAATGGTGGCGGAGCCGGATCCAAGGCATCATGAATAGTCCCCTCTCTCTGCTTTTTCTTCGATAGCATAAAAAATCCCCTGATGGATTCTCTGAAGAGAAGCATCAGGGGATAGGCGTTTTACTTTATCAATCTTTTACTTTATAGCCTTACCTGTCTGGCTGTAGCCGTCCAGCTGCTTGGCATTGGTGATTGCCTTGCGCGAACAGTAGTTGAAATCTACCTTCTTGTCACCATTGCTCGACTTCCAGCGGATGGTGAGCTTCACCGTCTTGCCATTGGTATCTGGCAGGGCATCGTTGAGGTTGAAGGCTACCAGGGCATCGCCTACACGGTACTTGGCATCACCATTCTGATTGTGACGAAGCTCTACCTCGTATGGATTCTCCGGGTTTACACCGGTGAGAAGGTTGATGATGTGTGGCTTCTGACCGCCCCAGAGAGCACGGAAACGGAGAGTGAGATAACCATCCTCGGCTACTGTTACCCAATCGCGAACGATATCTACCTCATCATTGCCATACTTCGCATCGTTCTCTGCTGGAGTAGAGAGATAAGGTGCTGGCTTCTTGGTGAGAATGCTGTCAATCCAGTTGACATGCACTACCTGAGAATACTTGTCGCTCTTCTCATCGATGGCTGTATAGTTGACGAGTGCTCTAACCTCCTTGCCATCAAAGACTGGAGTCTTGAGGTTCTTGGCGAGCAATGTGGTGTTGTCATCCAACTGCAGGTAGCAGGCATCTGCATTCTGCTTGACTGTTACTAGGGCATTAGGTAAAACCTGATCCCAGTTGGTATCATCATCAGAATCACACGACTGAAAGGTGAATGCTGACATCAGCAGGGCTACTGCGAGCCCGATTTTCTTGAAATTGATCTTTCTCATAACTTTTTCTTTTTAAATCTTTCTGTCTATAAAATGCCCGAAGATGTGAAATCTTGCTTCTGATTTGGCAAAAGAAAGTTAAATGTAATTTTGAGATTCCCATTTATTTTGTAGTGTCTTCAATTTACACTACCTTTGCAGAAAGTTGTTGCGCCCTGACTGGGGATGCAGCGAATAGCTTAATAGAAATAGGTAGATGAATAAGGTTATCAAGAAGTTTTTCAGATCACTTATGTATATAGTAGGCATCGGAGCTATGACACTGGTGCCCGATGCCTGGCTGTGGCATATCGGAGTGGGGGAGTGGCCTCTGCCGCTAGCCATCCTCTGGTGGATTCCCTCTCTGCTCATCATCCTGGCTGAGGTGGGACTGCAGTTGGGCAAGTTTCATCGCACATCGGTGAGAGTGCTTTTCTCTCTCATCCTTTTCTCTGTGATGCCGAAGGTGGTATTCATCCTCTTCGAATTCTTCATGCCTTGGTTCTTCGCCATCCTGCCTGCCCTGGCGGTGATGGGATGGTTCCTCTATGGATTCGTGGAGGGATGGAAGCGACTGGAGGTGAAATACGTGACTTATTCTTCTGCCGATCTGCCTCCTTACTTCGATGGCTATAAGATTCTGCATTTCACGGATCTGCATCTCGGTACCTTTCCGAAGGGTGCCGACTTCGTGAGAAAGGTGGTGGAGAGAGCCAATGCCGAAGGGGTGGAGATGATGCTCTTTACCGGCGACCTGGTGAATAATGCTGCCGATGAGGTGGAACCTTATGTGGAAGATCTGAAGAAGCTGCATGCTCCCGATGGTATCTTCTCGGTTTGGGGTAACCACGATTACTGCGAATATAATACCAACCACAGTCTGAGTGCCTTGAGAAAGAACCGCAGACTCCTCTTCCAGTTGCAGAATGAGATGGGATGGCATCAGCTGATGAACGAGCATTTTACGGTATCGCACGGTATGGCTTCGATAGAAATCATCGGTGTGGAGAATGCCGGACAGCCTCCGTTTACCAATCGTAGTAACCTGAAGAAGGCGATGAAGGGAGTGGCGAAGGATGCTTTCAAGATAGTGCTTACCCACGATCCGCACCATTGGAGAAGGGAAGTACAGAAGACCGGAGTTCATCTGACCCTGGCGGGACATACCCATGCCGGACAGTTGAAGATAGGTAACTTCACTCCTGCCCACATGGCTTTCAAGGAGTGGGGTGGAGAATACTGGCTGGGCAAGCAGCTGCTCTATGTTTCTGCCGGATTGGGCGGATCATTCCCTTTCCGACTGGGTGCCTGGCCGGAGATGACGGTCATCACCCTGAAGCGTGATTTGGGGTAGAAAACAGACTGGTAGTCAGACATCTCACAGTTCCCGAAGAATTGAATAAAAACGTTAATTTGCTGATGCAAACTGTTAAGTTTTGGTTAAAAAATCGATATTTATTCATTTAGACGAAAAATTATCGCTTAAAAATTTGGTAACTCAAAAATTAATCGTATCTTTGCATCAGTTTTCGCATATATTTGGGCAAATGGGGGGTGTCGAGAGACTGTACTCCATTTGTTTTTTTTGCCCAAAAGCGAAATCTCGCTTTTTCCGCTCACTTTTATCATAAGAAATAAGCAAGGTATTCGCCAAGAATACTCATCATAAAGTTCAAAGTTTAAAGTTCAAAGTAAAATGAAGATTCCCGTAGAAGAACAATATAAATTCGTGAAACTTACTCTCCCGGATGGAAGCAAGGCTGAAGGAATGTCGGTGTTGCTGCATGCTTGTTGTGCACCCTGTTCATCGGCTATCGTAGAGTGTATGCTTCGCAATGGTATGAAGCCAACCGTTTATTTCAGTAACAGCAATATCTATCCGCAGCAGGAGTTCGATATCCGCAAGCACGAGCTGATGAGATTCCTGGAGGCGCAGCAGGTGCCCTATGTAGAGGATGAGTACGATCATGAGGAGTGGCTGGCTACCATCAGGGGATTGGAGAAGGAACCGGAGCGGGGAAGCCGCTGCTCGGTGTGTTTCCAATATCGTCTGACTCATGCTGCCAGGTATGCCCAGGAGCATGGATTCCATCTGCTTACCACCACGCTGGCTTCATCGAGATGGAAGAACATCAAGCAGATAGATGCCGCAGGACATATTGCGGTAGAAGGATGCCCGGATGTAGAGTGGTGGGATATGAACTGGAGAAAGGGCGGTTTGCAGAACCGCCGAGGAGAATTGCTGAAACAGAATGAATTCTATAACCAGCTATATTGCGGTTGTGAATTCAGCATGAGATAAGATTAAAAAAGGCTGCTTCCCGAAGCGGGAAGCAGCCTTTTATCGTATTTATGAAAGACCTGTAATCTCACCATTCACCACATCGATGCGCTCAGCCTGTGGGCTCTTTGGCAAACCTGGCATACGCATGATAGGACCAGCGATGACTACGATCATCTCGGCACCCATATTCACGGTGATGTCGCGAACGTGGAGCTCGAAGCCTTCTGTAGGACCGTATGCCTTGGCATCGGTAGAGAAGCTATACTGAGTCTTGGCGATACAGATAGGGAACTTCTCGGCACCCAACTTCTTGATTTCCTCGATCATAGACTTGGCAGAATCGCTCAAGGTTACGCTGCCGGCACCATAGAGGTTGAAGGCAACATCCTCGATCTTCTTCTCTACAGGCTCATCGTCATCGTAAGTGAAGTAGAGAGGAGCAGATGGATGCTCATCAATGGTCTTCACAACGAGCTCTGCCAACTCCATTGCACCCTTGCCACCTTCGGCGAAGGCACTGTTGACAGCGAATCCGCAGCCCATCTCCTCGCAGTGCTTGCGCAATACCTCGATCTCCTCATCGGTATCAGTAGCAAACTTATTGAAGGCGATGACTACAGTCTGACCAAAGCTCTGCAGGTTCTTCACGTGCTTGTCGAGGTTCCAATAGCCAGCTTCCATACCAGCTACGTTTGGCTTCTTGATGTCTTCCTGAGCTACGCCACCATGCATCTTCAATGCCTGGAGAGTAACGACGAGAACAGTAAGGTCTGGCTGCAAACCAGTCTTGCGGCACTTGATGTTGTAGAACTTCTCTGCGCCGAGATCAGCACCGAATCCAGCCTCTGTGATGGCATAGTCGCCATATTCGAGAGCAGCTGCTGTAGCCATCACAGAGTTACAGCCATGAGCGATGTTGGCGAAAGGACCGCAGTGAACGAAAGCAGGAGTTCCCTCTGTGGTCTGAACCAGGTTTGGCTTCAGGGCATCGAGGAGGAGGGCAACAATACTGCCACCTACACCCATATCCTTGACGGTGAATGGCTTGTCATCCTCAGTGATACCCAGGAGAATATTGTCGATGCGACGGCGGAGGTCGTCAACACTTGTTGCGAAACACATAATAGCCATGATCTCTGAAGCTGGAGTGATATCGAATCCTGCCTCTGTCTCGATACCGTTCTTATCACCGATACCGGTGATGATGCGGCGGAGACCACGGTCATTCACATCCATCACGCGGCGCCAGAGAATCTTCTTGAGCTTGAAGCCCTCAGCTTCGTGCTGGAAACGGTAGTTGTCGAGCAGGGCTGCAATCATGTTGTTTGCCTCTGTGATAGCGTGGAAGTCGCCAGTGAAGTGAAGATTGATCTTATCCATAGGCAATACCTGGGCATAACCGCCGCCGGCAGCACCACCCTTCATGCCGAAGCAAGGTCCGAGAGATGGTTCACGCAAGGCAACGACAGCCTTCTTGCCAATCTTCTGCATACCGAGGGCGAGACCTACAGATACGGTGGTCTTGCCATTGCCTGCCTTGGTAGGGCTGATAGCAGTGACGAGGATGAGATGATGGTTCTTAAACTTGTTGGTGTCGATCTTGTCCGTAGTAATCTTAGCGATGTAACGGCCGTAGTTCTCTACTTGGTCTTCATGGATTCCAAGTTCAGCTGCAACCTCATTGATGGGGCGCAATTTTACTGATTTAGCTATTTCAATATCTGTCAACATAAAAAATGTATTTGTATTTTGCTGCAAAGATACGCAAAAGTATTCACATAATGGCATATCAATGTATAAAAAAACAAAAAGTCATTCTATTTCCCATTCTGCACAAACGTATGGACCCGGGCGAACGATGAATTTTTGCATGAATCCATCGGCAGAAATGATAGCGATATCGTTGCGCTGGGCTTGTTTTCTTCTGAATATCTCAAGAAATTGCAGAAAATGTAATATTGGTATGGCACAAATATCTTGATTTGCGCTGGTTGAATACTCAATAATAGGGATTTTAAGAGAAAGAGAAGAAAATCTTTGGTTTTCCTTCTCTATTCTCGTTTTATTATCGTATCTTTGCACTCGAAATCAAATTATAACAGGAATGATCAAGTCAACGACGATAAATATAGGCTATCAGACCAAGAAAGATAATGCTGGTGGGAATGGACTCATCGGTAACATCAACGTACAGACACCTTGCGGACAAGGTGTATAAAAACCCGGGCACAAACGTGTTCGGGCTTTTTTATCCCCCTATATATAATAAGGTGGAAATTGCCTATATATAAAAGGTGGAAATTGACTGGTTTAGAAGAATGACAGTGTGTACAATTATATATATTTATTAACTTATAAAATAAAGGATAAACGAAAATGATGAAAACAGAATGGAGAGGTTTTAAGGGAAACCAGTGGCAGAGTGAAGTGAATCTTCGTGACTTCGTTCAGAACAACTACACTAGCTACGACGGCGATGAGTCGTTCCTGGCAGAACCTACTCAGGCTACCAACACCCTTTGGGGTATGTTGAAGGAACTCCAGAAAGAGGAGCGTGCCAAGGGTGGTGTGCTCGATATGGAGACCGAGGTGGTTTCAGGATTGACAGCTTATGGTGCCGCTTATATCGGCGAGGGTACTAAGGAGTTGGAGAAGGTAGTTGGTCTGCAGACCGATAAGCCTTTGAAGCGTGCCTTCATGCCATATGGTGGTATCAAGATGGCAGAGCAGGCTTGTACTACATACGGCTACCAGCCATCAGAGAAGCTTCATGAGATTTTCCATAAGTATTGCAAAACTCATAATGACGGCGTGTTTGATGCTTATACTCCAGAGATGAAACTCGTGCGCCATAACCACATCCTCACAGGTCTGCCTGATACATACGGTCGTGGCCGTATCGTAGGTGACTACCGTCGTGTGGCTCTCTATGGTATCGACTTCCTCATCAAGGAGAAGCAGAACGACCTCGCTAACATGGGTGACCGTGAGATGATCGACGAGGTGATCCGTCTTCGTGAAGAGGTGTCTATGCAGATCAAGGCTCTCAAGGGCTTGAAGGAGATGGCTCAGTTGTATGGCTACGATATCAGCCAGCCAGCTAAGAACGCTCGCGAGGCCGTACAGTGGTTGTACTTCGGTTACCTCGGAGCTGTGAAGACTCAGAATGGTGCTGCGATGTCTGTAGGTCGTATCTCTACCTTCCTCGATATCTATATCCAGCGCGACTTGAACGAGGGTACTCTTACCGAGGATGAGGCTCAGGAGCTCATCGACCACTTGGTTATGAAGTTCCGTATGGTGAAGTTCGCCCGTATCCCTTCTTACAATGAGCTCTTTACTGGTGACCCTGTATGGGCTACTCTCGAAGTAGGTGGTATGGGTCAGGATGGCCGCTCAATGGTTACCAAGAACGACTTCCGTTTCCTCCACACATTGGAGAACATGGGTCCTTCACCAGAGCCAAACTTGACAGTACTCTATAGCTCTCGCTTGCCAAAGGCATTCAAGCACTATGCTTCTCTCATCTCTGTCAAGACAAGCTCTATCCAGTATGAGAACGACGATGTAATGCGCCCAGTTTGGGGTGACGACTATAGCATCTGCTGCTGTGTATCTGCTACACAGACAGGTAAGGAGATGCAGTTCTTCGGTGCACGTGCCAACTTGGCTAAGTGCTTGACCTACGCTGTTTCTGGCGGTGTTGACTCAAAGACACGCGAGCAGTGCGGTCCTAAGTATCGCGCCGTTGAGGGTGATGTATTGACATACGAGGAGTTCATGCCACGTTTCATGGATATGATGGACTGGTTGGCTGGCGTTTATGTGAAGACATTGAACCTCATCCACTACATGCACGACAAGTACTTCTACGAGGCAGCTGAGTTGGCGCTCATCGATACAGATGTTCGTCGTACTTTCGCTACAGGTATCGCTGGTTTCAGCCACGTAGTTGATTCTATCTCAGCTATCAAGTATGCCAAGGTAAACATCGTCCGTGATGAGACCGGTTTCCCTCTCAGCTTCAAGACCGAGGGTGACTTCCCACGTTATGGTAACGATGATGAGCGTGCTGATGAGATTGCAGTATGGTTGCTCAAGACCTTCATGAACATGATCAAGAAGCATCATACATACCGCAATTCTGAGCCAACTACATCTATCCTGACTATCACATCAAATGTAGTATATGGTAAGTTCACCAGCAATATGCCTGATGGTCGTCCAGCCGGTGCTCCTTTGGCTCCAGGTGCCAACCCATCTTACGGTGCAGAGAAGAACGGTCTTTTGGCTTCTTTGAACTCTGTAGCTAAGTTGCCATACGAGTATGCTCTCGATGGTATCTCTAATACTCAGACCATCAGTCCAGGTGCTCTCGGTCACAACGATGAGGAGCGTGCCCAGACATTGGTAGGTGTATTGGATGGTTACTTCAACCAGGGTTCTCACCACCTGAACGTGAACGTATTCGGTATCGACAAGCTCAAGGATGCGATGGAGCACCCAGAGAAGGAAGAGTACCAGAACTTCACCATCCGTGTAAGTGGTTACGCAGTTAAGTTCATCGACTTGACACGCGAGCAGCAGCTCGACGTAATCGCTCGTCAGGCTCACGAGAGACTCTAATCAATTAGAAGAATAAATATTGCCCGCTAGATTTTCTTTCCGAGGATATTTAGCGGGCATTTTTAGCTTAATTGTTATGCATAAAGGATTTGTACACAGCATAGAGAGCTTTGGTTCAGTAGATGGACCAGGCATCCGATTTTTGATTTTCTTGCAAGGTTGTCCCATGCGCTGCCAGTTCTGCCACAACCCGGATTCTTGGAAGACGGGAGTGGGAGAGGAATGGACAGCTGATGACCTTCTGGATAAGGCAGAGCGATTCAAGAGTTATTGGGGAGACAAGGGTGGCATCACCGTGAGCGGTGGAGAAGCCCTGATGCAGATAGACTTTCTCATCGAACTTTTCGAGAAAGCACATCAGCGTGGCATCAATACCTGTCTCGATACATCAGCCCAGCCTTTCAGAAGAGATGGAAAGATTTTTGAGAAATTTGAGCGTCTGATGGCCGTTACCGATACGGTTCTTCTGGATATCAAGCATATCAATGATGAAGAGCATCGTAAGTTGACGCTTCATAGCAATAAGAACATACTCGATTGTGCCCGCTATCTCAGCGAGATCCACAAGCCTGTATGGATTCGCCACGTCCTTATTCCAGGTATTACCGACAAGGATGAATACCTGGAAGAGTTGAGAGACTTCCTCTCTACGCTCAGCAATATCCAGCGCATAGATGTATTGCCTTATCATACGATGGGCATCTACAAATATGAGAAGCTGGGAATCCCTTATCCGCTAGATGGCATAGAACCTCCTGGCAGAGAACGTGTGGCTCATGCCGAATCTATATTGCAGAAAGCATTATAGACTTTTGTATTGAGTGCTATGGAGTTACCTTTTGTTAGCGATAATGGAGTTGTGAAAAAGCCTAAAATACAGGTATGTTCCTTATGGTATCATATATGTTTCAAAAGTATGCGACGTTGGCTTATGCCTTACTTGACGATGAATTAAGCCTTACTTGTTGTTCAAAAGAGCCTAACGTAACGTTCAATTAAGCCTAACGTAACGCTTAATTGGGGCTTAATTGGATGGTAAGTAAGGCTCTTTTGCAAGGCTTTTGTGGCTCTTTTTGCAATCTTTTTGGGCTTTTTTGCAACCTTTCGGGTTTCTTTTGCGTCTAAGCATCAGAATATAGAAAATTTAAAATCGAAAGAGTATGAAAACAATGAGTATTTGGGTTGCTTCGGCAACTTTGTTTCTTGCCTCTATGGGCATCTGTTCCTGCAGTATGGGTTCTACTACCTCTTCTGAAATGAGAGGAAGCCTGGAGTTTACGCAGGATGATTTGAGAGAGAAGCCTTTCAAGGCTATCGACGTGGATATGGTTGCCAGTGTCTATTATACACAGAACGACGGCGATGAATGCAGCGTTCGACTGGATTACTCTGCCATCAAGGATGCTGAGTTCGTTCAGAAACTTAAGGAGAAAATCAAGGTGGTGTATCGAGACGGCGAAGTGAAGATCGGTCTCACGGGAAGACTCAAGGTACCTGCCAGCTGTAATTCTGAAAAAAACAGATTGAAGATTTATATCACCAGTCCTGACCTGGTGAAGATTACCCAGGAAGGCGTAGGCTCTTTCTATGCCAAGTCTGTCAACAGCGACCGCCTGGAAATCGATAACGAGGGCGTAGGCTCTGTCAGCATCAATAAGATTCTTGCCAACAAGCTGGATGTTACCAATGAGGGTGTAGGCTCCGTCAGCATCGATCATGCCAAGGGCGATGTGATGAAGATTGACAACGAAGGTGTAGGCTCCGTAAAGGTTGGCAACGTGGCTATGGGCGACCTGAAGGTGGATAACGAGGGTGTAGGCTCCGTTACGCTCGATTTCTTCAAGGGCGGAAATCTGAAGATCAACAATGATGGCGTGGGTAAGGTAAGCGCCAAGGTTGACTGCCAGGTTCTGAATGTTGATCTGGATGGTGTTGGCGGCGTGCATCTGAGCGGTGTTGCCGGCAAATACACCCGTCATAAGGATGGTGTTGGAAGCATCTCTGACGGAGGACTGAAGGTCGGTAGATAATCTGACTTTCAAAAACAAAAAATGCATGCTGGAGATGCTTAACATACTTGTTATATTTTTCTTTTATATATTTTCTTTTTAATATATATAATTAATACTAAGCATCTCTAGCTTGCACAAAAATCTGCAGAATTGTCAAGAAGCAGTCCTTAGAAGTCCCACTTCACACCCAGGCAAGGGCGAACCTTTGCTCCATCGGTGCTGCCGAAGTTATTGGTAATCTCTACCTCACCACCCAGGCTCAGGTTCTCGCAGCCGAAGTGCTGACCTACCTTGTACCAGAGCTGTGGCTCGGTGATGAATACTGTGTGGCGGGTCTTAGCCTTGCCGTCGCCATCTACGGTTCCGTGGGTTTCCCACCAGAAATCAGCGAAGCCGTCAAACTTCAGTCCCTTTACTCCGAAAAGGTCGTTGCAGGTCCATACGGCTGTCAACTGCATCGGAACATTCTGGTCGGTCTTGCGGATGGTCTTATAGAGAACGTCCAGATTCAGGGTGTTCTTGTAGGTAGCATCGTGAATCAGATACTCCACACCGAAGAGCCAGGCATTGTTGATAGGGTAGTTCTTGGTGATACCACCATTGTACTCTACGTGCAGGCTCCAGTTTTTCATGCTGCTGTTCTGCCAGAAGTTCAAGGCACGTGAAATCTCGGTATAGGTGCCGCCCTGTGCTACGTTTGGACTGTTAGGGTCCATCTTGTCGTAGTTGAAGTCGTGGTCAACGAAGAAGTAGGTGCTTCCCCATTTGTCCTGCTTGAACATCTCCAAGGTCAGGGTTACATACTTACGGTCGTTACCGAAATCATAAAGAATCTGTGCGTTGGTCTGTGCAAGAGTCTTGCTTGCTGGAAGCAATGCCAATGTCATCAGCAGGAGGCTTTTTAATTTTCTCATAACAATGTTTTCTTGTTTTTGATGATGAAGTTTAAAATATGATTTGAAACTAAAAAATAAAATATGATACGGAATTAAAAAAGACTGCGAACATGATACCCGCAGTCTTTTTTTTGTATATATATATCAAATTGAATTTTCCTTTGCTTAGTAAGCGAAGAGAGGATAATCCTTCATAGTCTCGTTTACCTTCTCACGAACGCGGGCGATGACCTTCTCATCCTCTGGTGAATTCAATACTTCCTCGATGAGCTCTGCGATGAGATGCATCATATCCTCCTTGGCGCCACGGGTTGTCATGGCAGCTGTGCCCAGGCGGATACCTGAAGTCTGGAAGGCAGAACGTGAATCGAATGGAACCATGTTCTTGTTTACGGTGATGTCTGCTGCAACAAGCGCATTCTCAGCAACTTTACCTGTGAGGTCTGGATATTTGCTTCGGAGGTCAACGAGCATAGAGTGGTTGTCTGTACCACCACTTACGATGCTGAAGCCACGACCCATCAGATCGTCAGCAAGAACGGCTGCGTTCTTCTTCACCTGCATGGCATAATCCTTCCAGGATGGCTGCAGATTCTCGTTGAAGGCAACAGCCTTGGCTGCGATGACGTGCTCCAGCGGACCGCCCTGCTGACCAGGGAATACGGCAGAATTCAAGAGCATGCTCATCTTCTTTACCTCACCCTTCTTGGTAGTCAATCCCCATGGATTGTCAAAATCCTTACCCATCAGGATGATACCGCCACGAGGACCACGGAGAGTCTTGTGAGTAGTAGAAGTAACGATGTGAGCGTACTTCAATGGGTTGTCGAGCAGACCGGCTGCAATCAGACCTGCAGGGTGAGCCATATCAATCATCAGAAGGGCACCTACCTCGTCGGCAATCTTGCGCATGCGGGCATAATCCCACTCACGGCTGTAGGCACTACCGCCACCGATAATCAGCTTAGGCTTGTGTTCCAGAGCCAGCTTCTCCATCTCGTCGTAATCCACACGACCCGTCTCCTTGTTCAGGTTGTAGCCGATAGGATTGTAGAGAATACCAGAAGTATTGACGTGGCTGCCATGAGAGAGATGACCGCCGTGATCGAGGTTCAATCCCATAAAAGTATCACCTGGTTTCAGTACGGCGAGCAATACAGCAGCGTTAGCCTGAGCACCAGAGTGAGGCTGCACGTTGGCATACTCAGCACCAAAGACTTTCTTCACGCGTTCGATGGCAAGGTTCTCTACGATATCCACCACCTGGCATCCACCATAGTAGCGCTTGCCAGGAAGACCCTCTGCATACTTGTTGGTAAGGTAAGAACCCATAGCGTTCATCACCTCGTCACTCACGAAATTCTCAGAAGCAATCAGCTCCATGCCTTTCAGCTGACGCTGATGTTCTCTTTCGATTAAGTCGAAAATCTCTTGATCTTTAACCATTCTTATTTGTTTTATGTGATTGATGCTACTTACAAAGCTCCACTTTGCCCAGTTGCTGCTCCTTGTCGCAGTAATGGCAGCGTACGATACCGAGTACCTTATCTACGGTGTGGAAGAGGGTCTGCATAGGCTCGTTGTTGGTGATACACTTAGGGTTGTTGCACTTTACGATGCCCCTGAGCGTATCTGGAGTCTCTACGGTCTTCTTCTCCACGATCTCGTAGTCTTTGATGATACTCAGTCCGATGTTAGGAGCCACCACAGAGAGGCGGTTGATTTCCTCATCGGTAAAGTACTTGTTGGCAACCTTGATGATGCCCTTCTTGCCGATCTTCTTGGAAGGCAAGTTGTAGCCGATGGTAACAGGAGTGTCCATCTTCTCCAACTGGAGCAGGTTGACTACCTGATAGGTTTTCTCGGCTGGTATATGGTCGATTACGGTACCGTTCTCGATAGCCGCAACCACTAATTGACTTTTATTGTTTCCCATAATTAATCACTAATAAATAATCACTAAACACTACTCAATAATGGTCTTGTCGTTCTTCACATCCTCCAGAGTGATACCGAGGCAGTGGCAGAAGATAGCCTCACGGGCATAGAGACCATTCTGAGCCTGCTGGATGTAGTATGCATGTGGATCATCATCTACATCGTATGCAATCTCGTTGACACGTGGCAGTGGGTGCATGATCTTCATGTTCTCCTTTGCCTTGCAGAGCATGTCGCGCTTCAGGATATACACGTTCTTCACACGCTCGTACTCCATCAGGTCGCTGAAACGCTCCTTCTGTACACGGGTCATGTAGAGAATATCGGCGTCGGCAATCACATCCTCGTTGAAATCCTCGTGCTCCACGTACTTGATGTTGTGCTCCTTGCAGTAGAGTTTGTACTCCTCTGGCATGGCAAGCTCCTTAGGTGCGATGAAGTGGAAGGTAGGATTGAAGTGGCGCATAGCGGTGATAAGTGAGTGAACGGTGCGGCCATATTTGAGGTCACCCACAAGATAGATGTTCAAGTTCTCCAGGGTGCCCTGGGTCTTGAAGATAGAGTAGAGGTCGAGCAAGCACTGGGATGGATGCATGTGGGCACCATCTCCGGCATTGACGATAGGCACTGGAGCTACCTCACTGGCATACTGGGCTGCACCCTCGATGAAGTGGCGCATGGTGATGACGTCGGCGTAGTTGCTCACCATCAGAATGGTGTCCTTCAGCGTTTCGCCCTTGGTAGTGCTGGATGTCTTGGCATCAGAGAAGCCGATGACACGTGCGCCAAGGCGATTGGCAGCTGTCTGGAAACTGAGTTGGGTACGAGTAGATGGTTCGAAGAAAAGGGTCGCTACGACCTTTCCCTTCAACAACTCCCTGTTGGGATGTTTTTCAAACTCTTGCGCCATTTCGAGGAGGTACATGATTTTCTCCTTCGAGAGGTCAGCAATCGTCACAAAATTATGTTTTTCCATACGAATTTTGATTGAATGTTCTGAAATCGCCCCCAAAGTTACATATAATTTTTGATTTATGTGCGAGATTTCGAAACTTTTTAGTAATTTTGCACAAAATAAATGAAGAAATAGAGATGAGAAAACATTTTATCTATACGTTATGGGGCATTTTTGCCACCTTTGTCGTGTCGGCTATGCTGGCCTTCTTTGCCATCTGGAACGGATGGATCGGTTACATGCCGGACATCGAGGATTTGCAGAATCCTATCAGCAGATTCGCCACTCAGGTGTATTCGTCTGATGGAAAGGTGCTGGGTACATGGAACCTGAACAAGGAGAACCGTATCGTGATACCTTACAAGAAGATGTCACCTTATTTAATAAAGGCACTGGTTGCCACGGAGGATGAACGATTCTATGAGCATTCGGGCATCGACTTCCGTGCGCTCGGTCGTGCCATCGTGAAGCGTGGACTCCTGGGACAGACCAATGCCGGAGGTGGATCTACCATTACCCAGCAGCTTGCCAAGCAGCTCTATTCCGAAAAGGCATCGAGTACCCTGGAGCGACTGCTGCAGAAACCGATAGAGTGGGTCATCGCCATCAAGCTGGAGCGATACTATACCAAGCAGGAAATCCTGGCACTCTATCTCAACTACTTCGACTTCCTGCACAATGCCGTGGGTATCAAGACGGCAGCGAATACCTATTTTAATAAGGAACCGAAGGATCTTACCCTCACCGAGGCGGCTACGCTCATCGGTCTCTGCAAGAATCCTTCGCTCTTCAACCCTGTGCGCTATCCGGAGCGTGCCCGCGACAGAAGAAACGTGGTGCTCTCGCAGATGGTGAAGGCGGGCTATCTGGATCATGCTGAATACAGCCAGTATTCGGCAGAACCGCTCACGCTCAACTTCCACCGTACCGACCATAAGGATGGTTCGGCTACCTACCTGCGCGAATATCTGCGCAAGTATCTGATGGCTACCCGTCCGGAAAGAAAGGATTATGCATCGTGGAACTATGCTCAGTTTGTTGCCGATTCCATCCTCTGGAATACTGATCCTCTGTATGGATGGTGCAACAAGAACTTCAAGAAGGATGGTTCTCCATATAATGTATATAGCGATGGATTGAAGGTGTTTACCACCGTGGACAGTCGCATGCAGCGATATGCCGAAGAGGCTGTGTATCAGCACGTGGCACGCTATCTGCAGCCAGCCTTCAGCAAGGAGATTTCAAACAAGCCAAGTTCGCCATACAGCGACAAGCTGACCCCTAAGCAGATCAAGGCTATCCTGAACCGCAGCGTTACCCAGTGCGAGCGCTACCGACAGATGAAGGAGGCGGGATGCTCGGCAGAAGAGATTCACGATACCTTCCGCAAGAAGATTCCGATGACCGTGTTTACCTATCATGGCGACATCGATACGCTGATGAGTCCGCTCGATTCCATCCGCTATTACAAGACCTTCCTGCGCAGCGGATTCATGAGCATGGATCCTAAGACGGGTGCCGTGAAGGCATACGTGGGTGGATTGGACTATACCCACTTCATGTATGATATGGTAAGCCTGGGAAGAAGACAGGTGGGTTCTACCATCAAGCCGTTCCTCTACAGCCTGGCGATGGAGAACGGATTCTCGCCTTGCGATAAGGCACCTAACCGCCAGCAGACCTATATGGTGGCTGGCAGACCATGGACGCCGCGCAATGCCAACCATTCGAGATACGGACAGATGGTTCCGTTGAGCTGGGGATTGGCACAGAGTAACAACTGGATCAGTGCCTATCTGATGAGTAAGCTGAACCCATCGCAGTTTGTCCAGCTGCTGCATGACTATGGTATCAACAACCCTGATATTCACGCATCTCTGAGCTTGTGCCTCGGACCGTGCGAGGTGAGCGTGAGCGAGATGGTGAGCGCCTATACGGCCTTTGCCAACCATGGTATCCGTACGGCTCCGATGTTCGTGAGCCGCATCGAGGATAACGAGGGTAACACCATCGCCACCTTCCAGCCACGAATGAATGAGGTGATCAGTGCCGACAATGCCATGAAGATGCTCACTATGATGATGGGCGTAGTGGATAATGGTACGGCAGGAAGACTGCGCTACCGTTATAAGCTGGAGGGACAGATTGGTGCCAAGACGGGTACTACCAATAACAACAGTGATGGATGGTTTATCGGCTTTACTCCGCAGCTGGTAAGTGGCTGCTGGGTAGGCGGTGAGGATCGCGATATCCACTTCGACTCCATGAGTATGGGTCAGGGTGCCACCATGGCGCTGCCTATCTGGGCTATCTTCATGAAGAAGGTATATGCCGATGTCTCGCTGGGCTACAGTCCGGAGGTGAAGTTTGATATCCCTGCCGATTACAACCCATGCTACCATGTGGGCAGCGGTGGCGAGCAAGACTCCTTTGAGCAGGTGAATGCCATCGACGAAGTATTTGAATAATACGAATTGTTTGAATAAGTATTTTTCATGCCCCACACGCCCTGAAAGGGCAGAAGCTCCTAGCCCAGGGCATCGCCCTGGGAAATTACGAACGCAAGTTTGTCGCCCTGTAAGGGCAAAAGCTTTATATATCGCCTGGAATTTGAAAGCTTTTGCCCTTACAGGGCGTATTACTGATTGCTATTATACCCAGGGCGATGCCCTGGGCTAGGAGCTTCTGCCCTTTCAGGGCGTGTGGAACTTACTTGCGAAAGTCCTGCTAATAATTAAATAGTGCAAAAATGGCGGATGTTTTTTGCTTATCTCCATTATTTTTTGTATTTTTGCAAAGTTTTAGGGCTCTTGTGCCACAAATGCGTGATGACGAGGAGGTTCCCAAACGCTTGATAAAGAGAAAATAATAAAAAAACATTATAATGAACGTTTCATACAAATGGCTTAAAGAATACGTCGATTTCGACCTGACACCACAGGAGACTGCCGATGCGCTGACCTCTTGCGGACTCGAAGTGGACGCTTTGGAGGAAGTACAGTCTATCAAGGGTGGACTGAAAGGTCTTTACGTAGGTAAAGTGTTGACATGCGAGGCGCATCCTAACAGCGATCACCTCCACGTAACAACCGTTGACTTGGGCAAGGGTGAGTCACAGCAGATTGTCTGCGGTGCGCCTAACGTGGCTGCCGGTCAGAAAGTAATCGTTGCCGACCTGGGCTGCGTGCTCTACGACGGCGACCAGAGTTTTACCATCAAGAAGAGCAAGCTCCGCGGTGTAGAGAGCTTGGGTATGATCTGTGCTGAGGATGAGATTGGCGTGGGTACATCTCACGACGGTATCATCGTGCTCCCTGAGGATGCACCTGTTGGTCAGCCTGCTGCCGAGTACTATCACCTGGAGAGCGACTGGCTCATCGAGATTGATATCACAGCCAACCGTGCCGATGCACTCGGCCATTGGGGTGTGGCCCGCGACCTCTATGCCTGGTTGAAGCAGAATGGTTATGAGACCAGTCTGCATCGTCCATCTTGCGATGAATTCGTAGTAGATAACGAGGATCTTCCTATCGATGTAGAGATTGAGAACACCGAGGCTTGCAAGCGCTATGCCTGCGTAAGCATCACCGACTGCGAGGTGAAGGAAAGCCCTAAGTGGTTGCAGGACAAGCTGAACATCATCGGCTTGCGCCCAATCAACAATATCGTGGATATCACCAACTACATCATGATGGCATACGGCCAGCCATTGCACTGCTTCGATGCAGACATGGTTACCGGTCATAAGATTGTAGTCCGCACCCAGCCAGAGGGCACCAAGTTCGTGACCCTGGATGGCGAGGAGCACACCCTGGGTGAGCACGACCTGAGCATCTGCAATGCTGAGGAGCCAATGTGTATCGCCGGTATCTTCGGCGGTAAGGGTTCCGGTACTTACGAGACCACCAAGAGCGTGGTTCTGGAGAGTGCTTACTTCCACCCAACATGGATCCGCAAGAGCGCTCGCCGTCATGGCTTGAGCACAGATGCCAGCTATCGTTTTGAGCGTGGCGTAGATCCAAACGGACAGATTTATGCATTGAAGCAGGCTGCTATCCTCTGCAAGCAGTTGGCTGGCGGCAAGATTTCCATGCAGATCAAGGATGTATATCCAGAGCCAATGCAGGATTTCCCAGTTCGCCTGAACTATGAGTATGCTCACCGTCTCATCGGTAAGGAGATTGGTGCTGAGACCATCAAGAACATTGCTACATCTCTGGAGATGAAGATCGTGAAGGAGGATGCTGAGGGCATCGACCTCCTGGTTCCTGCTTATCGCGTGGATGTTCAGCGTCCTTGCGACGTGGTAGAGGATATCCTCCGTATCTATGGATATAATAATGTGGAGATTCCTACTCAGTTGAAGAGTTCTTTGACTGTTCAGGGTGATGAGGACAAGGCTTATCACAGCCAGAACCTCGTGGCTGAGCAGTTGGTAGGCGAGGGCTTCATGGAGATTCTCAACAACTCTCTGAGCAAGACCAGCTACTATACAGACCTGGAGCTGAACAAGTATCCTTTGGAGAACGTAGTGAAGGTGATGAACCCATTGAGTGCAGATCTCGGCGTGATGCGTCAGACCATGCTCTTCGGCGGTTTGGAGAGCGTAGCCCGTAACATCAACCACAAGAGTCAGAACCTGAAGTTCTTCGAGGTGGGTAACACCTATTTATATAATAAGGAGAAGTGGAGCGAGGAGAGTCCTATCAAGGCTTACTCCCAGGAGGCTCACATGTCACTCTTCATCACCGGTAAGCGAGTAGAGGGTAGTTGGGCTCATGCAGATGAGCAGAGCAACATCTACGAGCTGAAGGCTGTGGTAGAGAATATCCTTCGCCGTGTGGGTATGCCACAGAACAACCTCGTAATCAAGCACAGCGACAACAACATCTTTGCCAAGGGCGTGAACTACGAGACCCGTGCCGGCAAGGTGTTGGTAGAGATGGGTATCCTGAGCCACAAGCTGAAGAAGGCATTCGACATCGAGCAGGATGTATTCTATGCTGATGTTCACTGGGATAACCTGGTGAAGACCGTGAAGAAGGTGAACCTTACTTACACAGATATCAGCAAGTATCCATCTGTGAGCCGCGACCTTGCACTGCTCGTTGACAAGAACGTAGAGTTTGCACAGATTGAGCAGATTGCCCATCAGACAGAGAAGAAGCTCCTGAAGAGCGTGGTACTCTTCGACGTATATGAGGGTAAGAATCTGCCAGAGGGCAAGAAGAGCTATGCCGTGAACTTCATCCTGCAGGATGAGGAGAAGACATTGAACGACAAGCAGATTGATGCCATCATGAAGAAGCTCATTGCCAACCTCACAGGTAAGCTCAACGCAGAACTGAGATAATGCAGAATGCGATTGACGCAGAATTGAGATAATATTATAAACAAAAACGATAAACATTTAAAATTTTATTCCAATGGGAAGAGCATTTGAATATCGTAAAGCTACAAAGCTGAAAAGATGGGGCCACATGGCCAAGACATTTACTAAGTTGGGTAAGCAGATTGCTATTGCTGTGAAGGCAGGCGGTCCAGAACCAGAGAACAACCCATCATTGCGTGCTATCATCGCTAACTGTAAGCGTGAGAACATGCCTAAGGATAACATCGCTCGTGCCATCAAGAACGCTTGTGGCAAGGATACCAGCGATTACAAGGAGGTAACATACGAGGGATATGGCCCTCACGGAGTTGCTGTGTTCGTTGATACATTGACAGATAACACAACTCGTACAGTGGCTGACGTTCGTTCTATCTTCAACAAGTTCAGCGGTAACCTGGGTACAACAGGTTCTTTGTCTTTCCTCTTTGACCACAAGGCTGTGTTCACATTCAAGAAGAAGGAAGGTCTGGATATGGACGAGATGATTCTCGACCTGATCGACTACGGCGTTGAAGATGAGTTTGATGAGGATGAGGAGAACAACGAAATCACTATCTATGGTGCTCCTACAAGCTTCGGCGAGATTCAGAAGCACCTGGAGGCTGAGGGCTTCGAGGTAACTGGTGCTGAGTTCACCTACATTCCTAACGATTTGAAGGATGTTACTGCTGAGGAGCGTGAGACTATCGACAAGATGGTTGAGAAGTTGGAGGAGTTTGACGATGTTCAGACTGTCTATACCAACATGAAGCCTGAGATTCCTGCAGACGCAGAATAATGATGTTGCAGCAAGAGAAACAGGATAAGTTGACCAAGGTTACTTATCAGACTCATGGTACCTGCTCTAAGTACATCTGTATCAGTGTTGATGAGGATGGAAAAGTGCAGGATGCCCAGTTCATCGGCGGTTGCGATGGCAATACCAAGGGTGTTTGTGCCTTGATTCGTGGCATGAAGGCAAAGGAGGTCATCGCCCGACTGAAGGGTATCACTTGTGGCAATAAGCCTACAAGCTGTCCAGACCAGTTGGCTACAGCCTTGCAGGAAATGGGATATTAATACAATAAAGAGGGTGTGTCATCAATCCATGACACACCCTCTTTTCTAATACTTGAAGACATCATCCAGCAAAATCTCCTTCGGATTCTTAGCTGAATAATAAACGAAGCGGAAGGTGAAGTGGGCATCCTTGTAAACCTTCAGGCCAGGGTTGTTGTCCAATGCCTCTTTCTGAAGTTTGTGGAGCTTATCCTTGTTGGCATCAATCGCCTTCTTGTTGTCCGCTTTGTTGCGAAGAGTCATGTAATAAGAGAACACGCGGGTGTTCTTGTCAAACACGGCACTGTCTGTTCTGCTGTCATTTACGTATGGGGTAGGGCAGTATTTCTCTGTGTATTCCTTAGCCTCACGAACCGCCTTATCTTCCAGATTTTCAGTGCAAGATACGACCAAACTAGCTAAAAATAGGGTATAAATTGCTTTTTTCATCATTATTATATATTTTTTTTGCAAAGATACGAAAAAAAATACTATCTTTGCACTCCAAAGAGAGAAAAATTGTATGGAGAATATAAATAAGATAAGAAATTTCTGCATTATTGCACATATTGACCATGGTAAAAGTACTTTGGCAGACCGATTGTTAGAGAAAACTCAGACCATCAAGATTACTGAGGGGCAGATGCTTGATGATATGGACCTGGAGAGAGAGCGTGGTATCACCATCAAGAGCCATGCCATCCAGATGGAATACAAGGCAAAGGATGGAGACACTTACATCCTCAACCTCATTGATACTCCGGGACACGTCGATTTCTCATACGAGGTTTCTCGTTCCATCGCAGCGTGCGAGGGAGCGCTCTTGGTTGTGGATGCCACCCAGGGTGTCCAGGCCCAGACTATCTCTAACCTCTATATGGCTATTGAGCATGACCTGGAGATTATTCCGGTCATCAACAAGATTGATATGCCTTCGGCTATGCCGGAGGAAGTGGAAGATGAGATTGTGGATCTCATCGGTTGCAAGCACGAGGATATCCTCCGTGCATCCGGTAAGACCGGCGAGGGTGTCGAGGATGTTCTGGAAGCGGTGGTAAACCGTGTTCCGGCTCCTAAGGGAGATGACAAGGCACCACTCCAGGCTTTGATCTTCGACTCTGTATTCAACTCATTCCGTGGTATCATCGCCTACTTCAAGATTGAGAACGGTGTAATCCGCAAGGGCGACAAGGTGAAGTTCTTCAACACCGGAATGGAATATGATGCAGATGAGATTGGCGTACTGAAGATGGATATGATTCCCCGCAAGGAATTGGGGACCGGTGAGGTAGGTTACATCATCTCGGGTATCAAGAATGCTACCGAGGTAAAGGTGGGTGATACCATTACCCACATCGCACGTCCTTGTGAAAAGGCGATTGCAGGATTCCAGGAAGTGAAGCCGATGGTCTTTGCCGGCGTTTATCCTATCGATCCTAGCGATTACGAGAATCTGCGTGCCTCATTGGAGAAGCTGCAGCTCAACGATGCTTCGCTCACCTTCTCGCCTGAGAGTTCGGTTGCCCTGGGCTTCGGTTTCCGATGCGGATTCCTCGGTCTGCTCCACATGGAGATTGTACAGGAGCGTCTGGACCGTGAGTTCAACATGGATGTCATCACCACCGTTCCTAACGTATCCTATATGGTATATGACAAGCAAGGTGGTGTGAAAGAGGTACATAACCCATCGGGACTGCCAGATCCAACGCTCATCGACCATATCGAGGAGCCGTATATCCGAGCTACCATCATCACGGCTACCAATTTTATCGGTCCTATCATGAAGCTCTGTCTCGACAAGCGTGGTGAGCTTATCAATCAGGAATACGTGAGTGGTAACCGTGTGGAGCTGCATTTCATGCTGCCATTGGGTGAGATTGTGATCGATTTCTACGATAAGCTGAAGAGTATTTCCAAGGGATATGCTTCGTTCGACTATCATATCGATTCCTTCCGTCATTCCGACCTGGTGAAACTGGATATCCTCTTGAACGGAGAGCCGGTGGATGCCCTGAGTACTTTGACCCATCGCGACAACTCTGTGAGCTTCGGCCGCAGAATGTGCGAGAAGTTGAAGGATCTGATTCCACGTCAGCAGTTTGATATTGCCATTCAGGCTGCTATCGGTGCGAAAATCGTAGCCCGTGAAACTGTGAAGCAGGTGCGCAAGGATGTTACTGCCAAGTGTTATGGTGGTGACGTGAGCCGTAAGCGTAAGTTGCTGGAGAAGCAGAAGAAGGGTAAGAAGCGTATGAAGCAGATTGGTAACGTAGAGGTGCCACAGAAGGCATTCCTTGCGGTGCTGAAGCTTGACTAAGAGATTCGACGATTAAATTTTAATAACTAGGAGGAACTTGAATTATGAGTGATTTTAAGGTTATCACCCCTAAACGTGACATAGCCAGAGAGCTTGCGCGTAGGTATAGTACGATGACTCATGACGAGTTGGATGTACTGGAATCAATCCTGGAGCCAATCAAGTATGGCAAGGGCGAAAAGATTCTGGTAGAGGGTGAGGTGTGCAGAAACATTTCTTACATAGAGAAGGGATTGGTGCGCCAATTTTATACCAAGTATGATAAGGAGGTAACAGAACACTTAGGTGTTGACCATTCTATCTTCATGTGTATTGAGAGTCTTTTCAAGGAAACCCCTTCCTACCTCCAGGTTGAGGCTTTGGAGCCTACCTTGGTGTATGCTTTGCCGAAGGCGAAGCTCGAGGCAGCTGCCATGAGAAATGTGAACATCCAGATGCTTTACCGTAAGATTCTGGAAGAGAGTTTGATTCAGTCGCAGGTACATGCCGACCTGATGCGATTCGAAACTGCGCCTAATAAGTATAAGCGTTTGTGCGAGCTGAATCCGCAGGTGGTGCTCCGTGCGCCGCTTACTTATATCGCCAGTTATCTGCAGATGACGCCTGAGACGCTGTCTCGTATCCGATCAAACACTTTGTTGTAATTATAATCATAAAAAAATGGTGTAACTTCTTTTTGGGAAGCTACACCATTTTTTGTATTTGTATCTCTTTTATTCCTTTATCAGGAGTTTTCTTATTATTCTGCTGTATAGAGGAATCGCTTGATGCTCTTCTTAGGAGTCTTCTCAAATTCCTCATCGTGGATGCGGATCTCGCTTACCTTGCTGTAGGCAGGAACCATCGTGTTGAGCTCCTGACGGTTCTGCTCCATAATCTCTTCCAGTTCGCTTCTGCCCAGGTTCAGAGACTGAGCCTCGTCGAAGTCTGGATAAACCAGAGCCACCAGCTTGTCACCCTTCTGAATTACTACGCTCTCTGCAACGAGGGCGAGAGAATTGAGCTTATCCTCGATTTCCTCAGGATAGATGTTCTGACCGCTGGCACCGAGCAGCATGTTCTTGCTGCGGCCCTTGATGAATACATTGCCGTCGCCATCCATGGTTCCGAGGTCGCCGGAATGATACCATCCGTTCTCGTCGATGGTCTGCTTGGTAGCCTCCTCATTCTTGTAGTAACCCAGCATCACGTTAGGACCCTTGGCAAGGATTTCGCCTGGTACGTTCTCCGGATCCGGACTGTCGATGCGAACCATCATGTGGAGCGCAGCCTTACCGCAAGATCCCGGAACGAAGTTCTTGTAATCTTCGTAGCAGATGATAGGCGCACATTCTGTTGCACCATAACCCACTGTATATTTGAAGCCCACGCCGTGGAGGAATCTTTCAACTTCCTGGTTGAACGCAGCGCCGCCGATAATCACCTCGTAGAAGTTGCCACCGAAGGCATTGCTTACCTGGTCGCAGATCTTCTCCTTCACCTTCTTGCTGATGACAGGCATGTGGAGGAGCATGCGCATGCGGTTGTTCTGAATCTTAGGGAATACCTTCTTGCGGATAATCTTCTCGATAACCAGAGGCACAGCGATGATAACTGCTGGCTTGATGCGTCCGAATGCCTCGGCGATGATGGCTGGGCTAGGGATGCGGGTGAGATAGAAGATGTGGCAGCCCTTGATGAACTCGAAGATAAACTCGAATGCCATACCATACATGTGTGCCATCGGCAGGATACTGATGATAGAATCTCCAGCCTTGATCTTCTTGCCCAATACATTCTCGGCAAAGTCGGCATTGCTCCACAGGGCACGGTATGGAACCATCACACCCTTGGAGAAACCGGTAGTACCACTGGTATAGTTGATCATAGCCAACTCGTTAGGATCCTGGTCAATATAGTAGTTGACGTGGTTCTTGCGGAAGTACTTAGGATACTTGATGCCGAACATCTCGTTGAGGTGCTCGCGGGCGTAGGTCAACTTGTCGGTACGTGAAACCACGAGCGAGTAATCTGGAATGTAGATAATACCTTCCAGCCCCGGCATTTTGGTTGCATCTACCTGTGTAGCAACAACGTCGCCCACGAAGAGCAGCTTGGCATCGCTGTGGTTCACGATGTTGTGAATCTGGTCTGGCATGAACTCATGCAGGATAGGTACGGCGATGGCTCCATAGGTTAGGGTAGCGAGGAAAGCCACTGCCCAATTGGCACTGTTTCTACCGCAAAGAGCAATCTTGTCGCCCTTTACTACACCGGAGTTCTCAAACATGATGTGCAGCTTCTCGATCTTGCGTGCTACATCGTGATACTGCAAGGTAGCTCCCTTGTAGTCGGTCAAGGCATCCATATCCCAATGGTCTATGATGCTCTGCTGGATAAGTGCGTTAAAGCTAGGAATTTCCATATTCTATTATTTAACGATTTTCTAAGTTTATTTTTTTCTCGTACTAAAAGTCTCTATCTCAGGATTACGCTTTTTTTCACGTATTATATCACGTCCTGGTAGAGGTAACGCTTGATAGACTTCTTGGCTGTCTTTTCAAATTCGGTGTCGTGCAGCTGGATGCGTGATATCTTTGCAAAGCTAGGCATCTGCATATTCAGTTCCTTTCGGTTCTGCTCCATGATGTTGGCGAGGTCTTCGTCTGAGAATCCCAGTTCCTTGCTCTCTTCCATTTCCGGATGAACGAGGGCCACGAGCTTGTCGTCCTTCTGCAGTACGATGCTCTCGTTGACCATAGCCATAGAGTTGAGCTTATCCTCAATCTCCTCTGGATAGATGTTCTGTCCGTTAGGACCGAGCAGCATGTTCTTGCTTCTACCTCTTACGAAGAAGTGACCATCGGCACTCATCGTTGCCAGGTCGCCAGTATGGAACCATCCATCCTCATCAATCACGGCATCGGTAGCCTCCTGGTTCTTGTAGTAGCCCTTCATCACGTTGATGCCACGGCAAACCAGTTCGCCTGCCACGTTTTCAGGGTCATCGCTCAATACCTTCACCTCCATGTGCTTCACGGCAACACCGCAGCTACCTGCTACATAGTTGTCCTGATGGGCGAAGGTGATGAGCGGAGCGGTTTCCGTAGTACCATAACCCATGGCGATAGGGAAGCCGATGCTGATGAAGAAGTTCTCTATCTCCTTGTTGAGTGGAGCACCACCCACAACCACCTCGTAAGGACGCTCGCCGAACTTGCGCAGTACAAACTCGCGAACCTTCTCCTTGATGCGCTTGTTGATGACAGGCATGTTCATCAGCAGTCGGGCACGGTTGGTCTGGATATGTGGGAACACTTCTTTTCTCACGATCTTATCTACCACGAGTGGTACGGCAAAGATGATGTCTGGCTTGATTTCTGCCAGCGCCTCAGAGATGAGCGTAGGGCTCGGAAGGCGGGTGAGGAAGAAGATGTGGTTACCCATCGCCATATTGTAGATGAACTCGGTCATGAGTCCATACATGTGAGCCATCGGAAGGGTAGAGAGGATGTTGCAGTTCTTGCCGATCTTGGGACTTACCGTATCCATCAGATAATCGAGATTACCCCAGAGGGCTCTGTATGGCAACATCACACCCTTGGAGAAACCTGTAGTTCCGCTGGTGTAGTTGATCATTGCCAGCTCTTCCGGATCATCCACATGATATTTTACATGCTCAGGGCGGAAGTACTTGGGATATTTATGACCAAACATAGCATTGAGATGCTCACGGGCGTAAGTCAGTTTCTCTGAACGGGAAATGACGAGTGAATTATCCGGCAGATAGATGATGCCTTCCAGTGTAGGCATTTCATCGGGAGTAATCTGCGTAGCCACCACATCACCCACAAACAGGAGCTTGCTCTCGCTATGGTTCACGATGTTGTGAATCTGCTCTGGTTTGAATTCGTTCTGTATAGGCACGACGATTGCACCATAGGTGATAATAGCCAGGAAAGCTACTGCCCACTGGCTACTATTTCTACCGCAGACGGCAATCTTGTCGCCCTTCTTCACATCGCTGTTTTCAAACAGGATGTGCAGTTTCTCTATCTTTCTGGCAACATCGTGGTACTGGAGTGTAGCGCCCTTGTAATCGGTGAGCGCATCCAAGTGCCAATTCTTGATGATGCTTCTCTCAATATACGAGTTAAAACTTGGTATTGAATTCATTGCACAATTTACAAAATTTTGTGCAAAGGTACAGAAAATACTGCACATCGCAAAATAAAATGTGCATTATTTTATTGATTAGCGTAAAATATTTTAGGAACTAGGTAAAAATATATAGTTTTATCCCATTATTGCCATTTACTGGTGGCAATAATGGGATAATTTTACACTCCTATTCGTATCTCATCGATTTGGCTGGATGGATATGAGAGATGAGGTAACTTGGCGCTACCAGCATGAAGATGCTGATGAGGAGGGTGGCTACGTTAAGTGCCACGATGAAGAGCCAGTTGAACTCCACCGGTACCGTACTTACGTAGTAAGTCTGGGCATCAAGCTTCACCATTCCCGTGAAGTGCTGCAGGGCAAGAAGTCCCAGTCCGATGACATTGCCCAGCAGCATTCCCTTGCCGATGATGAATACGGCAAACCAGAGGAAGGTGTGGCGGATGGTCTTGTTGCGGGCACCCAGGGCTTTCATCACTCCAATCATCGAAGTGCGCTCCAGGATGATGATGAGCAATCCGCTGATCATCGTTACGCCTGCCACGATGAGCATCAGTCCCAGGATAATCCATACATTCAGGTCCATCAGGCTGAGCCATTGGAAGATGTTCGGATTCAGCTCCTTGATGGTGGCGCTGCTGTAGGTTTCTCCGTAATGATCTACGGTACGGTTCACCTTATTGATAACATAGTCTTCCGTCTCGTTGAGCTTGTCGAAGTCCTTCACGGTCAGTTCGGCACCGCTTGCCTGGTCATCCTCCCATCCATTCAGTTTCACGGCTGTATAGAGGTCGGTATAGACCATCAGTTCATCATACTTCTTGAGATTGGTCTCGTAGATGCCCGCGATGGTGAACCGGCGCATTCTTACGCCCTGGTTGTCGATGAAGTAGGCGAAGATGCGCTCGCCGTTCTTCAGCTTCAACTTGTCTGCCATCAGCTTGGAAATCAGAATCTGGTTATGGCTGGCTTTGTCATCAAACTTCGGTATGCTTCCTTCCACCATGTTCTGATGGATGAAGGTAGAATCGAAATCCGGTCCCACACCCTTGAGCACTACGCCCAGGAAATCGTTGTCGGTCTTGAGGATTCCTTCTTTCATGGCAAAGCGCTGCACATGTTTCACGCCCGGAATCTTCTGGAGCACCTTCACCATCGAGTCGTTCATCACCACCGGATACTGGTTCTGCTGCTGCAGGGTCATGAAGTCGGCCACCTGGATATGGCTTCCGAAGCCAATCACCTTGTCGCGGATGGTGTGCTTGAATCCCAGCACCACGCATACCGACATGATCATGATGGCGAGTCCGATGGCAACACCGGCTGTGGCAATATGAATAGCAGGGCGAGAAACCTTACGTTTGTCGCCCTGATCACGATATAATCTCTTTGCTATAAACAGAGGAAAATTCATATTTCGTTCTTCACTTTCTTATAGTCCTTCATCCTCCACTCTTCCCGGATAAGCCTCAAGTGCCTTGGCAAGAACTATCAATGCGCGGTTCAGGTCGTCCTTCTTCAAGACGTATGCCATACGCACCTGGTTGCGGCCGGCACCAGGAGTGGTATAGAAACCGGAGGCTGGAGCCATCATCACGGTCTCGCCCTCATATTCAAACTCTTCCAGACACCAGCGGCAGAACTTGTCGGAGTCGTCGATAGGCAACTTGGCTACGGTATAGAAGGCACCCATTGGGATAGGAGAGTAAACGCCCGGAATACGGTTGAGACCGTCGATCAGACACTTGCGTCGTTCTACGTACTCATCATATACATCGCGATAGTACTCCTCGGGTGCATCGAGTGAAGCCTCGGCAACAATCTGACCGATCAGTGGAGGAGAGAGGCGAGCCTGACAGAACTTCATCACCGCCTTGCGGATCTCGGCATTCTTGGTAATCAGGGCACCCACACGGATACCACACTCGCTGTATCGCTTGGATACAGAGTCGATGAGCACGGTATTCTGCTCGATACCCTCCAGGTGCATCGCACTGATGTAAGGGCTGCCGGTATAGATATACTCGCGGTAAACCTCATCAGAGAAGAGGTAGAGATCGTACTTCTTCACCAGGTCGCGAATCTGGTTCATCTCTCTGCGGGTATAGAGATAGCCGGTAGGGTTGTTCGGGTTACAGATCAGGATGGCACGGGTGCGCTCATTGATGAGTTCCTCAAACTTCTCCACCTTAGGCAGGGAGAAACCTTCCTCGATGGTAGTGGCGATGGTACGGATCTTGGCACCCGCCGAGATGGCGAACGCCATATAGTTGGCATAGGCAGGTTCTGGTACGATAATCTCATCTCCTGGGTTCAAGCAACTCATGAACGAGAAGAGCACAGCCTCAGAACCTCCCGATGTGATGATGATATCATCGGCAGTTACATTGATATTGAATTTCTTGTAATAATCTACTAGCTTCTCACGATAACTGAGATAGCCCTGACTTGGAGAATACTCCAAGATGGTGCGGTCGATGTGTTTCAGCGCATCGAGACCACACTGTGGAGTAGGCAGGTCAGGCTGACCAATATTGAGGTGATATACCTTTACTCCACGTTTCTTTGCTGCGGCAGCCAGTGGAGCCAACTTTCTGATAGGTGACTCTGGCATTTCAAGACCGCGTACAGATATTTCTGGCATCTTTTCTAAATAATTCTTTCTGTTATTAACCCTAGCAAGCAGTTCCCTCTTCCAGGCACGGTACTTACCCAGCCTTATCAGATGAAACAATATCTCGCAATTCGTCTGCAAAGATACGTAATTTCATTGAAAATACGTAATAGATTGGGTTAAAATTTGATTTTTTAGTAAAAAACTCTTTATTCTGTTGTTCTTCTCCATTCTTTTTTATAACTTTGCATCATCTTTCGGCGCTTTCACCCTGCCTATCATATAATAGGTGGAAAGGGAAAAGGTGGTTAGGAAAAGGATAATAAAACAAAGATTTTAAACATTAGTAAAAGGAAAAGAAATTATGAGAAGTAGAACAAGCACTTGGTTTGAGACAAAGGTTAAATATCAGAAGACAATGGAGGATGGTTCAGAAAAGGTGGTTTCTGAAGCATACGTAGTTGATGCCCTGAGTTTCACCGAGGCAGAGAGCGCTATTATCGACGAGATGTCTGTCTATGTAAGCGGCGAGTTGAAGGTCAGCGGTATCGGTAAGGCTTGCTATGGAGAGATTTTCTTCAGCGATATTGATGATGATGACAAGTGGTACAAGGCTAAGCTCCAGTTCATCACCATCGATGAAAAGTCTGAAAAGGAGAAGCGCTCTAATGTTACATATCTCGTACAGGCTAAGTCTTTGGCTCGTGCACTCCGCTATATCGACGAGGTGATGGGCAAGACCATGATCGACTATGATGTAGTAGGCTTGAACGAGACCAAGCTGATGGATGTTTTCGAGCACCACGCTCCTGGCGACAAGAAGGAGGAGAAGAACGACGTGCCTGAGTACGAGCAGCAGAATCAGTAAAGAAAGGGAGGAAGAACTATGTATGATGTAAAAGGAAATCTTCATGAAGTGTTGGGCAGCTTGCCTGCAGGGGTTAGCCTTGTAGCCATCAGCAAGTTTCATCCCAACGAGTTTATTGAGGCGGCGTACGCCGAGGGGCAGCGCATCTTTGGCGAGAGCCATGAGCAGGAACTTGCCAAGAAGGTGGCTTCCCTGCCTAAGGATATCCAGTGGCATTTCATCGGTCATCTGCAGACTAACAAGGTGAAGTACATTGCTCCTTATATCTCCATGATTGAGTCGGTGGATAGCCTGAAGCTCCTGAAGGAGATTAACAAGCAGGCTGCCAAGCACGACCGCGTGGTGAAGGTGTTGCTGGAATTGCATATTGCCGAGGAAGATACCAAATCCGGGCTTTCGCTCGATGCCTGCCGCGAACTCCTGGAGGCTGGCGAGTGGAGAGAGATGCCTCATGTGCAGATATGCGGCTTGATGATGATGGCATCGAATACCGATGATGAACAGCAGATTGCCTCTGAATTTGATGAGGCTGCCAAGTTCTTCGATGAGGTAAAGGCAAAGTATTTCGCCGATGATGATGCCTTCTGCGAGCGCAGCTGGGGTATGAGCCACGACTATCATATCGCTGTCAAGCACGGCAGTACGATGGTGCGTGTGGGTACTACCATCTTCGGTCCTAGAATCTATTAAAAGGATATGAAAAATCCCTAGACGATTGCTGATATCGCCTAGGGATTTTTGTTTTGTTCCTAATGGAAATTGTATCTGATGTTTTTAATGATTGTCTTCACTGTTAATGATGATTGTCTTCATCATTAATGGCATTTGTTTTTATCCTTAATGATAATCTATGTTCAATAGTGTTGAACCTATGTTCAGCACTGCTGAACTTAAGTTCAACACTGTTGAACATACATTCAACGACGCTGAACGTAACTTTCTATTCATAGCGGAAGTTTTTTCCTCTTAGTATATTACCTTCTTTCCCTTATTGGTGATGTAAAGATGTCCCTTGAGAGGGGTGGCAATCTTCCTGCCTTCCAGGTCGAAGTATTCGGTTGGGGTAGAGGTTGCATCCTTGTCAAGAAGGGTGTTCTCGATACCCGTAGCCTTGAAGTCCTTGAGGTAGTCGAAGCTGACGATGCCGGTAGCCTCATCCTTTGCGATGTTGTAGAGTGGGCGGGTAGTCATCGTGCTCCAGTTGAACTTCACTTCTGTCAGACTGTTGATGTCGCTTCCATCCTTTCCGATTCCATAGGCAGGGAATGGGTCGTTTGCGCAGTTCTCCCAGTATTCGTCTATAGTATATTTTTTGTTACCAACATTTGCCTGGTTGATGATCAGACCATCAGCTGGAACGATGGTTACTCTAGGAATACCGATGGTGTCGTTAGGGTTGTCCGTGAGGTGTACCTGGTCGATATCGCCGTAATCGATGCGCCATACCAGCAGTCCATAGCCTAGAAGATGCTTGTACCAACCTTCGTTTCTGATGTTCTGGAGGAGAAGGAATTCACCCTTGGCTCTTTCCTTTAATTCCTTCTTTTTCTTATCACTAAGTTTGGTTGAAGAGTAATTCTCGTTGATGCGGAAATTATCTTTGTTCACATCAGCCTCTATCTTGTAAGCTTTTGATGCTAAGTCGTATGGTTCCAGGGTATATTGTCCTGCCTGTGTTCCATTGAGCGTGATAGGGGTAGCCCATCCCATCAGCATCTTTTGCCATGGTGTATAAGGGGTAGGACAGTAACCATCGTATGTATATTCGCCTGCATCCATCAGATCCCAGAACTCAGGAGACTGGTTGTCGGCATCCTTATACTCGGTATCATAATGATCAGGCAAGCCCATGGTATGAGAGAACTCGTGACAGAAGAGTCCGATGCCATTGATGGAAGGAATTTTTGAATCAGGCGAACCGTTCAACTCGTTATTGATACCAAAACGACAGACTCTGCATCCGTTGAAAATCAGGTACTTCAGTGGTGAAATCTCTTTGCCGTTCTCATCATATTTATAGAAATTATCGGTACCCGACTTAGGCCAGAGATAGTCGTCGGAATTGCCGCTGATACTCTGCGAATAGCCGGCATAGATGATGTAAACCAAATCTACGAACTTGTCGCCATCAGAATCATATTTAGAGAAATCAATCTTGTCGGCAACCTTGTTGCAGGCCTCACTGATCATCTGCTTGAAATTCTTATCTGTACCATTTTGAACATTTTTATCATCTGCTCCATAGTATGCAGATTTCTGACTGACAGTAACTGGACCTACGATGTCGAACTGTGGGGTGAATTGCCCCATGCTGCATTCCTTGAAATACTCCTTTACCGAACCGTAGTTAGCATCTTCCTGGTTGAATACCGAAGCATCCTGACTAGGTACTGCTGTGCCGAAATCGGCATTGAGGTAATGGTTGAAGGTGGCAACGGGGTCGCTGCTCTTGAATTTTACATCCTGGAACTGTACCAGGATAACCAGCGCCTTAGGCGAACCGATATGAGGAAAATAAGATGGATATGTTGATCCAATGCCGTTTGCTCTAGTCTTGAGGGTATTGATAACTGTAGCTTTTCGGGCATTGAGCGTCTCGGTAGAGATGATTTCGTATTTCCCGTTATCACTCTTCTTCAGCGGAGTGCCGTCGAGAAGCGAGTAATACGAAAAATGCTCATCTCCATGGAGAGTTGCTGATACGATGGTACCATCTACCAATTGTAATTGGGTGATACCTGGTTTCGCCTTGACTGCAAACATGGTAGTGGCAGACATCAAAGCGAGTGTTAGGCATAGGATAATCTTTTTCATCATTATTATGGATTAGTTACTTAATCATTATTATGGATTGGTTCTGGATCCCGCTTCAGAAGGGGCAATTATCTGAAATAGTATTGTCCCTTCTTCTGAGTCTGGTTTCCAAACTCAATGGCGTGATGCGGACAATGGTGATAGCAGGTAAAGCAGGTGAGGCAATCCTTATGGTGCAGCCAGACTGGATATTCGCCATGTCCGCCCTTGATATCACCTACCGGACATACGTTGGCACAGATGCCGCACTTCACGCAACGGTCTTTCTCTACGTGGAAACGCTTGTCGGTGATGAGCACATTCTCGAAGAAACCACCCACCACCTTGGTGAAGAACCATGGGATAGGACCTTTGACCAATCGGTTGATGCCTTCCTTGCGGTCGAAGATCTCCTCGCAGACTACGGCAAGTTCCTGTGCAGCATTCTCCTTCTTTCGGATTTCGCGCTCCTTCGGATCCACATCCATGAACGGCAGACCGATGTACGATTCCGGCATAATGAGAGAGTAGGAGGATGAAACCTCCGTAATGCCCAGAGCCTGAAGCGAAGGATTCTGGGAAATCACCTCGTTGAGATTCTCGATGGTTAGTCCGATGCTGTCGCCTGCCGTGCAGACGCAATAGGTGAAGGGGCGATTCTTCAGACAGTCATCGGCTTTCGCCTTGTTTCCGCCAGTGGCATCAGATGGTTCTCTCTGAATCTTCATCTTGCAGATAAATTCCCTTACCAGTTTCGGCACACGCCAGCCATGTACGGGGAAAACGAATCCGAGCCGTTCATTCTCTTTCAGAATAAACGGCTCGGCTAAGTTATGGCTTGAATCATCTGCCCTCATGTATGGAGCGATGGATATCAAGTCTTCACGAGTAGCCGCCGCCAGTTTCGACGCCGCCCACTTGGTATTTCCTGTTCCAGAAAAATAAAATATCATATCAAGCTTACTTCTTCTCGTTCATCACGCCCTCTATATAGATGCGGGACATCTCTACATTGCCATTGGTACGAACGGTGATGCTCTTCTTGAAATGACCAGGGAACATACCCTTGCCATTGTAGGTAACACTGATCTGTCCCTTCTGACCTGGTGCGATTGGCTGCTTGGTATAAGATGGCACGGTGCAACCGCAGCTAGCGATAGCCTGGTTGATGACGAGAGGCTTGTTACCCACATTGGTGAAGGTGAATACAGCCTTCTGCACAGGAGCGGTCTCTTCGAAGGTACCGAAGTTGTGCACTACCTTTTCAAACTTGATTTCTGCCTGAGCTGAGGCTGTTGCTACCATAGCTACGAGCATCGTCAAAGCCAATATGATTCTTTTCATCTTTATATCCTTTCTTTATTAAATTTACTTATTGATGTACCTTATTATATATTAATTATATGCTAATTGGATGCAAAAGTACATATAAAGTTTATTATAGCGCTACTTTTTTACATTATTTTATATAATTCTTAAGAAATTTACCAGTTAAGCTGGTTTTGCATGCGGCAACTTCCTCTGGAGTACCGGCTATCACGAGGTTACCGCCCTTGTCGCCACCCTCTGGTCCGAGGTCGATGATATGGTCGGCACACTTGATGACATCCAGGTTATGTTCGATAACTACCAAGGAATGACCCCGTTCTATCAGCGCCTGGAAAGCATGGAGCAGACGCTTGATATCATGGAAGTGCAGACCGGTGGTTGGCTCATCGAAGATGAAGAGCGTAGGCGACTGGTCTTCCTTGCCGATAAAGTAGGCGAGTTTCACACGCTGGTTCTCTCCGCCGGAGAGGGTACTGGAGTTCTGGCCGAGCTTGATATAGCCCAATCCAACCTCCTGCAGAGGTTTGAGTTTGTTGACGATGATGCGGCAGGCATCGAAATCGCCTACATGGTGCTGGAGCTTTTCATCGCTGAAGAACTCTATCGCCTCGTTCACGGTCATGTTCAGCACATCATTGATATTCTTTCCTCCGTAGTGTACTTCCAGGATGTCGTGCTTGAACCGCTTGCCCTTGCATGCCTCGCAGGTAAGGGTGAGGTCAGCCATAAACTGCATCTCGATGGTTACGTATCCAGCTCCCTTGCATTCCTCGCATCTTCCGCCCTCGGTATTGAAGGAGAAGAATTGTGGGGTGAATCCCATCTGCTTGGCGAGTGGCTGGTTGGCAAAGAGGGTGCGGATGGCATCGTATGCCTTCAGATAGGTGGCAGGGTTGCTGCGGGTACTCTTGCCGATAGGGTTCTGATCTACAAACTCCACGTGCTTGATGGCATCCACATCGCCTTCCAGCGAACTGTATTCGCCAGGGGCATCTGCCACCAGGTCTAGATGGCGGCGGAGGGCTGGATAGAGGATTCCCTTGATGAGGGAACTCTTGCCTGAACCGGATACGCCGGTGATGACGGTGAAGATGTTGAGCGGAATCCTTACATCGATGCCGCGGAGATTGTTCATTCGGGCTCCCTTGATCTCGATGGCCCTGTTCCATGCACGATGACTGGCAGGAACGGCAATCTCCTCCTTGTGGGTGAGATACTGGATGGTATGGCTCTCCGGGAATTTCTCCAGAAGGGCTTTCTGCTGCTCTGGGTCGGTGGATGAGTATTCGGATGAAGGACCCGCATATACCAGTCTTCCACCCAGTCTTCCTGCATCCGGACCGATATCGATGAGATAATCGGCAGCACGCATAATCTCTTCGTCATGCTCTACCACAACCACGGTGTTGCCCAGCTGCTGCAGCTCTCTCAGCACCTTGATGAGTCGGTCGGTATCTCGGCTATGGAGTCCGATACTTGGCTCATCGAGGATATACACGCTGCCTACCAGCGAAGAACCGAGGCTGGTGGTCAGGTTGATGCGCTGGCTTTCTCCTCCGGAAAGGGAGTTGGAGAGACGGTTGAGCGTGAGATAGCCAAGTCCTACATCCAGAAGAAATTGCAGGCGGTGGGTAATCTCGGTCAGGAGTCGCTTGCCCACTTCTCGCTCATGCTCTGTCAGTTCCAGCTTCTGGAACCATGTGCTGAGATTGGTAATTGACATATCTACCAGCTCGGTGATACTCTTTCCGCCAATCTTCACATAGTTGGCTTCCTTCTTGAGTCGGGTGCCATGGCAATCCGGACAGATGGTCTTGCCTCGGAATCGGCTCAGCATCACACGGTATTGTATCTTGTACTGGTTCTCCTTCACCATTCTGAAGAATTCGTCGATGCTCACCCGGTCGTGCGGGTCGCGCTTCTTGTCCGAAGGCAATCCATGCCAGAGCCAGTCTTTCTCCTTCTGGGTGAGCTCGTAGTAAGGCTTGAAGATCGGGAAGTTGTATGGCTCCGCACGTCGGATGAATTCCTTGAGCCACATGCCCATCTTCTCTCCACGCCAGCATACCACGCATCCATCGTAGAGGCTCATGGAAGTGTTAGGGATGACGAGCTTCTCGTCGATGCCTATCACGCTTCCGAATCCCTCGCAGGTAGGGCAGGCACCCAGTGGGGAATTGAAGGCAAACATGTTGTCGGTTGGTTCCTCGAAGGTGATGCCGTCGGCTTCGAACCGGGTAGAGAAATCGTAGCTGATATTGCTTGGCAGAAAGAGGAGGCGGCAGGCACCGTCGCCCTCATAGAAAGCTGTCTCGGCAGAATCGATGAGGCGGCTGATGTCGTCCTTCTCATCACTTACCGAAGCACGGTCGATGACGAGGAAGATATCTTCCGGCTTGGCATCGCCCTGGAAATCGTCGATGCGGATGAATTCACCTTTCACCAGAATGCGTGCGTATCCCTCCTGAAGATACATCTCCAGTTGCTTTTCCAGACTTCTGCCTTCTACGATATGTAGAGGGGCAAGGATTACAAACTTTGTGCCCTTGGAAAACTGTCGGGTGCAGGCAAGCACATCCTCGGTAGTATGGCGCTTCACTTCCTGTCCGCTGATAGGCGAATAGGTTTTGCCGATACGGGCGAAGAGCAGGCGCAGGTATTCATAGATTTCCGTACTGGTGCCCACGGTGGAACGTGGGTTTCGGGAAATCACCTTCTGCTCGATGGCGATGGCAGGAGGTAATCCCTTGATGAAATCACATTCCGGTTTGCTCATTCTGCCCAGAAACTGGCGGGCATACGAAGACAGCGACTCCACATACCGGCGCTGTCCCTCGGCATATAAGGTATCGAAAGCCAATGAAGACTTGCCCGACCCAGAGACTCCCGTAATGGCAACAAATTTGCCTTGCGGTATCTTCACGTCGATGTTCTTCAGGTTGTTGGCTCTCGCCCCCTTGATCTCTATATATTTTTCTTTCCCCATTTTCTTTTTTTACTTTTAAGATTAAGACTTGGGACCTTTTTACCTTTTACCCTTATTCATGGTGATAAGGTTCGCCTTTTATAATAGTACATGCGCGATAGAGCGCTTCTGTAAAGATGAGGCGTACCATCTGATGCGAGAAGGTCATCTTGGAAAGGGAGATCTTCTCGTTGGCGCGGTCATATACAGCCTGTGAGAAACCGTAGGGACCTCCGATGACAAACACGAGTCTCCTGGCTGTAGCCTGCTTGCGCTCTATCCATTTGGCAAACTCGATGCTTCGGAACTCCTGTCCGTGCTCATCCATCAGCACCACGGTATCAGAAGGCTGAATCAGTTTCAGAATCAGTTCACCCTCCCGTTCCTTCTGCTGCTGTTCGCTGAGACTCTTGGTGTTCTTGAGTTCAGGAATCGTTGTTATGTTGAAGGGCATATAGTGGGTGATGCGCTCGGCATAATCCTTGATGCCCGCAATGAAATGCTTGTTTACGGTCTTGCCGACCAATATCAGTTCAGTTTTCATCTTTTAAATGGTAAGCTATAAACTATTAACTGTAAACGATTAACTTTTATAGTATCCTTTCTTTTCCAGCTTCGGGTTCTTAGGGAACCATCCCTTCTCGCAGCGTTCTTTCTGCTCGAAGAGTTCCCCGATGCTCCAGAGACAGGAAGCACCCAGCACACCGAGAAGGGCAGAGAAGAGAACATTCGCAACCAGAAAGGCTGCACCCACGCTGATGATACCCGAAACCAGGAACACCCACCAGTAGCGGGTGCCCGTATAATATTCAACCTTGATGACAATAGGGTGGAAGAGTCCTATTATTAAAAAGGTGGAAACGGCGATGATGACGCCAGTATAATATAATTCCATAAGCCTCTTTTTTATTACTTTTTTGTTTCAATGTGCAAAAATACAAAAAAAACTCCAATCTTGTTTGGTTTCTCGAATATTTTATATATCTTTGTACGCAAAAAGAGAAATATTGTGCTGTTTTCGGGCACAACCCTCTGGTTGAATATTATTAATAACAAAATAGAATCAAACTATGGCTAATAACGCAGAATTGATTAAGCAGTGTGAAGAAAGAGCACAGCAGTGGCTCACACCTGCTTTTGATGAAGAAACTCGTAACGAAGTAAAGGCAATGCTCGAGGCTGAGGATAAGTCAGCACTCGTAGATGCTTTCTATCAGAACCTGGAGTTCGGTACTGGTGGTTTGCGCGGTATTATGGGCGCAGGTACCAACCGAATGAACAAATATATCGTTGGTATGGCTACACAGGGCTTTGCTAACTACATCCTCAAGGCTTTCCCAGGTGAGGAGAACCTTTCTGTTGTTGTAGGCCATGACTGCCGTAACAACTCTCGTCTCTTCGCTGAGACTGTTGCTGCCATCTTCTCTGCTAATGGTATCAAGGCTTATCTCTTCGAGAGCCTCCGCCCAACACCAGAGATTTCATTCGCTATCCGCGAACTCGGTGCCAAGGCTGGTGTCAACGTTACTGCTTCTCACAACCCTAAGGAGTACAATGGCTACAAGGCTTACTGGAGTGATGGTGCTCAGGTTCTGGCTCCACACGATACTGGTATCATCGAGGAGGTGAACAAGGTTACTATCGACCAGGTGAAGTTTGAGGCTAACTGGGATAAGATTCAGATCATCGGTGGTGAGATGGATTACGACTACATGACAGCCGTTCATTCTGCTATGATTGACCAGGATGTCATCAACCGTCAGAAAGACCTCAACATCGTTTATTCAGCTATGCATGGTACAGGTCGTGTCATCGTACCTCTCTGCTTGCGTTCTTGGGGCTTCCAGAACATCAATGTAGTTCCTGAGCAGATGGTTGTAGATGGCAACTTCCCTACAGTGGTTTCTCCTAACCCAGAGAATGCTGAGGCTATGACTCTCGGTATGAAGCTCGGTACAAAGTTGAACGCTGACCTCGTAGTTGCTACTGACCCTGATGCTGACCGCCTCGCTATCGTTTGCCGCGATGACAAGGGCGAGTGGATGATCATCAACGGTAACCAGACAGCCATGATGTTCTGCTACTATATCATCGAGAACAAGAAGAAGTTGGGTAAGTTGAAGCCAACTGACTTCCTCGTAAAGACCATCGTTACAACAGAGGTTATCGCAGAGATTGCCAAGAAGAACAACGTAGAGTTGCGCGACTGCTACACCGGTTTCAAGTGGATTGCACGCGAGATTGCAATCTCTGAGGGCAAGCAGCAGTACATCGGTGGTGGTGAGGAGAGCTTCGGCTTCCTGCCATACGATAAGGTGCGTGATAAGGATGCTCCTGCATCTATCTGCTTGATTTGTGAGATTGCTGCCTGGGCTAAGGATCAGGGCAAGACTCTCTACGATCTCTTGATGCAGATCTATGCAGAGTACGGCTTCAGCAAGGAGTTCACTGTAAATGTAGTTCGCCCAGGTAAAACTGGTGCTGACGAGATCAAGCAGATGATGGCAGACTTCCGTGCTAACCCTCCAAAGGAGTTGGGTGGCAGCAAGATTGTTACCTGGAAGGACTACCAGAGCTTGGAGGCTAAGCATGCTGACGGCAGTGTAGAGAAGCTCGATATGCCTACAACAAGCAATGTACTCCAGTGGTTCTGCGATGACAATACCAAGGTAAGCGTTCGTCCTTCTGGTACAGAGCCTAAGATCAAGTTCTATATTGAGGTAAAGGATCCTTCATTCAAGTGCGCTGGTTGCTACAACCGCTGCACAGCTGCTGCAATGGATAAGATCGAGGCTATCAAGAAGAGCTTGAACCTGGATTAATAAAAGCAATTGAACTTTATATGAATGTGTGGGGGAGAAGTCTTCGCCTGCATATTCCTCTGAAAGATATTTTTTTGATGCATTATTTAGCTCCAATATTAAATAATGCAATTTCTCGGCGAGAAGTCATCCTGACTTCTCGCCATTTTGAATTTGATAGGTATATGGATAATAAGAGAAAGATCATAGCCCTTTTGATGGGACTTTCGCTAGGAGGTCAGTCTGTCTATGCCCAAGGGTATAGTTGTGGCAACGTGTCTCTGTTTTGCTCGCCCGATACACTCAGGGGTGCCCAGATAGGTGCCTTTTCCAGTGTGGTTCGCCAGCAGATGCGTGGTGTGAGCCTGGCTGGTATCATCAATTCGGTGGGCGATGATATGCGCGGTGTGCAGGTTTCGGGTGTTTCCAATGTGGTGAAGGGTGGCAATGGCGTGCAGTTGTCTTTATTTAATAATGTATCCAGTTCTCCGTTCCGCGGCGTGCAGCTGAGTGGACTTTCCAATGTTTCCATGGGTATGAAGAGAGGCTTGCAGATTGCAGCAGCCAATGTCAGCTCTTCCTATATGCGTGGCTTGCAGTTGGGTGGCTACAATTATGCTGATACCCTGAATGGTTCTCAGATTGGTTTGTTTAATGTTTGCCTTAACCATCCTCGTGGTGTGCAGATTGGTGTCATCAACTATAGCCGGGATACCGTAGCCCATAAGATAGGACTGGTGAATGTGAACCCAAAGACGCGTATCGACTATATGTTTTATGGCGGTTCTGCTACCAAAGCCAATCTTGCCGTAAGATTCCGCAACCGGAGTACGTATAATATCCTGGGTATCGGAACCCATTATTTCGGATTGGATGAGAAGTTTTCGGGTGCCTTGTTCTATCGCATCGGTCAGTATTTCCAGTTATCGCCTAAGTTCTCCCTGAGTGGTGATCTCGGATTCTATCATGTAGAATCGTTCCAGGAACATTCTCAGGATAAGCCGGAACGGCTCTATTCGCTGCAGGCTCGCATCAATGCCGACTATCAGTTGGGCAGATATACCAGCGCCTTTGCCTCTGTGGGCTATGGGGATACCCATTATTATCATGGTGGCAGGTATCGCCGTCGTGCCATTGTGGAAGCAGGCTTGGCTGTGCGCCTCCAGCGCACTTCATCTTTTGGGAATGTGTCTGCCAGGAAGGAGAATGAATTTGATATGGAGGCATGGAAGGAAGGAACCATTTTTGCCTTCGATGATCCGGAGCGACAGAAGAAGCATCCTTGGAAGGCTGCCTTGGAAGCTTTTGCCATCAATGTGGGTGTGCAGTGCTTCGACCAGTTTGTGATGAACGAGGAGTTTGCCAAGATTTCCTTCCATAGCATCAAGCATAATATTGAAACGGGATTTGTTTGGGATAACGACCAGTTCTCTACCAATCTGTTTGCCCATCCATACCATGGTGGACTCTATTTCAATGCTGCAAGAAGTCATGGCATGAATTTCTGGGAATCGGTGCCATACTCTTTCTGTGGAAGTTTGATGTGGGAGACTACCTGCGAGATAGAACCGCCTGCCATCAACGATCTGATGGCTACTACTTTTGGTGGTATTGCCATCGGAGAGGTGACGCATCGTGTGAGCAATCTGGTATTTGATGACCGCCTGTCTGGTTTCCCTCGTTTCATGCGAGAGTTTCTGGGAACCCTCATCTGTCCGATCAAGGGATTAAATCGAATCTTGAGTGGCGATGCTTGGCGGGTGAGAGGCAAATATTATAAATATCACGATTACCAGCGCAGTCCTGTCAGTTTCTTTGCATCGGCAGGTTACAGATACCTCGCAGACAACAATACGCTGTTCCGTGGTGAGGGCAATCCATACGTCCGTTTCAATCTGGTTTATGGCGATCCGTTTGATGGCGAAACCACCAAGCCATACGACTACTTCACATTGGATGCCACTTTCGGCCTGAGCAGCAACCAGCCTCTGATTACCGGTCTGCATCTTTTGGGAAGATTATGGAGCGTACCGGTGGAGGTGAGCAAGGGCACGGAGATGGAGTTCGGTATCTTCCAGCACTTCAACTATTACGATTCGCAGCCGGTGAAGGATGGTACCAGTCTGGTGCCTTACCGCATATCCGAGGCAGCCTCTTTCGGTCCTGGCATCATCTACCGCTTTCCTCAGGTGGGCAATCTCACCAGGTTTGAGCAGCGTGTCTTCCTGGATGGTATCCTGCTGGGTGGAAGTCTGACCGATTATTATAATGTGATAGACCGCGACTACAACATGGGTAGCGGTTATAGCGTGAAGGCTATCAGTTTCATGGAGTTCGGCAAGGTAGCTACCTTCCAGATAGGTGCCGACTATTATCGCATCTTCACCTGGAAGGGATATGAGGGAAAGGATCTGGCAACGACCGATCCGCTCTATCTCAATGCCCAGGGCGATAAGGGAAATGCATCTCTGCTGGTGCTGAATGCCCGCTTCGGTCTGGCGCTGTCCAATCGGCTGAACCTGGACTTCAATGTGTCCAACTATTGGCGTGATACCCATTACTCATATCATGACGATGTGAAGTCTAAAACCTTTGATATGAGTCTGGGGTTGCAATACAAGTTCTAGGAAGCAGTCGTCTTATTAGTAGATATTTAGCCGATTTTTAGCAGAAATTAGGGGTGCAAAGGGAAACGATATACATAAAAATGTAGAAAAATCGCAAAAAGTTTTGCATATTTTCTGGATTTATATTACCTTTGCACCCATATTTCAAACATAAAACATAGAATTATACTCTTATGGGAGGCATTTTCGGAACTATTTCCAAGAAAAGCTGTGTCGCAGATCTTTTCTACGGCACCGACTACAACTCACATCTCGGTACACGCCGAGGCGGTTTGGCAACCTACAGTAGTGAGAAGGGCTTCGTGCGCTCTATCCACAACTTAGAAAGTTCTTATTTTAGAACGAAGTTTGAACCTACACTCGACAAATTCGAGGGTGCGACATCAGGTATCGGTGTGATTAGCGATACAGATGCGCAGCCATTGATCATGAATTCTCATCTTGGTCGCTTTGCCATTTGCACAGTAGCCAAGATATTAAATAAGGATGAACTTACTCAGCACCTGTTGGATAAGAACATGCACTTTGCAGAGATGTCTTCAGGAAGTACCAACCCAACCGAGTTGGTGGCTCTTCTCATCATCCAGGGCAAGAATTTCCGCGAGGGTATCGAGAACGTGTTCCATCATATCAAGGGTTCCTGCACCATGATGATCCTTACAGAGGATGGTATCATCTGTGCCCGCGACAGTTGGGGACGTACACCTCTTATTATAGGTAAGAAGGAGGGAGCTTATGCAGCTTCCAGTGAGACCACTTCATTCCCTAACCTTGACTTCGAGACTGCACACGAGGTAGGTCCTGGCGAAATCGTGAAGATTACTGCTGAGGGTATGGAGCAGATTCGTCCTGCCAATAAGAAAATGCAGGTTTGTTCTTTCCTCTGGGTATATTATGGATTCCCAACTTCTACCTATGAGGGCAAGAATGTAGAGGAAGCCCGCTTTAGCAATGGCTTCAATCTTGCCAAGACAGATGATGTAGAGGTAGATTGCTGCAGCGGTATTCCTGATTCTGGTACAGGTATGGCGATGGGATATGCTGCCGGTAAGGGCGTGCCTTACCAGCGTTGTATTGCCAAATATACTCCTACCTGGCCTCGAAGCTTTACACCTAGCAACCAGAGCATGCGCTCTCTGGTAGCCAAGATGAAGCTGATTCCTAACAAGGCTATGTTGAAGGGTAAGCGTGTGTTGTTCTGCGATGACAGTATCGTGCGCGGTACCCAGCTTCGCGACAATGTGAAGGTGCTTTTCGATCAGGCTGGTCTGAAGGAATGCCACATGCGTATCGCTTGTCCTCCATTGGTTTATGGCTGTCCTTTCATCAACTTTACTTCTTCCAAGAGTGACATGGAGTTGATTACGCGCAGAATCATCGAGAAGTTTGAGGGCGATGCCAACAAGAATCTGGAGAAGTATGCTACCACAGGTTCTCCTGAATATCAGAGAATGGTGGATGAGATTGCCAACCAGCTTGGATTGACTACACTGAAGTTCAATACTATCGAGCAGCTCGTGGAAGCTATCGGCTTGCCTAAGTGCCAGGTATGTACCCACTGCTTCGATGGCAGTAGTGCTTATACTTTGAATGAATTAGCAGACGAAGATTAAAATATAAAATCCCGATTTCCTGAACTTTGCATCAGATGAGCAAAGTCCCGGAAATCGGGATTCTTGTTTCTTATTCTTTAACTCCTTTAACTTCTGAACTTGTGAAACCTGACTGATTATTTCTTCTTCAGCAAGGGGGCTAGGAATTTGTAGGTATAGCCTATCTTGCTCTTTGCCATTTCTTCCGGTGTGCCGGTAAAGAGGAGCTGACCTCCACCTCGTCCACCTTCGGGACCCATATCAATGAGCCAGTCGGCGAGCTTGATGACATCCAGATTGTGCTCGATGATAATCACCGTATTGCCTCTTTCTACCAGTTTCTGAAGCACATCCATCAGAATGCGGATGTCTTCGAAATGAAGACCGGTGGTAGGCTCATCCAGGATATAGAGCGTCTTGCCGGTATCACGTTTGGATAGTTCGGTAGCAAGTTTCACTCGCTGGCTTTCTCCGCCCGAGAGGGTAGTGGAACTCTGTCCCAACTTGATGTAACCCAATCCTACGCTCTGTAATGCCTTGATCTTGTTGAGAATCTGAGGCACGTTCTCGAAGAACTCTACTGCCTGGTTGATGGTCATGTCCAGTACATCGGCGATGCTCTTTCCCTTGTATCTTACCTCCAGCGTTTCACGGTTGTAGCGCTTGCCGTGGCATACCTCACAAGGTACATAGACATCTGGCAGGAAGTTCATCTCGATGGTCTTGTATCCATTTCCGCCACACGCTTCGCATCTGCCACCCTTCACGTTGAAGGAGAATCTGCCTGGCTTGTAACCACGGATCTTGGCTTCTGGAAGTCCCACAAACAGCGAGCGGATGTCGCTGAACACACCTGTGTAGGTAGCAGGATTACTGCGAGGGGTTCTGCCTATCGGACTTTGATCTACATTCACTACCTTGTCGATATTCTCAATGCCTTCGATGCTGTCGTATGGCATCGGCTTCTTCAGGGAACGGTAGAAGTGCTGGGAGAGGATAGGCTGCAGGGTTTCATTGATCAGCGTAGATTTACCCGAACCGCTGACTCCCGTTACTACGATGAGCTTGCCGAGCGGAAACTCTACATCTACTCCCTTCAGGTTGTTGCCCCTGGCTCCACGGATGGTGATGCTCTTGCCGTTTCCTTTGCGGCGATACTCAGGAATCTCTATTGCCATCTTGCCATTCAGATACTGGGCGGTGATGGTGTCGGTCTTCAGCATCTCTTTCGGAGTACCCTGGAAAACCACTTCGCCTCCCTTTCTGCCTGCCTTCGGACCGATATCTACAATCCAGTCGGCAGCTCGCATCATATCCTCATCATGTTCTACTACGATGACGGTATTACCCAGGTCGCGCAATTCCTTCAGGCTGTTGATGAGTCGCTCGTTGTCTCGCTGGTGCAGACCGATACTTGGCTCATCGAGGATGTAGAGCACATTGACGAGCTGGCTGCCAATCTGGGTAGCAAGACGGATGCGCTGGCTTTCACCACCAGAGAGTGACGCCGACTGGCGATTGAGTGAGAGATAGTTCAGACCCACATCGAGGAGGAAGTTGACACGTGAGCGCAACTCCTTGATGATTTCGTGAGCCACTTTTGCCTTCATGGAAGGGAGGTGAGCTTCCACCTGTTCGAGCCAGTTGCGCAGTTCGTCGATGTCGAGGTTGGCAACTTCCGATATATTCTTGTCCCAGATGCGGAAGGCGAGCGATTCCTTCTTGAGTCGCTGTCCATGGCACTCCGGACATTCGATGGTAGATATAAACTGGTCAGCCCATTTCTTTCCTGCAGCACTCTCGTCATTCTCTATCACCTTCTGCAGATAGTCGATGATGCCATCGTATGCGCAGAAGTAATCCGAAGAGGTATGCACCTTCTCTTTACCGATCTTTACGTTTTCCAGTGATCCATAGAGGATTTCCTGCATGGCATCTCCCGGAATCTCAGCGATAGGAGTCTTGAGCTTCAGATCATATTTCTCGAGCAAAGACTCAATCTGCCAGAAAATCATCTGGTTCTTGTATTTGCCGAGAGGGGCGATTCCACCTTCGTAGATGCTCAGGCTGTCATCCGGAATCACCTTCTTGATATCTATCTGGTTTACCTTTCCCAGACCCTTGCAGTGAGGGCAGGCACCTTCCGGCGAATTGAACGAGAACATATTAGGTGCCGGATCCTGGTAGGCTATACCGGTAACTGGATCCATCAGGCGTTTTGAGAAGTTCTTACCCGTCTTTTCCCCTTTCTCTATCACCATCACCATGCCATCGCCCTGCTTCATAGCGATAGCTACGCTCTTGCGGATGCGTTCCTCATCGGCTTCCTTCACCACGAGCTTGTCGATGACAACTTCTATGTTGTGCATCTTGTAGCGGTCGAGCTTCATTCCGCTTACCACTTCCTGAATTTCTCCATCCACACGTACATAGAGATAACCTTTGCGGCGCATACTCTCGAAGAGTTCGCGATAATGTCCCTTGCGCTGGCGAATCAGAGGAGCCAGCAGGAAGATGGCCTTTCCGGCATATTCATCGAGAATCATATCGATGACCTGTTCTTCGGTGTATTTCACCATCTCTTCACCGCTGCGGTAGCTGTAGGCTGTACCGGCACGGGCAAAGAGCAGACGGAGATAATCGTAAATCTCGGTAGTGGTACCAACGGTAGAACGAGGGTTCTTGTTGGTGGTCTTCTGCTCGATGCTGATGACCGGACTCAGACCGGTAATCTTATCTACATCCGGGCGCTCCATATTGCCCAGGAAGTTGCGGGCATAGGCAGAGAACGTTTCGATATAGCGGCGCTGACCCTCGGCAAAGATGGTATCGAAAGCCAACGACGACTTGCCCGAACCCGAAAGTCCGGTTATCACGGTGAGGGAGTCGCGTGGAATCTCAACATCAATGTTCTTGAGGTTGTGTACTCTGGCGCCCCATACATTTATCTTTTCTTCTGAATTCATATTCTAATTTCCGCTCACTTAATTGTTACTGTATTGTTCTGTTGTATAGCCTCTGAGCAGGTTGACATCTCTTTTTATCTGATAGGTCTTGCCATCTGCTCCTTTTGCCTTGACTAGACAGAAATAGACCCCCTCCTTAACCGGCTTTCCATTGTATGTTCCATCCCATCCCGTGGCAGGGTCGCTCCACTCAAAGAGTTTCTGTCCCCACCTATTATATATATAGGCGTGAAACTCCTTGATGTTCTGGTAACCCTTCTTGGGCTTGTAGATGTCGTTGATGCCATCTCCGTTTGGCGAGAATGCGTTCGGCATCAGAAGGACACTGGTCTTTGTGTCTTCCTCATCTCCGATTTCTTCCTGTGCCATCAATGGAGGGGTAAAAAGTGCCAATAAGGCACCAAGTAATCCTATTTTTTGTCTCATTTTGCAAATTATTTGTGCAAAGATAATAAAAAGCTGAGAGATATTGCGCTAGATGCGAGATTTTTTGTATTTTTGCAGGAGAAAACTTTAAATCATGTCGGTTACGGCAAGATTTTAGGATCATATAAACATTAAAAACAGGAAGATATGAAAAGAAACATAAGATATTTCTTGATGATTGTGGGGCTCATGCTCAGTGTTGGTATCTTTGCTCAGACAACGAAATGGCGAGACATCTACACAGTGAAGAAAAAGGATACTATTTTTGGTATTGCCAATAAGTATGGATTGAGTCTGCCGGAACTGATGGAGGCAAACCCTGAGATGAAGCAGGAAGGTTACATGCTCCAGAAGGGAACTACCCTCTTTATTCCTTTTGCCAGCGACCAGCAGAATCCTAATGCGCCTAAAAAGGCACAGAAGGAGGATAAGAATGCTGTTGCTTCCAGCAAACCGGCTGTAGCTGGAACCGCTGCCGCTCAGCAGAAGGTGGCGGCTAGTGATGCGGTGAAGATTGGCGTGATGTTGCCTTTGCATGATGTGGATGGTGATGGCAAGCGTATGGTGGAGTATTATCGTGGACTCCTGATGGCTTGCAATTATCTGAAAAAGAAGGGCATCTCTACCGATGTCCATGCATGGAACGTGCCGATAGATGCTGATATCCGTACCACCTTGTTGCAGGAGGGTGCCAATACGTGTGATATCATCTTTGGTCCGCTTTATACCAAGCAGGTGGCTCCGCTTGCCGGCTTCTGCAAGACCTATGGTATCAAGCTCGTGATTCCTTTCTCCATCAGCGGTGACGATGTGGAGCGCAACAAGGAAATCTTCCAGGTATATCAGAGTCCTGAAACATTGAACGAATGCACCATCAAGGCTTTCCTGAACAGATTTACCAATGTGCATCCAATCTTTGTAGATTGCAATGATTCTACTTCTCGTAAGGGAGCTTTCACTTTCGGACTTCGCAAGGAGTTGGAGAAGAGAAACATCAACTATAGTATCACCAATGTGAGCTCAAGCATCGACCAGTTTGCCAAGGCATTCCTGCCAAGCAAGCAGAATGTGGTAATACTGAATACGGGCCGTTCGCCACAGTTGACAGCCGTGCTCAACAAATTGGATGAGTTTGACAGCAAGTATCCGGGTGCATCTATCTCTCTCTTCGGCTATACAGAGTGGTTAATGTACGCCAAGTACAATCTGGAGCGATTCTATAAGTACGATACTTATATCCCTTCTACCTTCTATTACAATCCGGTAGCCGAAAGAACGCAGAACCTGGAGAAGGCGTACGAGGGATGGTTCCATCAGCCGATGATGATTGCGCAGCCTCGCTTCGCCATCACGGGTTATGATCATGGTATGTTCTTCATCCAGGGTATCAAGAAGAAGGGCAAGGAGTTTACGGGTGAACGCCAGCAGGTGAACTATCAGCCAGTGCAGACTCCATTGCATTTCGTGAAAACGACAAAGGGTGGATACAAGAACAAGAACTTCCAGTTGATTCATTATACCTTCAATCACCAGATTGAATCTGTGAATTACTAGGACCGGTAGTTTTTTATAGTTAATCGTTTATAGTAAGAAAAGAAAGAATGAATAAAGTCAAGATAGGGGCGCTGTTGATGGGACTTCTCCTTTGGGGAGGACTCTCGGCACAGGCTCAGATAGGTGAGCATCGCAACGATTTTTCCATCGGATTCAACGGTGGCTATGTGCTCAGCTCTGTAGGATTCGAACCGGAGGTTCAGCAGAAGCAGCATGGAGGAATGACTGCCGGACTCTCGATGAAATATACTTGCGAGAAGTACTTCAAGACCATCTGTTCCATCTATGCAGAGGTCAACTATGCCAAGGTGGGATGGAAAGAGGATATTCTCGACATCGACAACCAGCCTGTCATCATCACCGAAACCAAGCAGCCGATGGCTTACAGCCGTACCATCAATTATATCCAGGTACCTGTTTTCGCTCACTTGGCTTGGGGTAGGGAAGAGAGAGGCTTGAACATCTTCGTAAATGCCGGTCCGCAGTTCGGACTCTACCTTAACGATTCTCAGACTACCAACTTTGACGTGAAGAATATGCCTAAGACAGATAATGACCGGGTAAGTATGGTAGTGGCACAAGATACGATGGCAGTAGAGAATAAGCTGGATTATGGTATCGCCCTGGGTTTGGGTGCAGAGTATAGCATCCCGAAAGTGGGACATTTTCTGGCTGAGGCTCGCTACTATTATGGATTGGGCAATATCTATGGTTCATCCAAACGAGATTATTTCGGAAAGAGTAACTACGGACAGATCGTGTTCAAGGTATCTTATCTCTTCGATATCACACGTACCAAGAACGTGAAGAGAAAGTAACTTCCGGCGATGGTTATGGAAAAATAAGTAATAATATAAAATGAGTACAACAGAAAAAATTCAGATGAAATTGAGCGACTCGAAGTCAGCTCGCTGGACCGCCCTCTTCATCGTGAGCGTCACGATGATGTTCGGTTACTTTTTTACAGATGTAATGTCTCCACTGGAGCCTCTCTTGACAGCTGCCAAGGGGGCTGAGAATGGTCTTGGACTCGGATGGAGTTCGGATGAGTACGGCTTTTTCTCAGGAGCCTACGGATACTTCAATGTGTTCCTTCTGCTCCTCTTCTTTGGTGGTCTTATCCTCGATAAGTTTGGCATCCGTTTCACTGGTATCCTCTCTACTGTTTTGATGTTTGGTGGAGCCTTGGTTAAATGGTATGCTGTAGGTCATGAGTTTGGCGGTTCGGTAGTAGTACCATTCTTCGGTACTTACAGTACACAGGTAGTGATAGCTGCACTTGGCTTTGCCATCTATGGCGTGGGCTGCGAGATATGCGGTATCACAGTGAGCAAGGTCATTGTGAAATGGTTTACGGGTCATGAGTTGGCTCTGGCAATGGGAGTGCAGGTGGCTACAGCTCGTTTGGGAACTGCCGCTGCCTTGGGCTATTCTCTTCCTTTTGCAAAGGCAATGGGCGGTGTGTCTGCTTCTATTGCTTTGGGTGCAGCTTTGCTTTGCGCTGGTGTACTGGTTTATCTGGTTTATTGCGTGATGGACAAGAAGGAGGATGCTTCTGCAGAAGCTGTGGCTACTGAGCCGGAAGAAGGTTTCAAGTTTTCAGACTTGGGTGGTCTATTCAAGACAACTGGTTTCTGGTATGTGGCATTCCTTTGCCTGATGTTCTATGCCGGTGTATTCCCATTCCTGAAGTTTGCCACCAAGTTGATGATTTTCAAGTATGGTGTCGATGCCAATTTGGCAGGTCTGATTCCTGCGATGTTGCCATTCGGTACCATCTTCCTTACACCAATCTTCGGTAGCGTATATGACAAGTATGGCAAGGGTGCCACGCTGATGATTATCGGCAGTTGTCTCCTGACTCTGGTACACGTAGTATTTGCCCTTCCACTCAACTCATGGGTGCTTGCCGTCGTGATGATGCTCATCCTTGGCGTAGCTTTTGGATTGGTACCATCAGCAATGTGGCCTTCTGTGCCAAAGATCATCCCAATGAAACTCTTAGGAACTGCATACGCCCTTATCTTCTATATCCAGAATATCGGACTGGCTCTTATTCCTGTATGGATCGGTAAGGTGAATCAGGCTAACACGGGTGCCGATGGTGTCATCGACTATACAGAGACGATGACCATATTTGCAGCCTTTGGTGTGATTGCTATTGTCATCTCCTTCCTCCTCTTGTTGGAAGATAAGAGAAAGGGCTATGGATTACAGCAGCCTAATGTGAAGAAATAATACTAACAGGAGATTTCCCTTTCAAGTTCACAGGGGGAATCTCCATAAACAAAAAGAAAGGAAATAACCATGAACGCTACACCTGAATCATTGATTAAGGAATATGCTGACCCTATTGAGCAGCAGGAAATAGACAAGTTTATCTGTTCTGAAATGAGCAGGCAGATTCACCGATATATCAAGGGTATGTCGGGAACCAAACAGGCTATGCTCAAGTTTGAGGAAAAGCTGGCGAGCCTCTCTGTCACAGAGAAAGAGAAGGCGATTGCCAAGTATATTGATTTGAATCGCAAGGCTTTGGATGGACTGGATCTGAAGATGATTCTCGTCCGTTCGGTGGCTAACTACTGTGATACCTTCCAGTATATGCTCGACTTTGTGAACGACAAGCGTAAGATGGTGTTCTATTATCATCGCTTGAAGGAGAAGTATATCCGTTACCATGAGGTCTTCGAGGAAAACGGCAAATTTGGCATGAAAGATCATCAGGGCAACGTGATGCTTCAGCCTGTCTATGATTTCCTCCGCACTTGCTATATCTATAATGATGACCTGAGCATCATGCCGGTTATTGCAGAGAAGAATGGCAAGATGGGACTCGTGATGCCTGACGGAAAGGATACCATCGTGGCTGATTTCCTTTATGATGAAATCTGTCTGAGAGATGAGTATCCATATTTCGAGGCGGTGAGAGATGGAGTAAACGGATTGATTGATAAGTTCGGAAACTTCGTTAATAATTAATTGTGAATAAAGCTTTTGCCCTTTCAGGGCGACAGGTTAGCACCTATGACAACCCAGGGTGTTGCCCTGGGCTAGGAGCTTTTGCCCTTTCAGGGCGTGTGTGTAAAAAGAGAAAGGGCAATCAGATTGGGATGAACCAACTGATTGCCCTTTTTACTTTCGTTGCTATGAGCAACTTAGTTTTATCTAATTTTCTCTCGTCTTCAAACCCTAGTGAAGAAAAGCAAAAGAATTTTTCGTTCTTCACTCTTCACTTAATTGCTTAAATTATCCCAAGTATTTCATCAAGATCTTGATCTTTCCGCTTTCACGGAGCTTGATGATGCTCTTTTCGCGAATCTGGCGTACACGCTCACGGGTGAGGTTGAATTCGCTTCCGATTTCTTCCAATCCCTTCTCGTGGCAACCGATGCCATAGCAGTAGCAGAGAATCTTTCGCTCGCGTTCCTTCAATACTGTTGCCAATACGCGCTGGAGCTCGCTCGCCATAGACTCGAAGTCAACACCCTTGTCGGTACGGCTATCATCACCTGAAGCCATCACATCTACCATCGCATTGTCATCGTCATCACTACCGAATGGAGCATCGATACTCATGTGGTGGTTGTCTGCCTTGATGGTCTGGTCAATCTTGCTTTCCTCCATCTTGGTAATCTGTGCCAACTCTGCAACAGAAGGCTTGCGCTGGTTTTCCTGCTCGAACTTGCTGATTTCGGCGCTGATTTTGCTCAATGCACCTACCTGGTTCAAAGGCAGGCGGACGATACGGCTCTGCTCAGCGATAGCCTGGAGTATGCTCTGGCGAATCCACCATACTGCGTATGAGATGAACTTAAAACCACGAGTTTCATCAAATTTCTCTGCAGCCTTTACCAAACCGATGTTTCCCTCGTCGATGAGGTCTGTCAGACCCAAACCCTGATGCTGGTATTGTTTAGCAACAGATACAACGAATCGGAGGTTTGCCTTGACCAGTTTTTCCTTGGCACGCTCACCCTCACGACCGCCTTTGCGAATCTTCTGGGCCAGCTCAATCTCCTCATCAATAGAGACCATAGGTTCTCTACCAATCTCCACCAAGTACTTGTCGAGTGCTTCACTGGAACGATTGGTTATACTCTTGCTAATCTTAAGTTGTCTCATAAATATCCTTTTACCTTTCTTTTTTGTTTTAATCCAATATTTATACTGTCGGAATCCACCTTTACGGTTTCGGGCTGCAAAGGTACAAAAAAAAACGCAATCTTGTTGTAATAGAAATGGAAAACTTTTGCATTATTTGTCTGTTTTTTAGAAATTTAGACGTTTTTGAATATAAAAATGGTATTTGATATAACGATTTTTAGGCATTGAGTTTGAAATATGGAATAATTTGTGTATCTTTGCACAGAATTTGCGAGAAAAGAATAACTAAATAATAAAATTATAAAATAACAGAAAATTATGTTTGAAAATCAACCAAAAGGTCTGTGGGCCTTAGCTTTGGCTAACACGGGTGAGCGTTTCGGTTACTATACCATGCTTGCAGTGTTCTTGCTCTATTTGCAGGCTAACTTCGGTTTTGAAACCGGATTGGCAAGTACAATTTACTCTACCTTCCTGATGATGGTTTATTTCCTCCCTATCATCGGCGGTATCGCAGCCGACAAGTTTGGCTTTGGACGTATGGTTACCACGGGTATCTTCATTATGTTCATCGGCTACCTTGTGCTTTCGCTTCCTCTTGGCAAAGACACCGTTGCCATTGCTGCCATGGGCATTTCGCTTATCCTCATCGCTTTGGGTACCGGCTTGTTCAAAGGTAACCTGCAGGTGATGGTAGGTCGTCTCTACGACGAGCCACAGTATGCCAGCAACCGTGATTCCGGTTTCTCTCTCTTCTATATGGCTATCAACATTGGCGCTATGTTCGCTCCTACAGCAGCCATCAAGATTATGAAGTGGGCGCAGGAGAGTCTGAGCGTATCAGTGGAGGATTCATACCATTTTGCATTCGCTGTGGCATGTGCTTCGCTTATCATCAGTATCGCTATCTACTATGCCTTCAGCTTTACATACAAGCACGTGCTTGCTTCTGAGACCAAGGGTAAGGATGACAAGACTCCGGTTAAGGAGACTAATGAGCTTTCCAAGGCTGAGACCAAGGAGCGCATCATCTGCCTCTGTCTCGTATTTGCTGTGGTTATCTTCTTCTGGATGGCTTTCCACCAGAATGGTAATACATTGACACTCTTTGCACGCGACTATACTCAGAAGACATCTGAGGGCTTGCAGTCAATGGCATTCGACGTGACCAACCTCGTAGCCTGCATCTTCGTGGTTTATGGTTGCTTCGGTCTGGCACAGAGCAAGACTGGCAAGGGTAAAGGCATCTCTCTTGGTGTCATTGTTGCTGCCATCGCTTTCCTCTTCTACAAGTACAGCAACCTTGAAGGTGCCGTAGATGTTGAGGCTCCTATCTTCCAGCAGTTCAACCCATGCTATGTAGTGGCATTGACACCAGTGAGCGTTGCTTTGTTCTCATGGCTTCACAAGATAGGCAAGGAGCCTACATCTCCTGAGAAGATTGGTTTGGGTATGCTCGTTGCAGCTCTCGGTTTCGTATGGATGGCTGTAGGTTCTATGGGGCTGGAGCTTCCTTTGGCACAGGGCAATCCTGCTACAGAGGGAACACGTGTAAGTGCTAACCTCCTCATCTCTACCTATCTCATCCTTACATTCGCAGAGCTTCTGCTTTCTCCAATCGGTATTTCGTTTGTATCGAAGGTAGCTCCTCCAAAGTATGCTGGTTTGATGATGGGTCTCTGGTTTGGTGCAACAGCCATCGGTAACCAGTTGGTTATGATTCCTGGCATCATGTGGGGTCAGAACTTCAACCTCATTGCCATCTGGGGTGTTCTCGCAGGTATCTGTCTGGTTTCAGCCCTCTTCATCTTCTCTATCATCAAGAAGTTGAATCGCGTAAGTTAATACATTCTATCATATACAAAAAAGGCTTGCTTCATTACGGAGCAAGCCTTTTTTATATGTTATTTCTTCAACCATTTATCCAGCCATCCGAAGAAGGTGCGCTGCCAGAGCACGCCGTTCTGTGGCTTCAATACCCAGTGGTTCTCGTCAGGATAGATAAGAAGCTCGGCAGGGATGCCACGCATGCGAGCGGCATTGAAGGCGCCCATACCCTGGTTGGCATTGATGCGGTAATCCTTTTCGCCGTGGATGCAGAGAATTGGAGTATCCCACTTATCTACAAACTTGTGAGGACTGTTCTCGTAAGTCTTCTTGGCGTTGGCACTCTGATCCTTGTTCCAGTAAGCATCATCATACTCCCAGTTAGAGAACCAAGCCTCCTCGGTATCTGTGTACATGCTCTCAAGGTTGAAAGCGCCATCGTGAGCGAGGAATGCCTTGAAACGCTTGTTGTGATGACCTGCAAGATAATAAACTGAGAAACCACCAAAGCTGGCACCTACACAGCCCAGACGATCCTTATCTACGTATGGAAGATTGTTGGCTGCATCGTCGATGGCAGAAAGATAGTCGTTCATGCACTGACCAGTCCAGTCTCCTGAAATCTCCTCGTTCCATGCACTTCCGAAACCTGGAAGACCACGGCGGTTAGGCAATACGATGACGTAACCGTTGGCTGCCATGATCTGAATGTTCCAGCGATAGCTCCAGAACTGACTGACCGGACTCTGAGGACCGCCCTCGCAGAAGAGAAGGGTAGGGTACTTCTTGTTGGCATCGAAGTTAGCTGGCAACATGATCCATACCAGCATCTGCTTGCCGTCGGTGGTCTTTACCCAGCGCTGCTCGCACTTACCCATGTTCAACTGACTCAGGATGTGGTCGTTCTCACGGGTAATCTGTTCTACCTTGGTACTCTTGGCATTCTTGCCTGGTGTTACGATGTAGATATCGGTAGGGTGACTCATGCTAGCCTTGGTAGCGAGAAGCTTGTTGCCGTTGTTGGCAAGAGCGATGCTTCCGTAGTCTGCCCACTCGTTGGTAATCTGCTTTACTTCGCCCTTGAAGTTAGCCTGATAGAGGTTCAGGGTTCCGTGCCATACGCCGATGAAGGTGAGGCTCTTGTTGTCCTTGTTCCATACGAAGCCCTCTACGTTGGAGTCGAACTTCTCTGATACATAGTTCTTCTTGCCGGTAGCGAGTTCGTAAACACAGAGGCGGTTGCGGTCGCTCTCGTAGCCATCGCGAGCCATGCTCTGCCAAGCGATGTACTTGCCGTCAGCAGAGAACTGAGGGTTTACGTCGTAACCCGGATTGTTCTTCAGATTCTCAGGAGCATTTACAGCCTGGTTCTTCATGCTCTTGGTAGCATCAATCTTAGGCTCTACATAGCCAGCCTCCTTGCAGAGGTTCTTGGTCTCGCGCGTACCTATATTATATAGGTAGATATCAGAGTCGGTAGAGATAGCATACTGAACGCCTTCTTTCTTGCGACAGGTGTAGGCGATGGTCTTGGAATCCGGACTCCAGGCCAACTGCTCGATGCCACCGAATGGAGCCATAGGACACTCGAAAGGCTCATCCTTCAGGATATCCTCGCCGGCGTTGATGGTGCCATCCTCAGCAACATCAGCCACGAAAGGATGAAGGATACTCTCTACGTAGTGATCCCAGTGGCGATAGTTCATGTCGGTAACGAGACGACCTGTAGCCAGAGGAAGATCAGAAGGATTCTTCTTGATGGTTCCGTGATAAGGCAATTCCTTGACGAGGATTACCTTCTTGCCATCTGGAGAGAAGCGGAATCCCTGGATGCCCAATTCGTCGTTGGTGAGCTGCTTTCTGTCAGTACCGTCTGGGTTCATGCTCCAGAGCTGTCCGCCACGGATGAAGGCAATCTTCTGTCCGCCCTGAATCCAGGCAGCATCAGTCTCGCTCTTGGCATCAGTGGTCAGTGCCTTCTGGTTCTTGCCATTGGCATCCATGATGAAGAGCATCTGATGGCCCTTGTTCTCCTTTACACTGTAGTAACCTACCTGGTAAACCACCTGCTTGCCGTTAGGCGAAGCTTCAGCGGCACCGATTCTACCCATCGCCCAAAGAGCTTCTGGGGTCATCAGGTGGTTCTCCACCTTGATGTTGTTCTTTTCAATCATAGTCTGTGCATCGGCTGTATTTGTTCCCATGGTGAGAGCAGCTGCAGCCAAAATCATTGCTTTAATCATATTTTTAAGATATTATTAATAATTTGTTGCAATCTTCTAAATATTCCGTGCAAAGTTACAGAAAATTAATGAGATAACAAAATTATTCTTCTTTCTTTACTAAAGTATGCGTTTTTTTTCGTATATTTGCAACTGAAATGATACAGTTTAGCTTTCAATGCTGAATTTTCAGGAATATAAGTAAAGATATAAATATTTAGTAAATGAATACATTGTTTCTTGTGCAGTTTGCTTGCTGCATTATAGTGTCGATGTTGGGCTTGATATTGGTTTTGTCTAGGTTTCAGATTCGCTGGACCAACCGTCGTTACGAGGTGTCTCGTTGGCTCCTTGCTTTTTCCATGTTTGTACTTGCAGGGCATTATGTCTTGCAAATGGTTTGTGGTTTCCGTGCTAAAGGCGATGAGATTGGAGCTGTTGTCAATGTTCTCTTCTATTCTCCTGTTTCATTCTTTATTTCCTATGCCACTTATAACTTAATTTGTTATCGTAGCGGGCGGAAAAAGTTTGCCTTGCTGGGATGTGTGAGTTATGCATTGATATTGATATGTTTCTTTTTCGGATACAATGATACTCCTAGGGGGATGCATATGGGCGAATGGCTTTATGTGATGCTCGCATTATTTGTTGTTACCATTATGTATAGCTTTTATACCACGGTTATCGAGATGCGTTATCATCGGAAGATTATCGAAGAAAACACCACGGAAGATTTGCTTCCTTTTGATAGATACGCCTATGCCAGTTATGGTATGATGAGTATTTTGTTTTTGGCGTTGATAGGTGCTATCTGCTATCGTCCGTTTCTTTATTGCGTGGCACCGCTGATGCTTTTTTCATTGATTTCCTTCACCATCATTTTCCTGGGATATGGCTATAATATGATTCCTGCGGAGGTGAGACTGGAGCTGGAAACAGCCGATGAACCTCTTGAGGTGATGGAAGAGAGTGAGGAAGTGGGATTGGGTTCTGAGAAAATCTCTATCATAGAATCGATGCTAGCCAGCTGGTGTGACAAGGGTGGCTACAGAGACAGTACGGTGAATATGCCGATGCTTTCTGTTAAGTTGGGCATTCCTCGCAATGAATTGAGTATGTATTTCGAGAATTGTCTGAAGAGCAGTTTCAGAATCTGGCTCAGCGATATCCGTTTCAAGGAGGCGCAGCGTATGCTGCTGGAAGAATGCAGGTACAGCAATGATACCATTTCTTCAGAATGCGGCTTCTCATCCCACGCTCATCTCTATAAGATTTTCAAGGCTAAGACGGGATTTACACCAGGACAATGGAGAGACTCTGTTCGGAAAAACCGGTTCCCTGATGTGGATGGATTATAAAAACTATCTTGAGGAGTATGACAACAAGCATTTTCATGTCTTGGATGCCTATATGTAGCAGTTCTCTTTTATTTTTTCGGATAAAAGATTTGTTAGTACGATACTTTTTTTGTAATTTTGCACCGCAAAATATATAAAACACAATGAAAATAGGATTTGACAACGAGAAGTATCTGAAGATTCAGTCCGAACATATCAAGGAGAGAATCTCACAGTTTGATGGAAAGCTTTATCTCGAATTGGGAGGTAAGCTTTTCGATGACCATCACGCCAGCCGCGTTTTGCCAGGTTTCCAGCCTGATAGTAAGCTGCGCATGTTTCAGAAGATTAGCGATAGCATCGAGATTGTTATCGTGATCAGTGCTGCCGATATTGAGAAGAACAAGAAGCGTGCCGATCTGGGTATCACTTACGATGAGGATGTGCTTCGCCTGCGTGGTGAGTTCCAAAACCGTGGCTTTATGGTGGGTTCTGTTGTTATTACTCATTTTAACGGTCAGCCTGCTGCCATCGCCTTCAAGCAGCGCTTGGAGCGTGAGGGCATCAAGACTTACTGCCATTATCTCATCGAGGGTTATCCTCACGATGTAGATCTCATTGCTTCTGATGAGGGTTTCGGCAAGAATGATTATGTAGAGACTGAGCGTCCGCTGGTGATTGTTACTGCTCCGGGTCCTGGTAGCGGTAAGATGGCTGTCTGCCTGAGCCAGCTTTATAACGAGAACAAGCGTGGCGTGCGTGCAGGCTATGCTAAGTTCGAGACATTCCCTGTATGGAATCTCCCATTGAAGCATCCGGTGAACATCGCTTACGAGGCTGCTACTGCCGATCTCAACGATGTGAACATGATCGACCCATTCCATCTGGAAGCATACAACAAGATTGCCATCAATTATAACCGTGACGTAGAGATTTATCCTGTGCTCAATGCCCTGTTCGAGGGTATCTACGGAAGCAATCCTTATAAGTCACCTACCGATATGGGTGTGAATATGGTGGGCTTCTGCATTTCGGATGATGAGGCTTGCTGCGAGGCTTCGAAGAACGAGATTATCCGCCGTTATTATGCGGCTACCAACAAGTTGGCTGCCGGTGCGTGCAACGAGGCGGAGATCAGCAAGATTCAGATGCTCTTCAAGCAGGCTAATATTACCACGGCTTATCGCAAGGTGACTGTAGCGGCTAAGGATCATAAGAAGGAGACAGGCCATACCTCTGCTGCGATTGAATTGGAGGATGGTACGATTATCTGCGGTCACAGCAGCGAGTTGCTGGGTTGTAGCGCGGCATTGATTTTGAATGTTACCAAGCATCTGGCTGGTATCGACCACGAGTTGAAGTTGATTCCTCAGTCGATGATTGAGCCTATCCAGCATACTAAGATTAATTATCTTGGCGGTCATAATCCTCGTCTTCATACCGATGAGGTTTTGGTAGCCCTCTCTGTTCTCTCAGAGAATGATGATAACTGCAAGAAAGCTTTGGAGCAATTGCCTAAGCTCCGTGGCTGTCAGGCTCATTGCACCGTGATGCTGAGTGATGTGGATCAGAAGATCTTCAAGAAGCTTGGAGTGAATATCACCTGCGAGCCTGTGCTGAAGAAGTAAATTCGACCTGTACGGTTGAAATTACCCAATACGCCCTGAAAGGGCAGAAGCTCCTAGCCCAGGGCATCGCCCTGGGTAATTATAAACGCAAACCCGTCGCCCTGTAAGGGCAAAAGCTTTGTTTATTGCCTGTTTCTTTAAAGCTTTTGCCTTTACAGGGCGTTTTGGAAAAGGTACTTTTTTATCTTTCAACCGGCATTCCGAGCTTTGTCCAGTTGAGGATTCCCCCTTCCATATCATATACCTTGAAGCCTTGCTTCTTCATTTTCAGGCATGCACCATGGCTCCGCTTTCCGCTTCTGCAATAGATGTAGTAGGTGCGGGATTTATCCAGCTGCTTGATGCCGGCATCGAATGCCTCGGTATTGAGGTAATCCAGTTGTCGGGCACCAGCCAGATGTCCTTCTGCATATTCCTTGGAAGTGCGGACATCAAGAAGGAAGCTGGTGGTATCCGCCTTTGCCTGGTTGATAAAGGCCTGTGGAGCCAATACGATGATGCCATCCGATGGGGCTGTTTTTGCTGATGAGGCCGATTTGTCAACCTGTGCTGAGCAGCCGGTGGTTGATAAGCCAACAGCTGCTAAAAGTGATAAGAGTATTTTCTTCATATCTTGTTTTGTTTATACTATTCTTGCTTTTTTTTCTTGTTAGTTCTGCTTGGCAGAAACAATTACAGAAAGAATTTATCTTAATGCCATGACTTGGCTGAGAATCAGCTTTTTGTATTCCTTCTTCATGCTGTCTGGCAGGAAAGAGGCGTCTATCAGGTCGAGCCATTTCACGATGGAGCGGCGGAACTTCTTGGCGATGTTATTTATTACTTTCTCGCTGAGTCCCGATGCCGTCATTACCTTGATGAAATCTGATTTCAGAATCTTTCTTTTTCTTCCATTCAGCGTCAGGGCGAGTTCCTCGGTATCTTCTGGCATCACTATCTTCGTGCAGAGCAGGTCGTATGCTGGAGTTAGTCCATAGCCCAGTTTCCTGTTGTTGTAGAGCGAGAAGTTCTTGAGGTGCATGTCGGCGTTGCCGGTAATCCACGAGAAGATGACTACCTCCCAATAGTTCACGAGATCAAGCTGCGAGAAGGAAGAATACTTCTTGATGAGTTTGGCAACCTGTTCGTAGGAACCTTTGTATTTGTATTCGGTGAGACGCTCGGACAGCTGGCACATATCCTCCATCGGTACTTTGGTTCCATCGTCAAGTCGATCTATTCTCCGGGTGATGTAGCAGAGTTCGCCATCGGCAAAGCGGATCAGTCCATGCGGAACCACGGCGATTTTAGCAGCTTCGGCGAGATGCATCGTGAGATCTTCGATTTCCGGAAGACAGCGATAGCGATCGGTTTGGGGCTTGAGGATGTATTTTCCCCAGAGTCCTACGATCGTAAATCGGTCTGGTTCGTTCTTTCCGCCTGGGTTGACATCGAGTGAGAGCTTTGCCTGCACACCGGTCAGGGTGGTCTGGGCACGCACCACTTGTTTTGCCAGGTCGCCTATTTCCTTTCTAATATAGGGTAGGACAGGGGCTTCCTTGGTGCCGAAGAGTTTTCGGGCGCAAGCGGGGTGGTAATCTATCTGCCCTGGCTTGAGTGGTTTATAGCAATATAGACATTTCTCCATATTTCTTTTTCCTTTCTAGTTTTGAGGTGAAGCGTTTGTTCCTTCTGCAGCTGAACTGTTCGTTTCTTCTACAATTTAACTGTTCGTTTCTTCTACAAGAGGTTCTTCTGCGGGGATGACGCTGACGGCTCCGATGCAATCCTTGCAGCAGGCAAGGAGGAGTGACATTCTATCCCGTTGGTTGATCTTCCAACTGCTTTCTGCGATATTCAGCAGCCAGCCTTCGGGGATTAATCCATCGAAGAAGGGAAACAAAACGGTGTCGTGGTAGGGTTCGTCGGATAACGGGAGTGTGAGGCTCACGGCTTCGGCTTGACTTGATGCCAGATAATCTGCATCATAGGCGAAGGTGAAGCCTGTTTCATCTTCCGTCAGCAGGCCTACGTATTGGTCGTAGAGATAAATCTTTCCTTGTTTCATAAAATTCTATTTTTATTCTTTTTTGATAGGAACGGGGCCGATTTCCTGGCCGAAGAGGAGGAGAACCTGATTTACTTTATCGAGTCGCAATGTTTCCTTTCCCTGTTCCAGTTCTCTTACGAATCTGAGGCCTACGCCCGATTTCGCCGCCAGATCTACTTGGGTCAATCCGAATTGCTTGCGCATTTCCTTGACGTATGATGATAATGCATTGCTCATATTTTATTTATTTTATACCCTTTCGGGTAAAATGATACAGGTGGTAATACTATATTATACCCTTTCGGGTAAAATTCTACAGCTAATAATACTATATTATACCCTTTCGGGGACAAATATACGAATAAAAAATGAAAATACCCCCGAAAAGGTATAATTTATAATATCATTTAACAAATTATACCTTTTCGGGGGTAGAAAAGCGAAATAAATCCTTTGGATAATCAAAAAAGCGAAATATATCCTTTGGAAAATAAAAAAGCGTAACGAATACCTTTACCGGTAATCATTACGCTTTCATTATTATCTAGAAAACTTTATTTTCCGAGATTATTCTTTTTCTCGTTCAGTTCTGCCTGCTTACGCTGCATCTCTTCCTGCTGCTGGCGCTGCAATTCCTGAAGGGCCTGCATTCTTGCCATGAGGCCGCTTGCCTTCTTAGGGTTGTTCTTGTTCTCCTGATAGCGCTTCTCCAGAATGGCGAGGAGCTTCTCGTCGTTGGTGGTCTTGCGCAAGGTCCACATGATTGCGGCGCTGAAGAACAAGGAGATGAAGTAGTAGAAGTTCAAACCTGCTGAGTAGTCATTGAACATGAAGAAGAACATCAATGGCATGAGATACATCATCCACTGCATCATCTTCATCTGCTCTGCCTGCTGACCTACCATCTGGTCACGCTGCTGGCGCATGGTCATCCATGAGTACAACAGGTTGGCTACGCAGAAGAGAATACAGGTCAAACTCAAGTGGTCGCCAATCAACCAGATGTTGGTGTTCCACTCGAAGATTGGGTCGAAGGTGCTCAAGTCGTTCATCCACAAGAACTTCTCACCACGAAGCTGGATGGCATTAGGCACGAAGTTGAACATCGCAACCCAAACCGGCATCTGAATCAGCATTGGCAAGCAACCAGACAGTGGACTAACACCATACTTGGCATATTCTGCCATCATCGCCTGCTGCTTCTGCATCTGGTCCTCAGGCTTGTTGAACTGAGCGGTAGCTGCCTCGAGCTTTGGCTTCAGCACACGCATCTTGGCAGAACTCATATAGCTCTTCTTTACCATAGGGTAGGTGATGAGCTTGAGGAGCAACGTGATGAGAATCAATACGATACCCATTGGGAATACATTGCTCAACCAGTCGAACACGTAGAGTGTGAAGAAACGGTTGATCCAGCGGATGATAGGCCATCCCAGATATACGAGCTTCTGGAACTCCAGGTCCTTGCCGAAGGTGCTCTCCTTCTCTGTATTCTTCAGAATCTGGAAGTCGTTAGGACCGAAGTAGAACTCAAACTCAGATGCCTTCTTGCCGGTTGGGTCGAAAGCAGTCTTCATCTTAGCCTGGAACTGCTTCAGGTAGCCCGAACCCTTCTCCTGAGGAATAGAGGTCATGAAGGCGTCCTTGTCGAAGTTGTCCTTAGCTACCATAATAGCTGAGAAGAACTGGTTCTTGAAAGATACCCAGTCGATAGTCTCTTCAATCTTCTCGTCGATTTTCTCGCTGCCCTCGTTCAGGTGGTCGGTGCCGCCCTCTGCCTCATGATAGGTGAGGGTGGTGTAGCGGTTCTCGAACATGAAGCCACGCTCCTGCTGGCGCGCCTTGTCGCTCCAGTCGATGCTCATCTTGTTGCAGTTAGGTGAGAACAGTCCTGCCATACCTTCTGCCTGCAGGCTCATGTGGAGCATATAGTCGTCGCCGAGGGTATAGGTCATGCTGAGGGTCTTGCCTGGACCAGCCACTGCAGTCATGGTGACAGACTTGTCGGTCACGTTGGATGGTGTGAAATAGAGATCGCTGGTGATGATGTTGGCCTCCTTTGCCTCGAGCATAAACTTGAGGCTCTGGTCGTTGCCGTCGAAGAGTGTAACATCCTTTTGGTCGGCAGAACCATCTTTCACCTTGAGGTTGTGACCCACGTATCCCTTGATGACTGCCTTCTCGACAGTACCACCCTTGGTGTTGAGAGTCAACTCAACCTTCTCGTTTTTCAAAACTACTTTCTGAGCCTGACCCTTCAGCGCCGAATAGAAGAGGGCTGTAGAGTCTGCCTCAATTTTAGCCTTAGCATCCGCCTGGCGCTTAACAGCGGCAGTCTTGCTGGCTTTTTCCATCTCGGCGTGCTTCGCCTTGGCGATGGAGTCCTGAACGAATGCCGTTCTCTGCTCTTCGGCTGATGGCTGGTTGTACCAGCTAAAGCCTATCAGCACTACGGCAATCAGGAGGAAACCGATAATGTTGTTCTTATTCATTATTATTTTTATTGTTTTATTTTCTCTGAAGCGACAGCAAAGGCCGTGCCATTCTGCTGCCTAAAGCCAGCCTACGCTATTTCTTGTTAGCGATGGCTGTCTTTACAAAGTCAACAAACAATGGGTGTGGCTTCAATACCGTGCTCTGGTACTCTGGATGATACTGTGTTCCGATGTACCACTTCAAGCCCGGGATTTCAACTACCTCTACCAGGTCGCTTTCCGGATTGCGGCCTACGCACATCATGCCGTGCTTCTCGAATTCCTTCTGGAATTCGTTGTTGAACTCATAGCGATGGCGATGGCGCTCCTGGATATGCTCCTTCTTATAGATATTGAACGCGCGACTGCCTTGTCTCAGTACGCACTCGTAGGCGCCGAGTCGCATGGTTCCACCCATGTTTGATATGTTTTTCTGCTCCTCCATGATGTCGATGACATTGTGTGGAGTCTTCTCATCCATCTCACGCGAGTTGGCATCCTTGTAGCCCAATACGTTGCGGGCGAACTCGATGACGATCATCTGCATACCCAGGCAGATGCCGAAGGTAGGGATGTCGTGGGTGCGGGTATAGTGGGCAGCGATGATCTTGCCCTCGATGCCGCGCTGGCCGAATCCTGGACAGATGACGATGCCGTCCTGACCCTTCAGCTGTTCAGCCACATTCTCATCTGTGAGATATTCTGAGTTGATGAATGTAATGTTCACCTTGTGGTCGTTGTAGGTGCCGGCATGCGAGAGGCTCTCGCGGATGCTCTTGTAGGCATCCTGCAGGTCGTATTTTCCTACGAGACCGATGTTCACCGTCTCGGTGGCCTTGTTTCTGCGGTCGAGGAAAGTTTTCCATGGACCCAGCGCAGGCTTCTCGCCGATAGGCTCGCCCATCTTGCGGAGGATGGCGGTGTCAAGGCCCTGGTTCTGCATGTTGACAGGTACCTCGTAGATGCTAGGAAGGTCTTCGCTCTGGATCACGCAGTCGATATCCACGTTACAGAAGCTTGCCACCTTCTTCAGGATTCCCTCTTCGAGATGCTTCTCGGTGCGGAGAATCAGAACATCTGGCTGAATACCTACGCTCTGCAGTTCCTTCACGGAGTGCTGGGTAGGCTTTGTCTTCAACTCGCCTGCAGCCTTCAGATAAGGCACATAGGTGAGGTGCACATTGACTGCGTTCTTGCCCAGCTCCCATTTCAGCTGTCGGATAGCTTCCATGTATGGGGCACTCTCGATGTCGCCGATGGTTCCGCCAATTTCGGTAATCACGAAGTCATAGTGATACTTCTTGCCGAGCAGCTTCACGTTGCGCTTGATCTCGTCGGTGATGTGAGGCACCACCTGGATGGTCTTGCCGAGATAGTCGCCGCGACGTTCCTTGTCAATGACTGCCTTGTAGATACGGCCAGTGGTGAGAGAATTCGCTTTCGTAGTCTGAATACCGGTGAATCGCTCGTAGTGTCCGAGGTCGAGGTCGGTCTCCATACCATCTACCGTTACGTAGCACTCACCATGCTCGTACGGGTTCAGTGTACCCGGGTCGATGTTGATGTATGGGTCAAACTTTTGGATAGTAATGTTGTAACCTCTTGCTTGAAGAAGTTTACCGATGGATGAAGATATGATTCCTTTACCCAAAGAAGAAACCACACCACCGGTAACGAAGATGTACTTTGTATCAGCCACGATGTTTATAATTTAAATTAGAATTATTTGGGTGCAAAGTTACGATAAAATTATGAATTAGCCAAAATATTTGTAAAGAATGGCGTTGAATTTAGAATTATTTTGTTACCTTTGTGCCCAAATTAGTATATGAAGGAATGAAAATAAGATTTGGATTACTCATTTTAGCTTTGCTTGCGGGTGCTGTGACGGCAGATGCCCAACGTTCCCGCAGGCATAATGTGGTGGTGAAAACTCCATCGATAGTGAAAAGTTATGTGGACTCGCTGGCTCACATCAGGGAGCGTATCGACTCTACAGAGATGCCTTCGGATGATTCCCGATATGCCATGCTCTTCACCCCACTCACGTATTATCGCTCGCCTGCCAATCATTTCCTGCGCCTCCGTCCTGATGGAGGGGTAGGTGATTCGCTTGGCGTGATGCTCGATAAGACCTTGATGGATGTTTATCTCAGCCGACCAGACCTGGTGAAGACTACGCAGCGACACCTGGAAGAGGTGGGCGCTCCGATTGTGGCGGATTCTAAAGCCAAAAAGCCGAAGCGCGACATCATAGAAGAGGTGGCACCTAAGGTCTTCGAACCGGAAACTGTGCCATCGGATATCGTGATCTTCAAACCTAACTTCTGGACTTTTGGAGGTGATTACTATCTGCAGTTCCTGCAAAACTATGTGTCTGACAATTGGTATAAGGGTGGTGAGAGCAACTACTCTCTGTTGGGACGCGTAACGATGCTGGCGAATTACAACAACAAGCAGAAGGTGAAGTGGGAGAATAAGCTGGAGATGCGATTGGGCTACCAGACTTCCAAGGGAGACTCGGTGCATTCGCTCAAGACATCCGACGACTTGATCCGATACACCAGCAAGTTGGGGCTTCAGGCATCCAGAAAATGGTATTATACCATCCAGATGGTGGCGCAGACGCAGTTTGCCCATGGTTACAAGAGTAATGACAAGAAGGTTTATTCCGATTTCTTCTCACCATTCAATCTGAACCTCTCTGTCGGTATGGATTATTCGGTGGATTGGCTCAACCACAGGCTGAAGGGTAGTGCCCATCTGGCTCCTTTGGCGTTCAACTGGAAGTATGTGGGCCGTGAGGATCTTGCCACAAGATATGGTTTGAAAGAGGGACAGCATGGCATGACTGATTACGGTTCTGAGTGTACCTTCGATCTGTCTTGGCAGGTGATGGAGAACCTGAAGTGGAAGACCCGTCTCTGGGGATACACTACTTACAAGCGTGCTGAGATAGAATGGGAAAATACGATTACCTTCCAGTTCAATCGTTATATTTCATCTAATATCTTCCTCTATCCTCGTTTCGATGATGGAGCGCAGCGTAAGGATGATCAGAGCTATTGGCAGTTCAAGGAGTTCATGTCTATCGGATTCTCTTACTCTTTCTAGAGAGATCGCCCCACATGCCCTGTAATGGTTTGCCCCACACGCCCTGAAAGGGCAGAAGCTCCTAGCCCAGGGTAACACCCTGGGTAAAAAAGCGCATTCAACAAGACGCCCTGTAAGGGCAAAAGCTTTAAAGATATCAGAAAGCTTTTGCCCTTACAGGGCGTCTTTTGTATATATATCCTTAATACCCAGGGTGTTGCCCTGGGCTAGGAGCTTCTGCCCTTTCAGGGCGTGTTAGAAGCGGAAGCAGAACTCAGCATCTGCCATGGAGTAATTGTGCTTGGCGAGGGTCTTGTCATTCACCAATGCATACTCGGTGAGGATGCTGATTCGCTTGCCGATGTGGAAGTTCAAACCTGCCTCATACTGGGTCTTCTGCATGTTGCTCTTGCCGTTAGGCTGATACATGTCGTAACGTGCCTTTACGTCGATACGGCTGTTCTTTGGCAACTGAGCCAATGGAGCGATAACCAGTCCATATACACCCTGTGCCTTGTCGCCAATCTTTTCATTAAGATTGCAGTCTTTGGCGTTGGCATCGTTGAAATTGGTGATGCTCTTGGCAAAAGCCTTGCCGGTAGAGTGGATGTACTCAGAACGTACGGTCCAGCCGTCTTTCTTGTATTCGAAGGAGAAGGCGTAGCGGTTCTGGCTGAGCTTGCGAACGCCAGAGCGTTTCTGAATGTCGGCAGTATAGGAGGCATCATGCTCGTCGGTCCATGTTCCCTTTCTTGCATAAGAACCCGTCCATCCGAAGGCACCGATTCTCATTCCGCTCACTGGCATTACCCATACACCACCAATCACATTCTTCTGATTGTCAACGTCCTTGGTGTTGGTGCCCTGACCGTTGAACACTCCAATCTGATAATGCAGCAGGTTGCGGCCGTTGGCATTCTTGAGAAAATCACCCTGAAGCTGCAGACCGATGTCACGACCATTGGAAGCGTGCTCGCCGGCACGGTCGCTGAAACCCGCCAACTTGCTCACGTTCTGTGAATAACCCATGAAGCCCTGGTCGATAGGATGCATCGGATTCTCGAAGGTAAATGGGTTCTTGAACTGACCAATCTTCACCTTGAAATATTCATATTTCTGCCATTCTGCAAACAGATCCACCATTCTTGGGCTGGACCCCAGGTTGGAGGTGTTGCCGTTAAACTGAATCTGAGTCTTCCAGTAGAAGTCGTCTGCAATGCGACCCTCCAAGGCGATACGGCCCATTCGGATGTTGAACGAGTTGGATTCCGCATTCTTCTGTCCGCTATACTGGTACTGGATCATGCCATATCCCGACAATTTCACATTGCTTAACCATGAAGGCAATTCGATGGTCTGCTTCTTTTGGGCGCTGGCTGAGACCGTAGTCAAAGCCATGAGCGCCAGGATGATACCTTTTTTCATCTTATTTCTATTTTGTTTTTAGGTTTATTTCTTGGCAGCGAGTTCCTCTTCTGGCAGGTCTTCCGCTTTGGCTGCTTCCTGGGCGAGCTTTTCTGCCTCCTTGGCAGCCTTGGCTTCTGCTATCGCCTTCTCTCGCTCTCTGCGCTCCTTCTTCTTCTGCTTGATTTCAGCATCGCTGCGCTTCTCGAGCAAAACGACGTTCTCTACGTGAGGAGTATGAGGGAACATATCTACCGGCTGAACGGCAGCCACCTTGTAGTGGTCGTCCATCAGCTGCAGGTCGCGAGCTTGGGTAGCTGGGTTGCAGCTTACATATACGATGCGGTTAGGTGCTGCGTTCAGAATCACGTTCACTACATCAGGGTGCATGCCGGCACGTGGAGGGTCGGTGATGATGACGTCTGGACGACCATGCTGAGCGATGAAGTCATTGGTCAGGATATCCTTCATGTCGCCTGCATAGAAGAGGGTGTTCTCAATGTTGTTCACCTGGGAATTCACCTTGGCATCCTCGATAGCCTCTGGCACGTATTCGATGCCGATCACCTTCTTTGCCTTGTGAGCCACGAAGTTGGCGATGGTTCCGGTACCGGTGTAGAGGTCGTAAACCAGCTCGTTGCCGGTGAGGTTGGCAAACTCGCGAGCTACGCAGTAGAGGTGGTAAGCCTGTTCTGTGTTAGTCTGATAGAAACTCTTAGGACCTACCTTGAACTTCAGGTCCTCCATCAGCTCAAAGATGTGGTCGTTGCCCTTGAAGAGACTGAGCTCCAGGTCGTTGATGGTGTCATTTCCCTTCTGGTTGTCCACGTACATGAGTGACGTAATCTGAGGAAACTTGTCAGCCACCTGCTGCATCAGTTCCAGCGCTCTCTGCTCATCACCCTCCTCATCGTAGTGGAACTGGAATACGAGCATCCACTCGCCTGTGTTCGAATTGCGGATCATCATGTCGCGGAGCAATCCGTGCTGCTCACGAAGATCGTAGAAGGTATAGTTGTGAGAATCTGCATATTCGAAAACGAAGTTGCGGATTTCGTTGCAGAGGTCATCCATCAGCCAGCACTTCTTGATAGGATAAATCTTGTCGAAGGCACCAGTGATATGGAAGCCGATGGCATTCTGGGCGTGACGCTCCTTGAGTGAAGTTACGGTATCATCCTCTTTCTGAGGAAGTTGAGCCAACTCTTCTGAAGTGAACCAGCGCTTGTTGCTGCATCCGAACTCAATCTTGTTACGGTACTCCTGGGTCTTCACGCTGCCCATGATAGGGCGGAACTCAGGGAGTTCGATCTTGCCGATGCGGGTGAGCTGGTCTTCCACCTGCTTCTGCTTCGCCTTGATCTGTTCCTCGTAAGGGAGGTTCTGCCATTTGCAACCGCCACAGATACCGAAGTGCTCGCACATAGGCTCCTGTCTTACGTCGCTCTTCTTGATGAAGCGAACTACCTTCGCCTCGCAATACTTATGTTTTTTCTTAACTACCTGCAAATCTACCACATCGCCAGGTACGCAGAAAGGCACGAAGATGACCTGGTCATCTACGCGAGTGATGCACTTACCCTCGGCTGCTACGGCCTCGATGGTGATGTTCTCCAAGAGAGGTAATGGTTTACGTTTTCTTGCCATAATTCAAATTTGTTTTTTTATGGCTGCAAAGTTAATACATTTTTGCGAGAAATGAAAGAGTTGTCCCGGATTTTTTCAGTCTTTGTCCCGGATGTTGGGATGGTGAAGGTGGAAAAGGCAGAATAGTGGAAAGGCAAAAAGTGAAAAGGTGAAAGTGAAAAGGTGAATTTGGTGAATGGTGAATAAGTCAAAAGGTCAAAAGGTCAAAAGAAACTTTTCCCTAAAAGACGAGTTATTGATGCTTTGCTATTGTATATAGTATAGTTTGCTATTATAAAAAGTAGTACTTACGCGCGTACATTATTATATAAGATTTTTATCTTTCTTATCTTTCTTATCTTGTAATTTCAGTCTTCCATATCTTGAAATTTATAGCTTATATCTTATATCTTTTCAGTGCATTCACCAAATTCACCATTCACCAAATTTACTTTTTCTCTTTTGTCATTCACCAAAATCACCTTTTCACTTTCACTTTTTCACTTTTGTCAAATGTGACTTTTGACCTTTTGACCTTTCCGCTAGGCGTCCCGCCGGATTTGCAATCCGGCGTTAAAAAATGTCCTAACCTATTTCGGCTCTGCGGATTTGTAATCCGCAGCAAAGGAGTATGCTTTTTCTTTTATAGGGGGATTACAAATCCCCCGTTGTCTATAGGTCGAACCTTTTTTAACGACGGATTGCAAATCCGCCGGGACGCCTGCCGGGGTCAAATCCGCCGGGACGCCTGGCGGAAGACTTTCTTATGACACACCCTCACCTTTCCTCTCCCGGTGCCCATTTTCCTACGTCGCGACGTAGCAATTCCTGCGTCCCGACGTAATAATTCCCGCGTCGCGACGTAGGAAAAAGGGGGCCTTGAAGGGAACTCAGCCTCTCAAACTGTCAGAATCTCTTTCTTTGTCAACTTATAAATTCCTCTCAATCGTTGCATATTGATAGTAGATTGTTAAAAATAGTCCCGTGTGTGCGACAACAGTGTGAAATGTAATCTCGAGATAGCAAAAAAGAGTATAAAAGTTTGGTAGTTTCAGAGAAATGTTGTATATTTGCATCATCAACAAAAAATTGATAATAACTAGAATTATATAATATTTTTGAACCTATAACAAAATGAACGAAAAAAGAGTTTATACGTTCGGCAATGGACAAGCCGAAGGAAATGCGAAGATGCGTGAAGTTCTTGGCGGTAAGGGTGCGAACCTCGCCGAGATGAACCTTATTGGTGTACCTGTTCCTCCAGGTTTCACCATCACAACTGATACTTGTAATGAGTATTATGAGGTAGGTGAGGAAAAAATCAAGGAACTTCTTCAGGATGAAGTAACTGCCGCTGTAGCTCATACAGAGGCGTTGATGAACTGCAAGTTCGGTTCCGTAGAGAATCCTCTCCTCGTTTCAGTACGTTCAGGTGCTCGCGCTTCTATGCCAGGTATGATGGATACAATCCTCAACCTTGGTTTGAATGATGAGGTGGCTGAGGGTATGGTCAAGAAGACCGGTAATCCTCATTTCGTTTACGATTCATATCGTCGTTTCGTACAGATGTATGGTGATGTTGTTATGGGTCTTAAGCCAGTTAACAAGGAAGATATCGACCCATTCGAGGCTATCATCGAAAAGGTGAAGGAAGAGCAGGGTGTAACTTTGGATAAGGACCTCTCAGTAGAATCTCTCAAGAAACTCGTTGAGCTCTTCAAGGCTGCCATCAAGGAGCAGACGGGCCAGGATTTCCCTACCAATCCTATCGATCAGCTTTGGGGTGCTATCTGCGCCGTGTTCCGTTCATGGATGAACGAGCGTGCTATCCTCTACCGTAAGATGGAAGGTATTCCTGATGAGTGGGGTACTGCCGTTTCTGTGATGGCGATGGTATTCGGTAACATGGGTGAAACTTCTGCTACTGGTGTTTGCTTCTCTCGTGACGCAGGTAATGGTGAAAACCTCTTCAATGGTGAGTATCTTATCAACGCACAGGGTGAGGACGTGGTAGCTGGTATCCGTACTCCGCAGCAGATTACAAAGATCGGTTCTCAGCGCTGGGCTGAGCGTGCCGGTATCTCTGAAGAGGAGCGTGCTGCCAAGTATCCTTCTATGGAAGAGGCTATGCCTGAGCTTTACAAGGAGCTCGACGCTCTCCAGGATAAGTTGGAGCACCACTATCACGATATGCAGGATATGGAGTTCACCGTACAGGAAGGCAAGCTCTGGTTCCTCCAGACACGTAACGGTAAGCGTACTGGTACCGCTATGGTGAAGATTGCTATGGACCTCCTCCACGAAGGTATGATCGACGAGAAGACTGCTATCCTCCGCTGTGAGCCTCAGAAGCTCGATGAGCTTTTGCACCCAGTATTCGATAAGCTGGCGCTCTCTAGAGCTAAGGTCATCACTCAGGGTCTCCCTGCTTCTCCAGGTGCTGCCTGCGGTCAGATCGTATTCCACGCTGACGATGCTCAGGAGTGGCACGAGGATGGCAAGAAGGTCATCATGGTTCGTATCGAGACTTCTCCTGAAGACCTCGCAGGTATGTCGGCTGCCGAGGGTATCCTTACCGCTCGTGGTGGTATGACTTCTCACGCTGCCGTTGTGGCTCGTGGTATGGGTAAGTGCTGTGTATCTGGTGCTGGATCTATCAACGTTGACTACAAGACTAAGACTGTTGAGATTGAGGGCGTAGTTTACAAGGAGGGTGATTACATCTCTCTGAACGGTACTACTGGTCAGGTTTATGCAGGACAGATTGAGACAAAGGCTGCAGAGCTTTCAGGCGACTTCAAGGAGCTGATGGACCTCTGCGACAAATATACAAAGATGGAGATCCGTACCAATGCAGATACTCCACACGATGCTGAGGTAGCTCGTGCATTCGGTGCCAAGGGTATCGGTCTGACACGTACAGAGCACATGTTCTTCGATGATCAGAAGATCGTTGCCATGCGTGAGATGATTCTGGCAGACTCTGTTGAGGGTCGTGAGAAGGCTCTTGCCAAGCTCCTCCCATATCAGAAGGCTGACTTCTACGGAATCTTGAAGGCTATGGATGGCTGCCACGTGAACATCCGCTTGCTCGACCCACCTCTCCACGAGTTCGTGCCTCACGATAGGGCTGGTCAGGAGACTATGGCTAAGGAAATGGGCGTAAGCATAGAGGAAATCAAGAAGCGTGTGAACTCTCTGGCAGAGAACAACCCTATGCTCGGTCATCGTGGTTGCCGTCTCGGTATCACATTCCCAGAGATTACAGCTATGCAGACTCGTGCCATCCTCGGTGCAGCTTGCGAGTTGAAGAAGGAGGGTTATAATCCATGTCCTGAGATTATGGTTCCTCTTATCGGTACTGTTCAGGAGCTCAAGCAGCAGAAGGCTATCATCCTCGCTACTTCTAAGGAAGTATTCATCGAGTACGGCGTAGAGGTTGAGTTCGAGATTGGTACCATGATTGAGATTCCTCGTGCTGCCCTTACAGCAGGTCAGATTGCAGAGGAGGCTCAGTACTTCTCATTCGGTACTAACGACTTGACACAGATGACCTTCGGTTACTCTCGTGACGACATCGCTTCATTCCTCCCTGCATACATGGAGAAGAAGATCTTGAAGGTTGACCCATTCCAGGTTCTCGACCAGGAGGGTGTTGGTCAGCTCATCAAGATGGCTGTTGAGAATGGTCGTGCTACCCGTCCTAACCTCCGCACAGGTATCTGCGGTGAGCACGGTGGTGAGCCATCATCAGTTAAGTTCTGCGCTAAGGTTGGTATGAACTATGCTTCATGTTCTCCATTCCGCGTGCCTATTGCACGTTTGGCTGCGGCGCAGGCTGCTGTTGAGGAGTAAATCTTTTCTGAAGAAGATAAGTACGATTAATAGATTAGACAATTTGAGAGGGAAGTGTTTCGCCAGAAACACTTTCCTCTTTTTCGTTTTTTTAGCGATTGTTGGATAGAAAAACACGAAAAAACTTGCAGATTACAATTATTTTCTGTACTTTTGTCGGAAAATAGAGAAATATGGAAGGATTGGTAATGATTTATGCGACGATTTCCCGGCACGCCCTGAAAGGGCAGAAGCTCCTAGCCCAGGGCAGCGCCCTGGGTAATAATTGTTGTAGCTCTGCGCCCTGTAAGGGCAAAAGCTTTAAAAATATAGCTGCAGTATGGAAGCTTTTGCCCTTACAGGGCGTAATTACCATCTCTATATTATCCCCAGGGTGTTGCCCTGGGCTAGGAGCTTCTGCCCTTTCAGGGCGTATGGGGCTTACTTGCGAAATTTAGTAAATAATTTAAAGGCTTCAAAAATGAATACATTGGCTTTAACTTTTGCTGTGTGCTCAATAGTAGCATTGGCCTTTCTTGCATGGCTCTTTACCCCTTGGGGAAAGAAGTGGTCTAAGGAATTGTAGTGATGAAGAAGATAAAATATATATTATGTGCTTGCCTGATGATGGCAAGCTTGGGCATGGAAGCCAAGTCGATGAAAGACCTACTGGTTTCGATGCCTGATGAAGTAATGCCTTGTCTCAACAAGAACATGCGACTCGAATTTGCTGAGTTGCAGGAGATGGGAGTGAAGGCTGAAGTGAAGAATCTCCTGGAAGAGGTGAGCGTGATGGATACGCTGACCCAGGACTTCGTGCAGATCCGTATGACCAAGGCTTCTACCTTGCTGATGAAGAAGCTGCCTGTGGAAAACGGAGATTCTTTGCTCTGTGTAGTCAAGACTTTCGCTGGTCCCGAGAAGGAGAGTGAGCTCTATTTCTATAATCAGGATTGGAAGAAGATGGATGCCACTCGGCTCCTGGATGGCAAGCGAATGGAGGATTTGGCAGAAAGCCTTATCCAGAAACCGGATACGATGAGCGAAACTCGCTTTGCAGAACTGAAGGCGATGATAGAACCAAGAATGGTGAGCGCCTTGCTTTTGCAGAACGAAAACTCGCTGGTTGTACGCCTGTCTTTGCCATTGCTCTCTGCTGATGATAAAAAGGCAGTAAATGCAATAAAATTGCAAAGAAGTTTTAAATGGAATGGAAAAACCTTTAAAGAGAGTTAAATCTCTGTAGGTTTTTGCAATAAAATATGGAAAGTTGCAGGATTATTTGTAATTTTGCAACGTGTTTTTCATGGTATTAGATTATTAAGGTTAATAAAAGATTGGTTGTCGGGAGACAATCAATTTTTTTTTGTGCCTATTTGAAGGTGTTTGGGTTGTTTAGAAGATAAACAATCCAATGATTCCACAGATGAAAAGCAGCAATATCGGATTTGCCTTTTTGGCCTTGGTGAAATAGAAGGCACCCAGGAACAATGCTACGCTGGCACCGAAAGCAAATGGATCTTCTGTTGGCGATCCAAAATTCTCCTTATTCATCAAGAGCACAGCTGCTGCTGCAATCAGTCCGATGATGGCAGGGCGAAGACCTGCGAAGATGTCCTTCACAATCTTGGAATCCTTGTGAGTCATCAGATAACGGCTGATGAGAATCATGATGATGAATGGCAGCCACATGATGGAAAGGGATGCCAGGAAGGAACCCGCCCAGGCTGCCCAGGTAGGATAACCGGCATGAAGACAGGCGGTATAGCCCACGTATGTGGCGCAGTTGATGCCGATAGGGCCCGGAGTAGATTGGCTGATAGCCACGATATCCGTAAACTCGGCATTGGTGAGCCAATGGTTCTTTACTACGGTTTCGTTGTGGATGAGCGAAAGCATCGCATATCCACCACCAAAATTAAATGTACCAATCTTGGTAAATATGATAAATAACTTCAGAAATAGCATTTTTCCTTTATCTTTAAACTTTAAATGTATCCTTGTATTTGCCGTAAAGCCAGCCAAGCACGCCGGCAGCAATGATGATGTAGATAGGTGAGATGCCGAATGCGGCAATCAGCGCACAGCATACAAACGGAATCCAGATGTTGTAGCGGTTGATGTTCGCCGTCTTTGCCATCTTGAAGCAAGGAGCCGCAATCAGCGCCACCACAGCCGGACGAACACCCGCAAAGAACTTGCCCACCCAGTAATTATCCTTAAACTGCTGGAAGAACATGGCGATGATGAGAATGGCGATGATGGAAGGCAGGGCGATGCCGACAGCCCCCACTATGCCGCCCCATACACCCTTCATCTTATAGCCGATATGGCTCGCCATATCAATGGCGAAGATGCCCGGGGTAGTTTGAGCCACCACCATGATGTCCATAAATTCCTGTTTGTCCATCCATCTGTTCTTATCCACGAATTCTCTCTCCATGATAGGTATCATGGCGTAGCCTCCACCTAGCGTAAAGGCGCCAATCTTATTACACGTTAGGAAAAACTTTAATAACATTTTATCTTTTGTTTTGATTTCGGCTGCAAAATTACACATTATTTGTTAAATAAACTAGCTTTTTTGCGGATATTCTTAAAAAATCTGCGTTCTTTAAGAGATTTTGTGTATCTTTGCAAGATATAATCTGTAATGGCGTATCCCTTGAGAAGGAGACGCAGCAGACAGAAAAGAATATTAAAACCATAAGGAAATATAAAAATAAGAAAATGAATCTAAAAGTTCGCTTGGCGCTGATGAACTTTCTGGAGTTCGCAGTTTGGGGAGCCTATCTCACATCTATGGGCAACTATCTCGGCAAGGCCGGAATGGGTGCTGAAATCTCCTGGTTCTATACCATCCAGGGTATAGTTTCTATCTTCATGCCTACATTGATGGGTATTGTTGCTGACAAGTATGTGCAGCCGCAACGCCTCTTGGGCTATTGCCATCTCCTGGCTGGCTTGTCGATGATAGCTCTTTTCCTGATGGGAGAGGCGAGTGCTACTCCTAACGAGACTGTCTTCATGACGATCTATACCTTCAGCGTAGCTTTCTATATGCCTACGCTGGCGCTGTCAAATACTTCGGCGTTCACCATTCTGAAGAATCATGGACTTGATACCGTGAAGGATTTCCCTCCAATCCGCGTCTTCGGTACCGTAGGATTCATCCTTACCATGTGGATTGTCAACTGTGCTACCTGGGATAACGGTTCGTTTATGTTCCTCTTTACCGAAAATGCACATAAGTTCCAATATACCCACTTCCAGTTCCTGGTATCTGGAGTATTGGGCATCGCCCTCTTCCTCTACTGCTTCAGCCTGCCACAGTGTCCGTTGGTGAAGAAAGAGGCACGCAGCTGGATGGAGACCTGGGGCTTCGATTCCTTCAAGCTCTTCAAGAGCCGCGAGATGGCGATGTTCTTCATCTTCTCGGGTCTGCTGGGTATGAGTCTGCAGGTAACCAATGGTTATGCTACTCCGTTCATCACCAGTTTCAAGGGCGATCCTTCCATGCTGGATACATTTGCAGCCAATAATGCCACTCTCCTGGTTTCTATCTCCCAGGTGGCAGAGGCACTCTGCATTCTCCTGATTCCATACTTCCTCAAGCGCTATGGCATCAAGGTAGTGATGCTCATTGCGATGTTTGCATGGGTATTCCGCTTCGGATTCTTCGGATTGGGTAACCCTGCTTTCCCAGGTGTAACCCTCTTTATACTCTCATGTATCGTCTATGGTGTGGCATTCGATTTCTTCAATGTGTCGGGTGGACTGTTCGTAGATCAGAAGTGCGAGCCTAAGGTGCGTGCTTCTGCCCAGGGACTTTTCATGCTGATGACCAATGGTTTGGGAGCCTCTGTTGGTACAATTCTTGCAGGACTGGTTATCAACCATTATTGTCATTGGGAGAATGGGTATTTGATGGGCGATTGGCAGACTTGCTGGTTTATCTTCGCAGGTTATGCACTCGTGGTCGGTGTAGCCTTTGCCGTATTGTTTAGACCAAAGAAAGGATAATGAAAATGGAAAAAATAAAATTAGTTTATCAGGGAGCTTTTGCAATTCCTGATGCAGAGGAGGCTTGTGTTGTCACTCTTACTGATGCCCAGGAGGAACGTGCACTCTCCATTGTAACAGATAAGCCGATGGCTAATGAAATCAAGTTTCGTCAGCTTGATAAGGATGTCAAGCATCCGCATCTGGTAGATGTGTTGGCTAGAATGATTTGTGAACAGGGTCCTCAAGCCTATCACGTTGTTTTCGAGGCTAATGGAAACATCGGTCCTAAGGCAAAACTGGTGAATGCTACTTCTGGATCAGCGTATTCTCTTCCTCAGGATGAGGCTGTCCTGCTGGCGTTGGCCGCTGGTCTGGAGATCTTTACCAATATGGAGGTGCTTCAGAAATTCACTACACCTTTCCGCAAGGATGTGATGAGTGTGGCACTTCCTATCGTGGGATTACCGGATTCACTTCTCAAGAAAGCACTGGAGAAAGCGGTAGAAGAAGAAAACTACGAGGGAGCTTCCTTTATCCGTGATGAGATGAAGCGCCGCCAGGAAGAAAAGGATGAAAAGAACTTGACTGATTGATCATTGATGATAGATAATTGATAACGAATGAAAGAGGTTAGATATTTCTATGTGCCGGATGCGGCAAATCAGGTGGAATTGCCCGCAGAGGAGGCTACCCATGCGCTGAGAGTGTTGCGACTGAAGGGTGGTGATGAGATTTTCCTCATGGATGGGGAAGGGTCTTTCTACCGTGCAGAGGTGACAGCAGCCTCCAGCAAGCGCTGTCTTTATGAAATCAAGGAGAATATGCCTCAGGAACGTGCATGGAAGGGGCATATCCATCTTGCCATTGCACCTACCAAGATGATGGAGCGTATAGAGTGGATGGCTGAGAAAGCTACGGAAATCGGGTTCGATGAACTCTCTTTCCTCAATTGTCAATTTTCAGAACGAAAGGTAGTGAAGACTCCTAGAATAGATAAGATTGTCATCTCTGCCGTGAAGCAGAGTCACAAGGCGTGGAAACCGGTCGTGAATGAGTTGGAGAGCTTCAAGGAGTTTATCCAGACTCCTCGTCCGGGTCGCAAGTTTATCTGTCATTGCTATGAAGAAATAGAGAAGAAGGATTTCTTCACGGAAATCAATTCGTGCAGTATGGATTCTGATGCATCTCAGGATTCATCTGCATCCCAGGAATCCGGTGCTGCTGATATCACGGTTTTGGTAGGTCCAGAAGGCGATTTCTCTATTGATGAAGTTCGTCTTGCCTTGGAGAATGGTTACGAGAGCGTATCGCTGGGTACCAGCCGACTTCGCACGGAAACGGCGGGACTTGTAGCTGTTCACATGGCGCATATTGCGAGAAGAATATAAGAAGATTATATAAGTGTAAGTTTTTGTAATGAAAAGATTGTATAAGAATTTGGTTTTGATGAGCTTAGCACTTCTCGTTGTAGTGTTAAGCTCATGCTCTGGCAGCGATTATCTCAATGCCATTCCTAAGAAAAGTACAGCTCTTATCTCGGTGGATTTGCAGCAGATGGCTTCCGATAAGAATGCGGAAGACAAGGCGGGTATGCTCAAGTCTCTGCTCCACGTGGATGATGTAGATAAGTGTGGCATCGATATCTCTGAAAAACTTTATCTCTTCGAGAGTGCCGATGGCAACCTCGGTCTCTGTGCCAAGGTGAGCGATGAGGGGGATGTGGAAGACTGGCTTGCCTCGCTTGCCAAGAAGCGCATTGCTTCGGAAGTGAAGGAGCGCAAAGGCTTTCATTTCGCAGTCTTGAAGGATTCGTGGCTTGTAGGCTTCTCCGGTCAGGCGCTCCTCGTGATGGGACCTGTGGTGGCTGACGCCCAGGCTCAGCTCCAGCAGCAGATGGTAAAGTATCTTAAAGCAGAAGAGGAGGATGGCATCACCGTTTCTCCTATGTACGAGCGTCTGCAGACCCTCACTTCTCCTATGGCTATGGTGGCTCAGGCACAGGCTTTGCCTGAAAAGTTTGTAGCTCCATTTACCCTGGGTGCTCCTAAGGATACCGATCCTTCGCAGGTGGTCATCGCTGCCGATATGGAGGTAAAGGATGGCATCCTGCAGATTCTGGGTGAGACTTTCTCCTTTAATGAAACCATCGACAAGGCGCTGCAGAAGGCGGCACAAAACTATCGTCCTATCAAGGGCAGTTATGTGAAATCGATGCCGGATGATGCCCTGGCAGGTATCTTCATGAATGTAAATGGTGAACAGTTCCTGCCGATGATGCAGAGCAACCGCAGTCTTCAGACCCTCCTGATGGGTATCAACCAGGCGGTGGATATGGATAACATCATGCGAAGCGTAGATGGCGATATGGCCATCGTTTTGCCTACCCTGGGCGATGCAGACCTGAAGATGATGATGGCTGCTAAGTTGGCGCATAGCAAGTGGTTGGGTGATGTAGATTACTGGAAGACTTCATGTCCTGCTGGTGCCAAGATTGCCAACTGGGGTAAGAATTCCTATTTCTATACCGATGGCAAGACTTCCTTCTATTTCGGCGTAACCGATGATAAGCAGTTCTTCAGCGGCAGCGATGAGCTGACAGCTCAGTATGCGGTGAAGCCAAGCAATCATCCGATAGATGCCAAGATCCAGAAGCTTATCGTGGGACAGAAGCTGGCGATGGTCATCAATCTCGCCAAGAGTTCTGATGGCAGCGGCACAGGCAAGGATGATGCCATCTCAACTGTTACTGGTCTGCTTGCTCCAGTCTTCGGAAATCTTACTTCTGTGGTTTATACTTTAAAGGTAAAAAGATAAAACATTAAACAATAAAATAAAGTGGAAAAGATTCAGCTTCATTCCGTTCTTCCTCAGGTTTTCGCCCAGCGTGAAGACCTGCATTCGGAGATATGGAAGCAGGATGTTACCTTCGAGAAAGGTCATCTCTATCTGGTAGAGGCTGAGAGTGGTAGCGGAAAGAGTACTTTCTGCAGCTACGTGCTCGGCTATCGTCACGACTACAGCGGAAGCGTGATGTTTGATAATGATGTTACCGCCAATTATAAGGTTTCCGATTGGGTAGAGATGCGAAAGCGTCATATCAGTCATCTCTTTCAGGAACTCCGTCTCTTTCCAGAGCTTACGGCGATGGAGAATGTAGAGATCAAGAACAAGATTACCGGTTTCAAGAGCCGCGAGCAGATTCTGCAGTGGTTTGATATGCTTGGTATCGCCGATAAGGTGGATGCCAAGGTAGGGAAGATGTCGTTCGGTCAGCAGCAGCGTGTTGCGATGATGCGTGCCCTCTGCCAGCCTTTCGATTTCATTCTTGCAGATGAACCGATCAGTCACCTCGACGACAACAATTCCCGCATCATGGGCGAAATCATGATGAAGGAGGCGAAGGAGCAGGGGGCTGGCGTCATCGTGACCAGTATCGGTAAGCACATGGACTTAAACTATGAACATATATTTAGATTATGAATCTCGTTTGGAAGTTACTTCGTCAGCATATCAGCATACCTCAGTTTGCAGGCTTCGCCTTTGCTAATCTCTTCGGTATGCTCATCGTACTTTTCGGTTTTCAGTTTTATCAGGATGTGCTGCCTGTCTTCACTCAGCAAGACAGTTTTATGAAAGCCGACTATCTCATCATGAGCAAGAAAATAGGTATGGGCAATACCATCAGCGGCCGCTCCAATACCTTTTCGGGAGCAGAGATGGATGATGTCAGCGACCAGAAGTTCGTGAAGAAGATAGGCAAGTTTACCTCTACCGAGTACAAGGTAGATGCGCAGATGGGCGTAAATGGTGTGAATGTATTGAACAGTGAGCTTTTCTTCGAAAGTGTTCCTGATGGTTTCGTGGATGTTCCGCTCAAGGATTGGAAATACACACCTGGCGAGAAGGTGGTTCCAATTATCCTCCCGCGTACCTATATTAATATGTATAACTTCGGATTCGCCCAGAGCCATTCGCTTCCTAAGATCAGTGATGGTCTGATGGGAATGATTGATTTCAATATCTGCATTCAGGCTGGTGGCAAGAAAGAACTGTTCAAGGGAAAGGTCATTGGATTCTCGTCCCGTCTCAACACGATTCTCGTGCCACAGGCATTCATGGATTGGAGCAACCAGGAGTTTGCGCCTAACCAGAAGAGCGATCCTACCCGTCTGATCGTAGAGGTAGGCAATCCGGGCGATGAGAATATCACCAAATATCTTGATGACAACGGTTATGAGGTAGAGACTGATAAGCTCGATGCCGAGAAGACCACCTATTTCCTCCGTATGATGGTATCGATGGTGATGATTATCGGCCTTGTGATTTCCGTTCTGAGTTTCTATATCCTGATGCTCAGTATCTATCTCCTGGTGCAGAAGAACTCTTCCAAGTTGGAGAATCTGCTCTTGATAGGTTACAGTCCGGGCAATGTTGCGAAGCCATACCAGGTGCTCACCATCTCTCTGAACATCGTGGTTCTGGTCATCGCCTGGATCATCCTCTTCTTCCTGCGAGGATACTACATGGATTTCATCGAGGCACTCTTCCCAGACATCGAAGAGGGAACGATGCTTCCTGCCATAGCCTTAGGCTTTGCTCTCTTCCTGGTGGTTTCGGTTCTGAATATAGTAGCCATCCGTCGCAAGGTAATGAGCATCTGGCAGCGAAAGGAGTAGCTGCTACCCCTCAAAAAAAAACTATAAGCAAACACCCCGTTATTAATAACAATTTGAAGAAAATCTGCGTTATTTGCTTAACGCAGATTTTTTTTATGTTATAAAACATCATTTTTAATGCAGATGTAACATTTATATCGATTTTTTTGTTTATATTTGCACTCGAAAACGATCTTTGGGGATCCTTTCCCCGTATTATTAATTAATTTTTATAAAAAAGGTATGCAGAAAAGATTGCATTTATTAATGGCTTTGCTGGCCTTTATGGTTACTACAGCCATGGCACAGATTACTACTTCTGGTTTAAGTGGTTCTGTGACTGCAAGTGGTGAAGACGTGATTGGCGCAACGATTGAGGCCGTTCACGTTCCTTCTGGAACTCGTTACAAAGCTGTAACCAACATTGATGGTATGTTCACTATCAATGGTATGCGTGTCGGCGGTCCTTACGAAGTCAAGATCAGCTACATCGGCTACAAGACTAAGGTCGTAAAGAACGTCACCCTTCAGCTTGGTGAAACCTACAACTTGAAAGAAACTCTTGATGAGGATGCTAAGCAGCTTGGCGAAGTTGTAGTAGTAGCAAAGGGTTCCAAGTTCAGTGTAGAGAAGACTGGTGCTTCTACCAACATCTCTAATGCACAGATTGCTAACATGCCAACTGTTAGCCGTAGCATTACTGATATCACCCGTCTTTCTCCTTATGGTGGAAACGGAATGTCATTCGCTGGTGCTGATGGCCGTACAGCCAACTTCACTGTGGATGGTGCAAACTTCAACAACAACTTCGGCTTGAGCTCAAAGCTTCCTGGTGGTGGTGCTCCTATCTCTCTGGATGCTATCGAGGAAATGCAGGTTGTTATCTCTCCTTATGATGTTCGTCAGACTAACTTCGTAGGTGGTGGTGTCAATGCTATTACCAAGTCTGGTACCAACAACTTCAAGGGTAGCGCTTACGTATATCACAAGAATGAGAACATGCGTGGTGATGCTATCGAGCGTGAGCAGATTTCTGGTGCACGTGAGAAGGATCAGCAGACTACTTGGGGTTTCTCTCTCGGTGGTCCTATCATCAAGAACAAGTTGTTCTTCTTCGCTAACGGTGAAATGGTCAAGACTCCTACAGTGGTAAACCGCTGGAGAGGTTCTGAGGATGGTATCGGTGATGCTGAGAACTATATCTCTCGTACCAAGCTTGCCGATTTGGAGAGAGTTTCTAATTTCGTAAAGGATAAGTATGGTTACGATACAGGTTCATGGACCAACTTCCCTGCAGACGAGAGCAACTACAAGCTCCTCTTCCGTGTTGACTGGAACATCACAGACAAGCATCACTTGGCTGTACGCTACAACTATACCAAGAACCGTTCTTGGCAGGCTCCTAACGCATCATCTATGGATGGTGGTACACGTGCATCTGGTAGCCGTATGTCTCAGTACTCTATGTCATTTGCCAACAGTATGTATGCCATTGACAACCTCGTCAACTCTTGGACTGTTGACTTGAACAGCCGTTTCACAGATAATCTGTCTAACCAGTTCCTGTTCACATACTCTAAGTTGGATGATACCCGTTACACCGATTCTTCAGAGTTCCCATTCATCGATATCCTCGATGGCGGACAGAAGAGTGTAGATGGAACTGCTGATGCTGATGGTACCAACAACTATATGGCTTTGGGTTATGAGTTGTTTACCTGGAACAATGCCGTACACAATACTGTATGGAATATCAAGGACGATGTAACTTACTATCTCGGTAAGCACAAGATCATCGCCGGTCTCAACTATGAGCACCAGATGGCTGACAATGCTTATCAGCGTAATGGTACTGGTTACTATCGTTACAAGAGTCTCGACGACTTCCTGAATGGTGGTGTTCCAGAGATTGTATGTTTGACCTATGGTTATGGTGGCAACAACAATCCTGCTGCCCGCGTACAGTATAACAAGGCTGGTATCTACGCTCAGGATGAGTGGCAGATGACTCCTCAGTTCAAGTTGACTTATGGTCTTCGTCTGGATGGTCTGTTCTTCGACAATTCTGACTTGATGACTAACAATGCCATTCTCGGTCTCGACTATAACGGTCGTCACATTGACTCTGGCAAGTGGCCAAACAGCTCTTTGACTGTTTCTCCTCGTATCGGTTTCGTATATGATGTATTTGGTGACAAGACATTGAAGTTCCGTGGTGGTACTGGTTTCTTCCAGGGCCGTTTGCCATTGGTATTCTTCACCAACTTGCCAACCAACTCTGGTATGATACAGTATCAGGCACAGCTGAATGCAACCAAGGCATGGAATCCTCAGACAGGTAAGAAAGAGGGTGTAGATATGAAACCATTTGCAGGTGGTCTGGTTGTTGATAAGGATGGTAAGCCAACAGCAGCAGCTCTCCGTGACAAGTTGATTTCTATGGGTTACCCAGAGAACATCACTCCTGAAGAGGGTTCTGTTCCTTCAGCAATCTCTGCTGTAGATAGAAACTTCAAGTTGCCACAGGTTTGGAAGACATCTTTCGCTGTCGATTATCAGATTCCTGTTTCATTCCCAATGTCTGTTTCTGTTGAGGGTATCTTCAACAAGACATTGAATGCAGCTACATTGACAGACTGGAGCGTACAGGATGCCAAGGGCTTCCCACGTTTCAATGGTGCCGACAACCGTCCTGTATATCCTAAGGGTTCTACCGTAGGTACAAGTGCATATGTACTTGAGAACACAAGCCGTGGTTACGGTTGGTCTTTCTCTGCACAGGTAAATGCTCAGCCATGGGAGTGGTTGAACTTGATGGCTGCCTATACTCATACTGTATCTAAGGAGGTTACTTCACTTCCTGGATCTAACGCATCTTCTGTATTGAACTATATCTCTACAGTATATGGTCCTAACAACATCAAGTTGCACAACGGACAGAATGTAACTCCTGATCGTATCATTGCTTCTGCAACAATCCACGACAAGAGCAACAACCACTATAGCTTCATCTATGAGGCATGGCGTGGTGGTTACAACTACTCTTACATGACTGTAAACGATATCAATAATGATGGTTACAACTATGATGCTCTCTACATCCCAACAGACAAGCAGGTAGCTGATAATGAGTTCCGCTTCAAGTCAGAGGATGATAAGACCCGCTTCATGGATTATGTACATGCCAACAGCTATCTGAAGAACCATCAGGGTGAGTATGCAGAGGCTTACAGCCTTTACAACCCTTGGGTACATCGTATCGACTTCAGCTACAAGCACGACTTCAAGTTTGATGTGGCTGGTCACACCAACACAATCCAGTTGAGCTTCGATATGAAGAACGTACTCAACTTCTTCAATTCTAGCTGGGGTGTCATGAAGTACTTGAACCCAGAGATTGGTTCAGATCCACGTATCTTGCGTTACGAGGGTCAGGATGCAGATGGTTATGCAACCTTCTCTACTCCAAAGTCAATCAATGGTAACACCAAGACTTTCGTACCAAATCACGCTATCGGTCAGTGCTGGTATGCATCAGTGGGTCTCCGTTACATCTTCTAATTAATAAAGTATCGAAATTATGAAATTTAAATATTTATTCATCGCATTGATCGCCGTAGCAGGCTTCTTTGCAAGTTGTAGCGATGATAAGGACTTAGGTCAGCTTGATGGCATTCAGCTTTCTCAGTCTTCTCTCTCTATTCCGGTAGAGGGTGGACAGGTTGAATTTGATGTTACTTCTGCTGCTGACTGGAAGTTTGTTACCAACGACAAGAAGGGCAATCCTGTGGATTCTATTCCTGCCTGGATTTCTTCTTCTTGCAAGGGTGGTAGTGCAGGTACAACTCATGTTGTCTTCAATGCTGCTGCTACAAAGGGTGCTAACAATAGTACCTTCAAGTTGGTAAGTGGTGCTCAGACTCAGTACATCACCGTGATTCAGGGTGTATTGAATCCTCCATTCTCTACCTGTGCTGAAATCCTGGCAGGTAATGATGGTGAGACTTATAAGGTGAAGGGTACGCTCACCAAGCTTTCCAATACCGTATATGGTAACTGGTATATCAAGGATGCTACCGGTGAAGTATATGTTTATGGTACACTGGATGCCAATGGTAGTGCGCAGAATTTCGCTAGCTTGAAGCTGGAGGAAGGTGATGAGGTTACCATCCAGGGTCCTAGAACCACTTATGGAGGTTCACCTCAGTTGAAAAATGTAACCGTTTTGAGCTATACTAAGTCTTTGATCAAGGTTGAAGAACTCGACAAGGATACATTGGATAAGGTTGGTGAGGACTTCAATGTTTCCTTGACCGTAAAGGGTGAAGGCGTAACTGTTGATATCCCTGAGGCTGACCAGAGCTGGTTGTCTGTTAAGGGTATCGTTACCAGTGGTACAAAGGCTGAGATTACATTCCATGCCAATGCCAATGCCGGTGGTGCTCGTTCTTCTAGCATCGGTTTCACTTCTACCAAGGGCAAGCAGAGCTCTACTGTTACTGCTGCAGTTTATCAGCTGGGTTCTATCATCGAGTGCCCTATCGCTGACTTCAACAAGGCTGAGAAGGGTTCTACCGTTTATCGTCTGACTGGTGTCATTACCAAGGTTGCTAATGCTAAATTTGGTAATTGCTACATCAAGGATGCTACTGGCGAAACATACGTTTACGGTATCGGTGCTAAGGGTGACTTCGAGAAGAAGGGCTTGAAGGTTGGCGATGTTGTAACACTTACTGGTGTGAAGGACATCTATAATGGTACAGGTCAGATGAAGAATGCTACTTTGGAGGCTGTGAAGGTAGTAACCAAGATTTCTGTAGCTGACTTCCTGACTAAGAAAGATGACAAGAACGTATATTATATGTTGGAAGGTACCATCACAGAGTTTGCCGGTCAGAAGAATGATTTGAAGACATTTGGTAACTTCGGTTTGACTGATAAAACTGGTTCTGCTTACGTCTATGGCTTGACTGCAGGCTGGGATGGTGAAAGCAAGAAGGCTGGTGAACTTGGCTTGAACTTTGGTGATAAGATTACCATCATCGGTTATCATACATCATACAAGAACGCTCCTCAGGTAGGTGGTGCATTCCTCTTCTCTAAGGGAAAGTAATCTGAAAAGTAAGTTTGATAAATAAATAAGGTTAAGCGAGAACGTTGCTGGATAGGTGATGTTCTCGCTTTTCAATTGTAGTTATGAAGACAAAATGGTTTTATCTTCTTTCCTTGAGTTTCCTCTTGGCTTTCTCTGCGTGTAGTAGCGACGGTGATGACCAGGGCTCTCTGAAAGATTCGAATGCGAATAAGAATGTAGTTTCTGCTTCTGTTCCTGCAGAAGCTACAGGGTTGGAATTCCCTAAGATTGTAGCGAATGGAACTTCTAGAAATGTAGTGCTCGTTCGCAGAACGGCTGACTTTGGCGTAACCTATTCCACTTACTACGATTTGGATAAGAAGTCGCCAAGATGGTGTTGCTATCAGATTTGCCAGTCTAACAATATGAAAAACTGGTTTAGAAAGCGGTGGGAAGGTGCTACTTGGATGGGCAAGAAATGGAGTGGGGATCCGTTCCAGAAAGACCCGGAGGTAGATGCCGATTGCCAGCCGCCGGTTAGCAAGGAGTTTAGCGGAAGTGGATATGATCGTGGTCACATCGTGGCTTCTGAGGATAGAGTTTACAGCCAGGATGCCAATGGACAGACCTTCTATATGACCAATATGTATCCGCAGATGCATAATTTCAATGCGGGTATCTGGGAAGATATGGAGAAGCTGGTCCGTAACTTCCTTACCTACGATATGAGTACCCAGGCATCTCATGCCAAAGATACGCTTTATGTGTGCAAAGGTGGTACCATCGATTCTTCTGGTCAGATTCTGAATTATACGAAGAATGGTTATATCGTTCCGAAGTATTTCTTCTGTGCGGTTCTTCTGAAGAATGCCAAAGGTTATCAGGCTATCGGTTTCTGGTTCCGCCACAACGCTTATGGTTCATCTGAAACGGTAAAGGGTCATGTGGTCAATATCAAGAGGCTGGAGGAACTCACAGGACTCGATTTCTTCTGCAATCTTCCGGATGATATTGAGAGAAGTGTAGAAAATGCTTCTTGTGATCCGAATACGGTCAAGGAAAAGTGGGGTTTCTAACCACTTCTCTTGTTGTATGCAATAAGAAAGAATCCGTATATGAAAAAGGGTGCGTCATCAATCCGTGACGCACCCTTTTAATTTATATGATACCAGTTGGATATTAGAACAGCTGGGCGAATGCCTCGGCTGTCTTGCCTGTATAGGTTACCATCTCTGTAACTGGCTGGTAGCCGAAATCCTTGAAGGCAAGGAGCTGAGTGGCTACAAACTGATGGTCGTCAGAGAGGCATGCCTGCAGCTTCATATTACCCATACTGATGGCTGATACCGGAAACTTCTTGATAGAAGATTCTACCTCGCTAGGGGCAGAATTAAGGATGTTGATGAGCTTCTTGCCATCCTCTGCAGAGTATTCCTTCTCCTTGATCTTGATTGCACTGTTGGTTGGTCTGTAGATCAACTTGATGGTCAAACCCATGAAACCCTTCTTTACCTGTACATCGTCGAGTGCCAATACTTCTGCACCCATATCTAAATGATTAATCTTAGCCATAATCTTATTTCTTCTTTAAATATATATATAAATCTGTTTTTTGTAATTGATAATAATAATTGTATGCAATGCATACGCCCTGAAAGGGCAGAAGCTCTTAGCCCAGGGCAACACCCTGGGTATTTAAGAACGTAAACCTGTCGCCCTGTAAGGGCAAAAGCTTTACAGGTTATTATATAAAAAGAAGAACTAACAGATGAGATGCCGCAGGCAAATGACATAATACTTGCTGGCGACATCAAAGTGGATAGGGGCAGTTTCCTGGCGGAAAGGCTCCTTCGCACCTTCTATGACTGATAAAAGGGATGATAAAAATCGGATTCTATGGGTTAGCAATCTACTGCTTGCAGATGGGTTGCCATGTATGTTGCCACTTGGCAACAAACGCTGTGGACGACTGCTGCATACCCGATAGGCGGCATTGGATGCATCTTCCAGCTGGGCATCCTGCTCCTGCTGGTGAGGTGTAACCTTGGCAAGTCCATCCTTCTTGTGCGCAGCATCAGTAGCTTCAACAGCTAAAGAATCCTGATGGGATAAAGAAATAGAAGCAGCAGATACCTCTCCATAGCCTGAGAAGACCATGGACATCAGAAAAATGATGTAGAGTATCAACTGCTTCATATTTGATATTGGATGGTTCCGGAAATCTCCCGACACCGTTTTTTAAATAATTAATAGCTTCTTGCGATGATAACGCGAGCTACGGCAGGCTTGCCGCTCACCATATCAACACCTGGAGTCTGCTCGTAAGCGAATGGCACGCAACGGATGGTAGCCTGAGTCTCCTCCTTGATCTTTGCCTCGGTCTCGGCTGTACCGTCCCAGTGACAGAGGAAGAAACCGCCATTCTTTACACGCTCCTTGAACTCCTCGTAGTTGTCGCACTCATATACGTGAGCATCACGGTAAGCACGAGCCTTCTCGAAGATGTTCTTCTGGATGTCTTCCAACATATCCTTCACGCGCTCTACGATGCCGTCGAAGCTTACGTTTTCCTTCTCCAAGGTATCACGACGCATGATCTCGATGGTGTTGTTCTCCAAGTCACGGCCACCCATAGCCAGACGAACAGGTACACCCTTCAACTCGTAGTCAGCAAACTTGAAGCCAGGACGCTTAGCTGTGTTGTCATCATACTTCACGCTGATGCCCAACTCGCGGAGCTGGTCGATAACTGGCTGCAGCTTGGCTGTAATCTGAGCCAACTGCTCGTCGCCCTTGTTGATAGGAATGATTACCACCTGGATAGGAGCCAGCTTTGGAGGCAATACCAGACCGTTGTCATCGCTGTGAACCATGATGAGGGCACCCATCAGTCGGGTAGAAACACCCCATGAAGTAGCCCATACATACTCAGGCTTGTTCTCCTTATTCAGATAGGTAACATCGAAGCTCTTGGCGAAGTTCTGACCCAGGAAGTGGGAAGTACCGCTCTGCAGCGCCTTGCCATCCTGCATCATAGCCTCGATGGTATAAGTGTTGAGAGCACCGGCGAAGCGCTCTGTCTCACTCTTCACACCCTGCAATACAGGCACACCCATATACTTCTCTGCGAACTCAGCATATACCTTCAGCATCTCCTGAGCCTTTGCTTCTGCCTCTTCCTTGGTAGCATGAGCAGTATGACCCTCCTGCCAGAGGAACTCAGAAGTACGGAGGAATGGACGGGTACGCATCTCCCAACGCATCACGTTACACCACTGGTTGCAGAGGATAGGGAGGTCACGCCATGAATGAATCCAGTTCTTATATGTGTTCCAGATGATGGTCTCTGAAGTAGGGCGGATGATCAGCTCCTCATCGAGCTTGGCATTAGGATCCACCTCAACCTCTGTACCATCTTCTGTAGAACGAAGACGATAGTGAGTAACCACAGCACACTCCTTGGCGAAACCTGCCACGTGCTCTGCCTCACGAGAGAAGAAGCTCTTCGGGATGAGGAGAGGGAAGTATGCATTCTGTACACCTGTCTGCTTAAACATCTTGTCGAGCTGCTGCTGCATCTTCTCCCAGATAGCGTAACCGTATGGTTTGATAATCATACAACCACGAACTGGTGACAACTCAGCGAGATCAGCCTTTACTACCAAATCATTGTACCACTGACTGTAGTTGTCAGCGCGCTTGGTTAAATTCTTAAGTTCTTTAGCCATATTACTAATTATATATTTTGTTTTTAAATTCTGCTAGATAGCTTGAGCGTGTAAACACGATGTATCTTGAGCGTGAAACACGGTCAATAGGGAATTTCCGCCCCGAAATAGGCGATTTCCTTTCGCCATTTGGACAAATACCCTTAAATTTGCATGCAAAATTACAAAAAAATATTAGAAAACCCTCCATATTGGAGAAAAAAGACGTATCTTTGCATTTAAATAACATAAATATAGGAGAATTATAGTATGAAAAAGATGAAATTTACTGCTGCAGCGCTCTCAATGCTGCTCGTTTTGGGAAGTTGTGGAACTAGTCAGAAGACTGGTACTGCTGCTGGTGCAGGTGCTGGTGCTGCTCTTGGTGCCTTGGTTGGTGGCTTGCTCAATAACAGCCATCGTGGTACTGGTGCATTGGTAGGTGCTGCCATCGGTGCTGCAGTTGGTGGTACAGCGGGTAACTTGATTGGAAAGCACATGGATAAGGTAAAGGCTGAGGCAGAGACTGTGAAGAATGCGCAGGTTTCTACCGTTACAGATGCCAATGGTTTGACAGCTGTCAAGGTGACCTTCGATTCTGGTATCCTCTTCCAGACCAACAAATATGCACTCAATGCAAGCGCTAAGAACGACTTGGCTCAGTTTGCCCAGGTTTTGAAGAACAATGCCGACTGCGAGGTAGCTATCCAGGGTTACACCGATGCTACAGGTAATGATGGCATCAACTTGCCTTTGAGCCAGAATCGTGCCAATGCCGTTTCTACCTACTTGAAGTCATGCGGTGTTTCCAACAGCCAGATCAAGAGCGTAGAGGGTTTGGGTTCAGCTAATCCTGTGGTCAATACTACAGCAGCCTGCGCTCAGAACCGTCGTGTAGAGGTTTACATGTATGCTAGCCAGGCAATGGTGAATGCTGCTAACAATGGTACATTGAAGTAAAAACGAATGAGGTTCCCGATAAGGGAAAAAAAGATAGATGGTTCTAAAAAAGATTAGAAATATCGTAAGATGGGTGGTGGTGCTGTTTTTCAGTACCACCATTCTTGCTGTAGTAGCCTACCGTTTTATTCCGGTATATGTTACTCCGTTGATGATTATCCGCTGTTTTCAGCAAGTAGCTGATGGTGAAAGTATTACCTTGCATCATCACTGGGTTTCTATGGATAAGATATCCCCTCACATGCCTGTGGCGGTGATGGCGAGCGAGGATGCCCGATTCCTCAAGCATCATGGCTTCGACTTCAATGCCATTGAGAGTGCTGCCAAGAATAATGCCCGTGGCGGTAAGGTGCATGGTGCCAGTACCATCAGTCAGCAGACCGCCAAGAACGTTTTCCTCTGGCCGGGCCGTTCCTGGACCCGTAAAGGATTTGAGGTGTATTTCACCTTTCTCATCGAAATGATGTGGAGCAAGCAGCGCATCATGGAGGTCTATCTCAATAGTATCGAGATGGGACCGGGTATCTATGGTGTCGATGCCGTGGCTGAGTATCATTTCAACAAGAAAGCACAGGATCTTTTCCGTGGCGAGTGTGCCCTGATAGCTGCTACGCTGCCTAATCCTAGAAAGTTCAGTTCCCTGTATCCGAGTGCTTATATGAAGAAGCGCCAGCGACAGATTGAACATCAGATGAAATTCATCCCTTCGTTCCCTCGTGAGGGTGAAGATTACGACCCAAGCACGGCTGTAGGTGGATATAGGGGGAAGTGAAAAGTGAAAAGTGAAGAGTGAAAAATCTGGTAAATATTGATTAATGGATTTATTGAACGACTTGAATGATGCGCAGCGTGCTGCGGTAGAGTATATTGACGGACCTTCGCTGGTGATTGCCGGTGCAGGTTCGGGCAAAACGCGTGTGCTTACCTATAAGATTGCTTATCTCCTGAGCCAGGGTATGAAGCCTTGGAGCATTATGGCACTTACCTTTACCAATAAGGCGGCAAGGGAGATGAAGGAACGTATCGGAAAACTGGTGGGCGATGACCTTGCCCAGCATCTCTATATGGGTACCTTTCATAGCATCTTCTCCCGTATTCTCCGTGCCGAAGCTGAGCATATCGGTTTCAATAATAATTTTACCATCTATGATGAAAGTGACTCACGTTCGCTGCTGAAGGCAATCATCAAGGAGATGGGACTGGATGACAAGACCTATAAGCCTGCTGCTGTTCATGCCCGGATTTCGATGGCGAAGAACAACCTGGTAACTGCTGAAGCCTACGATAGCGACCCTGCCATCCTGGAGCAGAACAAGCGTGCCAGGATGCCTGCCATCGGAAAGATTTATGTGGCATACGTGCAGCGTTGCCGTCAGGCGAATGCGATGGACTTTGATGATCTCCTGATGCTTACTTTCCAGCTTTTCAGAGATCACGAGGATATCAGACAGAAGTATGCCGGCAGGTTCGATTATATCCTGGTGGATGAGTATCAGGATACCAACCATGTGCAGATGTCTATCGTGATGCAGCTATGTAAGGAAAAAATGCGTGTCTGTGCCGTGGGTGATGATTCGCAGAGTATCTATAGCTTTCGTGGCGCCAACATCGACAATATATTGAATTATCAGAAACAATTGCCTGGAACACAACTCTTTAAACTGGAACAGAACTACCGCTCTACTCAAACCATCGTGGAGGCAGCCAATAGTCTGATTCATCATAACCGCAATCAGATTCAGAAAGAGGTGTTCAGCAAAAATGATAAAGGAGAGAAGATTCTGTATAAGCCTGCCTACAGCGACAAGGAGGAGGCGCTGATTGTGGCGAAGAATATCCAGCGTATCAAGCGACAGGATGATTGCGGATACGATCAATTTGCCATTCTCTATCGTACCAATGCCCAGAGCCGCAGCTTCGAGGAGGAATTCAGAAAGCAGGGCATTCCATATCGTATTTATGGTGGCTTGAGTTTCTATCAGCGTAAGGAAATCAAGGATATCATCGCCTATTTCCGCCTCGTTGCCAACCCAGACGATGAGGAGGCTTTCAAGCGTATCATCAATTATCCGGCTCGTGGCATCGGTGCTGCTACCGTGACGAAGATTGCCGATTGTGCGCATCTGAATCAGGTGAGTTTCTGGGAGGTGATAGGTAATATAGAACATTACGGACTGAATGTCAACAAGGGAGCGCAGACGAAACTCGAGAATTTCCGCCTGCTCATCTCTTCGTTCATCGACCGTTCGCATACCCTGGATGTCTATGAACTGGGTGATGCCATCATCAGGGAGAGTAGAATCAGCGAGGATATCATGTCGGGCAAGAATGCTGATGATCTGGCTCGCCAGGAAAACCTGGAGGAGTTTCTGAGTGGTATGCAGACCTTCGTGGCAGGACGCCAGGAAGAGGGACGAATGGATGAAGCTTATCTTACTGATTATCTGCAGGACGTGGCGCTGCTGACGGATGCTGATAGTGAGGGAGAGAAGGATGAACCGAGAGTTTCGCTCATGACGGTTCATGCGGCGAAGGGTCTGGAGTTTGCTACTGTTTTCGTAGTAGGTTTGGAGGAGAATATCTTTCCGAGTCCGCTTGCTGCAGTTTCTGTCAGGGAGCTGGAAGAGGAGCGTCGTCTGCTCTATGTGGCGATTACCCGTGCCGAGAAGCATTGCATCCTGACCAATGCCAAGAACCGTTTCCGATATGGCAAAATGGAATTTGATAATCCGAGCCGCTTCATCGATGAGATTGATGCCAGTCTGATAGAGGGAGGCGAAGAGGCTCCTGAATCTTCATTCGGTGGGGGAAGAAGTTCGTATGGTGGCTATGGTTCTGAAGGGGGCTATGGCGGAAGAATGCCATGGGATAGAGACCGGTCAGGCTATAGACGTGATTATCAGAACTCTAAGCCTGTAGCTTCGCAGTTCATGGCTGATCCTAAACCAGGATTTAAATCTGTAAGAGCTGTGAATGCAGTACATAGAATCATGGGTGATACCGCTAGTTCTTCATCCGTTGCATTAGCTGGTTCTTCAACTTCTAAAGCTTCCTCAGCTGCAGGTTCTCTCAGCGAGGGCTGTAGAATCGAGCATCAGCGTTTTGGAATAGGAAAGGTGTTGAAGATAGAAGGTACCGGCGAGAACACGAAGGCTACCGTAGAGTTCCAGAATGCAGGAACCAAGCAGTTGCTTCTGAAGTTTGCCAAGTTCACCATTCTCTCATAGAAAATAGAAAGAAGATAAAACTGAGGATATGAAAAAAATCCCAGCTGGAAAAGAACTTCCAGCTGGGATTTTTTCATATAGAATCTTTTTTATAAAGCTTCATCATCAGGACGCTGAATGGCAGGCTTCTTGATTTTGGGAAGATGCTTCTTGCGTCTCAGCCAGGCAGCCTTGCGCTGCTCGTAATCTTCGCGGTGGCGTTCAAGGAAATTATCTGCCATGAATTTATTCCTTGAACTTACTGTAGATCACCTTGATCTGAACAGGACCCGTAGCCACCCGCTTGCCGTCCTTGGTGGTGTAATCCTTGTCTTGATCATCCGTCGCCTTGATCAGTCGGGTAGAGGTGAGCTGCATGTCGTGATTGATCTTGGTTATCACGGTAGCATTGTTCTGTGTACTTGTGGTCAAGGTCACAGGTACCAGCACCACCTTGTTCCAGTTTTCACTCTTGCCCTTGTTCCTGTACATCGCCGTAACCAGGTTACTGATGTTATAGAAGGTATAGGCATTCTTCACGCCTGTAGAGTTCTTGTTGTAAGAAGCCGTATAGGAGGTGCGGTTGTCTGTCAGCTTGTTCTTCTCGAAGAAGGCATCCAGACTGTCTTTCTGTACCATCAGGATAGTAGAAGGAACACTGAACTGATAGTCGTTGTTGTTATCTACATTGTTCATTCTTGGGAAAGAGATGGTGGCTGTATTCAGCGTATCCTTCTCATGGCCCTTCATGATATCCTTTACTGGCAGCGTTACTTCTGTGAAGATGCCGGCTGGTGACTTCAGATACGTGCAGCTCTCATCCTTTGCCAGACTATCCAAAGTCGTGCTGTCGTTGGTAATCTTGTTGAGCTGCAACACCTCTTCTGTACCGTCAAAGCGGTTGAAAGCGAGACCTGTTACGATACTGTCGTTGCCCGCAGAGTTCTTCACCGTCTTCTGAATCTTGTAGTAGAACTGCAATTCGGTATTCCAGATGTTGGCTACGTTTCCGATACCGCCGGCATGCTTGATATAGAAACCAGGACAAACCTTGTTGAGGAAGTCCCAGTTGGTCTTGAAGTACTCAGGGTGATCCACGAAGGTGTTCATCACGTAAGAACCGTAGTTCTTGTAGGTCTTGCCATCCTTTGCCTTATATGGCTTGTTCAGATAGATCTTGAAAGCCATTGTCGTGCTGTTCAGGTTATAGGTGGCGCTCGCCTTATAGTTGTTCTCGCTCACCCAGTTGTCCTTGAAGGCATCAAAGTCTGAGTAATACTCCTGATCCTCGCTCATCGGCTTGCTCATTTCGTAGGCAGTAGCCTTCATCGGTGCGAGGGTATCACCGTATGTAGTCCTGTATGATACCAGGAGATAGCATGAGTCTGCCTCGATCCTGTCTTCGTGTGCATTGCGGATGTACTCCAAAGTGTCCAGACTGAATGATGACAGTACGCCAAACTGGGTCATATAGTCGCCAGCTACGTAGGTGCCGGTCTCAGGATCCTTCACCATACCGATCATACCCGTATTGTTTCGGCTCAGAACCGGGCGGGAAACGATGGAGCGTGAGGTGACGTTGAACACCTGGTCTTTGATAGAGATGTTATCAACGTCGTTGGTGATCGACGATCCGATGTTGTCGGTGGTGTCATCACATGCAGCAATAGTCATCGCTGCTATAAATAACGCTGTAAATAGTCTTAAAATCTTCATTATCCTTGAAATGTGTCTAATTTCTGAAGCTTACTCCTCATCAGGGCATACTTCGTTGATGAATGTCTTGTAGGCATCCGCAAAGTCATCGCCAGGATAAGCGAGGGTTGGTTTGCTCTTCTCATTGGCATAATCCAAGAGAGTTCTGTCTGCCAGGCTTTCGCCTTCAATCACGCCGTCGCTGTAGTCGATGGCCATCTTGCCCAGCTCTGTGAAGTCGAAGTCCTCCTTGTAGTCAGAGAGCAGTTCCGACTTGGCATCACGGAACTCCACGCAGCGCTTGAAGTGTGTGCCGAGTTCGCCCTTCAGCTCGTTGGTATAGAGTGAGATGATCACCTTTGAGTTGGCGAAGGAAGGCTCCTCAGCGTATGCCGTCTTGATATAGAAAGGAACCACTGCGCTTACCCAGCCCTGACATACGATGACGTCTGGCTGCCAGCGAAGCTTCTTCACGGTTTCCAGTACACCGCGTGCGAAGAAGATGGCGCGCTCCCCGTTATCTTTATATTCCACACCCTGCTCGTCGGCTGCCATCTGGCGGCGGGTGAAGTAATCGTCGTTATCAATGAAATAGATTTGTTGACGTGTTGTTGGTATAGATGCAACCTTGATGATCAGCGGATGGTCTGTATCATCGATGATAAGGTTCATACCAGACAGGCGAATCACCTCGTGCAGCTGGCCGCGACGCTCATTGATGGTGCCCCATTTAGGCATAAAGGTGCGAATCTCAAAACCTGCTTCCTGCATTTTCTGAGGTAATTCGCGTCCCATGATAGACATGTGGGTCTCGGCTACGTATGGGTCGATCTCCTGATTGATAAATAATACTTTCTTTGCCATAAATTTAATTATTATTCTTACGAATTAGGTGCAAAGGTACAAAAAAAACTCCAAAAAAACGTATTTTTCTTCTGAAATTCAATAATTTCGGCAATAATTCGCATATTTTTAGGTTTTTTCTTTCTTATTTGAGAAAAAAGTTGTTATTTTGCACCCGAAAACAGATAAGAAGATGAAAGTAATCAATAAGATTGTTGACCTCCAGAACGAACTTTTCGATCGTCGCAAGGAGGGAAAGGAAATCGGCCTTGTGCCAACTATGGGCGCGCTTCATGAGGGTCATGCCTCTCTGGTAAAGCGCAGTGTTGAGGAAAACGGTGTTACGGTAGTTTCCGTTTTCTTGAATCCTACTCAGTTTAATGACAAGGGTGACCTGGAGCGTTATCCACGTACACTTGATGCTGACTGCAAGCTCCTCGAGGCTTGTGGCGCTGACTATGTGTTTGCTCCTTCTGTAGAGGAGATGTATCCTACACCGGATACCCGCCACTTCGAGTTCCCTCCGGTAAGTACCGTGATGGAGGGTGCCAAGCGTCCGGGCCACTTCAATGGTGTATGCCAGGTAGTTAGTCGCCTGTTCTTTATCGTTCGTCCTACCCGTGCTTATTTCGGTGAGAAGGATTGGCAGCAGATTGCTGTCATCAAGCAGCTCGTGAAGTACCTCAACAGTGATGTGCAGATTGTGGAGTGTCCTATCATCCGTGATGAGGATGGCTTGGCTAAGAGCAGCCGCAATACATTGCTCTCTGCTGATGAGCGTGCCATCGCACCGAATATCTACAAGGCTCTGAAGGCGAGCGTAGAGTTTGCCAAGAATCATACTGTGCAGGAAACTCACGACAAGGTGGTGAGCGACATCAATGCCGTAGAGGGTCTGGAGGTAGAGTATTTCCAGATTGTGGATGGCGACAGCCTGCAGGATGTGGCATCATGGGAGGATAGCGCCTACGTAGTAGGTTGCATCACCGTATATTGCGGCAAGACTCCTATCCGTCTCATCGACCATATCAAGTATAAAGGATAATTCCACTATAGATTTCTTTATTAAGTTTAATCCGTAATAGATAAAAGTAATAACAGAACAATGCAGATTGAAGTATTGAAGAGTAAGCTCCATTGTGTGACCGTAACTGAGGCTAACCTGAATTATATGGGTAGCATCACGATAGATGAGGATCTGATGGACGCAGCTAACCTGATAGCAGGAGAGAAGGTGCAGATTGTGGATAACAACAATGGTGAGCGCCTGGAAACCTACATCATCAAGGGTGAGCGTGGCAGCGGTTGTATCTGCCTGAATGGTGCAGCAGCCCGCAAGGTGCAGGTAGGTGATACCGTCATCATCATCGCCTATGCCCTGGTGGACTTTGAGGAGGCAAAGACCTTCAAGCCTACCGTGGTTTTCCCGAAAGAAGGAAACAGGGTTTAATATTCAATGGAAACAAAAGAAAGGGTGTGTCATGGACTTATGGCACACCCTTTCTTTTGTCTTTATTTGGCGGATTTGCAATCCACTTTATCCGTCTTCACGATGATGTCGGTGTTACACCTTTTATATAAAGAGGAGAAAAAACAGTGTCAGGATAAAATGAACCAGTTTGAACCAATTTTCAGAATCTCCACGTAAGAGATACAGAAAAGCGGAGAACTTCCGTTCAATCAGATACTTATCAGATTTCGTCCAAAATCATCTCAAAAAAATGTTGATTTTTGTAGAACAACATTAAAAAATTAACAAGTATAATTCGCTTATTTACAATAAAATTCGTATTTTTGCAGCGTGAATCCGTATCTCTTACGTAGAGATTCAGAAGAACGAGACGATTTAAGAACTTAAAAGGTGGCTTTCAAGCAAGCAGAATGGTATATGATATATAATTTGCTTCAAGCAGCTCGTTTTGCATTTCTTATGCAGCAGGCAGAAAGACATAATAGTATTGAAGATTAGTGGAAGTGAGTCTATTGGTTTTTCAATGCTGTGATACATATCACAACCCTCATAACTCGGGAGGAGTCATCTTCTCAGGGGAAGCGGAGCTATATCCGGCAGTTGAAACCATTTAATATATTTTATAAAAAACTTCCTCTAGCTTTCTGAGCTAGCTGGAGAAGATGATAGGGTAAAGTACGGAGTTGCATTATTGAAAGTTCTTATGATAGCCCTCGCAGCAAGTATCTTACGATACAAGGGCAAGTATCCTAAAAGGAAACGTTAAAATTGTTGAATTTCCTTGGAAATGCTATATAAATAATGTATCTTTGCCTTGAAAACAATAAATATTAAGAATTATGGCATACAAAGCGATAGATATAGCAAAGAAATTGATATTCTTGGCCCAGCAAGATGAAGCCAATGGTGGAGAGTGTTTGACAAACTTAAAACTCCAAAAGCTTCTTTATTATCAGCAAGGTTATCATTTGGCAGCATTCGGAACTCCTCTTTTCGAAGAAAACGTAGAGTCTTGGATGTATGGTCCTGTTGTGCCAGTTGTATATGACACATATGCCGAATTTGGTGCACATACTCTTCCTTCTGAAGAAAACACTCCAATAGTGCTGTCTGATGATGAAGAAGAGTTGTTCCTACAGGTTTATGAAGCCTATCGTGATTTCTCAGCAATAGGATTGATGAATAAGACGCATCAGGAAAAACCTTGGCAGGAAGCTTTGCCTCATGACAAGGGTACTGTTATTTCGCAAGATAGCATGAAGGCTTTTTTCAAGACACAATTACAATAAGACGAAGTTATGGGTGGAAAGTTTAAGATAAAGAAACAGCAGCCTATAGCTTCACCTGTTGGAAGAACTCCTGCAAAAGTTGTGTTTGGTTTTTCTGAACTCAAAGACATTAGTTATACGAATGGCGAGAAAGACGGTAAGTTCTTCATAAAATTCTTAGGACGATTAAAACAACTTAGTCAGTTGGATTGGGATGCCGTTAATGTTTCAGCCAAGCATTCCTTTGGTTGGGAAGTGATGGATGTAAAGAGTATGACAAGAACGGCACAGCAATCAGTGCCTGCTGGTATGGATAAACTATTGGTGTTTCGTGCAACAGGTGATAACCATGTGTTTCTTGGCTATCGCCAAAAAGACACTTTTGAAGTTATTTTTATTGAGTACAGCTTTGGTGATATTTATACTCATGGATAATTGAGCAGTTTTGATTCAAGCAAAATATTCCTCATTCGAGTGGCGACAAGTGCAGAGCGATACTGCAATGAGGAACTATTCTGGCTGTCCTAATCAGCAAGCTATGGCCAGGCGGTCCCATCCCGCACAATCTGGCGAGGGCTTTGATGCCCCGCCAACCTTATAGCGTAGCGGTTCTGAGCACCGGAGGGCGGTTACATCCTTCCTTTCTGAGAAGGGAAGGCTTGGTTAGGATGTGGAGCTCCCTTTGGCTAAAGGGAGACGGAGGGATTCATACGTTAATCTGGGGGAGATTAGAGCAAGAAACAAAAACTCCTCTAAAAATTTGGTTGTTTCACCGAAAGCCCTTATATTTGCAGGCGTAATTGAAATAAAAATAAAAAATTATGGGAAAGATCATTGATAAGACGATAACAAAGATAGTTACAGAAGAGGGTATCTCTCTCTTTCGCCGTGTAACTAAGGTTTTGATGCCAAATGGCAAGTATCGTTATCCTATAGATTATTTTGATGCAACTCCCGGAGTTGTTAAGGTTTCGAAAGAAGAAATGGATAAGGTAGCAATACCTGTTTATAAAAAGTTAATCTAATGGAGCGATTGATGCACTAGTACCCTTTTCGTTAGCCAGGCGGTCCCATCCCGCAAACCTGGCGAGACCTTTGATTGGTCCGCCAACCCTATAGCGTAGCGGTTCCGAGCACCGGAGGGCGGTTACATCCCTAATCCCTATGGTAGGATTTAGGGCTTGGGTATAGGGTAAGGACCCCCTCTTCGCAAGAGGGGGACAGGGGAGTCGAAAAAAACAATAATTAATAAGGAGATTACGTTATGAACATAGAAGAAAAAAAAGCAGATTTTATGCGTCGCTTCAAGGCTTCTAGGGAGCGAAAGGCAGAATACATAACACAAATGGAGAAGCGTATTTCCAAATTCGCAAGTTGAGTCTTTTATCAAAGCTAAAAGAGGATGGAAGTAGTTTGGTCAGACTTGGCTTTGACGCAGTTAGATGAAGTCATAGACTATGTGGAAGAACATGCAAGTTGTAATTATGGGGATTGTTCATGTCAAGCGGTCTCCGCAAGCTGTAACTTCCATGATTAAACGCTTTTTAGAAGAATATGACAAATAGGTGAGTCTTCAGAAAATTGATGCTGTCAGCAACTGTTCGGAAATTCCGAATAGTTAGTAAAGAAGGCAATCGTATGGTTACACGTAATATGGATTACTCCGCTATAACCCTGATGGGCACCTCCCCAGAAGTAATCCTATCAAAAATAGAATAAAAATAATATTCCTCATTCGAACGACGACAAGTGCAGAGCGATACTGCAATGAGGAACAATTCTGACTGTCTCAATCAGCTGGCTATAGCCAGGCGGTCCCATCCCGCACAACATGGCGCAGACCTTTGATGGTCCGCCAACCTTATAGCGTAGCGGTTCCGAGCACCGGAGGGCGGTTACATCCCCGCTTCCTGAGGTTTCTGTCCCCTAGAAGGGGAACCGAAGGGGTCGTAAAGACTATTGAAGAGAGGCTTGGGGAGAAAGTGGAGCTCTCCTTGCAGGAGAGACGGAGAGGTAGAAAAAACTCCTTCTTTAACGGTAAAGAAGGACGGGTAGGTTTTCGAAAAAGAATAAGAAAAAAATAATATAATAATAGAAAAGTAGCCCTCATTACGGGTATTACTGGTCAGGATGGATCATACCTGGCAGAGTTATCATATCATAAAGTTTATGGCAAAAAAAGTATTTGTAAGTGGATGTTACGATTTACTCCACTCCGGGCATGTTGAGTTCTTCCAGCAAGCCTCACATTATGGTGATCTGTATGTAGGCATCGGCTCCGATGCCACCTATTTAGAGTACAAGCATCGCAAACCGATGTTCCCTCAGGAAGAACGACTCTTCATGGTCAAGAACATCAAGGCAGTGAAAGATGCTTACATCAATCAGGGTAGCGGCGTCATCGACTTCCTCCCAACCCTCGATTTGGTAAAACCAGACGTCTTCGTCGTAAACGCAGAAGGCGGTTCTGATGAGAAGCGAAAGATCTGTGCAGAACGAGGCATTGAGTATGTCGAACTTCAGCGCACACCTCATGAAGGCTTGAAGGCACGTTCTTCATCCGATTTGAAGAAGGCTTTATCGACAGCATCTGATAATACGACACAAAATGCGGGCATCCCAACCCGTCTGGACCTCGCCGGAACCTGGATCGACCAGCCATACGTCAGCATGCATCACCCAGGTTGGGCAATCACCATTTCCCTGGATCCAACCTTCGAGGTACGAGACAGATGTGGTCTCTCCACATCCACCCGTAACATGATCAAGAAGATCTGGCCGGTGAAGCTCCCAAAGATGGATCCCGAGATGCTCGCCCGTCTGGTCTTCTGCTTCGAGAACAATCCCGAGCGACACGACGGCATCATTTCCGGTGCCCAGGATTCCATCGGAATCTGCGTACCAGGTCTGGTTCGACATTATTATGACAACAACTTCTGGCCAGAGAAGATAGAGAGCACTCAGGATGAGATGACCCTCCGCTTCCTCGAAGACCACCTCGTGATGATACCGATGCAGCCACGACGTCCGGGATGCAGCGTGGTAGAAGGCAAGGATATCACCCCTGCAAAGGTGAAGGCTTTAGCCGATGCTGCCGATGCATGCTGGAATGCCATTCTTGCGCACAATCTTGATGCTTTTGTAGCAGCATACAAGGCATCCTTCGAAGCCCAGATAGCCATGTTCCCAGGTATGGTGAATCCGTCTATCAATGGAGTGATAGAACCGGAGGCGAGTGTGCAGCCGATGATTGATCATTACAGTGCTCTGGACGATGTGCTGGCATGGAAGATGCCGGGCGCAGGTGGCGGTGGCTATCTTGCCCTGGTTGTAAAGGATAGTAAGGAATTTGCAGAGAATCATGATGAAGCCATCCATCTTCAGATACGAAGGGCATAATTATCTGGTTCCCTTCCTCATTATCAGCAGCCTCTTCTTCATGTGGGGCTTTGCCCATGGCATCCTGGAAGTCCTGAATCCTCATTTTCAGGAATCCTTCCATATCAGCAAGACGATGTCGGCACTGACACAGGCAGCTGTTTATGGCGCCTACTTCCTGATGGCACTGCCAGCCGGAAAGATCATCCAGAAGTGGGGATACCGCAGAGGAGTGATTACCGGACTGGTTCTGTTTGGTATCGGTTCTCTGATGTTCATCCCGGGAAGCGAAATCAACAGCTTCTACTTCTTCGTACTGTCCTTGTTTGTGATAGGATGCGGCTTAACCTGTCTGGAGACGAGTGCCAATCCTTATACCACGGTATTGGGACATCCCGATAAGGCGGAGAGTAGAATCAATCTGTCACAATCGCTCAATGGCATAGGTTGGATAGTGGGACCGCTGGTTGGCGGACAACTGCTGTTTTCTGGTGTCAACATAGCCATTCCATACGCCCTGGTGGGTATCTTCGTGCTTTCAGTGGCATTGATCCTGTCAAGAATAACATTGCCTGACCCAAGGAGAGCGCATGAGGCAGATACGAACGAGAAGATAGAGGAGAAGCCGATGAAGATGATGGCATTCGCTTTCGGCATGCTCACCCTCTTCCTTTATGTGGCAGCTCAGACGGGTGTGAACAGTTTCTTTATCAACTATGCGGAAGAGAGCATTCATATAGAGAAGCAGACCGCCAGTCTCTATCTCGCTTTTGGCGGAATGGGATTATTCTTTATCGGAAGATTGGCTGGTGGTGTGGCGATGAATTATATCCAGCCGAAGCGGGTTCTTCTAGCCTGTGCGATTCTGGCATTGCTCTCCACGTTGGTAGTAGTATTATGTAGTGGCAGGATATCGTTGATAGCCTTCTTCGCTTTGTATTTAGGAGAGAGCATCATGTTCCCCACCATTTTCTCTTTAGCATTGAGAGATGCGGGAACCCAGACCAAGTTGGCATCTTCCTTGCTCATCATGACGATAGTGGGAGGAGCGATAGCTCCGGTACTGATGGGATATATAGCTGATACTACAGGCAGTATGGCGATTGCTTTTTTGATACCGCTCGTATGTTATGCCGCCATCGCTGGCTACGCAGTAACGAGGAGGAATTGAGGTGATAATATTGACTGAAATGCTTGGTGAAATCAAGGCATAACATGTTTTGTTTCGTAAGGTGATAAAAATTTCTATTCTATAGTATAAGCACCTTGAATATCTAAAAAATGGTTAACGTTTATTCTTTAAAATTCTTATATGGCATTATATTTATCTGCAGAACAAAAGAATCTAAAATCATTATTCTCAAATGATGATAGATATATAATTCCATCATACCAACGTCATTATTCTTGGACTATGGAGGAATGTAAACAGTTGTATGATGATGTGTTGGAAGCTTATGAAAGTAATACGGACTCATATTTCTTGGGTAATATTGTGTTGGCTGAAGGCGAAAAAGATGATAGACCTGAAGTTGTAGATGGGCAGCAGAGATTAATAACTCTATGGCTTTATTTGAAGTCTTTATACATCCTTCAACCTAATAATAACAGACTAAAGAGAATGATTCAGGTCGAATCATATGACGAAGAAAGTACATCTGACTATCTTAGTAAAATCTTTTCTGATGTATTTGAGGTAAAAGATCAAATACAGATTGATGAAGTCTTAAGAAAGAAAGTGAATGATTATGAGGCTGTTTATGATCAATATTCCGAAAAAAATGAAAATTTTAATTATAAGAGTAGTGCAAAACAGCTTGTTTACAATGGGTATGCTATTTATGCGCTCTTAAAAGACTATTTAATGAAAATTTCTATAGATCAACAGAAGTCATTTGTTGACTATTTTATTAGTAAAGTATATGTCTTGCCAATTGTTTTGAAGGACGATGATTTGGATGTGGCTCGTTCAAATGCCTTGATGGTTTTTGAAACAATAAATGATAGAGGTATGGACTTGCAGGATGCTGACATTTTTAAGGCTAAGCTCTACCAAATGTCTTTAACTATTGGCAAGGGAGATGAGTTTATAAAAAAGTGGAAAGAAATCAATTCTCGGTGTGAAGATCTAAATATAAAAATTGATGATTTATTTCGCTATTATTATCACATTATAAGAGGACGTGAAGGCATAATTGTTGCCGAAAAGCGTTTAAGAGAATTCTTTCAAAAAGATAATAAATCACCATTTAAAAAAGGTGATTATGGTTATGTTTTAAGTTCTTTGTTAGATACTTTAGATGCGATAGAAACGTATAGAAATAAACTTAACGAGCCTTCACGTTTAGCGGCATGGATCCAGATTTTGGATGCATATACTAACCAAAATCCAGTTTACGCTTTTGTTGTGTATCTTTATTTTCATAAGGCGGCATCTGATGAGGAACTTATATCTTTCCTTAAAAAGGTTCTTCGATATTGTTATTATCGGGGTTCCACAATGTCTGTTAAATTTGAAATTTATAATATCATTTATAAAGTTGCTTCAGGGCAGGATATAGATAATTATTTTGTAAAAAGCGTAGATGAATGGATGTGGAATAATCCGGGAAGACTAAGAAAAGGTCTAACTTTATTGGCTTTTTATCTTAGCTCTCCTAATCAGATTGCTATTGATAATTATAGAGTCGATAAAATTATCAAAACAGTTGACATTAAAAGTCTGCCTAACGATTGGAGTAGTCAAGATTTGGAAGATGAGATTAATAGTTTAGGTAATAGTATAGTTCTAGATATGCCACAGCGTAGTACGCCAATTTGTCAACGCTATAAGTCTTATTCCAATTCTAAAATAGATGAGGTAAGGAATTTAATAAGTGATGCTACTGGCTTTACTCATACACAATATCTCAATAGAATAAATCATATTTCCACAGTATTGGAAGATTTTTTTGTAAATGGCAAAGGATAATGAAAAAGTTGACAATTTCAAGTTTTAAAGCTTTTGGGGATACACCTGTTGTTTTTGGAGGAGAGACTGATGATGGACAGCCTATGAATCTTTTATGTTATGGTGAAAATGGATCCGGAAAAACTTCAGTTTATGAAGCAATTAAGTATGCTTTTCATAAGGAACGTATTGAACGAGAACGTATTCCAGCCCGTTTTCAAGGACAGGAGCGAATCAATGCTTGTCGTCAAATATTGATTGATTATAAGAATAAAAAATCTGTTGCTGATCCTATAATAGAAATCAATGGAAGTCAGTTTGAAACGTTTAATAAAGATTGTTATAACGTTTATATGCTTAATGGTAACGATATTAAAGTTAATGGCTTTTTAGATTTGGATGTTTTGTTAAAGTCGCTCTATCTGGCTAAGCATAATATCGATACAGAGCTTACAGATGAATCTTTTTTATGTATTATATCAGAAGTCAATCTCTCATTAAAGAATTTCTTCTATGAAGGAATTACGCTTACCCGCTCTCAGAATGCAACATTCCGCATAGTCATACAAGATGATAGTCAAAATCTTGTTAGTGATGATCATTTGAATCTTTTATTTAATGAGGCGAAACTTAATTTAGTAGCTCTGTTGTTGGCTTTAGAGTCAATTCAATTATTTGCTCCCCCTGAAAAAATGAGTAAGAAAATTTTTGTTCTCGATGATGTTTTTACTAGTCTTGATACGGCCAATCGAATGTTCTTGTACCAATATTTTATAACTAAGTTTGGAGCATTTCAAATCATTTTGCTTACACATAATACGAGTTTTTATAATTTGTGTGATTTCTTTTTAAAAGAAGATGAAAAGATTAATAGGCGATGGTTAAGACAAGGAATATATGAATATAATGAATGTCATAAAGTTTATGCAATCTCTACGGAAAATGAAATTGCAAGCATAGAATCAGAATTGAATAATCATCCGGAAAATATACACAGTATCGGTAATGAGGTCCGACAGTATTTTGAAGTCCTGCTTCATCGTTATACTATATTATTAATGGCTGGTGCTAAGGAAGAACTATCAAACTTACTTGTTGATATTCAGAAAAAATGCACAATTAGAAGCTTTCATGTTACTGAAAATAAAATTGAGACAAATAATGACTTGATTAAATCAATTGTTTCGGTTTTACAAGACGCACCTCCTAATTATAAGCTTTTAAGAATTAAGAAAGTTATTGATAGATTCAATGATTCTAATAATGGCGTTGATAAATTGGCAGAACAATTGCAAGCAATGACTATCTATCAAAAGGTTGCTCTACACCAATCTTCTCATGGGCATCAGGGATTGCCTGATTTGTCATCGAAGGAAATCAAGGCATCTTTAGTAGTTTTAAGAAAAATGGAAGATACCATAAAAAAGATGAAAATAGAGCGGATATAATTTTAATTCTCGTCAATTTCATAAACAATTTATGTCACAAACAGCAAATAGAGTAATTAAGAATACAGGCTATCTTTATGCAAAGATGGCGATAACGATGTTCGTATCGTTATACACCACCCGTTTGATATTGAATTCCCTGGGTGCTTCCGACTTCGGTATATATAATATTGTTGGTGGAGCGATAGCCATGTTGGGCTTCTTGAATGTAGCTATGGCTAGTGCAACTCAACGATTTATGTCATACTCCGAAGGTGAGGGTAATAAGGAGAAACAAAAATACATATTCAATATCAGTTGTGTATTACATTTCTGCATATCTATAATTATAGCAATAGTATTATTGGCTGCAGGATGGTTTTTCTTCCATGGCATACTGAATATACCGGCAAACAGAATCTCAGCAGCACAGGTTGTATACTGTAGTTTAATAGTTAGTACAGTCTTTACAGTAATGAATGTACCATACGATGCCGTGATGAATGCACATGAGAATATGCGTTATTATGCTATTGTAGGTGTTATAGAATCTTTGTTAAAGTTAGCAGTTGCTTTTGCTTGTGTCTATACTAGTGAGGATAAACTTATTGTTTATGGAATGTTGATGGCAGCAATACCACTTGTTACATTGACAATTATGAAGGTTTACTGCCATAAGCATTATGAAGAATGTGTAATCAAGCCCAGAAAGTACTATGATAATAAATTAATGCGCGAGATGACTTCTTTTGCAGGCTGGAGCTTAGCAGGAAGTATGGGTGGCATTCTGGGAAATTATGGAAATGGAATTGTATTGAACAGTTTCTTTGGCACATTGTTGAATGCTGCGTTAGGTATTGCTAATCAGTTAAATGGAATGCTGATGGTGTTTTCTAATAGTATGCTTAAAGCCTTAGCTCCAGTAATTGTTAAGACAGAAGGTGGTGGTGAACATAAGAAGATGCTTGAATATTCATTCACAGGAGGCAAATTCTCTTTTTTTTTATTCGCATTCTTTTGTTTACCCTGCTTTGTGGAAACACCTTATATATTAAACCTATGGTTAAAAGAATATCCTGATTGGACCATTGCTTTTGTTCGCTTCCAGATAGTAAGAACACTAATGGAACAAACTTATTTGACATTGGGAACAAGCTTGAATGCTACTGGAAAAATAAAACAAACCAATCTTTTTTCATTTGTATTGAATTTGTTGCCTCTGCTTCTGTTGTCAATAGCCTTCTGGGTTGGTGCTTCGCCATGGTGGTATTATCCGATAGTTATATTCTGTATGGTTGTGTTAAGTGCTGCTTCAATCATATACTATTGTAAGAAGTTCTGCAATCTTAATATCTGGCAATACTTTAAGGCTATTCCAATACCATGTTTTATTGTGAGCATTATTGTTTTAGCGATAGGCTTTGCTATATCTTTGACTTTGTCTCAAGGTATGATCAGGTTGCTAGTGAATATGGTAGTGATGTCGCTTGCCTTAATGATAGGTGCCTGTTGGTTGTTGTCTTCTAAGGAAAGACAGTTGGTAATAAGTGTTATACAGAAATTGTATCATAAAGTAGTTTGATATGTGTAAAAATGTCTTTTGATATCAAAATTTAACATTTAATTAATAAAAGAAAAATAACTATGATAGTTTCTACAATTACTGATGGTTTTGGCAATCAGCTCTTTATGTATGCTTGTGGATATGCTATGGCTCGACGTCATAAGGAGAAGCTGGCTTTAGACACCACTTATTTGGCCACTTCAAATTTGAGAGAATATGAGTTAGGTGGTCTTCGGGTGGAGTATGATAAATTGTACTCTATAAATAAAAGCTTGCCTTATTTCTTGAAAGTTGTTTTTCGTAAAGCGATACATGCTTGTATGGCTTTTCTGTTTAAGCAGTATCGAGAAAGACAAGCTTGGCATTATGATGGATCGTTGTTACAAACAATAGGTTCTTACCGTTTGAGAGGATATTGGCAATGCGAGAAATATTTTAAAGATTATAGGAACGAGATCCTAAAAATGTTATCTCCTAGCTATGAGCCAACAGAATCCTTTAATGAGTTGTTGTTAAAGATACAAAACTCCAATAGTATCTCTGTTCATGTTCGTCGTGGTGACTATGTTGCTTTAGGAATATGTTTAAGTGATGTTTATTATAAGGCTGCTATTCGTTTGATGAGTGAAAAAGTGAACGCTCCGGAGTTCTATGTTTTTTCGGATGATATAGAGTATGCTAAGGGATTATTTGATGGTATTAAAAATGCTAACATAAACTTTGTAAAATATGAAGCTCGCAATGCAACCATAGAAGATTTCTTGTTAATGAAAAGTTGCCTTCATAACATTACTGCAAATAGTTCTTATAGTTGGTGGGGAGCATGGGCTAATGAAAACAATGAGAAGATAGTTGTTTGCCCGAAAAGAGAACCTAAGGATGATTTTTATCCTGAGGAATGGATTAAGATTTGATGTTAAATACTGATTGTTATGGCACGACTAGATTTGTATCATCACCTCCTTCTTAATGAGGGAGCTTATTTCTTTAAATTGGGGACTAAAGCTATCACGAAAACGTATATCAAAAATGTTTTTAGTGATGTCGTGGAAGGTGGGTGCTTTAATCTCTTGACTAAAATCATTCGCCAACCTGAAACGATAGAAGCTGGAGATGATACTTGTCAGGCTCTTTGTTCTTTGCTTGTTTTCCGCCAAGTTTCTGTACCTTCAATGTTTGATTTTGACGAAGATACTTGTCCGGATAATATAAAGGAAATGAAAATCTCTTACCTCTTAATCGTGGAGATAAAAGATTATGTGGTGATAGTAAAGAAGAATATTTCACACCTTTCTAAGTTTATAAATAGTCTTAAGCCTATTAGTGCAAAAGTAATAGCAAGTGTATTGGTGGAAGATTCTACTGATTTCCAGCAGATAAAACTGGCAAATATGAATACAAGTAAAAATGCGATGCGTACAAAGTCGTATGAAGCAAATAACTTGCAGATATCAATGCCAATGTTTGGAACGAACCAGAATATAGTAACAACAATCAGATTTGTCAATGACAATGATGGCACTTGTTCTGTCAATATTGGTACTTCCCGTATTGCTAAGTTTGGAAATAAGAAAGGCTTAACCTTATTACTGGAATGGATGAATTTCTTAGTAAGCAAGCTTGAAAATTATGTAGAAGCAGAGAATTTCCTTACCCGCTTTGCTATGCCTTTTAGTTGGAAAGAGGTAGGTGCAGACTTGCAACCAACATCATTGCTGATTAATATATTTGATCTGCAAAATTATATAAGCGATAAACTTGATGACAAGTCTATTTATAGAAAGGTTGACAAGGATTCTTATATTGATTTTACTGATAGCTTTTGGCGTATCTTCAGAGAGGGAAGTGAAAGCTTAGAACTGACAAGAAGTACTGATACCCAATTTATGTATAAGAGCATAGGTGTTGCCAAGCTTGCCAATGGATTGAATATTACAGCAAAGAAACCTTTAGATTCACTTTATTATAAAGATAAAGTGGGTAGATATTTAAGTGTCAAATCACTGATTAATACTCTTCATTGCTTTATTGTATGTTTCTCTGATTTTTCATACGTTTATGCTTCAGGAAAACTATATAGAAACTCTGAGATAGAAAAGGATTTTGATTCAATATTGGCAGTGTTAGAACCTGTAGGAGCAATTAGTAATGTGGCAAGTGAGAAAGGCGATGGGTATAGTGAACATAGTACAGAATTTACTGCAAATAGCCTTTTTCATGTGGTAGAGAACGAATTATATGATACTGCTGATATACTTTTGTGTGATGATATGGGTAATGAATGGGCTGATCACATTGCAATCTCAAATGATGCCATTTCATTTATCCATTCGAAATGTAAAGACAAGGCAGGCTTGTCTGCTTCTAATTTTCAAGATGTTATAGGCCAGGCGATAAAGAATATTGGAAATATGAATCCTAATATGGATGCCTTGCGCTCAAAGATTGATAGTATGAGAGGTACGTGGAAGAATACAGGAATACAAAAATGTAGGAGAGGAAATGTTGATGATATAGAGGGAAAATATCTAAAGTTGATGAGTAACCCAAATAAAAAACGTGAGATATGTCTCGCTGTTAATTTTCTTTCTAAAAATAGATTGGCTACGGCTTTTGATAACATCAAGAATCATATTTCTTTTCAACAGAAAAATAGTGTTGTTCAGTTGGCATGGATTCTCAATGGTTTCATTTCAACTTGTAAGGAAGCTGATTTAAACTGTAAAATTTACTGCAAAATATGAAAAAAATAGAGATAATAACATTAAAAGCTTTACGTAAGATTTATGGCAAGTTATTTAAACCGGAATCTTCAACGTATGACCGTGGTATAACAGATCCAGATAAAGTATCAGAACAGATTTATAATCTGTTGGCATCAGGTAAACCTTGTATGATTGCAAGATATGGGAGTACAGAGATGCTTGCCATTACCAATTATCTTGGAGTTACTGCAAAACACCATTCAGCGTTGAAGTATATTCAAGGAAAGCAATTTGCATGGTGGTGGGAAGATAATGTAAAAGATCAAATGACACGATGGAGTGGTTTTTTCCCATCTACGGAAGAAAACTTAATGAAATTCGGAGAAATGATGGTTGAGGATAGTAAGCAGGTTGATATGCTTGGATCTTGGCTGCCGGATGAGAAAGTTCTTAAAAAGACCTTTAACTTAGGATATCAAGATGTTTTCTTGAGAAATTTAGAGCCTTTCTGGAGTAAACAGCCATGGACTAGTTATCTAGAAGGTAAAAGAGTGGTAGTTGTACATCCTTTTGCTGAATCGATAAAGAACCAGTATGACAATTATAGAGATAAAATATTTGAAGATCCGAAGGTGTTACCAACTTTTTCTTCTTTTCGAGTAGTTAAAGCTGTGCAAAGTTTAGGTGGAGAATCTAATTTTGAAACATGGTTTGAAGCTTTAGATTATATGAAAAAAGAAGTTGAACGGGAAGATTTTGATGTCTGTCTTATTGGTTGTGGAGCTTATGGCTTTCCATTAGCAGCTTATGTTAAAAGCATGGGTAAGCAGGCTATACATTTAGGAGGAGCTTTGCAATTATTATTTGGTATTAAGGGAAATCGTTGGGAAAATCCCAACTATGGGGTGAAAGAATGGGGTATACCTTATGGTAGTTATTGTAGTTTAATAAACGAGTTTTGGGTAAAACCTTCAATCGAGGATACCCCCAAAATTGCAAAACAAATAGAAGGAGCTTGTTATTGGTAAAATATGAATAGTAAAAGATTTTTTAAAAGATGCTTGTATGGATTTGCTGGTATATTTAAATGTTTTTTGTATAATTTAAATAGGTATGGTAGAGATGCAGAGAATAGACATCGTTTTTCGCAATCGATAATATTAGATGGTGTTTGTTTATCTCAAGATACAATTCTCGGAAAGAATACTAAAGTTCATGAGAATTGCATAATTAACCATTCAAAGATAGGAGATTATACTTATATAAGTGGCAATTCCCTAATACAAAATACGACCATTGGTAATTTTTGTTCTATATCACATGAACTAAATTGTGGTTTAGGTGCTCATCCATTAGATATGTTTTCAACGTCTCCACTTTTTTATCGAGTTAAGAATGATTTAGGAATAAAGATAATAGAGCGAGATTCTGATTTTATAGAATATAAGCCTATTAAAATAGGAAATGATGTTTGGATAGGAGCTAGGGTGACAATACTGGATGGGGTAGTTATTGGAGATGGTGCTGTTATTGCTGCCGGATCTGTAGTTACTCATGATGTACCTGATTATGCAATAGTTGCTGGTGTTCCAGCTAGAATTATTAGATATAGAAATTCTATCGAACATATCCGAAAATTTAAAGAGTCTCGTTGGTGGAATTTAGATCCGATGACATCTTATAATATGTTTAAATGAAGACTACTATTATGAATCGTATTGTAAAAGGTATAAATCTTGTTGGAAAGTAATACAAGAATTTATTTTTTTTTATAGCTATTAATATATAACGTAGTGACGTTGTCATTTAAGTCGTATGATAATAAAGTCCTCATAATAATTGGGGGCGGAACTTTTATATTTATCATGATATTTGTAGACGCTTGATGATGATGTTCTTTAATTTTAGTCAAGATGAATTATATAGAAACTTTACTGGTTGCTTTAATTTTTAGTGCGGGTGAGCTAGGAATAGATATTCCATATATCTCGTATTTTTTGGTTTTGCTTCTTTTTTTCATTAGAATTCCAAGTTTAACTTTGCATAATTGTTGGCAACCATATACGCAATCTATGTTTTTACTTGTGGTTTTTAGTATTCCATGGGTTTTACTAATTGATGTTGATACGATGCGTGATAGTGGGTTGATCTTGTTAGGAATTTCTTGTTTTTTGAATGCCAAACCTTTATCTTGTAATGTTAAAGCCATCAATGTAATTATGTTGATGGCGACATGTTATGGAATATTTAAGACTGGTTCTTTGAATTTAACAGCAGAAAACTATTTGCATTCAGATATAGGATATGAATCTTCTATGTTATCTTTTATATATCCGTTTTTTTCCATTTATTGGGCTATTAAAAAAAATAAAGTTTGGGTGTTGATAGATCTAGCTTTTGGTCTTGTTTCTGGTAAGCGTATAGCTTTTCTTGCCACATTGGTAGGTATTATTTATGTCTGTTTCCTGTTAAGAGGAATTAGCCGTAGAAAGATTCAAATTCTAAGTTTAATACTAATAAGTATGAATATAGCTTATCTGTTGGTAACTTTTTTGTTAATATCTGATTTTTTTTCTAATTTTATTGATGATATCACTGGAATGCCAATAAATCAGTTTACAATGGGAAGATATGAACTTTATAATACAGCTATTAATCGCTCTAATATTTTAGAAGGAGCTAATTTTATATGGGGTATTGGCAATGGTAATGTTTTACCACTTTTGGAAGGGGCACGTTTGCACAATGATGTGTTGAAGATTTTTATAGAAAATGGTCTTGTTGTTTTTGTGTTGTTTTTTGTGATATTATACCAAAAAAAATGGTATTTTGCTTGGGGTTTTATCTTTGTTCAAAATGTTTTGTTTTTTACAGATAATACCTTGATATATGTTCCTGTGATTTTTGCAACCTGTCTGTTTATAGATTTAATTAAAGAAGATTATCTTGCTAATTTAGAATACACTTTATTGAATTCTGAGTTTTAATGCAAAAACTGTAGCCACAGTGTTTCGGGGTAAGATATAGAAAAGATATTTGATAGTAAAAAATAATATAAGTAGTTTTTAAATCAGGAAAATTATATGATACATTTTAATAACTTATATTGTGTTATGACTTTTGCAAGTTTGTGTTATAAAATTGTGTTGAAAATTATATCTGCAGTAACATGTACTGTAGATTTGATGTTGTCCGAATGGTTGCTGATTGGTAATAATGTAGATCATCATTCTTTTCACACTAAAGGAGTACCTTATATTATGGTTGCTCGTGGTGGTAAATTTTCCATAGGCGAAAATTTTGCTATGAATAATAGTATTAAGGGTAATCCTATAGGATGTTATGAACGTTGTACATTCTTCGTGGATAGAGGTGCTGTGTTGACTATTGGTGACAACGTTGGTATGTCTCAGGCTGCATTAGTATGTCATAAGAGCATCACAATAGGTGACAATGTGAAGATAGGTGGTGGGGTCTGCATTTATGATACGGACTTTCATTCTCTTGATCCGATTATGCGTAGAAGTAGTGAAGATTTGAAGAATAGAGCAGAAAAGCCGGTTGTTATAGGCAATGATGTTTTTATCGGAGCTAAGTCTATCATTTTGAAGGGCGTAACAATTGGAGAGAATAGCGTGATAGGAGCTGGTTCTGTTGTCACGAAAACAGTTCCTGCTAATCAAATATGGGCGGGTAATCCTGCAAAGTTTATAAGAAATATTTGAATTTATGAAAACAATAGCAGTGCTCCTTACGGTGTTTAATCGCAAGGATAAAACATTACAAAGCTTGGAAAGACTATATAATTTGTTGCCATTGGATGGTTATCAGGTGGATGTGTATCTTACTAATGACGGATGTACTGATGGTACTCCTGAGGAAGTAGCGGAGCAATTTCCACAAGTCAAAATTATACATACTAAAGGCGATTTGTTCTGGAATCGTGGTATGTGGACTGCATGGGACACAGCAGCAAAGGCTAAGGACTATGACTTCTATCTATGGCTCAACGATGATACTTTTGTTTATGATAATATGTTGAAAGTGCTCATTGAGGCGGCTCTTGAAACAAAAGAAAAGGCAATTATTGTTGGCGCTACTGAATCTACAGACCATTCTGAAATAACTTATGGTGGTAGATTAAAAGATGGTAAGATTCCAACCCCTAATGGTAGATTGGTAAAAGTAAATCACTTTAATGGCAACATCGTGTTAATACCTCAAGCTGTTTACCAGGCACTTGGCAATCTGGATCCATACTTTACTCATAGTAAGGGTGATTTCGATTATGGCTTGAGAGCCAAAAAGGTAGGTGTTGATATTTATCAAGCTGGCGAAGTCTTGGGCGAATGTGATGCACATCCTACACTTGACAAGTGGTGTAATCCAGACGTGCCTTTTGCTCAAAGATGGAAAATGCTGAAGAGACCGAATGGTATGCCTCCAAAGGAGACTTTCCATTTGGAAAAAAGACATATAGGTCTTGTTACGGCTTGTTTACATTATGTAACAATCTATGTGAGATGCTTGTGTCCTAAACTTTGGAATAATAGAAAATAAACACAATATCATTATGAATGATTTTAAAGATATTAAAGTAGCTGTAGCCGGAACAGGCTACGTAGGTCTGAGTATAGCAACCCTGTTATCTCAGCACCATCATGTAACAGCAGTAGATGTAATCCCAGAGAAGGTGGAGAAACTCAACAACAAGATTTCTCCAATCCAGGACGATTATATTGAGAAGTATTTGGCAGAGAAGCCATTGAACTTGACTGCAACTCTCGATGGCAAGTCTGCTTATGCAGATGCAGACTTTGTTGTGATTGCAGCACCCACCAACTACGACCCAGTGAAGAATTACTTCGATACAACCCACGTAGAAGAAGTTATCGACCTGGTATTGGAAGTAAACCCAGATGCAGTGATGGTAATCAAGAGTACCATCCCTGTAGGTTATACCCGTAACCTCTACTTTAAGTATGCCAAGAAGGGAGTGAAGAAGTTCAATCTCCTTTTCTCTCCAGAGTTCCTTCGTGAGAGCAAGGCACTCTATGATAACCTTTATCCAAGCCGTATTATCGTAGGCTATCCAAAGGTTATCGATCGTCCTGAGTTTGCAGAAGAGAATGAGGCAATCAAGTCAGTAACCAATGTCGAGATGTTGAAAGAAGCAGCCAAGACTTTTGCAGCACTCTTGCAGGAAGGTGCCATCAAGGAGAACATCGATACCCTCTTTATGGGTATGAAGGAAGCAGAAGCTGTCAAGCTCTTCGCCAATACCTATCTGGCACTCCGAGTAAGCTACTTCAATGAGTTGGATACATACGCAGAGGTAAAGGGCCTCGATACCAAGGCAATCATAGAAGGTGTAGGTCTTGACCCACGAATCGGCACCCATTACAACAACCCAAGCTTCGGCTATGGTGGTTATTGTTTGCCAAAGGATACCAAGCAGCTCCTGGCTAACTATGCCGATGTTCCAGAGAACCTGATAGAGGCAATCGTAGAGAGCAACCGAACCCGTAAGGACTATATCGCTGATGCCGTACTCCAGAAGGCAGGCTATTACAGCTATGCCGATGCCAATAGCTATGATGCCAGCAAGGAGCATAACTGCGTGATTGGTGTCTATCGCCTGACCATGAAGTCAAACAGCGATAACTTCCGCCAGTCAGCCATCCAGGGCATCATGAAGCGTATCAAGGCAAAGGGTGCTGAGGTAGTCATCTACGAGCCAACCTTGGAAGAGGGTAGCACCTTCTTCGGTAGTAGAGTTGAGAACAACCTCGAAACCTTCAAGGCACAGAGCCATGCCATCATCGCCAACCGCTACGATGCTTGTCTGGATGATGTAAAGGATAAGGTTTATACTAGAGATATCTTCCGCAGAGATTAGTCTGTTTTGGAAATGTACTTAATCTATAATTTGTGATATGGCTTATGCACCAATAGTGGTGTTTGGATTCAATCGTCCTGATGCCCTAAAGAATACGATAGCTTCGCTTCTGAATAATGAGGAGGCGAAGTTCTCTGATCTTTTCGTCTTTGTGGATGGACCACGGGAAGGAAAAGCAGGAGAAAAGGAAAAAGTAGAAGAAGTGAGAGAGTATGTAAGGTCAATTAAAGGCTTTAAAACTCTCCACTATACTTTTTCTGAGAAAAATAAAGGACTTGCCGACTCTATTATTGGAGGGGTAAGTCAAGTAATTAACCAATATGGTAAGGTCATTGTTCTGGAAGATGACTTGGTCTTGATGCCTAATTTCCTGAACTTTATGAATCAAGGATTAGATTATTATGAGAAAAATCAAAAGGTGATGTCTGTCTGCGGTCATAGTTGCAAGGTTAAAACTCCAGCTGATTATCCATACGATGCTTATTTCTTCACTCGTTCATCTTCCTGGGGATGGGCAACATGGAAAGATAGATGGAATTTGGTGGATTGGAAGTTGAATGATTGGGATTCTGTTGTAGTTAACCGTAAAGCGTTTATTAAGAGTCAAGGTTCTGATGTCTTTAAGATGCTCCGTGATTGTAAGTTAGGCAAGAATCATTCTTGGGCAATTCGTTTTTGTTATGCTCAATTCGTGCAGAACAGATTAAGCGTTATACCAAATAAGAGCCTTGTTGATAATGAAGGTTTTGGTGGCGATGGAACTAATTGCAAGCGATACAGTAGATTCAAGTTTGAGTTAAATGAGACAAAAGAACATAAAAGCTTTCATCTTCCTTCGGTTGTGAAGCTCTGTCCGTCAATATTCAAGCAAGCATTGTGGTATCATTCAATTCCGATGAGAATATGGAGTAGAATAATGTATATAATAAAATGATTGTTTATAAGTGGATACACTTGATATTATTTGTATGAATATGAAGTCGAAAATATTGTTTATTATGCACATGCCTCCACCAGTACATGGTGCTGCTATGATGGGGAAGTACATCCATGACAGTAAGTTAATCAATGAAATGTTTGATTGCTATTATATCAATCTTACTACTGCCAAGAGTTTACAAGATATTGGAAAGGGAGGTATTAAGAAGTTGTGGAAATTCGTTTGCCTACTCGTTAGAATTGTGAAAAGTCTTTTGGGCATTCATCCGCAAATGGTATATGTAACTCCCAACTCTCATGGTGGAGCTTTTTACAAAGACTTTGTGGTTGTAGAACTTATCAAACTCCTGGGATATAAGGTGATAGTGCATTACCATAATAAGGGTGTGGCTACTTGTCAAGACAAATGGCTTGATGATAAGCTATATCGCATATTCTTCAAGAATATTAAGGTCATTCTATTGGCTGATGCATTATATCAGGATGTTGAGAAGTATGTTAAGAGAGAAAATGTATTTATTTGTCCTAATGGTATTCCTGAATCTTTAGATGTAGAGCCAACTTCTGAGCGAAATAACGTCATTCCTCAGTTGTTGTTTTTATCTAATTTACTAGTTGATAAGGGAGTATTAGTACTTCTTGATGCGTTAAAGATCTTGAAGGAAAGGGGATATTCTTTTGTTTGTAACTTTGTTGGAGGTGAAACTGCAGAGATTGATGCTGCTCGTTTTGCTGAGGAGGTAGAGAAAAGAGGTTTGAATGATATGGCTATTTATTTGGGCAAGAAATATGGGGTAGAGAAAAACGAAGAATATCGCAAATCTGATATTTTCGTTTTTCCGTCTCTGAATGAAGCCTTTCCTTTAGTAATTTTGGAAGCTATGGAGTTTAAACTTCCAATCGTAGCTTCTGATGTAGGTGGTGTTACAGCTGAAGTTCAAGACAGAGTAAATGGTTTAATATGTGAACCTGGCAATACAGATGCATTTGTAGAAAGTATATCTAAGCTTCTTGATGATAGTGAATTGAGAAAGAGAATGGGAGAAATGGGGTATAAGAAGTTCAAAGAAAGTTTCACTCTAAACTCATTTGAAAATCGATTCGCTGATAGTTTGCAATATGAATGTGGGGGGCAAGATTGACTCTAGCTTATTTCCATGGGAAAAAGTATAATGAGGAAAAAAAGCATTCTAAGAATGCTGATATTTTCATTTTCCCAACATTGAATGAGGCTTTTGGGTTCGTCTTGCTTGAAGCTATGGAGCATGCTCTTCCTTGTATAGCAACTGACGAAGGTGGTATTTCTGATATTGTCGATGAAGGTGAAACTGGATTTATAGTAAGTAAGCGAAATGCCAATATTCTTGCTGATAAGATAGAATATCTTCTTATTCATCCAGAGGAAAGAATGAGAATGGGTAAATTGGGATATAAGAAGTTCAAAAATCAATTTACTGTAGGTAAGTTTGAAGAAAGATTGGCTGAAATACTTTTATGTTATTGCAAAAAACAGTAGAATAGCATAATATTCCTAAAGAACTAAATATTAGTCATGTAACTTTAATAACAGAATAACTTTGCTTATTGTGGTCATTTGTGATTGATTTTGGTATTCTTACAAGGTAAATAAGCATAGTTTCTGTTCTGTTATGCGGATACGGATGCTGAGGTAATAAAAACATCCTAAGTTGTTACTTAATTGCAAATAAGAAATGAAAACTATATTCAAAAAAGCTTATACGGCTAACTTTCTGAAATATAGTGTGGACGTTGTGTTAGTTGTTTACCATAGAGAGTATGAAATATAATCATGTGGACATTTTTATGGAATCAAAAGGAAAAGTAACATCTAAGGAATTCTCGCTTTCTGTGATTCATATTCTCCCCAATTGTTCTCCTAATTTGAAAAAGGGGCTGCGTGATGAGTTCTATAAACTCAATGGGCGCTGCGAGATTAATCGCAACAAGGTTGAGCTCAGAGAGGAGAATCCATTGCAAGGATTCTATGGAAGCCGCATCAATGTGGAGGCTATCGTTGGGGTGAATGGTAGCGGTAAGTCTTCCTTGTTCGAAATCATCTATAGAGTAATCAACAACCTGAGTTGCTTGTTGAATAGGGGAAAACGTCGTAGAACGGCAGATGACCTCTATTATGTCAAGGACTTGTATGCCGAACTCTATTATGTGGTTAACGGACAGCTTGCCAGAATCTCTTGCCTGGGAGATAAGGTTGAATTCCAAATGGGCAAAGAGGCTTCTGTTACCTTGACTGCTGTCAAGGACGGGATGGTAAGCTCAGAGAAGGTATTCATGGCTGATTTCGTGAAATGGGCTAAGGAAAACTTCTTCTATACGATAGTTAACAATTATAGTTTGCAGGCTTTTAACGCCAATGATTATAAAAGGGAACGTTGCTTGATTCTGAAAGATGGCCTGGATGATGCCATGGCTGAAACTCAGGCAGAAGGTCATGTTTGGATGGATAGCTTGTTTCATAAGAATGATGGATATATGACTCCTATCGTATTGAATCCTTATCGTGACGATGGGGTCTTTGACTTGAAAAAGGAGCATCACCTTACTCTTTACAGACTGTCTGCCATTTTGATATATGCACAGGTACACGATAGGCGTTTCATGGAGAATTATGACCTGGATGATATTCTCTATAAGTTTGATTCAAGTTCTCTTGAAAAAAAGTACATAGAGAAATATCGGATAGAATTTAAAGTGTATGATGACTATAAGTTCTCGTCACTTGAACATAACGATATCGGTACAGAGATATTAAAATGTTATGGAGTCATGAATCGTTTGAATTTCGATGATGCCCTGCAAAAAACTGCCGCCATGTATCTTATCTATAAGACCTTTGCAATAGCCAATAGTTATCCAGCTTATGAGGAGTTTTCTAGCTTGGGGGAGCTAGATAAGTTTACTCAAGGAGTAGAACCTGATACGATCGAATTGATATGCAAGTTGGTGAAGATTATCAAGAGGGACAAGTCGCATATCTCTCTTAAGATAAGACAGACCCTACATTTCTTAAATGCGTTGAAGAATGGGGCTATCAAATCTCAAAAAATCTTGACACGGAAAATTTCTTACCGAGAATATTTAAAGAGTGTTGCTAGGGGAAAAAAACAGAGGAGTATGAGAGATATCCAGGAATATTTGCCTCCTTCATTCTTCCAAATAGAAATCTTGATGGATAGGTTTGAAAATGGTGAACAAGTGAATGATACTCCTATTCCAATTGAGCAGATGAGTGCTGGTGAGAGGCAATACCTCTATACTTTCAGCACCTATATCTATCATGTATTGAACCTATTGAGCATACAGGAATCGCATCGGGTAAGATATAGAAACATCAACCTGATACTTGATGAGGTGGAGATTTGTTTTCACCCTGAGTTCCAAAGACGATTTGTCTATGAACTTCTGGGCTATATCAAGCGATTGTTCATGAATCGGAATGCGTCCTTCAATATCTTGATAGCTACGCACTCACCATTCATCCTCTCTGATATTCCTCAGAGTAATATCCTTTATCTGGAGGATGGGAAGATGGTAATGCCTGAAGGCATCAAGAATCCTTTCGCTGCTAATATCTGCGACATTCTCTATCAGAGTTTCTTCCTCAAACAGGGTTTTGTGGGGGAATTTGCCAGAAAGAAAATTAAGCACATAATAGAGCGCTTGTTTCCTGGCGGTTATTTCCTGGATGATAGTGAAGCGGAATATCATTTGCTGATGGAATTGATAGGCGATCCTTTCTTGAAGATGCAGTTGCAACAACTATATGAGGATAGGAGGAAGAGAAATTGTAAAGATTGAGATAGATGATGCGGTAAGAGACTATGCTCTTGATTATAGCCAACTAGTAATAGCTACATGTGCGGACGTGGAGAAAAAACTGACGGAACTTGGGACATTCGTTGCTGATAACAATAATTGGAATGATAAAAGTGCAATAACGGATTACTTCGATTTATTGATAGCTGACTATCCTAAGGTCTTGACATTGGAGCCTATAGAGTGGAAACAATATATAGATAAGTATAACGAGGTGCTGAAGCGTGAGCCTGACATGTTGAAGACCAAGGTGGCATATCGGAAGACGGAGACGAAGGTTTTTAAAGGAAAACTTTATGAGCGAATCATAGAATGCCTTCAATATACTAAAGCCAGGGTAATACTGGGAGAGATTCACCAAAAGATGGGATTGAAAACATGTGTATATTGTAATGCAATTCCTACGATGTCGAAGAATGGAGAGGTGTTTTATCAGATGGATCATTACCTGCCTCAAAGCTTATACCCATTTCTTGGTACATGCTTTTATAACTTGCAGCCATCGTGTGATGTTTGTAATGGACATAAATTGACACAAGACTGTGATTTTGGTCTTTATGTGAATAGTGAACAACATAAGGATTTGAGTCCTTTTCGTTTCGTGCCAAAAGTTAAGAATTTGGATGGTCCTTATCCTGAATGTGAGGATATTCAGTTCAGAGGGAAAGAGGCAAATGTAACCAAGGAGAGCCAGGCACATGAAGAAATGTTCCACATCAATAACTTGTATGCGGGGTATAAAGACAAGGTTTCTAAGCTTTATGCTAAAGGTTATAAGTTGAACGATTCTGTTGTCAAATACATGTCTGCAGCTTTTGGCTTAAAGCCATCCCCGAGTGATATCTTAGCTTATCTATCTGATGAAATTTCCCTAAAGGAAAATGACATCCACAAAGAACCATTGATGAAATTGAAACAAGACACCATCAAGCAAATGCATGATGGTGGAGTAATCGATTAAAAGAAAAATGAAAAAGAACGTAATCATACAATAGACACTTTACGAGGAATCGCAATATTTTTAGTCGTATTTGGACATGTAACCCACTTGCGATACTTGCGGTCATGGTGAAGTGGTATGAGAGGACATTAGCCTAGCAAGCGCTTCTGTTGCTTTTTCGTAAGCTGCTTATACTTCGTATATATAGTATTAATATCGTATGTCATAACCGTTGTTTCTTGTTCATGAAATGATGGGATTCTGATGGACCCCGCTGTTTATGGCTGCGAAGATAACAAAATAAATTCAAATACAGTTATGTTTCGATTAAAAACATTAACGATTTTGGGTAGTAAGGCGGAATTAGCCTCATTACCAGAGGGCAAATTGCTCATAAACACAGTAAATGCTCATTCTTTTAACACGGCAAAGAAGGATCAGCTCTTTGCTGATGCCCTGACAAATGGCGATGTGCTGATTCCGGATGGTGTGAGCATCGTAAAGGCGTGCAAATGGATCAAGGCGAAGAGCCAGCCGAAGGAAAGAATAGCTGGCTGGGACCTGTTTTTCTTCGAGATGAACAAGCTAGAGAAAAAGGGTGGTACGGTGATGTTTATGGGTAGTTCGCAGAAGGTGCTCGACCTGATTGTGAAGCGTGCTGCCGTGGATTATCCTCACCTGAAGGTAGTGACTTATTCGCCTCCTTATAAGCCTGAGTTCTCGGATGAGGACAACAAGGCTATCATTGATGCCATCAATGCTGCCAACCCTGATTTGCTTTGGATTGGCATGACGGCGCCTAAGCAGGAGAAATGGACGTACTCTCATTGGAATGAGTTGAACATCCATTGTCACGTAGGTACCATCGGTGCCGTCTTCGACTTCTTCGCCGGTACCGTGGAGCGTGCCCCTATCTGGTGGCAGGAGCACGGTCTGGAATGGCTCTATCGTCTGATGAAGGAGCCAAAGCGTATGTGGAGAAGATATATCATCGGTAATAGCCTGTTCCTTTGGAACATGGTGAAAGAGTAGGGTGGAGAAGCAACATCAGATATTCTTTGATTTCCTAAGATTCTGCATCCTTATTCCCGGACTCCTAGTGATATTGATATCTGGGTGGAAGGGGGCGACAAGCGGGTTATCTCCTTTGTCCGCTCTATCTCGCCTCATGAAAAGGCGTGCTATCACCACATTGAATTCCCATCGTATAAGGGAGTGGAGGTTGAAGTGCATTATCGGCCTAGCTTTCTGCTATGTTTCTGGCATAACCGCAGACTTCAGAAATATTATGAGAGGGTGAAGGAGGAGCAGTTCTCGCATCGGGTGAAGTTGGGAGAGCAAGGGGTGATTACGATTCCTACAGTGGAGTTTAATCTCATCTTCCAGTTGACGCATATCTATGCTCATCTCATGAATGAGGGAATAGGCTTGAGACAACTACTTGATTATTATTTTGTGTTGCTACATGCGGATATTAAGGATGTGGTTGAATTGCAAAGGAATTTGAAGCACATTGGATTATGGAAGTTTGCCGGGGCTATTATGTATATCATGCATGAGGTGTTTGGCATGCCTGCCTCTCGGCTTATCGTTCCTCCGAATGAGAAGTATGGGAAATTCGTATTGAATGAAGTGCTGGAAGCTGGGAACTTTGGAAAGCATGATAAAAGGAATCGCTTGGGGAAGTCACAGCTGGGGCATAATCTCCAAAGGGTGTATAGAGACATGAGACTCGTGAAGTATTTTCCTGCCGAGGCTCTATGCGAGCCAATCTATAGGACATGGCATTTCTTTTGGAGACTGAAGAATAAGAAATAACAAAGATATGGGTAATGATTCCCTCTCCTCTTTTTATTAAGAACTACTTTGTGGTGATGGAGCCTGGTAGCCCTTTTAACCTTTTTAAAACGACCAACAATGGAAGAAAAAGCAAGTGAACAGCAGATGCCAAAATGTTTGCCAAAGTTACCAACTGGCATACGTGGGCTTGACAAAGTGCTGTATGGGGGAATTGACGCAAATGTCCTCAATCCTTTATACATAAAAGAACAGTCTATAGAGAGAACACCTCTGGTTATCGTTATCCGAGGAAACGAGGATGACAATGACAAGTGTATGCTTGCCATGCAGATGCTCTATAGTATTGCCCTGTCTATCGAGAATATCAAATCGCAGTATCAAATATTCGGTAAGGATTGGAACAATGAGCCTATCATGTATTCCACCTATTACCAAGCGCATAAGTTGGATGACTTGTTCTTGGACTTCTTCATTTCTTCCTCTCTGCAAGAGATATTGAGAAAGAAGGCTTCGAAAGATACCTCTGTCAACCTCAGCTCGAATATCTTTACGGATATACTATTCGATAGTTCGCAGATATTGTGCCAAGGTATTTCTAGAAATGCCAACATTCCTTATTCTGCCATTGCCACCAAGACGGATGCGATGATGGGAGATGGCATCATCTATTACAACAGGCGGACCAATTCGCTACATGTGAAGGCTGACTTGGCTGCTGATGACAACCAATACAACCAAGTGTACCGAAGAAGGTATGGCTCTGTCAATGAGTATAGCAAGGATGCTTATGGCAAACCGAAGGATGACTTGTTCTATCAATATACAGGGTTGCACTTCTTGCCATTCGTGATGGAGAACAATACGACAGCAGAAGATGTTGCAAAAAGGATAAGTCCTCAACACTCTTTGGTAGCGGTGGATGTCTCTGACCAAATGAAACTCACAAGAGAAGTGGTTAATAATATCCTTGATGGATTGCAATCTGCCAAAATAGCAATTCTTTGCGTTGACTCTACCGCTGATGTCCCTGAGAATCGAGTGAATATGATAGTCGAATTGTCCAAGGAGTTGAGTCATAGATTTGTCCTGAAGTATCTTCAAGTCATCAAGAGCGACAGTCAGGAGTTCTATCAGGGACAGCACCAGTACAAAAAGCGTGACTTCGGCATCGAGGTTTATCCTCGCAAGGAATCGTATCTGCATGAGCGTAGATACCTGCAGCGTGCCTTGGTATATACTCATGCCGATGCCTTGACGGATACTTACCAGCAATACATGAAATTGCAGAAGTATTATTACGATACGCCTACCACGACATACGAGGACTATGAGGCGGAACTAGCCTCGGGGGGCCACAAGCCTTTCTATGCCATCTATCCCAAGAATTACATGGAGCAGATGTCCATCGACCTGCTGAACAGGGTGTTTATACCAATCAATCCATTGCGACATCTTATCCACAAATCGAAGGAGGAAGATGACTTCATTGAGAATGAGTATATGTATGGAAACGCAGGATTTGTGACTGCCGTAGTAGGCAGGGCTAATACTTACAAACGTTTCCTTACCTTTGGTGGTATCTTCGGATCGGCTTGCGCCAAAGACCACACGCTCATCATCATGATGAACAAGGAGGAGACGGTTACGAGAAGACGATTGGTTTGCCCTGCCCGACCATCATGTGGGGACTGGGAGAAAAACAATGAGAAGAGCAAGGAGAAGAACAAGGCATGCCTTAATTGCTATCACTATATCCACTTCATGAACTTTTGTATGGGTAATATCACACCGGCTGAGTTCCTGTATTATCTGGAAAAACAGATAGAAGTGGCATACGATGGCGACAGTCAAAAGCATATCAGAAGAATCGTGATAGATGACTTGCAGATATTGGATTTCTGTTTTCCAAGATTGAAGGATGACTTGTTCCTGGCTGCATTGGCTGAACTTTGCCGTCAGCATGACATCATCTTATATATATTGTGTGACAGGGCTGGATCGATGCTTCCTACGTTGCGTGCCTTGGCTGACAATGTGATTATCACGGATAAGGACGAGAAAGACGGGCATCCTCTAATCTTCGTGGAGAAGTTTGCCGGCTACACCAATACTCCGAGTAAGATGTATTGTGGCAAGGTGAAGAACGTGAGCAAGCTGTTCAGATGTGTGGAGAACTATGACAGCAACGGATTCAACAAGTTTGAGTTTCAGTCCAATATCGTGGAATTGGAGGATATGGAAGAGAAGACATTTTATAATTTAGATTGGCAAGGCGTATGAAAGATATGAATGGCAGTAGCTACAAGCAGTGGTGGCAAGACGAGACGTGGGCTTTGGTGCTAACCGTGTTATGTCCGATAATAGCCACATCGTTTACCGTGTTGGGATATTTCAAGGACTTCAAGCTCCTGTCCCCAAACTGGGGATTGGAGGAGTTTACGAATTTGCTGTATGCTTTCCAGACTCTTTTCATGGGTATCGTCTTCTTCTATATCTGGGGTCATAAGGACAAGATAGTAAGGAGATTACTGCAAAAGGAGGACTTGATAGAGACTTATTTCAAAAGGGAGTGTCATCTTACGGATGAAGAGGACTTTCCGATAGAGGAACGGTTTGCTGCCATCAGGCATTCCGTAGCTCGTTTCTATCAGGGATGGATGGCTCTATGGTTGGTATGGTTATTCTACAATGGAGTGATGCTTGTCATGGGTGTGACAGGAGGAAAGATAGGCTCTGCGTCGTATGCTTACAATATGTTCGTGTTCAGGTGCATCATGGAGATGGTGGGTTGTATCATCCTGTTTTACATCTATCTGGTACTGAACAATGTGACCATATCCAAGGAATACCGGCCGGATTATAGTTCGACAGACTTTAGGTTGGGGGCAATATTCCTGTCTCTTTGTATCATTGCGATATTAGCGTTGTTTATCCGTGCGGCATCCATCCCTACGATGAAAGAGGCATTTGCACCGATGCTCCAGGTTAGTCTGGCTCTCGGTCTGTTCTCCACTTTTACCTTTGTACTGGTATTGGGAAAACTGAATAGCTATTACCTGCAAATACCGATTCTGCTGAGTATCTTTGTGTATATATTCGCCATAGCGCAAGTGTTTGCGCCATTGGAACTGATAGCGAGCGGATGGGATAGTATCAAGGATGGCTTTGTGGTAGCTACACTGCCCTGTGAGGTGACGAGTAAAGATACGAATTATCGCATCTTTGATGTCGTGGTGTCTTCGCCAGTTTTGGATGTAACTGCATCCCATCGTTTGGAAAGGCTCAACTTCTATTTCTTGTTGTTCTCGATGTTTGGAAAGTTGGCGCTAGCTTTGGTGCTGTATTGGACGGTATATAAGTTCCGTTTCATCTATTTCGTGATTACCAAGAACTTGGCTTTGACGGAAACTCCTGAGAAAATGAAAGTATTCTGGAAGTATATCGGGAAAACTGTGGATTGACTGAATAGCAATATGACAGTAATCAGAACGATACACCCTGTAGGTCATGGAGGCTTCTTTACGGAAGAACTCTGTGAGGGAAACGAGTGCTACAACGTGGTTTATGATTGTGGTACTCGAAATAGCACCATGTTGTTGGAGCGAGAAATCAACAAGGCTTTTAACAGAATGCAGTCTGTAGATCTATTGTTTATCTCTCATTTTGACAGAGATCATGTGAGTGGACTGAAGGAACTGGTGAGAAGAAATCTCCTCAATAGCAGTACCAAAGTGGTGATGCCTTTCCATTACCCATCCTATTTTGTGATTCTCAATCCGTTCTTGTATGCTTATTATGAGCAGTGTATGTTGATATTGAGAAGCACAGGGGCTACGATTGTGGAAGTCGAGGAGCTGAATCCTTTCGAGGATGAATATGGTCGCTATCATGATAGACCCTATGCTGGTGATGTTTCTTTTGAACAGCTAAGGGGCAGGATTTCAAGCGGTAGCAGAATTTCCCTATCTCCGAAATGGATTTATATTCCTTTCAACCTAAACGACTCCAAGAACTTTGTAGATAGATTCGAGGACGAGGTGAAAAGACAGCTGGGGATGGATATCAACGAAATGTCGCCTATGGATCTGGAGCAGAATGCGGATATAATCAGGGGCATTTATCAACTGATGGGAAAGAAGAATGCAAGAAGTTTCAATATAAACAGTAATTCCTTGATAGTGGTATCTATGCCTGCAGGAGATGTGGATAGTTGCTATACAACTATAGCACTGCGTAAGTATGTCGTAGATGCTGCGACTGCGGTATATACTGGTGATGCCTATTTGAAAGACTTCACCAATGGAAGCTTGCCGTTTAGGTATTATTCTGCATTGAAGAGAGTATTGGGTAAGTATGTTCACTATCCTGTCGGATTATTTCAAATCCCACATCATGGGAGCAACAACAATTATGATTTTCAGTTGCAGAACGAAACTGCTCTATGCCAATTCTCTTTCTGCTGTCAAGATGATAGAGATAAGATGCAGGGTACGACAAGGAATGTGTGCAATGACCTTGGCGGTATTGCAAAAGTGAAGCTTCATGTAGTGGATGAGAATGGAGGAAGTGAGATTGTGCAGGAGATAGAAGGATGAAAGAAACCTTCGCCCTGTATCTAGAAGAGAGCATCATGTTTACGACCATATTCTCTTTGGCATTGAGGAAAACGGGTACAAAGACCAAACTTGCTTCTTCCCTGCTCATCATGACGAAAGTGGGTGGAGCGATTGGTCCGGTAATCATGGGGTATATTGCGAATGCCACGGGCAGCATGGCGATTGCATTTCTCATACCGATGGTATGTTATGGGGTGATTGGAGGGTATGCACTTTTGAATCGCCACGTTTCTTTTTGGATAAAAGGAGGATTTTTCGAAAATCACCCCGTCCCTCTTTACCCTTAAAGAGGGCTCCACCTCTCACCCCTGCCCTCTCTCCTCAGGAGCGAGGGAGAAAACCGCCCTACTCGGTGCTCGGAACCGCTACGCTCTAAGGTTGGCGGACCAGGTAAGATTGCTGAGACTTACAACATCGGTGGTTTCAACGAGTGGAAGAACATCGATATCATCAAGGTGGTTATCAAGACTGGTGATAGATTGCTCGGCAGAAAGGAAGGCGAGGATATGGACCTCATTACTTATGTAACTGACTGAAAGGGTCACGATATGCGTTACGCCATCGATTCTCGCAAGCTTCAGAAGGAACTCGGTTGGGAGCCATCACTCCAGTTTGAGGAGGGTATCGAGGAGACCGTAAAATGGTATCTCGAGAACCAGGAATGGATGGATCATGTTACTTCTGGGGAGTATCAGAAGTATTATGAGAATATGTATAAAGACAGATAATGTCTTTTTCCTAAAATCATCCCGTCACTCCTTACCGTTAAGGAAGGCTCCACATCTCTCACCAAGCCTCTCTCTTGCCCGAAGAGAGAGAATGTAACCGCCCTCTGGTGCTCAGAACCGCTACGCTATAAGGATGGCGGACCAAAGCGGTCTGCGCCAGATTTGTGCGGGCTGGGACCGCCTGGGGTAGGTGGTGATTCAGAAAGGTAGGATGTACCTGGGCTGCCTTCGTTCCTTGGTTATGCGAGATGAGGATGGCAATGCCTAGGTAGGTAAGGGCATCCGCCTATATGAATGCAAGAACTGTGTGGTACATGCAGCCGATGAGAGCAAGGTGGTGGTTCAAGGCTTGGATGGCTATATCGTGTCCGAGAAGCACGGACAATTGCTTGTTTGCTCTTTGAAAGAGGAACAGAGAATCAAGGAGTTTGGGAAATAAGAATGTAATGTATTTCCTGTCTATTTCAAGTTTGCAAAGAGATTTATGCCTTTCTATATAGATTGGTGCGTGCTCATGGTGTTGTTGTATGTGGTGGCTATAGGGTATCACTGGGTGGTGAAGAAGATAAAGTGGTAATGCAAATGAAATTTTCAAAGCAAATATGTCAAATTGTAAGTGTCATTCTTGGCATTTATATGTATAGCATTATACATGTAGAGGTAGAGAACGGCATTCTAAATATGGTTCCGATTCCCATAAAACGAATTGTGACAACTTTATGGACTCATGTGTGGTTTGAGAGAATTGTTTCAACTTTATTGGTGATATTTGGCATAAAGGTGATTCTTAAGGTTCGAAAATATGCATGTGTTTCATTAGGTTTAATAAATATAACATTAGTTCTTTTCTGGGTTATCTGTTTTTCTGGTTCAAGATGGATAAATGTATGTAGTGGCATATTTGGAGTGCCTTTTGCTTTGTTGGTAGCTTTGTTGCTTCTTCTATGTTTCATCTCTTGTCTCGCTCAGTATTTTTATTGTTTGGATCAAAGAATGTGTCATCAGATGCCTAAAACTTCTTCTTTAGGCTTTCTACAAAGCAATGAAAAAATTCAAATGAGGGGTATCCGAAAGAACTTTGCATATAAAGTTACGGACCGATTGATTGCTACCCATAATGACAAAGAATCTTTTGCAGTTGTTATCTATGGAGCTTGGGGCTCTGGTAAGACAGTTTTTTTACAGGAAATGAGGAGAGTATTGCTGGATAAAGGTCAAATAGTAATGGACTTTAATCCATGGAAATGCAATTCAGTAAACCAAATAAGAATGGATTTTATGGATGTTCTACGAAAAGAGTTGGCTAGCTATGATTTCTCGTTAGCTCGCATGATAAATCAATACTCAAGCTTGCTCTTTTCGTTTGATGCTCCTAATATATACAAAGAGATTGTTCAATTTTTCTTTCCTAATAAAAATGAATCCGTTTCAGAAGCTAAAGAGAAGATCGTTGTAAGTTTACGGACAATCCAAAAACATGTGTATGTTTTGCTTGATGACCTTGATAGGTTGGATGCAGATGAAATATTGGAAGTCTTAAAAATAATCAGAAATACGGCAAATTTCCCTTTCGTGAAATTTATAGTGGCTTGTGATAGAACGTATATCGTCAATCAATTGAAAAGTAAAGGAGTTGAACCCAAGTATTTGGAAAAGATATTTATGATTGATTTTCATTTACCGCAAGTCTATGCAGATTATCCTAATACTCGTATCTTGATAAAAGATATAGAGAATCTAACTCATAATGAGCATATATTGGAGGTATTTGATATGCTTACTTTCTCTCAAAAGATATTATTGGATAGTTGTTTGGGTAGTTTTAGGCAAGCTAAACGATTTGCAGGAGAAATTGTTGTTGCTATGGAATTTACAGAGAGCTATGTTGCTAATACGAGAATCAATATATTGTTGTCGGAATTGCTTTGGGTGGAGCTATTGAAGTTTATAGATATAGACTGCTATTCCAAGTTGAAAGAGTCTCCAGTTTCTTTTTTAGATAAGTGTAAAAAGGGTGCGTATAAATATGGTCTTCATTATTATTGCTTAAAGAAAGATTCTGATAATGGGGGATTATCTACTCAGGAAAAACAAATTTTGCAGCAATTGTTTCCTGTGAGAAATGGTATTCTTCGTGGTCGCAATTCTATTGCTTATTTGGAGAATTTTGATAAATATTTCTCTTATGGTATGTCGGCAAGACATATATCTGAAAGTGAATTTTTAGATGTATTATATAGGGATGAAGACTTGGATGCAATATATAATCAGTATCAAAGTTGGAAAAGTGCTAAATTGCTCAGTTCTATGGGAAATAGAATTTTGATGACCAATACTAATGGCTTTGAACTAAATGAGGCTCTGCGTTTTGTATATCTAATTTTCTTAGCCGTAAAAGATTGCAGGGAGGATTTCTATAAGCAGCTTATTTATTCAAAACTGATGAAAGTAAACTATAAGGAGGCAATCAGGAGTGAACTTGCAAGTAAGATTATTAAAGCGATGGAATCACCTATAGTTATAAGACTGTCTTGTCTAGCTGTAGCTTCATTTTGCCACGAGATGTATGTTGTTAATCAAAAAAATGAAGATACACTGTTGTCAAATGTCGAAATTGAGAGACTTGTAAGATTTAATTTCTCCAGCTATTTAGCTCATAACAAACTTGATGCGTCTGATGTTATTGATTCAGAGACAATGTTGTATGATATAGTCCAAAAGTCTTGTATTCCAACTCCACTTTTGGACATTGATGGTACTTTAGATTATGTGGACTATAAATCTTTGATATATGATATTCTCTTGAAACATTTTTCAGAACACAAGAGCGAAGATGTTAAAGCGATTGACGTATTTGAAGAACTAAATGTTGATAATGTAGATGACGAATTATATTCTGATGAAGTTAACTATGCTCAGGAGCAGAAAGATAATGAGATTTGTAGTCTATTTGGTTCTATTGGAAATTATAGAAAATTCAAGGACGAATGTTTTAAAAAATAATAAGATATGGCTAAAACATATTTGTATAAATATAGGAGTGTTGAATGTTTGGATCGGGATTTGAAAACGCTATCTAATGATTCTTTTTATGCTTCTGATATTAAACACCTTAATGACGACCAAGAATGCTATTTTAATAGTGAAATGTTAATCGCATCCTTGGAACAACTATTGAAAACATTTCCAAATAGTAACCAAGTAATATCAAAAGTAAGGGAGCAATTTGAAAGTATTGTTTCGTTTCGTGAGCAGATTGGTGTTTTCTCTTTGAGTAAGAATCCATGCTCAGGGGTGATGTGGGCATTGTATGCTAGTGAAAGAAAAGGGTATTGTGTGATTTATAATAAGGATTGTTTGATGGAAGTTGCAGGTTCTATCAATAAAAATGATAGACATATGTTGAATGTGTCATATTCTTGTAATCTTCCAATACCTGATTTGATGGATATCCCTTCTGGAAAATTACTTCAAAAACTATATGGGACAAAAGAAAAAAGCTGGTCTGCTGAAGAAGAAGTAAGAATTATTACAGATAATTTCGAATTTCAGAAAATTGTACCTTCTGCGCTGCACGGAATTATCTTTGGATCGGAAATGCTTGATGCAGACAAGGCTAAAATTAAAGACGTATTAAAGAATAGGAATATATCATTTTATCAGCTGAAAAGGAAAACTGATGATTATGGCTATACATATGTCTTGGATGAAATCTTCGAGAAGCCTTCTTACTTAGATGAAACTTCATACGCTAAGCCGATTTTAAGCAAGTATGGCGTTACAGATAATTATTATGTAAAGTTGTTGGTTATTCCACCAAACAAGGAATGGGTTATCAACTTTATGATTGCATTTAAGGAAAAATATGCAGAAGGTGATCGTCAAATGAACATTTGGCTTTTTAGAAAGGATACTCCAGATAAGGATATGTCAATTAATAGTGAGTCATTTGATAAATATTGTATTGGAGAATGGAATGTTGGAGTGAAAAAAGACGAATTAGATTCATTTGTTTATATCTAAAATAAAAATGGAAACTGTAAAAGTATTAAATATAGATATTCAGGACATTACTCGTCAGGGACTCTTGGAGAATCTGAAGGAGGGTGTTCTTGTGACTCTCCTAATCTTGATCATCTGATTAAGCTTCAGAAGGACAAGGAGTTTTATGATGTGTATCAGATATGTATCATAAGGATGATGCAGACTGCAAGATTTTCTTGCTTGGTGCTAAGGAGGGTATTGCTGCCAAGGCTATGGAACGTATCAATGAGAAGGTAGGTCGCCAGATGGTGGTCGGTGCTCATTCTCCTTCCTTTGGCTTCGAGAAGCATGAGGATGAATGCGAGGAGTTGGTTCGCATCGTGAACGAGAGTGGTGCTAATGTGCTGCTTGTTGGTGTGGGTGCGCCTAAGCAGGAGAAGTGGATTATGAAGTATCGTGATAAAATGCCGGGTGTAAAGGTGTTCATGGCTCTGGGTGCTACCATCGACTTCGAAGCTGGTACATTGAAACGTGCGCCTAAGATTTGGCAGAAGATTGGCATGGAGTGGCTGTATCGTTGCATGAAGGAACCAAAGCGCCTCTTCAAGCGTTACTTCGTAGATGACATGCAGTTCTTCTATTACTTCGGTAAGCAGCTCTTGGGAATATACAAGGATCCTTTCCGAAAAAAATAGGATTACTTTCTTCGGAAGAACTTACATAGCAAGGCTATCAATTGCAAAGCTACGTGTAGTACCGATACACCGCTATCGTCATTATCCTAACGCCCAAGTATATAACCTCGACATCGTTAAGCCTGGTACTCCTAATCCGGTAGTAAAGGATTACAAGCCAGCTTTGCGTGATGGTCAGAAGTTGCAGTCTTCTTTCATCAAGTATGATATCCGCAAGCCTATCGAGAACTTGCCGTTTGCTCCTACAGAGGATGATGTCATCTTCAACTTTGCTGCCGAGGAGTTGAAGAAGGTTACAGGCTTGACTCAGTTTGTGCCTGATATTCCTAACTGGGTTATCATGCCTATGGCAAGGGCTGCCATGCTTCTTGGCTCGCCAATGGGTATCTGTCCTGCAAGAGTGAAGAAGCTCCAGATTTCTACTAATATCTGTGGTGAGAAGTTGAAGAACTGCGGTTATCAGTTTAAGTGGAGCTTTGAGGAAGCGCTTGCTGACTGGTTTGAGGATAATGACAGACAGGGGCTGAAGTAAAGATGAAATGTGGTCTCTATGATGAGAGCTACAAGATTGCTGCTGATACCAATCTTCTGGTGAACTATCTGTATAACTGCCATCTGAAGGTAGCGTATCTCCCTGAGTTCGTAACGAGAATGGGTGGCATGAGTACTGATTCTGCCAAGCGCAAGAAAGTGTGGGATGAGGATATCAGGGTATATTCCGGATATGGCTTCAAGCCTGTGACATTGACGAAGCTGATGAAAATGGCTTGGAAAGTGCCGCAATTCATTCAAGCGAAGTTCATGAAGTAGATTCGGGAATCCCAATTTATTCGCCTCCGTATAAGCCTGAGTTCTCGGATGAGGACAACAAGGCTATCATTGATGCCATCAATGCTGCCAACCCTGATCTGCTCTGGATTGGCATGACGGCGCCTAAGCAGGAGAAGTGGACGTACTCTCATTGGAATGAGTTGAACATCCATTGTCATGTGGGTACCATCGGTGCTGTCTTTGACTTCTTCGCCGGTACCGTAGAGCGTGCCCCTATCTGGTGGCAGGAGCACGGTCTGGAATGGCTCTATCGCTTGATCAAGGAACCTAAGCGTATGTGGAGAAGATATATCATCGGTAATAGCTTGTTCCTCTGGAACATGGTGAAAGAGGCGTAGGGTTCTAAAATCATCCCGTCCTTCTTTACCATTAAAGAAGGGTGTTCTAAAATCATCCCGTCCTTCTTTACCATTAAAGAAGGCTCCACCTTTCTCACCAAGCCTCTCTTTCCTCAGGAACGAGAGGATGTAATCGCCCTCCGGTGCTCAGAACCGCTACGCTCTAAGGATGGCGGACCATCAAGGGTCTGCGCCATGTTATGCGGGCTGGGACCGCCTGGAATCGTGTATTGTTGATGGGAGTATAAATAACAATAGTTCGTTAATAATTCAATAATGTGCTAAGCTGCAATACGCTGTAAGCACGAGAGATTTTTGAAAATCTTGCTAATTAAAGTTCGGTTCGGGGTGTACCCACTTGCTTTAAAAATTCGTTTTACCAGATAAATGTTGGTCATCAGTGACTTGAATGAAGACATAGAATATTCCATTCCCATCTCCTTCATAGTTACCTTGGCAACATTTAGTGATGTGAACGAAGCATTGAAAGCAAAAATCGATCTGGAACCTGGTTCTATAATAAAGAAGTACCTCTTCACCCGAAAGTAAGGTGTCTGTTCGAGTGAGGTCAAGATTCTTTATGTCAATTTTGCCATCCTTGGTCTTGGGGCGACCACGTTTTCCAGTACGTGGACCAGCATAGACATAAAAGAGACAAGCATTGTCACGAAAGCGGCTTATCAAAGAGGTTAAGTTTTTATGAGTGTTTTTTAAAATATAAGTTATTGATTTACAAACGATTAAACATTAATTTAACGTAGTGTTGTTATATGGAAAGGTATGCAAAGAGATGATAGAGATATTATATGGTTCTTTTCTAGTGGAGAAAAGAGTAAAAATGTAAATTTATTAATGGTATAGACATCGTTAGAAATGATACTACTTATCGCATTTATATCTTTTCTGTTGGGCTTCTTCATTCATCTGATTGCTCTTCCCTATATTGTTGGTAATCTAGCGAATGGATGTTGGGCCTACGTTAAGAATATAAGTATGAAATCCATTTTCAGATGGTCTGTCTCATTTATAGTTTCTTTCTCTATCGGTGCTCTGATGATACAAATGCAGAAGACTAGAATACGGGAAGAAGTAGACCGGAAATGTCAACATATTGTTGATAGTATAAAATGTGATATGGATATTCTGAAACATAATAAAGTAAAGTGATATGGACTTTGATTTTGCGGATTATACTTATAGTGGATTGCTTGGGTTATTCTCTGCCGTGATAGGTATGTGCTATCCATTGATGATTCAAGCCATTGATAGGATAGACGAGAAATATCAAGTTGCCAGGTTTGTTGAACTGTTCAAGGAGGAGAATGTGTACGTTAGATTCCAAAAGCTTATATTACTGGCTATTGGTTTTGCTATAATTGCGCCATTTGCATTGTTCGTTATGAAAGGTATTCTTTGGATGCAGATGTTTGTTTTAGTGTGCCATACTCTAGTGGTACTGAATCTTCTTCTGTATGTAGTGCGTTTGTATAAGTTGATTCTGATTTACAATGATCCTTCCTTGTTCTGTAAACATTTGATAAATAAACCGGAGGAATGTCTGCTCGAGTTTATCGATCTGGCAAAATATGCTGCAAAAAGAGAAAATATAAATCTATATAATTCTTGTATGCGGCGAGTGTATGAACTTTTATCAAAGGATGATGAGCTATGATAGATAAGGATAAGCAAGCTATACGGGATGAGGCTTTGGCAAAACTCTTGGAATGTTCCTATCGCCAAGATACTCCTTTGATGATGAAGAATGATAATGGGGTTTTTGGATTGATTTTTGATACTAGAAAGATTGGGTTGTCTGAATTTAAATATACTCAGCTTTGGTATGTCATTAATCAAGCCATTAGAAATGATGACAGAAACTGGATGTATCGGTATTGGGAATTTGCTGACCAATATTATCGCGATGTTTTTGAATATGGGGATGCTATTAAGGAAAGGAGTAAGTACCAAGAGTTTCATGTAGCTGTTGGTGGTTTACTTGCGTTGAATGAGAAAGATGAGTGGATAGATCATATTGCTTTCTTTAGTAATTGTTTGCCTGCTAAATATTTCTTGATACCAAGTACTTTCTCTGAAATTTTCGATTGGCTAACATATTTTTCGCAAATGGTAGATACTTCAGTTGACCTAGACGTGAGGTATCATTTGTACTCGCAGTACGAGGGAGTAAGAGCTGGTGCTAATCTTTATAAAGGTATTATAAGATATCTGGCATTGATGATGTGTAGGTTGCCGAAGATGGATTTCAATGTGAGGTATGCAGACCCATTGGCTCTGCCGCATGTCTATGGAGATGCTGTAGATGAAAAGAAAAATTTTGTTTCGGTTAATTTAGTGAATGTGCAGAATCTGGAAATATTGAAGGAAAATGTTCAGGAACTAGAAAAACAAAAAAAAGATGATAAGAAGGCGTCACAGTTATTGGATAGTTACATAGACGCTTGTAAAAAGAAAATTAATGCAACAGGGCAGGTAGATAATGATAAAATAGATAAAATCTCAGCAACTCTTTTGTCTGAGTTCAACAGGCAGCAATCTGTTTTGATAACAGAAAATGATAGTAATTTGAAGAGTATCATCAAACAAGTATGGTTCGCAGAATCAACTGCCAGCTTGGAAGAATATGATTTCTTGGAGGGTAGAGATTACAATAACATCAATAGGGAATCGCTTATGGTTCATCGAATCATTGATGGTATCATATTCAAATACAATGAGGTTTTGAAATCATATAGCTCTAAGGTGTCATTATGTGTTCGGTATAAGGATATTCCTGTGGCTTTGGATAAGCTTCGCATTCCTAAAGACTATACTATTCTGGTTGGGAGCATAGGTAATCATCTGCTTCCTAAAGGGTATGCTGCCAGTCCGAATGTACATTTCGTTTATTCAAGACAACCTGAGATTGTCATCATGAGAAATAATGTGTTGCCATTTGCCTCTTTTGAGAGAACTGTATGCGATAAAGAGGGATACGAGTTAATAGATAAAGATAAGAGTAAAGTGCTATACTCAAATATCTGGAAAATACGAGATAATGAGGATGTTAAAAATCAAGCAGCCGATAAAAAGTATTTTTACTTGGTGATAGGTTGCTATGCTGCTATATGTATGCCTCCAGAAAATGAACGGAAGTGTATTCGCATAAAAGCTGTTGATGGTATCACCCAGGATACGTTTGACTTGGATAAGATTATGTGTATAACAGAATATAAACTATAAAAAGGTTGGGATATGGGAATAATTCTTATTGTATTTCTGGTGTTGTCTCTGACTTCTTTACTCTCCCTGAAGGTTCCTGAAAAGTCTTCATCAAGATTTTGGTTGGTAGCCTGGACTTGGCGAAATATAGGAAAACCATATCGTAATTATCTTCTGCAAAAGGTAACTACTGCGAAAGTAATATATAGGTATTTTTGGGTGATGGGGGCTATAAATGCTTCTACCTTAATCTTTAATATTTTTAGAGTAAAGGTGGGAGATTGGGTTGTTGAACTTTCTGTCGATCCTGTCGATAATTTTGTACTTGTCATAGATATTCTTCTAACTGTTGTTGCCGTAGCATATTTGTTGTTGCAATATTTTAAAACTAATAATGAAGATGTTGCAGGAACAACTGCCGAAGGTATATTGTATGCTTTTGCAAATAAGCATGATGAGATAAAAGAACTTTTACCATTATATCAAGACTCTATTGAGAAATTGCATCTTAAAGAAGCGTATAAGCATTTGGTTACTATAAGGAAAATAGTATGTAAGCGAGCAGCCACAGATTATGAACTGCTTGCAACCATAGACTATCTGATGGGTAAATGCTCTCGTTTTATAAAAGAAAATAATGAAAAAGATGAATTCTCAAGGGCTTTTGACGAAATGGAGAAAGCTAATGCGTTTTTGGTAGATATTGTAGAAGAGTATATATACATTAATATAAATGGAGATAAAAGATCGGAAGTATTAGATTTATGCAAACGGGTATTGGATAGAGTGCCTGATAATGCTTTGGCATATGCTGCGAAGGTTGTGTTGGCAGAGGATGTTGAAAAAACATACAAGGAAGTTCCAGAATCTGTTTTGCGCAAGATTGATTTTCAATTTGTGTTGATGAATTACATATTACATCATCCTGAACAAGAATGGCTATGTATAGATGATGTACGACTAGATATTCCTGAAGACTTAACTTATGACAATCTTCGTCAATGGAGTTCTTGCATATCTATCAGTTCGACCCGTCTATTACGAGAAGGACACTATTTCTACGATGGCAGGAAAATTACACCAATTTTAAATCGTGTTTATGATATTATTACTAGGTATAAGGAATTATCTAAGGGGACTGACATTGAAAACATATATCCTGATGTTGAATTTATATCTTTGTATTGTGAGTTTCATTTGTCTGATGATCAAGGAAAAAGGACGAGAATTATTGCTTCTATGAAGGATTGTAAGCCTTCTCGAGAGAATACTAATTCTTATACACTCATGTTATTAGAGATGCTTCTCATAAACAAGAATTTTGAAGAGGCAGCACATCTTCTAGAGGAGCATAAGGGGTGTAATGACGAGATGTTAGCTTTGGTTTGGTTCATTTTGGCAACCAGAACGATTGATAAGCAGTTCGTAATAAAAGCTTTTGAGCATTTAAAGTGTATCAATATCTTGTTACCTGATATGCATTGCCAGTCTGTATTAACCTGTACTATTATTTATGGAAAGGATTTAAAGCAATATGAGCATTTAAGGGTATTTAAAAACTCAATTACCCAGCAGGTATATGAATATGCAATATCATATTTTTCAACCAGTACTTTTGATGTAGAAACTATAAAATGTCTTGCAGAAAAAGCTCCAAAAGAAGCTAGGTTCATTTTGGCTCAGATATTAGGTCGAGAGAATTGTACGGATGAGGCCTTAAAAATCATTGAACCGTTGACAGCAAATGGAGTATATTCTGTTGAAATGGGAGTATATCTCAATATTATTCGTGGTCATGAAAAATATAATGATATTTATTTTGATGCTTTGAAGAAGCTGAGGAAAAATGGTGTTTCCCATGTAGATGCATTCTTGGAAGATGAGTATTTTTTGGCTGTAAGTTGTAATGACTTGAATGATGCCGGTGAGGTAATCTGTTTGTTGTTTGATAAATATCCAGACAATAACAGTGTGTTATGCAATTATCTCTATTATTTGAACCTTACACAGCAGCATGATAAATTCTCTCAATATGTTGACAGAATCATTAATCTTGTAGAAGATGATAACAAGCTAAATAGTAATTTCTTCAATTTGTTGATATTGCAAGGGTTCTATAATGAAGGTCTGGAATTCTTGTATAGAACCATATCTAGAACGAAGTCGCAAGAACTGAAGGATTTGTGGTTCCAATATATGCATACTCCACATATTTCACCCATTATCAATGAAGAGAAAAAAGTTGTTGAGAATGGAGATTTTGTTGTGTATGAGGAAAATGGGCAGGAAAAGAGTGAAGATGTGTTCAATAATTCTAATACCGAGAAGCTTATTGGGCACAATGTTGGTGATGAAGTTGCATTGGATAGGTTTGGGGTTATTTCTAAAGCGAAAATAAGAAAAATATTCAACAAGTACCAATCGCTTACAAGACAGATATATCGTAGTTTACAGCAGGGGCAAAGTAAGAGTATTCGTATGTTCACGCTTGATGACTTGAAAGGTGGTGATGGGAATATCCTGGCCAATTTGATGATGTTGTCGGGTGGATATGATCATAAGAGGCAAATAGATGAATGGGAAAAACAATATGCAAGAGGTGAAAAAATGCTTATCGAATCATTTGGTGGCCACAATGCGTATGAGGACTGTATTGACAGATTGTTTGGAAATAAGAGGATATATTGCTTACCTTGTCAGAACTATAAGAATTGTCCTATAACTGACTACGAATGTGTATTGGATATTACCTCTGTAGCCCTTTTGAGTATGCTTAGTAAACTCTTTGGTGTAACTTTTGATAAAAAGTTTGTTATTCCCAACGGTTTGCAGATTTATCTTCAGCAGTGTCTGCAAAGAGAAAAGGTAAATATGCCAACTTTAATTTCGTCTGAAGTTATTGAGAGATTAAAATTAAATAAGGAAAAGCAAAAAAGTTATTATTTGGGATTATTGGAATATGTCTTAGAGTGGATTGACAAAAACTGTATAATAGAAGTTGCAACGAAGAGATTGAATTTAAACTTCAAGGAAAGTGATTATTCGTTTTGGGGAATTCAGAGTGAGAGTATGTTGTTAACAATAGATAAGAAAAGATGTATGATAAGTGAAGATTGGGGGCTAATGTCTAAATTTGAAAACTTTAGAATTCTTAATACCGAGGCTTATCTATATTTGTTAAATGTCAAGGATAAAGCAGATATTTCAAAGTTTCTTGCAGATTTGCATTTCGTAGGAGTTAATGTTGATTCTGATTATATGGTTGATCAATATAGCAAGAAGAATAGGGGACTTCCAAATACTTTTGATGAATGTTTGGAATCTCTTAGAATAAATATGTATAAAATAAAGGATGGTCTTAATCTTGCGAATAAAATATTGAATTTAACAATAAAACTTCCTGCAGATTCCCTTGCTGTAACGAATATCTTTAGTAAAATTCTGGAGGATAAATCAACTGAATTTAGAGTAGATTTGATTGAACAACTGAAAAGTCAGAAAGGATTGCATCCGGATTTTATGAGGTATTTGATGGATACAGTGAAGATAGATAAGCTCTTGTTGGTATAAGAGCTAGCTACATATAGATTATTTTGAATTAATAAAAATATAGTTAGTATAGATGAAGATTGCATTTGTTAGCGTCCGTGGTATTCCAAATAACTACAGTGGATTTGAACAGTTTGCTGAGTACATCTCAGTTGGCTTGGTGAAGCGTGGCCATGAGGTTACGGTGTATTCTCCTTTTTATCATCCTTAAGGATGATCTGCTTTCATCTGGTTTGATGTGAAGAATGTTACCAAGAGTATTGTGGTGACCAACATGGATGGTCTGGAATATAAACGTACCAAGTTTAATAAATGGGTGCGCAAGTTCGTGGTAACTGTAAATGTTTAGATGCCGTTTGAAAATATTATATATAATGGTTGATATGGATATAAATAAAGTAGTGTCTATGGGAAAAAAAAGGAAACTTCATGTGTAAGTTACTTGACAAAGGTAGCATTGTTTTCAATGCAAGGAACACTGGTGATCAAAAAACTATGAATGATCAGCCGTGGATTGAATATTGGAAAACAATTACGGGCTTAGCTGTTCCGGATATTTGTCCATTGTGTGGTGAATCGCTTAATGAAGGCGATGCAGAAGGATGTCATGTTGTCATAGCTAAGGATATAGAAGTTCGTATAAAATCGATAGCCCAAGATGTTATCCGACCACAGTATATTATCCCCGGTCATCATGAATGTAATTGTCAATTTGAAAAAATGATGAAGATAATGAATCCTGTTGTTGCTGTAGTTGCTTATTCTCGGAAAACTGACGAAAAGAAATAATCAGATACTTGAGACTGCATTCTGTAGAGGTTATCCGTGCGGCTATCGCAGGTCATGAGAATCAGGTGATGTTTATCTCTGAACCTAACCATGGTATTTATGAGGCTATCAACAAGGGTATCAGAATGGCGACGGGTGATGTGATTGCTCTGTGTCATTGCATCCAACCTGCTATATCAAGCGTGAGGTGATGATGAAATGTGGTCTCTATGATGAGAGCTACAAGATTGCTGCTGATACCAATCTCCTGGTGAACTATCTGTATAACTGCCATCTGAAGGTGGCGTATCTCCCTGAGTTCGTAACGAGAATGAGAATGGGTGGTATGAGTACCGATTCCGCCAAGCGCAAGAAAATGTGGGATGAGGACATCAGGGTATATTCCGGATATGGCTTCAAGCCTGTGACATTGACGAAGCTGATGAAAATGGCATGGAAAGTGCCGCAGTTCATTCAAGCGAAGTTCATGAAGTAGATTCGGGAATCCCAATGCCCCTTTAAAAAGGTTTTTTCGAATCCCTATTTCCTTTGCCAAAGGAGGGTTCTAAAATCATCCCGTCCTTCTTTACCATTAAAGAAGGCTCCACCTTTCTCACCAAGCCTCTCTTCAATAGTCTTTGCGACCCCTTCGGTTCCCCTTCTAGGGGACAGAAACCTCAGGGACGAGAGGGTGTAGCTGGCTCTGCTATAGCGCCGCCAGGGGGTTGGTCAGCCAGCGGAGCCTGTGCCCGCAAGGGGCTGGCTGGGAGGGCTTACGCAACAGAGTTGCGAGTGTTTGTCGGCTAGCGCATTGAGTAATTTGCTGATAGCTTGCAGTTTTTCGGCTTTTTTCTTGGTGGTTTCAATAAAAAAGCTTATTTTTGCGGAAAAGTTTAACGTTTAAAATTATAGGTTATGGCAACATTAACTATACAGGTGGAAGATAATAGTGTTATGGCTGGCCTCAAGAAAGTTCTTGAGTCAATGAAAGGCGTTGTGATTGTTCCTAATCATCAGAAAAGCATGTCTGGGATAGAAGAAGCTATGGATGATATTCGTCGTGGTAGAGTGACGGAGTATGAAAGTGCTGATGATATGTTTGAAAAGTTGGGAATATGAAATACAGAATCATAGCTACCAGTCGCTTTGAAAAGGATGTAAAGCGTTGTAAGAAACGTAATCTTCCAATGGAAAAGCTAAAGAAGGTAATTCGATTACTAGAAGAGACCGGAAAATTACCTTCTGAATATAAGCCGCATAAACTATCTGGGCAATATGCGGGAAGTTGGGAATGTCATATTATGCCAGATTGGCTGTTGATATGGAAACAATATAATGATGAGCTGGTTTTAGTGATGACTAATACTGGTTCTCATAGTGATGTTTTCTAGAAACAAATGAAAATGGCATGGAAAGTGCCGCAATTCATTCAAGCGAAGTTCATGAAGTAGAATCGGGAATCCCGAAGACCCTTTAAAAAGGGCTTTTCGAATCCAGATGTCTCCCTTTTGCCAAAAGGAGCTTTTTTCGAAAACCTACCTTCAATAGTCTTTTCGACCCCTTCGGTTCCCCTTCTAGGGGACAGAAACCTTCCTTAACGGTAAGGAAGGCTCCACCTTTCTCACCAAGCCTCTCTTTCCTCAGGAACGAGAGGATGTAGCTGGCTCTGCTATAGCGCCGTCAGAGTTTTGGTCAGCCAGCGGAGCCTGTGCCCTAAAGGGCTGGCTGGAAGTGCTTACGCAACAGAGTTGCGATTGCTTGTCGACTGGCGCATTGCGTAATTTGCTGATAGCTTGCAGATTTTTTGCTATTTTCTTGGTGGTTTCAATAAAAAAGCGTAACTTTGGCGGCAGAAATATAAACTAAATAATAGGAGATAAGATTATGGCATTAGCAATTAGTGGCATCCCAATGCTGACAGGTGATGAGGCTTTAGCTTTCAGAGAAAAAGCTGAAGAAACTTTGAAGAAGCGTGGTAGCATAGATTTCTCAAAGCAACGTGCTGAGATGAAGGCTATTTTGGCAAAAGCAAAATTTTAAAGTTAGTATTATGGGATTTTTAGCAGACAAAACGGTGTTTTCACCATTGACAAAAGAAATTTTGGAAGAATCTATTTCATTTTCATGTGGCAATGAAGACTTGGATGGATTCTTCCATAATGATGCTGTGTCTTATGCCGAAAACTTGTTTGGTAAATCTTACTGCTATTATCTTGAGGAATCAAAGGCTGATATCGTATGTGCCTTTACGGTCTCAAATGCCAGTATTTTCACGAAGTACTTGCCTAATGCGAGAAAGAAAAAGGTTGGAAAGCATATTCCTCATATAAAACAGGATTTGATATATCCTGCTGTACTTATAGGAAGATTGGGAATTTCAACAAAATTTCAGCATCTTCATATAGGAACAGAAGTAATGGACTTTATTAAGTCTTGGTTTGTTGAACCATATAATAAAACGGGATGTCGTTATTTGGTAGTTGATGCCTATAATGAAGATGTGCCTGTGGCTTTTTATAAGAAGAATGGTTTTGATTTTATGTTCAGCACAGAAGAGCAGGAAAAATCATATAGAGGTATTGTTTCTGATAAGCCATTAAAGACTCGTCTAATGTACTTTGATTTGATACTTATCAAGTAAATAAAAGCTAGTAGCTGATGATAGCGGTGTCTCGGTAACAAGCGATCACTACAATCTGTACAGAGTCACTGATACTATCAGATAATAAAAATTTAGTATATCATAAACTATGACATTAGAAATTCTTAGAAATTTTATACAGTCTTCTAATCTTAATATTCTGTATGGCTCTGGTATATCCAGACCATATCTGTCCACTTTGGGTAATATTGAAAAATGGTTAACCAAATTGGCAGAAGATAATAGTAAAGAGCCTTATAAAGAAGTTATAAAAGCATCATTATACAAAGCATATTGTGACGGGGTAATTCTAAAAAATCAATATTTTTCAAGTATTGATGCCGACTTCTTGGAAACAAAATCTGCTTATGCGGATTTCTTCAGCATATGCAATGAGTTGATGAATAAAAGAAATTCTCAACTATTAAACAAGCAAATCAATCTTTTTACAACGAATATAGATTTGCTCGCTGAAAAAACTTTGGAAAAATCTGGAATCGAATTGAATGATGGCTTCCGAGGTACGCTAACCCCCGCCTATAGCGAGAGTAACTTCCAAATATCCCTTTCCAAGTCAAGTATGCAGTTTCATAAACAAGCAGAAGTTCCAATGTTTAACTTGATAAAAGTGCATGGAGCGGTTAACTGGAAAGAACAAGACGAAACAATACAAAGTGATACTATGCTGATGTATTATGTTCAACAGGCTCTTGAAAAGATTGATAAAGCCTATTTTGTGGATTTGTATAAAGCAGACGGCACAGAAAAAACATACGATGAAGTAAAAACTGATGCAGATGACATTGCTCTTTTTTTGCCAGATAAAGCATATGACAAGTTTTTTGATGCATATAATCAAATAGTCATGATTAATCCGACAAAAGACAAATTCAGAACCAGCGTTCTGGATTATCATTTTTATGAGTTGATGCGTATTTATTCTAATGCATTAGAGCGTGAGAATAGTATTTTATTTGTTATGGGTTTCTCTTTTGCTGATGAACATATTGCGAAAATTACCCAACGTGCTGCTGACACAAATCCAACGCTTCAAATTGTGGTTTTCGCATACAGCGATAAAGACTTAGAAACATATAAGAAAAAATTGGAAATAGAACATGGATGCAGCAATAATAATATTTTAATATTGACACCATCTAGTTTTAAGGAATCAAATCAAGATAAATATAAGGAGTTGTGTGAGTTGGTAGAAAATTTTGACTTGAAAACGATAAATCTCCTGTTTAAAGAAATATCAAAGAACATTCATTCTGGTTATGGAACAAAATAAGGATATTTCAATTTATAATTCTGTCTTTAGAATAGGAATTGTTCATTCTGTTGATGGAAGGGTTGTTAAGGTTCTTGTAGACAAGGACAAGAATAATAGCCATTTGATTTTTCAAGGTCAGCTAATTAAGAATGTTGCTGTTGGTAGTTATGTAAAGGTATTAAAAGGCTTTGAGACAATTGTAGGCAAGGTTGAGTCAGAGTATATAGAGACAGATAAAAGCGTACCTGTTCAATATAGCTCGCAAGAGGAATACATCAATCGTTTTTTGATTGTCAAGCTGATTGGTCATATAGAAGGGAGTTCATATAAAAAAGGATTAACTGAACTTCCACTGATAGCTAACGAATGTCATCTTTTGACCAATGAAGAATTCAAGATGATTCATTCGTTTGGAAGTAAAGATGATATGTTTATCAAAATCGGTGCAATTGCATCAGACCCATTAGTGCCGATTTCTATTGGTATCAACAAGTTGTTTGCTAGCCATATCGGAATCTTTGGTAATACCGGTAGTGGCAAGTCTTATACATTGGCAAAAATATACAGACAGTTATTCTTGACATTTAAAAATAATGAAAGTTTCAAGAACAATGCAAAGTTTCTCTTCTATGATTTTAATGGAGAGTATTCCAAGGAGAATGCAATCATTGAAGGAAAGAAGATATATGACTTGTCGACTGGAACGGAAGAAGGGAAAGATAAGATACCGCTTTCTGACAAGGATATGCTTGATGAGAATCTCCTGTGTATTTTTGCAAGCGCCACCGAGAAAACACAAAGGCCTTTCATCGTTAGATGTATCAAGTTGTATAAAAGCATAGATGGTGATGTGGATAAATTCAAGAACTATCTGAAAGGGCAAATTGTTGAGATTCTACAGATGTCAGATAAGGTAAAAGGAGACCTACTTATTGATTATGTTGAAGAAATACTACCACCAAATATAAAAAATGGTATAGATTTTGGATTACGGGATGATTTTTCATATCATTCCAATGCTCAATGTTATTTTCTGAAAGATCGCTCAAATGGCTTTGTTAATTTTCAAGATAGACCTCAATATATATTGAACTTAGAAATATACAAACAGGTAGAGCGATTTGCCTTTTCGGACAATTTTATCAAGAACTTTATCAATATCATGTATATGAGGTTGATATATGATATGCTTGGTAATCGAGCAATGAACGAGCATATCGCTCCGGCTATCAACAAATTAAAGAGTAATGAGAAAAATATAGAGAAGGTTTTTGATTTTACAGATAAAATCGGTTCTTTCTGGAGTAATTCGAACATTGCTGTTATCAACCTTTGTAATGTGAATACTGATATGAAAAAGTTGATACCTCTGCTCTTAACAAACAAACTTTATCGAAATTATAAAAAGAATAGGAAAGACAATGGCTATTTGAACATTATAGTTGATGAAGCTCATAACATATTGTCTTACCAGTCAACTCGTGAAAGCGAAAGTTGGAAAGATTATCGTTTGGAAGTTTTTGAGGAAATCATTAAGGAAGGGCGTAAGTTTGGTGTTTTTATGACAATAGCCAGTCAACGTCCTTCAGATATTTCATCGACAATCATATCGCAGCTTCATAATTATTTTATCCATAGGTTGATGAATGAGAAAGATATACAGCAAGTGAACAATACCATATCTTACTTGGATAAGGTTTCCGTGGAGTCCTTGCCGATACTTTCAACAGGCGTTTGTGTGTTGGCTGGTCAATTGGCAGAAATGCCAATTGTTGTGCAGATTGATAGAATTGAAGATAAGAACAAGCCTCAAAATGAAACAATCAATCTCATTGAGGCTTGGGGTAAATAATTGGCTTGTTTATATTTGACAAAGGAGTGGGAGTGGTGCCGTGTAAAAATATTTAAAGAATAATTATGATGATGTAGTTATTGATGAAAGCCGTAATAAGATGTCGTAGAGATAGAAAACATCTTATCTCTTCTCTGTAGGAAATAATTTACAAAGTAAAACGATGTTATAATTCTATCCAAAATGCAAACAATTTAAGGCTTTGATGGATGCCAAGCATAATGAGAATGCAGTGAGAAGTGGGCTGGACTTCCTGTGTTTTGTGGCTGACGAATACATCCGCTTGGAGGTGTATGCCTACCAAGAGTGTGATGGTAATCTCATACCGCTGGTATGTTATGGGATGATAGGAGGATATGCTGTGATGTCTAGAAACTTTTCAACTGATGCCGGGAGGGGCTGAAATGAGTGATGAATTTAGGAAAGTGATTCTTATCCCTATAATAAGTTTTGTTTTAGGGGATGAGGGATTGGTAGCACGAATTTCTTTAATAATCAATACGTAGAAATGAAGTTTTTGAATCTATCTGCCATAAAGAAATCTTATAATGTTTGTAAGAAGAGATTTTTTAAGTTTCTTACACAAGCAGAAAACATACTGCCGTATTATTATAGTTTTATAGCTTGTGTGATATTCTTGTGGCTTGCGGAATCATATATAACAAGTGCCCTGGATACATTGAATGCTTGGTGTGTTTGTGATTTGAATAAAACGGCATTTGGATGGATTGTCTTCTTCTCTGTAAGTTTGTATATTGGAGTATCCATATGGAAATATGTAAGGAGAGGACTTTATGTTTCACATCGGCATCTGTGTTGGTGGAGTATAGGACTAACATATTACCTGTATTATAGACTATTATCCTCTCATTTCCTTTTTTGGGGAGTCAATGTCTTAGGCATGGATATAGCATATTTGGATTGGCTTGTTCCTGCATTTTTTACTCTTATAATTTTGAAAATTGTTAATTCTGTTAAGGTAACTGAACGAACTTCTGGCGGTAACATACTGAGCGATGAACCTATAAGTGACATAGAATTTGATTTGTTTGGCTATAAGGATATAGCATGGTATCTAAAAGGAGATCTAGAATCTGTCAATGTGTCTGAACATGCTTTTAGCGTTGGAATTACTGGAGAATGGGGAACAGGAAAGAGTTCTTTTCTTAATATATTTGAGAAGTCAATAGATGATTCTAATAGTATCGTAGTGCGTTTTTATCCGCGTAGCTCCACTAAGCCTGATAATATACAAGATGATTTCTTCGATATTTTTTCAGAAGCCATAGGAAAATACCATACAAATATATCTGGCACAATAACGAGATATATTCGAGCTTTAAAGTTAGTAGAAGGTGAAGGACTATTTAACAGGCTTACTGATGTTTTCGAGTCATTTAATGTAGAAGATGAAAGAAAACGAATCTGTGAGGCTATTTCAAAAATAGGCAGAACAATATATGTCATTATCGAAGATCTTGATCGTTTGTCTGGAATAGAATTGCTTGAAGTATTAAAATTGATAGATCGAAATGGTGCTTTCTGCAATGTTATCTATATGTCCGCTTATGACAAACAATATGTCAATGGTGTGTTGAGACAAACTTTAGGACATCAGATTGAAGGTGATTTTACAGACAAATATTTTAGCTATGAACTTCCGTTACCTGTTCAAAAAACTTGGGTCATCAAGAGCTATATAGGCAAATATCTTCGGGAACATACCCTATCCATTTCGAATGATATGACTTATAGCAAAGAACTTGCTGGAGAATGGGAAAAGGTTGGAAGTATGGTAGTAATGACATTGGGAACTATCAGACATGTAAAAAGGTTTATCAATCTGTTTATGTCTCGGTATGTTCATGTTATGGATGACGTTAATGTGGGCGATTTCCTTCTGCTGACTTTAATCAGATATTCAAACGTTACAATCTATAATGCTATTGTAAATCGTCAATTTGTGCGAAGAGGCGGTTTCATGAGTGGAAGTGATACCTCCATGTATCTTGTTCAAGGCTATGAGAAAGTACTCAAAGAATTAGGCGCAAACGAAAATATCATTACTATCGTTAAAGAATTGTTTCCTATACAAGGTGGAAATCCAAGTGAAGAGAATGGTTATAAACGTTTGAGAAGGGCGGTATCTTTTGACCTTTACTTTTATGATAGGTATAGCTATAATATCTATTATAAGAATATAGCACCAATCTTTGAAGAAAAAGATGATGATAGTGCTTTAGCTTATTTTGGCAAGCTAATGAGTCAAAAGACTAATTGGAGTATGGTTGAAGAGTATCTTCGCTATAGAGGTTTGGATTGGATTACTAACGGGGGCTTGTTGGGAAGATATATTAAACTCATCATTCTTGCTTATCATAAAACAGATAGAAATCTTAATTATTATGCTTCTTTTGTTAGGCTTTTCTTCAAATATTCAGAAGAGGAGTTTATAAAACTTAAAGCGGTGGAAAAATCGGAACAGTATTCTGAGTTGCTATATGATTGCCTTGATGAAATGACAAAGACTTGCCATGTTTCTATAGGAGCAATGCTTGTCAGTATTCTTGATGAGTTTAGAAAGAACACAGAGGCACCAAGCGAATGTGTTTTGAAAGATAATCAATATACAGATTTGGCCTTGAAAGCATTGAAGGCTTACACAGAGCAAACAAATGTAGTAATAGACCCATTTATATCCTTGCAATTGTCTGTGATACATCCTATTGGAGAACAAGGCATTTTGGAAAATGCGAGAAAGTTTATTACAGATAAGCTTAATGCCAATATCGAGGCTTATGCATCTTCCATGTTTACATCTACTATTCGTAGTACTGGTAAAGAATTCACATTGATATTATCATTTCGAGAGCCTGAAATGTTAAGCCAGATTTTTTTTGATTGGAATACGAAATTTCCTAAGTGGATAAAGAAACTGCCAACAAAAGACATGCAATATGTTTTCAATGAGTTGTTTGAAGCTCATAAGCGATATGAAAATGTAGTTGTTAAGGCTTTAAAAAACACTTATGCCCATAATGATTACGCAGGTTTTAAAAGAGCTATAGAGAATAATAAAAAGCAAGAACAGATAGCCAATAAGACAGAGCAAGTGTTTGCCTTTATAGCCAAACATAATGAAGTTACATCTGCAAATATATCAGAATCCTTAGATATGCCGAAAACACATGTGTCACGCATTGTAAAAACATTAATAAAAGAAAATCGAATAGAAGCTTTTGGTGCACCAAGACTTCGAAAATATAAACTGACAAAGGCATGAGAATAATACATTTTTCTGATTTCCATCTGCAAGGAGGGAAAATCTTAAGACTACATAAAATCAATGCTGAAAAGTTACTTGATGCGTTGAGAAAGGTCAACAAGCAAAAGAAAATAGACTTGGTCGTATTTGGTGGAGACTTGATAGACCGTGGTGGAGAATCATTTAGCTCCCCAACAGAAGGTTTCAAAACTTTTGAAGAAATAGTTCTGCTACCTATCAAGAGTGAACTCGGTCTTACTAACGAACATATTGTCATTGTTCCAGGAAATCACGACAAAGATGTTTCCTTGTTGCCGAAGGGTGTTGACAGTTTGATGAAATCCTTAGGTACGGAGACAAAAGTGATGAAATTCTTATTCTCTGACAATTCTGCGAATGAGAACATGAAAGGCATGTTGGCTTATTATGCTTTTCGAGACGCTTTTTACAATGGAATTGCAGAGTATTCTAAATCTGAAACAGATTTTGCTTCCTGTCTAAAACTTCAAATTGAAGGAAAGAAAATCGGTATAGCAATGCTGAATACTGCTTGGGGATGTACCGCAAAATCAGGAGAAGAAGTACTGTTGGGAAATGCTCAAGTAGTGGAGGCTTTAGATACTATAGAGGATTGTGACATCAAGATAGCAGTCATGCACCATGATATATCTGCTCTTATTGAATATGATAGAAATGCGGTCAAACAACCAATCATGTCAAACTTTGATTTATTGCTTACAGGGCATATACATGGTGACGATTCTAACTATTTGGAAATTCCAAGTGGCAGTTCTATCATCCGTTCTGGAGTAGCTGGTATCACAGTCAACAATAATGATGAGACTGATGAACAGTATAAGAATGGTTTCCATGTGATAGATATTAATGTTGACATGCCAAGTGATGTCGCAATTGCCAAATATATTCAAAATAGTCAGTATGATTTTGGAGTTGATAAAGCATTTGGAGAAGATGGAACGTGGTGTCCAAACAAAAGGGTTGCCTTATTTGAATCCCTTGAAAATTGGATAAAAAGGACTCATCAACCTTATATATATATGACAAATGAAAAGGTCAATTCATATATACAAGTACTGAAGAACCCATCCAACAAGATTGTTAAAATTGTTGCATTCTCTGGCTATGGAAAAACGAGAATGGTTTACGAAGCGTTCAAAAATTTAGATATTTCCAAAAATTGCTATTATTGCAATGCCGTAAATGGGGATGTCGCAGTAATCTTGAAACAATTCAATGTACGTTGTCAAAAGATAACAGATGGCGAAGGATTGATAATTATAGATAATTGCAACGGTGAATTGCAATACAGAGTACTGCAAGATTATGATAATTTCAATTATGGGCATATTCGCCTTATCCTTACCTCCAATGCTGTAAATGAAAGAAATAGTGAGGCAAAAATCAAGGAAATCCGATTGGAAAGGGATATTTTGAGGAAAGAAGTAAACGAATATATAGATGACCATATTCCAGAGGTAAATTCAATAATCAGAGAAAATGTAAAGAATATCGCCGATGGCTTTCCAACAATGGCATTAAGTCTTGTGGATGAATTTCAATCTGAAAACAAAATAAATATTCATACCGTAGATACATTGATTGAGCGCATGGTATCACATGATACGGGACTTACGGATGAGCAACAAACGGCGTTGCAGGCATTAGCGCTTTTTCAGCCATTACCGTATAAGCAAGGAACGCAACCCCATCCTGTCTATAATAAAATTATAGAAAATTCGATTTTATTACCATTAGCATCTACAGATGCGAATTACCGTCATACAATAGTAAATACCACAATTGAAAAATGCAGGAATACATTTATAGAAGTTGGAATGGAAAATCTGAATGTTAGACCATACCCTTTAGCATTATGGTATGTGGACAAGTGGTTCGCAGGATGCGGAAATCAACTTGATGATTTAATTGATTATGTTGAATCTTTGCCTGAAACAGAAGGTAGGACTTTAAAATCTTGCCTATGCAAAAGGATGGAAGCCGTGGATGATAGTCCTTACGCACAAAAAATTGTTGAAAGATGGGCGCAAGACCGTTCTTTTATCAATGAGAAAGTGATTCTTTCCGACATGGGTTCACGTCTCTTTCTCGCCATGTCGCATGTGAATCCTGTCGCTATTGCAAAAGGATTATATGATTTCTTTGAGAAAAAAGATGCTCAGTGGTTGCATGACAACATTACTGATTATATAAGACGAAATTATGTAAACACGCTTGAAAAACTTTGTTTTTCTAAAAGCAGTTTTGAATATGGTATTGTGCTCTTGGCAAAATTTGCTTTAGCAGAGAATGAGGAGTGGGGCAATAATGCCACTGGACAGTTTGTGCAAATCTTCAATATTCTTTTGCCTGGAACAGAAGTTGATTATGCTGAACGAGTTAATGCTTTGCGTATGTTACTGGCTAGTTCTGCTCAATATGAAGAACTAGTTATAAAGGCTGTTGATACGGCATTCAAAAACGGAAGTTTTAGTCGTATGAATGGGGCTGAGGAATTCGGTCTGAAAATAAAACAAGACTATTATCCCAAATCTTCTGATGAAATTAGGGAATATTGGTATGCTTGTCGTGACCTGTTGCTGCAAATACTGGAGCAGAAAAAATATGTATCTAAAATTAGTAAAATTGTAGAAAACCATTATTATACATGGGCAAGCAATCCTTTACGATTCAATTGCATTATGCTTCCGCTAGTCAATAAGATTTTATATCTTAGACACAATAAATGGCAGGAATTATATGACAGTCTGTTTAGAATGTCATTGGATGCTGATTTTGATAAGGATTATCAAGAAACCAAGAAAGAGATTCTTTGCTTAATAGATAAGTTAAGACCGGATAGTTTTTCCAACAAACTTTACGAAGCATGGCTGAAAAGTCAAATGGATTTCAAATTACCAGAAGAAGAGATAGTACAAAGGCACATCGACTTGTTTGGGCAAATAGCTGTGGAATTTGTTTCCGAAGATATCTATACGAATTACTTGGAAATAAAATCAATATTAGATTTGGATATTTACATAGATTCCTTCTTTTTCAAGAAAATGTCTGAAATGATGGATACTGAATCGATGACTATTTTATTCAACAAAATTCTAGAATATGTTATTGAAAACAATGGAGAATGTGAAAAAAGTAGATTAAGCCAATTTGTCACAGAACTGTCGGATAGAATAGAGAATACTGAATTCTTGGAGAAAATATACTCTATGCATTATGAAAAACTTTATGTCGAATTATTATCTAAGAAAGAAGATGATAGGCTGACCATATTACATCATTTTGAAAATATGACGGAGAAGGAACAGTTATCTATAGACTTCTTTCCAATTTATTTGAATAGTCTGAGATTTATGAATTCCCAACAGGCAGTTTCGTTGTTGCCGTGGTTAAATGACAATTTACAAAATCATGTGGATGAAGTATATTCCTTTATGCAACGATACAGATATGTAATCTATCCTTTAATGGAAAAGGATGAACATATCATGAATATAATGAAAAGTTTACTTCTGAAATATCCCTTAAAGCAAGAGACAAAGTTTGATGGTTATTGGTATTCACATACTGTTATGACAATTTTAGAGAGTCGGCATGATGAGAATTTTGCTCAGCAGATAAATTCAAAATTCATGGAAGAAAAAGACAGTATGCTAGATAGTAAGTATGTTAATACTATATATAAAACTTTATTATCTAAAGAATACATTGACTGTATTTGGAATAAATTCTCTCGTGCTCTCTATAAAGAGGAATATTTCATCTTCTATATGAACGTTCGCTATGACATCGGTTCTGGATTCGGTTTTGGAAATGGATATATGTTCAATGATAATGATGAGAAAATTAAGAACCTGTGTATTCAACATCCAGATAAAGTTCCATATAGAATTGCGGAATTGGCTCCGTGCTTTGAATATGCTGGAGAGGGAGAAAATCGTACAGTTGTAGGCTTCAGCCAAATAATCATGTGGTTGATAGACAACTTTGGAGAAGATAAAATGGTCTTGCAAGGCATTCATGCAAATCTTCATTCTTTTCACTGGACAGGTTCGCTTATACCTTATTACAACAGAAATATCGCTTGTTTCAAGCAACTCCTTACACATCAAAAATTGGAAGTGCGTGATTGGGCAAAAAAATGTTTAGAGATGGAAGAAAAAGACTTAAAGCAAGAGCTTGGTAATGAGGAGTTTGATGTAATGCATTACAATTTATAAAGTTATGGAAGAAAACACTAGTGTCCCGTTAAAACGAGACGATTATTAAATAAGTTATTAATACTCAAAA